>JACCDM010248198.1_pt1 | contig 205626 bp, 161 predicted proteins | sample 7445851 | NCBI WGS metagenome assembly JACCDM01 (sample SAMN15323438, study PRJNA562643) | freshwater metagenome | isolation source: river surface water | place: USA:Blue River Watershed | collected 2017-08-16
ACTATCTTTGCACCCTGAAATAATACACGATGGCCAACATAGGTAAAATATCACAAATCATTGGTCCAGTTGTCGATGTAAGCTTTAACGAATCTGGATCTACATTACCAAAAATTTACAATTCTTTGCACGTTATCAAAGAGAACGGACAAAAATTGGTTTTGGAGGTTCAACAACATTTAGGAGAGAACATGGTAAGAACAATTGCCATGGATGGTACTGATGGATTGCGTAGAGGCATGGACGCTGTTGACTCAGGTTCGGCAATTATGATGCCAACAGGCGAAGGAATTCGCGGAAGATTGTTAAACGTAATTGGTGAAGCAATCGACGGAATGGAAGCGTTAGACAACAGCAACGGCCGTCCAATTCACGCAGCTGCTCCAACATTTGAAAACTTAAGCACTAGCTCTGAGCCGTTGTATACTGGTATCAAAGTTATTGACTTATTAGAGCCATACGCGAAAGGTGGTAAAATTGGTTTGTTTGGTGGTGCTGGTGTAGGTAAAACGGTATTGATCATGGAATTGATCAACAATATCGCGAAAGCATACAGTGGTATGTCTGTATTCGCTGGTGTGGGTGAAAGAAGTCGTGAAGGTAATGATTTATTGCGTGAGATGATTGAATCTGGCGTTATTCGTTACGGTAAAGAGTTCGTTCACAGCATGGAAGAAGGTGGATGGGATTTATCAAAAGTAAACATGGCTGAATTGCAAGAGAGTCAAGCTACCTTGGTATTCGGACAAATGAACGAGCCTCCAGGGGCGCGTGCTCGTGTTGCATTGAGTGGTTTAACAGTAGCGGAATATTTCCGTGATGGTGATGGCACTGGTGCTGGTAAAGATATCCTTTTCTTTATTGACAATATTTTCCGTTTCACACAAGCAGGTTCTGAGGTATCAGCGTTGTTAGGACGTATGCCATCAGCGGTAGGTTACCAACCAACCCTTGCTACTGAGATGGGTGTAATGCAAGAGCGTATTACTTCTACTACACGTGGTTCTATCACATCGGTACAAGCAGTTTATGTACCTGCGGATGACTTGACTGACCCAGCTCCTGCAACAACATTTGCCCATTTGGACGCAACTACAGTATTGAGTCGTAAAATTGCAGAATTAGGTATTTACCCTGCGGTAGATCCATTGGATTCTACAAGTCGTATCCTTTCTCCTGAAATTTTAGGTAAAGAACATTACGGTTGTGCTCAACGTGTAAAAGAGTTGTTACAGCGTTATAAAGAACTTCAAGACATCATTGCCATCTTGGGTATGGATGAATTGAGTGAAGAAGATAAATTGGTGGTTTCAAGAGCTCGTCGTGTTCAACGTTTCTTGTCTCAACCATTCCACGTTGCAGAACAATTTACAGGTATCCCAGGTGTATTAGTAGACATTAAAGAAACCATTAAAGGATTTAACATGATCATGGATGGTGAAGTTGATGAATATCCAGAAGCAGCCTTCAACCTTGTAGGTACAATTGAAGATGCAATTGAAAAAGGTAAAAAATTGTTAGAAGAAGCGAACGCTTAATCCTATGCAAGTTGAAATATTAACCCCGGACAAAACCCTTTACACTGGTGATGCAGAAGTGGTAACGCTTCCTGGTATCAATGGTAGCTTTCAGGTGATGGACAATCACGCTGCTATGATCGCCAATTTAAAGGCTGGTAAAATGGAAGTGAAAAATGGTTCAACCCATGAAACATTTGATATTACCGGTGGTTTAGTGGAAGTTATTCAAAACAAAGTAATCGTTTTGGTATAATCCAATTATTATAACCTTAAAAAAAGCCTTGGTTTCACCAAGGCTTTTTTTTTGCCCCCATATTTTTCATCTTCTGAAAACAATCTTTTGTCGAATGTTTACCAACAAACCCTAAACAAATTTATGCCCAAACTCTCACAATTAATTATATATCAATTACTTAAATAATGTACATTATTTCATAGCAATATATTGTTTAACAACTAAATCAAAATACCTCAACAAAATATTTGATAATGACCCAACAATAGTGGAATTTTGTTTAACGATTCGCTATGAACATTACACAAATAAATTTCGACAAAATGATGGAGAATGAACTAACTCCTTTGAGAAACTATGCGCTTTCGCTTACGCACAATATTGACGAAACAAAAGATCTTGTTCAAGAAACCATATTAAAAGCTTATCGCTACAAGGAAAAATTCCAAGCAGGAACCAATCTTCGCGGTTGGTTGTATACCATCTTAAAGAATTCTTTCATCAATAACTACCGCAGAGACCAAAAAAGAAACACCTTTTTGGATTCCACAGATAATACTTATTTCATTGATCTACCTTCGCATCGAATTGAAAATGAAGCCGAACTAAAATTCATTCGTAAAGATCTTGACAATGCAGTAGAAAGTTTGCCTACGGACTTAAAAACAACGTTTAAACTCAATGCTGAAGGATTTAAGTATCACGAAATATCTGAAGAGCTTAACATTCCAATTGGAACAGTGAAAACAAGAATTTTCATTGCGCGTAGAATATTACGTGAAAAACTAAAAGATTACGGTAGAGAATTTGGCTATCCAATGCAACTTGCATAAATTTAACCATGGAAAATAAGTATACATATCTATTTTTAGATATGATTACAATTGCTGGTCCACTCCTACTGTCATTTGATAAGAAAGTGGCTTATTACAAATCCTGGAAATATTTCGCATTGAGCATGTTACCCGTGAGTGCGTTTTATCTTTTGTGGGATGTAATTTTCACCGAAACAAGAATTTGGAAGTTTAACCCTGATTATTTACTCGGACAAAATATCATCAATTTGCCCATTGAGGAATACCTATTTTTCTTAGTGGTTCCATACTCCTGTTTGTTTATTTATGCCTGCTTAAAGGCGTATTTCCCCAATCTAAGAAACAAAGGCTACAATTTTTATTATCCTATAATTGGATTTACCGGGTTAATGTCCCTCATGAACTATAACAAAATATACACAGTAGTTACCTTTGGAATATTAACCATTGTGCTTGCCTATTTGATGTTTAAAGAAAAGACCATTTTAAAGACTTATGGGGGATATATTTTAGTTTCATGGACAATTGCCCTACTCCCAATGGCTTACGTAAATGGAGTTCTCACATCAAAACCCGTGCTTATATACAATGATCTAAAAAATTGCGGAATGAGAATTGGCACAATTCCTTTCGAAGATTTCTTTTACAACATGTTGTATATGGTGGCTATGATTGCCATTTTCGAAAGACTTCGAAAAACTGAATTCAATTAATTTGTGACTTGAGAGACTGAATCTGGCCAAACTTGTTTGTCCTTTTTAGATTCCTTTTTAGCTTTATTTCGCTGAGATTTTGTGAAAGGCACTGGCACATATTTCTCAGGATATTTCTTTAAATCTAGCAATACCCTATTCAATTCTGCTGTTCCTTTTTGCAAATCGGTATAAAGTTTATCATCTGTAGCCAACTTACCCAAAGTTCCTTTACCGCTGGTGATAGAACTCATTAATTTAGAGACATCTTCGGTGGTTCTTGTAAGTTCATTGATAGCACGTCCTAAATCAACAGTATCCATTTGCTTCCCCAATCTTTCGATACTTTTAAGGGTACCATCTATTTGTTTATCGTATTTCACCAATTGATTGGAAAAATGCGACAAATTATTCATGGTAGATTGTAATTGTGGTGTAACGTTTACTGTTAAAGTTTCAATTTGATTTAGGGCAGACTTCAACGCAACAATAGCCTTGGGTAATTCAACTAGTGCTTGATTCAAATGAGGATTGGTAAAAAATGCATTCAGGGAACCAACGAGAGAATCAGCCTTAGAGACCAGTGGAACAATTCGATCGTTCATGGCAGTTAATTGATCTGGGGTGTACATTGCAAGAAGAGTATCACCATCTTCAGCGAGATCCTTAGATCTACCTCTCACGAGTTTCAACTTTTGACCACCGAGCAATTCTGATTCAATTTTAAATTTAGAATCTTGAGGGATATTAATATCTGAGGAAATTTCTACAACGGCTTGAATTTTAGAACCATCGTCTACCATTGTCAACGATTTTAGCTGACCAACTCTAAAGCCATTGTACACCACAGAAGTTCCTGGAGTAAGTCCTTTGGTACTATCGAAATAGACATAAAACTCACGTCCACGTTGCAATGGATTGTCTTTACCCAACATAAAGTTGTAACCAAGAATGAGAATTGTTAAAGACACAACGGCAAGGGTACCGACTTTAAATTCTTTTGTTAGGCCTTGAAATATAGACATGTTTTCAAATTTAGTTAATTTTTGTGAATAGTAATCAAAAAAAAAGCCCTGCTTTCGCAGGGCTTTTCCTCTAAAATAAATATCTAATTGTTAGTCTTTAACAACCAATTTTTTAACTGTTGTTTCGCCATTGTTGGTCATACGTACGAAGTATACGCCAGAAACCATCTCAGACAAATTGAATTCAGTTACACCAGAACCACCTTCAACTGTTTTTTGAGCAACTACAGCTCCGATTGAGTTGGTGATTTCGATAGACATAGGTTGAGTGTTATTCAACGCATAGCTGATGTTTACTTTACCGCTAGCAGGGTTAGGGTAAACTGTGATTGCTTTGTCAAGAGCCAAGCTGTTAACACCAGAATAAGTGTTTTGGCAGTTTGGTGGGTATTGAACATAAACTGAACGTGAAACAATGCTCGCTTCGTTACCACTTGGATCTACCAAAGAGTAGTTGATGAAGTAAACGCCAGCTTCCCAAATGTTGATGTTGTGGTTCATTACTTTAACCAAAGGCATCAATTCAGATGGAGAGTAGTAGTTATCTTTGATAATCAAACCAGACATAGCCCAGAAAGGAGTACCAACACAAACACTCATTGGAGGAGCAGTCATTTGAGGAGCAGAACGGTCAACAACTTTTACGAAACGTTTTTTAGTTGTAGAGTTACCACTTTCATCTGTAGCTACAAATGTTTCTACATAAGTACCTAAAGTATAAGGGTCAACTTTACCAGTTCTTACAACACTAATTTTGTTTACTGGGTAGTAGTTATCGCTTACAGATACGCTTCTAGAAGAGTAAACAGAGTTTACATCATGATACAAAGTATCACCAGTATTCAACTCAATGTAAGGAGCGATATAATCGTCTACACGGTAGTTGATTGTGTAACCATCTTCAGTTGCTTTGTTACCAGAAGGGTCAACAGCGTTGTAGATGATAGGGTAAGTGTTACGAATTTGGTTGTTAACAACACCGAAGAAACCAGCGTTCTTAGCAAGGAAGATGTTTCCGTTGCAAGGATCGTTAGCATAGATATCGTCAACGAATACACTGTTGATTTGAACATCAATTGTCATACCATCAGTAATTCTCTTACCTAAACGGTATATACCAGGTTTTTGTGTATCGCGAACACGCACCAAACGAGTTTTAGAAGAAACGTTCGCTTGAGCATCTTTTACAGTGTAAGTGATTGTATAATCACCAACTTTGCTAGGATCAACAGTACCTACAACTTTGATTGCAGAAGTCAAATCACCATCGATAGCATCATTTGCTACAGCACCTGGCTCAGTGTAAGTTCCACATTGTTCAATATCGATAGTATCGTTACCTTGTAATGTCAACGCTGGACCAGTTTTATCCAATACAACGATGATTGTTCTAGTTTTAGTAGGAGCAGCGTTTCCAGAAGCATCTTTCAAGTTGAAAGTGATAGAGTAAACACCAGAAGTTTTACAATCCAAGTCAGAAACCATTTCAACTTTAGAAGTCAAATCACCTTCAGTAGCATCGTTTGCAGAGAAAGTTTTAGAGGCAACTTCAGCGTAGCAAGAGTTCACAGAAGCACCACGCTCAACACGAATTGTATCAGAACCTACCAAAGTAATAGTTGGAGGAAGATTATCGTTCGCCAATTGAATTGCATAATCTTCGAACTCACCCACTTGGTTTACACCGCATGGAGTATTAGAGAATGCACCATAAGATACACCAACACGCATACGAGTTTTACCTTCGAAGCTATTAGCCAATGCCGGAACAGTAATTTTCGCAGAAGCAGTAGTACCTGTAATAGCACCAGAGCTCAACACTTCTTCGTTTGCATCATCGAAGTCACCATCGATGTTCCAGTCGATCCAAGTTTTGTAGTTAACAGTATTTGAATTGGTTTTTCTTTCGATTGTCAAATCATAAGAAGCACCATAAGTCATTTGCATCACACGAGTATCAGTGAAGTCAGTGTAAGCATCAGTGGTGTTTCCAGACATATTGTCGATCAAAATTTTACCAGATTTATCAGTTACTTTAACATTGTTAACAGCAACGTCAGTAGAAACCATGTTCACCAAAGGAATACAGTAATCCAATACAATTACGTATTTGTTTTTGATTACTTTTTTCTCAGTAGCAGATTTGGTTCCAAAAGAGTTCCAAGCACTTAATGTGAAAGTGTAAGGACCACCTTTAGAAAATTTAATTTGTGGGTTACGGCTATTTTTGTTTGTACCGTTTTCAAATGTAAATGAAGTAGGGAATATGCTCCATTCGAAGTTGTCAGCATAATCAGTTTCAGTTGTGATTGTTACAACTTCCCCAATTACAGGACGCAAGTTGCCAGCGGTATAGTTTACCAAACCAGCTGAAGAAGGAGTTTTCGCTTCAAAGTAGTTGCAGAATGTATCTACACCAGTACAAGTAGTTGCAATTAAGCACACTTCATAGTTTCCATCAGTTGTGAATTTATTGCTAAACTCTTCACCCATAGAATATAAGCTACCATCAACATACCATTGGAAAGTAGGAACACCTTTAGTATTAGCAGATTCGTTTTTGAATACCGCTTCAACACCAGTACCAATTGGATTGTATTGGGTAGTCCATTTTGCTTTAGGAGCAGTTGCTGCTTCTAAATCAGAATCCCAGTTCATGATAAATCCTGCGTCGTTACCAGAACCATTAGATTCGAAAGTAATGTAAGCAGCACCTCTTTTTAATTTAATTGTAGCAGTATCGTAGTAAGATTGGTTAGCATTTGTGATACCAATTTTTGGAGTAACCTCAAAATTTGGATCAGCTTGATCACCATCATAAATTCTTAAAATATCACCGTTATCAGCCAATTTTAATTGTGTGAATTTGATACGAATCTCTTTTGCACCACAAGGTAAAATCTGGAAATAGTCGAATGAAGTTTTACGACCGTTAGAATAGTTAGCTGTAGGACCAGCGTGGTCGAACAAACGACCATATTTGGTAGTAGTTGCGTGTTGAGGACCTAAGTAGTTATCTAGGGTCGGCAAACACTCAATGTATCTCTTTTTACAAACTTTGTTTGAAGTACCAACTGCATTCGATGCTTCTAAACATACTTCATGCCATCCTGTTTCAACAAAATCCATTTTAGGGTTTTGTCCAGAGTATGTCATGTTGTTTACACCAGTTGGGGTAATCAATTCCCAAGCCCAACCAGTTGGACCATTTGTACTTAAATCAAAAACAGTGGTATTGAAACCTAATTCAACTTCGTTTGATTCCGCGATAAAATCGGCAACAGGAACTGAAGTTGGAGCAGAAATGGTTACTTGTTTCGTGATAGAATCTGCTGTACCGCAATAATCTACCAACATTTTCACATCATATTTACCAGCAGAAGCCCATTTAGCAACTCCTTTAGCAGAGTTGTCATTTAAAACAGAACTTACACCAGTGAACGTCCATTTGTACTGAGCACCTGGGTTAGGATTTGTAGCAATGAAGTTTACGTTGGTACCTTGCCAGTTTGGACCTGTAGGAACAATAAAGTTAGCAACTGGAGCAGTTCCTACCTTCAAGTTTACCTCTAAGTCAAAATCGTTACCGTAACCACTGAAAGAACCGCAACCTTGAGTTTTGCTCATGGTGTAAGCACTCATGGTACCTCTAAAACGCAACCAAGATTTACCAGTTGCATTGAAACAAGGTAGTTTTACAGTAAATGATTGGAAACCAGAAATGTTGTTAGTTCCTGGATCAATCAAACACTCAGCACCAGATAATGAATTATCACGGTTAGCATCAATCCAAACACCAGGTTTAGTGGTGTAACCAGACCATGCCGTACCAGTCAATTCAATGGTGATTTCTTCACCAGCTGTTAAATCGAAAGGAGAACCAGCGTTCAATACACCTTTAAAAGTGTTTCCACCAGAACCCGTACAGGTTAAACCGCTGTAGGAGGCTAGTACCCCCGCTTTGCTTTTTACAGTCACCGCGTCGATGTCTCCGCAGTAACCGTACAATCCTCCGCATCCATAAGCATGTTGGGATCCGGCTCCACACGCTTGTGCCTCAGCTTGATTCGTCGAGAAAAATCCCCACGCCATCGCACCGAAATACAACATGTGTTTGAGTTTAGTAATTGTTGATTTCATAGATATTTTTTAGATGTTAGTTTTATTCTTAGGACGCAATATGCAGAAAAGGTTGCAAAAAATTGCAATAAAAATTTAAAAAAAAATTAAATCAGATATTTATAAGATTAAATACCAAGCACTTACAAGTACCCTTGAAAAAGTTATGACAATAGCGTGACAGTTTGCATTTCCTCAGCTCTCCAATGCGCAATTTTTTTAGCCAAGCGAAAACACTATTTAGCCTTTTCTAATTGCTTCTTGTATTGTTTGATTGCCCTAAAAATACCTTGAGCAATGACATCCTGTCCCTCATCACTTTTTAAATAAGAACGATCAGCCCCATTTGTTAGAAAACCTGTTTCTATAAGCACAGAAGGCATGGCGGTTTTCCACAAAACCAAAAATCCAGCTTGATTGACGCCTTTGGTGTGAATTTTACTTTTCTTGCTGGTTTCTTCTTCAACTAAGGTTGAAAATTTAAAACTCTGCTTCATGAACGCATTCTGCACTAACGAGAAAATAATATGTCCTTCAGCAGAACCTGGATCAAATCCACCATAACGTGTGTTTTCTTTGTAATCATTTTCAAATGTAATGGCCGAATTCTCTCTCTTCGCGACATCTAAATTCCCTTGAGTTTTATGCAATCCCATAAAATAGGTCTCGCTGCCATTTGCTTTGGTATTGTCATTTGCATTACAATGAATCGAAATGAACAAATCGGCATTGTTTTTATTCGCAAAGTTTGGTCTTTCCCAAAGCTTCAAAGTTTTATCAGTGTTTCGGGTATACAACACCTTTACATTTGGCAAACTGTCTTTTAAAATGGCACCCACTTTCAATCCAATAGCCAAAGTCACTTCTTTTTCCCAAATTTCACCTCCCCCATTACAACCAGGATCAATACCTCCATGTCCAGGATCAATTACAATTATTTTTAAATCATTTGTTTTTTTACGAACAATTTCCTGATTGTCCATTGAAGGCATAAAAACCATCACAAACAAAGAAAATAGGACGAGAGAAGCCGCTTTGGGCAAACGACCAAACCCGATATCCCTCAAAAAAAATCTAGTTTTTAAAATATTCCTTGTTCTCATATAGTTGTAATGGCAAATTTTTTGCCGAATTTCGCACCATTAAGTCCCAAATGAAAATAATGAACCCAAAACATATCGCAACACTTGTGTGGATAGGGTTTTTATTTTTCACTTTGCCGAAACTAAACGCACAAAACAAGGCAGCTTTCGATAGTTTGTCTACAAAAAAAGACAGTGCGGTGGTCAATCCCTCAAAAAAGAAATCCCTCCAATCAATTGTATCTTTTAAAGCCAAAGATTCTATGTTTCTTGAATTCGGGGCAAAAAAAGTACACCTATATAATGAGTCTGAAATCAACATGGATCAGACCCACCTCAAAGCATATTATGTAGAAGTTGATCTATCTACCAAAATTTTGTTCGCTAAGGGAGGATTAGATTCAAACAAAAAGTACGCTTTCAAACCGGTATTGGAAGACAATGGCGACAAATACACAGCAGATTCAATGAAGTACAACAGCCAATCAAAGAAAGGCAAAGTTTACGGATTGATGTTAGCCCAGGATGAAGCATTCATTCATTTAGGAACCGTTTTAAAACAAAATGATGGCACATTCACCGGTGTTCAAGGTAAAATAACCACTTGCAGCGATCCACATCCGCATTTTTATTTGAGTGCATCCAAATTAAAAGTACTTCCAAACAACAAGGCACTGTTTGGTCCTGCCAATCTTGTATTTGCCGGCATTCCTACCCCATTGGCACTGCCATTTGGTTTGGCTCCATTGAAAAAAGGACAAAGAAATGGTATATTGTTTCCGAGTTTGGGTTTCAACAGCGCCAACAGCAGTTACTACCTTCAAAATTTTGGATATTACATGGGACTAGGGAAATATTCCGACATCCAAATAACATCTGATGCATACTTCAATGGCGATTTCCGCTTGGGATTGCAAACGCAGTATTATAAAAGGTATAAATTTCGAGGGACATTGTCTTTGCAATTGAGTAAATTCGGGAATGGTGCAGAAGAAAGCAGTCCTGAATATTTCAAAAACACAGATTTCAGTATTCGTTCGCAATTTAACATAGATCCCAAATTATTCCCAGGCATTACATTTAATGGAAATATCAATATTGTAACGGGAGGATTTAACCGCCGAAACTCGAGAGATTTGAACAGCCTCACAAACAATCAGTTCACATCGAGCATCAATTATGGTAGGATGTTTTTCAAAAACAAGGTCAATATGTCTATTTCAGCGAGGCATACACAAAACACTAGTACAAAAGATTTTAATTTAGAATTGCCTACACTTAATATTTCGGCATCGAGTATCACCCCTTTTGCCACAAAAAATGGCAGCAACAAAACTTGGTATGAACAAATCCGATTGAGCTACAATGCCACCATGCTCAACAACATCAAAACCAAGGATTCCATTATATTTAGTGAAAATTATGCCCAAGCTTTTAATTCGATGCTGTCTGGAATTAAACACAGTTTACCAATTAGCACCAATGTAAAACTTTTTCAAGGGGTTTTGAACATTTCGCCTAGCATCAATTACAACGAAAATTGGCATTTTACCTCACAAATTAAAGAATACGACCCAACGACAAAAAAAGTAAACACGCGCGATTCTCAAGGATTCTTTAGACAATACAATTACAATTACTCTGCAAGTGCAAACACCAATATTTATGGTACTTTTGGCAATTTAAAAATGGGAAAATTGAGGGCGATTAGGCATACAATGAACCCGTCTATGGGATTTACCTACGTTCCTGAAATCAATTCTAAAAGCAATGGTTGGACAAAAGAGTATACCGACAGCAATGGAAAGCAAATTTCATACAACGTTTTCGAAAAAAGCCCTATAGGTTCCTTATATCAAAACAAAGGTGGATATGTTACTTTAGGACTGAGCAACAACTTACAAGGTAAAAAGGTAGTTTCGATTGACAGTGTTGGCAAAGAGAAAACAGAGAAATTCAACATCATTGATCAATTGAGTTTCAACACGAGCTACAATTTGACGGCCGACAGCTTTAAGTGGAGCGACATCCGTGCGGGGTTCAATACAGTAATTTTCAAACAAATGAGAATTAACAGCAATGCCAGTTTTAGTCCCTACCAAATCAACGATAAAAACAGATTAATCGACGAATTTGAATTTTTGAAATCTAGAAATATTGGAAGACTTAGAAACATAGATGTGAACATCAATTCAAAGTTCACAGCCGACATGTTCAAGAAAAAACCTACTCCAAAAAAGTCAACAAAGGTGGATGAAGACGAAGAAAATGAGATGAAAGATATCCAAAACCGTCCAAACAATTATTATGATTTCAATATTCCATGGACAATTAATTTCACTTACATGTGGAGGTACAATGCTGAGGAATTGAACCCATTAAGAAAGGTAAGTTCAAACACCGTACGTATTTCCGGGGATATCAACCTTACACCAGATTGGAAAATTGCTTATCAAAGTGGTTACAATTTTGCAAACAGCCGTGTAGAAGGTTCTTCATTTTCGGTGGTGAGGGATTTACACTGTTGGCAAATTGAATTCAACTGGATTCCAGACGGTTACATGAAACAATGGTTATTCACTTTAAGACCTAAGAGTCGCTTGTTGCAAGAACTAAAACTCAATAAGAGAGAATTTTACAACAACCCTACCCTCTTTTAATTTCAACTTTTTTTGTTTATATTTGTTAGTCTGACATGTCTATACAAATTGATCAAATAGCTCCAGACTTCACATTGGTGAACACAGACAAGCAAAACATTACCTTGTCTGAATTAAGAGGCAAAAATGTTGTTATTTTATTTTTCCCTTTTGCATTTACAAGCGTTTGCACAGCAGAATTGTGTGATGTAAGAGACAATTACCATGCATATCAAGGTTTAAATGCTGAAATTTTAGCCATCTCTGTTGACTCAGTATTCACTCTCGACAAATGGAGATCTGAAATGAATTACCCTTTCCCGATGTTGTCGGATTTCAACAAAGAGGTTTCAACGGCTTATGATTGTATTTACGATCAATTTGCCTTTGGTACAAAAGGAGTTTCTAAGAGGGCCGCATTTGTTGTCAATCAAGAGGGCGTGGTAAAATACGCTGAAGTATTGGAAAACGCTGGCGAAATGCCAAATTTGGAAGCAATCAGAAACTGTTTGGCTGAACTTTAAGATGAAATTGTTTTTGAGGGACATATTTTTCGCATTAACCTTTGCAGCGTGCGCGTTTTTAAACGCGCAGGATTTGCCCCATCCAAAACACAATTTACGTTATCATTTTATGCATTTTGACCATCCTTTCAACACCAAAGTAGACAAGGTGGTTTCAAAATGCATTGCAGACAAATACCACCCCATTGGCAGCGATACATTCAAGTTTTTTTTGAAAGTTGAAGAACAACTTGGATACGACACTATTCGTGCCAATGGGGCGGAATTTTATATGAGTCCGTTTTACATTCAACGGCACGAAGTTTCGAACAAGGAATACAAAGAATTTTTAAATGATTCAAATTCTGCACAACGAAAGAAATCAAAGTTGAGTCAAAAATGGTTACAACCCGAAACCAACCTTTGGGGTTCGGATGTAAATCACCAAGAGCCAGACAATCCTTATAACAAGTGGTATTTTCAGCATGAGGCTTATAATGATTATCCTGTAGTTGGCATTTCACAATTTCAGGCTACAGAATATTGCAACTGGCTTGAATCCAAATACAATGAAGCTTATAAATCGTCTATCCCTCAAGGATATAAAATAGAGGTAGATTTACCCACTGCTGCTGAATTTTATGCGAGTGTTGATGCTTGTATACTTAAACCAACCATTGAAAAAAGAAATAAATCCACTCGATTTTCAAGTCCTGTTTTTGAATATATTTTCGAGCAAACTGCTTATAATGCTATCAATTACAAAGGCGCAAATACTGATAGGATGGCTATTTTACAAAAGAATCGAATGATCCCTGTTTCTGTGAACCAAAATATTCCTGAGGGCTATCCTCAAGTTCACCATCTTTTGGGGAATGTTAATGAGTGGACAAGCACAAGAGCTTGGGGACATTTATACAACCACAAGGATTACATATACACCACTTTTGGTAAAATTGTACCCAATTTTGATGAAGCACATAAACCAGAAGTTTTGGCAACATATTTAAGGGACGATCAAGCCTTAAAAACTCATTTTGTAAAAAAAGGAGGATCGTGGGGCGAAGATTTGTTCTATTTAGATCCAACTAGTGTAGAAATTGAGCGTGGCGACAAAAAAAGCGCACTAACTGGTTTCAGAACCGTAATTAGGCTCAAAAGGCTTGTAAATTAAGGCACTTTCACTTTTTGTAGTTTCAACATTAACCCAATGTTGTGGAATATTTTATTCAAAAAATGAGTAATTGTTACATTGACACTTACTAAAAAAATGCCTATATTGCCAAACTAAATTAAACCTATGCAAAATAAATTACAGTTTTGGAAACTGTTTGGCTTGATTCTTTTTGGTTTAGGAACGAGTCAAACTGTTTTAGCTCAGAACGCTAAAACCCAAGATAGACCAGGGGAAGACTCTCTAAAAAATCCCGATGCTGAAAGCGTTGGAGATGTGGTTATCATTGGTTATGGCAGATCCTCTCGAAGAAATGTTGTAGGATCAATTTCTACGGTTAACGGTAAAGAAATCACAGAATTACCTACTCAAAGTTTTGAAGGTTCGCTGCAAGGAAAAGCAGCGGGTGTTCAAGTTACAGTTGGAAGTGGTATGGCAGGTTCAGCTTCGTTGATTCGTATTAGAGGCGCGGCTTCTATTTCGGCAGCTGGCGATCCATTGTATGTGGTTGATGGAATTCCAATTACCCAAGATTATTTTATGAACCGTGCGAATGGTTCTAACTGGGGAGGTGGTTTCAACAACAATCCATTGGCTTCTATCAATCCTGAAGACATTGAGAATATTGAAATTTTAAAAGACGCAGCAGCTACAAGTATTTATGGTTCGCGAGGTGCTAACGGAGTAATTCTCATTACCACTAAAAGAGCAAGGAAATCAGGTTTGAAATTTGACATCAGCACCAGAATTGGTGTGAGCGTTCCTACGGCTAAACCCGACATGCTTTCAGGTAAAGATTGGTTACAATTATACCAAGAAGCTTGGCAAAACGATGGACATACCGGTATTCCAGACCTATCTCTTATAGGTTTAAGGGTAAAATGGGAGGATGTTCAAAACAACAACACCGATTGGGTAGATCAAATGTTAACAGTTGGTGTGAAACAGAATTACAACATTGGTACCAATTATAAAGGTAAAAATTTTGCTGTTAAGCATATTTTATCATACGACAATAACGGTTCCTTTGTAAAAGGAAATAGTTATGAAAGGATCAGTCAACGTGTGAACTTTGATTACAATCCTATCAAAAATTTAAATATGAACTTTTCTCACTCATTGAGCCAAGGTACCAACAACAGAGTTGATGCTGCTTGGGCAGGTGGTTTGGGTTCTGCAATGAGTACCATGTTGAATATCTATCCGTTAGAACCAACTTACGATAGTGCATCAAAATCATATTTAACACCTATTGGACTTCACACCATCAGAGACTTGAAAAATTGGAGATCTGTTGAAGTCAGAACCATCAACAATGCTTCAATAAGTTATGAATTTTCTCCAGAATTTTCAATCAACGCCAGTGGAAGTTTAGATTACATGGATTACAATGAATTGATTTACGAACCAGCCAAATTGATTCGTTTTTACAATCAAAATTACCAACAAAACGGAAATGCGAAATGGTTCCCTACCTGGACAAGAAACTACAATTATTTTGTTACAGGTCAATGGAATAAGAAAATCAATTCCGACAATAAAATAGCGTTAATGATTGGTAATGAATATCAAAATTCATTGTCTCAAAGCAAATACGTTGAAAACTTTGATGCCGTTGGTCCAATCGACAAATACAGCATTCCTGATTCTGCCTTAGTTTCCAGATATAACACCCCATACAATTGGGCATTTTTATCTTTCTTTGGTCGTTTCAACTACAGTTACAAAAACAAATTCAACTTACAATTGACCAGCCGTTGGGACGGAAGTAGTCGTTTCGGTACAAACAATCGTTATGGATTCTTCCCGGCAGCTGCCTTTGGTTACATTGTAAGTGAGGAAGATTTCTTAAAGAAAAACAAAACAATCAATTTCTTGAAGGTACGTGCAGGGGTTGGTAAATCTGGAAATGCAAACTTCGATAACTACGCTAGATGGGGTACTGTAACACCAAGTTCAAACTTGCCTTACTATAACGGTCAACAACAATTGGCTGTTGCTCGTTTGGAAAATCCGAATTTGCGTTGGGAAAGTACAGTAAACTATGATGCGGGAATTGAAATGCAGTTATTCAAAGGAAGAATCAGCACAGAGGTTGTTTATTACAACAAGCAAACCAGCGATGTAATTATGAATGTTTCTATTCCGGTATCTATTGGATTTGGTAGCTTCTACGACAACGTAGGTAAAATTGAAAACTCAGGTTTAGAATTCACCTTAAAAACAATCAATGCTCGCTCTAAGAACTTCCAATGGACATCTAACTTAAACATTGCAAGAAACTGGAACAAAATCACAAGTATTGGGGTTTATTCTCCTGATGCAATCAGCGGTGGAACAAACGACACCCGTGTGGTTGTTGGTGAACCGGTTGGAACGAACTTCTTGGTTCGTTATGCTGGTGTTAACAAAGAAACTGGAGCACCTCAATATTATGATATCAATGGAAACATTACTTCCAAATGGGATCCTTCAGACCGCGTAGCTGTTGGAAATATCCTTCCAAAAGCATTTGGTAACTTCTCTAATACATTTACTTATAAAGGATGGGATTTGAGTGCCAATATCTACTTCAATATTGGTGGTAACATATATGAGAGTTCTGTAAAACGTCAAATGAGTTTGATTACAGACTGGAACATGGATCGCCGAGTTTTAGACAGATGGCAAAAACCAGGGGATGAAACCAATATCCCTAAAATGACTTTGAGTACTTTCAATCATGGTTCTACTACCCCATGGATCAACACCGATTTATGGTTGCAAGACGGATCATTTGCTAGATTGAGAAACATCAGCTTGTCGTATTCTGTGCCTAAATCTGTATTGAAAAACAGCAAATTCGACAATATCAAATTCACTTTTGTGGCAACCAATTTATTGACGTGGACAAACTACACTGGTATTGACCCAGAGATTGCCCGCGACTTTGAAAATGCTACAGACAGAAATATGAGTGGTAGCATCACTTATCTCACAACTCCTCAAGAGAAGAGTTACAGTTTGGCCATTAATTTGACATTCTAATGAAAAACATTTTTAATTTGAAATATACGTTTACCGCAGCCATTTTATCTGTTGGTTTGATTTTAGGTGGATGTGAAAACATGATTGAAACACCTCCACCGAACGAAATTCCAGTGGCTGATGCTGTTAAAACAGCTGATGATTTGCAAAAGCTATTAAATGGCAGCTATAACGAACTAGCCAACACACATGGTGGATTTTCTCAAATGTTGGCAGAAATGCTTGGAGATAACCTCAATTTACCAAATAACAACGATCTAAAAGAGGTATACAATCACAATGTGTTGTTTTTCAACACAACCAGTGGTGGTTATTACTCCATGATTTATCGCATGATTTTTAGAGCAAATTTTGTTGAATCTAAAATCAACGAAGTTTCCGGATTATCTGCAGAAGATAAAAATAGAATTTTAGGAGAAGTTGCCTTCATTAGAGCTCTTGGTCATTTCACGGCAGTGAGAATGTACGCACAACCTTATGGTTTTACTTCAGACAACTCTCATCCAGGTATTGCCATTCAAAGAAAGGTAACCACACAACCAATGCCAAGAGAGAGCGTTGCAAATGCTTACGCATCAATTATTGCTGATTTAAACACTGCCACAACCAACTTGTCTGAAAGCAATGTCTTGAATACCAATGGACCTTGCTATGCAACAAAATGGGCTGCAAAAGCATTGCTTGCAAATGTTTACTTCCAAATGGGAAGTTACAAAGACGCTGGAGATTTGGCCAATGAAGTAATTGAATCTAATAAATTTACGTTCTCAGACACTGTAAATTTATTTGACCCTAAAGGATATTCAGAACATATTTTTTCAGTTGTGAGTACCGGCATTTCTGATAAAAGAAGTGGAGGTTATTCAGACAATTACGCCCCAGGTGTTCCTACTTGTCAGTTAGACAAAGCTCTTTGGGCGAGTATCAAGTCCAACACAACTGATAAAAGAATTGCCATGCTTCAAGCTGTAAATCCTGGAGCGTCAAATGAATTTATTCGTTCTAATCAATTCAATGCACCATTCTTCAATGTGCCAGTTTTACACCTTACGCAAATGATGCTTGTAAGAGCTGAATCTTATGCTATGACCAACACAAATTTAAGTGTGGCTATCACCGATATTAACAAAATCATTGGAAGAGCCTACACCGATAATTCTAAAGCAATTTCAACTTCTGCGGCGGCCTCTGAGGTTTTGAATGCCGTTAGAGCTCAAAGAAGATTAGAAATGTTGTTTCAAGGTGATAGAATCCAAGAAATTAAACGTTTAGGTGCAATTGAAGGACAAAATCTTTTTGTGCACGGACACCCATGGAATTGTAAAGGAATTATCATGCAATTCCCAATTACAGAGAAAACAAGTATTTTTGAAATTAACCCAACTGGAGGTTGTAACTAATGAAAAGTAAATTATTTATTGGCATTTTAGCCTCTGCTTTAATGTTTGGATTTCAAGGTTGTAAACCTGAGAAAAAAGAACTAGGACCAAAAGTGAGTCAACTTGATGGCATCGCTGGAAACTGGGTTCTCGTAAAAACCGATCAAATTGATGTAAATGTTCAATTGGCATTTACCGAAAGTGATACCTTATTGGATGTTTCAGAAGTCATATTGAATTCTACTCCTATGGAAATTTCTTTCGTAAATCAACTATTTACCTACAACATTAAAGATGGCAACGGTAGCGATTTGTTTAGTTCGAAAACAGGTAATTGGAAATTCGACAACAATGACTACCCTTCTAAGGTTGTTTTTAATGATGGAACGACTTCACAAATGGATGTGCATTTGATTCGTCCTGTGCGTCCTCAAGATCGTTACCTCATCTTAAAAATCAACAAATTCCGCGGCGGTAAAAGAACCGTTTGTTATCACCTTTGGTTTGAACGCAAAAATTAATCATCATGAAAAAACTTATTTTATTTACAACCATCATATTTTCAATTGGATCTTCTTGGGCTCAAAAAGCTTGGATTACTCCTGATCCTGCAAACCTTGATGACAGTATCACCATTTGGGTGGACATTAAAAAATGTGAAAGACAGCAACTTGCAGGGACAACTGACCCTTTGTATATGTGGACATGGGCTCCGAAAGAACATCCCGTAGGACATCCATTACACAATGGAACATGGGGTGCCAGCAACGAAGCACTCAGATTTACTTCAGCTGGCAATGACATTTGGTTTTACAGAATGATACCTACCAAATTTTATGAAGTAACAAAAGCAGACCTTTACAGCAAAGGCATCAATTTGTTATTGAAGAAGAAAGATGGCACTGGTACTGTAAGTGGTGGCGAAGACAAAACTGAAGACTTAACCATCAAAATTGAAATGCCCGTTTCTGGTCCTAAAAAACTTTACTCTTTCCCAGGACTCGTTTTAAAGGATACTTTGAGTATTTCTCCTGATGATGTTTTATCGATCATTTACGACAGAAACATTGAACCCAACGATACATTGAAATCCAAATCTGATTTTTACTGCGTGGTAAAAGCGAGATACGGCAGTGGTGCTACTGAGTTCTTTTATTTCGTAGACGGCGATAAACTCACAGCGGCCGACAAAAACATCAGTGGCATTGTTCCACAATTCATGATGAAGGACATTGGAGGCGGCAAATTCAGATACAGTTTTATCCCCAATAAAGTGTTTGAATCTAAAAACACCCAAGGGTTGCCTTTGTTATCCATTAAGTATCGCATTATGAGGGGATACATTAGAAAAACCTTCGATATTGTAGAGGAAAGCCCTGAATATTGGTTCAATACTACCAAATAATATTGCAAAAATTATTCAATTATAAAAAAGGCGATCCATGGATCGCCTTTTTTATTGTGTAAAAATGAATTTAAGCGCTTTTTAAAGCACTTCAACTTCATTTCTATACAGATCCTCAATCGTTTCGCGTTTGCGAATTAAATGGGCTTTATTTTTATAATAGAGCACTTCGCAAGGTCTTAACCTAGCATTGTAATTATTGCTCATGGTAAAACCATAGGCCCCAGCGTTTTTAATTCTTAATATATCACCCTCACGAACCTCTGCTATTTTACGGTCATAACCCAAGGTATCGGTTTCACATATATACCCAACCACGCTGTACAATCGCGGATTTGATTTTGGATTTGATATGTTTTCAATATGATGATAAGCATCGTAAAACATTGGTCGAATCAAATGGTTTTGACCACTGTTAACCCCGATAAAAACTGTAGATGTAGTTTGTTTAATGACGTTGGCTTTTACCAACAACGAACCCGACTCACTCACAATGAACTTACCTGGTTCAAACCACAAAGCCAAATCACGACCGTATGATTTGCAGAATACTTTAAATGCATCCGCAATTTTGGCACCCATTTCTTCAATATCTGTAACGATGTCTCCCTCTTTATATCCCACTTTGAATCCTGAACCAAAATCCATGAATTCTAAGTCTGGAAAAGATTGAGCGGCATCAAACAATAAATCGGCACCGCGTAAAAACACATCGGCATCTAGAATATCACTTCCCGTGTGCATATGCAACCCGTTTATACGAATTTTATGAGATTCTACTACCCTTTGCACATGTCGCAATTGGTAAATCGAAATTCCAAACTTCGAATCAATATGTCCTACCGAAATATGACTATGTCCCCCGGCCATAATATGCGGATTTAATCGAAGGCAACAAGGCACTTGGGAGCCATATTCATGCCCAAACAATTCAAGGGTTGAGATATTGTCGATATTGATGGTAACCCCTAAGTTTACCGCTTCTTTAATCTCCTCAAAGTCTACACAGTTTGGAGTATACATGATTTCTTGCGGTAAGAAACCAGCACGAATACCGAGTTGTACCTCTTGAATAGAAACTGCATCTAATCCTGCACCTTGTTGTTTCAACAACTTCAAGATATTGATATTGTTTAAGGCTTTTAATGCATAATGCAAATGTACGTTCACGCCTGGAAAAGCACTTTTCAAACGTTGATATTGATGAACAATTCTTTCACCATGATACACATACACAGGGGTGCCGAATTCTTCGGCAATTTCTAATAATTTGCTGTTACTAATGTCTTTCATTTTTTGTCAAAAAAAAAGCGGGGTATAAAACCCCGCTTTCGTATTAAATGCGAAGTTTTACTTATTTAATTTGTTTTTTCTTAGAAGTGATATCCACTACAATTGGAGTTGCAATACACAATGAAGAATATGTACCAATGATTACACCAATTAACATTGCGAATGAGAAGTTTTTCAATGCATCACCACCGAACAAGAACAAAATGATACACACCACAAATACAGTAGATGAAGTGATAATTGTTCTGCTCAAGGTATCATTCAACGCTAGGTTAATCATAGCAGTATCGTCTTTTTCTGAACGTCTAGAAGTCAAGAATTCACGAATACGGTCAAATACAATAACTGTATCGTTGATTGAGTAACCCAAGATTGTCAATAACGCCGCAATCAAATGTTGGTCAAATTCAGTTGGGAATGGCACATAACCGTCAACAATTGCATAAACCGACAATACCAACGCCAAGTCATGTATAAGAGAAATCGCTGCACCCAAACCGTAAGCAATGTTTCTGAATCGGAATACCAAAAACAAGAAAATACCTACAACTGTCAACATTACCAAGAATCCAGATTTGTTTCTAATTTCAGTAGCAATGGTTGGAGTAACGTTTGAAACTTGCAATACAGGTCCTTCTCCTTTTTTGTTTTTCACCAATTCAAATTCAGACAAAGACTTTAATAAGTCAGTTTCAACTTTTGCTTTGCTTTCTTTGCTTTGCTCATTCAACAAGTAAGTAGTAAGAATTTTGTATTGACCTTCAGATCCAAAAGTTTTTACCTCATTGCTAGAATTCGGCAAACCTTTATCTAATGCTTCTTTAATTTGATCTGTGTTATATTTCTTATCAGGATTGAATTGGATGGTGAAAGAGTTACCTCCTTTGAAATCAATACCTGTAGTGATTCCACCTTTAGAAATAAATGCTACAATTCCTGCTAAAATGATTAAACCAGATACCAAATAGTATTTCTTTCTGTTTTTAACCCAGTCAAAGTTTTTATCTTTTAAGAAATTATTGTTCCACTCAAATCCAAATTTGATTTCTTGTCCTTTGTCAGCTCTTCTATCCAACAACAATCTAGTGATGAACAATGCAGTAAACAATGAACTGAAGATACCAATAACCAAAATAATTGCGAAACCATAAACTGGACCAGCACCTGTGAAGGTCAAAATAAATCCTGCCAATAAGTGGGTTACGTTTGAATCGATAATCGCACTTAATGCATGTTTAAAACCTTCATTGATTGCAGTTTTCAATGCTTTACCTTGAGCCAATTCATCTTTGATACGTTCGTAAATCAACACGTTTGCGTCAACCGCCATACCAATAGTAAGGATAATACCCGCCATACCAGGAAGTGTTAATGCAGCACCCAAGCTTGAAAGTACACCCATAATTAAGAATACGTTACCCAATACAGCAACAATTGAAATCCAACCAGCTCTGTTGTAATACACAATCATAAATACAACAACCGATAAGAAACCAAGAATCAATGCCATGAAACCTTGAGCAATTGAAGCATCTCCCAAAGAAGGACCTACAACTTCACTTGCAACGATTCTAGCAGGAGCAGGTAATTTACCCGCTTTCAATACGTTTGCTAAATCTTGCGCTTCACGGATATCAAAGTTACCAGTGATTTGGCTGTTACCACCACTAATTTTTTGATTTACACTTGGAGCCGTATATACCCTGTCATCAAGTGCAATTGCAATGTATTTACCAATATTTGCACCAGTAACTTGAGCCCAACGAGAAGCTGCAGATGGTGTCATTTCCATTGAAACTTCTAATTGACCAGTTTGGTTGGTGTTTTCGCGAGCATCTGTGATGATATTTTCTTCTTCAGACGACAATGCCGCATTTCCATCTCTATCACGCTTCAAGAAATATACAAAATACTCATCAGAGTTTGTCAATGGTTTACCATTCATATCGTAATCCATTGGCTTCGCACTGAAGGCAATTTTTACAGAAGGTTCAAGAATGGCTTGGTATTTTGCATCTGATAATATTTTTAACAATTTTTCACGGTTGATACCTTTGATGGTACAAATTGAAGAACCTTCACCTTTACCAAAAGGTTTCAAAATAGAAGACAATACACTCTTGTCGTTGCTCTTTGCTGCTGGCGCTTTAGCCAATGAAGAATCCGCAACTTTGTTTGTGTCTGCAGCTGCAGTATCAACTGCGCTCACTGTTGAAGTTAAAGTAGAAGCTTTTACAAGGCTGTTAAGAATTTTAACACCTTCCATTCCACTGTGTACTTCAAAGAACTCCAATTTAGCACTTTTCTCAACCAACTCTTCCATACGACGAGGGTTGTCAACACCTGGCAATTCAACACTAATTCTACCACCTTCAACAATTTGAACAACTGGTTGTGTTACGTTTGCTTGGTTGATACGTTTTTCAACAACCGATTTAACGTTTGCAACTGCAGTATTGATAGAAGATCTTAAATAGTTTACTACCTCAGTTTGGCTGCTGTTTTGCTGAATTACTGAATTGTTACCTTTTACAAACAAAACTGCCATATTTCTGCTTGGAGCGATTTCTTTAAACGCTGCAACAAATGCATCTACATAGTCAGTTCCTTTTTTGATAACCGCTTCATCAGCAATTTTGCACGCTTTGTTTAAATCAGCATCCTTGGGATCGTTTGCCAAAACTTTTACAATCGCATCTTTTTCAACTTCCAAGGTAACGTTCATACCACCACGCAAGTCTAGTCCTAAGTTGATCTCTTTTTGCTTACATTCAAAGTAAGTATAACCAACTATTCCCAAGAAATTGTAGTATTCTTTGTTTCCTAAGCTATCGATGTATCTACGATATGCATCTTTTTCATTTTCACCGGCTTTTGCCTTCTTAGCAGCGAATGCATGAGCCTCAGTTTCAAAGCTTTTTGCCTTGAAAGTGAACGACAATTGGTACAAACATGCCAATGCCAATACCACTGAAAAAATTACGACTGTTTTATTACTTTTCATTGTGAGTTATTCTCGTTACAATATTATTCGGGTCGCGAAAATAAGGAAAAAAATGTATGTTTTTCGCTCTTTTTAAAGTGATTACAAATATTTTTCAACGAATTTCCCAACCTCTTCCATTTTTTGAGCTTGCATACAAGTGAAATGTCCCTTCGGACAATCACTGTATCCCAATTTGGAACATGGCCAACAACCTATGTCCCCAACTTCAAAATCCTTTAATTCAACACCTTGCTTCATTACCGGCGACATACCATAATCTTTGCTCGTATTGCCCCAAATTAACCCAATGGGCTTGCCCAACGCCGCCGCAATGTGCGCCATTCCTGTGTCGGCAGATATCACCACTTTCGATGATTGAATCACACTCGCCGATTCATTTACTCCCAACTTTCCACAAACTGAAATTACACTCTCTGGGAACTTTTCCGCCAAACGTTGCCCAAGCTCGGTCTCCTCTGTCCCCCCAATTAAAACAACTTTTATTTTTTGCATTTCTGCAAATAATTCTTCCAATTTATTTTCCGGAATTCTCTTTGAAGCATACGTTCCTCCCAAAACCACCACCGCATAATCGCCAGAAATATTGGCAGTGTTGCCTGTTTCAGCCACCACAAAATCTAATCCCTGTTCATCATTTTCAATTCCAAACGGCTGTAATATTTCGATATAACGAGCCACAATTGAGTTGACCGAAAATATTTTCCATTTGGTTAATGTGAATAGAAATTTGAACAAATTTTTCTTTTTCACCGACACACTTGGTGCCTGCCAAAACCTCAATTTCACGATGAAACTTCTCAAATTAGAATGCAAATCCACAACTGCATCAAACGATTTCAATGTCAATTTGTTGCGATCATTCTGATCATCCCAACTCAAAATTTCATCTATATACTCATTGCCTTTCAATAAGTTTGAAAACTTCTTTTTCGTAAGAAACGTAATATTCGCTTGCGGATATTTATGCTTTAACACCCTAAAAACGGGTGTACACAATACGATGTCACCAATGGAACTGAAACGAATGACCAATATCTCCTTCATATCAAGTTCTTCAACTTTCGTCGTTCCATTAAAAATGCTTCAAATTCTTCTAAATTCTTTGCATTCAGGGTATTTTGTGTCAATAACCCACCTTTCCTCGCCGCCAATGTCCCAAAATACATGTCGTGATACCCCATTTTCTCATGTGCATCGGGATTGATACTCACCCAAACCCCTTTTTTTTGTGCATATTGAATCCATGTCCAATCAATGTCTAAACGATAAGGATGGGCATTCAGTTCTATGGCAACATGGTTGGCCGCACAAGCGTCGATAATCAATTTATGGTCAATTGGATACCCACTTCTCATTAACAACAGCCTTCCGGTTGGATGCCCTAAAATGGTCGTGTACGGATTTTCAATTGCTTTCAGCAATCTGGCATTGGCTTTTTCCTCCGACATGGTTAAATTAGAGTGAATGGAAGCCACAATAAAATCGAATTTTGCCAAAAATTCATCTTCATAATCGAGACTACCATCTGATAAAATATCACTTTCAATGCCTTTGAAAATTTTAAATGGCAACAATTTGGCATTCAGTTCATCAATTTCCCTCATTTGTTGCTCCACCCTATCTTCATCTAATCCTCTGGCATAACCAGCAGATTTTGAGTGGTCACAAACGCCCAAATATTGGAAATGTTGAGATTTTGCATATTCGGCCATTTCCTTCAAGGTATTCAAACCATCACTATAATTCGTATGATTGTGCAACACCCCTTTTAATTGACCATATTCAATAAAATGTTGGTCGTTTAAATTGTATTCCAATTCATCTCTTCCCTCTCTTTGTTCAGGAACAATAAATGGTAAATTCTTAGATTGATAAAATGCCTCTTCCGTGGTAAATCCGAGGTGTCCACCCTGTTGATAATCCAACATATTTAAATGTTCCTTAGAACCCGTTGTTTCAAACAATACGCGCTCAAAATCAAGTGAATCTGTGCAAATAATTGTGAATGGTATCTGTCCCTCAAATAAAAAAGAAATTTCATCATCTTCCACTTCACATTCAAGTTCCAACCCTTCAAAATACTCGTACAATTCCATCAAATCAATGGTAGTTACACACACTAACCCATTGATGGTATTACAACAACGTCGGAAATCTCCAGAATATTCAAATTTATATCCCGGAAAAATTGATTTTATTTCATCTTTAAACGTATTGCATTTGTCGAGCAACCGGGCATAATGCCATTGCCCCTGAGAAGTCATGGAAAATTCAATGGCTTTCATGATTTCAGCCTGAGTTTTCAAGCCGAAACCTTTGGTTTCAACCAATCTATTTTGCCTACAAGCATCCAACAAATCGCTCACATTATCGATGCCCATTTCTTCCCAAATAACTTTTACTTTTTTAGGACCCAATCCTTTGATATTGAGCATATCCACAACGCCGCTAGGTGTTTTTTGCAACCAAGCATCCAACCCAGGAAAACTACCAGTTTGAATAATCTGTTCCATGGCTTGCGTCACAGATTTCCCAACTCCTTGAATGGTCAATAAATCTTGAAGATCCATTTCTACAAATGGTTCTTTAATCTTTTTAAGGTTAAATGCAGCAGTTGTATAAGATTTGTATTTGAATGGATTTTCATCATGCAACTCACTCAATTTCGCAAACAAATTGAGTTTTGCCAGAATACTGGAATTGTCTGTCATAACCTTTTGCGTTTCGTAGGAATGAAGGAAATTTCACGGGTTTCAACAGCCCTATCGAAATCTACCCAAATCACTGAATTTTCTACATCTCCATGCAAATACATGATATTCATATCTTTGCCTGTATTTTTATTCTTTAATACTTCCACACCAAGAATCACAAATTTTCGACCCGCATACAAAGCCGGTAACTCTGCCGCGTCGTAATCACCTTTGAAAAATGACTGATAAAACCCATTCCCAGTAGCAGTATCGTACCCTGGCGCATCTGGATCCCAACGCGTTCTGCGGTAAATATCCAAATGAACAAATTCAGCAAGCGAAGTTTTTCCAATTAAGGCAGTATCTCCTTTGCCAATTTCAATTTCGACCTCTTCGGGAGGCGGTGGTGGTAATTTCTTTTTCTTTTTCTTGAGGGACGTAGACTTTTTGGTAGAAGTTTTCGAGGGTGCTACCGGCTTAACTTGTGCCGAAAGACCCGCTGTCCCTGATAATAAAAACAAACCAGCAATGAAGTATTGATTGAAATATTTTCCCATTTGAAATTTAATTAAGGTAAAAATACACTTAATCTATCAAATTTACCAATTTTTCAGACGCAACGGCCGATAAAGCAACACCCATTCCCCCCATTCTTACACAACAGTGTAAATGGGGTTTTAAAGTTTGAATGATTGGCGTTCTATTGGATGACATGCCCATGGTTCCGCCCCATTGATAGTCAATTTCGGGTTTTTCACCTGGAACAATCACATTTTCAAGGATATCTGTGAGTTGCTTGATAATAAACTCAGAAGTTGATTGCTCCATTGTTTTCTCGGCATCAAATGCCTTATTTCTGGCACCTCCAATGAGAATTCGGGTTCCCAAACTTCTAAAATACACATAGCCTTTGTCGTAATGAAAAATGCCTCTAAACAACAATGAAGGAAGTGGTTTGGTTACAATTACTTGTCCTCTAGCAGGTTGCACATCCAATTCTGGAAGCAATTTTTGAGTAAACCCATTAGTACAAATAATGAGTTCATTGGCCACCATTTTCACTGAAGAATTGGCGAAAAGAAGTTCCCACTTCAGTGAATTTTGCTGTTGAAATTGTGTCAATTGAAAGCCTGAAAAAATTTCAATCCCCAATGAATGGGCATGATTTCTCACTGTTTCATACAACAAATGTGTTTGAATGGCTCCTTCAGGTGGTGAAAAAATGGTTTTATCCAAAATATTCATTCCCAATGGAGCAGCACTTTTCAATTGAAAAGCGGTTTGACCATGAATTTGATGAAGTTGTTGGTTGATCGTATCCAATTCAGAAACGAGAGATTCAAAAATTGGACTTTCATCCTTTTTGAAAATTTCATATCCACCAGAATTTTCATAGCCAATTTTGGTTTCGCCATAAGCATTTTTGAGTTGCAAAAACCCTTTGTATCGATTTTCATAAAGAGACAATGCATCGTTGAGCCCAATAGATTTGGCATCATCAAGAATTTCGCCTAAGCTACCAAAACAAGCGAAACCCGCATTTCTGAGGCTCGCAGGAGAACCCATTGTGGCGGCTTCAACAATCCAAACTTTTCGGTGTTGAAACTTGGTTTTTAACTTGATTGCAGATTGTAAACCCACCAAGCCGGCACCAACAACAACGATATCGGCTTTATCCGCCCATTTTTGTTCCCAAAAACTGACAGGAGCCAACATTATGCATTCATTTTATGGCCGATTGCATTTTCATAAATATCGGCAATTTTTGCCACATTTACAAATGACTGACCATTGATGCCAATTTCACCTGAAGTAACAGTTCCAATATGGGTTACTGGCAAACCGAATTCCGAAGCCAACGATTTTATTGAATCTATTTGATTTTGAGGGACAGAAACTACAACACGCGATTGAGACTCTCCGAACAACCAAGCGTCATTACGGAAATTCTGATCGGTACAAATATCAAATCCCAAATTGCCTTGAATGGCACTTTCTAAACACGCAACAAACAATCCACCTTCACTAATATCATGAACGCTTGCTGCCATTTGATTGTGCGACAATTTCTCAAGGAAAAGATGAAGATTAAACTCGGTATCAAGATCAAAGTGAGGACAATTTGACAAGGCCACACCTTTCAATTTTGCTAAATATTGAGAAGATCCAATGTCGTTCTTTGCAGCACCAACCAATAAAATAGCATCTCCTTCATTTTTGAAGTTCAAGCTCATTCTATGTTCAGGTTTTTCAATGATACCCACCATACCAATTGTAGGTGTTGGGAAAACGGCTTGACCAGAGGTACTTTGGTTGTAAAAACTCACGTTTCCACCGGTAACTGGAGTATCGAATTTACGACAAGCTTCTCCCATCCCTTCAATTGCTGATTTGAATTGAAAATAAACCTCTTCATTGTAAGGATTACCAAAATTCAAACAGTTTGTAATAGCGGTTGGAACACCACCAGTACAACGGATGTTTCTTGCTGCTTCTGCCACGGCTATTTGCGTACCAATATTTGGATTTGCATGAACAAAACGACTGTTACAATCTACAGTGAGGGCCAAGCTTTTATTGGTTCCTTTGATTTTAACTACGGAAGCATCAGAAGGCAAGTTTGTAGATTGATTCACGGTACCAACCATGCTATCGTATTGCTGATAAATCCATTTCTTACTTGCAATATTCGGTTCTGCAGCCAATTTAAGGGCCACTTCTTTTGCTTCTTCAATAGAAATATCATTGATTTGACTGATGTCAAATTTTTCAATTTCTTCAAAGTAAGTAGGGGTTTTCCAAGTTCTTTTATACACAGGAGCACCACCACCTAAAACCAAAGATTCAGCTGGAATATCTGCTTCTAACACACCATTCATGAAATAACGAACGTGTTTGGTATCTGTAACCATACCAATTTGAGCGTAGGTTAAATCCCACTTTTCAAAAATGGCTTCCATTTCTTTTTCTCTTCCCTTTTCAACAATCACCAACATACGTTCTTGGCTTTCTGATAAAAGGAGTTCCCATCCCTTCATTCCAGCTTGACGCATAGGCACTTTATCTAGATGGATATCCATTCCCACATCTGTTTTGGCACTCATTTCACTTGTGCTACAAGTGATACCAGCTGCACCCATATCTTGCATACCAACAACTGCATTTGTTTGGATAATTTCCATTGACGCTTCAAGGATAAGTTTTTCCCAGAAAGGATCACCTACTTGCACAGAAGGCAAATCGTTGATACTGTCGTCACTCATATCTTTTGAAGCAAAGGCAGCACCATGAATTCCGTCTTTACCAGTTGCAGAACCGAAGATATAAACAGGATTTCCAGCAGGACCTGCACCAGCAGAAATACTCTTTCCTACTTCCACAATTCCAACACTCATTGCATTCACAAGGTTGTTTTGTTCATAGCAATCATCAAAGTACACTTCACCACCAACGGTAGGGATACCGAACGCATTGCCATAATCACCAATTCCTTTTACAACACCTTTCACCAACCATTTGGTACGATCGGTATCAATGTTTCCAAAGCGCAATGAATTCAACTGAGCAATTGGTCTTGCTCCCATCGAGAAAATATCTCTATTAATTCCACCTACACCAGTAGCAGCACCTTGATAAGGTTCAATTGCCGATGGGTGGTTATGACTTTCAATCTTAAAACAACATGCCAATCCATCTCCAATGTCAACCAACCCGGCGTTTTCTTCTCCGGCTTCAGCCAACATTTTAGTACCACTTTTGGGCAAAGTTTTTAACCAAACAATAGAGTTTTTATAACTGCAATGTTCGCTCCACATTACTGAATAAATAGATAACTCTGTAAAGTTTGGTTCACGACCTAGAATTTCGCAAATTTTGTGAAACTCTTCTTCCAACAAGCCTAATTGTTTGGCTTGATCTAATAGCGATACACTGTTCTGTTGCATTGCTGCAAAAGTAGTGATGAAAAAACGGAATTCGTAAAAAAATTATGGACAGGTTTTACCCATTATCAACGCAGCAAGAAAATATTGCCGTTAATGGTATTTCTTCTCACCCTATCTCCTACTTTTTGCTCGTATCTATAAATAAAGGTGTAAAAACCTTCAGGACAAAGATCTCCTAAATAGTAGCCCGGCCATTTGAAAGAATTGGCTTCTGAATTATCGAAAACTTTTTCACCCCAACGGTTGTAGATATGCAACAGTGTAGGCGTTATTCCTCTACCAATAATTTCAAAAGTATCGTTTCTGCCATCAAAATTAGGGGTGAAAGCATCCGGAATAAATACATCACAAAATCCATCAGCTAAAGAAACCACAATCTGATCAGAGGCCACTCCACAGGCATTTGAAACAGTTACGGTATAGGTACCAGAACTAGCAACATAAATAGTTGTACCTACGGTACCGTTGCTCCAAGTTGTGGTTGCACCAGGCCAAGAAGCCGTCAATTGCAGCAATGAACCTTTACAAATTAATGTATCATTCGGTAAACTTACCTGAGGGGTGAGTCCCTCCTTAATGAAAACTGTATCTCTCCATTTACACCCTCCGTTGTCTACTTCTGCCCAATATGTGCCTGCAACCGTAATGGTTCTTGGATTTACCGATGTTCCATCTTCCCATAACAAAGTTCCTGGTGCAGTAACAATTAAATCAGCCGTTGCACCATCGCAAACCACGGTATCTTTTCCGAGGCTAAATTTAGGCAAAGCATTAATTTTTATTGGGGTAATTAAAGAATCCGGACAAAAGCTGTCTTTGATTAGGTATTTAATGAAATGCATTCCAGCTTTTCCAGGATAGTAAGTTGTGCCCACAAAACTACCTGTTGAAGCAGAAAATACGCCTCCAGATAACGCAGGAGTTAACACAATTGGTGCACCATTTTCACACACGTAAGAAGGAATTCCGGTAAATGTAGAATTATTATTACCTTTCACATATACCATGATTGTGTCGCGGCTTTTACATCCCTCAGGACTTTGTGCTTCATGGATAATTGGATAGTTTCCTGCAGCTGTGTACTTGTGCGTAATTGATTTATTTACCGAAGTAGTGCCATCGCCAAGATCCCAGTAGAAACTCGACAATCCTGGATATTTGTTATCAAATACAAAAGAGTTTGTTGCGAAACATTGGATTGAATCATTGATATAAATTCCACTTGATGGATCAGGAATAACCCTTACCCAAATTGAAGCAGTATCTGTGCAACCGGTTCTCACGTTGTCGTAGTATGTTTCTGCTTTGTATTGAATTTGATACACTCCCGCATTGTCAAACGTTTTGGTTGGAGAAGGAATGGTAGCAGAATCAGATGGCGAAAAATACCAGGTTCTGGTATAGGCGCATCTAGGGATATTTGCAAGGGTTGTATTATCAGCAAACTTGAATTGATTTCCAATCAAACATTGGCTCAACTTGTTGTTTTTCTCAATTGGCACACTTACCGGCCTTGGAATGATAAATACAGCTTTTGTAGCTGTAAAGTTATCGTTGCAACCTAATGCAGGAGAGGCAATTAGTGTCACCAAGAAATTACCGCCTTTGTTGTAGGTATGGGTAACGTTAGTACCTGTTCCTGATGTAGCATCTTGAAACAACCAGGTATAGGAAATACCTGTAAATGTTGCACTTGATTTATTCGTAAAAGTTACAACATTTGTTTTATCGCAACTATCGGTATAATTAAAATCGAAATCCAGTACTAAGTTTTGTGTTTTGAAGGATGTTGTAGCGTATGAACTTGTCAAATAATTTGGACTTGCAGCACCATCGTGTTCATATACAGCAACGTAATATGTGGTGTTTGGCTTCAAGCCTGTTAAGGTAAAATTGTTGTTGATGTTGTTCCAACAAGCATAATTCCCAGAGCCTAAATCATCGCCAGCCATGAAATTTGCAAAAGCGGTGTAAGAGGTTCCATCAGAAGGATTTACAGAAACGGCAGAAGCTTCTTTTACCACTATCAATCTCCACCCACCATTGCCATTTGTCCAACTAATAGACGCCTTGTTACATTGAATGCTTCCAACCGCTAAATTACTTGGTGCTATTGTAGGTTCAGCCCCAAAAACAGTGTTGAAACCCAAAATACTAAAAAATGCAAATAGTAATTTTCTCATCATGCCAATTACAAAGATAATACATATTAGACAAAAAAGTACACCAAAACGAAGCCCCTACTATTCTGGGAGTTGAATATCTTCTGCTGGAATCAATTCTTTGTTCATCAATTTCAATAAAACTTGCACTAATGTAATTACATCTTTGTTGCAATATGTGGATATTCTTTGAATGTCTTTTTCTCTGTAATACACATCGGCAACCATGCTTCCATCGATATCATCTTTGGGAGTAGGAATACCAAACAAATGTGCCAATAAATTCAGGGAGACAAAGCTTTTAAAATCTCCAAACTTCCACAATTCCATGGTATCGAGATTGTTGATTTCCCAAGGTTTTTTGCCTGCATTATCAAGTAAAAAAGGGATTTTAATTCCATGTACAAGCATTCTTCTGGCAATATAAGGAAAGTCAAATTCTTTGCCATTATGGGCACATAATCGGTGACGGTCTGTTCCAAAATGTCCGTTTAACATTTGAGCAAAATCGGTCAATATTTTTTTTTCATCATCCCCAAAAAATGACTTTAATCTGAGTTTGGGCTGCGATGGATGTCCAGTGATAATGCCAACACCAATACACACAATTTTGCCAAATTCAGCATAAATTGCTGCCCTATCGTACAAATCCGACGGTGTAATATCGTCTTTGGTGAGAGATTTTGCTTTTTTCTCCCATAATTTCTGCCATGATGGCTCCAACAATCCAAAATTTGAATGTTCAGGTACTGTTTCAATATCGAGAAAAAGTACTTTGCTTAAATCCAATTGCGACAAAAACTGCATAACTGTAGGTATACTTGTGAGTATTCAAATCTACACAATGAGGATAACTTTCTTTTTCTTTTCTTCACATTTTTGTGATTTTCGCAAATAATTTATGGCAGAAAAGTCAACCAAACGAAAGAAGCCCAGTGCTTTACCGAGCATTTTAAGCCTTGCGGCCGTGATGTTTATACTGGGTTTGTTGGGTACAACAGTGATTGGATTCAAAGGGTTGGGTGATTTTGTGATTGAAAATTCGAGTATTGATATTTATTTCAACGACAGTATTTCGGAAGTAGATGTGATTCATTTTCAGAACAAAATCAACCAAAAATCTTGGGTAAAAAAAACCAGATTTGTTTCTCGGGAGCAAGGAATGAAAGAAATGGGCGATAGATACGACCCAGAAATCATGAATTATGCCGAAACCATTACGCTTCCATTGAGTGTAGAGGTATATCCAAAAGCAGAGTTTGCCAACCCTAAATTCCAAGAGCAGGTAGTTCGTGAGTTAAAAAAAGATCCAGCAGTTGAAGATGTGGTTTTTCAAAAATTTTGGCTGGAAACCATATCCAAGAATATCCAAAAAACAGAAATCATATTTGCTATTTTGGCCTTGCTTTTCATCATTGTTTCTGTTATTTTGATCCAAAGTGCGGTTAGATTGGGAATTTTTGCCAACCGACATACCATCAAAAGCATGCAATTTGTTGGCGCCACAAATACATTCATTGTGAAACCTATAATTTTCACGTTCATCAAATATGCGTTGATTGCCATACCAATTTCATTTGGTTCATTGTACGTGTTAATTTGGCAATTACCAACCATTTTGGGAAGTTCTGATTTCTCTGTGATGATGATTGAATTCACAAATCACATCAATTTGCAAAATTTGTTATTGATTTCAGTTTCTATTGCTATATTTGGAGTGCTGCTTGCTGCAATTTGCAGTTGGGTAAGCACCAGGAAATTCTTAAGAACCAAAATTGAAAATTTATACTAATGAGTACTTTAAAAAATAAATCTACCGAAACATCTAACGAGAAAAATGAAGGCATGATTTTCAGTAAAGAAAATTATACGTTAACCGCAGTGAGTGTGCTTGTTATTGTTATCGGTTTCGTATTGATGTCTGGAAAAGATGGTAATATTTACGATTTTCGAAGAACCACCCTTGCACCAATCGTTGTAATTGGAGGATTTGTACTTGGTATTTATGCCATTTTCTTCAAAAAGAAATAAATGACTTGGCTTGAAAATGCCGTTTTAGCTGTTGTTGAAGGACTAACAGAGTATCTGCCTGTTAGTTCAACAGGACATCTCATGATGTTCAAAGAATGGCTGAAACTTTCCGGTGATCAACTCGATACCTACATGATTTCCATTCAATTTGGAGCAATATTTTCTGTTGTTGTTTTGTATTGGAAACGCTTTTTTACCAAAAATTGGTTCCCCTTTTATTCAAAATTACTAGTAGGATTTATTCCTGCGGCCATCATTGGATTTTTATTTGATGATTTATTAGAAGCCATTTTACAGACTCCGGTCATTGTAGGAATTATGCTCATTTCCGTTGGTGTATTTTTAATATTCATGGATAAAATTCTCATCCCAGGCACCAAAGAAGTAGATGATGTAAGCTATAAAGATGCAGCCATCATTGGTTTGGTTCAAACCATTGCCATGATTCCCGGAACTAGCAGAAGTGCGGCAACCATTGCCGGTGGTTTAGGTTGCAAACTTTCCAAAAATGCAGCAACTGAATTCTCATTCTTCTTGGCTATACCTACCCTTTCAGCGGCCGGGGCTTACAAAGTATTAAAAAACTGGGATCAATTGACCACAAGCAACCTCAATGATATTGCTATTGGAAACGTTATTAGTTTTATAACCGCTGCAATTGCGGTGAAATTTTTCATCGAAATTGTAAAATCCAAAGGATTTGCATTCTTCGGTTACTACCGAATCTTGATTGGTTCAGCTTTCTTGTTGAGTTTATATTTGTAATCATATGAAAAACTGGAAAACCTTAATATTGGGCTTATCCTTGTTTTTTAGCTACCCTCTTTTGGGACAGAATTCACCAAAATTATCCATTGCTAGGGTTAAATATAATGGAGGTGGTGACTGGTATAGCAGCAAAACTGCGTTAAAAAATCTAATAAAGTTTTGCAATTTCCGCATCAAAACCAATATCAAAGAAGATGAAGCAATTGTAGAAGTTGGTTCCGAACAAATTTTCAATTTCCCATTTGTGTTTCTTACGGGACATGGAAATGTTATTTTCAGTGAGTCGGATGCTAAAAATTTACGCCAATATTTAATTTCAGGTGGTTTTTTACATATTTGCGACAATTACGGACTTGATATTTATATCAGAAGGGAAATGAAAAAGGTTTTCCCAGAATTGGAATTTAAACCAGTTCCATTCAATCATCCCGTTTACCATCAGCAATTTAATTTCAACAATGGACTTCCAAAAGTTCACGAACACGACGGAAAAGCACCCATTGGATACGGATTATTTCACGAAGGCAAATTGGTTTGTTTTTATGATTACGAGTGTGATTTAGGGAACGGATGGGAAGATCCTGAACTTTACAATGATCCACCCGAAATCAGAGAAAAAGCCTTGCAAATGGGTGCAAATTTAATTCAATTTGCATTTACTTTGCAGGAATGAAACGTCCAATTGGTTTTCCTATTTTCAGCTCTGAAAGCAAGCGTTTTGCCGATAAGAATACAATTTTATCCGAGCCAATCCCTTCGGTAGATTTATTAGAACGTGCTTGTTACCAATTGGCACAATATTTCATCAAAAACATCGACCGCACCCAACATCTTCACTTTGTTTGTGGCTCTGGAAATAATGGTGCTGATGGGTTATGCCTGGCGCGAATCCTACATTTTCATGGTTACAAGGTGAAAATATCGTGTGTTCAACATGCAAAAGTTTCAGCAGAAAACACCTTACAGTTTTCTCTCCTTGAACATAGCAATTTGCCAATTTCCATTGTTAAAACGGCAGATGACCTCATTATTCATTCTCATGAAATTATCATTGATGCCATTTTAGGCTCTGGATTGAATAAGAAATTGAATGGCCTTTTGGAACTTATTGTGATCAAAATAAATCAATCTGAATCAACCATTTACAGCATCGATAACCCTACGGGAATTGGCAGTTGGGATCATTTTGAGGGACATTTTATCATGGCCACAAAAACATTTTGTTTGGGCTCAATCACCCCTTCGTTGTTTAATCGGGCATTGTTGCAAGACATTGAAGTGATCGACATAGGGCTCAATCTACAGAATGTGAATCCATTGGGATGGTATCTCAATAAAGCACAAAGCCAAGATTTCATTGACAATATATGTCCCCCAATAAAAAAACACGATCATAAAGGCAGCAAAGGACATGTTCTATTGATTGGAGGAAATAAAGGCATGAATGGTGCGATTGTTTTATCGGGTCAAATGGCCAATAAAATTGGCACTGGGAATGTGAGCATATTAAGTCACCCTGAAACGTTACCTTATGTGAGTTCAATACCTGAAATTCAGTTTAAATCGGCGGAGTTAAGTGGCAAAACCACTGATTTCTTTGATTTTGGGGGATATCAATCTATTGGAATAGGACCTGGTTTAGATTGCACAGCAGCCACTACGGCATTTTTAAGTTTTCTTCTTGGAAAAAGAAATTTACCCAAGTTGGTTATAGATGCTGATGCGTTAAATATTTTGTCAAAAAATAAAGCTTTATTGCCTAAAATACCCAAAGAAAGTATCCTAACACCTCACCCAAAAGAATTGGAACGATTGTTTGGAAATTTTGAGTCAGAGAATGAAAAGTGGAAATTTTTATCAGAATTTTCGAGAAAACATGAACTTCACATTTTGGCAAAAGACACATATTCTATATTGTTTTGCAGCGATGGCGATATTTATGTTTGTGGAACAGGAACATCGAAATTGGCAAAAGGTGGCAGCGGAGATAAACTCACTGGTTTAATCAGCGGATTTATGGCACAGGGTTTAAAAACAAAACATGCCGCAATTTGCGGCATGTTTTTATTGAATGAGTTAGCTTAGAATTATTTCAATTCTTTCACCCACATATTTGGAACTGTAGATTCATAGTAGAACAGTCCTTTGTTTGCATCTTTTTCGGTAAAGAAATATTTCATGTAAACATAGTAGCTTTTTGACTTCGGATCGAAGAATTTATAGGCAATTACATCTTTCATGTAGAGCTCTTTGATTTGTCTATTGGCTTTATCTTCATTGCTGTGTAAACCAGCAACCAAGTAGAAACCAAGTGCAGGTTTCACTTTTTCAATAGCTGGAAGTTTGATACCGGTGGTATCATTTCCTAAGCCAAAATCCTCCATATCCTTCAATGAAGTAGCAGTTACTTCTTTTTTCTTGCGAGTGTTAGACTCTTCTGTCACTTCTGTTTCATCTTCATCAGATGATTTTTTGCGTGAATTATCGTTGTCGTCTGAAACAACTCCACCGCCTAAGGCACCAAATCCAATGGTGGCTCTAAATTCGTGGATTGGTCCTAACAAACCACGTTGTTGCCCATCAGGAACTGTATAAGAGTAGGAAACCGAGATTTCATCTTGAGGTTTAAATCCGATATTACCACCAAATTGCCAAAGGTTATTTTCACCAAATCCGATCCAAGCTTGATCTTTGTACCAAAAGCTCAAATTTGCTTGAAAGTAGGTATAATCCCAGTTGTACATTGTGAAATTAACAGAAGGTCGTAAAGATATGTCATTTCCCAAATCACCAATATAACCCGCCATAAAACTTGCTTGAGTTTGCAAATCGTAACCAGCTTTGTAATTGTAATAGGTATAATCGAAATGAGGTTTTGGCAAACGAGAGGCGGAGAAACCGGCAAACCATCTTTCAGCCTTGGCAAAAATAGAGGCGCGAAGATCAGCTCTAATTACTGGAGCGCTATACATTATGGCATTAATAATCGGGTCATTTTCATGAATGTAAACGGCCTTTGTAGCATCAAAATTCTGTGACAAAACACCGCCGCTCACACCCAAACTTAAGGTAGTTTTACCTAGACCCAAAGAATATGCATAAGTAGCATAGGCATTATGAACCTCCGAAAAGCCAATATTCTCTTTTAAATACATCAAACCAAAGGCTGTATTTTTGTTTTTCACTGGCATCGACACATTCAACAAAGTATGTTGAGGAGATCCAGGTGTTTCACTAAAAATCTTGTTATAATACAAAGCAACACTTCCTTTTTCATCCGTACCAATTGCGGCCGGAATGGAAATAGATGGATCCATATAAAATTGCTCGATTCTAGCGCCCATTTGTGCTGTTAATTTTGCAGCACTGGCAATCAAGCTTAAAATTAAAATCGTTTTTTTCATAGTTTATCGAATCACTTGAATGTATCCTCTGTACACATCTGAAGTTTGTCTGTTTTTCATGTAGTAGAAATAAACACCATTCGGCAAGATATTCCCTTCTGAATCTTTACCATTCCAATCATTTTGATAATTGTTCGATTCATACACCCTCTTACCTTGACGGTCACTAATAATAATGTCAAATAAGAAAACATCTGGAATTTCAATCAAATCCCAATATTCATTGTATTTATCGCCGTTAGGTGTTATTAAATTAGGAATTTTAACCAATGGAGGTTCAATTACGTTGATGTGAATAGAATCCACATCTGTACATCCATTAGAATCTGTTGCTGAAACAAATAAAGTAATAGAATCTGTCAACTGAACGGTTTTGGTAAATGTTGCGGTAGAATCAACCACATATTTACCCGGGAACCATTTAAAATCTTTCAATGCATTGCTCACGTATACCTCAGCCCTCCGACCTCTAAAAATGGCAGTATCACTGTGTGCTTTTATGTTCGCCGGTGGATAAGCATAAACCTGTACACTATCCATTACAGGACAATTTCCTTTGTTATAAACCAAAAATTTATAATTTCCAGTTTTACTGAAAGGTTTAGACCAAATACTGTCATTGTCGGCCAACCATACAATTGAATCTCCACCCGTTACTGTAAATGTTGCTGAATCACCCTTACACAAAGGCATACTTCCTGATAAAATCCAATTTACTGAAGGTTTGTCAATTAATGTATTTACAGCTTTTAACATTGTATCAGAACAACCATTCGTTGTTTCTACAATCAAAGAAGCGTTAAAAGGACCTGAATTCGAATAATATGTTTTTGTAGATGTTTTGGTGGTATCAAATGCACCATTTCCAAAATCCCAGTAACGATTCACAATTGCAGCCACTGAAGTTGTAAACGTATCCGTAAATTGAACAGAATCAGGAACACAAAGTCCGTCATAGCCAAAACCAGCAGTTGGAGAAGGCACCACAACATATTGATGTGTTACACTATCGGCACAACCATGGATATTTGAAACATACAATTTTTGAGTATACACGCCAAACGTATCATAAGAATGATAATTGTCTACAATTGGCATTTGTACCACCGTATCACCCCAGTGGAATCTCGTATCTTGAATGGTGTCATTGGGATCTATTCCGTAATTCATGTTCATGGTGAATTTATTCCACTTTTCACATTGAATGGAATCATTCGGTACCGCTAGTACATCCAAACCAAATGTTGGTGAAGGCTTATAAAATACTTGGAACACTCCAGAAGTAGAATCTTGACAACCTGCTTTAGAGGTTCCAATTAATGATACTTTATGCACCCCAGGAGCTGTAAAAGTTAAAGCTTCTGCAGTATCTGTACCTTTGATAGTGTCATCAAACGACCAATTCCAGAACATACTATCCTGACGAGGATATTTATCGATCAATCTTCTAAACTTAGTTATGTCACCAAAACAAGCTTCTTTCACCGCATATTTAGGTGTTGGTTTTGGATGAACCCTAAACCAAACAGCCTGGGTATCGATACACATGTTCATTGATTGAACCTCTAACGTCATCTTATAAACACCAACCTTAGCATAGGTATGTGAGGTATTTGGAAATGACGAATCTTTAGGAGATCCATCACCGTATGTCCAAATGTAATATTGAATTGCTTCAGGAGATGCTACAAAGGAATTATTCAAAGAATTGGTTACCTCTCCAATACAAGTTTTGGTTACATTAAAATCAGCTACAGGTTTTGCGAATAAATTAACCACTTTGGTTGTAGAATCTTTACAGTCTGCATCGGAAGTTACCACCAATTTAATTAATCTTCCTCCTGGAGTAGCATATTTATGAAACACCGTTTTATTCAACAATGGAGTTGCTTGTCCATTTACTTTGGTTCCATCACCTAAATCCCATGACCATTTCAACATTTTATCTGGGGTAGGATCAATTGTACCATTTGTGATGGCAATTGACTTGTTTACATCCCAGCATTGGTCAATAACATCAATAGAAACCATTGGTTTCGCATGTAAAATATAATCAACAGAATCTTTTGCTGTGCAACCATAAGAGTTTACGCGGGTTATGTAGATTTTATACGTTCCTGCAGTAGGAAATTTATAATGAATTCTCAAAGAATCCCTATATCCCAAAAAAGGAGACGTATTACCACGACTAAAAGATGGTGTTGTAGGGGTTAATGTCCATACCTTTTTTGAAATTACTTCACCTGATGGAGGTGTGTAAGTATCTGTTATTCTGGTGGTTTGACCTTGACAAACCGCAAATACAGTTTTTGGCAACAAATCTACACTTTGAGTGTAAATATTTGCATTCAAAGGAACTCTCGGCATATTACCAATAATCACATTTGAGTAAGCCGTGTTAATATTGACTGCATTTTCAACTTGCAAAGAAACAACGTAATTGTAACTAGCAGGCGCTGGGACAGTTCTAGAAAATATATGCCATACATTTTGACCATATTTCAAAGGTGAACCATCTCCAAAATCCCAAGTATAAGTAGAAATTAAACTGCCAATAGATTTAGAAGTGCTATAAAAGAAAACTGTATCGCCTTCACAACCGCCAACAACTTTATAGCCAGCAAAAGCCTGATTGCTTCCCAACGTATTCAATCCCCCAAAATAAGCAGGAGAAGAAGAACCCAATTTATTTCCTAGTATATAATATCCTGTTAAATTCGTAATTGCAGTTGAAGTAATTGTACCCAATCGGTTACCTACTCCACCTGTATTATTGATTGTCCATGCAGCCGAACCTGTTGAAGTTAACAACTGTAAATTCGCAACATCATAAACATAATCATCATTTGAAACAGAATCATAGCTAAATTTAACCACATAATTACTTGCTACAACATTAGATGCAGTAGTAGTGAGGTAATGATGATGAACTGAAGAAATATTTCGTGTGGTTGCGGGCAAAGACACGCTAAAAGAAGGTGAACCTGCAATTACTTTTGCAAAGTAATATTCAACAGATGTTCCACTCTTAGAGAAGTTTACCGTAATTGGTCGGTAATCCGAACCTGCACCAACTGGATAAACCATAGCTGTATTATTGGTGGAGCCAATCCAAAAACCACCATCCACAAAGCTATTTTTGTTACCACCAACCAATTTACAACCTGGCAATAATTTAAGATCGGCTGTAGCTGATCCTGCAATTTTTACAAGCCCTGTAGACAAATCCAGTGAATCGGAAATAAACAATTCCCCGTTTAGGGTTGTTGCCGACAAAGTAATGTTTGCACCAGCCGTTTTCATTCTCAGTGATTTGATAATTACACTTGCACCGTCAATATCGAATGTTACACTTTTTGAGGTTGTAACAGCCAAATTATAAGTACCAGACGCAATCACAATCACATCGCCAGAACTAGCTGTATTCATGGCGTATTGTATGGTTAAAAATGGCGAACCAGAGGTAGTACCAGAATTGGAATTGCTACCAGAAGTACTCACATAATATGTGGCACCGAAAAGGTTAAGCCCTAAAATAAAAAAGACAAACGTTAGAAACGCATGTCTTTTTTTTGTATTGTTCACTTTTATAGTTTGAATCATTTTTTATTCTAAAATATTTAGACGATAGTTTATCATGATACGTCACCCCTTTGTTTAAAAGATGATGTTACCATGACAAATTAAAATGGCAAATCATCAGCTTCTCCAGAACTCGCTGCGAACGGATCTGAAACATCATCTGATGGAGCAAACGGATCATTTACAGGCGCTTGGCTAGAAGCAGGCTGACCCATTGGAGCACCATTTGCACCAGGTCTTTCCACTTTCCAAGCACGAACATCGGTGTACCAACGACCTTGGTATTCACGACTTTCTATGTCAACACCGATATTAATAAACTCACCTTCTTTGATATCAAATTGAGAAATTTTTGCTCCCCATAAATTAAAACACACTTTCTTTGGGTAAGTTCCTTGTATTTCAATCACATAGTCTTGCTTTTCCCAAGTTCCATTTTTACCATTACCAGTTTGTTTTGGTAAAACTTGTATCACTTTTCCAGAAATATCCATTGAACAAAGATATGAAGATATCGTTTAAATTAAAAATTTTATTGTTGACCTCCTTGATTCTCCCCATCTTTCAAATCATCGTTTTTCAACTTGCGCTCAACTGGTTTAATTTTCTCACTCTCAATTGATCCAAAAGAATAATCAAAATTGATTCTGAAACCCCACATATTCGTTCTGCGAACTTCATAAAACGTAAATCCTTGTCCCTTGTTCTCTGTTTTATAGTCCACTTGCCAAGCCAACGGATTATCAACGCCAATGCCTATTCCTCCCTTGTCTTTATTGAATCTTTTCTTCAAACCTATCATGTGAAAGAACCAATTTGCGGTATATCCCTGCAATGAAAATGATGGAGCATTGAAACGCGAAAACAATTCAATCATCCAACTTTTCCCAAAACTATATGAGCCCCTGATTCCAGCAGAATACATCAACCCCTCAGTTTTCAAACCGGCCATCAATCCTGTATCCAACAAACTACTTATTTGTACCAATCCCAATCCTCCATTTCCTGAAATCATCCAGTTTTTCCCCTTTAAATTCACATTCAAATCAAATCCACTGGTAATATTCTTACCAATGTTTCCGTAAGTGGTTTGATACACCTTATTAGCATCAACCAACCTGTAAGTTTCAATTGCATTATTTAAACGTTTATGATAAAAATTAACCCCGAAACCTCCAAATTGACCATAATTGCCAACTGAAACTTCATAATTGGTGCTTATTTCAGGTGCTAAATATGGATTTCCTGTAGTCAAATTCAACGGATCACTAAAATTGGTGTAAGGATTTAAGTAAAACAAACTTGGACGTTGAATGCGCTGGGTGAAATTAAATTTCACAAACCCGGCCTTTCCAATTTTTCTTGATATATTCAAAAATGGAATAAAATTGGAATATGGTTTCCCCGTAAAATTACTATCTAATGGCTTATCCATACCTCCTCCAAACGAAGTATATTCATAACGACCTCCGAATTTCACACTGTAATTCTGGTTCACGAGGTAATTAAACTGCAAATAATACGCCCCCACATTTTGGTAATAATTGAAAGCATTATTTCTTGAATCCATGGTGATATAGTTTTTTGAGGGATAGTTCAACGTATCAAAATGATAATCAGAATTTACCAATCTTAAAATTCCCTTTACACCGGTTTCCATCGTAATCTTCGAATTGATAGGTTCAGTAAAATCCAACTGCGATGATATCTCTAAATTCTCGCCTACATTTAAGCTTTTTTCATTCCTGTATTCAACATTTTGCTGATTCAACCTTAAACTCACATAATCAGAATTGTCAGTATTTTTAGATACCTGAGCCGACCAGCCCAATTCTCTGTCTTTCTTATCAAACTTTCGGCGATAATCTATATTAAAATCATACCCCAAAGCTGTTGAAAACCTGTCCGCATCTTGGTTCCACAGAAAATTTAACGCACTATCTTTTTGGCCAATTTCGGTTGTCCAATTATTTTTTGTACTCCTCCAATTGGTATTGATTGATGCAGAAACACTCAATGCATTTTTCTTGTTAAATACGTGATCAACACTAAATGTAATTTTGGGTCCACCGCCCCAATTGTTAAAATCCGACAATTGTTTCATTTCGTTCCAAACACCAGCCGTAAGATTTTCGCGATTGGTGGTGCTTTCGCCCCACGTACGCCACATGTGTCCACCCAACATGGTTGTGAAGTTTGTTTTCCCCCTTTGGATCGATAATGTTCCACCTAAATTGGCACTTCGGGTTCCCAATCCAGCACGTATATTACCAGTATTCCCTTTCAACTTCACATTTTTCATGACAATATTGATTACACCACCAGAACCCTCAGCATCATATTTTGCAGAAGGATTTGTCATCACTTCGATTTTTTCTATATCATCGGCAGACAAAGATTTCAATGCATCGGCCAAATTACCAGAAAGCAAACCGCTAGGCCTACCATTGATGAGAACTCGCACATTCCGATTGCCACGCATGGAAACATTTCCGTCCATATCTATTTCCACCATAGGCACTTTTGACATCATATCGCTAGCCGACATACCCCTACTGGTAACATCCATCGCAGCATTATAAACCAATTTATCACCTTGATTTTCAATCACATTTCCCTGCACTTTAATTTCAACTTCTTCAATTTTTTGTGCTGTGGTGTCCTTTTTTGTTATTTTGGTTGAATCGCGCTGCGCTTCCAACATCCCTCCAGAACAAAACACCAAGATTCCCAATATTACTTTTTTCATTTGTTATTTTTTATTTTGATCGGATCGCGATAACCGGATCCATATTAGAGGCCGATACAGCAGGTATCAAGCCAGAAACGATGCCTACAAAAACAGATGCTACGATGCCAATAAGGGCATCTTCAGAGCCTAAAGACAAACTTGCTCCTGCACCTAACGACGAAGATACGGCAGCATTCAATGCCATTAGAACAATCCAAACCAGGGCCATTCCTAATATGCCTCCCGCCAAACACAGCCATATACTTTCGAATAAAAATTGAACCTGTATGAACCATTTTTTTGCTCCTAAGGCCTTTTGAATGCCTATTTCCTGGGTTCTTTCCTTCACTGAAACAAACATGATATTTGCCACCCCAAAACACCCAACCAACATGGCAAAAGCCCCAATAATTAGGCCTATTTTTTTTATTTGATCAAACAAACCAGAAATGGCATCGGTAATCATCGACATTTTATTCACCGCAAAATCATCATCGGCACCTGGTTTGATTCTTCGATACGCCCTCATGATACTTGAAATTTCTATCTTTAAATCATCTAAAGACACCCCATCTGCGGCCCTGAGCATGATTTGTGCATCTTCACTTTTCTGATATGGAAAATACCCTTTTGCCCATGCGGCATTCACAAAAACAACATTATCGGCACTGTTATTTATCAAACTTTCACCTTCCATTTTACAAACACCTACTACCTTGCAAACTCCTGTACCAATGCGAATTTGCTGCCCTATTGCCGACATTCCAGGATACAACTCTCTTGCCAATTGATGACCAATGATAGCCACAGAAGCACCAGAATTTGCTTCATCAATGCTGAAATATCGTCCCTCACCAATATTCACAGATTGAATCTGATTGTATTCATAACTGAAGCATTTGACTTCGATATTCTTTAGGGCTTGTTTTTCAGATTTTACATCGGTTTGCACGTTGTAAATGTATGCAACAGCCTTAACCTTATCTGAAGATATTCTACTGACCATGAAATCGGCCTCTTCAGGCTTTGTAATGGGTCTCTTTAAATAACGCCACCAAGGATAATTGCTTCCAAATTCATCCCATGGCCATTTTTGTACAAACAATACGTCCGAACCAAACTTCGAAAACTGATTGTTCAAACTCTTTTCCAAGGAATGCACCAAAGCATAAACGGAAATGATACAAAAAATACCAATAGTAATACCCAAAACCGACAATAAACTCCTTAATTTATTTTGCAAGATGGCCGAAGCACTCATCTTGAAAGATTCATATAAAGGAATTCGGACAGACATTCTTCAAAGATACTTTTGACTTTCCTTAATATACGTTATTTCTGATTAACCTTAGGTTTATTTCGTCTGAATGTCTCAAATTCCCGACGATATAACATACCTACACCCAGTGTATTACCGGATACACCATTAGACAATCCATTACTCAACAATAAGTTACTACTTCTAGAGAACGCTTTTAATCTCCAATTTTCATCAGAAGTTTTATACTCTAAATTAAAATTTATAGGAACGGCCATGCTATTCACTAAAACTGCAACCGTTGGATCATAATTCAAATCCAATCTAAGTCTATCCGATAAAAACCATTCGCTATTCACAAACAATTTGGTGTTACTTGTACCGGCAGAACTTCGAACATCATCAATATTTACCTGAATTCGGGTTGGAATACCATATTTTGAAAACAAATCATTCACCACTGAACTAGCAATGGTTGAAACACTATTTCCGGCAAATCCCGTTCCACTAAAATTGCTGGCAGCAGAAGCCCCACTGCTCGAGAAAGATGGTGGAATAAAGTTACCAAACAACAACAATGCCACTGCTTGACGCATCGTTTCATCTTTATCGGTTCTTATTCTCTGTATCACTGAATTTACTTCCGTTGCCGCAGTTCCCGAAGTTGCGGCTAATTCAGGAGCTTGAATATCAAATCCAATTTGAGGACTAAATAAATTTCCTTTCAAATTCAAAATACTGATAATTTTGGTTGCTGGGTATGAATTTGACGCGCTAGAAGATGTAATCATGAGCGTAGATGGCGATATCTTTTTCTCAATTCTTCCAACTAAATCTACGGTTGCGTTAAATGGATCGCCATCCCAAACAATTTTTCCACCTTTATCGAGTGAAATTTTCTTGAGTAAATTGATGCCCGGAAGTGAAAATGAATACTCCCCTTGTTCCACATTATACGCTCCAAAAAGATAGAATTTGCCATCAGTGTCATACACCATTCTCAACTGTCCATTTCCACGACCTCGGATAATATCCCCCAATTTTTTATCAATAATAAACTGAACCTCAGCCTCTGGGGTTGCATCAATATTCATGTTGATTTTACCTATGCTGCTTTCCTCCTTTTTAATGGCTGCCTTGTTCTGAATTTTCCCCAAATGATTGCGAAAAACAATGCTTCCGTAAATTTTATTTTCGTTTGCCGTTAAATATTGAATCGACAAAACGGAGTTTTTTCGCGGCTTTAAGTTAATGTCCATGTTGATTTTATCAATAGGTCCATAAATCCTGCAATTGCCATCTGCCCAAGCCGTTCCATAAAACAACGTATTCTCTTTTTCGGTGGTATTTAATACTTTGAAATTTTTCAAACTGTCAAACTGAACATCCAAATAAAAGTTAGTGAAATCTTTGTAGGTAAATGCCAACTTCATCCATGCGAAACTCTTTTTGGAATCGTCAAAAACTTTTATCGGCCGCACCGAAAACAACCCTTTTTCAGTTACCTTGATATTGCCAGCAAACGTATATTCAGTAGCCAAATAATCAACTTTCACTTTTCCTTGTTCTACAGACAACAATCCTTCTGCCTTAGGTTTTGTTGTTGTTCCAAACAAGTGGAAATTACCTCGCACCGTTCCGTCTTTGAAATCAAGGATTCCTTTTAAAAATGGATCTAATATCTTAAGGGACGTTTTGCGCGGAAATTCTCCATACAAATCCATCTCCATTTCATCGTTTTGCATCAACTGAAGTCCTCCGTTAATGGCCAAGCCTTTTAATGGACCAGTTCTAAACATACTTCGCATTTGAAGTTGTCCTATTTTTTCTGTTTCGGTTAATCCAACATCCAAATCCCCGTAAGAAAACCCATTGTATTTCAATTTATTAACCCCAACATCTCCCAAAAATTTTGGATTTTTCAATACCGCACAAATTTTCACATCACCATTCCCTTTAAAATCTAAACTATCTAATGCCCCTTTGGGGAAAAACGGCGTTAAAACAGTTGGAGTAATGTTACTAAAATCAATTTCCAAAGTATCTAATTTAGACTCAGAAACATTGCCTTTTATTTCCAAATAATGTTCATTATCAGACAAATAGAAATTAGAAATTTTGGTTTTTTCAGGCAAAAATTCAACAGTTGCCGACTTTTCCAAAACCCAATTATTTTGATAAATTCGCATTTGGGTGGTATTAAAATGAAAATCTGCCGCTGCCGTATAAATTTGTCCAGTACCATTCAATTTTAAACCATATCGGTTTTCTATTTCATGGATTTCTGTGTTCAACATGTAAATGTCGTTTCCACAGGCCCAGTAAATTGAAACTTTGTCGTAAATAGTTTGATCAAATTGGGCTTTAGCCGTTGTAAAGGTAACCTGTGTAGGCAATCCAACAGCCAAATCTTTGCGAATTGAAATTTTGGTTTTTTCTCCGCTGAACAATCCATATTCCAATGAAAACGGACCAATATCAACAGAATAATTGTTCGATAAACCATGATAAAATCCCCTAAAAGAAACCGGCCCCAATCTCAATCCAGGAGCTATTAATGCATCTAACCAAACAGTTTGTAGCAAAAACAAGTCGAAATGAACCGAATCTCGGCTTATTTCTGTCGGTTGAGAAAATTTGGAAGGCATCATTTCATACATCACATGATCAATCCACAAACCCGTTTTTGCCAATTTCCATCGTCCTTTGATATCACCATCTATCCAATTACCCACAAACGAAACCTTGTTCAAATCATCCCGTCGAATTACTTGCAACGGCAATACAAATTCTTCTGACTCCCTGTTAAAAATGCAATTTTTAAACGTCACATCCCCCAAAATATCATTAAGATCATTTCCCTTTGAATTGATTTCAACTTGCCCTTTGAATGCAGTGTGCACAGAGTCGAAACCCAATTTTTCGAAATCCAAATTTTGCACTTTTGCAATGATACTAGATTGCTGATTTTTGAAAATATTTTGTCCATCAAACTCCGCAGTAAACAATGCCGAAGGATCCTCCGAATTGAAAAATCCAGAAATCTTACCTTTGTCCAAAAATCCGTCTACCGAGGCTTTGATGAATTTCCGCTTGTTTAAAGTGTAAGAAGAAGTGGAAATATCATATTCAACACTGGCATTTTCATCAAAACCTGTTCCTTTCACATAAATCCCCATATTCGCTTTCCCTAAAAAAGAAGCTTGAGGCAAAAAATGCTGCCAATTGACTGAGTCAACATTCACATTTAACATATATTTCATTGGAAGTGAATCGGTTGAATAATCCAAATCCAACAAACCATTCATATGTCCCATGTTTGTTTTTACATCACCATCCCAATTTAAAGATCCTAAAAAAACATCCAATTTACCATTCAAATTAACCAACCCTACATCTACAATGGTTTTAGGCAATTCCATTTCCGGAATTATTGCATTCAAATCATTCATCGACAACACTGTGCGCTCAAAATCAAATTGATTTAAAAGCGATGGAACATCAGGCAGTCCTATTAAACCGTATTTCAACCTTAAATTTGTTCCGTTGGGGGTAGTTGCTTGGAAATACTGAGCCCTAAGTTGCGACAAAGGACCTCTTACATCTGCATTTACATCGAACTGCAACATTCGGTTCGACAACCAAGGAGCAAACATTCTAAAGTCGTGCATGCACAATTTCGATTGCTTCAATTTCAACACATAAATCACATCATCGAAAGGTTTGTCGTATGGATTCGCCCCTTTGTATGCCATCTCATACTTTGGTCCAATAACAGAATTCGGAGTTTTGAGCGTCATTTTATCCAGCAAAATATGTCTGTCGTTAATTTCACATTCCGCGTTCAAATCCACCAACTCCAGTCCACTCCGCTCTTTGGCTTTTAGCCAATCAATTTTAAACCTGCTGCCATTTTTTGCATCAATGGTATATTTCGGAACATCGAAATCAATGTCCCTCACCCAAATATAATTGTTGTTGTATTCATTGGGGATATTGACAATTTTCCCATAACGATAGTCGAATTGCAGAAATTCTGCTTTTCTCACTTTGATATTTCTGATATCAAATTCCCAGGGCTTGGATGGCGTTTTAGGTCCACCTGAAAAATAATCTCCGATGAAATCAAAATTCATCTTTTTTTCTGCTTCGTAAACCCCAATGTGGATTACCAGTTTATTGATTTCGACACCTTGTACATCAATTTTCTGTTTGGGATATGAAAAATGTGCAATTCTAAAATTGAAAGTAGAAGCAAAAAACAAGGTATCTCCATGTTGATCTTCAATCAAAAAATCTTCAAAATGAAAATTTCTTAAAAAGTCAATTTCAACCGATTTAATCGAAACTTTTGCGTTCAATTCTTTTGATATATAATCAGTTACATATCTAGCTATACGGGTTTGAACATGCTTATTACGGGTCAAAACTGCCACCACACTCGAAAAGAAAACGAGTATTAATAGCATTCTCAATAAGAACTTCCGTAATTTTGAACCGCGTTTTTTCAACCAAACCAAAAGTAACTTTTAACATTAGCATTGAATCCACAATGAATCCTTCTTCCACTATATTGGGCATTGAAAGTAGTTGCGACGATACAGCGGCTGCTATCATTCATAACGGTTCAATTCTATCAAATATTACAGCAACCCAAAAAGTTCACGAAACTTTTGGAGGTGTTGTACCAGAATTGGCATCTCGTGCACATCAAAGCAATATTATCCCCGTGATTGACGTTGCTTTGAAAACGGCCAAAACCAACCTAACAGACTTACATGCAATTGCAGTAACCCAAGGACCTGGACTAATGGGTTCGTTAATGGTTGGGTTGAATACCGCCAAAGCATTGTCGATGTCACTCAATATCCCATTGATTGGGGTCAATCACTTACAAGCCCATGTTGCAGCCCTTTACATAGAACACAACGTTCAATTTCCGATGTTATGTTTGCTTGTTAGTGGGGGACATACACAGCTCATTTGGGTCACAGATTTCATGGAAATGGAAATCATAGGCTCTACCATTGATGATGCGGTTGGAGAAGCTTTTGACAAAGCTGGAAAGCTTTTGGGATTGGGTTATCCCGGAGGACCTCAAATATCAAAATTGGCCCAATCGGGAAATCCAGAATTGTATCTTTTCCCCGATAGTAATTTACCAGACTACCAATTTAGCTTTTCAGGCATAAAAACCTCTTTGCTCTATTTTTTAAGAGACCAAAGCAAATTAGATGCGGATTTTGCAAAAAATAATTTGGAAAATATTTGCGCTTCCTACGAAAATTCGCTGGTCAACATGCTCACCAAAAGAGTAAAAAAAGCCATCAAAAACCTCCATCCGAAATCCATTGGATTGGTGGGAGGTGTTTCAGCCAACGCCAAACTGCGCGATGCCATGAAAGTGTTAGGTGTAAAATACCAAATTGAATCCTACGTGCCTGATTTTCAATACTGTACCGATAATGCAGGCATGATTGCGAAAGCTGGATCCTATCTATTTGAAAAACAACAATTCATAGAGGTATCCACACTTCCTTTTTCTAAATCCAAACATTAAAACGCTGCACATTCAGCAAATGATTATCTTTGTAAAGTGAGCATGTTCCCAACCCCCGAATTGATCGCTTCAGGCAATGAAATTGCAATAGCCCGCGCAATTACTTGGGTTGAAAATGCACATCCCAAAGCCATTGAGCTTTTGAAACAATTAAAAGGGAATTCCGATGTCATTGGAATTACAGGCCCTCCAGGCGCAGGTAAAAGCTCGCTAGTGAATGCTCTAGCCAAATATTGGTCGTCGAAAAACCTCAGAATTGCCATTGTTGCCGTTGACCCTTCTAGTGTATTCAATTATGGATCTCTTTTGGGTGATAGGCTCCGTATGCAAGCGCTATTCATGATGCCCAATGTGTTTATCAGGAGCCTTTCCTCACGTGGATCTTTGGGTGGACTTAGTGGAAGCATCATCGAAGTGATTGAAGTGCTTAAACACGCTCAATTTGATAAAATCATCATTGAAACAGTTGGCGTAGGACAAAGTGAAGTAGAAATTGCCGGATTGGCAGATACCACCATTGTGGTTTCAGTACCCGAAAGCGGTGATGAAATCCAAACGCTTAAAAGTGGCATTATGGAAATTGCAAACGTCTTTGTAGTGAATAAAAGCGACAGAGATGGTGCTGCGGCATTTGCCAGTCATCTGCAAAAATTGGCCCATATCAGATCAACCGAAGATTGGGAAACCCCAGTGGTTCAAACCAATGCCGTGAATGAAATCGGTATAGATTTGCTTTCAGCTGCCATCGATAAGCATGCTGCATACAACAAAGGAAATCAAAGAATGAATGACTTACTGGCGGAAAAAGCCTATACGCTCATTCAAAAACATAAAATGCAAGGCATACAAGTTCTGTCCCTCAGAAATGAAATAGAAAATTTAAGACAGAAAGATGAATTTAACCTGTTTGCTTTTGTCGAAAATAAAATAACTCAGAATTAACGTATCACCTGAATCTTGGTGGTTGTATTTGAAGTACTTAAAATGTAAATACCGGAAATCAAATTCGATACATCAATTCCCATCCCATTATTTACAATTTCGCCACGGGAAACAACTTCTCCAAGATGATTAAAAATCTGGTATGTGCTTCCTACTTCTTTATTTTGCCATTCAACGTATAAAATGTGGCTAACTGGATTCGGATGTACCAAAAGTGCCCCCTTATTCAAGTTTTTAGTAGATGCCGTAAGATCAACCATTGTAACAGCGCACTGGTTTGAGTGTGCTTCCCAACGCGAATCAAAACTCACCATGGCCGTATTCGGAATAACAGTATTCAAAGGCAATTTCTCATACAAGTCTACTTGATATTCAACCCATCCCCCGCTATTTTTAGGATTGCTTTCAACTGAAGTGAGATTGGCTGGATCAAAATTCACCACCAATATTCTTCCTTGTTGAATACTATAAGTAGCTTTTGTAGGATAAAATGATTTTAATAAAACTTGTTGCAAAGGCAATAAATCTGACAAGGTATCTACCATCACCGCTTTGTTCACAAAGGTGCTACTTGTATTTTTAAAGTTCACTGTGTATTTCCAACTGGTATTTTTATAGTCAATTTTTTCACCATTTGATGAAATTTTCTCTACCGCACCATCGCCATTGCTACGTTTTCCGATAGAAAGCTTTATGGTATCAAAATTATCATTTTTAAAGATATCATTTTGCGAAAACAATGACCCAGTCTTAACATTGATAGGATAACTCGATGTTTCAGTAGCATCAACCGGCATCTTGAAATTCAATTCAACGAACCTAGTTTCAAACGGCATCAAATCAATCAATGAGAAAGTTGCTTCTGTACCTTCATAATTGTCGGCCAATGGTGTGCTTGAGAAATTCGTTAATCCAGCCGCATGATTGATGTGAATGGTTGGACCATTGAGTTTTGTTGCACCTCTATTTGTTACCGACATTAGTACCTTAATATCATCGCCTGCAACCAACTCAGGACCATATACAGGCTTTAAACTTACTTCTAAGTCCTTGGTTGTGGGATCCATATATTCACCCAAAAACACTGAAGAATATTTACCCGCACGAATGGTTGTTGCATAGTTGCTTGCACAAACAGTGTACATGTGTCTGTTTGGAGAATGAGAAATTGCATAATCTCCTTCAGGCAATGTGGCAGAAAAATGTCCCTCAGCATCTGTAACCGCAAAATAATTTTGCTTGGTAGCCTTGTTCGTTAATCGAATAACTGTATTCGGAAGTCCTGTTTCAGAAGCTTCTCTCACGCAATTGCTATTCAAATCATAAAACAATGCTCCATATAAATTACCAGCCTCAGATTCAATGCTTGAAAAGAATCTGATATCGGTATTTTGTTCTACAAAATTCCCCCAAACAAAAGCACCGTTTCCTCTTTGTCCTAAGGTGAACAAACCTTGCAAACGATTGCCTGTAAATGTCAATTGCGCATTTTCGTATTTCAACAAAGACGAAGCATTTCCATCTTTCAGAAAATCACCACCCAAAAGCAAATAATTAGGGGTACCGGCAATGGTATTCACTTGAGCAGTTGAAAATGAGTCAAAATCTATGGGTTTACTCCAACCGCTTTTAAACGTTCTAACTTCCGCTCTGTTCCAAGAATCTTTTCCCAAAGCAGCCAATTGGTTATCAAAATATGCCAAAGCGGTTATTTCTCCTGCAAACGGGCTACCAACCCCACCCCATCCGCCATTTGAAGCGGTAAAATAGGCGATGTTACCCGTGTATGAGCCTGCAAAATTTTGAAAATCACCTGCAATGTACAATCGATTACCCACTACTTGAAGGGCGTTAATCAAACCATCGGCACCTTGCGACAAATCACTGCTGCCCAAATAGTTCCAAGCATTTCCATCAAATGAAGCAATATTATTGACTGATTTCCCGTTTACGGTGTTGTTAAATCTACCGGCTACTATGAGTTTATTGTCGAAAACAGTCATGGCCACAATACCATCATTTTTGGTATCAACCACACCAACTTCCGGTTGCCATTCATTGTCTTTATTACTCCATTTATACAAATGACTCACTGGCACTTCCGCATCTCTTGAGGCATTCGCAATGTAAGCAGCCACATACATTTCATTGTTGAAAAATGCTACAGAATGGAAATTGTATGAACCCATTGTTCCCAAAATTGGGGAAGGAGTTGTTAATCCAGGGTAATATTTCCACATCACACCATTCCATCTACCCAAAGTATAATCATTTGGTATTGGAGTGGTTAAGTCTTCAAATAACGCAAAATATTCAGTTGTGGTGGCAAAAGATGCAACAACACGTGAAGGCAAACCATTTCCCAATGGTTTCAACACCTGTGCTTGAACAACAAAGATTGCAAACAATGAAAATATCGTTAGGATACCTTTCCTCACAAGTTGCAATTTACGCGATATGTTTTGAATTTCTTGCACTGATTCTTACTTGATAAAACGCCAAACATAATAACCCGATAATCCTACACTCCACCCTCTATTTTCAATAGCTGAATTTTGTTTGTACATCGGAGTAAACATCCCCTGAGTATTCAAACGCATTCCAACGCTGTTTTTATTTTTCAATTCTCTTTGCAATCCCACACCAAACTTACCAGACCACAATAAATCTCTATACACACCACCGTCAATATCTTGCAACATCAACGTATGATAATTCAATGTATTTCCCTTCTTAGCCGACAAATAATTGGCTTGCACCAAGGCTTCTGCCGTTACTGACCAATTTTTATTGAGTGAATGTTCATAAATAGTTCCTACAGGAATGCTCAACATCGAAATATTTGAAATTCCCGCATAATCAATTTGCGGGCCTAAATTTAAATAACCAAATATTGGATAATTCCCCAAAGCATCTGCTTCAAATCCTTGCTGCACACTAGCCGGCATACTGTCGCGGAAATGGAAATTCTGCTGGGTGCGATTTTGCATCCACGACACCCCAGCAGAAAGTACCCATTTATTGGACAACTGATATCTTAACGAAAAATGCACTTGAGATGCGCTGAGTGCAAACTCGCTTTCTTTCATTCTTTGCAAATAGTTTTTGTGTACATATTGCGCCAATTCTGGATTCGCACGATACAATACTGAGGTTTGATTTTGATCATACCCCACCTCGAAAGCCCAACGTGACAACTTTCGTTCTAACGGCTTTCGAGATGATGGGGTTTTCAAAGTCAACTGTAAAAAATTTCCGAATTGAAACGGATTTATTTCTGGTGATTTGGATTCAAATTCACCATAACCAACGCCAACAAAAGATGATGAGACTTCTGTGGCTGTAGTTTCTTTAACATCTTCCAACTGCAAAAAATTCCCGATTTCTGAAGACTCTCTCACAACTTTTGAATGAAATTGAGAATTGACAGAAATTGGATTAGATTCTGTAGAAAGGTTGTTTTTTTCTTCATTTTGAGGGACAATAACCGACTTTTGAATACTCGATTCTACCTGAGTGCCTTTATTGTTTGTAATGGATGTTGTTTGAGCTTTCTGATTTGATTGGTTGAAGAAAACCAAACTTGAAACCGCCGCAATTGTCATACTCGCAGCAACTGTCCAAATCAACAAACCTCGCTTGCGCTTGTTTTTAGCATCCAATTTTGAATCCAACTCATCCCAAACAAAGGCAGGAGGCACAGGGGCAAAGTTGGAAAACTTCTCCTGTAACTGTTTGTCGATATTTGAGTTATTCTGGTTCAATTTTTACTTTTTTCTTTAATTAAATCTCGAAGCATCACCCTCGCCCTGCTCAACATACTTTTAGAATTGGATTCTGAAGTTTGTAGAAACTGGGCAATTTCTTTGTGCGATAGATTGTCGATGGCATACATATTGATAACCAAGGAGTATTTTTCAGGAAGTTGTTGAATCAATTCAAGAATCTGTTCGGCTGTTAAATTTTGTAAGCCTTCTTCCTCTTGTATTTCATCATCTGGTGTATCGATATTTTCAATGTCTACAATTGTAGGCCCAATTTTGGTTTTCCGATATTTGGAAAGTGCCAAATTGATGAAAATTCGCGTCATCCATCCCTCAAAAGTTGCTGTATCGCGCAACGTGTGAATACTGTCAAAGATCTTCATGAAACCATCTTGCAACAAGTCTTGGGCATCTGCATTGCTAGGAGAATATCTCAAGCAATGTCCGAACATTTTTGCACCAAAACGCTCGAAGAGTTCTTTCTGAGCTCTGCGATCATTTTTGATACATCCGGATATGATTTCCTCATTTGTTAACAAGTAGCTTCAGAATTATGACGGGAAAAATAGAAAAGGTTGCAAAAAAAAATTAAAATTGTAGCAAATATGTTATGAACCCCATGAAAAATCAACCATTTTGCCTAAAAACTTTTTTTATTTTATTCTCCAGCATATCCATTTGGGGACCATTATCTGCACAAAGTTATAACCGTGAGCAATATTCCGCCACCAAAACAATCATCATTTATACCTCAGAATTTCAAAAAAATAGAGCTTTGGTGTCTCAATTTATTACAAAAAAGAAATATGAAGTACTCAATGAGCAACTCAATTCTGGAAGTTATGAATTGAATTTTACAGCAGAAAAATCAGAAACCACATCCCTTGATTCATTATTTGCAACATTGGGATATATTACCAGCTCAAGTCAAAATAACAACAATCTTAAATATACGGTAAAAAACTTAAAAAACCAAATTGAGGATAACCAGATACAAATTGAACGCATCAAGGCAAAAGGGGCCAAAGATTCTACCTTTCAACAAAAAAACAACACCGAATCTCAAATAAACTATTACCTCGATAAAATCAAAGAACACAATAGAACGCTCAACAACATTCAAGAAAATGAAACCCGTATTTTTGTGGATTTTGATTTACGCGATGAACAATCTGTTCCCTCCGGAAATTCAAGAATTACCTGGGCAAAAATGCCAGGTGTGGCCTACAATTATTTGATGGTTGAAAATCCTAAATTGGGCATTTCCGACGAAGTTTATGCCGGTATGAACCTGAAATACATCTTCACAAAAGGAAAAAGTTTTTTCCAAATTGGCGTTCTGAAATCTCAAAATGCTAACGCCACTACAACCGACACCTTGCTCACCCTTGCACCTCAAACTTTCAATGAATTTTTCACAGTTGAATTCGGACAAGATTTCTATACCAAACATTTTGGCAGAGGAAACCGCAAATTTTTGAATTTATATTCAGGCTATACCATAGGCGGCATGATTCCAAATAAACGCAACGATGAAAACATTGGATTTATTCCGGTAATGAACCTATCGATGGGTGTAGAATTGATCAAAACAAAACACGTTTTACTCGATGCTAGAGGCTCCTATTTCTTGCCGCTAAATGGCATTAACAGAAATACCCGTGGAATACTTTTGGGTGCTTCTTTCAACTTTGTTTTTTAAATTTACGAGATGAATTTCGACAAGAAAAATCTTTCCGAAGCCGAACTTATGCTCCTATACAGGGCATTGCTCAAACCCCGTGTTATTGAAGAACGAATGCTCGTTCTTCTCCGTCAAGGGAAAATTGGCAAATGGTTTAGCGGCATTGGACAAGAAGCCATTTCTGTTGGAATTACAATGGCACTTAACCCCGATGAATATATCCTTCCGCTTCATCGAAATCTAGGCGTTTTTACCACTAGAAACATGACCGATGCACAATTGTTTGCGCAATGGCAAGGAAAAGCCTCGGGATTTACCAAAGGGAGAGATAGGAGCTTTCATTTTGGCTCAAATGAACACCATGTTGTGGGCATGATTTCCCATCTTGGGGCCATGCTGGGTGTTGCAAATGGAATCGCAATTGCCGATTTATTGGAAAATAAAAAACGTGTAACCGTTTGTTTTTCCGGTGATGGAGGAACCTCTGAAGGCGATTTCCATGAAGCCCTCAATGTTGCAGCCGTTTGGTCCTTGCCGGTGATTTTCCTTATCGAAAACAATGGTTATGGACTTTCAACTCCGAGTCAAGACCAATTCAAATGCCAACAATTTATTGACAAGGGAATAGGATACGGAATGGAAACCCTTCAAATTGATGGGAATAATATTTTGGAAGTTTATCATGCAATCTCCGATTTAGCTGAATCTATGCGCCAAAATCCAAGACCCGTTCTGGTAGAAGCCATTACTTTTCGCATGAGAGGACATGAAGAAGCCAGCGGTACGAAATATGTCCCTCAAGAACTTTTTGATCAATGGGCCCCAAAAGATCCTTTGAAAAATTTCGAAGACTTTCTTAATTCTGAGGGATATTTGACCCCAGAATTAAAGAAAAATATAGAATCAGAAATTCTGAATTCAATCAATTTGGCAGTTGAAAGCGTTTTTCAAGAACCTGAAATTCAAGCAAATACCAAAATTGAATTGACAGATGTTTTTGCACAATTTAATCCTATCATCACTGATAACATTGACTCTCAAACTGAAAACATGCGCTTGATTGATGCCGTGAGAAACGCATTATGGCAGGCAATGGAAAAACATGAGAATTTGGTAATTATGGGACAAGATATTGCTGAATATGGTGGGGTTTTCAAGGCTACTGAAGGATTTTTGGAAAGATTCGGGAAACAGCGTGTTCGCAACACCCCCATCACTGAAAGCAGTATATTGGGGGCTGGCTATGGTTTGGCGATTCGCAAGCACAAAGCCATTGTTGAAATGCAATTTTCGGACTTTGTGAGCTGTGGGTTCAATCAAATTGTGAACAACATGGCAAAAAGCCATTATAGGTGGCAGCAAGCAGCAGACGTGGTGGTGAGAATGCCAACAGGCGCAGGGGTTCAAGCGGGACCATTTCACAGTCAAAGCACTGAAGCTTGGTTCTACCATGTGCCCGGACTCAAAATTTATTATCCTTCAACAGCCAGAGACGCAAAAGGTTTGTTGCTAAGGGCTATTGAAGATCCAAATCCTGTTTTGTTTTTCGAACACAAATATTTGTACAGAACCCAAGAAGATGAAGTTCCAGTTGATTATTATTTAATTGATGAGGGACAAGCGTCTGTGCATGATTTTGGGCAAGATGCCTGTATAGTAACCTATGGCTGGGGCGTTCAAAACGCCATAAATGTGATTAAGGAGAATAACTTCAAAGTTTCGGTAATTGATCTGAGAACTTTGGTTCCTTTGGATAAACAGACCATTATAAACGTAGTAAAGAAAACCGGAAAAGTGTTGGTGCTTACTGAAGATTGTTTAACAGGAAGCATCGCCAGCGACATCAGCAGTTGGATTTCTGAAGAATTATTCGTATATTTAGATGCACCTGTGATGAGATTAGGAAGTTTAGATACCCCTATCCCATTGGCAAAATCCCTTGAAGACGAATTTTTACCTTGGGGCCGACTAAGAGGAAAGTTGGAAGAATTAATTAGTTATTAGTTTACGCCTTCGGCGGTTGACGCTGCGCTGTTTACGCCTACGGCGGTTTACACTTCGTGGTTTACGCCTACGGCTGTTTACACTAAGTGGTTTACACTAAACCTTTATAAACTCTCATAAACCTTTATAAACCTTTAAATCCCCCAGCTTACACGTTAAACCTAAAATGCATGCAGTCGCCATCTTTTACGATGTATTCTTTTCCTTCTACACGCAATTTACCTACCTCACGGCAAGCAGCTTCAGAGCCGTAATGAATCCAATCTTCATAGGCAATAACTTCAGCCCTGATGAATCCTTTTTCAAAATCGGTATGAATCACACCTGCAGCAGCTGGAGCTTTGGTACCTTCAGTGATGGTCCAAGCCCTAACTTCTTTTACTCCAACAGTGAAATACGTGATGTAATTCAGTAATTTATAGGCGCCTTGAATGAGTTTTTCTACACCAGATTGTGTCAATCCCATTTCTTCAAGGAAAATTTTACGGTCTTCGTAGCTTTCTAATTCTGCAATTTCGGCTTCTATAGCCGCGGAAATAATCAAAATTTGTGCATTTTCATGCTTTACCGCTTCTTTTACTTGTTCTACATAAGCATTTCCAGAGATTGAACTCTCAGGATCTACATTACAAACGTACATTACTGGTTTTTCAGTGAGAAGGTTTAAATCTTTTACAAACTCTTTTTTCTCAACTTCAATTTCAATGGTACGTGCATTTTTCCCCTGTAGTAAATGGGCTTTGTACGCTTCACAAACTTCCAAAGTTTTAGCAGCCTCTTTGTCGCCACCGGTTCTTGCTTGCTTCGCAATTTTAGAAATTCTAGCTTCCAAAGTTTCCAAATCCTTCAATTGCAACTCAGTATCAATAATTTCTTTGTCGCGAATCGGATTAACCGACCCATCAACGTGAATGATATTGTCATCATCAAAGCATCTCAAAACATGTAAAATGGCATGAGTATTTCTGATATTACCCAAAAACTGGTTACCCAAACCATCTCCTTTGGAGGCTCCTTTTACCAATCCCGCAATGTCCACTATTTCAATGGTTGTAGGCACTAAATTCTGAGGATTTACAAGCTCTGCCAACTTATTCATTCGTTGGTCGGGCACAGTAATGGTTCCTACATTCGGCTCAATGGTGCAGAATGGAAAGTTGGCTGATTGCGCTTTCGCGCTAGATACGGCGTTAAAAAGGGTTGATTTACCAACATTTGGCAAACCTACGATTCCACATTGTAAAGACATTTGGCTACAAAGTTACTCTAATAAATCACCAATATCTTGTAAAATTTTCTTGGTGAGGTTTTCAGCGGTAGTTAAACTAGCACTTTCCGCATAAATACGTATAATTGGCTCAGTATTGCTCTTACGCAAATGAACCCAATCTTCGTCAAATTCAATTTTTACACCGTCGATGGTGTTCACCGGTTGTTTCTTGTACTTATCCCTGATTTTGTCTAAAATCATGTCAACATCTGTTCCAGCATGCAATTCAGCCTTGTTTTTAGACATCATGTAGGTTGGATATAAAGCTCTTAAACCAGAAGTTTTCATGTTAGAACTTGCTAGGTGAGATAAAAACAAGGCAATTCCCACGAGGGCGTCACGTCCATAATGTAATTCAGGAACAATGATACCACCATTTCCTTCACCTCCAATGACTGCGTTGTTGGCTTTCATGCATTCAACCACATTCACTTCACCCACTGCACTTGCAAAATATTTTTGCCCCGCTTTTTCTGTCAATTCTTTCAATGCTCTTGTACTAGAGAGATTGCTTACTGTAGTGCCTGGCTTATGTTTTAATACGTAATCTGCAATTGCAACCAATGTATATTCTTCACCAAACATTTCACCGTCGTCTGATACAAATGCCAAACGATCTACATCTGGATCAACAACAATACCAAGGTGACATTTATCAGATTTAACCACAGATGAGATTTCACCCAAATGCTCAGCCAAAGGCTCAGGATTGTGTGCAAAATTACCCGTTGGTTCACCATTTATTAAAACAATATCATCTACTCCAAGTGCTTTCAACAACTTTGGAACAGCCACTCCCCCAACACTATTTACAGGATCAACGGCAATTTTAAATTTCTTCTCACGAATCAATTCAGGCCTCACCAAATCAAGTTCAAGAATTTTTTGAATGTGATAGTCCAAATAATCTGTATGGGTTCTCTTTCCCAACATATCTACTGTTGCGAAATTAAACTCTCCCTTTTCGGCAATTTCCAAAATGGCTTCACCATCAGCACCGCTGATGAATTCACCCTTTTCATTCAATAACTTAAGAGCATTCCATTGCTTAGGATTGTGACTTGCAGTGATAATGATACCACCAGCGGCATTTTCTGCCACCACTGCCATCTCAACTGTCGGCGTTGTGGCCAAATCTAAGTCCACAACATTTAATCCCAACCCCAATAACGTATTCACAATTAACTCCTCTACCATTGGTCCGCTGATTCTTGCATCACGACCAATCACCACCTTGCGGTTATCTGATTTGCCGTAAATCCAAGATCCATAAGCAGATGCAAACTTCACTATATCCATCGGTGTTAAGTTGTCTGAAGGAACGCCTCCAATTGTACCTCTGATACCTGAAATTGATTTGATTAACGTCATAATTTTGGGGGTGCAAAAATAGATAAAATTCTATGAAGTATAACTAGATTATGGGAAAAATGTTGTTGAAAGTTTTGCAAAATTGAGTAAATGAACATTGAAATGACAATTCCATCGAATTATTTGAATTTTTATCACATTGATTCAAAAATTGTACCTTTGCAACATGCAAAAAATTGTTGAATGTGTTCCAAATTTTAGTGAAGGAAAAAATTTACAAATAATCAAGCAAATAACCGACGCAATGGAGACCGTTGAAGGTGTTCAATTGCTCGACGTAGACCCAGGGAAAGCAACCAATAGAACCGTTGTGACCATTGTGGGGGAAGTAGACTTGGTGGTAGAAGCAGCTTACAGAGGCATCAAGATGGCCTCGTCCCTCATAGATATGCGAAATCATACCGGCGAACACCCAAGAATGGGCGCTACAGATGTTTGTCCTTTGATTCCAATTTCCGGAATCTCCATGGAAGAAACTGCAGAATATGCCGCAAAACTCGCAAAAAGAGTGGCTGAAGAATTGAATATTCCAACCTATCTATACGAAGAAGCGCAACCCAACAAAAGTAGATCTAACCTTAGTGTGATTCGCGCAGGAGAATATGAAGGCTTCTTCGACAAAATAAAAGACCCTCAATGGGCACCCGATTTTGGAAAAGCAGAAATGAATCCTACCGCAGGCGCCACTGTTATTGGAGCTCGTGATTTTTTAATTGCGTTTAATATCAATCTCAACACAAAAAGCACCCGTATCGCAAATAGAATTGCCTTCGATGTGCGTGAAGCGGGACGTGTGAAAAGAGAAGGAAACCCAATTTCAGGGAAAATTGTAAAAGATGAAAATGGTGAAGATGTTAGAATTCCAGGTAAACTGAAAGCTGTAAAAGCCATTGGTTGGTACATCGACGAATACAATATGGCCCAAATTTCAATGAATTTAACAAATTACCATATCACTCCACTTCACATTGCCTTCGAAGAAACCCGCAAAAGCGCAGATGAGCGTGGAGTAAGGGTTACCGGTAGTGAATTGGTGGGACTTATACCGCTTCAACCGATGTTAGACGCTGGGAAATACTTCCTTGAAAAACAAGGTCTAAGCAGCGGGGTTAGCGAAGAAGAATTGGTGAATGCTGCTGTGAGAAGCCTCGGATTATCTGAAATTGCTCCTTTTGATCCCAATAAAAAAATCATTGAATATCTATTGAGAAATCCTAAAAACACCCGATTAATCTCAATGACAGTTAAAGATTTCACAAATGAAACAGCCTCTGACAGCCCTGCACCAGGTGGCGGAAGTATTTCTGCCCTGGCTGGCGCATTGGGCGCTGCCCTAGGCACCATGGTTGCCAATTTGAGTGCTACCAAACGCGGTTGGGAAGATAGGGTAATGGAATTTTCACCTTGGGCCGAAAAAGGACAAAAATTAAAGGACGAATTGTTGTTTTTGGTGGATGAAGATACACGAGCCTTTGATGGTATCATGGCTGCATTTGGATTGCCAAAAGACAATCCAGAGCAAATTGCCGATAGAAAATTGGCGATCGAAAATGCCAGTAAATATGCAACTGAAATCCCTTTCAGAACCATGCAAGTTGCCTTTAATTGTATACCATTGTTGCAAGAAATGGCCGCCAACGGAAATCAAAATTCACTGAGCGATGTGGGTGTAGGTGCTATTTGCATCAAAACCGCAGTTCGTGGTGCTTGGTTAAACGTTTTAATCAACGCAAACGGACTTACAGACAAGGTTTGGGCCGCAGAAATTGTTGAAAAAGCTAAACGTTTATTGGCTGAAAACCATAAACTATGCGATGAAATTGTAGATGGTATCGAACAAAAATTGGCTTTTAAAAACTAAGCCTTTTTAACATAATTTTTAGGCTTCGATTGCATGAAATATTTCATATTGGCACTGCTATTGGCTGCAAAAGCACTAACTGCTCAATTTGCACCAGCCGCCGGGAAAACCGGCTCAACGGCAATTCACGCCGATAGCAGTTGCTTTGTTGCTTGGGCAACATCATGCAATCTTCAGCTTGGATACAAACAAATCAACCAACCAGATTCAGGTTTCGTTACCGTTGGCACTGACCTCTCAGCCGTTGGGCCAGCAAAACAAAACGGAGTGGTTAGCCTCGGAGATGGTGGTTGCGCCATTCTAGAATTCAATCAACCCATCTTAAATGGCGATGGTTTTGATTTTGCTGTTTTTGAAAATGCCTTTTATGACAGTTTCCTGGAATTGGCTCATGTTGAAGTGAGCAACGACAAAATAAATTGGATCAGGTTTCCATCTGTATCCCTCACGCAAACCAACAAACAAACCGAAAGCTTTGGATTTACTTACCCCGAGAAAATCCACAACCTAGCCGGTAAATATCGCATGCCCTTCGGCACCCCTTTCGATATAGAGGACCTCATTGATAGTCCCGGATATTCATCTACCTTTCAATATATCCGCATTTGTGATGTTGTGGGCAGTATATCTTCGGGTTTGGGAACAAAAGACTCAAAAGGGAACCTCATCAACGACCCATGGCCCACACTTTTCCCTAGCTCTGGATTTGATTTAGACGCGGTTGGTGTCATTCATCAACTCCCTATGAGCAATGTGTTTTATCCCTCAAAACAAAACGTTTATTTCAACAGCCAAACAAGAACTTTACATTTTTTCATTAAAATAGAATCCGCTGTTCAGGTATATTCCTCAAATGGCGCCTTGGTTTACTCTTCGAATCCAGTTGATTCAAAATTGGTTCTTCCACATAATTTAAGCAACGGGATTTATTTTATTGTAGGAAGTGGCGTAAAATGCAAAATTGTAATTCAATAATTTTCGCAAAAATCACAAAATCATTCCAACAACCCAACCATGTCTATGGTTCTAAGAAATGAACCTTTCACATTATTCGTGAGTACCACAAAACATTTATCCTCATCTAAACAAGACCAAAAATAGGTTCGAAAACCCTTCCACCAACCATTGTGAAATACCCAACGCTTTCCATTGATATATTTCACCCTCCATCCTAATGCGTAATAGCCGTCGGCACTTGCCACGGTTGAAGGTGTCCACATCAATTTCTTCGTTTCAGGATGCAATAAATAAGTAGACCTTAAAGCTCTATCAAGCAAAAACATTTCAAAAACACTGGAATAAACGCCTTTATCTCCCGTTGTGCCATTGAACATATTGTCGTCAAAAACGCTCCAATTATCATATCCTTGAACAGGGTAATTCACCATTGGAATGCTATCAAAATTACATACATGGGTAAATTTCATGTCAGAAACCCTACAAATATTTTCCCTCACAAATGAACGAAAATCTTGTTTGCTGGTTCTTTCCACAATCAAACTCAACAAAGCATAATTGGTGTTGCAATATTCGTAAAATCCTGGGCGTGCAAAATGTCTATCCGGCTGAGCATTTACCATATCGAGTACATCTTCATTCACCATGTGCCCATTTCCAGACCTCAAATTAAATCCTTTGTAATTGTAATAGAAATAATCGGGCAATCCACTAGTATGACTGAGTAAATGACGTATGGTTAGGTTGGTGCGTTTGAATTCCGGCAAATACCAATGCACACTATCATCGATGTTTAAAAAACCATCTTGGTGCAACATCATCACCGAAATACCCGTAAAAACTTTAGAAACAGATGCCAGCTGAAAAATATCCTCGGGGTAAACAGAATCTCTGGTACTTCTAATAGAATTCCCCCTTGAACCAAATACAATACTATCGTTTTTGAACATCAAAAACGATCCATTGAAATTTCCAATACGGTTAAATTTATCAAAAAACTTGTTGATTTTCCGTTGGGTGGTATCAGAAAAAGGCACATATTTTTCGCGCAGGTATTTTTCTGTTGAGCCCATTGGCCTGCCAGATTGCGCCCAAAGTCCCTCAATAAAAAAGGAAAGACAGCAGCAAAGAGCGAATATAATATGACGAAAACTATACTTCACGCGGAAAACGCAAAAATAACTGAGAATATTTTTTGCATTTTTCAAGTTACACACAGTGACGCCCTGCGTATTTTTTAGGGAACATTCATAATTTTATGCGTTTGCAAAGAAATTTGCCAGTGAGGATTTTCTTTTACAAAATCAATGATCATGGGCATCATTTTATCGCGCTTATCCCATTCCGGCTGTAGGTATAATTTACAATTTTCATTGCACAGCACTTCATATTTTTGAGCCCACTCAAAGTCAGATTTATTGAAAGCCACAATTTTAAGTTCGTTGGCTTTTGGTAACTCTGTTTCAAGTGCGAATTTGAACTTTTTCGGAGAGATGGTAATCCAATCAAAATTTCCCTTGATTTCATAAGCGGCAGAAGTTTCTATGTGCACACGGATGTTTTTCTCGTGGAAAGAATCTACTATCTCATTTAAATCATACATAGCAGGTTCACCACCTGTAATCACCACCATTTTTGCTTTGGTGCTCAACACCCATTGAACCATTTCAGAGGCCGCGATTTGTGGATAGCCACTAGCATCCCAACTTTCCTTTACATCGCACCACGTGCAACCAACGTCACAACCAGCCAAACGAATAAAATAGGCGGGTACCCCTGTAAAAGCACCTTCTCCCTGAATGGTGTAAAAATGTTCCATCACAGGAAATAATGCACTCATTTTAACTGGGCTTTTCTCGCTTTAAGGGTATTGTTCAACAAGGCAGTAATGGTCATCGGACCAACACCTCCAGGAACCGGAGTAATGGCAGACGCTTTTGGCTCAACTGTAGCGAAATCTACGTCTCCAGAAAGTCTCCAACCTGCTTTTTTGGTAGGATCATCAATTCGGGTAGTTCCTACATCAATCACCACTGCACCTTCTTTCACCATGTCGCCAGTTACAAATCCTGGCTTACCAATTGCAGCCACAATGATATCAGCCTGTAAGGTGTAATGACTCAAATTTTGGGTGCGGCTATGACAAACAGTTACAGTTGCATTTCCCACAGGACCTGGATTAGACAACAAAATGCTGATCGGACGACCAACAATGTTACTACGGCCAATCACCACAACGTGTTTGCCTGAAGTTTCGATGTTATAATGTTGTAAAATCAGGGTAATTCCCAATGGTGTAGCGGAAACAATTCCGTCATTTCCTTTGGCCAATTGTCCCATATTTACATCGTGAAATCCATCTACATCCTTTTGAGGAAGTATGGCATGTGTAATTTTGGTTTCGTTGATATGTTTAGGCAATGGCAATTGCACAATCAATCCATCGATTTCAGGATTTTCGTTGATTTCTGCAATTTTTTGTAGCAATTCATCTTCCGTGATGCTGTCTTCGTAACGGATAACTGTGCCACCAAAACCAACTTCGTGACAAGCTTTTTCCTTTGCCCCAACATAGGTTTGGCTACCACCGTCGTTACCAACTAAAATAGCGACCAAATGTGGAGGACGATGACCGTTAGCCACCATTTCTGAAACTTCCGCTGCAATTTTTTGCTTTAAAGTGTCGGCAACTTCTTTGCCATTCAATATCAATGCCATTGGCACAAAAATACTGAATAAAAGGCGATTTTTATGAACTTTTGCGATTTTTGCAAAAGGTTTTACATCAATTCAACGTAGGTGCAGCCATCACCCCCCCTATCGGCATGTTCGTCGTAATATCGTTTGATGTAATTGATGGTCTTAAAATGCTGTCTGAGCAACTTCCTTAAAATTCCATCTCCACGACCATGAATAATTTTCACAGTGCCTTGTCCCAAAGCATAAGCTTCATCCAACCATTTCTGAACTTTCAACAAAGCTTCGTCTCCCCTCACTCCCCGAAGATCTAATTCTCCCGAAAAACTCGCTTGTCGCTCTACCCAGTTAAATCCAACTTTTCCCGCTTGCTTTTGTTGCTTTCCTCCTCCTTGTGTAAACTGCAGTTCCTCCAATGGCACCCACATTTTCAGCAATCCAAACGCCACCAAAACTTTATTTTTCTTCACTTCCAAAACTTCACCATCTTGGTTGCTGCTTTTATTTTTCACCTTTGATCCCGGTAAAATATCAGCAGGCTTTAGCGGAATAAACGCTTCTTTTATTTTTTCTTGAGGGACATTGACCTGATTGGATTTTTCGGCAGCTTTGTTCACCTTCAATTTGAAGTTATCCAATTCTTTGCGCGCTTTTTGGGTGGGTTCCTTTTTTGCTCCGTGTTCACGAATAACGCGAATGGTGTTCTCAATTTGTTGATTGGTATCCGACAACAATTTTTGAGCCTCCCAACGGGCCATATCCACCACCTCTTTGCGCTTTAGTTGCAGTTTTTCCTTGAGTTTGGCATATTCTTCCTGGAGCTCATTCAAATGTTTCGCCTTGGCTTCATTTTCGGAAATGATGCGCTCCAAATATTGATTTTGTTGCTCTAAATGCAACATGAGGTCTTCCGTTTTCCCAATTTCTTTCCCCGTTAACTCCTCAATGCGCTTCATCCAAGATTCATCAAATCCTGTTTTGCGCATCAATTCTAGAGCAAAACTGCTACCCGGCTTACCCATTACAAAGGTATATAACGGCTTTAGCGCTTTCGCATCATAGGCCATACTGGCCTGCGAAACACTCGGCATTCCCAAGCCCCATTCTCTCAATTGCGAAAAATGCGTTGTAGCAATGGCAAAAGCCCCCTTTTCATGAAGCTGTTCCATCAATGCTTGGGCAATTGGTGCTCCAAATCGAGGATCCGTTCCAGCACCAATTTCATCCAATCCAATGAACGCCTTTGGTCCTGTTTGTCCCAAAATTGCCTTCAAATTGGCCAAATGTGCACTAAAAGTACTCAAACCTTCCTCAATACTTTGTCCGTCCCCACAATCTATCCCTAAAAAATCGAATACTGAAAACTCACTCTCAGGCAGCGCCGTGATATAAAGTCCGCATTGAAACATGTATTGCAGCAACAATGTGGTTTTTAAAACCACACTCTTACCACCAGCATTGGGACCACTCACTACCACAATTCTGTTGTTGCTCATATCGATCGACAATGGCACAATTTTCAAATTTTGACGTCCCAGTTCTTTTTTCAACACCGGATGAAAGGCCTGTTTTAAAACCAACTTCTGGGTTTCAGAATAGCGTGGGCGTTCAGCCTGATATTGGCTGCAAACTTGCTGTTTGGCGTAGATAAAATCGGCCAATGCCATTTGTTGCATCACCAAATTCAAATCGGCATGATAGGGTTTTAAGTCGGCCGTTAATTGCTTCAGCAGTTTTTCTTTTTCGCGTCGGCGTTCTGCATAAATTTCTTTGAGGTGATTGTTCAACTCCAAGATAGCCGCAGGCTCAACATACAATATTTTACCTGTTGCTGAAATGTCTTTCACAAATCCTTGAACTTTCCTTTTAAATTCCGCAATCACTGGAATTACAAGTCGTTCCTCTCTTACAGTAATGTCAGTTTCTGCGGTGTATCCCGCATTTTTCCATTCCCTAAAAATTGATTTTGTGAGGGTTCTAGCCTCTCTTTCCAATCGATTGATCTCTTGGGTGAGCTTTTGATAGGTAACAGAAGCAGATGGCTTAAAAGAAGCATCTTCATCTATTACCTTAGAAATGAGATCAATACAAGGCTTGATGGCATCATTTGATGTGAAAATTTGATATAAATGAGGAAAAGTATCCTGCCTCGATTGCAAAATGGCTTGAACTTTGTGATATGATTGTAATATGCGCAAAATGGCAAACAATTCATCCTCCAAAAAATAATAATTTTCAATATCAATGTGCTTCAACCACAATGAGATATCGGCGGTTTCTTGAAATTGAAAAATAGAAGGAAATTGTTCCAAAATGGCATTTGCCTCATCCAAATAATTGAGCTGAACATTAATTTCTTCCCAATTGGAGAGCATTTGAAACGACAATGCCAGGTGGTTAGAGGATTCAAAGCGACAACGCTCGGCTATTTCAGTCCGAATCTGCTGGAATCCAACAATGGTTTCAAAGTGCTCTGGATATTTCAATTTTTATCCATTTTATGTTTTACTTCGTCGCGCTGTAAAATTTCAATGGCTTTTTCCATCAATTCAGTGAACTTCTTGCCATCACGTTTGTAAGATTCTAACGATTTATCGAAATCTTCTTGAGCCACATTGTGTTTTTTTAGGATAAAAGCATAATTCTGCTTCCAAATGCTATCTGGCTGTACGGCGTAGTTGTATTTCACTTGCATTCCAGCCTCCATTCTCATGGCATCTACCATGATAGAAACCATCTTTGGTTCATCAATAGGAAATTCGAGAGAATTACATGCAGATGTAAGGGTTATCAAAAAGATGGTTGTAATTTTGAGGCAGAATTTGCGCATAACAATGCAAAATTAAGCAAAATGAACGGCATCACTAACAACATTCATCGAATTCAGCAAGAACTTCCTGCTCAAACACAATTGGTTGTGGTTTCAAAGTATCGTGAAATTGAAGAAATCAGGCAAGCCTATGATGCAGGACATCGGGTATTTGCAGAAAACAGGGTTCAACCTTTATTGGAGCGTGTTGAGCAGCTTCCTACAGATATTGAATGGCATCTGATTGGACATTTACAAAGCAACAAAGTGAAATATATAGCTCCTTTTATTGCAATGATTCACTCCGTAGATAGCCTTGAATTGTTAAAAGAAATTCAAAAACATGCAGCAAAAAACAACCGCATCATTCCATGTTTGATCCAATTGCATTTGGCACAGGAGGAAAGCAAATTTGGCGTAAAACCGGAAGAGGTGGATTCTTTTTTTGAGGGACTTGATCTGCGCGACTACCCAAATATTGAATTTGCTGGCATCATGAGTATGGGAAGTTTAACCACCGACCAAGATCTTACTCACAAAGAATTTGCGTTGGCGCAAAGTTATTTCAACCGCCTAAAATCGACTTATTTCACAGACTACCTACCATTTAAAGAGTTATCAATTGGCATGAGCGGCGATTACAAAATTGCTGTTCAATATGGCTCTACCATGGTAAGAATTGGCAGTGCGGTGTTTGCCTGATGGTATTCATTGAGTTTAAGGTTTAGGGTTTATAGTTAGGGTTTATAGTTAGGGTTTAGTTAAATTTAACAATATAAGTCATTCAATTTGTGAACGAAATTGGACCGATAGCTTAAAAATGCAAAAAAACAGAAATACCAATTAATCTTATGCAAAAGATTAATTGGTATTTTAATTTGACAATCATTTAAAATATACTGAAAATATTTGCAAATGTTATTGATAATCATATATTTGAAAAACTAAACCAAATTATATCTTGTTATGTTAACATTTGAAATCAAACATCAAGAGCAATATTCTCGAGGAGAATTATTGCTCAGAAGCTTCTTTGGATGGCTTTACATTGTTATCCCACATTACTTCTTATTATTATTTTACTCATTATGGCATGCGCTATTATCATTTGCAGCCTGGTTTGTAATTCTATTTACGGGGAAAACCCCTGAATGGTTTTACACAGCAACCTTGAACCTCATGCGTTGGTCAACAAGATTAACGGCTAGAATGTTCAATTTAAGTGATGGATATCCTAGCTTTGGACCAAATGGCACTGATGATGCAACAACGGTTGATTTTCCATTAATTCATATTGGTCGTGGACAATTGATTATCCGTACTCTTTTCGGTGTTATAATGATTATCCCACACATATTTTGCATTTATTTTAGAATGATAGGACTTTTATTTGTGAATATAATTTCATGGTTTGCCGTATTATTTACCGGTAAAATGCCGGCAGGAATGCACGAATTCAGCGTAGCTACTTTGCGTTGGGGAATGCGTTTAAGTCTTTATATAAATTTCTTAAGCGAAGGATATCCGCCATTTAACGGAAAACCATAATAGAATTTACTTGAATTGTTACTATAAAAAAGGCCATCTTTCGATGGCCATTTTTTTGATTATTGTTGTTATTGTTGTTGTTTTTTTGTTGATTATTGGAATCTGAATTTGGCACCAATTTGAAATACTGCACAGTTAACGCCTGGTACCGCAGTTCCATTGCCTTGACTATTATATGTTCCAGCTGAGAAAATAAGTCCTGCTTCACCAAATAATTTAATTGCATCAGAAACACTATATGTTGCCACAACTCCACCATTGATATTCCAAGTACCGTCAGCAATTTCTTCCATGGCACCATCGTAATTCATATAGTAAGTTGATAAACCAGCACCCACTTTACCAGAAACACTGAAATCATCGTCGGCACTTCCTACCAAGTAGCGACCCATACCACCATTTATATGCATAAATGTAATACTAGTGTTATCTAAATCTGTGAATTTTTTACTACTGTAAATTACATCACCGTAGTAAAAATTATCGTCGGCTTCATATTGCAATTTTCCCGAAAAGGAATTCGCAAAGGTGCCCAAACCATCAGCGAAATACATACTTGGTGCAGCTGCTACACCAACGCTTAAATTACTAATTTCAAATTGAGCTTTGGTTGATCCAATTCCCAACAATAAAATTGCGGCAGAAATAATGATTTTTTTCATAGCTATTATTTAATATGGCAAGTATAATGAAAATAATTGTTTTCACCATCAAGAAATATAATGAAAATGTCATAAAAAAAAAGGAGGCTAAAGCCTCCTTTCATCGTATTTATTTTATACTAAAAAATAAGATTAATAATTATTTAACATCATTGGCATGATAAGCATGGTGATCTCTTCGTTCTTTTCATTTTCTGTAGGAACCAATAAACCAGCTCTATTCGGTTGCGACATTTTCAATTGAACGCTATCGCCATCTAAAGTAGATAACATTTCCTTCAAAAATCTTGCATTAAAACCAATTTCCATATCGTCACCATCGTATTCACAACTAATTTTCTCTGTTGCTTCGTTAGCCATTTCAATGTCTTCTGCGCTGATTGTCAATTCGCTACCTGTAATTTTCAAACGAACTTGATGGGTAGTTTTTGAAGCAAAGATGCTGATACGGTTGATAGAACTCAAGAAATCAGTTCTAGAAATGGTAATTACATTTGGATTTTCTAAAGGAATAACAGCAGAATACTCTGGGTATTTCTCATCTAACAAACGACAAATAAGTTGTGTATTTCCGAAGGTGAAAAACACGTTGGTTTTGTTATAATCAACCACAACAGGAGTTTCGTCGTTTGGCAACGCAGTTTTCAACAAGTTAAGTGGCTTTTTCGGGATGATAAAGCTATGTTCAGTACCCGTGCTGATATCTTTTCTGGTATAACGAACCAATTTGTTTGCATCGGTTGCTACAAAATTGACATGGCTGCCTTTCATTTCAACAAACAAACCTGTTAAGTTCAAGCGCAATTCATCAGAACCAGCAGCAAAAAGTGTTTTGCTTACAGCTCTTAACAACAAGTTTGCCGGAACTGTGAAGCTACCATCACCACTCTTCTCAGGCAATGTAGGGTAATCAATTCCATCTTGACCCGCCATTTTGTAGCGGCCGTTGTTGTTCACAACCTCAATACCAAAGTTGCCATTGTCTATATTAAATGTAACAGGCTGATCTGGCAATGAACGCAAAATATCAATAACCATCTTGCTAGGAACAGCAACACGCATATTGTCTTTAGATTCTACAGGCACAACGGTGGTCATGCTTGTTTCCAAGTCCGTACTGTAAATGGTAAGTTCATTGTTACTGATATCGAACAAGAAATTTTCCAAAATTGGAATAATTGGTTTCGACATAATTGCACCGTTAACAGTTAACAAATGCTGTAACAAATCGCTTGAAGGAGCTATAAACTTCATAAATTTTATATTTTATACTTTCGTTAAAAAAAGAATACTGCAAACCTATTCATGATGGGGCAATAAAAATTCACAACTTGAAACATTTTATAAACACTTTCAAATTGATGTCCACATTTTAAGGTTCGTTCTCTTCTTTATCTTCGTCGGCATCAGTAATCACAAAAATATCTTCATTTTCTTTTTTCATCAGATACTTTTCTCTTGCAAATTTTTCCAAATTCCGTTGGTTCCCAAAAAGATCTTTTTTTTGCCTTCTGAGTTCTTCAATTTTTGCTTTGTGAATTTCAATGCTTTCCTCTAAATCTGAAATCTCAGCGTTCAACCTAAACTTGTAAATAAAATTATTGCTATCAAAAAAGGTCATCCACACCGCGAACAGTCCGAAATAAATCCAATAGCGATATTTGAACAATGGGAAATTCATATTCACAAATTTGCACGAAATTCTAGAAACAATAAACACAGTTTTTCTATCTGTCAACTTTTTTAATCTATTTTTGAAAATCATATGAAATTCTTAGCACCAATTCTTTGCCTTTTTTTATTTTTTGAGGGATGTGGAAGCCGCTCAGAATCTGGTATTCAAGGAATTCAATGGACAAAAAATCGGTATGCTCAATTGTTTGAAATTGGCTTCACGCCAACCGATACCTTTATAAAACTGTATACGTTTCAAAACAACAAGAGTCAATCCGATAAAAGAGAAGTAGTTGGACAATTTTTTTGGGGGAAAACGCAAAAAAAATCCATCCAAAATTTTGCAAAAATCACCAACCGTAATCGTTACATTTTACTTTCAACTGTTTTTAGTCGATTTTTTGTAGAGCTCAAGCAGCACCAAAAAATCATTGGGGTAGACCAATCGAAATACCTTCCAAGCTCCGCTTTCCCTCAAAAAAACAACATACCTTCGGTTCAGCCTTTTGGTGAAATCATGCCTGAAGCTGCTTTGAAATTAAACCCCGATATCCTAATCGCTTATTTTATTGGCAATCAAGAGAAAACAAATTTAAATCGCTTGCAATCCCCCAAAACCGCTGTTTTGTTTTGCCAAACACACTTAGAACCCCATCCATTAGGAAGAGCGGAATGGATTCAATTCTTTTCAATGTTCACACAAGGAAAACTCACCAATCAGTTTGAATTAATTGAAAAACAATACTTTAAGTTAAAAAAAGCAATTTCTAGTTTCACTTCACCCTCAGTTATGGTGAATATTCCGTATTCGGGCACTTGGGATGTTCCGCGCCAAAATGCTTATTTGTCTATCCTCTTAAAAGACGCAAATGCCAATCCAATTTGGCTATCGAACAACCAATATATAGGCACCGGAAGTGCTCAAATTGGGTTAGAATTGGGCTATAATTTGCTTAAAAATGCCGATTTCTGGATAAACCCAGGAATGTGTGAATCAATACGTTGCATTCAACAAACAGACCCAAGAATCAAAGAATGTAAACCGGTAAAAAACAAGCAAGTTTTTCAATGTGATTTAAAAATAGAAAGTGATGGAGCCAATGAATATTGGGATTTAGGGGCTGTACATCCGGAATTTGTATTGCGTGATTTTGTAAAAATTTTCCATCCATTATACCCTAATAATTCAAATAATCCGTTTTACTTTTACCGCCAACTAAAATGAAGTCAAAAACCCTGAATATATTGCTGTTAATCTTCACGTTGGGATTAATTTATTTGGACTTCACAGTTGGATTTAACGGCGAAATTGGATTTCCCGACATTTTTTGCATCACAGAAAGTCATGAAATTTTTTGCAATTTTCGCCAACCTAGGGTCATATCCGCCATTTTAGCTGGCTCTGGACTTTCTATTGCGGGCTTGATCATGCAAACCTTGTTCAGAAATCCTTTGGCCGGTCCCTATTTGGTTGGAATTACCCCAGGCGCAAGCTTTGGCATCGCAGTTTTATTGTTCGCACAACCATTTATCCCATTTGTAAGCAATTATTTATCTATAGGAACTCTCACGGCCAGTATTTTGGGTTCGGCGTTGGCATTGATGATTCAATTGGTTTTAAACCGCGGGTTCGAAAGCACCACTCGACTCTTGCTAACAGGCATGGTTTTGAGTTTTCTCTTTGCCGCTGGCGTAGATCTTCTGCAAAATTTAGGCAATATTGAACAAATCAAACAGTTCAGTCTCTGGGGCATGGGAAGTTTTGAAAGGATTACGCGAAACGAACTCATTTGGCTTGTGATTCCCGCTTTCATTGGCATGGGATTCGTTTTTTTGAATCGATTTGGAATGGATGCTTATTTGTTGGGCGATTTATATGCCGTTTCTTCCGGAACAAACGTAAAAAAACTTCGCAGAAAAATGATTTGGGTAGGTGCCATACTTTCTGGTTGGATAACAGCTTTTTGCGGACCAATTAGTTTTGTTGGATTAATTGCCCCCCATGTTGCCAAACAAATCAGCAAAACGGAATCACACCAGAAAATCCTATTTCCAACAATCCTTTGGGGAATATTTCTTTGCATTTCGGCCGATTTGATTGCCCATCAATTAATTGATGGCATTACTTTGCAAGTAAATGCCATTAGCGCTCTCATTGGAGCACCAATTTTAATCTTAAGTTTCAGAAAATTAAGAATTTGAGGGATTATTCCAAATTTGCAATTTTGATGATGTGTTCAATTTGATAATCCACAACCGGATCAAATTCCACTTTTAAATCATGTCCCCAAAAAGAACCAAAGGCCTGCCAAAAGAAAGCTTCTGCAGTACCTCTGTAATTTTTTAAAATTTCCCAACTGGTTTTACCGGTTTCACGGTGCAACAATTTCATGAGCACTTGCCCCTCCCCAATTGTCAAATTTTTTAATTGTTCGGTGTACATCACTTTGAGGCTATTTTCACATTTTTTAATGTACTTTTTTCTGTCGCGCTTATTGGTGATGGTAGACAATTGGTCTTCCATCATTTTCATTTTATAGGCTGCCATTTTAGCAAATGGCATTGTTTTAATCACCCTTCGTTTGAGTGTTTGGTACTCTTTTATTTTCGCTTCGTCCATGCTACTTGAAACCATCACAGGATCAAGTCGCTCGAAATCTCTCACAGTATCACGAACAACTTCAGTTTGAGCCCAAAGTCCCCCATAAATAAGAAAGACACATACCAAAACGAATGCTTTTTTCATCAAGTTGTGGGTGAAGAATGTTGTTTTTTGTTGAAAATGAAATAACCGCATGTTCCAAGAACGATTAATAGCAATGAAATCATTTGTGCTTGTGAGAAAACCATACCAGAAAATCGATAAAGGCTATCTCCGTGCTCACGAATGGTTTCAATGAGAAATCTTTCTACGCCGGCAAATATCATGTATATTCCAAAAAATTGACCTGGATTAAACGATTTATTGCGCAACCAAAACCACAAAATAGCGAACAATCCTAAAGCCATGATGGCTTCATACAGCGGAGTTGGATAAACGGGAGTTGAAAGTTGAAAGCAATAATCGCCTGTGCACCCAGGAATTGGCTCCATGCCCATACCCGGATAGTCCTTACCCAAAACATTGTGAGGATATTTGTAGGCCCATGCCCAGTCCGGCAAAAATGAAGATTGGCGTGTATTGGCAATACCCCAATCGCCGTCGCCGGAAAAATGGCACCCAAAACGACCTATACCGTAGGAAAGCATCATTGCGGGACCACCTGCGTCAATCACGTGTCTCCAATTGTACCCTTTTTTAGCGGTGTAAATCAAAACCCCTGCAGCACCGCAAATGAGTCCGCCATAAAATGTCCACCCTCCGGTGGTAAACAAATCAGAAATGAAGGTACTTAAATGTATTTGAGAAGGGGTTTCTAGCAGGTGAAATACTTTTGCTCCAAAAAAACCAGATACCAAAGCAACGGTGGTAATATTTCCCATTTCATCTGCAATTGAAACTTTTTGTTCAACTTTTTTCACTACATCTAAACGCTGCTTTTTGTCGGCATATAACTTGGTGGTAACGGAGAAAATCGAAGCGATCATGCCCCATAATAGGCTTCCTTCAGACGTAAAAATATGTTCTTGAGGGACAAATCCATTGCCAGAATTCACCATCAAATACAAAATTTTGTATCCAAAAATAAAGGAGATAATGGCACCAATGATATAATCAGACAAAGGGAAAGGATGTCCGATTTCAATAATTTCTGTTTTGGTTGAGAACAAACCAAAGTTTGTTTTTCTTCGAAATTCTGTTTGCATGGCCCAATAAGCCGCAGCAATAGATAAAGCTACAAAGAAGCCGAAAGTATTGACAACTTCAAGGAAGCGCAATTCTAATCCAAAAATATCTTTTATGAAATGGTATAATGTAGGAAACACAATGCAAATTACGCTCTAATTTCTGCGTAATCAAATATTCCTTCCACTAAAAATTCTTCATTGATTAATTTTAGTGTCACAGGAACCAAAGTATTCACCAATAGAGGGTCGTAGTTGGTGGTAACCTTCACGTAATTATCGGTAAATCCGCTCATTTGGCCTCCTTTTTCTTCTGCTTCAAACAAGACTTCACGGGTAGAATTCAATTGTTGTTCATAGAAAAAACGTTTTTTCTTTTCGCTAAGGCTTCTGAGCATGGTGGTTCTTTCTCCCCTAACTTTAACAGGCACAACATCTTTCATCTTCTTGGCGGTGGTATTGGCTCTCTCACTATATGGAAAAACGTGCAAATAACTCACATCCAATTGATTGATAAAATTATAAGTATCTAAAAAATGTTCTTCAGACTCACCCGGGAAACCCACTATTACGTCTACCCCAATACAGCAATGCGGCATTTTTTCTTTGATATAAGCAACTCTAGAAGCGTAAACATCTGACAAATATCGTCGGCGCATCCGTTGCAAAATTTCATCATTTCCACTTTGCAAAGGGATATGAAAATGTGGTACAAACTTTTGGCTTTTGGCAACAAAATCAATGATTTCATTGGTGAGCAAATTGGGTTCTATACTTGAAATTCTATAACGATGAATTTGTTCAATTTTGTCTAATTCCTGAATCAATTCATAGAAAGATTCACCAGTTTGCACCCCAAAATCTCCCAGATTCACACCTGTTAAAACCACTTCTTTCACCCCTTCCTTGGCCACTTTTTTAACCTGTTCAATGGTAGTTTCAATATTGGCGCTTCTACTTTTACCCCTGGCTAAAGGAATGGTGCAAAAACTACAAAAATAATCGCAGCCATCTTGAACTTTTAAAAACATTCTGGTACGATCGCCTTCACTAAAACCGGGAACAAACTCATTCACATCTTTAATTGGGGCGTTGTAAAGACGCGTTTTTTCTTCTTTTTTGAGGGAATGTAGATGATCAATCAATTGAAACTTCTCTGCCGCCCCCAAAACCATATCTACTCCGGGGATGTTTGAAATTTCTTCCGGTTTCAATTGTGCATAACAGCCAACAACTACAATATAAGCATTGGGGTTGTGCCTCAAAGCTTCACTAACCACCTTCTTACATTTTCGATCGGCATGATCTGTAACACTGCAAGTATTGATCACATACAAATCAGCGCCTTCATGAAATTGCTTTCGCTCGAAGCCATTTTTCTCCAACTGTTGAGCAATGGTGCTACTTTCAGCGAAGTTGAGTTTACAACCAAGGGTGTATAGTGATACTGTTGAACGCAAAGTTTTACAAAGTTACAACGAAACGATGTATTTTAAAAAATGAATGCAAATTCTAATGAACCAGTTCCAATGTATTTCCCCAACCCAGTTTGTGGGGTAATGGGATAAGTCACAGGTAATTGTGTAACAGGATCTGTTTCAGTTACAGACAATTCAAATTGATTATTCAGTGTATGCAACCCTACTTTAAGTGCTACTTGATATCCAAATCCATCTTGTTTATGCTGGTAGCCAATTATTCCGTTTAACTCAAAATTGTATAACGGCAAATTTTGCCATTTTTTCATGTACACCTGACTTTGGGCTGGAATTTGACCAGTTCCCAAGTAAACAACCGATCTAATGATATAACTTGGTTGAATTCCCAACATCAAGTGACTGACTTTTTCTTTAGAATAATTCCCCAATAAAATAAGCGCATTTAATGGCACATCTATTGACACCAATCCAATTCGTGTATACGTTCTATTAGAAACATCACTGATGTTTTTATTAAAATTGCTTCCTCTTAGTCTTAAATCTAGACCCGTTTGATAATGAAGTTTGCGTTTATCTAATTTTGTATGGTAATAAACCCCGGCCACATACCCTAACAACGGTGATGGATTTTGCAATTCCCCGCCAAACATGGTAGATGCCGAAATACCCAACTTCATTCCAAAATTGGTATTTTTTTCGTAATCCGACTCCGAGTTTTGTCCGAAAGAGGGCAAAAAGAACAAAAAAGCACCAACTAAGGCATTGAATTTCATATCTCTTGAATTTTATTTCCTTTGAGGGCAGATGAAACGGCGATATCCATAATGCGTTCTGCAAATGGCCTTGTATAATCATTTAACGCTTCAACACCCGACAATATTTCATTTCGATTGTTTGTATCCAATAGACCATTCAAATGTTGAATTCGTTGTTTGGTTCCATTAATTTCTTCATCAGACAAATAAGTTCCATGTTTTTCAAGGAATCTTTCTGCTGTATAAATCAATTGTTTGGCTTCATTAACGGCCTCCTTCTCCAACCTTAGTTGAATATCTTCATGGGCATTTAATAATCCACTTTCCAACATCCTCTCAACTTCAATATCTGTCAATCCATAGGTTGGTTGAATTTCAACCTCTTGGGAAATACCACTTCTTAATTCTTTTGCAGCCACTTTCAAAACACCATCTTGATTCAACGCAAATTGAATCTCAATTTTGGGAAATCCAGCAGGCATCGGAGGGATATTTTTAAGGATGAATTCACCCAATTTTCGGTTTTGTGTTACCAACTCCCTTTCACCTTGATAGACCGAAATTTTCATATTCACTTGTCCGTCTACTGAAGTGGTATATTCTCTACCCACGCGGGTTGGAATTTTCGAATTACGAGGAATTAACACGTCCATCAATTCTCCAGCGGTTTCAATTCCGAGGGACAATGGGGTTACGTCTAACAACAAAATATCCTTACGGTTGCCTGACAAAACATCTGCCTCCACTGCGGCTCCCAAGGCAACAACTTCATCTGGATTGATTTGATCATTGATATGTACTTCTGGAAATGTTTCAGAAAGCAATCTTGTGATTTCCGGGAATCTGGTACTACCTCCAACCAACACAATTTCATGGATATCAGCAGCTTTTAGTTTAGCATCCTTCAAAGCCAACTTTACTGATGTAATGGTATTGTTGAGCAATTCTGATGTTAGCAGAACCAAATCGGCATAAGTAATATATGCATTTAAAGTGATATTTCCAATTTTAATAGACTCTTGGAAGGCTATATTTGGGTTATTTGATAAATTAATTTTTGCATTTTCCGCAAATAAACGAAGTTCTTGAATTTGATTTTTTGAGAGCAAATCGAGGGAAATACCATTTTGTTTCAACCAATAATTCAAGATAAGTTTATCAATGTCATCACCTCCCAAGTAGGTATTTCCGTTGGTGGCAATCACTTCAAACACCCCGTGTTCTAATTTCAAAATAGAAACATCAAATGTTCCACCACCCAAATCATACACCAAAATGGTTTTCTCCGTATCCGTGTGATTGATTCCATACGCCAAACTCGCGGCGGTTGGCTCATTAATGATTCTTAAAACATCTAAACCGGCTAATTTCCCTGCATCTTTTGTTGCTTGACGTTGAGAATCGTTAAAATAGGCAGGAACGGTAATCACAGCTTTATCAACGGTTGCATTCAAGTGTTGTTCAGCTTTTTCTTTGAGTTCCTTTAAAATAATGGCGCTTAATTGTATAGGATTGTAATAATGTCCGCCAACATTGATTTTAACCAGATTATCTTGATCATCATTGATGACTTTGTATCCTAAAAAATCTGTTGTACCATCTACGTCTGCATAATTTTTACCAAGCAATCTTTTCACTGAGAAAATGGTTCTTTCAGGATGTAGAGCAATTTGGGCTTTTGCATGACTTCCAACGATGGGATGGTTATTTTCATCAAAATAAACAACCGATGGCACAATGCATTCATTGTTGCTATCTTTTACCAACACGGGGCGAGATGGATCTTTCTCGTTATATGCAACCAAAGAATTTGTTGTACCCAAGTCGATACCCACCACCACATTACGCTTTTCTATGGAACCAGAAGCAATGTTGATACTAATTTTAGCCATGATTTGTCTGTTTGATTGTAATACTTACAATTGAACGCAAAGTTAGTTTGTATTTAGAATGATTCAAAAAAACAATTTCCCCCTGAATGACACAATGTTGACATTTCATGACACTAAGTTTACATTTCTCGCAAGGTGATTGGGGAGGATGAATGGTATTTTTGTATCCGAATTTGACAACATCATGAAAACTAAAACCATTTTAACCGCGATTGCATTATTCGTTTCAGGATTTGCACATGCACAAACTGTTACTACCGACACTGTAATAATGGGTGCTGGTTATGCTAACCAAGTATTTTACAACATTCAAAACGGCAAAAAAACGGCCAATGCAATGGGTAGCTGGCATCTTGCTCACACGAGCAATACCCGCGACAACTGTATTAGAGCAAATCATGCAGCAGGTGTAAACGTTTATGCTTACCCGAAAGGTGATAATACAGCCTATTCAAGTTTTGATACCACAGGATGGCAAAGTTGGCCAATGTTTTTGAATGACATTCACAAACATGAGGTTGGAGCATTCAATCAACAATTGAACAAAAACAATCCTTGGGATTTCTCTTGGGGTGTGTATGATGCAGGTAGCCATACAGTAAAAGGTGATTCTCTTTATCTAATCACACTTTCAAGTGGTGGTAAAGTCGTGGCATTTATCAAATTTATGCCAATTGCTCAGTATCCTAATGGGGATTTTTCTTTCCGTTATGATTTTGTAGGTGGATCAAAGGATTTCGCTGTTATCGACACTTTAAAGCAATCTGCTGCAAAAAATGGAACTTACAAATATTTTCATTTCACGAACAAACAAGTTACTTTGGAACCTACTGATGGAAAATGGGATTTGAACTTCACTAGATACCTTGAGCCAACCTTTGACGGTAGCAAATACGTGCCTTACTTGGTTGTAGGTGTTGAATCTCGTAGAGGTTTGAAAATTGCGAAAATTGAAGTAGTTACATGGGATGATTTTACCAAATCTCCACTTACTTATCACAGCGAGGCTTTAGATACTACTGGTGGTGAAGGTTACAGAGTAGATCTTACACGTATTGGTTCAAAATGGAAAGTATTCAATGGCACAAGCTATGACATGGTGCAAGACTTAAACTTTTTAATTGAGTCAAGTGACAGTAACATTTATGGTCTTCGTTTTACAGGTTTTGTAGGTTCTTCAATGGGTAGAATTATTTTGAACTCTTCACAATTGATCGCAACAACAACATCAAACAACGCCAATTTGCAAAAAAATAAGGTCAGCATTTTCCCAGTTCCAGCAAATAATCAATTGTTTGTTCGTCCTGTTGAAAACACCAAAATTGAGAGTATTGCAATTAAATCAATGGATGGCAGAAATGTGAGAAACGCTTCAAACATTCAAATTGAGAACACTGCTCAAATAAACATTGGTGATTTGGCATCTGGTCAATATATCGTGGAGGTAAAAACTTCAAACGGTATTCAAAGTCAGATTATTAGCAAGAATTAATTTCTATTTAGGTTAACACCGTTGAAAAAGTTTTTTTTCATTTTTATTATGTTTGGTTTGCTTGCGGGCACATACTCGCAAGTTCCAAAGAGGGTTTTGTTGGTCATCGACCAACAAAACGCTCCTTTGGTTGGTTTGAAAATCGACGTATCATTAATGGATTCAACTGGAACTTTTTCCAATGTTTTTCACAAAACAACAGATAACAACGGACAAATAGTTTTCAATATCCCCAATAAACTCAGAATTGATCTAGGTAAAGAATTTGGAGAAATTTCAAACTTCAATCCTGAATGGGAATCAACTGAAACTGAAAAAACAATTGTAGTTACTACAGAAATCAATAAAATTAATCCTGTATCAATAACAGGTTCACTAACTCCAAAAGCAGCCACACAAAATCCATATTCAGTAGAAGTTATCACTCAGAAAACAATTGCATCTATGGGTGCTCAAACACTCAATGATGTTCTTCAAAATCAATCTAATATTCAACTGAGTCAAGATCCAATATTGGGCAATTCTATTCAATTACAAGGTTTGAGTGGTCAAAATGTTAAAATTCTAATTAATGGAGTTCCAATGATTGGAAGATTGAATGGCAATTTGGATATTTCACAGATCCCATTAAACAATGTTGAAAGAATAGAAGTCATTGAAGGGCCAATGAGCGTAGTATACGGCTCTGATGCAATTGGAGGGGTTGTGAATATTATTACCAAAAAAGCCATTAAAAACAACAATAAACTTCAAATTAACCAATTTGCTGATGGAATTGGAAATTTCAACAATGACCTAAATTTTCAAATTGGTAATTTATTTAAAAACAGCAAAATAGGACTAACCGGTGACATAGGAAGGCAGTTCTATGAAGGAACAGATTTCAATATTGCTACCAGATCGTTTGATTGGAAACCCAAAACAAAAGTTTTTGGATCGTTTGGTATGAATTTCAATTTCAAAAAATCCAACCACTCCCTAAAATCAACCTATTTCTACGAAAAACTCACTGACCGAAGTGATGCCGAATACAATTTAATCACGGTAACGGGTTATAATAATTACTTCTATACCCAAAGAAACGACTTTTTGCTCGTGTCGGATTTCCAGTTAGGAAAAGGACACAAGCTTCAATTTCAAAATAGCTATAACTTGTTCAAAAGAACAAAATTAATGATTCGTAGAGATTTAGTAGAGGGATTCGAAACCATTACCCGACCTGCAGATCAAGATACTACCATCAACCAACAGATAAACATGAGGGGATTATGGAGTAAATTGAGTGCTAATAAAAAATTTGATTGGCTAACCGGGTATGAATTCCAATACGAGTCTATTAAAACTTTGCGAGTAGTGCAAAAAGATGGCATTTATGATTTTGCATTATTTACAACTGTTGATTATAGTCCAAGCGCCAATTTTCAGTTAAAACCTTCAATTAGGGTGATTTATAACAATCAGTTTGGACAAAATCCGCTGCCAAATATATTGGGTAATGGGTTCAAATTGGCACCGCTTATCCCGTCCCTCCAAATTAAATACAACGCAACAAAATACCTAATTTTCAGGGGTTCATACGCCAGAGGATTTAGAGCACCTACCTTAAAAGAACTTTATTTTTTGTTTGTTGATATCAATCACAATGTGCAAGGTAATCCAAATTTAGGCACAGAAACTGCGCACAATTTTATAGGATCGATGGATTACAGGCACATTGTTGGTAAAAATGCGGCGGCTACCTTTAAAGTATCTTATTTTAAGAATTTCATCACCAATCAAATTCAGTTAGCTTTGATCGATATTAGGTCTAATTTATATCAATATATCAATATCGGAAAAATGAATTCTCAGGGGATTACCACACAATCTGAATATTTCCGAAATGACTTTCAATTCAAATTGAGTGCTTCTTGGATCAACAACCAAAGCAAAAACAACAATGAAGAATACTGGAAAAATTGGACTGTAGTTCAAACCAGTTTTAACATTTCTTACAAGCTTAAAAAACCACAAGTCTCTTTGCAATTGTTTAGCCGTTACACCGGTAAAAATTATGGATTTGATGAAAATGGAAAAGCTTTTGAGATTGCTTCATATTATTTGGCTGATTTTAGTGCCAATAAATTATTTTTTAAGAATAAGTTAGACATCCAATTGGGTTGTAAAAACCTATTTGATATCAAACAAATTCAATCATCTGCCAGCTCGGGTTCAGTGCATGGTGGTGGAACAGGAAATATGAATATTTCCGCAGGGAGGAACTTTTTTATTCAATGTAGATTAACTTTGTAGTCGTGCGATTTTCATTTCATACAATATCGTTTTTGTTCATTTTATTCGGACTCATCTCATGTGAGAAGGAAGAAGCCTTATATCCAAGGCCCAATGTACCTGTTGGACTGCAAACGAAAACTTTTGCAATGGGTGAAAATTACGAAAATCAATTATGGTTTGATTTCGAAACACAGCAAACCTATAGCAATCAATTTGGAGGTTGGGACATTGGTGTTGCCTGTCAGGGTGAGCCCAATATTGTTATTTGCGGCGGTAAAAATTCTTATTTTTCAGTTTGTGAAATCAACGGGGTTTCATTTGGCGAAATTTCTCCACTTCATTTGCAAAATGCTGTTTGGAAATTCGACCATCCGAATGGTTTGATTGACTCAAGTGCATTTGGCAATTGTTTTACTAAAACATCAACCGGTTATGAAGGTAAAAATACAATTTACGTATTAGACCGCGGTGAAGACAGCTTAAAGTCAAAACGTTATATCAAAATTCAACTTTTGGGAGTGAGCGGTGGTGCTTATCAGTTTAAATGGGGATTTTTGAGCATACCAACTGTTTCATATCTCACTCAAATCGAAACCAAGCCAGAACACAATTACGTTTATTATTCTTTCCAGAAAAAAGACACGGTTTCAAACGAACCCGTTGAAAGTGCAAAGTGGGACATTGTTTTCACCACTTACAAAGAAAGCATCAAAGATGATCACGGAAGTCCGTATCCGTATATTATTCGAGGAGCCTTAACCAATCATAAAAACATTGAGGTTTGTGAAATTAATCAAACTGTATCCTATTCAGATTGCAACAAAGATTTTGCACTTAAACAAACCTACAGCAATTATGCGGATGTAATTGGATACGATTGGAAAGAATACAGCCAACAAACAGGGAAATACACCATTTTACCAAATCGTTTTTATTTGATAAAAACTGCCACCAATCAATATTTCAAAATGAAATTTGTGGATTTCTATGATGATCAAGGCAGAAAAGGTTATCCAAAAATGGCATGGCAATTGCTTTAATTTGAATTATTTTTGTATCAATGAAAAAATATTTTTTCGCGGCACTTACCATTGTGTCTGCAACCGTTTTAAATGCGCAAAATCACGGGGGACATTCGGAGCCTAACAACATCGTTGTAGCTGAGGAAACCCATTTGAAAAATCTAAAACAACTCACTTTTGGTGGCGACAACGCTGAAGCTTATTTCAGTTTTGATAATAAATCTTTAGTTTTTCAAAGCAACAATGCCAAATGGGGTGTAAACTGCGATCAAATTTTTTTCAGTGCTATTGATAGTTTTAAAGGATCTGGTTACAAACCTAAAATGTTGAGTACTGGTTTGGGAAGAACTACTTGTTCTTATTACATGCCAGACAACAAGCACATGTTGTACGCAAGTACCCATTTGGGAAACAATGCTTGCCCTCCAGTGCCTGAAACTTCAGGAGCATATCTTTGGCCAATTTATTCAGATTTTGACATTTTTGTAGCCGATGAGAATAGCAAGATTAAAAAGCAATTGACCCATGAACCAGGTTACGATGCTGAAGCAACGGTTTCACCTGATGGAAAATCTATTGTGTTTACCAGTACAAGAAGTGGTGATTTAGAACTTTGGATCATGGATATTGATGGTTCTAATCCTCGTCAAATCACCAATGGATTGGGATATGACGGCGGAGCATTCTTTTCACCAGACAGCAAGCAATTGGTTTTCAGAGCTTCACGCCCTAACACACCAGAGGAGATAGCTAAATATAAAGATTTATTGTCAAAAAACCTAGTAGCCCCTACAAACATGGAAATTTACACGGTAAATGTGGATGGCACCAATTTGAAACAAATTACCCAACTAGGAAAAGCAAACTGGGCTCCTTTTTTCCATCCTTCAGGAAAGAAAATCATTTTTTCAAGTAACCACCATAGCAGCCGCGGATACGATTTTCAATTGTACATGATTGATACGGAAACAGGCAAATTAGAACGCATCACAAATGCGAGCATTTTCAATGCGTTTCCAATGTTCTCTCCTGATGGTAAGAAATTGGTATTTAGCAGCAATAGAAACAATGGTGGCACACGCGACACGAATTTGTTCATTGCTGATTGGGTAGACTAATGCTCATTAAAACACCTGCAATCGTCATTAAAAAAATCCCCTACACCGACCACGCTTCGGTGGTAACAATTTATACCCGAGAAATTGGCTTGCAACGTTTTCTTGTTCAAGGATTGCACAAGAAAAACAATAAAAATGCGTATTACCAAATCGGCAATACCATTGAAATTGTTTTCAATTCGAAAACCAATCCAGGATTACTCCGAATCAAGGAAGTTTCAGCGCTTGGCAATCACGCTGCTTTTGACCAGTTTGCCATACAGCAATTGAAATGGTTCTACCTCGAAATTGTTGGGAATTGTTTGCAGGAAGGGCATCATTCAGACCACGAATTATTCGATTATATTTTCGATCATTTTCAACAACTTGCACCCAAGCCCAACTTGGCATATATGCCAATTGCCTTTTTAATTGGCTTGGGAATGCATTTGGGATATGAAATAAATTGGCAATTGGGTGAAAACACCGGTTTGGATTTAACAACAGGACAAAGCAGCACTGCCTCAACACCGAATTATTTCAGAACTGATTCTTGGATGAATAGGGCTTTTCATGTAATTGCCCAGGGCCATATCCCTCAATTAACAAAAACTGAGCGTAGGATGCTGATAGACAAGCTAGTGGCGCACTTACAACACCATTTATTCCCACAAAAAGGAATAAAGTCGTTGGAAATATTTGATATGATTAATGCTGATTGACAAAGTTTTGGTCTTCTACAAGCATTTGGACGCATTGCTCGACCATATTTGATGAACCAATGTAGATTGGGGCTCTTTGATGCAAATCTGTTGGCAGAAGGTCTAAAATTCGTCCTTGACCGGTTGAAGCTTGCCCACCGGCTTGCTCAACGATAAACGCCATGGGATTGCATTCGTACATCAGACGCAATTTACCTTTTGGAGTTTTTTCAGTAGCCGGATACATGAAAATCCCCCCTTTTAATAAATTTCTATGAAAATCGGCAATCAGAGAACCAATGTAACGAGCACCATAGGGTCTGTTGGTAGGTTTATCTTTTTCCTTACAATAATCAATGTATCGCTTAATTCCTGTTGGAAAATCATGGTAATTGCCCTCATTTACACTGAATACTTTACCATTTTGTGGGATTTGTATGTTTGGATGAGAAAGACAGAATTCTTGAATTGAATCATCTAATGTAAATCCGTTCACACCCAATCCGGTAGTATATACAAGCATGGTACTGCTACCATATATTATATATCCTGCAGCCACTTGATGTTTTCCCTTTTGCATACAATCTTCCGCTGTTGGGGGATTGGTTGCATTTGATCTTCTGTAGATGGAAAAAATGGTTCCAATGCTTGCATTTACATCGATGTTACTACTTCCATCTAAAGGATCTATGGCGATGATATATTTTTCGTTTTCACATCCCTCAATAAATACAGGTTCATCATTTTCTTCAGAAATAATCACAGCTACTTCCCCACTTTTTGCTAACGCGGCAATAAAAACATCATTGGCAATTACATCCAATTTTTTTTGTTCTTCACCGTGGGTGTTTGTTGCGCCATGGTTGCCTAAAATATCAACCAACCCAGCTTTACGCACATCGCGATTTACCACTTTAGCAGCAAGCTCCAATGATCTAAAAATGCGGCTCAATGAACCTCTTGATTCTTTGTATAATGATTGCTGATCTACAATAAACTGTTCTAAAGTGATTAATCCTGAATGTGGCATAGGGGTAGTCTGAGATTTTAGTATTTATTTTGCAAAACAACAACAAAATAATATATTTTACCCTATCATTTACAAAATAGAGATGAAGATTTACAAATTCGGAGGAGCGTCGGTAAAAGATGCAGCAGGTGTTAGAAACGTAGCGGGAATCATTTCGCAAGAAAAAAACAACGATATTTTGGTTGTAATCAGTGCCATGGGTAAAACCACCAATGCCTTAGAAACATTGGTAGATGCAGTGTATAAAAATCAAAAAAACGCTTCTGAAATTTTACAAAACATAATCAAATCACATAATGAAATTTTGACAGAATTGTTTCCAGAAAATGCATTTATTTGGATCAATGAAGTTCGAAATTTATTTTTAGAATTGGAATGTTTGATAGACAATGAAAACCTAAAAGAAGATTATGACTTCATTTATGATCAAATTGTGAGCTATGGCGAATTGATTTCTACCCGCATAGTAAGTGCTTATTTGTTGAGTCAAAACATCCAAAATCAATGGTTAGATGCCAGAAACTTCATCATCACCGATAGCCGATACAGAGATGCAAAGGTGCAATGGGAAGAAACAGAAAAAGTAGTTACCAACCGATTGAAACCACTTTCTCAAAAAAATCTAATCATAACACAAGGTTTCATTGGAAAAGGGGAAACGGGTGAAACCACCACATTAGGAAGAGAAGGATCAGACTATTCTGCCGCAATATTTGGAAAATTATTGGGTGCAACATCTGTCACCATTTGGAAAGACGTTGCAGGTGTTATGAACGCCGATCCCAAGAAATTTGAAAATACAGTACTCATTTCCGAATTAACCTACAATGATGCCATTGAGTTGGCTTATTATGGGGCTTCCGTAATACATCCCAAAACCATTCAACCTTTGAAAGCTTCTAATATTCCGTTGTTTGTTAAATCATTTATCAATCCATTGGAAGCTGGGACAAAAGTGAGTGACGATTCAAAGCCTTTATCTGTGGCATGTAAAATTCACAAATCAAATCAATTGATGTTAGAAATAAGCACGAAGGATTTCAATTTCATCGTAGAAGAGCATTTGAAACAAATTTTCGAATCCCTAAGTCAGTTTAAGGTGCGTGCCCACATCATGCAAAATTCAGCCATCCATTTTAGGTGCGTGGTAGACAACAAAGAGAACAAACATGTTCCATTGGTAGACAATCTTTCAAACATGGGCTTAAAAGTGAATGTGGTGGAAAATCTAGAGTTGCTTAGTATTTACCAACCTACAGTGAATGATTCTGAAAATATGAATTTCAGCAACCAAGTGATTATGCAGCAAAACATGGGTAATGCTGCACACTATGTAATAAAAACCTTAAAATAAGGTAACACAACAAAGTAAAACATTGAACAACAAAAAAGCCGAGATATACTCGGCTTTTTTGTTGTTGCATAAAATGCAAAACCTAAAATCAATTTAATTTTTGCAGAATTCGAGCAAAAAAATAGGGCTGCCTCGGCAGCCCTATTTTTGTTTATTTATTCTTTAAATTATTCTTGAACAATTACTTTTTTGGTGATGCTTTGCCCATCGTTGGTAAAGCGAACCATGTAGATTCCACGACCGAAATCAGCAAGGTTAATTTCAGTTGTTCCAAAACCTGGAGCAACGTTATTAATTCTTGCAACTACAGAACCAAGAGCATTTGTAACTTCAATATTCACTGATTTGTTATTGTTCAATGCATATCCAATTTTCACTTTTCCTGAAGTTGGATTCGGATAAACTGAAACTGCATCGTTCAAATTGAAGTTGGTTACACCAGAGAAGGTGTTTGAACAATTTGGAGGATAGTTTACATACACATCTCTGATTACAGTAGTAGATGTATTTCCACTTGGATCTGTAACTTCATAAGCAATGAAATATGAACCAGCTTCCCAAATATTGATATTGCTGTTGGTTACTTTTACTCTGTCTAACAAATCAGAAGTTCCATAGTAGTTATCTTTCAATATCAAACCACTCATTGACCAGAATGGAACACCCACACAAACGTTAACAGGATTTGCAACAATTTGAGGAGCAATTTGGTCAACAACTTTCACGTATCTAGTTTTTGTAGTAGAGTTACCACTTCCATCAATTGCAGTGAACACTTCAGTGTAAACACCCAATGTAAATGGATCAACATTACCTTTTCTAGAAACACTAATTTGAGAATTCAAGTAATAGTTATCTGAAGTCGAAACGCTTCTTGAAGAATATGGTGTTAAAACATCATGGTAAACAGTATCTTCAGTGTTCAATTCAATAGTTGGAGCGATGTAATCATCTACTTGGTAGTTGATGATATAACCGTCTTCTTTTGCTTTGTTACCTGAAGGGTCAACTGCATTGTACATAATTGGGTATGTAGCACGCACTTGATTGTTCACAGGACCATTGAATCCAGGATTTTTGCTAATAAACAAGTTACCGTTGCAATCGTCATACGCATAGATATCATCTACAAATGGGCTCTTAATTTGAACATTGATTGTAGAATTGTTTACAATACGTTTGCCAATTTGGTAAATACCAGGTTTTGTAGTATCACGAACCAAAACAGTTCTGGTTAATGATGCTGTATTTCCTTGTGCATCTTTTACTTTGTATACAATTTTGTAGTCGCCTACTTTTTTAGCATCTACTGTTCCTACAGTTTCAATTGTGCTGGTTAAGTTACCATCAATATTATCTGTTGCCACTGCACCTGGATCAGTAAAGTTTGCGCACTGATCAATTTGCATGGTTGCAGAACCATTCAATGTTAAGGTTGGAGCTGTTCTATCCAAAACAACAATTACGAAACGTGTTTTAGGGTCAGCCATGTTTCCAGAAGCATCTTCTAAAGTGAAATTGATAGAATAAACACCTGGTACTGTGCAATCCAAATCAGAATTGATTATCACAGCAGATGTCAAATCACCCTCAGTTTCATCAGAAGCTGAATAAGTTTTAGACGCAATTTCAGAGTAGCAAGAACTTACACTTGAAGATTTCTCAACCCTTACAGTATCAGAACCTACTAATGTAATTACAGGTTTGGTATTGTCGTTTGCCAATTCAATTAAGTAATCTTCAAACTCACCCACTTGGTTTACGCCACAAGGAGAGTTAGCAAAAGAACCATATGAAGCACCAACACGCATTTTAGTTCTGCCTTCAAAGCTATTTTTCAACTTAGGAACTGTGAAAGTAGCTGAAGCTGAATTTCCAGAAATAGCTCCTGAGCTCATTACTTCCTCACCTGCATCATTGAAGTCTCCGTCAATGTTCCAGTCAATCCAAGCTTTGTAATTCACTTGGTTAGAGTTGGTTTTTCTCTCAACGCTGAGGTCATATTTAGATCCAAATGTCATCACTGCTGGATATTTAGGATCACCATAATCAGTATAAGATGAAGTTCCAGAAGTAGCATTGTTGATTAACACACGGTTGTTTTTATCTTTTACCAATACATTATTGATTGCGATATCTGTGCTCACCATGTCAACCAAAGGAATACAATAGTCAATTACAACAACATATTTGTTTTTAATTACTTTCTTTTCAGAAGCTGATTTAGTTGCAGCGGCATTCCAAGCACTCAAAGTGAATGTATAAGGACCACCTGCAGTAAATTTAACTTGAGGATTTTGAGAGAATTTGTTTGTACCATTTTCAAAAGTGAAAGTAGTAGGGAAAATGCTCCACTCGAAATTATTTGCATAATCAGTTTTGGTAGATAAGGTAACCAAATCACCAATGCTTGGTCTCAAATTGCTCGCTTTGTAGTCTACCATCCAAGCGGTTGTTGGAGTTTCAACATCAATTGTTGAGCAGAAAGAGTCGATACCTGTACAAGTTTGAGCAGTCAAACATACTTTATATGTACCATCGGTACTGAAAGAATAATTGAAATTATCATTGGTACTATATCCACCATCAGAAGTTGTCCAAACATAATCAGGTAAACCACTTACGTTAGAAGTTGTGTTTTTGAAATCAATGCTCACACCAACACCATATTTCTTGAACTCGGTTGTCCAAGATGGTTTTGGCAATGTTGGAGCATTCAAATCACTTTCCCAGTTAATAATATAACCACGACCTGTTCCAGAAGAACCAGATTCAAAAGTAATGTATGCAACACCAGCAGAAATTTTGATTACAGTGGTATCGTAGTACGCTTGGTTGGCAGAATTAACCGCAGCAACCAATTTCGAAGGATCAGCTTGATCTCCATTGTAAAACTTGATAACGTCTGTAGCATCTGCCAAATTCAAATCCAAGAAACTGAAACGAATTTCTTTTGCACCACAAGGAATTATTTTAATGTAATCGATAGAAGCTTTACGGTTGTTTGCATAATCACCGGTAGGACCGTTATGATCGTACAAAATACCTTTTTTGTTGGTAGCCTCTTTTGAAGGACCGTGGTAGTAAACCGCAGCAGGAGTACATTCAATGTATTTTTTCTTACACATTGAATCACTCCATCCAATGTCATTGTAAGATTCAAGACAAACTGTGTACCATCCAGTCTCACCTAGATAAACAACAGGATTTGCATTGCTCGTGATGGTTTGATCATCTTGTCCGGTAGGACTAATAATAGACCATTTATAATCCCATGCCCCATTGTTACTTAAATCGAACAATTGACAGCTAAAGCTTTGTTCTACTTCGTTCACATCAGAAATAAAGTCAGCAACTGGTTTCGCAGTTGGCTTGATAATGGTAACTGATTTATCGATAGAATCTTTAATTCCGCAATAGTTAACATCCAATCTAACATTGTATGTACCCGCAGAATCCCAACTTTTCACACCTTTATAAGTGTTGTTGTTACCAATTTTACCAGCACCAGAATAAGTCCATTTGTAATTCCAACTTCCACCACCATTTGCAACGAAAGTAATCGGTGCTTTGGTGTATTTGTTTCCTTTAGGAATAGTGAAATCTGCAACAGGAGCCGTTACTTTTTTAATGTTTACTTGGAAATCCATGATGTTACCGTAATCGCTTACAGTTCCACATCCCTGATTAGCATTTACAGAAATGTACAAGCAACGAACACGCAAAATTGCAGTTCCAGAGAAAGTACTGTTACAAGGAATTTTAATGGATCCAGTGTTTGAACCACCATTCGGTGCAACTTGTCCAATTGGACCAGACGATCCAGACAAACATTCACTCGCATCAAGCTTGTTGTCGCCGTTTAAGTCCAACCATACCCCAGCCCACTCATAATAAGTACAGCCGTTGGTAATCTTCATTTCAATTGTTTCACCAGGTGTAATGTCAATACAAGGCGTTGTTGTCATGAGTTTGTTGGTAGCACCCGTATTAGAACAGGTTAAACCAGTAAAACTTGCAACATCACCTTTACTGTTCTTGATTTCCACTCCAGAAAACCAGTCAATCGAACACCCGTAAGAATTCGTGGCACCACAAATTTGAGCGTTCAAGTTCGTCGTTGAGAACCCTAACGCAAATAGTGTGAATGCAAAAATCTTACTTCCGAGATTTTTAAAGGAAATTTTCATTTTAGTTTAAGTAATTGTTTTTTCAGCCCGAAATGTACAAATTCCATTCGATATTCTAAAAAACTAATTACATAAACCCCCAATAAATCTTTCCGATTTTTTTAAAAACCCAACAAAATGAGATTTTTTGACACAATCATGACAAAATTGAGATGTGTTAAATTATTGTAAAATTAGCTTCTGACCGATGCTAATTGAATTATTCGGTAAATTATTCAATTGCTTTAATCTGTCAACCGGCAAATGGTATTTTTGAGCAATACTGTATAGCGTTTCTCCTGGTTTCACAAAGTGGATATTAGCTACCGGAGCCGCTTTGGGGGCACCATTTGTTTTTGCACGATATAAATACAACACCTGATCAACCGACAATGATCTTGATTCCAATTGGTTCCATGTAATCACTGAATCTGGTTTTATTGCATACAACTTCGAAATAGAATAAACCGTTTCACCCCTCAACACAGTGTGTGTTTTAGGAACAACATTTTCTTTGTTATTCACCACGGTTTCTGATACCTGAACCGGCTTCATTGTTGGGCTTAACACCAAAATTTGTCCTGCTTTAACCTCAGCCTTTTCTAGATCATTCCATCTAACAAGATTCAACACCGATGTATGGTATTTTTCAGCAATTTGTTCTATAGTTTCACCTTTTTGTACTTCGTGCATGTTCTCCGAAATAATCTTTTTTCTTTGATTCATGATTGTAACAGCATCAATTTGCGAAGTTTTAGGTGTTTGTACAGCCAACTTTGGAGGGTTTTGTCTTTTTTCTTTCAAATAAATAACCTCACCTTCAGCAGGTTCTTGCCCTGGTTCCATTTTATTTTTGCGATACAATTGTTTCATTTTCACGGCATATTGCTGTGAAATATCCCTCATGGTCTCTCCTTTTTTCAAAATATGGGTTTCTTCAGAACCGCTGCTTCTTTTAGGGCGCAAATACAAAATTTCACCAGGATTGATCATTTCACCCTCTTTCAAATCGTTATAACGGTAAATTTGCCAAGTACCCAAATTGTGCTTTTTAGCAACTTCCGATGGATTTTCACCTTCTTTTGCTCCAACTGCCGGAACTCCATTGATTTTTATTAAGTCTGGTTGATCAACTGATCCTTTAAAGTACTCTTCCCCCAACACAACCATACTGTCATATAATGTTAAACGATACTTTTTTATAATGTTTGTTAATATGGTACCATAAGCAGGATTTGTGGCATAACCAGCTTCCCTCAAACCATTAGCCCATCCCTCGTAATCAGTTGGATTTAATTCAAACAAAGCAGCATATCGAGAGCTTCCTTTTAAAAACAAAGAATGGTCCCTGTAACTTTCCATCGCTGTTTCATACCCTCTAAAACACTCATCTTTTGCATCGTCATCAGCAAGACAGGTTTTACCATTCCAATTTTTTCTACACTTTATACCAAAATGGTTGTTGCAATCTTTCGAAAGTTTGCTATTTCCACTCGCACTTTCTAAAATTCCTTGTCCCAATGTAATACTCGCAGGAACACCATGCACCCTCATTTCTTGCATTGCAGCTTGCTTAAACGAATCAATATATTCTTTGGTATTCATTGATTTCTGCGCAGTTACAGTCCCAATTAACCCAAAAGTCAATGTCCCACAAAATGTAAAAAAACGGAGTACCTTATTCATTCAGTTTTGATTTAACTTCAAACCTATATGTGTATAACGTTGAAAACTACATTTACTTTTTCACATCTGTTGGGTATTTCCGTCGAATCTCACATAAAAATAAATTCAATTCACTTATTTTTGTAATTCTTATGTTCAAGAAAATCATTTTCTCTATTGTTTTAACCGTACTTTCAATCAGTGCGAGTTTGGCAGCAGGCTTCCCTAAGCCCACTTTTACTGCCAGTTACAATAAAACAAAGGCCAATGCTGGCGATATCATCGAAATTGTGATCAAATTTGATGTCCCTAAAGGATTCCATGTCTTCAGTGAAAAAAGCGACTGTCCTGAGTATGATGGCCCTATGCGCGCCACCATCGAGTTCAAAGCCAATCCAAGTTATCAACTTGTAGGGAAATTCTATGGCGTTGGTGATCACATGGTTAAGGAAGATGAAGTTTGGCATTGTTCTTCTGGGGAATTTGTGAACAAAGGTGAATTCCGCCAAAAAATTAAAGTTCTTAAAACGATTTCGTCTATTGAAATGATTTTTAATGGACAAATTTGCAACGAAAGTGGTTGCGACAATATCCGCGATCAAGTTATAAAAACGCCAACTTTAAATGTTGAAGGAAAAATTGATGCACCAGCAGTTGAACAACCTACAGAAGCAAATCCACAAGAAACTTCAGAAGATACTGCAACCATCACGACTCCGGCATCAACTGTAACCAATAGTGGATCAGCAAAATACCGATTCGAAAATGGCAAAGGTATTTGTCAAACGAAATCATTCAACGGAGTTAAAAGTGCTGAAGCAACAGAAGATTACATGAGCCTGTTTATTTTGGCCTTAATTTCTGGTTTTGCAGCGTTGTTAACGCCTTGTGTGTTTCCAATGATTCCAATGACCGTTTCATTCTTTATTCGCAACAAGAATAGAAAAATTGCGCTTCGCGACTCTTTCTTATTTGCGTTTTCTATTATTGCCTTTTATACCATCATTGGTACTGTGGTGGCCTACACTTTTGGAGCCACTGCAGCAAACTGGGTAAGCACACATTGGATTCCCAATATTTTCTTCACTGTTATATTTGTCATTTTTGCAGCTTCCTTCTTTGGTGCTTTTGAAATCGTACTTCCGAGTTCAATTGTCAATAAAATGGACAAACAAGTAGACAAAGGTGGATTTATGGGCCCAATTTTCATGGCCATTACCATTGCCTTGGTTTCATTCTCTTGTACCGGTCCAATTGTTGGAACGGTAATGGTTGAAGCTGTTCAAGGTGGCGCGATGAGGCCTATCATTGGTATGTTCGGGTTCTCTTTGGCCTTTGCATTGCCATTCGGATTGTTGTCTCTCTTCCCTTCTTGGATGAATAATTTGCCAAAATCAGGTGGATGGTTGAACAGCGTAAAAGTGGTTTTAGGATTCATAGAATTGGCATTTGCATTAAAATTCTTGTCTATCCCAGACCAAACTTACCACTGGGGTATCTTAGACCGAGAGGTATATTTGGCCATTTGGATTGTCATTTTCACTTTACTAGGTATTTATTTACTTGGAAAAATAAAATTTGCCCATGACGACGATGTTCCAAGATTGAGCATTTTCCGACTTGGTCTTGTAATTGCCGTATTTTCATTTGTAATGTACATGATTCCTGGTATGTGGGGTGCTCCGTTAAAAGCATTGGCTGGTTATTTACCACCGATGACCTCACAAGATTTCAAATCTAATTCGAATGGTGTTCATGGGGGGACATCGACTCTTTGCGGTACTCCGAAATACTCAAATGACAAATTGCATATCCCACATGGTTTGGAGGGTTATTTTGATTACGACGAAGCCCTAGCGTGTGCTAAAGCACAGAAAAAACCGTTATTCATTGATTTCACAGGACATGGATGTGTAAATTGTCGTAAGATGGAAGAAAAAGCTTGGTCTGATCCAGCGGCTCTTAAAATTTTGAGGGATAAATACATTGTGGTTTCACTATTTGTTGACGACAAAAAAATCAAACTTCCAGAAAGCGAATGGTTCAAGGGAAATGCCTCCGGAAAAATGATTACCATGCTTGGCGATAAAAATGCTGAAATTGAACAATGTTATTTTGGTAAAACTGTTCAACCTTTGTATGTATTAATGGATGGTGATGAAAACTTATTGCAACCAGCCTATACTGCAGAATATTTCAATTTTAAAAGTGAGCCTTTCATCAAATTTTTAGAAGATGGAATCACAAACTTTAAGAAAATCAAATAATGATAGATTCAAATTCAGTAAAGCAGCATTTTCTTGAAGCACAAAATTGTTTGACAGATTTCCTTTCAAACGATACTCATTTTCAAAATATTTTTAATGCTAGTGCAGCAATTGTAAGGTGCTTTGAAAACGGTGGAAAAATAATCAGCGCAGGAAATGGTGGAAGCCATTGCGATGCCATGCATTTTGCCGAGGAGCTCACTGGGCGTTATAAAAACAACCGCAAAGCCCTTCCTGCAATTGCAATTAGCGACCCTAGCCACATCTCATGCGTTGGAAATGACTACGGATACGAGTTTGTCTTTTCTCGATACTTAGATGCCCTCGGGCAATCTGGTGACGTTTTCTTGGGCATTTCAACCAGTGGCAACAGTCAGAACATTATCAATGCTATTGAAGTTGCCAAATCTAAAGGCATGTTTGTAATTGGGTTAACGGGTAAGGATGGTGGGAAAATTGGACCAATGTGCGACATTGAAATACGTGCTCCTAAATCAGAATTTGCCGATAGGGCACAAGAAATCCATATTAAAATCATCCATTCGATCATTGACACTATCGAAAAATTGATGCATATTGCATAATTATTCAATGATTTCATGATTAAATTTCGATTAATTGCTTTAAGTTTTCTTCAGTTTTTTATTTGGGGATCTTGGCTTATCACCATTGGTGGTTACTGCTTCAATACCAAAAATTGGAGTCCTTCAGAATTTGGGGTTATTTTCTCTACAATGGGAATTTCTGCCCTTTTCATGCCTCCAATCATTGGTATACTTGCCGATAGGTTCATGAATGCTGAAAAATTATACGGGATATTGCATCTATTGGGTGGAATTAGCCTTTATTTTATTCCAGATGCTGCTACCCCAAATCAAATGTTTTGGACAATCTTGGTAACCATGTTGTTTTACATGCCAACCATATCATTGTCTAATACAGTGGCCTACCATATTCTTTCAAGCAATAAATTAGACGTTGTGAAGAATTTCCCCCCGATTCGCGTTTGGGGTACAATAGGATTCATTGCGGCTGTTTGGACGGTGAGTCTTACGCACAATGAAACTTCTAACTTTCAATTTTATTTGGCATCTGCGGTTTCTTTTGCATTGGCCATTTACGCTTTCACACTGCCGGCATGTAAACCTTTGGGGAAAAATACTGAATCTAAATCATGGACCCAAAGTTTGGGATTAAATGCGTTTGAAATGCTAAAAAATCGTCAATTTGCTGTATTTTTTATCTTTTCTATGTTATTAGGTGCTGCTTTACAACTCACCAACGCTTACGGCGATACATTCTTACAAGATTTCAAATCTCAATCCCAATATGCCAATACCTTAGCAATGAAGTATCCGGCAATTATATTGAGTATTTCACAAATCAGTGAAACGTTGTTTATCCTCACAATACCTTTCTTCATGAAACGATTTGGCATCAAACAGGTGATGATTTTCAGCATGTTGGCTTGGGTTTTAAGATTTGCGCTGTTTGCATACGGAAATCCTGGTGATGGCTTATGGATGATTATTTTATCTTGTATCATTTATGGAATGGCCTTCGACTTTTTCAATATTTCTGGTTCACTTTTTATAGAAACATCTGTAGATGCGGGAATCAGATCAAGTGCTCAAGGGTTGTTTACCATGATGGTGAATGGTATTGGTGCCATTTTAGGCAGTTTGTCAAGCGGTAAAATCATTGAACTTTATTTTATCCATGACAATGTAAAAGATTGGAAGTCTATTTGGTTGGTTTTTGCAGCATATGCAGCAATTGTCACCATTTTGTTTTTCTTTTTGTTTAAGGAAAATAAGAATGTTTCCAATCAAACTTCTCATTAAATTTTATCGTACGGATTAATTTCTTCCGTTGTTTCGTTTTTAAACCAATCAGGTAAGCGATTTTGCGGCAAAATTTTGAGATATTCATTCCTATTGACTATTGCCACTACAATTCCCGCAATTGCACCGCTTAAATGTCCCTCATAAGAAACATGAGGCATGATTGGCAACAACCCCCACCATACACTCCCAAAAAACAATACGGTCAGAAAAAAGATAGACAATAATTTTTTATTGGGCTGAATGAGTAAAATTGTCAAAATAAACGCAACAAAAGCATAAACCCATACCGATGCACCTAGATGAAGGGTATTTTCTTTGGCAATAAAAAAGAACAGCACTGAAGATACAAAATATTGTTTGAGAAAAAAACTAAACCATTTGTTCGGAAAAAGCAACAAGAAAATCACCGATAAAGAAATCAGCGAGATCAAGTTACCAAACAGATGTTCCAGATTAGCGTGTAACCAAACTGCTGTAAAGGCTGTATAAAAAAGGTGAAATTGTTTGGGATGTAGAGCGTAATTATTTTCAATTTCGGGAGTTTGCCGATAGAATATTACTACCAAAAGAAGGCAAACTAAAGCAAAGAAAAATAGTGACTTTGAAGCGTTTTTCAGCATATCAAGAAATTTTCAAGGTTACATTCACCCAGGTTGAGTCAAATGTAACATTAAATTTCTTATAAAAATCTATTGCGGACTGGTTCCAGTCTAAAACCTGCCATGTAATTCTTTCAAATTTACGTTTTTTCGCAAATTCTATCAGATGCAACAACAAATGAGTACCGTAGCCTTTTCTTCTTTGAGAATCCTTCACCACAATATCTTCGAGGTACAGCACTGGACCTTTCCAAGTAGAATAACGGATATAGCAAATTGCTGTTGCCACTATTTGGTAATCAACTTCAAGCACCCAGCAAAAGACAAATGGGTTATTGGCAAGGCAATGTTGGGCCAATATCTCGGGGGTTGTAATAACTTCCTCGGGGGCTTTTTCGTAGAGTGCTAGTTCTTGAATGAGTGAATGTACTGATTCAAAATCGGCCAGTTCGGCTTGACGAATTTCCATGAATATTAGCGAATTGCTAATTTTAATGTTTTGGTGAAATCACCACTTTTCAATTGGATAAAGTAAACTCCTTTGTCGAGCAATGCATCCATCACACCAATTCTCACTTTACCTTCTGCGTAATCTGACTTTTTAATCACGTATGAATAAACAACTTTCCCCAATACATCATTCACCAAAATTACTGCATCTGGAAATTCAGTTTCCGAGAATTTGAGGTTTACATAGAAGTAAGAACCGTTAACAGGATTTGGATTCAAAGTAAAATCCGGCCCACCAGCGAGCACAGGATTATCAACCGTTGGAGGGGTTGAAAGGCTTTCAGCGTTAAGGCTGAGAGAGAATAATAAGAAAATTAAAACAAGTAGTTTTCTAATCATTGATACAAAGATGCAAAAAAAAAGGCACTTTTACAAGTGCCTTTCAAAATTTTTAGATGAGTTGAATTATTTCTTCTCAGCTTTAGTAGCATCAGCAGCAGGAGCTGCATTTGCAGTAGAGTCAGCTTTTACAGTAGAATCAGCTGGAGCTGGAGCAGCTTCAGTTGGAGTTGAATCTTTAGCTGAATCGTTGTTTGTAGTTCCTTCGGTGTTGTTACCACCACAAGCAGCAAAAGCGAATACTACGCAAGCTGCTAAAGCGAAAGTGATTTTTTTCATTTTATTTGTTTTTCCTATTTAAGTGTGGTGCAAAAATATAACGAAGTTTAGAATATACAAAAAAAAAATAAAAAAAAATTAAAAAAAAATCACAATGATAATCTACTCACTATCAAACTCGTACATTTTTAGCCTTCTCCAGACGCATTTTTTTTCGTATTTCGCTCAACATTAATGGGTTAAATTTGTTTCTTTAAAATGAAAGCAGCCATTATTGGAAGTGGAATTGGTGGACTTGCAACCGCAGTTCAGTTGGCAAAAAGAGGCTATGAAGTGCATGTTTTTGAAAAAAACCACACTTATGGAGGAAAAATGTCGGAATTTAACCTAGGAAATTATCGCTTCGATGGCGGACCCTCTCTCTTTACAATGCCAAATTTTGTCACAGAAATACTGGACAAAGATTTATTGCAAGAATTCGAAATCATTCAACTCCATCATATCTGTCATTATTTTTTTTCCAACGGGCAATCTTTCCAAGCAAACGCCTCTAAAGAACAATTTATTTCAGATGCCGCCATACAATTCAACGAGCCAGAAAAAAATATTCGCCAATTCTTAAATAAGGCCGAAAAAATATACAACATCACCGCTCCTGTTTTTTTACAAAGTAGCCTACACAAACTCAATACATACATCTGCAAATCTGGATTGTATGGAATTCTCAATCTTTGGCGGATCGACATGTTCAGAAGCATGAACCAATCAATTGAAAGTAATTTCAACAATAAAAACCTCATTCAGTTGTTTAATCGGTACGCCACCTACAATGGCTCCAATCCTTATATTGCACCGGCAACTTTAAATGTCATTTCACATTTAGAATTTCATTATGGTGCATACCTTCCCAAAAAAGGCATGAGACAAATTGCCGATATTTTACACAAACAAGCCGTCAGGAATGGTGTAAGCTTTCATTTCAATACGAAAATTTCACATATTCAAAAATCTAAAAATCAATTACATAACATTGTATGCACTGATGGACAATTATACAATTCGGATATTTTTGTTTCAAACGTTGATGCAAAATTATTCTATTCAAAACTCCTCAAAGTCAATGTCCCTCAAAAAATAAAAAAAGCAGAAAACAGCAGTTCAGCGCTTATTTTTTATTGGGGGATAAAAAGGCAATTTCCTGAATTAGACGTGCACAATATTCTTTTCAGCAACAATTACGAATCAGAATTCGATGCGATTTTCAATACAAAAACAGTACAAGATGACCCTACTGTATATATCAATATTACTTCAAAAAAAATTAACTCAGATGCGCCAACGGGTTGTGAAAATTGGTTCGTGATGATCAATGCACCGTATAATGATGGACAAGATTGGGAATTGTTTAGGAGAAAAGCCCGAGCCAATATCATTCAAAAAATAAACAAAACATTGCATACCAATATTGAAGAATTGATTGAAGAGGAAACCTATTTAGACCCTGTTCTAATAGAAAATAATACAGGGAGCAACAAGGGCAGTTTATATGGCTCTAGTAGCAACCTCAGAATGTCGGCCTTTTTCAGACAATCAAATTTCTCGAATGAATTTAAAAATCTTTACTTTTGTGGAGGCAGCGTTCATCCTGGTGGAGGAATTCCACTATGTATGTTAAGCGCCAAAATAATTTCAGATATCGTACCACATGCAAACCGTTGAAAATAGATTTATCGCAGTTATTGCCATCATTTATGCAGTTGGAATCATTGGATTTATGGTTCCTAGTTTAAATTCACTTTTCATCTGGCTCACACCGGTAAATATAGTTGGAACATTCGTTGTAGCATGGATTTTTCATAAAAAATGGGAATTTAACCACCTACTCATGATTGCAGTAATTGGCATCATGGGTTTTTTTGTAGAAATGGCCGGTATCAAAACGCAAGCCATTTTTGGAAGCTATTTCTATGGAAATACCTTGGGTTCAAAATGGCAAGGGGTGCCGTTTTTAATTGGACTCAACTGGGCAGCCCTTGTTTTTTATACCTCTAGCCTATTGGCTGGCCGCATAAAAAGCAATCTAGGGGTTTCGTTTGTGGCTGCAGCCCTAATGACCATTTACGATTATTTTTTAGAGCCAGTAGCCATGAAATATGATTTCTGGCATTGGAATACCAAACATATTCCATTACAAAATTATATTGCTTGGTTCATTGTTGCCTTTATCATGCATCTAATGCTAAATGCCGCATGCAAACCAATTAAAAACAAAATGGCCGCCTCGTTGCTATTTATACAGATGGGATTTTTTCTCATACTACATATTTATGTAAGACTTTTTGCATAAAAAAAACGCCGATAAAATCGGCGTTTTTTATGCTTTTATGTTTCTATAATTTTACAAAGGGCAATCAACACTCGCGTACATTGCATCAATTTCAGCTGAATATCTGTCCATTACAACTTTTCGCTTTACTTTCAATGTGGGTGTCATATCTCCGTTTTCAACGCTAAATGGCTCACGCTTTACCAAGAAATTCTTGATTCTCTCAAATTTCGCCAAATGATTGGAAAGTTTCTTCGCGTCTTCAGCCAACCAAGCAATTAATTCACTGTCGTGAATAAAATCATCAGAACCTTTCAACAATGGCAATTTTGCTGAAATTTGTTCACTTATAGCTTCTTGACTTGGAACAATGATGGCAGTTAAATACTCACGTTTATCGCCAATGATGAAAATTTGATCAATTCTCGCACTTTTGAGATACACATTTTCAATTTGAGTAGGATAAATATTTTTTCCGAGGGATGTTTTCAGCATATTCTTTAAACGATCGGTTATCTTCAAATATCCTCTATCGAAACGACCAATATCTCCTGTGTGGAACCATCCATCTTCATCAAAAACATTGTCGGTTTCAGCTTTATTCTGCCAATAGCCTTTCATGATATTGGGGCCTTTACACAAAATCTCACCTTCGGCACATCCAAATTCTGGATGGAAAGAATCGTAAGATTGAATGGTGATTATTTCTTTGGTTTCAATGTTTTGGATGGCCACCATTTGACGTGGCGCAACCCTTCCAACTGTACCATAAACTTGGCGTTCGAATTCATTCACTGTTACAAACGGCGAGGTTTCTGTTAATCCGTATCCTTCTTGTACTTTCAATCCTAAGTTTGCAAAAAATTCACCCACGTGCGGAGGCAAGGCTCCACCACCTGATACAAACATTTTTAATCGTCCACCCATTTTGGCTTTAATCTTTGAAAAGACCAATTTTTCTGCCAATGAGTTTTGCATCCCTAAGAACAGACCTGGTGTTTTACCGGCATCAATTTGTTTTCTGTATTTTTCTCCAACACCTAATGCCCACCAGAATATTTTTGCTTTGATTCCACCCGGTTCTGTTGCATTTTTCACAACTTTTTCATGTACCCTTTCCAACAAACGTGGAACTGTGGCCATTAACGTTGGTTTTATTTCGTTGATGTTACTAGCCACTTTTTCAATACTTTCCGCAAAAGCAACTTGAGCCCCAATGTAAATTCCCAAATACATTGTTGCCATCCTTTCAAACACATGACTAAGAGGCAAATACGACAAATACATGTCGGTTTTTTCAATTGCAGGACAAAGTTCTTGTGCGTCGTAACAATCGCTCATGAAGTTGTAATGGGTCAACATTGCACCTTTAGGAACTCCAGTTGTACCACTGGTATAAATCAACGTAGATAAATCTTCTTTACCTACAGATTCAAATTGACTTTGGATTTTTTCTTTGTTTGAAGCAAATGTACTTTTACCAGACTCAACAATCGAGGTAAAATTTACCACTTTCCCTGTTTCTTCAGTTTCTGATGGAACAAAAATTACCTTTGCAATATTCGGACATTGTGCGTCTACTTTCAGGTATTTTTTGAGTAAGAAAGTATTTCCAACAAACAACATTTTTGAACCACTGTCATTTAAAATAAAAGCAGTTTCTTCTGGAGTTAAAGTTGGGTAAATGGAAACATTAACCAATCCCAATTTCTGAAGAGACTGATCCAAAATATAATACTGTGGGCAATTCTCTAGCATGATGGCAACCCTGTCTCCTTTTTGAAGTCCCTCAGAAATCAAAAATGAGGTAATGTAATCTATTTGCTCGAGTAAATATTCGTAAGTAAATTCAACCCAATTGCCTTTGATTTTCTGAAACAAATAGGGTCTCTGTGGCTGATGAATGTTGTGTGCAGCATTCAAGAATAAATGATGCAAGGATTTAAACTGTGGCTCTGATTTAAATCGAGCATCAATTAAAGTAGTGTCTATCATATTTGTTTATCGAAAAAACAAATATGTGATATAAAAGTTGAAAATCAAAAACGGGATTTCCGTAATTGACGAAAAAAAATTATTGTTTTTCCTTAAACTGCTTCTGCTTCAACCGATTCAACCTCAGGAACCATGCGCTTCAACAAGTTTTCAATACCTGCCTTTAATGTCATGGTGGAGGAAGGACAACCACTGCAGCTACCTTTCATTTGAACGGTAACAACACCATTTTTGAAACTTTTGAAATCAATGGCACCACCATCCATTTCAACGGCTGGGCGCACATGGTCTTCAAGCAATTGTTTGATTTTTCTTTCAATTTCTGTTTCCTCTTCTTCACTTAATTCTTTCTTCGGAGAAATAATTTCCTTGCCATCTTCAATCCACTCAGTAAAAAAATTACGCAAATCAGGAATTAAATCAAACCATTCATAGTCTGAATTTTTTGTAATACTCACAAAATTATTCATGATGAACACCCCTTTAACAAATGACATTTCAAACAATGCAGTAGCCAAAGCACTGTTCTTTGCAGCATCTGAATTTCTAAAATCGGCACTATCATTTGGCAATAACATTCTATTGGCAACAAATTTCATACTCTCCGGATTTGGAGTTGCTTCAGCGTAAACAGTGACGATATCGTTAATGTTCTTTTCCATGATATTACAAAACTACAACAGATTTCAATGATTTAATAATTTTATTTAGAAAGTTTCTAAATGAAATTGTCCACAATTGAATGATATCCCCCAAAAAGATATGAAATTCGCAAAATGGCGAAAACAAAATCAGCTTTTTTTTGCAGATCCTGCGGATTTGAAAGCCCAAAATGGATTGGGAAATGTCCCGGATGTAACAACTGGAATACATTGTCTGAGGAAATCAAACCATCTGTTTCGAACCACGCATGGAAAAAAAGCACTCGCAAAATAGTTGAAGCTAAAAAAATCAATGAAATACCTGATTTACAGCAACAAAAGTTTGTTTTGCCCGACAGTGAATTGAACTTGGTACTCGGCGGTGGATTGGTTTCAGGCGCCGTTGTATTGCTAGGTGGAGAACCTGGAATTGGAAAAAGCACATTGCTACTGCAATTAGCCCTAAGAACTCCGGGTAATATCTTGTATGTGAGCGGCGAAGAAAGTGAGTCGCAAATTAAATTGCGCGCAGAAAGACTGGGTGCATCTGCTTCAAATTGTGCCATTCTTACAGAAACTCTCCTTGAGAATATTTTGAACTTGGTGGATGAATTTACTCCAGATATTCTCATTATAGATTCTATTCAAACCATTTATTCAGATGCCTTAGATGCCACTCCGGGAAGTGTTTCTCAGATTAGAGATTGTACCGGGAAACTGTTACAATATGCCAAAGAAAACAACGTGCCGGTATTTTTGGTAGGGCATATTACCAAAGATGGAGCCATTGCGGGACCTAAATTATTGGAGCACATGGTAGATACTGTGCTTCAATTTGAAGGAGATCGTCACCATGCATACAGGATATTAAGAACACTCAAAAACAGATTTGGAAGCACACAGGAATTGGGCATTTACGAAATGCAAGGTACTGGGTTAATTCCGGTGAAAAATCCTTCTGAAATTTGGCTTGCACAAAGAGATGAACCGCTCAGTGGAATTGCCATTGCCGGTGTTTTGGAGGGTATGAGACCGCTCTTGCTTGAAGTACAAGCACTTGTGAGCTCAGCGGTTTACGGAATGCCACAAAGATCGGCCACAGGTTTTGATTTGCGCCGTCTCAATATGTTGTTGGCGGTGTTGGAAAAACGCTGTGGATTCAGGTTGGGACAATCTGACGTTTTTATCAATTTAGCCGGAGGATTACGTCTAGAAGACCCAGCTTTAGATTTGGCATTAATGGCGTCTATCATGAGCAGTTACCATGCAGAACCACTCCCTCAGCGTTGTGTTTTTTCGGGGGAAGTTGGGCTCTCTGGTGAAGTTCGGGCCGTACAACGAATTGAACAAAGAATTTCAGAAGCTGAAAAATTGGGCTTCACAGACATCGTTCTTTCGAAATACAACAAAATTCCGGAAAACATAGACAGGAAAATAAAAATCCACACGTTTGGGCGTGTGGATGAAGTTTTTTCATGGCTATTTGGCTAATTTAAGCCGGCATCATGCGTTCTCTAACATATGATTTTGCAAGTAACACTACTTTCTGAGAATTTGGAATTCGAATTCTACTTTGCATAATTTCATTTGCTGTGGTTCTCTCTATTTTCTCAAGCAACTTCAGATAATAAATATAAGCAGTATAAACCCCTAACCTACAACCAATTGGCAGTTTTTTAATGCCAATAAATGCATGTTCGAAATCTTTTTTAACATCATTAATGATTTCCATTTTATCAATATCAGAAAACTGCTTAAAATTGATGTTCGGAAAATATACCCTTCCTCTTTCCTCAACATCGCTTTTGATGTCCCTCAAAAAATTTACTTTTTGAAAAGCAGCACCCAATGATTTTGCAAATGGTAAAAGTTCATTGTACTGTTGGTTGTTTCCGTTGCAGAAAATTCTCAAACACATTAAACCAACTACTTCGGCACTGCCATAAATATATTGATTGTAACTATTTTCATCGTGTTCTGTTTTTCCCAAATCTTCTTCCATGCTATTGAAAAAAGGCTCAATCAAATCATTTTCTATGCCAAATTGATTGGCCGCCATTTGAAATGCATGAAGAACAGGATTTGTACTGATGCCTTCTTGAATGGCTTGGTAAGTTTGTTTTTTAAAATCAGCCAACAGACGGTCTTTGTCATAGCCGTGAAATGTATCCACAATTTCATCTGCCAATCGAACAAAACCATAAGTGGCAAAAACAGCCCAACGGTATTCTTTGGATAATAATTTGATACCTAACGAAAAACTCGTTGAATAATTCAACGAAATTTTCTTGCTGATGTCTTTCGACGTTTCATCAAATAATCGGATACTCATTGTTGATTCTTTCTGTTACTAATTTTGAACCTATTACCACAATTGGCAACCCTGTACCTGGAACAGTACTCGCACCAACGTAATATAAATTGTTTAACTTTTCGTCTTTGTTTTTGGGTCTAAATGCTCCTATTTGATTCAATCCATGCGCCAATCCCAAACCACTTCCTTTATACAAATTGAACATTTGTTCCCATTCTACTGGAGTATAAACAGTTTTAGACAAGATATTGTTTTTAATATCAAATCCAACCCTATTTCCTAAGTCTTCTATTATCTCATCAACCAATTGATCGGCATCATCCCAATTCGGTTTAATGCGTCTATCTGGAACAGGACATAATATGAACAAATTCTCACATCCTTCGGGTGCACAATTTGGATTGCTCTTACTAGCAACATTCACATAGTAATAAGGCTTTTCTGGAACAACCGAACTCCTAAAAATGGTATCTGCATAGTCTTTGAAATTATTGCCTAAAAAGTAATTATGATGATGAATTCCAGGTATTTGTCCTTTCACTCCCAAATAAATGGTGAATGGCGCCAATGTCCACTCTAATTTATCCAATTTCTCTTCTGTAAATTTCGGACGGTTTAAAAACTTCCCTCTAAACCAAGCGGCATCAGCATTGATCACGTAAATATCTGCCTTGTGTTCTATTCCTTGTTGGTCTACCACACCAGAAAGATTCTGATTACTTTCAGTCACCCTTACTATTTCAGTGTTATAGATGAATTGAACACCTTTCTTTTCAAGAAGAGGTAAAATTCCTTCAACAATTTTATACATTCCACCTTTTACATTCCAATAACCATCATGCTGCAATTCTGTATAATTCAACAAGTTGTACACAGAAGGTGTATTGAATGGAGTTGCTCCCAAGAAAAAGGCCACCAATGAAAATATAATTTTCACTTCCTCTGAATCAAAGTGACGCTCCAATTCTTCCCAAAACGTTCTAAACAATTTTGGCAGATGCTTCATTGGAACAGTAGCCATGCTCATCAGAAATTGAAGAATGCTATCAAAATTTCGTTTCACAACCTTGTATTCAGTGTCGTGGAAAATTTCTTTTGCACCCAACAAGTACTTTCTGGCTTTTGTTTCAAAATCGGCTTCAATGTCTTTAAACTCCAATGCCAATTTATCTAAATCCTTATAAATTTGGAAAACACGGTCATGTCCGGCAATATTTACAGTATACAATGGATTCAGTTCATTCAATTCAAAAGGAATTGGCTCATTGATGCTTTCAAAAAGTTCCACAAATTCATAACTCATTGAAAAGAACGAGGGACCAACGTCGAACGTAAATCCGTCTTTCTCAAGAATATTCAGGCGACCGCCCGCTTTGGGTTGTTTTTCTATTACAGTTACTTTGTAACCTTGGTAACTCAACCTTAATGCAGTTGCCAAACCTCCAAGTCCAGCGCCTACAATAATTACAGATTTATTTTCCATTGAATTTTTTTATAAATTTTGGCAATACGAATAAAAAACCAAAGGCTTGTGCGCCTTCTTTCGTATGAACAGCATGATGCAAATGATGGGTTTGACGCATGGCGTAGAAATACGGAATTTTTGTGGTCCTTAGCCACTTAACTCTCTGATGAACAAAAACATCGTGCACCAAAAAATAAGCCAATCCATAAAATGCAATTCCCAAACCAGCATAAAACCTCCAATCAAATTCCGCCGAACCAACTACAATGAGCCATACAGAAGGAATGGCAAACATGAAACCAAACAAATCGTTTAATTCCCATGTGCCTTTTCTGGGTCTGTGGTGGCTTTCATGCCAAACCCACATAAAACCGTGCATGATATATTTGTGGGTAAACCAAGCAACACATTCCATAAGAATGAAAAAGCCAAGCAAAACTCCAACATTTGTTAAGTAAATGATCATATAAGTTAAACAAACAATGTTTGATTTTGGTTTTGAAAAACTGCAGATTTTTAAAAAAAAATCGCAAAAAATGCAAAAAGCATCCCTTTAATTAATCGTTTAATAGACTTACATTTGCATTGTGCCTGACAAATCTTCAACATCCATTCAAAATTTCAACACATTCGGATTCAATGTTTCTGCCAAAGAATTGATTGAAATTCAATCTATTGAAGAACTAGTGTCCCTCCAAAAAGAAAACAAAATCTCCAATCACTCCAGGGTTTTGGGAGGAGGTTCAAATATTTTATTTACCAATGATTTTGACGGACAATTACTGCGCAATACAATCAAAGGAATACACATTCAAAGTGAAACGGATGAAAAAGTAGAAGTTTCTTTTGGTGGTGGTGAAATATGGCACGAAATCGTTTTATATTGTGTGAACCAAGGATGGGGCGGATTGGAAAACCTAAGCTTAATTCCAGGAACGGTAGGCGCCTCTCCTATTCAAAATATTGGAGCCTATGGTTCAGAAATTAAAGACACGTTTAAATGGCTTAAAGCCTTCAACCTTAAAACTGGAAATCTGGAAATTTTTGATTCTAAAGCTTGTGCATTTGGATACAGGGACAGCTATTTTAAAAGGGAAGGGAAAAATACCTATTTCATCACTGAAGTGTGTTTTGAATTGCAAAAAAATCCGCGAATCAATGTACAATACGGCGATATTCAAGCCATCCTAACTGGTAAAAATATTGATTCACCAACCATCAAAGATGTAAGTGAGGCTATCATAGAAATTCGTCAATCGAAATTGCCTGACCCTAAGAAATTGGGAAATTGCGGATCATTCTTTAAAAACCCCGTGATCCCAATGGAATTATTCAACGAACTTAAACAGGAATTTCCTGACATCAAAGCATTTCCAGTTTCTGAAACTCAAGTAAAAGTTCCAGCCGGCTGGTTGATTGAAAAAGCTGGTTTGAAAGGCAAACGTATAGGCAACGTAGGAGTACATGAAAAACAAGCCTTGGTATTGGTGCATTACGGCAACGGAACAGGACAAGAAATTCAGAATTTGGCAAATGAAATCATACTGAATATCAAGCAATTGTTTCGAATTACCCTCGAAATTGAAGTGAATATTTGGTAAAAAGATTTGCAAAGTTGCAAATCTCTTCTGCGCATTGAGCCAAGTTTTTTCGTAAATTGCAAACTTCTATGAAACGCATTTTATTTGTAGCACTATCTCTTTTCATTGTAGGCAAATCTTTGTCGCAAAACAAAGTGGATGTTACAATCACGAGAGACCATATTAGCCCTCTGTGGCACCAATTTGATCCATCGCAACTACCCGACATTTGGGTGAGCAAACTAGAATCTTCAGCTGAAGAAATGCCCCTCCCCTCGGGTATTGATGAGAAACTCAGAAAAAAGATTGACAATGAGAGGATGTTGCGAATCAAGAAAAACATCACCAATAGAAAAATTATTAATGGCCCAAAAACCCCAATTTCTCAAATAAATCCGTCTGTCGTTGAAAATACCGACGGTATTACAGGTAGCGGAACACCGAACGACAATCATATTGCGGTTGCAAACGATGGTAAATTCATTGCAGTGATGAACACCATTATTAGGGTTCATAACGACACAGGTAAACCCATTAAAAGTTGGTCTTTGGAGAATTTTGTAAATACCAAAATCAACCCGAACAACAAGGTTGATCAATTTCCTGTGCTTAACAGAACTTATGACCCAAGGGTTTTGTATGATCCGTTTACAGATCGTTTTATCTTGTTCTTCATGCATGGAACCACTGACTTAACGAGTTTTATTGTTGTGGGATTCTCCACTGCGGGTGATCCAACTAAACCTTGGAATGTTTATAAAATTCCAGGCAATCCAATTAATGATACTGTATGGAGCGATTACCCAATTGTTAGTCAAACAAAAGAAGATTTATTCTTTACTGTAAACATATTGGGAAATGGAACAAGTTGGGAAGAAGGATTTAGAGAGGCTGTCATTTGGCAATTGAGAAAGGAAGATGGCTATAACGGAGATTCTTTGCATAAAAATTGTTACACCGGTATCAAATTCAATGGACAAAGTGTGAGAAGTATTTGTGCTATGCAAAACGGTCCAATGCCTGATGGAATTGATAATTATTTTGTTAGCGTTCGTCCTATTGATGCCACAAACGACTCTGTTTTCTTGCATCGTGTTACAAATACCCAAAAGAGCGGCAAAGCGAACTTTGAGTTAAAATTAATTAAGGCAAATATTCCATACGGATTTCCTTCAAGTGCATTACAACCGGATACTGGACTTCGCTACAAATTGAGAACGAACGATGCACGTGCATTAACGGGAATTCGCAATGGCAACCAAATTCAGTATATGCAAAATTCCATGAATTTTAAAACGTTGCAAGCACATCTCATGCATTCAACCATTTACAACATTCAAGAACCAACACCAAAAGTGGTTTCAGAACTATATACTCATGATACACTCGACTTTGGCTACCCAGCAATTGCATTTGCAAACAACCAACAAAACGACCCAAGTGTAATTATCACATCGGTTTACAGTAGTTTGTATGATTATCCTGGCATGGGAATGGTTTACCGAAATAGATATGGGGAATATTCTAACTATGTAAAAATCAAAAAAGGAACTTCTTTGATAAATTACTTTGGAATCAAACCAGATGAACAAAGATGGGGAGATTACGAAGGTATTCAGGCCAAATACAATGAACCTGGCGTGTTTTATGCAGTAGGATCATATGGAAAAAATACTTCAATGTATTCCTTCATTTCAAAAATCAAATTGAAGGATAATGTATTGAACCAACCCGTTGAATCTGTTCGAATTTTCCCTATTCCTTCAGATAATGGAATCCTAAATTTGGAGTTACAATGTTCAAAATCTGAAATGTACAGAGGAGAAATATACAACATCTCAGGTCAATCTATTTCCAACAGCCAAAACCATTACAAAATTAACTTTCAAGTAGAAGAAGGCACCCATATTTACAGGGTTCACACCCACAATTTGGCACCTGGAAACTATCAAGTAAAAATTTTAAATGAAAGAGGAGACCTTGTTATCTCCAAAAAAATAATCATATTGTGAGCCAATTAGAAGCACCCAAAGGGGAAATTATATTAATAGATAAGCCATTAGGATGGACATCTTTTCAAGCCGTTAAAAAGGTAAAATGGTTGCTTAAAGCGAAAAAAGTTGGCCACGCTGGAACTCTCGACCCACTTGCAACTGGATTGCTTATTCTGTGTACGGAAAAAAAGACCAAAGAAATTGAGTCCATTCAAGCACAGGAAAAAGAATATACGGGAACAATTACTGTAGGTGCCACTACACCAAGTTACGATATGGAAACAGAGCCTAATCAAGTTTTCCCTATTGAACACATCACACAAGAATTGATTCAGAATACAATTCCCCAATTCATTGGCGACATCACCCAAATACCACCCTTGTTTTCAGCCATCAAAGTTGACGGCAAAAGAGCCTATACATTGGCTAGAAGTGGCAGTGATCATGAATTGAAATCCAGAATCATTCACATTAGAGAATTTGAAATCACCCGAGTAGAATTGCCTGAAATTGATTTCAGGGTTTGCTGCAGCAAAGGAACTTATATCCGTTCGTTGGCATTTGATTTCGGCAAAGCCCTAGGTTCTGGAGCCTATTTGAGTGCCCTCAGACGCACCAAAATTGGCCCTTATTCAGTAGAAAATGCAGTTGAACCGCAAAATGTGATTCCTCCAACCGTCGATTAATTTTATCGTATAAACGGATTGCTTGGGAAATTGGCAGTATTTTTGCTAACTTTGATTTTATATGCAAAAGAAATTTTTTGGATTATTCTTGATAACCACTTTTTGTTTAAGCACATATAGCTGCAATAAACTAAATGCGGGCGACATTCAATCGAACATCAGTGATTGGGTGAAAGAAATTACAACCCCCAATAAATCTACACTCGTTAAAATTGAAAATGGATTTGTAGTTTCTGGAAATTTAAAAAACAAACCAAACCATTTGATTCGCTTTTGGGAAATGATGGCAGACCAATTGGTGTTTATCGACAGTGCCCGTACAGACAAATCTGGAAATTTCAAATTGAAAGGGAATACCAAAGAATTGATTTTTTGCCACTTGCAATTAGAAAACGAATCAGGCATTTACATGGCTGTAGACAATAACAGTAAGTTGCAAATCCAACTAGATGTCACTGAAAATGGGATCAACTATACCGTTGATGGCAATGAAACTGATGACAGCAAGTTGCTAAAAGAACTAATTGGATTAAACACTTCTTATGCTTACCGAATTAAACTAATTGAAAACCAGGCAAAAACTTTACCCAATACACAGGAAGGCTATACCATGGGAATGAATTTACAAAACCAATATTATTCCTTGATAGCAGAAAGAGAACAAAAAATCAAACAATTTTCTCTCACTCAAAAAACTGGATTCATCCCATATTTCATTGTTTCTTACGGAGTACTCCAAAATCCTGACATTGATTTGTATACACACGCTGTTGATTGTGCTCAAAAAGCCGACAAATCTTCAAAATATACCCAAGCCATTGAACAAAAATACGCCATTGAAAGTAGGTTCATGATTGGCGGTGAAGCTCCAAATATCAAGTTAAAACAACCGGACGGCGTTGAAAAAGACCTTTACAGTTTGCGCGGAAAAGTTGTGCTGATTGATTTTTGGGCTAGCTGGTGTGGCCCTTGCAGACGCGAAAATCCAAACGTTCGTAAATTATATAGCCGATTTAAAAACAAAGGATTTGAAATTTACGGTGTTTCTTTAGACCAAGATGCAAATCGTTGGAAAGGCGCAATTGCAGCTGATAGCTTAAGTTGGTACCATGTTAGCGACCTTGGAGGTTGGCAATCTTCTGCGGCTACCTTGTATCAGGTTCATTCTATCCCTCAAACATTTTTAATTGACAAAAACGGAAGGATTTTAGGAAAAGGTTTAAGGGGTGAACAACTTGAGGCAAAACTTGAAGAAATATTAGGCAAATAGCAATCTAAATAAAACGTAACAATTCAATAACCTAGAAATAATAATGCTTTTAAATCCGGGTTATTAATTTGTAACGTGATGATTAAGAAAATGGCAAAAATCCTAGTCGTTGACGACGAACAAGATATTCTTGAACTTATAAGGCATACCTTGAACAAGGAAGGCTTTGAAGTGCATATCGCTGTGAATGGTCAACAAGCTATCGATAAAGCAAAACAAATACTTCCTGATTTAATACTCATGGATGTTATGATGCCCGTAATGGATGGCATGGAAGCTTGTCGACAACTTAAAGAAGACCCAACAACAAATCATATCTCCATCATTTTCCTAACTGCTAGAAGCGAAGAATTTGCTGAATTGGCAGGATTTGAAGCAGGTGCAGATGATTATGTTTCCAAACCAATTAGAGGTAGGGTGCTTCTAAGTCGTATTAAAGCAATCCTCAGACGTCAAAACTCAGGTTCAAAACTAGAAGAAAATGTAAAAATTGAATTTGGCGAATTGGCCATCGACCGTGATCGTTTTGTGGTTGAATACAATGGCAATGTACTTCAATTCCCAAGAAAAGAATTTGAACTATTGTCGTTTTTGGCTTCAAAACCAGGAAGGGTATTCTCAAGAGACGAAATACTAGAGAATGTTTGGGGCAATGAAGTTCTTGTAGTTGACAGAACCATTGACGTTCACGTAAGAAAAATACGTGAAAAATTAGACGATAAATTTATCTACACTGTAAAAGGCGTAGGGTATAAATTTGAAGTTTAACCGCAAATTTGCAAATCTACCCCTCCAAATTTTTCGCATTTTTCGCCAATAACCCCATGATGCCAGACGCTTTTGTTAGGCATTCTTCGTATTCTTCCTCTGAAAAACTATCGTAGGTGATAGCACCACCTACACTGTAAATCAACTCGTTATGGTGATACATCAAGCTTCGAATCACCACGTTGAAATCAAAGTTGCCCTCTTTTATATACCCAATACATCCGCTGTATAATTCTCGAGAGAAATCTTCCATTTCATCTATATGCTTCATCACCTCAATTTTAGGGGCTCCTGTCATACTTCCCATTGGAAACAAAGCTTGCACAATGTCTTTGAAACTTGTATCCTCAACCATCTCTCCTGTTACCGTTGAAATCATTTGATGAACATGTGAAAACGTATGAATGCCGCACAACTCCGGAACTTTCACCGTAGATGGTCTGCAAATTTTCGATAAATCATTGCGCACCAAATCAACAATCATGGTGTTTTCAGCCAAATCCTTCGGATGGTGTTTTAATTCATCAATCGTAGCTTCCTCCTGCCCTATCAATCGCTTGCGCGTTCCTTTGATGGGTTGACTGATTAACAATTGACCTGATTTTTTCAAAAATCGCTCCGGGCTAGCACACAACAAATAATGATCCCCGAATTTATAAAATGCAGCAAAAGGACTAGGTGCAAATTCATTGAAACAATAGAACAAAACATAAGGATCCAATTCAGCGTAAGCCGAAAATGATATGCAATAATTCAATTCATAATATACCCCGGTGCGGATATCATCGCGAATTTTTTCAACTGCCTTTAAATACTTTTCCTTGGTTGTAGATTCTTTCCAATCACCAATTTTAAAATTTCCATTTAATTCCAAAGGCAAATCAAAAGTTGGCAAGTTTCCAAATGTTTCACGGTCGCCGTCCCTCCCAATAAAAAAACCCATTTGAGGCTCAAAGAATTGAAAATCTGGTATTCCTGTCGTTGATTTTGAGGGACATTTTACCACGTTTTCAATGTGATTCTTGTATTGATACGAAATATGCCCTAACGCAATTCCATCAAACCCGTTTAATTGCTCTGGATTTGTAAAAATCTGTTTCGAACCAAAGGCAGCAATTGCCTCAAATTCCCCATAAGGATCGGCGTAATCATTAGAAAGCAAAATTGCCGCAAAATTGTGCATTCTTGCTTCAGACAACCATGTTGAAATTTCAAGATTCGTTACTTTCATCTGCTTTATGGTAAAATTGATACACAATTTCCGCTTTTGCTTTGCCAATAACGGGCAACAAGGTTTCCACGGAAGCTTCTTTGATTCGGGTGATACTTTTGAACTCTTTCAGCAATTGTCTCGCTTTTTCAGGTCCAATTCCGGGAATATCTGTTAAACTTGTTTTGAGAGTGCCTTTATCGCGTCGAGCTCTGTGGTGGGTGATTCCAAAACGATGGGCTTCATCACGCATGTGTTGAATGACTTTTAATGTTTCCGATTTTTTATCGATATACAATGGTAATGGATCTTCAGGATAGTAAATTTCCTCCAACCTCTTAGCAATACCAACAATGGCCAATTTTCCATAAACACCAATGGCTTTAAGGGCTTCAACAGCCGAACTCAATTGACCTTTACCTCCATCTACCACAATCAATTGTGGCAAAGGTTGGTTTTCATCCATCAATCGCGAATATCGTCGGGTAATGACCTCTTTCATGGTATCAAAATCGTTCGGTCCCTCCACCGTTTTAACATTAAAATGTCGATAATCAGATTTCGATGGTTTCCCTTCTTTAAAAACCACGCAGGCACTAACGGGAAAAGCCCCTTGAAAGTTACTGTTATCAAAACACTCAATATGTTTGGGCAATTCCGATAAACGAAGATCGGTTTTCATCTGTTCCATTAAACGATCAATTCTAACTTGAGGGTTTAATTTTTCATACTGCATCAATTTTTCTTGCTTGTACAGCATGGCATTTTTCAAACTCAAATCTATCAGTTTCTTCTTATCGCCACCTTTGGGAATGGTAATTTCTATCAGTTTATCGGGCCAATCTAATTGAAAAGGAAGTACAACCTCTTTCACATCATCTCCATAATGATTTCGCATTTCACCCATCACATGAATAAGCACTTCTTCATCCGTTTCCTGCATTTTTTTGCGAATTTCAACATTTCGCGAAATCACAATCATGCCTTGGGTTACTCTAAGGAAATTTACAAAACTAATTTTGTCGGTACTGCTAATGCTATAAACTTCCAAATCGCCTAAAACAGGACTCACAACTGTGCTTCTATGCTGGTAATTCACCAGCGATTCTAATTTTTCTTTATATTGTTGAGCTTCTTCAAACGCCAATTTTCGGGAAGCTTCCATCATGAGCATTTTGAGGTGCTCTTTCACTTCCTGAAGATTTCCCTTTAAGATATGTCGAATTTGACGGATGCCTTCGTTGTATTCTTCCTCGGTTTGGTAGGCTTCACATGGACCTTTACAATTCCCAATTTGGTATTCCAAACAGATTTTAAATTTAAAAGCGGCAATATTTGCTGGGGTTAAATTTAAATTGCAACTGCGAACTGGATACAATTTCTTGATGAGTTCGAGTACCGTGTACATAATTTTCTTGTTGGGATAAGGTCCAAAATATTCTGATCCATCTTTAACCGGATTGAACATAGCAAAAACCTTAGGAAAACGGTCTTTAGAAATTTTGATATACGGATAACTCTTATCGTCTTTTAGATTGATGTTGTATTTAGGCTGAAATTCTTTAATTAAGCTATTTTCAAGCAACAACGCATCCATTTCGGTGTCTACAACCGTATATTCAATGTGAACAATCTTAGAAACCAACAAAGCCGTTTTGAAGTTTTCATGGTGATTCTTCGTAAAGTAACTAGAAACTCTCTTTTTTAGGCTCTTGGCTTTACCTACATAAATGATCACCCCTTCCTTATCGAAATATTTGTACACCCCCGGTTTTTCCGGCAGTGAACTGATAATGGGTTTGAGGGATGTAGGAGCGGTCACGCCCCAAAATTACGACGAAAGATTTAGGAATGTTCTATTTTTTGAGGGATTTCGACCCTTTTTGCAGAAATTATTTCACCATAGAATTTTCCAGCTTGTGCATCAAAATCGTTAAACTGATCGGTGGTAAAATATTCACGTTGCCCATCTTTCAATAGTTTCTGAGCAAATTCAGGATGTCGTTTCAAATAATCAACCAATTTATCGGCAACCAAATCTCCTTGAGAAATTACGCGAATATGCGGCGGTACAACTTTAGAAATTGAATTCAACAACAATGGATAATGGGTGCAAGCCAAGAAAATAGCATCAATTTGATTGTCGGATTGGAGCAAACGATTGATATGGTATTCAACGAAAAAATCTGTTCCTTGAAGTCCAACCAAATTGTTTTCCACCAAATGAACCCAAATTGGGCAAGCTTCTTGATTCACAATGATATGGGGGAAAAACTTGGCAATTTCAATTTTATAGGATTCAGATTTAACAGTTCCTTGTGTACCTAAAATGCCAATATGGTTAGAGTTGGTAAATTCACCAACCGATTCAGTGGTAGGCCTAATGACTCCAAGAACACGCTTATTGTCGTTTCTTTTTGGCAAATCAATTTGTTGAATTTGTCGCAGTGCTTTTGCGGAAGCTGTATTACAAGCCAAAATTACCAAATCGCAATCTTGATCAAACAACCAATTTACGCAATCACGGGTATAATGGTAAACGGTTTCAAAGGAACGATCACCATAGGGGGCTCGGGCATTGTCGCCAAGATACACAAAGTGCATATCGGGCAGTGCATCGACCAATGATTTGAGGATAGTTAAACCTCCATAGCCAGAATCGAAAACCCCAATTTTTGCCATTTGCCACGAATATAAAATAAAAAAGCCACCGAGGGTGGCTTTTTTATTTTGAAAAATGTGATCTTATTTTTTACCCAACATTTGCTTGATAACAGCGTTGGTGATATCGTCGTTAGAATTCGCAGAATAAAGAATGATACCTGCATTTTCCATCACAGTGGTATAGCCCTTAGCAGAAGCAACAACTGCAATCGCTTTTTTAATATCATCTACAATTGGCTTCAACAATTGAGCTCTTTGCGCCTGCATATCAGCGTTTCCAGCTTGCTCAGTTTCTTGATATTCTTGAACCAAACGATCGTAGCTCTTTTGAATCAATTCCAACTGTGCTTGTGTAGCACCACCTTTGATTTTTACTTCGTACTCTTTTTGTTTTGATTGAATTTCAGCTTTTAAATCGTTGATTCTCTCGTCGTATTGCTTTGCGAAAGCTGCCAATTTCTTTTCAGCACTATCTTTAGCCGGCAAAGTGTCAATAATAATTTGAGTGTTTACAAAAGCAATCTTTTGAACTTGAGCAAAAGCGCCACAAGCTAAGAAAAACATGAAAGTTGATAAAACTAGAATTTTTTTCATTGTATATATTGTTTATTTTTTTTCGTTATTTTTTCCTTTCGGATTTGTTTCTATTTCGTTCAAAGGTATGGATAATTCCTCCATAACTTCAAATGTTTTGTCGAATTTTGGATTGGCATACAACATCTGAACTCCACTGGCTTTATCGAAGATAAAATCTAAGGCTTCTTTTTTTGCAACAGCTTGCACAGCTTCGAACAATTTGTCTTGAATGGGTTTGATTAATTCTTCTCTTTTCTTAAACAAGGCCCCATTGCTTCCAAATTTGTCTTCACGGTATTTCACCAATTCATTTTCTTGCAATCCAATGGCTTCTTTCTTTTGTTTTTTCTGGTCAGAAGTCAACAAAATTTCTTCCGCCTGATAATCTTTTTCCATTTGTGAAAGCTGATTCTGCATCTTCTGAGCTTCAGATTCCCACTTCGTGGCAAAATCTTCCAATTGCGTTTGTGCCGATTTGTATTCAGGCATCCTGCCTAAAATATAATCTGAATCAATGTAAGCAAACGACATCCGGCCCTGTGAAAACAGAGGCAGAGATATCATGCACATCAAACACACCAAATATTGTTTCATTCTTATCATTGCTTTTACAAACGTTATGCCAAACAAAATATTGTTGCGAAATTATCGATTATTATTCATTATTAGGGATGTTTTAACACGAATATTTTTGTTTCCAATAGATTACTTTTATGTAAAGCGCGATCAATCAACTGAAATTGATACTTCACTGTGTCACCTCGGTAGCTAAAAGGACGTGCGTCTATCTTAAAATTAAACATTCCTGAAATGCCCTTATTGTTGCCTTTGGGGGTTAAATTTTGTACCCTTTCGTGCAAATTCAAGGTATCACCAGGTATTAATGGATTCAAAACTTTTGTCCAAACACCCGCCTTTTTGGTATAATACCAACATTTCAAATTATAAAAATTGGCTTTCCCATATCCAAAATCCGCAAATGTATCGGCATCGTCTAACCCAATATCACCATCGCCATCCTTAAATTCTAAATCCACCCACACAAAACTATCGTAACCATAACCACTGTTAAACAAATATTCTCCTTTAATTGCTATTTCGGGAACAATAGAAGTTGTATTTTTGCTATCATTACAGGCAGTCATGAATCCCACGAAAGAAATCAAAATAAGTGAAATAGAAGCGGGTATTTTCAAAATTGCCAATGACTTAGATTTTTTCAATTACTGCAAAGAAATATATTTATTTCAAAGCAAACACAATCAAATATATCATAAATGGGTCAAATTAACTGGGAAGCTCGACAAACCCATTCATAATGTCGTTGATTTTCCGTTTTTACCCATTTCCACCTATAAAAATCATATTGTTAGCTGCGGACTAGCTACCGAACAAGTATTTACGTCGAGTTCTACCACCGGAAAAGGCATTTCGAGCCACCATGTTCATCGATTATCTCTGTATGAAAAATCTTTTATTGAGGGATTCAATCATTTCTACGGATCGTTTAAAGAATTCAAAATATTCGCATTGTTGCCCAACTATTTGGAAAGGTCAGGTTCCAGCCTAGTTTACATGGCAAATTACTTCATTGAAAACAGTGAATTGGGCGGCAACTTTTATTTGTATGATCACCAAAAATTAATTTCTGACGTGCAATTGTCCCTCGAAAAAAACGAAAAAGTCCTGTTAATTGGTGTCACATTTGCCCTATTGGATTTTGCGGAAATTGCAAAAAATAATTCATTTAAAAATTGCATTATCATGGAAACTGGAGGAATGAAAGGCCGTGGTGCCGAACCTACACGTTATGAACTTCATGAAGCCTTAACAAAGGCCTTTGGCGTTGAAAACATTCACAGCGAATATGGGATGACAGAACTTCTGAGCCAGGCCTATTCACTTGGGAACGGACGATTTCAGTGTCCACCGTGGATGAAAATCCTCATCCAAGATGCCAGCGACCCAGGCAATTGGATGCCTACGGGTAAAACCGGCAGGGTTTGCATTGTTGATTTGGCCAATCTGTATGGATGTAGTTTTATTGCCACAGATGACTTAGGCAAGGTTCACGAAGATGGCACTTTTGAAATTATGGGGAGGCTGGATTTCTCAGACATCAGGGGATGCAGTCAATTGACCATTTAATCTTCTTCTTCTTCGTCGGGCAACTCCATTACCACTTCCTTCAATTCAATTTTAGGATTGATAAATTTCTCAAACGTTAAAATCAAAGCGGGCAACAAGAACAAATTGGCGGCCATGCCTGTAATGATGGTTAACCCTGTTAACCAACCAAGGGCTGCAGTACCTTGAAATTCAGAGAAGGTAAATATCAAGAAACCAGAACAAATGGCCAACATGGTATAAATCATGCTCAAACCAACCTCGTCGATGGTATCCGACAAAGCAATACGAATGGCTTTATTGTGTTTAATTACCTCTCTTCTAAAAGTTGATACAAAATGGATGGTTGCATCTACCGTAATTCCAAAGGCAATGCTAAACACCAAAATGGTGCTAGGTTTCAAAGGAATATTGAAATATCCCATGGTGCCAGCGGTAATCATAAGTGGTATAATGTTAGGAATAATGGCAATAATGATCATTCTAATGGATGGAAACAAGAATCCCATTGTCAATGAAATTAGAAGCAAAGACCAGAAAGTTGCCGACATTAAACTATCGAACAAATAGGAATTTCCCTTAAGAAAGATAGCCGTTGTTCCGGTAATTTTCACATTGTATTGGTCGCCGGGGTATATATCGGCCACTATTTTATTTACTTGTTGGTTAATAGAATCCATACGAATTGAACCCACATCTTTCATTTGATATGAGATTCGCATTTGTGAGTAAGTGGTATCTACCAAGCCTTTCAATAAATTTGGTTTTCCAGGCTCGGCAGCAGGCAATTTAGAGGCTAATTCAGCTAAATCTGTGGCTTTAGGCACTCTATAGAATCTTGGATCATTGCCGTTATTCGCTTGATTAGCCGCGGAAACCACTTCAACTAACGACATAGGTTTTGACAATTCCGGGAATTGCTTAAGTGCTTTTTGCAATGTTCTGCCCTTGTTGAGCATTTCGGCGGATGTTACCCCACCCTCTTCATAGGTAGTAATCACAATTTCATACGGCATTACACCTTTGAAATTATCTTGCAAAAATTCTAGGTCTTTGTATATTTTGGAGTCGTGAGGAATATCATCAACCATAAAGGCCAACGGCTTCAATCTAAAAATAAATACGGTACTCAGTGCACTAACCAAAATAAACCAGAAATAAATTCTGCGTTTCCTTTGGAATGTGATTTTTTTCACCCATTTCAAAAACTTCAATACATTTTTATTTTCTAAGTGGGCTGTTTGTTTATCGGTAGGTGTAGGCAGGTATGAATACAATACAGGAATACCCACAATACTAATCACAAAAATGATGTTAATGGTGATAAAAGCAACCAATCCAAATTGTTCTAAAATTTGGGTTTTGGTAAAATAAAAAGTACCAAAACCAACCGCAGTAGTGAAATTAATCAAGAATGTTGCAACGCCAATTCTAGAGATAATTCGGGTTAAGGCTTGTGCTTTTTTCTTATGTTTTCGATATTCATCGTGATACTGATTGATGAGATATATGGTATTTTGGACACCCACTACAACCAACAAAGGCGGTAAAGTACCGGTTAATAGGTTCAATTTAAATCCAAGAATTCCAGATACCCCCATCATGGTAATAACCCCAATGGCAATAAATATCAATGACACAATGAGCGTACTCAAACTCCTGAACAACATTAAAATCAACAGAGCTGTAACGGCAAAAGCCACCAATGTAAACAGCACAATTTCATCGCGAACGGTGGTTGCATTTTTATATCTAACGAATGGAAGTCCACTCAAATGAGGTTCAATTTTATGTTTATCACCAAATTGCAACAGTAATTCTTCAATGTGATGTATCAGCGGAGTTCTGTCTTTTGAATTCAAGATACTATCATTGAGAGAAATCAGCACCAACGAAACCTTTGTTTGTGGGTTGTATAAAAGTCCCTCAAAAAACTTCATTTGTTCAAATTCCCTTGCAATAGAATCTAAAACAATTTGTGAGGGGATTCTATTAGGAGCAAATCTACGAAGCTGCAGAAGCTCGGTTGTATCAAGTTCAAAACGGTATAATTTAACTGGAGAGATTACCGAATTCACCCCTTTTTGTGCTGATAAGGTATCGCAAAGGGCCTGGAAATCGTTATAAAAATCTAATTGAAAGAGCTTTTTTGTTTCGAAGGATGCCACCAGGCGATTGCCATCTTCACCGAAAGTTTGTTTAAATTTTTCGTAGGTAATAAAATCGGGGTCGTCTTTAGGGACGAGTTTCTGCATGTTGTATTCAAGCTGAACTTTAGAGCCGAAATAGCCCATGGCGGCTGTAAAAAGAACGATTCCAACAATGAAGTAGAGGCGTTTTTTCAGTATAAAGGTGGCAATTTTATTCCACATAATTGGATGTACAAATTTAATGATTTTATTGGATAATCGGATTTAAGGGGAGCAAGGATTGAAGAATTTACAGGAGGAAGGGAAAAAATGAAGGGAAATGGTATAAAAAGGATAAAAAAAAGGCTGTTATAAAAATAACAGCCTAACAACAACAATAACCAAACAAGTTTATTCGGCAACAACCTCAACAGTGATGGTTGTGCTGATATCTTTGAAAAGGTTCAAATTAGCAGTATAAGTGCCTAAAGATTTGATGTCGTCAGAAACAATTCTTCTGCGATCAACTTCATAACCTTTATCTTTCAAAGCGTTCGCAATTTGTAGGGTTGTAACTGAACCGAAGATTTTACCAGTGTTACCAGCTTTTGTAGAGATGGTGATGGTAGTTCCGTTCAATTTCTCAGACAATTGTTCAGCATCTTTGCGCAACTTATCCATTTTAAACTCACGTTGACGAAGGTCTTCAGCCAACATTTTCAATGCACCTGGGGTAGCCAATTTAGCTTTACCAGTAGGCACTAAAAAGTTTCTTCCGAAACCATCTTTTACTTCAACGATATCGTCTTTGTATCCTAGATTTTTTACATCTTGAGTTAAAATAATTTTCATACTTTTTTCCTCCCGTCTTATTTTAATCCGTCAGCAACGAAAGGCAACAACGCCAAATGACGTGCTCTTTTAATTGCTACCGAAATTTTACGTTGAAACTTAAGTGAAGTACCAGTGATACGACGAGGTAAAATTTTACCTTGTTCGTTCACGAATTTCAATAAGAAATCTTTGTCTTTGTAATCAATGTACTTGATACCGTGCTTTTTGAAACGGCAGTACTTCTTCTTTTGCAACACCTGAGGTGTTTGGTTGAAGATGAAATTTGGATCTTTGCTCATTATAAATCGTCCTCCTCGTCTAATAATGCTAAACGGTTGGCTTCAGCTTTCTTCTCTTTAGAAGTAGAAGATTTGATTTCACCATTGCGTTTTTTGTGATTGAATTCAACACCCCATTTGTCAAGAGATACGGTTAAATAACGCATTACTCTCTCGTCACGGCGGAATGCCAATTCGAATGATTTAATGAACTCAGGCTCAGCCTTGAATTCAAAAAGATGATAAAATCCGGTTCCTTTTTTGTCGATCGGATAGGCTAGTTTGGTGAGACCCCAGTTTTCCTCATGGACGATCTCGCCACCATTGTCTGTAATCAACCCTCTATAGCCCGCAACAGCGTCTTTCATCTGTTGCTCAGAGAGCACGGGTGTTAAAATGATTACAGTTTCATACTGATTTTTACTCATTGTAGTCTAAATTTTGGGGTTGCAAAGATAATCAAACAGTTTGGCAATTCCAAATGGATTGAACAAATTATAGGACATACCCTAATAATCTTTAAAAATTCAACCAAAACATGGACTTTACGGCACTGGATCGTAGCCGCTTCCACCCCAAGGGTTACATCGGCCTATTCTCTTGATTGTTAGATATAAAGCCTTAAAAAAACCATGCTTTTGAAAGGCCTCTACCCCATATTGTGAACAAGTGGGGGTAAACCTACAACTGTTGGGAAGCAACGGTGATAATGCCCCCTGGTAGATTTTAATCAAAAAAATGAACAACTTCCTAAATACCCAGCCCATAGCACAAAGGTAAGAAAGTTTATAAATGTTTATGGGGTTTATAAATGTTTATGAATGTTTATGTTTAATAAACCGCCGAAGGCTAAACCTCGAAGCATAAACCGCCGAAGGCTAAACCGCAAAGCGTAAACCGCCAAAGGCTAAACCGCGAAGCGTAAACCGCCGAAGGCTAAACCGCGAAGCATAAACCAATTACTTTTGTACATTTGCACCATGCTTCGTTGCGGAATTTTTATATTGATTTGTTTGGTTGGTTTATTTTCTTGTGAAGGAACCCACCCAGAAATGCAAGGAAAAAAATTGGTGCTGTGCGACAGTCTAACCATGAAACACGTGCATCAAAGTTGTGAAACCATTTATATTGAACCCACAGACTCTCAATATGCACTTATTTTTAATCCATTTCTAGGCAGTTCGTTGCCTGCAAATCCATATCCTGCTGTTTACAAAGGACAATCATTACCGGAATTTTACGCCAACTTTTTAACCAAAGTATTTGGCGTGGTAGCTGTAAAAAAAATCCCTTGTATCCAGCTTACAGACACAGATGGAAAGCATCATGTTTATTTTGTTTTTGAAAATAATCAATTAAAAAGCATCGACTATCAGAAAAGTCGACCATAACTATAATTATTCTTCTGTTTGAAGCGCCTGTTCATTTTCAGGCTGATAATCATCAACTGCCTGGAGCAGTTTTTTATAGGTTTTATGAAATGCAGTTTCCATTTGCCAATAATCTAAAATCTGATTCCCAGTAAAGATTACACCGATGGCCAATTTCAATTGCTTATCTTCTAATCTGGTGTACAACTGATGTTTTTGGTGACGGTAAATTTCGCGCAACAACCGTTTGATTCGGTTTCTGTCTACTGCCCTTGAAAATTTCCTTTTAGAAACGGAAAACATGGCTTGTAATCGCATGTCTTTCACCGGCAAATCGGTAAACTGATAATTGATACGGATGGGGTATTTAGCAACAAAAAAACCGGACTCATAGAGCCCGGCTATAATCTTTCTACTAGATAACCTCTCAGATTTATTCAAGGTAAATTTGATGGCAGAATTAGTACTGCTCATGTTGGCTTACCTCAAATACACGAACGATTAACCTTTACGGCCGCGCTCGTCAGATACAGTTAAACTATGACGTCCACGCTTACGGCGGGCAGCCAACACGCGGCGGCCATTAGCTGTTGCCATACGCTCACGGAAACCGTGTCTGTTTTTACGTTTTCTATTTGATGGTTGATACGTGCGTTTAGTCATGATATTTCAATTTTTAGGGCTGCAAAGATAACAGATATATTTTTCAGATGCAAGAGTGTATGGAAGATTATTCAAATAAAGTTCAGATATTTGTGTCATGGATACCCAAAACAACTCCATATACAGAGAAAAAAACACAGGATCGAAAGTGAGTTTTTACCTTCTTCCAATTTCATTTCTCCCCGTAGTTGTTGACTATTTCAACAATAAATTGAATAAAGAAAGTATCACAGCAAGCATTGTTCTTTTTGCTGTATTTTTTCTGGTAGGATTTTTATTAAAATTAGAATGGGAATTCACTTTAACCAACTTTTCTTATAAATACAGACCCATTTATAACAAATGGAAAACAATTCCACTTTCCGACATCAAAACAGCCAACATCATGAAGATTAATCCCTTGAGGGAATTTGGTGGATGGGGATTCCGTTTTGGTAGACTCGGACAAGCTTTTACCACCACTGGTAGAATCATTTTGCACATTGAAACGCATTCAGGAAAAAGATTAAATTTCACCGTAAAAAATCAACTTGAAACAGAAATTGCCCTAAAAAAACTTGGCTTTTCAGTCCTGCAGGAAACTATTTTATGATTTAAAGTGTCTTAGTGTTGTCATTCATTTTCAATGTTCTCTTTAGAAAAATTAAAAGGCACAAAAACTTCCCATAAAACAGGGATATTCTTGTTTTGCTTGATTTTTTTTGCAAATTTTTCTTGGGCACAAGACAAAGGGTTTCGGCTCACCTACAACGCTAAAAGACTTGGAGACAGCTGTTTCCAACTTACAGATAACGGAAATTTCAAAAACGGAGCCGTATGGTCTCAAAACAGAATTGATTTGAACCAAGATTTTCGCATTTATGCAAAACTTTATTTCGGCAACAACACAAGCTCTGGAGCCGATGGCATTGGTTGGGTGATTCAATATTTAGGCTCAAATTTAGGATCTGCCGGTGAAGGAATTGGTTTCGGGGGGATATCGCCTTCGTTGGGCATTGAATTTGACTCTTACACCAACCCGTATGACCCCTATTACGATCATATATCCCTCATAAAAAATGGCGATTCAAAACACATTGCCTCTCCTGCAAATACGCTGGTTGGTCCACATATCCCTCTGAAATCAGTGAATGAAACTGTTAAAGATGGTAAATATTATCTGGTTTCAATTGTTTGGAAGGCAAGCACAAAAAAACTAACATGCACCTTTAATGGCGTGCAAAAAATCAACCACACCATTGATCTTCAGAAAGACATTTTTAAAGATTCACAATTTGTTTATTGGGGATTTACTGCTGCCACGGGAGGATCTACAAATTACCACAACGTTTGCATTGATTCCTTTTTTGTAACCTACGAAAATAGCTGCAAAATTGCCTTTAAAAATCAAATCAAACCTTACTACTTATGTACCCCCAAAACCGATACATTGGAATTTAAATTTGTAAAAATACCAAATGTATATTCAAAAATTGAGTGGTCCACTGGAGATACAACAAGTAAAATCGTTCAAAAAATCAGTCAAACCAACAATTCATTTTGGGTTAAATTAACCAACAAATATGGAGTCTGCAAAGACAGTGTGAAAATTGCCTTCATTGATCCAAAACTATACATCGACAGTCAATTCAACTTTGAATGTACCACACAAAATAAAAAGTTCACTGTACCAGGAATTTGGAGTTCTGTCATTTGGAACGATAACAGCAACAACTTTACAAAAACGTTGAATTCACCGGGTAAATATTGGGTGGAAGCAACCGATAAATGGAAATGCAAGGCCCGAGATACATTTGATTACATTGTAAGGCCCGATACCTTGAAAATACTTTCTTCGGCGTATAAAAATCCAAGTTGTTTTGGTTTACAAGACGGCATGGCTGAAATCACTCAAGTTAACCGTCCAACTTCGGCTGTTATCCAATATTACTGGACCACAGATGGCAGCAAAAACCGCAAAATAAGCAACTTAAAATCCGGCACTTACAAATGTATTGTTTCAGATCTTAAAGGATGTACAGACAGCATTGCAATTCCACTTGTAGATCCAAAATCCATCAAATTATCCCTCAAAAATAAAAGAGATATTTTGTGTTTTGGTGCAAAAAATGGAGAAATAGAGGTTAGCGCTACCTTCGGAATTTCACCATATCAATATTCTCTAAACGCCGGGATGGGTCAACTTTCCACACTTTTTCAAAATCTTGATGGGGGAAATTTCCAGGTAATGGTGAAAGATTCCATGAACTGCACCGACAGTTTGCAAGTCAGCATTTCTGAACCTGACTCATTATCACTCCAAATCAATGGTTTTCAAGGAGATTGCTTTGGAGATTCGAAAGGGAAAATAGAAGTTTTAGCCACAGGAGGCACAAAACCCTATAATTGGAATCCTGCACCAACTACAACAACAGCCACCACGTTGAATGGGAAATTCGCTGAAAAAATAGAACTATTAAATCTTCCATCAAAATTGTATCTCATTATGCTAACCGATGCAAATGGTTGTAAAAAAACGGTATCGCAGTTTATCTCACCGAAAGAAAATATTTTCATCAGCTTCGATACGTCTATAAAATTCAATGTGGCTGAGAAAACAAAACTCAAAGTAAACATTACGCCCCCGGGAAAATATAGTTATCTGTGGAGCCCAGAAAAGATTTTTGGAAGTCAAATTCACGACTCCACACCTATCATCAAGTTGTATGATAAGGCTTTCATTCAACTCACCGTTACCAATGAAAACTTTTGCAAAAAGAGCCTGAGTTTTGAAATTCCAGTTGTAATTCCTCCGTTATATTTTTGGTTTCCAACCGCATTTTCTCCTGATGAAAACGCCTTAAATGACGGCTATGCACCTGTGGGAAATTTTGATTGGGCCGATTTTCAGATCTATACACGCTGGGGTGAGAAAATTTTCCAATCTACCCGTGAAATTCAACATTGGGATGGCAATTATTTGGGCAAACCTTGTCCTGAAGGTGTGTATATCATCACCGCCCGTTTGAAATACGAAAGGTTTGAACAAAAACGCGATGGTAGAACCAGTTTCACGCTGCTCCGCTAGTTTTACGCGATTTTTGCAAATATTTCCCCCATTCATTGCCGAAGTTTTTCTGTATTTTTGCAGTAAATGTCGAAAATTACCATCACCGCTGCCCTTCCTTATGCAAATGGACCTGTCCACATCGGACATTTGGCTGGAGTTTACATTCCTGCTGATATTTATGCGCGATTTTCCCGATTAACAGGTGAAGATTGCTTGTTTATTTGTGGAAGCGACGAACATGGTGTTCCTATTACCCTTAGGGCGAAAAAAGAAGGCATCACGCCTCAAGATGTGGTAGACAGATACCATAAAATCATTGGTGATTCTTTCAGAGATTTGGGAATTACGTTCGACATTTACAGCCGCACAAGTTCAAAAACCCACAGAGAATTGTCGCAAGATTTCTTTAAAAAATTGCTCGATAAAGGGGCATTTAAAGAAATTTCTTCTGAACAATATTATGATGAGCAAGCACAGCAATTCTTAGCCGATCGTTACATCACAGGTACTTGCCCTAAATGCCAGAACGAAGGTGCTTATGGTGATCAATGTGAAAAATGCGGTACTACGTTGAGTCCTTCTGAGCTCATCCATCCAAAATCAGCCCTCAGTGGATCGGTTCCTGTTTTGAGAGAGACTAAAAACTGGTATTTGCCCTTAGATGAAATTCAACAAAACTTTTTGAACGATTTTATTCATTCAAAAAACAGTTGGAAGTCAAACGTTGCTGGACAATGCAAAAGCTGGTTAAACGATGGCTTACGTGAACGTGCAATGACGCGTGATTTAGATTGGGGAATTCCTGTACCCGTTGAAGGCGCCGATGGAAAAGTGTTATATGTTTGGTTTGAAGCACCTATTGGTTATATTTCTGCGACAAAGGAACTTCGCCCAAATGATTGGGAAAGTTGGTGGACCGGCGATACCAAATTGGTTCATTTTATTGGAAAAGACAACATTGTATTTCATTGTATCATTTTCCCAGCCATGTTGCATTTAAGAGGCGATAATTATATAGTACCGACCGATGTGCCTGCGAATGAGTTTTTAAATTTGGAGGGACAAAAAATTTCAACTTCCCGCAACTGGGCTGTTTGGTTAAATGAATATTTGGTAGACTTGCCCAATAAACAAGATGAGCTTAGGTATGTTTTAACCTCTATTGCCCCAGAAACAAAAGACAGTGAGTTTACTTGGAAAGACTATCAAACCCGCGTTAACAGCGAATTGGTTGGTATCTACGGAAACTTCGCCAATAGGGTTTTGGTGTTGATCAATAAATATTACAACGGTCAAGTTCCATCAAAAACGCACAATCATAACACACAATTACTTTGTGAACAATACATTGCGCCAATTTCAAAAATGATTTCTGAATATAAATTCAGGGATGCTCAATTTGGATTAATGGAATTGGCACGATATGGAAATAAATTTTTGGCAGATAAAGAGCCGTGGAAATTGATCAAAACCAATGAAGCAGAGGCAGCAGATGTGCTACAATTTGCTTGCGAAATATTATTAAACCTTGCCGCATTGTCTGAAGTTTTCTTGCCAAATACTTCTCAGAATTTATTGTCGCAATTGAACATACAGCTTTCAGTTGAAGAAAAATCTCAATTCTGGTCAGGTAAAAAATGGCTCAACATTCCAGAAAATCATACAATTGGTGCAGTATCTCTATTGTTTCAGAAAATTGAAGATGAAATTATTGATCAACAAATCAATAAACTTAAAGCATCACAATTAGAGAATACTCAAAATGCTGCATCAACAGAGGAAACTGCTGTTGAAGTTGAGGTGAAACCTGAAATTCAATACGAAGATTTTGCAAAATTAGATTTGCGTGTAGCCACAGTATTAACCTGTGAAAAAGTTGAAAAAGCAGACAAACTTTTAAAACTTACGCTTGAAGTGGGAACAGAAACAAAAACGGTTGTTTCAGGAATCGCATTGCATTTCACACCAGAAGAAGTCATTGGCAAACAAGTATTGTATCTTTCCAATTTAGCCCCAAGAAAAATGCGTGGTATTGAAAGTCAAGGCATGATTTTAATGGCTGAAGATTCTAACGGGAAATTATATTTTATGCAACCATCTGCCTCTATCAACAGTGGAAGTGGTGTTTCTTAATTCAAAGAATTAAATGCCTCTTAAATACTCATCCACCTTTTCCTTGTAATAGGGAGATAAGTTAGGTGGAGTTCGTCGGAGCAATTCTTTTTCTTGAAGCTTTTTCTTGTTTCGCTCTATCATTTCCAATGGAATACTCGTAGGCGTTTGTTCACCTTTATTTGATTTTCTTTGCTCTTCGTCGCCTTGTTTCAATTGTGCTTTTTCATGTTCCAGCAATCGGGTTAAAATTTCTTTATGACGTTGCACCATTTTGGGATCAATTTTACCATTCACCAAATCGCGTTCCTGTTGTTCCATCATTTTTTCTGCTTCGCCCAATTTTTGTGCATCCGCCACATTCCCCTCTTTTAAGGCATTCTTTTTAAACTCAGCAATTTGACGTCTAAGCGCTTCTTGCATCAAGGCCATTTGTGCCAATTCTTTGCTTAATTCTCTTCCCTCCCCTTCTTTTCCTTGTTGACCTTCAGAACCTTCTTTATTGCCTCCAGGTTGGTTTTGAGGCTCTCCATTTTGACCCTCTTTTCCTTTACCTGATTTTTTATCCTTGCCCTGCCCTTTTCCTTCAGCTTGCATTTTTTGCAACATTTCCCCCAATTCCTTTTGTGCTTCAGATAATTTCCCGCCTTTTTTAGGTTTCCCTTTACCTGATTGTCCGGAGTTATTCGGATTGTTGCAACTTTTATTGCTTTTAGATTTGGAATTTTTCTGAGACGACATCTTTTGATTCATGTCCTTCAAACTTTCCATAAGCATCACCGCCAAATTGTTGTAACCTGTCATTACATATTGCCCATGCATGGCCGATTTCTGGATGTTCCTCACTTTCAAATAGTCCAATGCACTTTGTAAATTATCGTTAACCCGCCCCATTTCTTTGGTAACCAAACTTGAGATCATTGGTTGTCTTTTTGCCAAAGCACGCAAACTATCTTCAATGTTGGCAGACAATTCTTTTAACGAGATCTGCGTTTTGTTAAGTGTCAACAAACGGGGGTTGTCCTCTTTAAGTGTTTTCAATTCAGTGAAAACTTTCTCTTGTCGGTGCGAAATGTCAATTAAATTTTCTAACAATGCCCTCAACAAATCATGGTCCTCAGCAAGCCGCTTTTCCTCTTCCTCTTTCAAACTTTTCTCCATTTTTTCTTTGGCTTCTTGCATCTTTTTGGCAGCAGATTTTTCTTTCTTTGCGGCATCTTTTTGCTTGCCTTTTTGGAGATCATTTTTTGCATTTTCAGACTCTTGTTGGGCTTCTTTTTGTTCTTTTTGCCCTAAGTCGAGTTTCATTGGATTTTCAAGCGATTGGTTTTGTTTTTCAATTTGCTCCGCTTGTTGCTCCAATTCTTTGATCTTCTGATTTTGCTCTTCCAATTCTTTGGTTAGACTTTCCTTTTCTTTGCCTGTTGAATTTTCAGTTTTATTGGCCAGTTCCTCCTCTTTTTTAATCCATTCATCCATTTGCTTGGCCCTATCTTTCACTGCTTCTTCAAGTTGCAATTCCTTCAATTGCTCCATCAACTTATCCATCTCCTTTTGATTTTCTTTTTGGAGCTTATCAATGGATTTCATTTTGTTTTCTAACTGTTCTTTAGGCGCATTTTTATCTAGCAGTTCTTTGAGTTGTTCCAGTAATTTTTGCAACTCAGGATTTTGTAATTGCTTTAATTCTTTTTCAATTTTATCTCTACGTTGTTCCAACTCTGGATCATTCAATTTTAATTCTTTTTGCTCACGATCAATTTTCTTTTGCTGCTCGTAGATTTTCTTCATCTCTTTGATCTGTTGCTCTTGCTTTTCAATCCAATTCTGAATCTTAGACTGATTGTCGTAATTCATTTTCGATGCTTTTAAAAATTCTTCTTGCAACTTCTTAGACTCTTCCAAAATCTTTTTCGACGACTTTTGACTTTGCATCATTTTGTCTTGAAGGTTTTGTTTGTTTTTCAGAGTTTCTTCGCGGTAAGCATCCACTGATTTTTTCAAAATTCGTTGAACCGCAGTTTTACCCTGTTTTGATCCATGGATTCCATCATTGTCGCTGGCCGAAAAATAATATTCCAAGATATTTTGGGGTTTCATTCCCAACAAATCAACATTCAACATGTGAACAATTTCAACTGTTTTTGAAGGGCTTATTTTGAGGGACACTGACTTCCAGCCTGAATTTTGGTCTTGCTCATTGTTTAAAATACGGTAAACAAATTGAGCATTTTGAACACCGTAATCATCATTTGCGTACCCAGTAAAATACCACAAATTTTCATAGCTACTGTCTTGAATTGACTCAATATTCAAATCAGGGTACGCATCTGAAATTGGCTCTATTGTGGTTTGAAATGTATCTTTCAATGTAATAGATTTCCCTTTTAGAAAGGCTTTAATCTTTTCAAACTTGTTTGCCGTAGTGGTATGTTTGATCTGTTTTGCGTTTATTGCAAAACTTTTCCAAAAATTGTTTTGCAAAAAGTACAATTCGGTGGCATCATTGGTTTCAATGTTCCAAGTTAATGTTGAACCTTCCGGTACTTTCACAATATCGTAGGGACTTAAAGTTTCTGACGGCAGTTGTGTATATGAAGGGTATTGAACGTTTAAAGAAATATTCCTCCATTTGGGTAATTTGTTCACCACCATTTTGAAATCTTGACTCTCAAATCCCGAAGACCAAAAAGCAAAATTTTGTGTTGCTTTCACTTGATTCACTTGGTATGAAAACACCTGATTCCCTTCATTTTTCATTTGAAGTTTTTGTCCCTCAAAAAGAAAAAACACCGAAGTTGGCAATTGAGAACCTGTTAATTTCAGTTTAATTTCCACTGATTCATTTTCCACAAAATTCAAATCAGCATTCATCAAGTGAAAGTTAAATGGCGCTTTACGCACAAATTTCTCTGAAAAATTCCACCAACGATGTGAGGCCGCCTTCATTTTAGGGGCTTCATAAATTCCCCAAGCCACCAAAATCAGTAACAGCATTGAAAAGCGAAGGGTTTGTTTTTTGAATCTATCCCAGTTTAATGCCGTTCCAAATGAAAACCTAGACAAATTGACTGTTTTTTGTTCTATACTTTTCACAATCAAATCGTTAGATTGCTCAAGGTTCATTTGTTCAAGTTGAATCAAATTCAACAATTTGTCTTGTATTTCTGAAAAATGATTTCCAATAATCAGAGCGGCATCTTCATAGGTCAACCTTTTGCCGTAACCTAAATATTTGAGTAAAGGTTTAACCGTTTGGGCATAAACCAAACCGCTGAAAGCGCACCACCAACCAATAAATAAAAATGTTCGAGGGGTTTTATCTAACCAAAAATAATATTCGGTGTAACTGAAAACGATAAAAATCGCAATCAATTGAATTGCAGTAACGATGGACCCAAAAACAAATTTTTGCAAATAATATTTCCGAATAAAATCGGAAAGTTTTTGCATGATATGACTTTGGGTTTTGGGCATAGAATGAGCTATCTACAAAAATATTGAATTTGTTGAGAATATGTTAAAATTGCGACGAAAATTGAAAAATCCTCGTTATTCATTTCCCACACAAAGTCTGTCGAGCATAATCGCGGTTGCCACGCCTGCATTTAAAGATTCGGCAGAACCAATTTTGGGGATGGTTATTTTTTTTGTAATTAATGATTCTAATTGCGGTCTAATGCCATGAGATTCACTACCAATAACCAAAACGGTTGGTTCCGATATTTTGGTTTGATATAGAGATTGTCCATCTAAAAAGGCGCCCAAAACGATTTTGTTTTGAAGTGTTTCTGTCAAATCGGTATAGATACATTCAATTCTCGTAAAAGAACCCATTGTTGCGGCAATGCATTTGTGGTTGTAAACATCCACGCAATCATTTGAAAGCAATATTTGTTTAATGCCATACCAATCTGCAATTCGAATAATAGTGCCCATATTTCCAGGATCCGAAATGCCATCGAGTGCCAATGTTAATGATTGATTTTCATTCCATTGTTGATTTTGAGGGATTTCAACGATGGCTAAAATTCCTGGCGGAGTATCAAATTGTGAAAGTCGTAGGTTATCTTGATCAGAAATGATATCGCAATCAAACTCCATTTGATTTTTATCGTAATACCATTTTGTGGCCAATATTTTGACTACCTTGAGTGGACTGTGGAATACTTCATGGACTGCTTTGCGGCCTTCTACCATGAATTGCCCATATTTTTGCCTAAACTTTGGCAAGCGCAAAGAAGCAAATTGTTTAAGTTCGGCTTGAGATGTCATATAATAATCCCCACAAATATCGGTCATTTAAGTTCAAACTTATTTTTTGCATTTCACTTTCGATTGTTTTTTTTGCCTGCGGGGTGAAAAAAACCATCCCTCAAAACAAACATTTATTGAAGAAAAATTCGGTTGTTGTTGAAGGGAATGCCAAAAACTTAGGGGATTTAAAAGCGCAAATTTTGCATCGGAACAACAAACGTGTGCTGTTTAACAAACTACCAATTTTCTTATGGCTGTATGCTTTAGGAACAGATGAAAAAAATCCTGAGCGTTCTGATTCTGTTGCTTGGCGAAAGAAGCTCCGAAACGAAATGGGAGAACCACCGGTAATATTTGACGATCAATTGGCAAAAATTTCAGCAGAAAACATAAAAAACTTCCTCTTTAACAATGGTTATTTTGATGCTCAAGTTGATTATGTTGTGAAACTTTCCAACAGAAAAGCCAAGGTTACATACATTGCAAAGCCGGGAATACCCTATCGTATAAATTCGCTTTACAAGCAACCAACAGATACGTTTTTAAGGCGTTATTTGGACTCATTTGTTGCGTCATCAGATAAATTCAGGTTGTGGTGGCCATGCAATTTGAACAATCTAAACGATGCAAAAGATCAAATTTCAAACAGGTTTAGAGACATAGGATATTACACCATTTCTAAGGATTTCATACGGTACGAAATCGACACGTTGAATGACAAAAAAGAGGCTGCCGTATTTGTAATGTTAGACAATTTACCTTCCAAGGAAAAACATAAAAAATTTCATTTTGGAGGGATAAAAATCAATATTACTACAAGTGATGAATATTTGAGCAACAATTATCCAAGTGTGGTTTTTCAGAAGGGTATTCGTATGAATATGAATCATTACCCTTTAGACCCAGATATTTTAAACAAATTGGTGTTGGTAGATTCAGGGATGATTTTCAACCAAACCCAACTCACCAAAACATACAGGGCCCTTATTGATTTGGGGCTATTTGTGTTTGTTGATTTCAAGCAAGACATTGACGTAAAAAACTCAAAAGTTCTCCTCACCATTAACTTAAAAACAAGTCCTAGAATGGGATACACCATAGAACCTCAATTGTTGTATTCGCCTCAAGGTAGTTCAGGATTAAATCTTCAAACCAGTAGTCAAAGAAGTTTTGGATTGGCTGGCATATTGTCATTTTTCAATAAAAACACGAATGGAAATGGCGAAATGTTCAAATTGAGCAGTATTACTTCATTTGAAGCGATTTACAAGAAGGGTAATTTTGGAGATTTCTTTACGGGTTTGCAGCAAGGGTTGGTTGCTACTTTAACGGTACCAAACTTCAAGTTTTTCGATAAAATAGACGCAGAGAGGAAATATGAGAAAAAGAACACGGTTTTTTCATTGAGTTATCAATACGAAAGCAACCCAAATTTCACCCGTAGTTCTCTCCCGGCATCTGTATCTCTTCAATTTATCAAACCAAATTTTAGTTGGTATTACACACCAGTTGAAATAAGTTTCAATCGAAATGTCATCAACCCTGGATTTCTACCTCAGCTACCGCTTTTAGATCAAGATTTTGTGAGGCGGGTTTTCACTGATCAAATCATTACAGCCGCAAAATTTGGTTTTGTGTTCGCTAACAACCGAAATAAACCTGGTCAATCTTCGGTTTTTACAAGAATGGGATTTGAAACCAGTGGAAATGCTCATCGTTGGTACCGACAGTTAACTGAGAGTAATTTCAGAGCTGACAGTAGTTACAAGTTGTTCGGTGTGAATTATTTTCAATATGCAAAAATGGAGGCCGAATTCAGGTTCAAACAAAACATTGATGTTTTGAACAGTGTAGCTTTTAGAATCAATACCGGTTTGGCTATCCCGTTTGGAAATAGTAGCATCGTACCCTATGACAAGCGATATTTCATTGGGGGAAGCAATAGCTTAAGAGCCTGGCAACCGCGTAGACTGGGTCCTGGCAACACACCAGAAAGCAGCCAATCATTGCTCGACAAATCGGGAGAATTCTTACTTGAAGCCAATTTGGAATACAGATTTACAATCATTAAAAAGTTCATAGAAAGCGCACTCTTTTTCGATGCTGGAAATATTTGGAATTTAAACAAATTATCTGTGGCAAATCCAGATTTTGGAGTATTGAACAAGGAAACGTTTATGAGCGAAATTGCTTTAAATACCGGAATAGGGCTTCGATTTGATTTGAATATCTTTTTATTCCGGATTGATTGGGGAATTCCTCTAAGAGACCCAAGTAAAAATTTAAACAACAGATGGGTTTTATCAGAAAACTTGGGAAATGGCACATTGGGCAGATTTTTACTGGATGAAACTGCAATTGCAATTGGCATAGGTTACCCATTTTAATTCAATTTTCGGCATAGTTTTTGCTTGTAAAAGAGCAATGAAATCGCGTTTTTTTGTTGCATTGGCTCTACTTTTTACCCTAATTGGCTGCGGAAACTGGTCTAAAGACTTGAATATTTTCCCTGTTTCTAAGGATGCTGAACTTGGCTTACAGGTTGCTCAAAACATAGATTCCACTAACGAAAGAATCATTTTGGACCCTTCCAAATATGAAAAAGCGTATGCTTATTTAAATGGCATCCGCGACAGCATTTTGTTGAACAACAATCTTGCACATGCAAAAGATTTCACTTGGAGAATTCGAATTATCAAAGACGATACCACTCAGAATGCCTTTTGCACGCCTGGTGGTTATATTTATGTATACACTGGACTTATCAAATACCTTGAAAGCGAGGATCAACTGGCAGGCGTTATGGGACATGAAATGGCTCATGCTGAAAAACGTCACAGTACAGATGCTTTAACACGGAGTTTGGGAGCAGAAATACTTTTGAATTTGGTATTTGGACAAGGCAAAGGTCAATTGGCCAGAATTGCTTCAGGTGTGGTTGAACTTAATTATGGTCGTGACGCCGAAACAGAGGCTGACAATTGCAGTGTTGAATGGCTTTATAAAACATCTTATAATCCAATTGGCGCAGCTGGTTTCTTTGAGAAAATTGAAAAGGAGGGACAAAAATCTGGAATTCCAGAATTTTTAAGCACCCATCCAAATCCTGATAACCGAATTGCCAACATGAAAAAGAAATGGCAAGATTTAGGTGGCAAACCAGGAAATACTTATACCGAACGATATAAAGAATTCAAGAAATGGGTAAATTAAAAGTAACCCTCGTTCTTTACATTCTTTTTTGGTTTGCAAATCCAATTCAAGCGCAAGAAATTGACTCAGTATTTGAAAAAGAATATGAGGAGTTGATGAATGAACCAAGCGTTGGTCCAAGCATGGAAAATGTTGCTGAAATCAACCAATTGTTAAATGAAGCGCGCAAACATTTAAGTACACCCTATAGAGCGGGAGGAAAAGACCCCCGCGGCTTTGATTGCAGTGGATTTGTAGGACACTGTTTTTGGAATACATTGGGCATTAAAACACCAGCAAGTTCATCCGAATTCAACAAATATGGAATGGCTGTATCAGTTGATGATTGCCGACCTGGAGATGTTATTTGTTTCAAAGGCTCCAGACGAAATAAAAGAATTGGTCATGTGGGAATTGTGACAGAGGTAAACAATGGAAACGTTTTTTTCATACACTCTGCAAATAGAGGAGGCATTCGTTATGATCAACTAAATGCCCCCTATTATAAATCTCGTTTTTCAGGAATACGAAGAATTATTCCTTAATTTCTTTTTTCGTTTTCGGTGCTTTAATTGCTTTCGCCGTACCAATTGTTAATTCATCATTTCCAGAAGTATAATCAACCTTTAGTTCCTCACCTTCTTTAAGTTCTCCCTGCAAAACTTTTTCAGCTAATGGCTCTTCAAGATACTTTTGTAAAGCACGCTGCAAAGGTCTTGCACCAAAATCAGGATCAAATCCTTTTTCCGCTAAAAATTCTTTTGCTGCATCAGTGAGGGTAATTTGATATCCAATATCCTCAATTCTCTTGAGCATTTTAGACATACGAACATCCAAAATTTTGATGATATTCTCTTTGTCAAGTGAGTTGAAAACAATCACATCGTCAATTCGGTTCAAGAATTCAGGCGAGAAAAACTTACGCAACTGAGATTCAATTACTTGTTTAGAATCTTTTTCACGACTAATTTCTTTGTTATTTGTTCCAAATCCAACACCTGTTCCAAACTCTTTTAATTGTCGTGAACCAATGTTTGAAGTCATGATAATTACGGTATTTCTAAAATCAATCTTTCTTCCTGATGAATCGGTCATTTGTCCCTCATCAAGCGCTTGTAGCAATAAATTGAACACATCCGGATGGGCTTTTTCAACTTCATCAAACAAGATAACGCTGTAAGGTTTTCTGCGCACTTTTTCGGTAAGCATACCACCTTCTTCATATCCAACATAACCTGGAGGGGCTCCAACCAATCTACTTACGGCAAACTTCTCCATGAATTCACTCATATCAATACGAATCATAGCATCATCTGAATCAAACAAGAATTCAGAGAGTGCTTTTGCCAATTCCGTTTTACCAACACCGGTTGGACCCAAGAAAATAAACGATCCAATAGGTCTGTTAGGTTCTTTGAAACCGGCTCTGGTTCTTTGAATGGTTTTAGCGAGTTTTGCCACGGCTTTTTCTTGTCCAATTACCCTATTTTGAAGGGTTTCGGCCATTTTAAGCAAACGTTTACTTTCATCTTCTGCCATCCTTTTTACAGGAATGCCAGTGATCATACTTATCACTGCCGCAATATCATCTTCTGTGACCGCATATTTATTCTCACGGCTTTGATTTTCCCATTGAGCTTTGGCAATTTCTAAATCTTCGAGTAATTTCTTTTCTGTATCTCTAAGTCTAGCCGCTTCTTCAAAATTTTGGCTTTTGACAACTCTATTTTTCTCGATTTTAATCTCTTCTATTTTGCTTTCAAGATCAAGAATTTCAAGAGGAACATGAATATTAGAAATATGCACACGCGCACCAGCCTCATCGAGAATGTCGATGGCTTTATCTGGCAAATGTCTGTCGCTCATGTAGCGAACACTCAAATCTACGCATGCTTTAATGGCCTCAGGAGAATAAATTACACCGTGGTGTTCTTCATATTTATCTTTGATATTATGAAGGATTTCGACTGTTTCTGCAGGAGAGGCAGGTTCAATCACCACCATTTGGAATCTTCTTTCTAATGCACCATCTTTTTCAATATACTGACGGTATTCGTCTAGAGTAGTTGCACCTATGCATTGAATTTCACCTCTGGCCAATGCTGGTTTGAACATATTCGAAGCATCTAGCGAACCAGAAGCGCCGCCTGCACCAACAATGGTATGAATTTCGTCGATAAATAAAATCACATCTTCGGCTTTTTCCAATTCCATCATTAAGGCTTTCATACGCTCTTCAAACTGACCACGGTATTTAGTTCCCGCAACCATGCTCGCCAAATCAAGACTTACTACCCTTTTATTGAATAGCACACGGCTCACTTTTCTTTGAACAATGCGCAAAGCTAATCCTTCAGCGATAGCAGTTTTACCCACACCTGGCTCTCCAATTAACACTGGATTGTTCTTTTTTCTTCTTGAAAGGATTTGACTAACCCTTTCAATTTCTTTTTCACGACCTACAATTGGATCTAGTTTACCATCTTCAGCGGCTTTGGTTAAATCTCGACCAAAATTATCTAAAACGGGGGTTTTAGATTTTACTTTAGATTTGGCAGATTGTTGAGCTTTTTGCTCTTCTCTGTAATATTCTTCAGGTGTTTCACCTTCTTCGTTTGGCATTTCGCTTTTAAATTGATCTATACCTTCTTCAAGAGCTGCTTTAAACACATCGTAGGTAACTCCATATTGATTTAACACTTTGGAGGCCACATTGTCTTCATCCCTCAAAATAGACAACAACAAATGTTCTGTTCCAATAAGGTCTGTTTTGAATATTTTCGCCTCTAAATAGGTGATTTTCAACGCCTTTTCTGCTTGTTTCGTAAGTGGGATATTCCCCAAATTGGTGGTTTTAGAGGCAGTGCCTTTGATTGCATCCTCAATACTTTTTTTCAAACGCAACGAGTCAATGTCGAGCATTTTAATTGTTTGAATGGCTTTTCCTTCGCCTTCTCTAATAATGCCTAAAAGCAAGTGTTCGCATCCAATATAATCATGTCCTAGGCGAATAGCCTCTTCCCTACTGAATTGAATCACTTCTTTAACTCTTGGTGAAAATTTTGCTTCCATAAAAAGATTCTCAAATATAAACTGAAATACACGCTACAAGATTGAATGAAACAAACAATTGAACAGAGTGTATGTTTTGTTGGAATAAACACAATCTATACCAAAATGAAAATATGCCATAACTATATGACATTGTGACCAGAACAAAGCATTTTTGTCAGTTATTCACCTTTTTTTCACTTCGGCATGTGTACAATTATTTTCTTAGACGTGAGGTTCATTTTCTATCGAAATGTTCTAACTTTGAAAGTCCATGGAAAAATTCAGCCAAGAGAGAACACGCAAACCAAAAGTTAATAAAGAACTTTTTGGAGATATTTTGGGACGTGTACCACCAAACTCTAAAGAACTTGAAGAAGCTGTTCTAGGAGCAATGATGTTGGAAAGAGAAAAAGTGCATCAAGTAATTGATATATTATCCGACAAGCACTTTTACCAACCTCAAAATGCTGAAATTTTTAAAGTAATTCGCGACATGTACCAGTCGGCAGATACAGCCATTGATTTGCTCACTGTTTCAAACGCATTACACAATTTGGGCAAATTGGAATTTGTGGGTGGCCGTTATTATTTGGCTAGTTTAACAAATAAAATTTCTAGTGCCGCCAATATTGAATTCCATGCGAGAATCCTTACACAAAAATTCATTCAACGTGAATTGATTTCTGTTGCTGGTGAAGTAGCCTACGATGCATACGATGAATCACAAGACGCGTTTGAACTGTTAGATAAGTCGGAATCTAAATTATACGAAATAAAAAATGCTGGATTGAAAAGGAATTTCCAAGAAATCAGCGTTTTGATCAACAATTCATTAAAAGAAATAGAAGACCGAATGTCGTCGGAAAATGATGGCATTACCGGTGTTGCTTCTGGATTTTCGGATATTGACAGGATCAACGGTGGTTGGCAACCATCTGACTTGGTAATTTTGGCAGCTCGTCCTGCGATGGGTAAAACGGCTTTTGCACTGAGTTTGGTGAGAAATGCGGCCGTAGACCACAAAAAAAGTGTGATGATTTTCTCTCTCGAGATGGCCGATATTCAGTTGGTGAATCGTTTGATCAGTGGAGAATCTGAAGTTCCCGGTGATAAAATCAAAAAAAGTGACCTATCGCCTGAAGAATGGGAAAGATTGCATCAAAAAACCGTAGCACTAGGATCTGCAAAAATCTTCATTGACGACACCCCGCAGTTGAGCATTTTCGACCTTAATGCGAAATGTAGAAGGGTTCATTCACAGCAAGGACTTGATCTTGTAGTGGTGGATTATTTGCAGTTATTAAGGCATGAAGTAAAAGGCGGAGGCGGAAATCGTGAACAAGAAATTGCCTTCATTTCACGTTCATTGAAGGGTTTGGCGAAAGAATTGAGTGTGCCGGTAATTGCGTTGGCACAGTTAAGTCGTGAAGTAGAAAAAAGAGCAAACAAACGTCCTCAACTTTCAGATTTGCGTGAATCTGGATCTATTGAGCAGGATGCCGATATGGTAATGTTTTTATACCGTGATGAATATTATCAAAACATGGGAATGGACACGCAGGAAGGCGGCCAAAAAGGCGGTGGCGACAATCCAATGGTAGATCATGGAATCAAAGGTCTAACCGAGGTTATTATTGCCAAAAACCGTCATGGTTCAGTAGGATCAGCATTTGCAAAATTCGTGGGTGAATATTCTAAGTTCATTGATTTATCGCCATACGAAAGATCGGCAATGAGCAATAAGCAAGAATTTGGAAGTTCTTCATCAGCACCTTCTATTTACACTGCCACTGTTCAATCTAAATTGAATAACGACGATTCATTTTACAACGACAATCCGATTTCGCCATTTGACAAACCAGAACCCAATTGGGGAGGAGGATTTAATCCGAACATACAGGAAGATTAACAAAAAAGGGAAGCCATGGCTTCCCTTTTTTGTTTCCGCGATTTTTGCAAAAGATTTATTCTTTTTCTTTTGGAAGTTTTACGGCAAATATTTTTTCTTGACCATTGGTTGTTTTTCCTTCAACAACAATGCTACCTTTCAATGATTTCAGAACAGACATAGCGCCTTGTGCCGAATAAACGGGTTCATTGTTAATCATGGTAATCACAAAACCTTCAGGTATTCCTGCATTTTTGAATACGCCAGAAGCAATAGAAGACACCTTTACGCCAGTTTTAACATCTAATTTTGCACGCTCTTCTCTGGTTGTATTATCAAGTTTCATCCCTAAAAATTCTGAAACATTTGATTTTGAAGCTGTTTCCAATTTTGCAGTTCCATTTTCACCAAGCAATGTAGCTTGCATTTCTTTTTCAGAACCACCTCTTCTAATGGTAATTTTGATAACATCTCCTGGTTTATATTTCCCAACTTTTTCTTGTAAACGACTAGAGCTATTTACTTCTTCTCCATCAATTTTTAGGATAACATCACCTTTTTCTATACCCGCTTTTTCAGCAGCGCCTTTTTCAACTACTTCGGCAACATACACTCCTTTTAAATCCTTTAGATTTTTTTCCTCCAATAAATTTTGATTAATTTCTTGAATTGAAACTCCCAATAACGCCCTTTGAACTTTACCGTATTTCATTAAATCGTTCACCACTTTCTTCATCAAGTTCACCGGAATTGCAAAGCCATATCCGGTATAAGAACCTGTTTCAGAGGCAATTGCAGTATTTATACCAACCAATTCTCCGGCTACATTCACAAGCGCACCACCAGAGTTTCCAGGATTGATTGCCGCATCAGTTTGAATGAAATTCTCGATGGCGTATTTATTCCCTTTCGAACGCAACAAATCTATATTTCTGCCAACCGCACTCACAATTCCCAATGTAACAGTAGAGGTTAAATTAAATGGATTTCCAACTGCCACTACCCATTGTCCTACTTTTACATCGTCACTATTGCCTAATTTCAAGAATGGTAAATTTCCTTCACCAATTCTTAACAATGCTAAATCTGTATTTTTATCTGTTCCTACCAATTCAGCCAAATATGTGCGTTTGTCGTTCATTACAACTTCAATTTTGGTAGCACCATCAACTACGTGGTTGTTGGTTACAATATATCCATCATCTGAAATGATCACACCTGAACCACTAGCTTGCTTAGGACCCGGATTATCAAACCTAAAATTAGGTCCCTGGAAAAATTCAAATGGGTCCATGGGCATTTGGCGTTGACCTCCATCACCTTCCGTAGAAGCTGAAATCGTAGTTTTAATGTGCACAACTGCAGGATTGGCAATTTCAGAAACTCCTGTAAAATCGAAAGCAGGAATTGTATTCAAACTTGCATAGCGGGCTAATTGAGCAGAAGTACCTTGCTTTTGATCAATATCGTATCCCCCCGAAAAGGTTTTCGCCACTGCAAAAAAACCAAATAAGCTCACGGCTCCACCAAGTAAGCCTGCCAAAAAGAATGTGAATAATTTGTGTTTTTGAAAATACTGTTTCATACTTTTTACATTTTTTAAAAATTTGTTTGCAATATCAACGCAAAAATCGTGATTGTGCTTTAATTTGCATGATAATTCATTTACCTTTTTCGATAAAAGGGTATTCATAGTCCGTGAAATGCAAGTAAATCAATACTCATCAGAAGAAATCTTGATTCGATTACGTCAAGGCGACAGAGATGTCTTGGTTGAATTGTATAAAGCAAATGAAACTATGATATTCAAATACATAAAAGATCAGAATGGCCGAAATGAAGATGCGGAAGATTTGCTTCAAGAAGCATTGGTGGTACTTTGGAACAATGCTAAAAATCCCAACTTTGAGTTAACCGCTAAGCCTTCAACCTATCTTTATGCTATTGTTAAAAATCTTTGGTTGAAATCTGTAGAAAAAAACAAACGCCTTACGAGCGAAGATCAAATACCTCTTAACGTCCATTCTGTCCAACAAGAAACAGACAAAACAATGGATCATTCAATTGTTCGCAAAATGCTCAATCAAATGGGAGAAACATGCAGACAAGTTCTATTGATGTTTTATTACGATGGATTAGACATGCAAACAATTGCAAAAGCGAACAATTTTGCCAATTCCGATGTTGCAAAAGCAAAAAAACATCAGTGCTTGAAAGAGCTTGAAAAACAAGTTAAATTAAAATTCCAATCAACCGATTTTTTCAGATGATGATGAACATTGAAGATCCTCGCATACAGCAATATATCGACAATGAATTGAATGATTCTGAGAAATTGTCATTTGAAAAAGAATTGGAATCTAATCCTGAAATTCAAGAATATATCGCGTTTAAAAAATTCATTATTGAGGGAATTCGTTCCGAAGGTGATGAAGAATTAAAAGAATACATACGCTCTAGGGTTCAAGATGAAAGCACTGAAAATCAAACCAATTTATGGCTTTATGCCGTTGCCTCAGTAACATTGGTTCTTGTTTCTTACTTCTTTATCGTTCAATATTTCAAAACAGGTAGTTTAAAAGAAGCCTCAAAAGTATTGGTACTAAACGAGCCAACTAATAACAAAACAGAACAAAAAACACCCTTTAAATACAACGAGCCAAATTCACAAATCTTTGATTCTACGTTATACAGCACTGACTCATTTTTGGCATTGAACGACAACCCTGATGAGTCAATAGACCCTGAAAATACTGCCATGGAAATGTCCTCGGCCCCAGAAATTCAAGAGTCTAAAAATTTTAAGAAACAAGAGGAAATTGCATTAGATAAAGAAGATCTTTTTATTCATCAAACTACGTTGATTCCAATTGCAATTGCAATGAACGATGATTCTAAAATGATGCGAGTAGATAGAGCCACAAATGCAGATGTAGAATCTACTGTTTCTGGAAACCGAGTGGCCTTATCAAAGAAAAAAGAAACTGCCAAACTGAAAGCGCCAGTCTCTAATACCAGAATTGCCGCAGATACAGTAAGGGAATCAGAGGATGATTTTGAAAACACAAAATCCCGATCAAAAGTAAAAAAAGCGATTGAAAAAATCTCATTGGTATTTGTTCAACATGCAAATAGTCAACCTTCAATTGAAATTCGACATATCAATGACCAAATTTATTTGAAAATCACCAATCTCGACCATGACAACCCGTTGGTGTACTCAATAAATGAGAAATTTTACCTTGAATTAGGACCAAAAAGCATTTATTTCATCCCTAATTCAACTACCATTCTAAACAATCCAAAGCCGATTACTGATAAATCTATCATCAAAGCGATTCAAAATTAATGAATATTCCTTTTGTAAAATTCCAAGGAACGGGAAATGACTTCATCTTGGTTGATGGTCGCAAACAGACCTATAACTCACTACCAGTCAAACTCATGTGCGACAGAAACTTTGGAATTGGGGCAGATGGTTTGATGATTTTACAAGAAAAAGAAGGTTACGACTTTGAAATGGTCTATTACAATTCTGACGGGAATTTAAGTAGTATGTGTGGCAATGGTGGACGTTGCATAGTTCAATGGGCACATCAATTGGGACTTGGAAACCATGGGAAATTTACCTTTTGGGCACCTGATGGACAGCATGAAGCTATTGTTAACCAGCGCCAAATATCCCTCAAAATGACAGACGTAAACAATTGGCAATTAATTGACAATGAAACTGTTGAAATAAATACTGGTTCGCCACATTATGTTCATTTTGGACATCCGAATATACAAGAATTGGATTTAATTACATGGGCCAAATCAGTAAGATACAATGAGCCTTACACAAATTTGGGCATTAATGTGAATACTGTAGAGCTTGGCGTTCACACAACATTGGGAATGAGAACTTATGAGCGCGGTGTTGAAAATGAAACTTTAAGCTGTGGAACTGGCGTAACAGCAGCAGTTTTAGCCTCATATATTTTGAGGGACAAATTAGGCCTTGGAGAATATTATCAAGGCAAGAATGATTTTAATGCTTCCATGCAAACCAGAGGAGGCAATTTGTCGGTTTCTTTTGAAACCGCAGACAATAAATTTCACAATATTTGGTTAATTGGTCCCGCTGAATTCGTATTCAATGGCAATTGGCAATTGAACTAAATTATTAATTGCTTGCAAATTGGACATTGTGACTGGCATCCACTGGCCAATTTTATACCTATAAATCTTATAAGGCTAATTGCCACTTGTTAGATTTTGTTCCTAATACAGGCAATATCTATTCAATCTTTCAACAATATTGATATGCATTTTTCGAGAATTTAAGCAAAAAAAAAGGCTACCGCTTGGGTAGCCTTTTTCATATTGAGAGGTGAGATTATTTCACCAAAATCTTTACCGCTTTAGTTTGAATATCGCCAGAAACAGAAGCAAAATAGTAACCTTGTTTCATATTATTCAAGTTGATTGATGCAGAATTTGCACCTACAACAAGTTGAATTTTCTGGGTATAAACCAGTTTGCCAGATAAATCGTAAACGTTTACTGAAGCAGAGCCATTTTTTGTAGCATTGAAGCTAAGTTTGGTTGATTCAGATGCCGGATTCGGATAAACTGAAAGATTTACCTTGTTTGAATTTACATTTTTTGAACTGGTTAACAAAGTAGATGATTTGAAGTAACCACGACCGTGAGTACCGATGTACATGGTCATACCTTCCCATGGTTTCCACTCATATCCACGAATTTCGAATACTGCAACACGTGCCATACCGTTGTTTGCTTCTTCCCATTTGGTTCCACCATTTTCAGTTACCCAAACACCTAAGTCTGTACCTAAAATGATTCTTGAAGCATCATCTACGTCAATTACAGCATCATAAACTGGCATTGAAGGCAAGTTACCAGTGATGTTTGTCCAAGTAGGTGTAACATCACAAGCATTCTTAGATTCAAACACATAAGAAGAGTTACCATATCCACCCAAAGTAACAACAACATGGTTAGAATCTGTTTGGTTCACATTTACAGAAGTAACAGTTCTACCAGAAGCACCTGGAATAGTAATTAATTTTTGAGTAACACCATCAGGGATATCATAAACCCCAGGATTTGCAGTCAATGAAAAATCTGCATCTTTAAGTCCTGAAACGCGGTACAAAGCACCTGGTTTAGCGATAAACAGGTGGTTACCGTCTGGAGTGTAATCCATTTCAATGATTCTGCTATTTCCCAAACCAGAGGCTACACGAATCCAATGTACGTCATTCGCGAAATCTGTTGGGTTAATTGCCGCCCAAACTTCAGCATCTTTTGCAAGATACAATTTTGATTCAGTAGCACTTTCTTCAAACAAGCTAAATGTAGTGTTAAAATCTGTTTGAATGGTACCTTCTTGACGTTTATCAAAGAAAGTAGAAGATGATTGTCCTCCGTTACCTGATCTAGCTACGTTACCATAGTAGGTACACATGAATACAGTTGAAGGATTGTATTTAGAAAACTCAACATCAAATCCGTCACCACCATAGATGCTTACACCCATTTTAGATGGCTGATTGTTAATTGTATTTCCTTTGAAATTAATCAAATAAGTTCCATTGTCTTGAGCACCTCCAACAACGTGACCCAAAGAGTTCGCTGCTACGTTGTACAATTGCAATGAGGTATACCCTCTGTTAATAGAAGTCCAAACCTTCAAATCTTGAGAAGAGAAAATACCGCCATCACAACCAATGATACAAGTTGCAGGAGAAGTATTTTTATTCCAATAAACCATGTGTTTATCAGCGTGCACATATTGAGTGTTCCAAGGAGCACCAAATGTACTTCCGATTTGAACGTAGCCATTTTTTTCATCCCAAGTAGCCAAATCAACGCCACCCATAATAACCTTTGTTTTATCGTTAGGGAATACGCTAATTACGTTATCGTACCAACCTTGTCTGTTCGGGCCAAAAATATCAGTAACACTATTACCATATACCAATTGTTCCCAATTTAAACCACCATCAGTAGTTCTGAAAACACCACCCATTGTTCCATTGCTAGCAGCTGACAATAGATAAACGTAATTTGGATCTTGATCTGAAATTCCGATAGCCGTTCTACCTCCGGTATTGATTTTTGAATTCACCAATTTCATTGCACCAGCAGCGTCTTGTTTATATACAGAACCACTTCCGTTTGAAGCCCATAATACACCGTTTACGTCTATTTTTACTTCTTTTGTACTACCACTGCTCATTTTTTTCAAGGTTGTTCCATCTGTTATAGAAAACAATCCTGTTTCTGTACCAATATAAAGAATATTTTTGGTTGGATGAGCCACCATTGAATTACACTGATCGAAGTTAAAATCACTGGCAATTGGCAATATTCCAAAAGAAGAACCTCCTGCGTTTTTAGCTTTGAAAACACCACCACCAATAAATGCTGGTGAACCGTTACGTGTACCACTCAGATTGGTGAATCCACCCTCACCAGTACCATAATAAATTGTACCATCTGTGGTTTGAGCAACACAAGTTACGTTTAAGTTTTCTTGTTGATCGTTTACTGGTGTCCAACTTTTACCATAGGTAGTACTTCTAAATAATCCACCACTAACAGAACCAACAAACCAAATATTTGCAGAATCTTTATGAATCACCATGCCACGTGTTCTACCACCAACATTGTCTGGACCCATATTTTCCCAAATGATTGATTTGTTCAAACGGTTTTTCACCTTTAATGCATCAGCTTGGCTAATTGCATTTTGGATCCATTCTGGTTCTAGGGTTCCAGTTTTTTCATTCAATCTCATGCTGTAAATAGATCGAATGGCACCTTCAATTTCCTCAGATTCTCCGGCAATTTCTTGTTCAAAGAAATTCAAACCTTTGGGAATCGAAAAGCGATCAGTATTTCCTAAAATGGAAATACCCAAGCAGATTCCAGCTGAAAGAGCGATAGGTAAGTATAATTTTATTTTCATAAATAGTTTATTTGTAAGTTAATTTATGTTTGTATGTTCGCAAATTAATATAAAAATGGGGGTTTTTCCAATTCCCGAAGAAGTTAATGCACATATATTATGTAATTTTTTCTTCATAAAATCAATTTTTTAATCAAAAAATTAGAGTACATGCTTTTCTGCATGGTAAGAACTTCTCACCAATGGGCCACTTTCAACAAATCTGAATCCCAATTGAAGTCCATATTCTTCCCAATATTTGAATTTATCTGGATGTACATATTCGGCAACCGGCAAATGCAATTTAGTTGGTTGCAAATATTGTCCTAACGTTAATACATCACAACCATTTTCTCGCAAATCGTTGATCAATGTTTTCACCTGATCATCTGTTTCTCCACAACCCAACATGGCACCACTTTTGGTTCTCGCACCATATTCTTTGGTCCGTTTTATTTGTTCCAAACTTCTTTCATACTTCGCCTGTGGGCGCACCAATCTGTATAATTCCCGCACAGTCTCCATATTGTGACTTACCACTTCTGGTTTTGAATCTAAAACCATGTAAAGCAAATCCCACTGAGCTTTAAAATCAGGTATCAAAGTTTCTATGGTTGTTTGTGGACTCAATTTTTTGACTTCAGTGATTGTATTTGCCCAAACTGTAGCACCTTTATCCTTCAATTCATCGCGATTTACTGAGGTAATAACACAATGTTTAACACCCATTAATTTCACTGCTTCAGCAACTCGTGTTGGCTCATCCAAATCATAACTCCCTGGTCTGCCTGTTGCAACAGCACAAAACGAACAACTTCTGGTACAAACATTACCCAAAATCATGAAGGTTGCAGTTCCTGCTCCCCAACATTCACCCATGTTCGGACAACGTCCATCCTCACATATTGTGTGAAGTTTATGCTCCTTCACAATACGCTTTACGTTGGTATAATTCTCTCCAATGGGAATTTCTATTTTCAACCAATTGGGTTTTGAAGGACCTTTTTTCTCTTTTGAAACGATTGGTAATTCTATCACAGTGTTAAAATTTAATGTTATTGGATATCTCCAAATCCAAATGCAAAGTTAATAAATAGTGCCGGGAAGATATTCCTGTTTGTTTCTTGTGTATATAATAATGGTATTTTTTGAACAAAACCATCCAATGAAACACCCAAACTCACAGAATTGCTGATAGATTTATAACTACCCCAATCAAATTGGATTGCCCCAGATAATCCTAAACCAGGTATAAATTGCCCTTGCTTCATTCCCTTTGTAAATGCAGTTGTACCACCAATCAAGGCTGGATTATGCACCTTCGGATCATACCGCATGTCCTGATAACCATCAAACGGTGGAGTACCATTATAATACCAAATGTAAATAGGCCAAGAATAAACAACCGGTAAACTTACAGCACCCGTTAACTTACAGCCTATATCCAGTCTACTACGTCTTTGCGCTAGGTGAAAACTTTTACTAAAAAATGGCTTTATTGCCCAAGCATAATTTACTTTATTCAATTTAAACGGTTGAGCACCTGGCAAAAATTGACTGATTATTTCAACCTCTTTTGGATCCACCAAATTGCCAATTTTTAAGCCGTAAGTTTCACTCCAATCACGACCCTTCAAAAGGTTTGTTTTAGACACGCCAAAGTCAAATCCAAAATTTCGAATTTGAGCATCAATGCCCCAAATCACGCTTTTTTGAGCCTCCAAATGACCCAAAAATGTGGATAAGGTTATAAACAAAGCAGTGAATTTTCTCATTTTTAGAACGAATCAAAGTTAAGTATTCCACTTTTATAAAAAAAAGGCCCAAAAAGGTAAAATTTCCTCCACTTTGTCCCACAGATACAAAAACCCTTGTATTTTCAATAGTTTTCACTATTTTTGTATTGTCTAAAATGAAAAGAAGACCCACCAAAATCATCAAAAACGCCCAATCTGTGGGGAAATGTGGATAAGAAGTGGCTAATTTTGGGAAAATGTGGGAAATTGTGGGAAATTCTTTTTTTATTTAGCAGACAGAAATCCAGCACAAAATGTCGGGACTAATTGGAGAATATAATTGCAAACTTGATGGCAAGGGAAGACTATCCCTTCCGTCTAAGTTACGGGCTCAATTTTCTGAGTCTGCAGAGAATTCTTTGGTTATCAACCGAGGTTTTGAAAAATGCTTGGTTTTATACACAAAAGAAGATTGGCTGAAAGAAACCGCCAAGCTCAACGCCGTTGATGACTTTATGAGTCCCGAAATTCGTCGATTCAAACGTATCTTCACCAACGGTGCAAACTTGATTCAAATCGATAATGCCATGCGTATTTTGATTCCAAAAAAATTATTGGAATACGCTGAACTTACCGATGATGTTGTGCTTAGCGCAAACGGAAACAAGGTTGAAATCTGGAGTCAACACCATTACGACACTGAGTTGATGGTAGATTCAGACGAATTGAGCTCATTGGCACAACACTTCCACAAGCAAAGATCTTCTGCTACTGAATAAAACCCTGTAAAGCTGGCAAACCTGTTTGCTAGATGAACTACGAATATCATGATCCTGTCCTGCTGAAAGAAAGCGTAGATGCCTTGGTTACCAACCCCGATGGCACTTATGTGGATGTTACCTTTGGTGGTGGCGGTCACTCCTCTTATATTCTCTCTAAATTAAGCAACAAAGGAAGATTGATCTCTTTCGATAGAGACCAAGATGTTCAATCGAGAATCCCTCAAGATGAACGTCTTACATTTGTTCAACATAACTTCCAATTTGCCAAACAGTTTCTTCATTTCGGGGGATTTGTTCCCGTGGATGGCATTTTGGGTGATTTGGGAATTTCATCACACCAAATTGATGTTGATAGCCGTGGCTTCGCCCACAGATTCGATGGTCCGCTCGATATGAGAATGGATGCACAAGCTCAATTAAGCGCAGAAAAAGTGGTAAATGATTACACTGAAGCGCAATTGCTCGACATCTTCAATCATTATGGCGAAATAAAAAATGCTTATAAACTGACAAAAACCATTTTAGCCAACAGAAAAGGACATAGAATTCAAACCATCGAAGATTTCAAAACCAGCATTCAAGATTGTACGCCAAAAGATACTCCAGCAAAATATTTATCGCAAGTTTTTCAAGCAATCAGAATTGAAGTCAATGGTGAATTAAAAGCTTTGGAACAACTTTTATTAGATTCTGAAGGACTCATTAAAGAAGGTGGAAAGTTGGTGATCATTAGCTATCATTCCCTAGAAGATAGGCTCGTGAAAAACTACCTAAATAGTGGAAATTTTGATGGAAATAAACATACCGACATGTATGGATGGAGTTCGCAACCATTTGTATGTAAACCAAATAAGGCAATTGTGCCGACTTCAGATGAAATTGAAAGAAACAAACGTGCTAGAAGCGCAAAAATGAGAATTGGAATCAGAAATCAATGGAAATAAACAATCAAAATATCGACCAAAACGACATTGAGAAAGAAGTTCCAGTGCAAGAAGAGGCCCCTGCAACTTCTAATGAAACTTCATTCGTGTGGACCACCAAAACCACCGTGATTGTCATTACCATTTTATTCTTATCAATGGTGTTTTACATCTATAACTCATTACACGTTGCCAAAGCAATCAAACATAGAGAAGAATTAAAAACAACCCTAAAAGAATTTCACAGTGAAAGAATCAGCTTAGAAAGTGAAATCACCAACGCAAGCAAACAAACCCAAATAGCAGAAAAACTGAAAGAAAATGGGTTAAAAGAAATTACTACCCCACCAATTAAAATTACCCGTGACGCAAAAAAATAAAATCAATACCCGTAAAGCAATTTTGCTACGTGCCTATGTGGTTTTTGCATTGGTTGGTAGCTTCAGTGTGTTTATTGTTTATTCTATGTTCAAACTACAAAATGGGTTTGACAAAGAATTTAGTATTGAACAACAGAAAAAGAATACTCGAGTTAGACCCGTAGAAGGTATTCGTGGTAATATCTATGCAGATGACGGAAGTCTACTCGCAACCTCTATCCCAACCTATGATTTGATTTGGGATGCTAATGCAGACGGTTTAACCAGTAAAACTTTCCAATCTAAAATCGACAGTTTGTCGTTGATGTTGTCGCGTGAGTTCCCAACCAAAGTAAATCTCAATGGAAATATCAAATTTGGAGGCAACGCCGGTGAATGGAAATACAAACTAACGTCCCTCAGAAAGAAAAAAGTACGCTATGTAGCCCTTCAAAAAGAGCTTTCTTTCGACGTTGTAAAACGACTTAAGACCTATCCTTTGTTTTGGTTGGGCAAATTTAAAAGTGGCTTTTGGTTTGAAGAAAAAGGAAAACGGATGTATTTCATGGGTGATTTAGCAAAACGCGCCATTGGATACACTAAAAATGGAGTAAGCGTTGGTTTAGAGGGAGCATTTGATAGCTTGTTGAGAGGGAAAAGTGGCCAAATAATGGAACAAAGAATGCCAGGCAGAATTTGGCGTCCTATGCAAGTTGGCAACAATTCTGTTGCAGAAAATGGATACGACATTGTCACCACATTGGATGTTGGCTTTCAAGACATTACCCAATATGCTTTGAATAAAGCATTGGTAGAAAATGAAGCAGATCATGGATGTGCCATGGTGATGGAGGTGAAAACTGGAGCCATTAAAGCCATTGCAAACTTAAAGCGCGGAAAAGATGGCGTTTATTACGAATCACAAAATTATGCTGTTAGCGAATTTTCTGAACCGGGGTCAACTTTCAAAATCATTTCTGCATTGGCCTTACTTGAGGATGAATTTGCAGAACCATCCGACAGCATAGGAACAAAAAACGGACGTGTTCGTTACTCAAAAGATGTAGAATTTACCGATGGTGATCATTTTGATCCTAAAAATAAAACGTACACATTGCAACGCTCAATTGAGGTTTCAAGCAACGTAGGGATAAGTCAATTTGTATGGAAACATTATCAAAAGAAACCCAATAAATTCATTGACCATATTTTGGATTTGGGATTGAATAAAAAACCCAATTTCGACATTCCTACTTCCAACTACCCAGTTATTACAACGCCAAAAAGCACAGGATGGAGCGGCGTGGCTTTGCCTTCAATGAGCATTGGTTACACCAGTCAGATTTCCCCTTTGCAAACTTTGATGATTTACAATGCAATTGCCAACAACGGAAAATTAATGAATCCTTTCTTGGTGAAGGAAATTCTGCAGGATGGAAAATCGATTAATAAAATTGAGCCGAAAATCATCAATGATAAAATTTGCAGTGAAAAAACAGTAAAATCGTTGCAAGCAATGCTTGCCGGCGTAGTAAGTCGCGGTACAGCCGATGAAATTACAAAACAATGCAAATTCACCGCAGCTGGAAAAACTGGAACTGCCAAAATTAACGAAAACGGCAAATACATAGAAAAATACAATGCTTCATTTGTGGGGTATTTCCCGGCGGAAAATCCTCAATACAGCATCATTGTTGTAATCAATAGACCAAATAAAAAAGAGTACTACGCCGCAAAAATTGCAGTACCTGTGTTTATTGAAATTGCCAATAAAATCTATAGTTCACACATTCAAATTCAACCTACATTGGTTACATCTCGCATCACAGAGGCGCCTTATGTTTTAAATGGCAACCAACAAGCGTTAAAATCAATTTTAAACGATTTGAACATCAGTTCTCAATCCACTCAACCGAATGCGCAATATGTTGAAGCAGAATCTAAAGGCTATGCGGTAAACTTAAAGCCATTGCAAATTGAATCCAATAAAGTTCCAAATTTCAAAGGAATGGGGTTGCGCGACGCGCTACAAGTGGCGAAACAAATTCCTGTTAAAATCACTTTTGAGGGATACGGAAAGGTTTCAGCTCAAAGCGTTAACGCTGGAACTACAGTTAATCCCAATGCTAACATTCACCTAAAATTAACTCCTGTAAAATGAAAAATATTGGTTCATTGATACAAAACATCAAAAATGTGCAGTTAGTAGGTGATGCTTCATCAGTTGTGAATGCTTTAACTATCGACAGCAGAATGTGCACTTCGGGATGTTTATACGCAGCGGTAAAAGGAACACAAGTAGATGGCCATATCTTTATTGAAAAAGCTATCGAATTGGGAGCAACAACTATCCTTCACGAAACAGAAGTTGCTTTTGTGCCTGGAATTTCGTATATTAAGGTTTCAAATGTTCAAGAAGCCTTAGGTGAAATTTCTCTGCAATTTTATGATGAGGCTGCCAATCATTTGGTAATAGTTGGAACAACCGGTACTAACGGCAAAACCACCATTTCTACACTCCTTTTCGATTTATTCACCCGTATTGGTTTTCCATGTGGATTGGTATCTACCGTTGAAAATAGAATTGGAGATAAAGTTGTTCCTTCTACACACACTACTCCCAATGTAATTGAGTTACATGCCCTCTTCCATCAAATGTATGAAGAAGGTTGTACCCATTGCTTCATGGAGGTTAGTTCTCATGCCTTGGATCAAAATAGAGTTGCAGGCGTAACATTTGCCGGTGCTATTTTCACCAATTTATCTCACGATCATTTAGATTATCATAAAACTTTTGACAATTACATCCGTGCAAAAAAATTGCTTTTCGACAATTTACGTCCTGAAGCCTTCGCATTAACCAATAAGGATGATAAAAATGGATTGGTGATGTTGCAAAATTGCAGAGCCACAAAATATACCTACGGTTTAAGAGGTTCTGCTGATTTTAAAGTGAAAGTACTTGAAAGTGACTTCAATGGCATGTTGCTTCAAATTAATGGTAAAGACATTTGGACAAGCTTGGTTGGAGATTTTAATGCTTACAATTTCTTGGCCGTATATGCAGCAGCATTTTTAATCACTGAAGGCACAGAAGATGAACTAGAAATAGAACTAAGTGGCTTGGGAAGAGTAAATGGAAGATTTGAGGCCATTGCTGGTTCAGACAATAAAACGGCTATCATCGACTATGCCCACACTCCTGACGCTTTAGACAATGTAATCAAAACCATAAACAACATCCGTCAAAATGGGGTAAAACTCATCACCGTTGTAGGATGTGGTGGCAATAGAGATGCAGAAAAACGACCAGAAATGGCGCGAATTGCTACACAATTGAGCGATAAGGTCATTTTTACTAGCGACAATCCAAGAAATGAAGACCCGAACGAAATCATTCAACAAATGGAGGCTGGTGTTGAAATGCACTTATTGAAGAAAACCATAAAAATTACAGATAGAAAAGACGCTCTTAAGACAGCAATTCTCTTGGCCGAGCCCGGAGATGTAATTCTTGTTGCCGGTAAAGGGCACGAAACCTATCAAGAAATTAAAGGTGTAAAACACCCCTTTGATGATAAAAAAATCATGTCGGAATTATTCAATCAACTAAAATAATGTTGTACTATTTTTTCAAATATCTCGATCAATCAGGATTCGCTGGAGCAGGTGTTTTTAACTACATCTCCTTTAGAGCTGCAATTGCTGGCATACTTAGTCTTTTGATCGCATTATGGGCTGGTAAAAGCATCATAGGATGGCTCCAAAAAAAGCAAATTGGCGAAACCATTCGTGAGTTAGGGCTTGAGGGACAAATGCAGAAAAAAGGAACTCCTACCATGGGGGGAATTATCATCATTTTGGCCATTCTAGTTCCAACCATACTATTGGCTCGCTTAGACAATGTATATGTAATTATCATGTTAATCAGCACCATTTGGATGGGCGTAATTGGCGGTATTGATGATTACATAAAGGTATTCAAAAAAGACAAAGAAGGCATGAAGGCCACCACTAAATTAATAGGTCAATTGATGTTGGGTGTCATTATTGCCATTACAATTGACTATACACATAAGCTCAATCATATTCCTTTAGAGACGAATCTTCCCATTTCTAAAATCAAACTTAGCTACACCGATATTTTACCTGGAGAAGGAAATGCTTGGTTGATTTATATTCCGTTCATCATCTTCATTTGCATGGCTGTTACAAATGCCGTGAATTTAACAGACGGTATTGATGGATTGGCTGCTGGCACCACAGCAATTGTAGGGACAGGTTTAGGCATTTTGGCATACGCCACTGGTAATATCAAGTTTGCTCAATATTTAAATATCATATATGTACCACAAAGTGGTGAGGTAGTAATTTTCTTAGCCGCAGTTATTGGTGCATGCCTAGGATTCTTATGGTATAATGGATACCCAGCACAAGTATTTATGGGTGACACTGGTAGCATGGCTCTAGGGGGCGCAATTGCAGCCGTGGCCATTATCATTAAAATGGAATTGTTACTTCCCGTTTTGTGTGGAATTTTCTTCGCAGAAAGCTTTTCTGTAATCTTACAAGTAAGCTATTTCAAGTATACAAAGAAAAAATTTGGAGAAGGAAAACGCATTTTCTTGATGTCTCCATTACACCATCATTTCCAAAAGAAACAAATTCCTGAAAGCAAAATCACTTTAAGATTTTGGTTGATCACAGTCATTTTGGTGCTCGCAACATTCGCATTAATCAAATTACGTTGAAAAAGAATCTCATCATATTGGGCGCTGGGGAAAGCGGAACAGGTGCAGCCATTCTTGGGGTAACTCAAGGTTGGAATGTATTTGTATCCGACAAAGGTTCAATTGCTGAGAAATACAAAGAAGAATTAAACCAATTCCAGGTTGAATGGGAAGAAAATCAACACACTGAAGCGCGAATTTTACAAGCCGATATTGTGATTAAAAGCCCAGGTATTCCAGATAAGGTTCAATTAATTCAATCACTTAGAGCTAAAAATATCCCCGTTATTTCAGAAATAGAATTTGCAGGTTGGTACACCAATGCTACCATGATTGGAATTTCTGGAACCAATGGAAAAACAACCACTACTTTACTTACCTACCACATTCTGAAAGATGCTGGACTAAATGTTGGGTTAGCTGGCAACATAGGACAATCTTTAGCACGACAAGTAGCCCAAAATCAATTTGATATATACGTACTTGAATTGAGCAGCTTCCAACTCGATGGCAATGAAAAATTCAAATTGCACATCGCTTGCTTAACCAACATCACTCCTGATCATTTAGATCGCTACGATTATAAAATAGAAAACTATATCAACAGCAAAATGCGATTGACCATCAATCAAACTGATGCTGACTATTTCATTTACTGCGCAGATGATGAATTAACCTTACAAGGTTTGAAAAACACAACAATTTCATCAAGAATGATACCATTTGGATTTAATCAAAACACTGAATTCGGTGCATTCGCAGAAAAAAATATCCTACACATCAATTTAGAAAAAAAACACACACTTAATATGCAAGAATTTAACTTAAGAGGTCGTCACAACACCTACAACACCATGGCTGCTGCCGTTATTTCAAGCCTTTTGGACGTTCGCAAAGAAAACATCCGTGAGAGCTTAACCAATTTCCAAAATGTAGAACATAGACTTGAATCGGTTGCAAAAACCAATGGGGTTGAATACATCAACGACAGTAAAGCAACCAATGTAAACTCTACTTGGTATGCACTTGAAAGTATGGACAGACCTGTTATTTGGATTGCAGGTGGTGTTGATAAAGGAAATGATTATGCTGATCTTAAACCTTTGGTTAAAGAAAAAGTGAAAATGATTATCTGTATGGGTATAGACAATCTTAAAATTCACCAAGCTTTTCAAAGCGATGTAGATATGGTAATCAATACTTTGAGTGCAAAAGAAGCGGTACATGTTGCTTCAAGAATGGCTGCAAATGGAGATGTTGTTCTTTTGTCGCCAGCTTGTGCAAGTTTCGATTTGTTCGAAAACTACGAAGACCGTGGACGTCAATTCAAAGCAGCCGTTAGAAATCTCTAATTTACAACATGAGCAAACTCAACCAAACTTTTCAAGGCGATAGAACCATTTGGATCATTGTGGTCATTCTATCGTTTATTGGAATACTCGCCGTATATAGCGCAACCGGGACACTCGCGTTTGCCAAACAAAAAGGGAATACTGAATTTTATTTCCTGCGCCATATATTTTACTTGAGTATTGGTTGGTTTCTGTTGTTTTTTATCCATAAAATACCGTTTAAATACTACTCTAGGATTGTCCAAATTGGTTTCTGGCTGTCACTCGGATTGTTGTATTTAACACTCATTATTGGATCACAAATAAACAATGCAACAAGGGTTATCTCATTAGGTGGAATTACATTCCAGCCTTCCGACATGGCGAAACTCTTTTTGGTTATGTATATCGCGAGGTTCTTAAGTAAAAAACAGGATGAAGTGGAAACTTTAGGTGTGTTTGGCAAAATTATTCTAACAATAATTGCCGTGATTATTCCCATCATCCCTGAAAACTTGAGTACCGCTCTCGTGGTAATGACAACCAGCACGTTGCTACTCTATATTGGTCGTATTCGATATAAATATATTTTTATGCTTGTAGGTGGTGCTCTTCTGGCTTTTGGATTGTTCTTGGCCTTTATTTTCACCATTGATATCAGCAAATTTGAAGATTCACGACTTCCCACTTGGAAAAAAAGAATTGAAACTTACATGGGAAATGATGAAGATGGCAATAGCGGATATCAGCAGATGCAATCAAAAATTGCCATTGCAACTGGTGGACTTTTAGGGAAAGGACCAGGTCACTCAACCCAAAGAAATTTCCTACCTCACCCCTATTCCGATTTCATTTTCGCCATTATCGTTGAAGAATATGGAATTGCCGGTGGCATCATTGTAATTGGATGTTTTATCGTGCTCATTGTTCGATGTCTAAAAATAGTTATTGAAAGTCAACGATCATTTGCCGCATTGGCCGTATTGGGAATTGCATTTAGTACATCCTTTCAGGCTTTTGTTCACATGGGTGTTTCCGTTGGAAAACTTCCGGTAACAGGATTAACATTGCCATTGGTGAGTATGGGGGGAACAAGTTTGATATTGAACAGTGTTGCCTTTGGATTTATTTTAGGCATTAGCCGCCATATTGAAGAAGAAAAAATTAAAGACGCAACAGCCTCCGCTGTCCCTCAAAATTCATAAAACAAATATGTCGAAATTGAAATTTATTTTTTCAGGTGGTGGTACCGGAGGGCATATTTTCCCGGCCGTTGCAATTGCAAATGCACTGAAAGAAAGGCATCCTGATGCAGAATTTTTATTTGTTGGGGCTTTGGGAAAAATGGAAATGGAAAAAGTACCACAAGAAGGCTATAAAATTATTGGTCTTCCCATTGCAGGATTGATAAGAAGCTTTTCACTTCAAAATTTCGTGGTGCTCTACAAGTCTATTAAAAGTTATTTCATTTCGCGAAAAATCATCAAAGATTTCAAACCAAACGCCGTGATTGGAACCGGTGGATTTGCCAGTTTACCGATTTGTTTTGCCGCAGGAAAAATGAATATTCCAGTATTTGTGTGGGAAGGGAACGGCTATGCTGGATTAACCAATAAAATCATGAGCAAAACTGCGAAAAAAATCTTTTGCGGTTTTGGCGAAATGGATGAATATTTCAGACATGGAAATTGGATACATTCAGGGAATCCAATTCGCAAGGAAATATCCATCAAATCTGATAGGAATCAAGCCTGTAAATTTTTCAATTTAGATCCTGAAAAACCTATTCTTTTTGTTACCGGGGGAAGTTTGGGCGCCAGAACTTTGAATGAAACCATTGAGGCGGGATTAAACGTACTCGCACAAAATAACATACAGGTGATTTGGCAAACTGGTAATTTTTACAAAATTCCAGAATCTTTGCCTAGTGGAATTTGGGCAAAACCGTTTTTAAGAGAAATGAACCTCGCGTACTCTTGTGCAAACGTTGTAATTGCAAGATCTGGGGCCTTAAGTTGTTCCGAAATTTCAATTGTAGGCGTTCCCGCAATTTTGGTTCCATCGGCCAATGTAACCGACGATCATCAAACCAAAAATGCAAACCATGTAGCAAGAAATGGAGGCGCAATTGTAATTGCAGATAGGCTTGCAAAAAGTACATTGATTGATGCTGCAATTGCCCTTTTACAAAATAAAACACAACAAGAAACCATGAAGGTGGCACTAGCTAAAACCGCAAAACCTGATGCCACCAGCACCATTGTTCAAGAAATTGAAAAATACCTATGAGAAAAGAAATTACATCATATCAATACGCCTATTTCTTAGGTATTGGCGGAATCGGAATGAGTGCCATTTGCCGTTACTTAATGTCAATTGGTATCAAAGTTTATGGCTATGACAAAACCGAAACTCCGCTTACCCAATCTTTGACAAAAGAAGGTGCAACGATCCACTATATCGATGATTTTAGTTCTTTCCCAGAAATTATTGAAAATAACATCAATAATACTTTATTTGTGCTCACTCCCGCGATTCCTGCAAAACATTCTCATTTGATTTTTCTCAAAAATCGCGGAATAGAAATTCTGAAACGTTCTGAAGTGTTGGGACTTATTTCCAATCCGATGTTCAATATTTCGGTGGCTGGAACCCATGGAAAAACAACAACTTCAACACTCATAGCACATTTATTGGAAACTGCGAACGTCAATTATACCGCGTTCCTAGGAGGTATTTCGGCCAATTACAATACCAATTACCTCAGAAAAACCGATGGAATTTCCATCACAGAAAAACCCATTGTGGTGTTAGAAGCCGACGAATTTGACCGTAGCTTCCATCAACTTAGACCCGATATTGCCATCATTACCGCCATTGATGCTGATCATTTGGATATTTACGACAATCACCGGGCGTTTGAGGATGCTTTCAACCATTTTGCCTCTTTGATTCGTCAAGGTCAGCAAATTCATCCTAAATCCGGACAACTCATTATCCAAGAAAAACTTACCTTAGAATTGACGCATAAAATCCATGTCAATGCCTATGGTGAAAACCCAGATTCAGCGTTTTCATATCAAAATGTAACCATTGAAAATGGCAAATTTCACTTTGATTTTTATGAGGGACAAAAGTTGGTGGCCAATTTTCAATGCGGGTTACCGGGATTTCACAACGTTTCAAACGCAACCGCAGCATTAGCTGTGTGTTATGGTATGTTGGGAATTGACATTGAGTTATTAAAAAAGGGAATTTCCTCATACAAAGGCGCAAAAAGAAGATTTGAATACATTGTAGACAATAGCAAACATGTTGTTATTGATGATTACGCCCATCACCCAGAGGAATTAAATGCCATCATTGGATCTGTGAGGTCGTTATATCCTTCGAAAAAAATTACGGGAATTTTCCAACCCCATCTTTTTTCTAGAACCAGAGATTTTGCTGATGGATTTGCACAAAGTTTGAGTGCACTAGATGCATTGATGTTGATGGAAATTTATCCAGCCCGTGAAGAGCCGATTGAAGGAATCACAGGAAATTGGCTCCTAGAGAAAGTGAAATTATCTGAGAAATCATTGCTCTCTCCAGATCAAATAATAGAGAAATTAAATTCCGACAAACCAGAAGTTCTGCTCATTTTAGGGGCTGGTGACATTGATAGAATTGTAGAACCCATAAGAAATTTGTATGAAAAAAATTAAAATGGCGCTCAATAAAAGGCAGTGGATCGTTTCCATGCTCTTGATACTTTTCGTGATTTTAATTTTTGCCTGGAGCAAATTGAACTTTACAGGTAAAAACCGAATGATTGCCGAAATCAATGTTCAAATTGAAGCCGATACTTCATGCAAATTCTTGAATGAAAAGGAAGTAATTGATATTATTGAAACAAAAATTGGGAATCCTATTGGCAAACCAGCTTCGGAAATATCACTCACCAAAATAGAACAATTGATCAATGCCGTACCCTATGTTGAGAAATCAACCGCCTATATTGGGTTCGATGGAGTTTTGAAAATCAAACTGAAAGAGAGAAGACCCATCATTCAAATTGTGAATAATGTAGGTCAATCTTTTTATTTAGACAGTTTTGGATCTCAAATCCCAAAAAAAGAAAATACACAACCCAATTTATTGATTGCCAATGGAAACATCAACATTAAATTCAATCCAGGCAAGATATCTGTGCTTCCAATTGCTCAAGAATTATTGAATTTGGGTAAATTTTTATATTACAATCCTTATTGGGATACACAATTTGAACAATGTTATGTAGATAACTATAATCAACTTTTATTGATTCCTCGCGTAGGAAATCATAGCATTGTTATAGACAACACGCAAAACATGTCGCAAAAGTTCGAAAACCTCAGTCTTTTCTACAAGAAAGGCCTACAAACTGTAGGTTGGAACAAGTACGTACAAATAGACCTTTCAATACCCAACCAGGTGATCGGAAGGCGCAGTGCAGTCGAAACTGAACACAAAAAAACCAAAACTGTCCAAAAACCAACACACTAGAATAATTCATCAACATTATGTCATTAAACAACAAATTTATCGTAGGGTTAGACATCGGAACAACCAAAATTTGCGCTATCGTAGGTCAATTGGCTGAAAACGGCAAAATTAATATATTGGGCATGGGAAAATCATCCAGCCAAGGAGGCGTTTCTCGTGGGATGGTTGCCAATGTTAGCAAAGCAGTAACGGCTATAGAAGAGGCTGTTCAAGAGGCAGAACGCCAAAGTCAAGTGAAGATCAAAACGGTGTATGTTGGAATTGCCGGTCATCACATTAAGAGCTTGCAACACAGAGGTACATTATCACGCAGACATGGAGATGAAGAGATTGAACAATCTGAGTTGGACAAATTGGAAAATGAAATGCAAAATTTGGCACTAACTCCAGGGCTTGAAATTTTGCATGTATTGCCACAAGACTATAAAATTGACGGGGAAGATGGAATTCGCGACCCTGTTGGAAGAATTGGCGTTAGGGTTGAGTGCAACTACCACATCATCACTGGTGAAACAGCTGCAGCAAAAACCATCTTTAAAGCAGTAAATAAAGCGGGCTTACAAGTAGCCGATTTGATGGTAGAACCTGTTGCTTCTGCTAGAGCGGTTTTATCTACTCCTGAATTAGAAGCTGGAGTTGCTTTGGTAGACATTGGCGGTGGAACAACCGATATCTGTATTTTTGAAAACGGATATATCAGCCATACAGCCATCATTCCAATTGGAGGTGACCGTATCACGAGAGACTTACAAGAAGCTTGGGGCATTTTAAAAGAACAAGCTGAAGATGTAAAAGTAAAATACGGAAGCTGCTATCCTACTGAAGCCATGAAAAATGAAGTAGTGGTTATTCCAGGATTACCAGGTCGTCAACCAAAAGAAATTTCTGTTTTTGCCATTTCGCAGGTTATTAGAGCAAGAATGGAAGACATCATTCAAAAAGTAGATTTTGAAATTCAACTATCAGGCATTGCCCACAAATTATCTGGTGGTATTGTTTTAACGGGTGGTGGATCTTCTATGAAAGATGTTTGCCAATTGTTTAGCTACAACATGGGTATGGAAGTTCATTTGGGCTCTCCAGGACAACATCTCGGCAAAGGAATGATCGATGAAGTAAGAAACCCAATGTATTCAACTGCTATTGGTTTGGTGATGATGGGTTTTGATTCTGCACAAAAAATAGGTTCTGAATTTGAACCAAATGTTAAAATTGATGCCAATCCTTTGAACAAAAAAGTTGTTGATGAAACACCTGAAATGGTGGTAGAAGAACCTAAATCTCCTGAAAAAAGCAAAGGCCCTTGGGGCAATTATACAGGATTGTTTAACGGTGTAAAAAAATGGCTTTCTGAAGAAGAAAACGATTTCCAAGGCAATTAAATTGAATACAACCAAACACAAACATGAATACACACATGAATTTTCAACCAGATTTTAACCAACCACAACGCAACAACATCAAGGTAATTGGTGTTGGTGGAGGTGGTAGCAATGCCGTTAATCACATGTTCAAACATGGTATTGAAGGTGTTGATTTCTACATTTGCAATACAGATATACAAGCATTGCGCCATAGCAATGTTCCCAATAGATATCAATTGGGGGGCACCGGTTTAGGTGCAGGTTCTTTGCCAGAAATTGGTGAAAAGGCCGCCATTGATAGCACGAAAACAATTGAGGAAATTTTAGACAATGAAACCCTCATGGTTTTTATTACCGCCGGTATGGGTGGTGGTACCGGTACTGGTGCTGCACCAGTTATCGCCAAAATTGCTAAAGATAGAGGCATCCTCACCGTAGGAATTGTTACGCTACCTTTTGTAGATGAGGGACCAAAAAGAAATAAACAGGCACAAGAAGGACTTGAAAAATTGAGACCCAATGTTGATGCCTTATTAACAATCTGTAACGACAGAATTGTAGATATGTATGAAGATCTAACCATTTCGGAAGCTTTTTCAGAAGCCGATGAGATTCTTTGCACTGCCGCAAAAGGTATTGCAGAAATTATCTTCAAACCAGGTTTGATAAACGTTGATTTTATGGATGTGAAAACTGCCATGGAGAACAGCGGACAAGCATTAATGGGAACAGGAATTGCACATGGCGAAAACAGAGCTGAAAATGCCGTTGGAATTGCCTTAAATAGCCCATTGTTAGACAATACCAAAATTCTTGGTGCAAGCCATTTACTCATTAACGTTTCATATGGTTTAAAACAGCCCACAATGAAAGAAACAAGAATCATTACTTCTTTCTTGCAAGAACAAGCAGGTAACGAAGCCCACCTTAAAATGGGCGTAACCCATGATGATACCCTTGGTGAAAATTTATCGGTTACCGTAATTGCTACCGGCTTTAATTCTAAATCTGTTAAAACTGTTCATACCTTACAGAATGAAATTGAACAAGTAGCTCCTGTTGCCCATGTTCAAAACGAAACTGCACCAGTTGCCATTCAAATTGAAGAAGTGAATCACAATGCTGAAATTCAGCAATTGATGAGCACAATGAACAACCAGTTGCAGCCGCCAACCACTGCCGATTTGTTTAGAAATGATGAAATTCCAGCTACACAATTTCAGCCCCAGGCCGCTGCTGTTTCTCAAAATCAAATGGATTTAAACTATCGTCCTGCTGCACCTCATCAGCCTGCACAACCACGCTATGAGCATAGCAGAATGGAACGTGAAAATATTCTCGATAGCGACATGAATGTACCTGCTTATTTGCGCAAAAACGTGAACCTTTTCCAAGGTCCTCAAAGCACAGATTCTAATGTTGCTAAATACTCTCTTGCTCCAGAAACAAACGGCGAAAGAGATTTCTCTATCAGACCAAATCGTCATCTACACGACAATGTAGATTAATAAAAATATTCATAGTGTTTGTGTTAGAAATAGTCACCTTCGGGTGACTTTTTCATTTACGGTAAATTTTCAAATATTCCTTGGCGATTACCGCGTCAGAGTAATGATTTTGTGCAAAGTTTTTGCAGTTTTCACAAATAGTTTCACCAATATTATTTGCAGAAACCAGAAAATTAGCAACTTTCTGTGTCATCTCTCCAACATTTAATTTTTCAGCAAGAACACCCGTTTGCCCATCCACAATCATTTCGGGGATACCTCCTACTGCAAATGCACCAACAGGTACGCCACAACTTAAACTCTCCATGATTGTTGTAGGTAAATTCTCTTCATGTGAAGTGGTTATATAAAAATCACTTGCCCAATACGCATTTCTAATTAGCACTGGATCAGAAATGAAACCTGCGTATTGCAACGCAACTGTGCTCGCAAATTCTGCCCCCCTTTTGTCTCCAACAACCAACGCCTGAATGTCAATACCCAATGCCTGTATATTTGAACAAACTTCTAAAAATTCAACAAATCCTTTTGCCCGATTCGTGAGGTTTGCCGCTGAAAACAAAATGGTGATTTTGCCTTCCTGCAATTCAAAAAATTTGCGCGATCTCATTTTCTCCTCCAATGTTGGCACAGCAAAAAACGACACATTGATACCGTTGGGTATGGTGGTTATTTTTTCTGAGGGACATTGGAGCATTGAACTACGAATGGCAGTTTGCTTTAACCAGTCCGATGGTGTCACAAAATCAATGCCTTTCTGTCCCCAAATGTTCTGTTTTCGCTTAAACAATCTCGCCGATAAATCTTGCTCCGATGGGGACTTCAAATATTGACAATTGCCACATCCCTGCACAAAATGATCACATCCTCTGGGATGATAACAACCACCTGTAAATGGCCATACATCATGACATGTCCAAACTATTCGTTTACCAGTTCGAATTAGTGCCTCAATACCTCTTAATGACAGAAATCCTTTATTCACCCAGTGCAAATGAATCACATCGGCCTGTTGAATTTGATGTAATTGGGTAATATTAATTCCTGTTAACGCATGACTAAAAGCAAAACGGATAGATTTTCCCTTTTCATGTCTCAAGAAATCCAATTTTTCCAGAGCGTGCAACAAAAATGCCAACTTCTTTTTAATCCAGTTGTTGGCCCAAAGTATGTGCGGACCCGGCTGTCCTTCAAAAACAAGATGGACAGACTCAACTCCGTCAACTTGATTCAATGCATCCGAAATTCTTTGAGCAGCAACATAAGCACCACCTGAAGATGAGGCATTTAAATGTACAATTTTGAATGCCTGTTTCATGAGTTATGCGCGAGAAATATTTTCCGCTTTAAGTTTTCTAGACAATTTTATTGCCAAAAAGAAAATACCAAACATCAACAGACCCGCAATATAAAAGGGAAGTTCTCTCGACTGAGCATACAAGTAAGACGCGATTAATGGTCCAATTGCTCTCGACAATGAAGATAAACTTTGCAATGTACCCAACATTGAACCTTGTGCATGAGCAGGCGAATTTATTGACACCAAAGAATTAATGGATGTCATTAATAAACCATTTCCAATAGACAATAAAACGATAGCGATGGTTTGATTCACGTAAAACCATTCGATGGTTGGAGGAACCGGTATAATGGCCAATCCAACACCTACAATAGGACATCCCCAAAGTAACATTTTCTTGAGACCCAGTTTCTTCGAAAATACACCAATGAGAAATCCTTGAACTATAGCACCTGCAACACCGATCATGCCGAAAATATTGCCCACTTGAAGTTCATTCAAGCCGTATTTTTCTTTCCATAAAACACTACCGTTGATTTGCATCATGCTGAACGCCATGATGTAGATGAAGTTGATTAAGAACAATTCACCCAACACTTCAATAGACCAAACAGTAAACATGCCTTTGAATGAATCAGAAGCCTTTCTTTTATGTCCCGACTTTTCCGTATTACTTTCTGGTAAGAAGAAAAAGGCCAATACAAAATTCACGACACATAAAATAGCGGTAAATAATCCAACATTAAAAATTCCACCATGGTGATAAAGATAACCACCTATTGGTGGACCAAAAACAAATCCTAGTCCAAATGCAGCTCCAATAATACCCATTTTTTGGGCTCTGTCGGCTGGTGTAGTGATGTCGGCAATATAGGCTTGAGCAGCAGAAATATTGGCACTACCAAAACCTGAAATGATTCTGGCAACAATTAAAATCACAAAATTGGCTGCCATTCCAAAAATCAGGTATCCAAGCGCGTTCACCAAAATACTTCCCAAAATAATGGGTCTTCTTCCAATTCTATCTGAAAGCGAACCAAACATTGGTGCAAAAAGAAATTGTATGATAGAAAAGGCGGTTGCCGTTAAACCTACTGCATAATCTGGATTAAAGTTCATTTGGCTCGTGATGGCCATAGATTTCGCCAAATTCGGCAAAATTGGTATCACGATTCCAAAACCAAGTAAGTCAATAAAAATTGTAAGAAATAGTATGGCAATGCGTTTATCCTTCATATTGATTGTATCTTTTTATTTTGGGAGATATCCAACTGTCTTTCAAAGGGATATAGAATTGATTTCTAGCTTGAGCAAGAGTTTCCACCAATGTATTTACAACCAAACTTTCATCATTTAATTCACCATTTTTATAATTCAAAATAGCTTGTTCTTGGGTAATGATTTTTGCGGTATTACAAAAAGGAATCCAGAGCAAGGTTCTTTGAAAAAAATCTATGTTCGTTTGATTTAACAACCTGAATACTTTATCGATACTGCATCCAGAAGGCGCTTCAACAGATTGATCCACTGCAACAATGAGAATACAATCGTGTACCAATTGAAATCCAGCCAACAAATCGGAACCATGAGATTGCCATTGGGCCACGAAGGAATTCATGAGCAACGACACGTCGTTCAATTCAGATTCATCTAAAATTTTATTTGCCGCAAAAACCCAAACTCGGGAATGATCGGGTAAATTTTGTATCAGCATATTAAATGTGGTCTTTGATTAATTCAGCAATATCAAGAACTTGAACTTCATTTTCTTTTTCAAAATGTTTGGTACCATCGCGCATCATGGTCATACAAAATGGACAATTTACAGCAATGATATCAGCGCCTGTTTGTAGGGCTTCCTCAACCCTTTCAACGTTAACTTCTTTACTTCCATTTTCAGCTTCTTTAAACATTTGAGCGCCGCCAGCACCACAGCAAAAACCATTGGTTTTGCATCTTTTCATTTCAACCAAATCAGCATCCAATCTCTCCATCACCATTCTTGGAGCTTCATAAACCCCATTTGCTCGCCCCAAATAACAACTATCATGGTAGGTGATTTTCTTTCCTGCAAAAGCACCTCCCTCAATAGCCAAACGACCTTGATTCAACAATTCATTGATAAATTGGGTATGATGTATTACTTCGTAATTTCCTCCCAAGTTGGGATATTCATTTTTCAGCGTATTGTAGCAGTGAGGACAAGCAGTTACGATTTTCTCAACGCCATAACCATTTAAAACTTCAATATTTTGCATGGCTTGCATTTGAAAAAGGAATTCATTACCAGCTCTTTTTGCTGGATCACCGGTACAACCTTCTTCCGCTCCTAGGATTGCAAAAGAAACATTGGCTTTGTTGAGAATATCGGCGAATGCCTTACTCACCCTTTGTGCTCTTTCATCATAACTTCCGGCACAACCTACCCAAAATAATATTTCCGGTGTAGTACCACTTTCTATAAACGATTGTAATGTTCTGATGTTGCCCATAATTGTCGCAATTTCGTTAATTTGCTTCATCTCTCATAATGAAATTTCACAATAAATGTGAATACATAAAAAAAGACGCTTTTGGCGTCTTTTCATGTGTCGACAAATTCAATGATTAATAGCCTGATCCACCCAAGCCAACTGGCTCACGGTATGGAACAATTAACAGCGGGAATGTAGCCTCTTCACACACCTTTTGGAAAGCACTGACTCTTAAAATACCTTCAGAAGTATTTAGAACAGACAACCATTTGCTTCGGCATGTATTGGTGTAATTCATGCACGTTGCTACAATGTCGGAATTGGCTTCTAATTCCTCAATTTTGGGCCTTAAACCTTTCTCTACCATGTGATTATGCCCTTGTATGGCATAAATGTGCGACATTTTGGCTTCCTCTCCACCTTCAGTGCGCTTCACCCCTATTACATGAACATTTGAGTAAAATACTTTTGCCCAATGTGCTACAGGAGAGAACTTTTGACGGGTTTCCGAATTCCAATCTACCGGCATGATAATGTCGTTTGGTGTTTGCCACGTAGAATTTGAGTTTAAATACAAAACAGGACAATCAAAACCAGATACTTTAGAGGTCATTCCACCGCCCAGTAATCCACTTTTCACTGCTTGAGCTCCAATTACAACCAAAGTTGCACCAAGCTTTTCTGCAGCTTTGGTGAGGGATTTCCAAAATCCTCCTGGTTCAATGGTGATTCCAAGCTCCACTCCATGTTTTGACTTAAATTCACGCTTTACTTCATCCTGATGACCACTCCCTAATGAAATAGAATCATCAGTTTGAACATACTCTAATGCTACCATACTCCGCTTTGCAACGGCTACTGCCGCCTGTAAAACTTCTTCAGCATTCACGAATTTGTCGATCGAAAATAAAATTTTTGTAGTAGTTTTATCCATAGGCGATTTAATTTGTAACAAATTAAAGAACTTTCTTTTGTTTTAACAAGTGAATATTTTATGAAAAAACCATTGTCTTTCAATTATTTCAAAATTATTTTGACCATTATTTTGTCTTTTAGTGTCAAACATACACTTGCTCAATCGTTTAGAGGAATGTCCATCACTCCGAAAAAAGAAATTTGGATTTCTGGCTCCAAAGGAACAGTCATTTACACCTCCAATAATGGTACAACTTACGACACCCTATCCCCCAAAAAATTTCAAAATAAAGATTTTCGTGACATTCATGCGATAGATCGAAATTCTGCCGTTATCATGAGTGCTGGTGATTCGGCGGTGATCCTGAAAACCTATAACCACGGACAATCTTGGAATGTGGTTTATGAAGACAATCGGCCCGGAATATTTTTTGATGTTATTGAAATCAACAATCAAACCGGTGTTGGAATAGCACTTGGTGACCCTCTTCCTGATTCTTTGTTTAACAAAAACGACAACCATTCTACCAACAAACATTTTGTTGCCTTATACACACCCGACTATGGGAATCATTGGTATCCAATACCCAATGGAACCTGGAATGTTGCCACAAACAATCTTTCATCCATGTATGCAGCAAGTGGCACATCACTTGTATTCAACAAATTAGAAATCGATAAAACAACTTCAAAATGGAAAATTTTAATGGATTTCTATTTTTCTGGCGGGGGAAATACAGCGGCCGAAATTCGCCAAGTGATACTTTCGTTTCAGGTGCAAGAACCTAAACAAACATTTGAATATTTAAAGTTTGACTATCAGTTAAAATTTCCGCCCGGCGACGGTTGGGGAATTTATGGCATGCAGAAAATCAATGATCGTTTGTTTTGTTTTGGGGGACATTGGAAGTATCCCAATGCAAAAGATTCTTTCAGCTATATGATTCAACTGTCGAATGTTACTTACACCATTGGAAAAAATAAAATAAAGTCTCAAATTGCCACCCTGAGCACACCTATATCGCAAAATGGTTACCGAAGTGGAGGTTGCTTTTTTTACAATCCCCAAAATAAAAAATACTCAGGAATTTCAGTAGGAAGTAATGGAATAGACACTTATTTAATTCCAGGAAAACAGGGAATTTCAAAATCAAGTATTTCCAAAAAACAGAATTTTGCTGGCCAATTAAAAGGCTCCAATGTTTGCTTATTTGATGGCGAATATTTCTGGATTGCAGGTAATAAAGGTTTGGTTGCGAAAAAATCCAAATTGGAATTATTTGGATTTTAAATCATTCCGCTTATATAAAATAAAATCACGATTCGAATAAACTGAATCCAATCGCTGATCGTTAATATATTTGGGTCTACCTCCATAAATACTGTTCTTTTTGTGCAATAGGTACTTCGCTTGTGAGTTAAAAAATGTTGAATCTACCGATTTACGAATTACCCGTTTATTGGTTACTAAGTGTAGCCAACGGGGTTTGTCGAAGGCAATTACATCATCATCGTTTACAGTTTCCCTTATTTTTAGATAGATATCATTCTGGGTTTGGCCAATTACATCATTCCTGGACTCAATAAAACCAAACATCACAACCGTTGCCGCAAATTGTAGAAAAATAAGTGCTATCAATAAAAAGTAAATTTTATTTACAAAGAATTGAAAACGAGATTGTTGTAAATAGTTTTGAAATCCAACCAAAACAATCCAAAAGAAAAATGGAACAATTGGCAATAAATAACGAGTTCCCTGCATGATTGGCCAAATAACTACAATTGCAAAATTGACAACAATCCAAAAAACTACTGGGGCAAAATAGAACAAAGGTTCCTTGGATTTTATGGCATAAATAAAGCAAAGAATGACACCAATTCCTAAAAGAATGGTGACAAAATTAAATGCAAAAGCAGGCAAAATCTTGGTGAAACTTGAATGAGGGAAATTTAGCAGTTCACTAAGGTAACCTCGCAAATTTTCAATACAGGATTCCACTGAAATTGACGATAAAATATCGAGGTGATTCGCTTCGTACTTACTGTCAACATTTTTGATGTAAAAAACGAGCAGTGTAAAAGGAATGAATGCCAAAAATTCTTGAAATTTCAGTTTTTTATCATTCTGATCTAAAACAATTTTGATCAACCAAGATCCCAATAAAAGAAATCCATTAACCCTTGTCAAGGATGCCAAAATGAGGGCAATACCCACAAATAAAATTCTTTTAACGTTGGAATATTCTTTGGAATACAGGAAATAGAAGAATAAAAAAACGGTTACAATAAACCACAAATCACTCATTAAACGGTCTGCAAACTGAATATACTTCGGATGCATAATTGCCAGCATAACCAAAAACAGAATGGCAATTGGGGGTAATTTATATTGACAATTTTGTAGTAATTTATAAAAAGCTACAATTCCCAGAATATAAAATAACCATTGAAAAATCTTGATTCCTAACCAATTAAAGGGTAAGAACTTTAAATATATCGAAAGAAACAATGGATATCCGGGTGGATATAAATACGGGCCCAGGGTACCATCGGAATGTTGCATTGACCAAGTGTTATACTGGGCCAATTCTTGGGTATTTCCTTTGATTAATGCAAAAGCTTGAGACAAATAAAGCGCAAAATCATCTCCCCATTCATGACCTGTGGTCATTACGAGGACTCCCCCAATAAAAGCAAAAGTAAGTAAGAGTAAAATCCACTTTCTTTTCAAGCAATATTGCAGGATGACGGAGCCCATTTATTTAGAAAAGAGGTTGTATTTCAAGATACAATAAATTGCACGAAATCCATCTTTCCAACCAATTTTCTTACCTTCTTCAAAAGTTCGTCCGTAGTAACTGATACCCACTTCATAAATTCTAACTTTAGGAATACGGGCAACTTTAGCTGTTACCTCAGGTTCAAAGCCAAAACGCTTTTCCTTTAGTTCTAAACTTTGAACAATGTTGGTTTTAAACATTTTGTAACATGTTTCCATATCTGTAAGGTTCAAATTGGTAAACATGTTGCTCAAAAAAGTGAGGAATTTATTTCCAATGCTATGCCAAAAGAAAAGAATCCTGTGTGGCTTCCCTCCCATAAATCGGCTACCAAAAACCACATCGGCTACATCTTCATAGATTGGCTTTAAAAGAATATTAAATTCATTTGGATCATATTCAAGATCGGCATCTTGAATTACAACTACATCACCTGTAGCCTTTTTAATTCCTGTATGGAGAGCAGCACCCTTTCCCTGATTTACCTCATGAGAATATAGCTGTAAATTCATTGAAGGGTGTTCATTTTTGTAAGCTTGAAGAATCTCCCAAGTATTGTCTTTTGAACAATCGTTTACAACGATGATTTCTTTTTCCATTCCACCCAATAGCTGAACTGTTTGAATTTTGTTCAAAATATGGTGAATGGTAGGTCCTTCATTGTAAGCAGGGATAACGATAGAAAGAGTTTTCATGAAAACACAAAAATAGTTAATTAGTAAGGAACCTACAAATTAGTTATTTGCATAATATGCAAATAAAATTGGGGACTAAATAACCAATTCAACTTCCATTAACCCAGGTACCAAATATATTTTGCCGGTTTTTTCTTCTACGCATCTAAATCGGCTTCTCAATTTATCTATTTTGCGAAAAACGCGCCCGTCTTTGGTTTTAAACAACGTTTGAAAAGGAATTGATTCAACCAACACCAAATGATCTGGTTTTTGATCATACCCTCTAAGGGTTTTAAATAAATAAGGGTCGGTACAGCTGCTTGCTTTAGGATTTTTCAAATACCGATCTAGGGCATGTTGAACATCTTTTGGTAAAATAGTTTCTGAAAGCATTGGTTTGGTCACAATTTGAAATTCCTGTTTCCACTCTAAGCCATGTGGCATAACCTTAAAACCGCGTTTTTCAAAATTTATAAGATGAGCTGTTTCATGTAAGAAAGTAACCAAAAAAGCATATTGATTTAAATCTTTATTGATAGAAATCCTATGGGCCTCACCTGGTTTTGGCGGTCTATAATCTCCAAGTTTGGTGGTTCTGGGTTTTTTAATTCGCAGCTGTATACCATATTTCCATAAAAGATCGTGTGCATAATCAGCACTGCCTTCAGGTAGGTACTTTTTTAAAATTAGCAACAACTCCGACATCCCTCAGAATCTTTTTAAAGTTTATCAATAATGAGGGATGAGATATGATTCCCAATTGAAAATGAACTTGTTGCGGCCGGACTAGGGGCGTTCAAAACGTGCACACATAAACGGCTTTCCTGGATGTAAAAATCATCAATCAAGCCACCATTTTTATCGCAAGCTTGAGCTCTAACACCTGCTCCGGCTGGCTCTAAATCTTCCATTTGCACCTCAGGAACCAATCCTTGTAAAGCTTTTGTAAATGCAGCTTTAGAGAAAGATCGGTAATATTCCCCAAGTCCTGTTTTCCAATATTTAAACGCTACTTTTCTAAATCCTTTCCACAAAATGCTTTCAAAAAATTCTATAAAATGGAAATCAGATTTTTTATATCCTTCACGTCTAAAAGCGAATACAGCATTGGGGCCTGCTTCAATTTCGCCTGAAATTCTACGCGTAAAATGCACCCCCAAAAACGGGAAATTGGCATCTGGAACTGGGTAAATAAGATTTTTCACCAAATGAGCTTTCTCGGGCTTTAAGCTATAGTATTCACCGCGGAATGGAATGATTTTCACATCCAATTTCTCCCCTGAAAGCGCGGCAATTTTATCGCAGTACAACCCCGCACAGTTCACCATCATGCTACCGGAAATACCTTCACCTTGCTGAGTAAAAAGTTGAACAGAATTGTCGTTTTGCATGATTTTAGAAACCCCAAATCCAAAGTAAATTTTAACATTTTGCTTTTTTAGTTTCTCTGATAAACGAATACAAATTTCTTTGTAATTTACAATACCCGTTTGCGGCACAAATATTCCCTTAACGCCAATACAATGAGGCTCATAATCTTTAATTTCGGATTGACTGATGTATTTGATACCATCTAGTCCATTTTCTAATCCTCGTTGGTATAATGTTTCAAGTGCAGGGATTTCAGCCTCTGTTGTGGCAACTATAATTTTACCACAAAGATCAAATTTAATGTTTTCAGCTTTACAAAATTGAATCAATGCATCATATCCCTCAATACAATTCTTTGCTTTTAAGCTTCCAGGTTTGTAATAAATTCCGGAATGAATCACACCGCTGTTATTTCCAGTTTGATGCTTGGCTACATCGTACTCTTTTTCAACAATTGCAATTTTCAACTCTGGTTTCTTTTCCAACAATTGATAGGCCGTTGCCAATCCAACGATTCCCGCACCCACTATTACAACATCGTGATGTTCCATAACGCAAAAGTAATCTGAATTCCGAAAAATATATTAACTGATTTTCCCAATGCTCAGATAGGATTGCCCTATCAAACATTCCATACATTTTTTCTGTTTGCAAAAAATTTCATTTTGCGCAATTAATTGTTGGCTATGCTTCGCAGAACGATTAAAAATATTCAGCCAATTCATTTTTTTTACGATTTTATTATTTTCTGGAGGAACTTGTTCCAAAATATACATGGCATGTTCAATCAGCGACTGGTTTCCGTGATAGGTTCCATAGGCCATCCAAATAGGTACAACAACATTAATAATCAATTGATTCACGTGTTGTATGCCGTTCGAAGTATTTTCATGAGTGTTGGCATTGGCGTTGGGAACGGTCAATGCAACGGTTAACTTGTCTATCAATTCATTATATTCCAATGGTTTAAGCCAATGAGTTAAATTACTTTGTTGTTTATTGAGCCAATTTGACCATTGTAATATTCTTAAATCAGGAAAAGCATTTGGGCGTACTTTTCCAAAATACCAGCGTAATTGATGCTCTTTTAACTGAAATTTATGTTTGAGAAATAGAAAGTTCGTCCACAATTTATGAGAAAAATCTTTTTCAAATAAATGATCTACAGGAAGTCCACTTTGCCCAATCCAAAATGCACAAAGCTCAGGTTCTGTCATTTTCTGAATTCTAAAAACATCTACTTGAGAAACCAACTGTAACATAGATTGTCGGTTTTGACTATCCATCCAATATTTGGCAAATTGGAACAAAACAATTTGCTGCCAATTGCCCTTGTATTCAAAATGTTTGAGAAGCACTTCATCTACTTTTCTTTGCCAACGTTTGGATTGAGCAAATACCAGTTGCTGATATTTTTCTGACACCAATACTTTTTCATGAAAGTTGTGGCATGGAAACTCGCCATTTTGTTGAAAATGATTTTGCGATTTTTGCAAATCTTTTAGGCTAAAAAAGTTTTTCAAGGACAATGAAGGGATGATTCTGTTGTGTAAATCATGTACATCTTGCTTAAAGTCCCACACCACATGTAACACAACTTGAGTGTATTTTTCGTCGAGGTGGTGTTGATGTTCAAACCAATTTTTAGAATCTACATGTATTTCAATTGCACCGTGCAATACAACGCCGTTAATTTCTATTTCCGCACCTGTAAAATCAGGACCTTGGCCTTCATTCAGAACACCGAAATTTCGAATAATGAGCGGTAAGTTATTTTCAGTTTTTAAGGGCTTAACAACAGCCAACTTTGCATTCCAAAAATGCTGTAAAATTTCCTCTTTCACTACAATCTCTCCTATATTACCTTAAAGATACAACAGAGAATTGAGATTTGAAAGGGAGGACTAATCGTTCAATGAGTAGGTAGTTTCTAATGTAGTATGCTGAATTCGGTGTTTTTTGAGCAAATCACGAATTTCATTTTTGACAGTTTCTTGATGCTCCACTTTCACTTGTTCTTTGAGCAGAATGGTAGCGGTAAAGGCATTTCGAGTGGTACTAATTGCCCACAAATGCATGTCCCTCACTTTGTCTACTCCATCAATTTCTTCAACCATATTTTGAATTTGCATAGAATCAATGCCTTCTGGCACTCCATCTAAACTCAGTTTCAAACTAGAAGTAAATAAAGACAATGTTCCCCAAAGAATCACCACACAAATTCCAAGTCCTAAAACTGGATCAATCCACTGCCATCCCCATTTTGTCATTGCAAAGCCACCAGCAACTACAGCCACGCTGACTAAGGCATCTGCGGCCATGTGTAAAAAGGCCGCGCGGTTGTTAAGCTCATTGCTTCGCATGAAAATCAATGCCGTTAAAGTATTGATTACCACACCAATACCAGCAACAACACTCACGGTTAACCCATTGGGATGTTCAACATTATTCAATCGATGGTAGGCATCTATACCCATAGACCCCACGGCAATAAATAGCAAAACACAGTTAGCTAAAGAAGCGAGTATCGTTCCTTTGCTAAATCCGTAGGTATAGGAAGAAGTAGGACTTTTGGTTGCCATTTTAAAGGCAAACCAACTGATAAGTAAGCCAGCCACATCACCCAAATTATGCCAAGCATCGGCGAGTAATGAAAGTGAATTTATTTGATATCCATAACCAAGTTCGATCAGCACAAAGGTAAAGTTCAGAATAATTCCAAGTAGGAATTTCCGACCCATTTCTAAGTGGTGATCGTGGTGGTCGTGGTTGTGCATTAAAGTCCGAGTACTTTTTCTTGAGGATTTTTACCGTCAAGCATCATTTCAGGGTTTTCGAGTAAATTTTTCACTCTCACCAAGAAGCTTACGCTTTCACGGCCATCGATAATTCTGTGGTCGTAGCTTAAGGCAATGTACATCATTGGTCGAATTACAACTTGACCATTTTCAGCAATTGGGCGTTCAATGATATTGTGCATACCAAGGATACCACTTTGAGGTTGGTTGATAATAGGAGTACTCATCATAGAGCCAAAAACACCACCATTGGTGATGGTGAATGTACCTCCTGTCATCTCGTCGATTGTCAATTTGTTATCACGTGCTTTAGTGGCTAAACGTTTAACTTCTTTTTCAATTTGATCGAGGGACATATTTTCGGCAGAACGAATAACAGGCACAACTAAACCTTTAGGTGCGCTCACGGCAATTGAGATATCGCAATAATCGTGGTAAACAATTTCTTCCCCTTCAATTGATGCATTCACTGCAGGCCAATCTTGAAGAGCAATACACACTGCGCGTGTGAAGAAACTCATAAAGCCTAAACCAACGCCAAATTGTTCTTCGAAACGTTTTTTGTATTTCGCACGAAGGTCCATCACTGGCTTCATGTTCACCTCATTAAATGTGGTTAACATGGCGGTTTCATTTTTAGCAGCAACTAAACGTTTAGAAACAGTTTTACGCAAATTCGACATTTTCTCTCTGCGATCGTTTCTGCCAGTAGATTTGAAATTACCTTGTTTTACTCCACCAAGTTTCACAATAGCTTCAAGGGCATCAACTTTCGTTATTTTACCATTTGAGCCAGAACCTTTCACTTGAGAAGGATCAATACCATATTCATTTAACAATTGAATAGCCATTGGAGAAGCCAATACATCAGAAGCTACAGTTGGTGTTTTCTCCGCAACAGGAGCAGCGGTTTTCTCTGCCTTCACTTCAGCAGGAGCTTCAGTTTTTTGAGTAGAAGGAGGAACGGCAGCTGCTGCTGGCCTAGCGGCTTCAGTATTGATTACTGCAATTACAGTATTGATTGCAATGGTATCACCGATATTACCAATGAGTTTTTCAACCACACCAGCTTTTTCGGCATTAACTTCAAAAGTAGCTTTGTCACTTTCAAATTCAGCGATAGGGGCATCCATTTCAACCCAATCACCTTCTTTCACTAACCAATTTGCAATGGTTACTTCGCTTACAGATTCGCCCGGAGCGGGCACGATAATTTCAATGGCCATAGTTTGAGGCAAAAAATATTTACAAAGTTAGTATTTTTAAGTGTTGATTGCTTAAATATCTGATGAAAACAAAGGTTAAAGATGAAATAAATATAAAAAAAGCAAAAAAGGCTGTGTAAACACAGCCTTTTATATTGAAATATTGAGATATTATTATTTAAACAAGATATAACTTGCACCCAAATGCAATTGGAAATACCAATCGTTCAAACCATTTGTTGAACGTGGAGCATTTGGAGCAATTTTGTCTTTTAATGAATAATTTGAGATTTTATTCATGTCAGACTCGGTGATGCCGGGGAGTTTGTCATAAGCAGCCGCACGCATCGCGTCGTAGTCACCACCAAACCAAACACCAGGTCCGTAATCATCTAAGTAATCAGTAGAAGTATAAACGGCTTTCATTTCACCTTTAAACGCCCAACGTTTTCTCAAATAGGTAAGGCTAAATGATGTTCCAACATTGAATGCAATTGGGCTATATGGTTTTGCACCAGGTAAGTAATTTTGTCCCTCAGAACCTAAATCACGCAAATTATAAAGATGTTCGTTTTTCATACGAGCCACATAATCTGAATATGCTTCTTTATTACCTTGATTTGTATAGGCATAACGATACGTATTGAAGTAAATCATGCCAAGGCTCAATCCTAAGGTTGGTATAATTCGAGAAGTTTTACCTGTAGATAATTGATAAGGTCTTAGATGCCACAAACCTTCAACTTCTGCTATTCCCATTTTTGTCCAAAAATGAACTGGGTAGCTATTACCTGCGGCAGTGAATTCGTTGTAATTTTCATCGTATGACATCAAAGGAGATGTTCCAGAAAACAAACCCGTTGCCCAAATATTATGAATAGAAATTTCAGAATAATAAAGTGTACCTTTTAGTGAAAAACGGCTGTTAAAATTGAATTGACCATAGCCACCAAAACTATATTCAATGGTTGAAGGCAAAGGTGCATATTTATGTTTAATATCACCACCACCATAGATGGCACCACCGCCCCACATTCCAATTTCCCATACTCTAATTTTTTTGATCACTTCACCTTTAGATTTGAACATAGGCAAGTTAACACCAATACCCAAAACATCTGATTGCTCTTGACCACCACCGATACTCTTTTGACGCAAATATCTGTTATATTCTGCAGTATCTACTTTACTCAATTCAAGAGCTTGTGAAGGGGTAAGTTTAAATTTAGGGATATTGACACTTGTACCTGAAGCTAAAATAGCCTTTGCTGGATTTCCTTGAATGTAATCAAACACCATGGTATCCCCTTTTTTAGAGAATGTATAATCTACTTTATTGCCATTTGAATCAACAAATTTAGCAATACTCGGATTTCCAATAGCATTGATTCTAACTTGTCCGAAATCATGATTGATACCTGTTATCAAATCAGATAAACCTGCATTTTGAATTGATTCTTTTTTAGAAACGATTATTGAAGGAATACGCACATCAATGTGTTTATCAAAGATAATGTCTTCAGACATGTTGGATTGATAAATGGTTTCAACATTCAAAGATTGGTTACCAGTACCAGAAACTGAGATTCCAATGGCGTTGCTGCCGGCGTAGTTTCTCACAAATGACAATGTTCCAACTTTAATATTGCTAGGTTTTGCATTTTTCGCAAAATCAAAATGAATCAAGCCCATTGAATTATCCGAACCGTTGAACACATTGTCTTGAAAAACCATGTTATTGATTGTATAATCAATTCCATCAGAACCAACATTTTCAAGCAAAATACCTGAAGCATTGTTTACCAAATTGAAATCTTTCAAAGTAGCTTTGATTTGACGACCTTCTCTAAGGTCTGTCAATGGCATTGCCATATAAATCAAAGGTTCTCCTGACACACAATTCACCATGTTAATTCCATTTAATTCAACACTTTTTCTGTGCCAAAATGGATCAAAACGAATTGGTTGAATTTGTGCTTTGAAATGTACATTTGACAATTCTACTTTACCATTTCCATCAGAACCAGTGATCACGATGCCCAATCCTGGGGCATTGGGGTCAGCATTCACAATCGTAATGGGATTCTCTTTGGTACCATTCATTATCAAAGTACCTTCTACTTGCAATACAGCACCAGAACCCAATTCAATTGTTGTTCCTGCAGGAACGGTTAACGTTTCGCCAACTGCTACAATTTTCACATCGGCAATCTTCATTGTAGACTGACCGAATACAGAATTCGCAATTGCGAAAAATATAAATAAAATACTATTTAGACGAATGGTCTTCATGATTTGATAATTTCAATTAATACTGGTTCTTTTAAGTTGATTTTTTTCACTGTTGTTTTAATGTCAACTTCATTAATCAACAGATATTTTAGTTTGGCAATATCAATGCCATTTAAATCGATTTTTGCACCTTGCACAGATTTTGTTTCTCTGTTAGCGCCAATCAATGTATAATTCACGCTGGCCACATCATAGTTGAAGTTTGTCATATCAGGATGAATTGCTGAAATACTGATTGATTTGCTTTGAATCAAACGATTTTCTGACAATTTATTTCCTGAAGCACCACTTACAACAATTTGAGGTGTAGGTAAATCTTGAACATAAATTGAATCAAACAACAAAGGCTCTCCGCTGGCTCCATTAATTTGAAACGCACACCATCCAGAAACGTTTGGTGTAAATTCTATTTTTCCTGCAGTTTGAGAAATTGAATTTGATTCCGCACAAGAACATAAAACTTTATCTGCTTTTAAGATGTTTTTAAATCTCAATGTAGCTTTTCTGCCTATGAAGAAAGTTTGCAATGTTTCTTTTTTATCGTCTTCAAATTCGGCAGGAATCACCGTGATGTTCAATTTGTCTACAATTCCTTTGGAATCAAATTTCACTTCGTATTGACCAGTTGTTTTAGGGATAAAATAGAGGGTATCACCCTTCCATTTATATTCATTCACTTCTGATCCCATTTTAGAAATTTGCAAGGTGGTTTCTTTTTTATTCGAAATGATAAAAGTGGCAGTATCGCCGGGTTTTAAAACATCTAAATTGTAGGCTAAAAGTACAACTTTATCTTTTTTATCTCCTTTGATATCCAATTCAACGGCTCCATTCAACAAGATTAATCTCAATCGAAGTTCAGCCAAAAGAGTTTTTACTACTGTAGCTGGAACGTGTTTGAATTTCCATTCCGACCAAAGAATAGGATTATTATTTTTAAGTCCATTCTGTAAATCACCCGCAAACAATCTTTCGAATTCTTTTCTCTTTGGGTTTTCCGCAGAAAGCTTTTCAGTATAATTTTTTAATCCAACGAGTTTTTCAAAAATCACATTGCTTTTCTTTTTGATGATAAAAAAGTTATCAGTGATGGAATAACCATTTGGCTCGCGATAGATTTTGTTTTTTTCATCGTATCCCAAAGCTTCGGTAAAATCAGCATCAATTTGATCCACTGCATCCATGGCGGACTTAATTTCAAGTATAACAACTTCTCTTGAAGTGGTTGATTTTAAATAAGCCGTCATTGTAGGATTGATTCTAAACCATTCAATAGGAATTTGAATAATCGACAAAGCAATGAATAGAAGATACAATACGCTGATTAATCGGAATCGTAAATTCTTTGCCTTTTTAATTCTTACATACTTTGCCATAATTATTTCACCATGATTAAAGGCTGACCAACCTGTGTTGATCCGCTAGTTTGTCCTACTAATTTAATATTATCAAAAATGATTGTACTTCCAGCAGGAGCTTTTGCTTCAAGGTCTCTCAATTCATTTCTGAGATATCGGGTAGCACTCTTCAAAGATTTTTTATTGCCAGAAGGATCAACAACAGTCATTTGGAAGTTCACCACTTGCCAAAATGTATTGGTAGATTCTAAACGATTTGCTTTATCTAAACTAGAAAGATTACCTCCAATGTCCATCAAGCCCACCGATAAAGCACCAGGAGCATGAGCAAACAATGTAACCTTGTCAACCACATTATCATTCACTTTCATGAAAATTTCAAACACACCTTCTTCACTAGGAACAATCTTCAAAGCATTTTTAACGCGTTTAACAGAAGCTTTAGGGGAATAAAAACTCACACCAGATTTTGGCAGAAATTGCGAATCTAAACTCAATTCGCAGGTAGAACCCACTTTTGCATTCAAATTCGAACGATCCATCACGTATCGGAATTCAGGTTTTAAAACGTTAAATCCACTTAATAAACGTTTATCGCCTACCAAAACTTCCAATGCGTAACTACCTGGTTTAGCAGGTCTGTAACTTACCGTAAAAACACCATTCCCAGCAGGCTTGATATCAACCAAAGAACCATTAATTTTTACAGTAGGAATGAGTCCTGCTTTCTCTGGCTTCACAGCCAGTTCAAGCGATTCGCCCAAAACCAAAGCTCTTCTGAATTTCTCAATAAACTTTGCATCATTGAGGGATATCAATTCAAATTTTGGCAAATCGATATTTTGATGGGTTAAATCAATCAAAGAATTGTAAAGAAAAACAGTTTTAAAATGCTCAAACATTGAATTTACCACACCATTTGGAGTTTCTTTAAAAAAGAAATCAATGGTTTTGATATTGTTTGACGTAAAATCTCTCAAGTTCACCAAATCAGAAGATAAATCTCGTTTAGATACTTTTGAAAAAGAGGTCAAATATTGATTCAAAATACCTTCTAATTTGGCAGCTAAATCACCTTTTCTCACAATTTTCTCTGAGAAATTATTTTCTCTGAGTTTATCTCCAGTAACCAAATTCTTTTCAGCATAATTGGAGTATTCCAATTCTAGTGCCGACAAACCATTCAAACACTCCAAAGTGGTGTTTTTCAAATCCATTTCTTGAGGGATTTGTGAGTTAAATGATTTTAGTTTGGTAAGAAGACGTGAGTTCAGTTCTGACTGAGTTTCCGATAAGTGGGTATAATGAACAACGTATTGACCTGGGCTCGAAAAAAATAAAAACAAAATAAAAACCAAGTACAAGAAGGAAAGCTTCTTGAACGAAAGGTTTTTAGAATGCGTTATTTGTATGGTAGATCCCATCTAATGTTGTTATTTTCCGCCTAAAATATTGTTGTATTTGTCGTTAACCTTGCGCAAATTTCCATTGTATGTTTGCATAAGGTCGTTAAATTCTGCCATTCTAGATTGCATTTCAGCTGAATTTTTAGCATTGGCTTCAAGTTCTGATTTAATTTGAGCAACGCTATTCGACATAGATTTCATTTGGGTATTTAATTCAACTAAAGTTGCGCTGAATTGAGCCATTGCATCTGCGTAAGAGTTTGTGCCTTGGGCATTGGTTCCTTCTTGTTGCAATTGAGGGAATACATTTTCCCAGTGATATTCTTTATCGTCGGTTTGTCTTTCAAAGGCAGAAATTAAGAATACGATTGCCTCGATACTCAAACCTAGGATAAATAATTCATTGGCGAATTGCCATCCTAAGAATTTAAACATGGCACCAACAAGTACCACCGCAGCACCAAATCCGTAGATAAAGGTGATAGCATCTAATTTTCCTTTCGGTTTATTGCTCATAATATTGATTTTTTTGTGAATGGTGTTATTTTTTTAGTAAATGTTCCTGAAAATTGTTCCAATTCGCTACGTTTTGGTTCAATGCCTTTTTGGTTGCATTTTTTGTAGCTACGATTGCTATGATTACAACAGCCAAAAGACCTAAGAAAAAGTATATCAATTGATTATTGAATTTTTGATCCAATGTTTCTTGTACGCCTTTAACTGTTTCATTTTGTTTTTCAAACTTTTTTGAAAACTCATCCAAAGCCAAGTTCATGGCTCTTTCATTTTGAGCTTGTAATTCTTGTGATTTTGTAATCTCAGCCTGCAATTTGTCTGTCATTCCAGCCACAGTGGCTTCAAGTTTTTGGTTGCTTTGCTTTACAGCATTCAACTCGCTTGAAAGCTTTTGATTACGCACCTCCAATGTCTTTATTTTCTTATCTAAATCATAATCCTTTTCCCCTTGTCCATATGCAAAGAATGGAGTGATTAGCATTAAAGCAATTGTAAAAAATTTCATAGTTTTTTTGTTGATTGATTATACAAAGATACTTCTTTTTTTTGTAGTTTGAAGACAGCAATATTTATGCCAATAATGATACTTTTAACATTTTCAGACATTTTGAATAAAACTGTTCGAAATAATTCTAAAAAATTTCATGCAATAATGAAGAATAATTATGAATTTAACGTAAACCTATCATCATTCTAAAATCATTTGCTTCACTTGAAATTCATTTTTAGATGTCCAGCATTTCACATAATAAATGCCCTTTTTAAATTCCCTTAAATGAATTTGAGCGGACATACCCTGCACCTGTTGGCTTAGAACAATTCTACCGAGTTCATCGTAAAGCTCAACTTTGCTTATTTTAAAATTCCCTTTTGATTCAACATTCACCCAATTTCTGGCCGGATTGGGGTAAATTGCAAAATCTACAGTGTTAATTCTCTTTTGACTCAAAATATCTTCTTTATTAAACAATCGAGCGCTATAAATTCCATTACCATGCGTAGCCAAGGCCACCGTGCCGTCTTTATGTCTCACATCAAACATTTCACAAACCATATTGCCTATTGTCTCAGGTGCTTGCTGCACCCATACCGTATTCAATCCTTTCAATGTGTCTGTTGCAAAAAATCCAATACTTGTGGCTACCAAATAAATCATGCCATTTTGAACAGGGACAATTGAAGCCCAACGCACCGAAGGACCATTACCACTACCATTCGTATTTTGCTCCAAATTACCCGCCACTTTTTGCCAAGTTTTACCAGCATTATCAGAATAAAAAATACTGTAAATTCCATAATTAGAGTATGTGAGAATCACTTGATCTCCATTTAATGGATTGGTGTTCATACAACTCACATTTCCGGAAGGCAAAACACTATTCACTGTAATATCTACCGGTTTCATATTTCCAAGGTGAGCACTATCTACTCTGTAAACCCTTTTTTGCGCGGTACCATAATATACTCTATTTGGAGGATTTTTGCAAGCATGTATAGCTGTAACATTCATATTGGGAATTGGAACGGAATCAGAACCCCTCGTCCAACCCAATGAAATTGAATCATTTTTATTGTCTAGTACGATTTCATTTAGTTTATCATTCCTCCACAAATACTTCCCTCCGGCCAAATACATGATATTTTGATTGTTTGGATCAAGCACGAAAGGATTGATAAAGTCATAATTTTTCCCGCCAACTGGATCAATTCTTCTATACGATGTTCTTTGTAGTGCGCTGTTCACTGTAGCCTTAATCATCTTACCTTGTTGTTTAGAAAAATAAAATGTTTTTGCGCCATCTTCTATGGCAGAATATGAACCATCTCCGAAATACACCGTTTCCCAATTTGCATTACCATCAAATGAATTCACCATTACTTGATTATTGTCTTGCGCACCGCCTACTAAAATTGGACTCATATCCGTTCCATGATCAAGAGATACTGTGTAAAATTGAGTGGTTAAATATCCATGATTCAGAGAAATCCATTCAATTGAATCTTTTCTAGCGTTGTTGGATAAAAAAACACCACCGTCATTGGAATTTAGCATTTTATCTGGATTTGAAGCATAAAAAACCAATTGATGTTGATCGGGATGATTGTTCGGCCAAACTCCCACATCAGGGAATTTTGCTCCTTTTTTATAGCCACCAATCATGGTTGTGCTGGTATTGCTTTTAAATGCTGTAGTAGAACGATAAATATTTGTTCCTCCAATAAATACAACATTTGAATCTGCTGGATGAACTTTCACAAACATGTCGTAGGATCCTTGTACATTCCATTTTTCAAAAGGTCCACCATTATTGGGCAAATTCTGAGACAAATCTTCCCAAACCATTGAATCTTTGCCATCTACCGATTTTAGGTTTTGATACTGAAATAAGGCGTTGTATTCTATATCACCTTTATAATTTTGAGTGGACATACCCCATCCATTCGTATTGGCCAAAAAATACACTTTGTTTTCATTTTGAGGATCTATTCCAATTACAATGCGATTGTATTTGGCCCCCCAATTTGAAGGCGTAATATTCACAAAGTCGGTTCCATTTACCGAACGCCAAATTCCTTTCTGAACTCCGTCTGAGCTCATGGTGAAATAGACCACTCCAGTTGAAGTAACTGCCACATCTGTAAAATAGGAAGCACCAACTTTCATGCTTTTCCATGTTTTTCCATTGTCTGTGGATTTCATCAAATTGTTATAGGTGGCGGCATAAATTACGGTAGTTGAATCTGGGGCGGAAGGATCAATAGCCACGTTCCAAACCAACTGCCATGATGTTGAAAATGTTGTAGGCACACCACCTGCCGTTGATTGAATTTGTTGCCATGATTGACCACTGTCGGTAGAAATAAAAAGTCCATCACCCAAATAGTAAGCCCCAGGGGAACCTGCACTTTGACCATAAGCCTCACCAGATCCCATGATCCAAACATTTTGATGATTTTTTCGAATATCCTGAGCCAAACAAGTGGCACTTTTTAATTCATTTGATTTTTGAGTTGATTTCCAAGTATTACCGCCATCTTCACTTAGCCACATACCACCGGAAACAGAACCTGCAATTATTCTATTTTCATTGGTAACATCAATACCCAAGGCTCTTGTTCTTCCGCCAATGTTATAGGGGCCTCTATGCATCCAAGGCGTACCAACCAAGGCCAATTCTGATGATTTTTGAGCTTGTGGTAAAGTTTGAGCAAACGCCAATTCCTTCAATCTCATATCCAAAGGAATTTTACCTGTTGAGGGATCAGACAGCCTTCTATTTTCGTAGTTCATTCTTGCATTTGCACCATGTTCTTGTGCTTGCGCCCAAAGTCCCCCAAAAACAAACATGCTTAAAGACAATAAAAACGGATGTTTCAAATTCATTTTGTAAAAATGGAGAATATTGTTCGATAAATCCACAAAATGGGTTAAAATTTGGTGCAGAAAGTGCAAAATCAAATTTCGAATTTTCGGAAATGTCTATAAAAACCAACAAAAATTGAAAATAGATTAAAATTAATCTTGCAAAAACAAATAATCTGTTATTTTTGAAGTTCGGATATGCAGCTCAAGCGAATCATTTTCAGCACTTTCATAATTTTCAACACCATTCTTTTAAATGCACAGGTTGGACGCATATCTGGCAGTGTATTTGAAAATGAAACCAATGAACCTGTGGCATTTGCATCTATTTTTTGGGGCAGCAGCAACAAAGGTTTTTACACCAATTTCGAAGGTAAGTTCAACGTTAATTTAGATGAACTACCAAATGATACATTGAGAGTAGTTTACAGTGTTTTCAAAACTAAAACAGTGTTGGTTTCAAGTTTTAAAGACAGAAAAGACATTCAAATTTTCTTAGAACGTGAAATTGTAAAATCGGCAGACATTGAAATTAAATTGGGCATTAACCCCGCCATGAAATGGGTAGAATTGGCTCAAAAAAACGCTGAAAAGAACAACCCCAATAACGCCAGCAATTACGAATGTGAGGTATTTAGCAAAACCATTTTATCGCTAAACAACATAGGCAAAGGGATGAAAAACAGCAAATTAGGCAAAGAAATCGGACCTTTATTTGACACAATGACATTTGTTACTGGTGATTCTTCAAAAGCCATTTTGCCGATATTTTTCAGTGAAGTTCTGAGCAACTATTATCATCAGAAAGAACCGTCTCAAAACAAAGAAAACATTCTTGCTTCTCGGATTAAAGGCGTTGGCGTGGCCGATGGAAGCTTTATTTCACAGCTTATGGGGTCTGCGTTAACCAAATATAACGTTTACAACCCAACATTGGTTGTTTTGGCCAAAGGTATTCCCTCACCCATTGCTCCAACGGCCAAATTACAATACAACTACAAACTTGTGGGCGTTGATAAAATGGGTCCCAGACGTTTATTCATGGTGAATGTTACTCCTAAAAACCCAAAAGATTTGGTTTTTAAGGGAATGATATGGATTGAAGACACCACGGGAGCAATTGTGCGATTAAGCATGGAATTGGATGGCAACGCAAACTTAAATTATATCGACAAACTTAGGGTTTCCCAGGAATATTTACCAGCACCCAACGGCATTGGTTACATTTGTAACAATTCAAGAAGTTTTTTAGATATAGCAGAAGTCAATGAAAATGCCAGTGGATTAATGGCTACAAGTATCATTAGCTGTAAGAACATTGTATCAAAATCCACCTTCGAATCTGGTTTTTTCGACAACAGGATTTCAACGGAAGAGAACCTGAATAAACCAGATAGTTTTTGGGAAGCAAAAAGTCATCTTCAGTTAAGCGCTAATGAAAAGCGTATTTATGCGAGAATTGACTCTGTTAAAAAGCTTCCAAGCATCTCTAAATGGGTAGATTTGGTAACCTTTATCCTAGATGGTTATGTAAAAACCAAATACATTGAAATAGGTCCTTATTACTATTTTGCAGGGATCAATTTTGTTGAGGGATTCCGCAACAGAATTGGATTTAGAACCTCTGCAAATGTTTCCAAAAACTTTCAATTTGAAGGATTTCTTGCATACGGTTACGGCGATAAAAAATTCAAATATGGAGGGACATTTGACTGGTACCTTCAACGAAAGAAGGGAATAACATTATCCTTGCAACACACAAATGATGTTGAATTAATTGGTTTTAGCGATAATGATGCAGTTGCTACCGACAATTACTTGATAACGGCATTAAACATGATAGGAACACGCAATGTGACCTATTGCAAAACCAGTAAAATTGATTTTGCCTCAGATATTGTTAAAGGTTTGCGCGCCAAATTGTCTTTGAGTCATAGAAGTTATTTGTACCCAAGCAATGATAGATTTTCGTTGGGTTGGTATGATTCATTGCCAGCGCTACACATTGAAAATCAAATGGTGAATGCAACTGCCACCATCAAATTAGAATATGAACCAAAAGTATTCCATTTGATTCGAAACAACAAAAGAAGGGCAATTCACGAACCAGGTCCGGTTTATTCAATTTCTTATCAACGCGGTGTTAAAGGCATTTTTGGCAGCGAATTTGAATATCAAAGATTGGGCGTTGGATTGTCTACCAGGAAAATATGGCCAAACATTGGAAGAACTTTGTTTTCAATTAATGCAGCCAAGGTTTTTGGGAATATTCCTTTCCCGTTATTGAATATTCCATTGGGTAACCAAGCCTTTATCTATAATTTCCGTGCATTTAATCAAATGAGATTGTTTGAATTTGTATCGGATCAAAACGTACAAGTTGCACTAGAACATCATTTCAATGGATTTATTTTCAATAGAATTCCAGGAATACGCAACCTGAAATTACGTGAAATTTTTACAGTAAAAGCAGTTCATGGCACTTTAAGCAAAGCGAATCGAGAATTGATTCCATCTGAAATTCCCAACAAAGGGAAAATCAACCCAATACATGGGTTCGACGATAAACCTTATGTAGAATATGGATTTGGAGTTGAAAATATCTTTAAAGTACTGAGAGTTGACGCCATTTGGAGAGCTACCCATCAATATAACCAACCATGGAGAAATTTGGCCATCAAAGTTGGATTGGTTATTGGCTTCTAATGATAAACGGCCATCTCACTAAAGAGAACTTTGGCATCCGCAGAATTGCAAATATTACGTGTATTAATTTTTGCAGAATATTCAACTACCAAATAGCTACCTGGTTGAAAAATACCGTGAGTTTGAAGTAACAATGAGGCAATTGCACCCATGATTGGGTTGTGTCCAACTATCAGAATACATTGAGCTTCGGGAAATAAATTAATCACATCCACCATAGGCTCAAAATCCCAACATTCATAGATGTTTTTTTCTTCAAATTCGGTAATTGTTTTAAAATTGGCTGTTTGAAGTATTACATCTTTGGTTTGAATGGCACGAATAGCGTCGCTAAACACACAAACATCAGGATTCAATCCTTTTGCCACCATGTCTTTGGCCATATATTGGGCCATTTTAATTCCCCTAGGGGTTAATTTTCCTGAATTAGAGCTAAAGTCTCTAAAGTATTCTGCATGACGCATGAATATTATTTTTTGTGTCATTTTTAAGATCAACTAAGAATGTAAGTACTTGTATTTGAAATTATTTGGGATGTTTATAGGTTAGAAAATGCACGCCAACCCCTATCCAACCTAATGTCATTAAACTTCCTCCTATTGGCGCATATTTGCCAAAAGCACGCAGTTCGGCACCATAAATTTCGTTCAATGCAACGATGTATAAACTTAAGGAAAATATGAATACCCCCAAAAGAACCGAATAAATTGAAAACCTCAACATAGAAGATGGCTGCTCTTTCCTTTGTTCTTCTACCGTATGAAATTTGTAACCCGATTTATACGCTGCAAAGGCCATTAAAGCGAGTGCATTGCACATTAAATATTCTGTGGCCGTCTTCCATGTCCCAAGATATTTGATGGATACTTTTTTCTCCAATCCATGTGCACCAAAAGCACCGAGAATGATGGCCAAAGCGACCATAAAAGCACCAAGAGCAAAATAATTATGCCTGTTTCTTACCATGTTTGTTTTGTAATTTTATAATGATTCCAAAAGTTGTCCACCTCGGCGGTAAAGGCAAAATGGAAATTTCAGAATATTTTTGATTGCTTATATTTTGAAAATTCAAATATAAAGAAATTCGATTGGCAATTGAATAATTCACATTTGCACTGTACAACCAAATTCCCTCATTCACAACATTTCTTTCTTGATATCTAGCTTGAGCATGAACATTTAAACCAGCTACCACTGGTACCGAAATGCTCACAATTGCTTGATGTGAAAGATAATTCAGTGCGTTTTTAGAAATGATCTTTTCTTCTTTTGTATTGTTTAGGTTCAATCCACAGTAACCCAATTGAAATTTGAATCTATTGATAAAAAAATCAAACTGAAATTCTAGACCTTTGGCTATATTTTGATTGTAATTCACAGGAGACCATGCGCTATCTAAACTTACACGTGTCCAATCAATTAACTGAGAAGTATTTCTTTGAAACACATTTAAAGATCCCTGTAATTTGGATTTGGCAAAACGAATTCCCATTTCAAAACTTTCAGCACTTTCAGGCTTCAAATAAGGATTGCTTCGGTTTGTTGGTCCTTTGTAATACAAATCTGTGAATGTTGGTAGTCTTTGCGCGGTTCCGTAATTTCCATAAACAGTGTAGATATGATTCAATTTATATGATAATTCGAGCCCTGGATAAAGTTTAAAACCTAACTCAGATTGATTCAGAGCATAAAGTCCCCCAGAAATAAAAAAGGCACCAATTTGGCGATTCACATCGATGTAATTCCCTAAAAAACTTCTATTTCTACGGCCTAAATTTGAACTTGCTATTTTTTCCTCCCGGTATTCAGTACCCGCAGAAATATTGAAATTGTCAATTGTCTTAAACCATTGAATATCAGCCATAAAAACATCTGAAGTATGTTTATTTTGAGAAAATGAGGGATTAAAATTCCGATAAACATAATGGTCAAAATTGTTCCTTAATCCAACGTTGGCGCGCAACACATGACCGCCTCCTAATTGGTGTATTGCCCTCAAATTTCCAAAAACAGTATTCACAGTTTCGTGGGATGCCGAATCTCCTGGCGCCGCATAAAATCCATTGGCCCCAAAATCATTGTTATTCCCTCCAAGTAGCGCATTTATTTCAGTTTTTTTCAGAGGGACATTGACTTCGGCCATATTTCTATAGGTTTGAAATGCCGAATTGTTTCGGTAGCCGTTTCCATTGTCGAGGGATGATGAAAACCAACCATTTACATTTTTGTTATTGAAGGTTGCAAACACCCGAATACCTTGATTATAATATGTTTCCCCAGTTCTATTTTTCTCAAAGCTGCTACCCCCAAAACTGTTCAATTGCAACCCATTTTTGAAAGACTTCTTGGTAATAAAATTAACAACTCCAGCCATGGCATTTAAACCATAACGACGGGCATTCGCCCCTTTAGAGATTTCAATCCTGTCTATTGCCTCCAACGGAATTGGTAAATTCATCATGTGGTGTCCTGTTTGTGCATCGGACATTCTTACACCATTGATTAAGACTAAAACTTGATCAAAACCGCTACCTTGGATACCAATATCCGTTTGCACACCTCCGAATCCTCTTTGTCGAGAATCTAAGCCTACAACATATTTTAATACGTCTTGAGAATTTTGAACAGGCAATTTTTCAATGTCTGATGATGTAAGGATTCTGTAATTACTGCCTACTAAGTCTAAAGGAATATGGTTACCCAAAGAACCAACATTTACATTTACATCTGGAAATTTCCACAAAGTAGAATCTACAGATTTTTGTGCATGTACAGACGAACTTACAACTAAAGAAAACAATAATAACACTCTCAAAAACTTCATAAATGCAAAGGTACACCCAAATTACTTGAGTGTACCTTAATTTTATGAATTACATAAAAACCGATTAATTCTTTAAAGATTGTTCAATCAAACGATTGATATAATTGCGGTGTGCCATTGTTTCACCGTCTGTACCAGGATTGGTTTTGAGCATTTTTTGAATGCTGATAATTTGATTGTAAATGGCTGATTTTGAAATAGGATCAAACATTGGAGCCCTTAACCCATCCAACATCATGATCAACCTTTCTGTGTAGAGAATTTGCAACATTCTTCTATGTGTATTCACTGCTTTTGTTAAATCTTCAGCAAAAATTGATTTTGTTAAATCTGTTAACATCTCATTGGCTGAATATGTATTTCCCAAATATTTGGAATCTGACAAACGCAACAATACAGATGAACTCAACAAGTGTGACAAAACAGTTCCCTGCATTCTCAAAACACGTGAGTGTAATTTAGGATCTTCACCAGCGCTGAAAAAACCAAATCCACGACGTTGTTGTTGCAATTTGTTTGCAATTTCTTCAGGGAATTCCATTGCATTGGGTGCAAATGCATATTTTGCCAAAACTTCCATCGCTCTTTTTTGCTCTTTGTATGGCACCGCTTGCATTGGAACTGGTGCATTTGCTTGTCCTGCCGCACTTCTTTGAACATAAACGCCACCAACATACCTCGAAACGATTTCTATGTTTGACGCATATGTACCGCTCAACATATTAAATGCACTCACCAAAGACTGATAACTCTCTTGGTTATTGCCATATTTTTTCACCAAATTTGGCATGAGCGACAATGCCAATTCAATACGATTTGCACTTAAAGTAATGGCATCACTGCTCAAATCATTGATCATCACTCTTGGGTCGATGGCTTTTCCTGGTGATCGCATATCATCGGCGTCGTTTCCAAACGCCAATTGCTTTTCAATGCTTCTTTCAGCAATTGTGGTTAGGCGTTTTTCTTCTTCTGTTGCATCATCTTTCCCAATACTATAACCATATTCAATGGCCCAATAATCGTATGGCCCTGGTTCGGTTTGGCAATATTGCACTGAAACGGTGCTTTTATTTGCCGGCGGAAGATTCACTGCTGGATAATCCATTACAGACCCAATTAATCCAGTTTTCATGGTAAGTTCTCTATCAAGTAACTCTTCTGGGGTGTGCAAATTTGAAGCTTTCATGTTGTGCATCAGTCCCATAGTGTGTCCCATTTCATGTAAAATCAAGTAATGGATAGATTCCTGAACCAAGCGGGATATTTCATTTTCATTATCGTTAGAAATCTCCAACAAGCTTTTTGCCAGCATTTGCTGATGGTGAAGGTACAAACCGGCATCACATCCCTCATGAGAAGAATGTTCATCTAAATCAGCGGCACCTGTTACATTGAATACATTTTCTAATTTCACACGATTGGTTAAAAATACATACTCAAGCATGATATCGGCACCTAAAATTTCACCCGTTCTGGGGTTTACAAAGCTCGGACCATATCCCCCAAAAGGAGGCTGCGGACTAGATGTCCATCTTAATACATTATAACGAATATCGCCAGCATCCCAGGTTGCGGTATCAGGTTGTTCAAATACCTGAACGGCATTGATGAAACCGAGTGGTTCGAAAGCTTTATTCCATTGTAATGCAGCGTGTTTGATAATTGAGCGAATAGATTTAGGTGTGGTATTTTCAATCCACCAAGTAATTGGTTTTACAGGTTCAGACTTTGCCGCCATTGGATCTTTTTTCTCCAAATTCCAACGGTGAATGAGGTCTTTGTAGTTCGTTACGTTGGCTGTTGTCATATCGTTCACTTGTTCTGAAAAATATCCAACCCTAAAATCGTCTCTGCGTGGTTTGAAGTTGTTTTTTGGCACAGCAATTAAACTGTGCTGCAATTCAATAACAACGGAGCGTGCATCGGTAACTTCTTCAGATCCACCGGCTGTTGGCGCTGGATTATCGTAAACATATCGAACCACAAAATCTGCATTTTCAGGATAATTTTTCACCGAAATGTACTGCGTTTTTCCTTTGGTTAAACTTCCCAATTTGAAACCTTCAGCACCCGGTCTTCCACCTGCTTTTACTTGATGCAATTTCTCCGTTAAAAACAATTCATCAGCATCGATCAGGTAATCGCCTGTTTTTTTATCTTCAGCAATGATCTTTTCAAAAGCCAAAGGAGCATTTGAAATGTTTGCATTAGCACTTTTTGATATTGGGTTTTTCGGATCAAAATAGAAACTGGTATTTTGTTGTTCAAATTCAATGTTGTTAAACGATTTTTTAACCTTAAAAATCCTACTACCTCTGTATGAACCTCTATTGTGTCCAGCTTCAATCACCCCATTTTCGGTGTAGGTAAAATGGATAAATTCTTGATTGATTTGAGATTTGTTTATTGCCATAAACAGTTGGCCGGTGTTGGTATCGCGATACAACGTAAAAAGGCCTGTTAATTTTGTGCAATTTTTCGTTTTAGATTCAATTGTTTCACTCTTACCTTTTTTATCAGATTGCTCTAATTGAGGTACTGGAGGAGCTGGCTTTGATTTTTTAAACCATTGTGCTTGCGATGCATGACCAAAAATCATCATGGCAGACATTAAGTATAATCGTTGTTTCATAAAAAAATGCAAGGTAATACATTTCTATGTTTTCTTAGATTTTGAGGGACATGAAATTTACAAAAAATTAAACTAACATTGCAATAGAGAATGACTCAAAATATGTTAACTAGGATGAAAAATATTCGCCTAACCTTGCCAACGGCAATTTCATACATCATTGTATTATTGTCTGTTACGGTTCAGGCTACCACAATTTCAACAGATTCATTGAAAACAGAAAGCGCAGAACCCCCTAAATTTATCCCTCTAAGAATCGATAAACCATTTTTACATGATTTACAGATGGCAGCCGCTGACCAATCTGCCAAAACGGGTGAAATTTCCTATTACATTGTACCTGGAGAAATTGATAATCTGTACATTAAAGACAAATCGCATATTGCAGTAAAGGTGATGAACAAAGATATTTTCAGGGGAAAATTGGTGTGTGCCTCAAAGTTTGGTATCTATGTATACTCGAATGAAGAAAATGGCATTGTATATTGTCCTTATGAATCCGTAGAATGGATTAGAAGAGGAAAATCTTACGGCAATTGGCTTTGGAAATCAGGCATTGGATACAGTATTTTATGGGCCTATGTATTTGGTGAACAGAGTTTTGCAGCAACTACACAGGCTATTTTTTCGGGAGGGACAACGGCTGTTACAATTGGGCAGTTGCTTGCTGCTCCTATATACAGTGCGCGTTTGAGATACCCAGAAATTAAGTTTAAAATAGACTTCAACCGCAAGAATGGAGAAAAATATTACGAAATGGTAAAAAGCAATTTCCCTCAATATAGCAATGCTGTAGATTTTGAGAGTTTCCCGGGATTTTTACCAAATTAATTTTACGGATTATCGCAAATGCGTTAAAAATGATTACGGATTCCCCTTAAAACTAATCTAATAACAAGGGAAACAATGAGCTTGCAATTGTAAGGAGAAACCTACATTTGTAAATAACAATTTTGAATATGAATACACTGTTAACCTCTTTTCTCAAACCGCGTATTTCTGTGATTTTGATCATGTTTACAATGATTGCTTCCGTGAAATCACAAGCCTCAGAAGATAACTTTCTTCAGCTCCTTAACGAGGCGTACAATCCACTTAAAAGTAATACCATAAATGGAACTTTACAAAAAAGTGATATCAAACATAACCGACACACAAGGATTTTACATACAAATGGTAAAATGATTCGAGGTAAGTTGGTGGCTATGTGTTCAGAGGGTGTGTTTATCAGCGATGTGAAATATCATAAAGTACATTACATCCGTTACAACAACATTGAAAAAATCAAACTTGGAAGATCTTATGGTTTTTTTGTCAACGGAATATCAATTGCAGGTGGGTTTATAGGTGGACTGATAATTTCTGATTACAGCGTTATATTATTTCCCGTTGGAGCGATTTTGGGATATGGCGTTACTGCCACTTATGGCCAAGTATTTTACGCTTTGCCATATGCTGTTTACAAAGAATATTATAAATTAAATTATGAAATTGAAGGCAGCTCGGCTATATACAATGAAGTATTTAAAGAAGCAGAATTTAACAACCCCAAATTTGGCAATCCTGATTTTTATAATATTCAAAAAACTGAGACTGAAACACCGAAAACTAAAAATACCGAAATTTCAGACAATTCAAATACATCCACAAAGGAATCCGAAAACAACATAGCGGTTCAAGAAAACCCTAGCTCAGTTGTTACTACACCGAAAACTAACAACTTTATGACCGGTTTGAAATTTGGCGACAACAAAAGCGTTGAAGCAAAATGGATGGTTCATGAATTCAACAATGCCAAAATCAAAGAAACTGAACTTCAGACGGCCTTTAAAAATATCAGGGGCATGCAATTGACCCGTGAACAATTATCGAAATACTCCACAAGTCAAATTCAATTTTTGGCTTTGATGATTTGCTCGGGTGGCGGCTATAACATGAAAGAATTAGTGACACTGAGCGACGAACAGCGTAAGGTATTGGGATTTTACGAGTCTGGCTACTTGGAAGATTTGAAAGTTGACGGCATGGTGCAGACAGTAAATTTGGCAGATATTGACATTGAGAACCTTAGGGTTATTTTTGACGAGCTCAGCAGCAGGTAACAATATTTTTTGACATTTTTTTGCATAAGGATATTTTTTTCGTACCTTTGCAGCCCTTTCGGGGTTGTTCCCAACCCTTGCAGCCCTGAAGGAAACGCATGCGTAGCTCAATTGGATAGAGCATCTGACTACGGATCAGAAGGTTTGGGGTTCGAATCCCTACGCGTGCACGATCAAAAGCAAAGTCCTCAACGAAAGTTGAGGACTTTTTTTATGATTTGAACGAGTCTGCGTTTGAAAAACGCAAGGGAGTGAAAATCATAAAAAAAGCCAACGCGAAGCGTTGGACTTTGCTTTTGCAGAACTAAACAGTAGGGAAATCCGAGCGAAGCGAAGAAACCCCGCACATGCAAACCTAAAAGAAAGCTCCAACCCTATTTCAAAGTTCTGGACTTTGCTTTTGCAGAACTAAACAGTAGGGAAATCCGAGCGAAGCGAGGAAATCCCGCACGTGCAAACCTAAAAGAAAGCTCCAACCCTATTTCAAAGTTCTGG
>JACCDM010636661.1_pt1 | contig 202386 bp, 171 predicted proteins | sample 7445851 | NCBI WGS metagenome assembly JACCDM01 (sample SAMN15323438, study PRJNA562643) | freshwater metagenome | isolation source: river surface water | place: USA:Blue River Watershed | collected 2017-08-16
AACCGAAAGCCGCGGATCCTTTACATTGCCTATGGCGAAACAGATGATTGGGCCCATGATGGAAAATATGACGAATACCTGAGATCTGCCAAGCAGACGGATGCCTATTTGAAGGAAATCTGGGAGAACTTGCAAGCAGATCCATTTTACCGAGGTAAAACCACCATGCTCATCACAGTGGACCATGGCCGAGGGATCAGCAAAGAAAGTTGGAAGAGTCACGGTACAGATATTCCAGGAGCCGGGCAGGTTTGGCTGATGGCCATCGGCCCAGATACGCCAGCCTTAGGAGAAATCAAACAGCAAGGGCAATGGTATTCTGCCATGCTTCCGCGAACAATTTTCCGTTTGTTGGGTCTGGACTATCCCGATGCTAAAGCTGCTCAAGTGCTACCTTGGGTTATTGGAGAAAAAGGTAATTAACAAAGATTGCGTAGCAAGCTTCCAATTTCAGATCAAATCTCAGCTGTTGGAAGGTTCTTTGGTAGAAGCTCACTAAGCTAGTTGACTTGAAGGGATCCAAATCCCTTCAAGTTTCCTACCCTAATCCTTTTGAATTCGTTCTATCCTTCTTTTACTTTTTTGTCGAGAAGTAGAAATTCATTCACTACAATCTCAGTAACTGTTTTCTTGTCCCCGTTTTTGTCGGTATAGCTTCGGTTAGTCAATTTGCCCTCTATTGCTATCTCTGAACCCTTATCGGTAAATTTGGCTAGGTTTTCGGCAGTCTTGTCCCAAGCGACCAGATTATGCCAAATGGTCTCTTCGACGCGCTCGCCTTTTTGATTCTTGTACACTTCTGAAGTAGCAAGGCTGACATTGCCAACCGATTTTCCAGAATCCAAGCTTTTTAAATCAAGCTTGCTGCCTAGGTGCCCGATGAGCTGAACTTTGTTTTTTAATGCATTCATGTGAATAAAAATTGAGGTGAAGCAGGTCTTAACCCGCTGAAAAAGATTTAAAAATTAGTATTCCAAACTTGAAAAAAAGTAAAACAAAAATCGGTAGATAAGTACTTAAAACCGTTTATAAACGACTATAATCGATAGCACGGGTTAATGTGAAGTGAGGCTTAGGCTTGCTTTTTACCGATCCAGAACAATAAAGATCCTAGCCCTACAAAAATCGCGGTCATCCATATCGATTGGCTACTTACCTGAAGCATCAACCAAAGACAAGCTCCAATGCCCAAGACAGGAATTGCATAACCTCCTTTTAAGATAAATCGTCCTTCTCCTCGAAATTGAGGTCTGACCTTAGGAATTGCTGCACAGCTCATCCCATACAAAAACAACCGAGACAAGACGGTCATCGCTGCTAACACGGTAAACGAGCCAAATGCAGCCAATAAAAAGGCAGCAATTCCAAAAAATATGACCGAATTGGCAGGAGTTAAATATTGGGAATGCACTTCGCCAAACCAACGTGGTAGTGATTTTTCCAGGGAAAGAGCATAGGTCACTCGGGTAGCCGAAAACATCGAACTGACCAAGTTAGCTAGTACTGAGGCAGCAACCCCTACCATTAATAGGATAGCTCCAGTGGAACCAAAAAGGCTAGCTGAGACATCCAATAAAGGGGTTTTGGAGTTGGCAAGGTCAGGAACAGCAGCCTGCGACACCAATTGGATGAGCATGTAAAGGATTGCAACTACGGCTAATCCCAGCAATAAGCCCAAGGGCATATCCCGCTCTGGTCGCTTGGCTTCACCCGCTGGAACTACAGCTCCCTCAAATCCTACAAAAGCATAAATTAAGAGTAAAGCAGCAGCTCCCAAATCCTGGGAAGGAGGAATAGGGGTTTCAAAACTCGGGATTACCTCCGCACCCAAAAGAATAAATCCTCCAAGTGGAAGGAGAATCAATACCGCAAACTTGATTACCGTAAATATGGTCATAGAGCGGATGGATTCCACTGACCCAAGGACATTAATCACACTCAAGCCAATGCAAATGACCGCTAAAGAAATAATTCTCCCTGTTCCTGTACCTGCCCCTTCAATAAAATATGCAATGGAATCGGTGAGCAACACCGTGTTGGCAGAGAAGGAAATCAATCGTGCTAAGTAATACAACCAGCCCCCTTGAAACCCTACAAAAGAACCAAATGCCAAGGTACCGTACCGAATGGGTCCACCCGTACCTCGAAAATAACTACCTAGTTCGGCGAAGCATAAAATAATGGGTAGGATTAAGAGTGCGCAAAATGCATAGACAAGTACGCTGTACTCTCCAGCCAAGGCTGCTGCACCACTAGGAAGTCCAAAAATTCCAGCTCCAATTAAGCCATTGACAACTAGCATCCAAATTCCCCAAAGTCCAAGATTTCGAGGGAGTTTTTCTTCAGTGCTAGACGATGCAGGTTGGCTTGGGGTCACTTAAACTGATTTTTAACCTTGGAAATTAAAGAAAAATTGAACCGAAAAGCGTATGCTGCCCTTCTGGTCTACTTATTTTTTCCATTCGATTACTTCCATTGTTGAAAGTTCTGGACCACCCCCACGGTTGGCGGAGCCTGCATGAACCCATATTTTCCCATTCAAGAAGGCTGTACCTGTGCCATGGCGACCCTGCAATAGGTTGGGAAGCCTGCTCCAGGTGTTGCTTCGTGTGTCAAGGACTTCCACATCGGCATGTGAGGTTGCTTGAGCGGAGCTCTCTCCGTTCATGATCACCAAATAAGGGCCAATGCCCAAATTGGAGTTTCCAGCACGCTGCGTAGGGAGCTCGGTTTCCAAAGTAGACCAGGTTCCTTTCTTAAAATCATAAACATCCACCTCTTTGTTGGTTAGCTCGAGCACCTTGCCAATCTTGGCATAGGAGGTTCGTCCACCCGCTAGGTACAGTTTGCCATCTACCAGAGCTGCACTGACGTGATCTCGGGCTCTGGGTGCACTCGGTAGTGATTTCCAGGTTCCGGTTTTGGGGTCCAATTCATCAAACCAGCGCACAAAACCATCGAAATGCCCATCCTGAATTCCGCATACCATGTAAATTTTATTTTGATGTACTACAACTCCAGCAGAACCTCTTTCTCGGTTTTTGGGAAGAGCAGGTCCTTCTCGCCAGGCTTTCGTTTTGGGATTAAAAATTAAAATGTTTGGAATGGGGGTTTCATGCGGATACTTACCTGTTAGTGCGCCTACAATCCAGAGTTCATCCTGAAAGGAGACTGCCTGAAAATGGTGGATTTCCATCGGAGCATCTGCTAGCTTCACCCAGGTATTCGTTTGGGGATCATATTCCTCAACTGGACGAACACCCCGACCTCCTAAGGCATATAACTTGCCACCAGAGGCTACAAATGAACTTTCATGTCGGGCAGTAGCCTCAGTATTTGGATTTACAGCAGTCCATAACTCTTGGGCTTCCACTTGAAAGGAGGCGAGAACTAGGAATACTAAAAGATATCGTAGCATGGCATTAAAGTAGGATAAGTGATCAATTTAGGAAAAGATTTAAAATGAAACCCAACCGCCTAAGTAAACCTAATTTGAACTGTTTTTGAACCTATGTCAAAAAGGTTACTTACTTTCCGAAATCTAAAATCCCCCGAATGGCGTTGATTTCGCTCATTTCCTTTTTCAACCCCTCGCCATCGCCTGCAGCAATTTTTTCACGAAATGCGCTGAGATTCGCAATATATCCGTCCAAAGAAGCCAAGATGTTCTCCTTATTTTCAATAAAAATCGGCGCCCACATGTCTGGGCTTGACTTGGCTAGGCGAACTGTAGAGGAAAACCCAGATCCGGCCATGTCAAAAATATTTTTTTCATCTTCCATTTTTTGGAGGACGGTTTTGCCCAACATAAAAGAAGTCAAATGCGATAAATGGGACACATAAGCCAAATGCCGATCGTGTTCTTCGGGATTCATAAAACGAAGTTTCAAATTCAAGGCATCAAAGAGGCGATAGGCCTTTTCTTTTAGGTGGAGGTCTGTCTTTTCCAGCTCACACAAAATCATCACTTTCCGGTCAAGTAAGGCAGCAGAAGCCGCTTTAGGACCTGAATACTCCGTCCCTGCTATAGGGTGAGCTGCGAGGTACTGAGATCTCTTGGGGTGGGAGGCTACCAAATCACATAATTTTGCTTTAGTGGATCCCAAATCAAAAACTAAGGTGTTGGGACCGATTTGATCTAGAGTTTTTAGAAGTAAATCCCCAAGGCTATTGGCTGGAGTAGCTAAAATCACCAGATCTGTATCGGAATCCGGTTTGGCAGCCTCTTCAGAAATGATTCCCAAGGCAAGAGCATCCTGGAGGTGCTGGGGATTGGTATCCTGGCCCGTTAGTACTAGTTCGGGAAATTTTTGTTTGGCAGCTAGTGCAAAGGATCCTCCCAAGAGGCCCAATCCAATCAGGTGTATTTTTTTCATGTTAAGGAGTAGGTTTGATGCGATTGATGGCTTCTAAAATTTTGAATTCTTGGAGGCAAAGAGAAATTCGGACGTATGAATTTCCTTCAGATCCAAAAATTTTCCCTGGCGTTATAAAGATGTTTTTTTCATAGAGCAACCGGTCCACCAACTCCTCTGCGGAGGCTCCTTCCGGCATTTTGCACCAGACAAATAGTCCAGCAGCCTCTCGATCATAGGTCAATCCCAGATGGTCAGCAAGAGTCCAAACCAACTTTCGACGAGCAGCATAGATTTCATTTTGTCGGTCAAACCAACTTTTTTCGAGCGAAAGGGCTGCAATAGCTCCTTTTTGAAGTCCCAAAAACATGCCTGAATCCATGTTGGATTTGACTTTTAGGGCAGCTTCAACCCATTCCGCTTTTCCGCAAAGCATGCCTACGCGCCAGCCTGGGATGTTGAAGGTTTTACTGAGTGAGTTGAGCTCTAAACCCACCTCCTTGCCATCTGGCAGGGCCAGTAAACTCGTAGGAGAAGGGTTTAATATATGGCTATAAGGATTGTCATGCACAAGAAGGATGTCATGTCGCTGCGCAAAAGCAATTAGTGCTGTCAATACCTTCTCTGAACCAGGAGCTCCGGTAGGCATGTGTGGGTAATTGATCCACATCAATTTGACGCGACTCAAGTCAAGTAAGTCGAGTTCCTCTAAGTTAGGCCGACCCTCCTTGCTTAAATCCAAGCTGTAATATATAGGGCTTGCTCCAAGCAATTGGGTGACTGCTGAATAGGTAGGATAGCCTGGATTTGGAATCAGGACCTGATCACCCGGATTTAGGAAGGCCATACTAACTTGAAAAATTCCTTCCTTCGAGCCCATCAAAGGGAGTATTTCTGTATTGGAGTCTAGCTGCACCCCAAATGCTTGTTCGTAATAGCTGGCCATGGCTGCACGCAATGCAGCAATGCCTTGGTAGCCCTGATAGCCATGCGCCTGCTCGTTTTCAGCGGTGCTTTTTAAACCTTCAATCACGCTTCGATCGGGTCCGATATCGGGGGAACCGATTCCTAAATTCAACACAGGCTTTCCTTCAGCAAGTAAGCGATTGACTTCCCGCAATTTGGCAGAAAAATAGTACTCATCTACCCCTTCAATTCTGTTTGCAAATCCCTTCATCCTTTTCTGCTCGTATATTCCCCGAAAATTTTTAGCTCTCCAAAGTTCTGTTTCATTTGGGCGATGGCTTCTTGGTAGGACTGCTCGGCTGCAAATTCCGCATCGATAAAAAATGCATAATCCCAGGGGGTATCCATCACTGGGATGGATTGGATTTTGCTCAAATTTAGATTTTTGTTCGCAAGCATCGTTAGGAGCTTGGCCAATCCTCCCGCCTCATTTCGGATGGTGATCTTGAAAGAAACCTTATTGGCAGCTTCATTTCGGTTAGATTTCTCCTTAGTTAGAAAGATAAAGCGGGTGAAATTATCTTTTACAGTTTGAATCTGTGGTGCTAAAATCTCTAATTGATATGTTTCAGCTGCGATTTCACTTGCAATAGCAGCTACACCTCTGAGTTTTTCTTCTTGAATACGCTTGGCTACCGAAGCAGTATCTAGGTCATCAATCAGTTGAATATGAGGATGCTTTGAGAGGAAAGTCTTGCACTGCAGCAGCGCCATGGGATGGGAGCGGACCTCGGAAATACCTGCAATAGTTTGTCCTGGTAATGCCATGAACTGGTGGGAGATGGGCAAGTAGTATTCCTCATGTATTACTAGGTTGTAGCGATCAATCAGATCGTAATTTGGAAGAATTGCACCTGCAATGGAGTTTTCGATTGCCATTATGCCCAATTCTGCAGGACCTGAGGCTACTGCCTTGGCTACCTCTTCGAAGCTCATGAAAGGAAGAACTTTGGCCTCTTTTCCAAAATTCAACAGAGCAACCTGGTGGTGAAAGGAACCAGGAATTCCTTGAATTGCTATTTTCATAAGATGCCTGGAATGTAAGATTCTTGTGCAATACCCGTCAAGGCTACCTGCTTCCAAAAACTAGGATAGGATTTGTTGACGACTTCAGGATCTTCAATTCGTACCTTGGTTTTAGTGACCAAGGGCATAAAGGCCATGGCCATGCGATGGTCATCGTAAGTGTGAATTTGTACCAATCTTGGCATAGTTACCGATGGGATCACCTGAAAAGTATTTGGAGCGATTTCCCGTAACTCAGCGTTAAACTTTGCCAATTCCTGCTGCAAGGCACGGATCCGATCAGTTTCCTTGATTCGCAGGCTTTCAAGCCCTGTAAATACGGTATTTTGACCCAAAATTGCACAAGTAACTGCTACAGTCTGCGCCAAATCGGGGCAGTGGGTAAAATCCCATTCTTTGAGGCCAGTTACAGCTTGCTTTTCGAGTAATAAACCTCCTTCCTGAAAGCTGCTTCGTATACCCAAATGCCCCATGATCTCTACAATAGCGGCATCTCCTTGGAGACTTTGAGCTTTTAGTCCTTCTAGGAAAAAGGAGCCTTCTGCTGCACATGCCAATAAGCTAAACCAGTAACTCGCTCCTGACCAATCACTCTCCACAGTAAATTGGGTGCTTTGGTAGGCTTGAGGTTCAATTTTTATGGTAGCGCCTTCCCAGCTATAAACGATTCCAAATTGGGCCATGAGTTGCAGGGTCATTTCAATATAGGTACGGCTTCCAACTTTTCCTTCAAGTTCCAATTCTAAGCCTTGAGGCAACACAGGAGCAATCATCAAGAGCGCAGATATGTATTGACTGGATACATCACCACGGATTCGGATTTGATTGGTGAGTTGTTCCTTCAATCCTTGGACCGCAAGAGGTGGATAGCCTTCCATACCGAGGTAGTGAATCTCCGCACCCAAGTTGCGCAAAGCGTCCACCAAAATTCCAATTGGACGTTCGCACATGCGAGCAGTACCCGTCATTACCTTCTGCTGGTTGGTGACTGCCGCAAAAGCAGTTAAAAAACGCATTGTAGTGCCAGCATCCAATACATCAAAAACAGCTGGATTGGTGCGAAGCAGCCGGATCATCGTTTGGGTATCTCGCGCTTCTGCCAGGTTGCTTAACGTATTTTTTCCATCCGTCAAGGCATCAATCACCAAGGCACGGTTGGATTCGCTCTTCGAGGAGGGGAGGGGGATATGTACCCGAGCGAACTCATTTTTTTGAGTAAGCTCTAAAAGCTGTATTTTTTGATAATCCATTAGGCCAAGGACAATTGTTGGTAGTAGAGGATCGCATGTTTGATTTCCTCACGGGTCACAGGAGTATTAAAGCTGCAATCTCCAAGGCTGGGAAGGAGGGAGAAAAGCTGCGTATTTCCTTCGTTTTTTTTGTCTTGGGCGCAGAGATCCAAGATTGCATCTAGGTTACTTGTATCCAAAGTCACTTTCCCAAAAATCTGAAGTACCTTGCTGCTGAGCTCGTTGAGCTCTTCAAAGCTGAGTCCTATTTTTTCGAAAGACAAAAATCCCTCCGCGATCATCCCCACTGCAATGGCCTCACCATGGAGTAAGGGATTGGAACTATTGAGGTAAAACGACTCTACTGCATGGCCGATGGAATGTCCAAAATTGAGGATTTTTCGAAGGCCAGCTTCTTTGGGATCTGTGGCTACTACTGCTTTTTTTATTCCTACGGAATGCCGAATTACCCGAGTCCAGTCTTGTTGCTCCCAGTCTTTGGAAGGCAGGGCTCTAAAGAAAGTAACATCGCGAATCAGTCCATGTTTGATTACCTCGGCATAACCAGAGCGTAACTCGCGCTGCGGTAGTGTAGCCAGAAACTCAGGAGCAATTAGGACTTTTTCAGGAAGTTGAAATACCCCTAGGTGGTTTTTGAAACCCATGAAGTCTATCCCTAATTTTCCACCGACACTTGCATCTACTTGAGAAAGTAGGGTGGTAGGGATGGTCAAAAACGGAATTCCTCTTTTGTAGACACTTGCACAAAATCCCCCCATATCGCCAATTACCCCACCGCCTAAGTTGATGAACAGCGCCTGCCGATCAAGTATTGCTTTGGTCATCACTTTCCAAATGATGGAGCAAGTTTCCAGCGTTTTGTACTGCTCCCCTGCAGGTACTGTAATTAGGACGGCGTCGGAAGGCAATGCGTCCTGAATCAAGGGAAGGCAATGCTCACGTGTGTTCACATCCGTGAGCACCACCACTTTGGAATAGCTTCGCTCTTGAAGTTCCTCTGCAAGGGAATTTTGGATGTCAGTTGAGAAGAGTACGGTTTCCACAGATCAATAGGTCTAGGAGGTAAAGTTAGCAAACCTTCCTACAAACACTGGACTAGTAGATATGGCTTTGCTGTTCATGAGTTGATTTTTAAGCTTCCCGAAGTTGTTTTTCCTGACGCTTTACAGATTCTTCGTGGATGCAGTAGAGCAGTTCTTTCATGAATTTCTCGCTCAACTGTTTATTGACTCCTTTTTGAGTTCTGGAGTCCATTACCTCTTGCCATCTGTCCGATTGAAACACAGTCAAGTGGCGGGCTCGCTTGTAAGCCCCAACCTGGTCCACAATCAAAAATCGCTGTTGTAAAATATCCAAAAGCTGATCGTCAAGGTGATCTATTGCTCGTCGAAGATCAAATAATTTTTCGTCACCTTGCTCAGTATCTAAGGGCTGTTTGAAGTCGATTGAATCGATCATTTCTTTCAATCTGCGTGGAGTCACTTGCTGCTTGGCATCTGACCATGCCTTGTCCGGATCGTGGTGTGTTTCGATCATTAAGCCATCCAAGCCAAAGTTCATCGCACTTTGGGCAACCTCCAGCAAGCCATCTCTACGTCCTACAATATGTGAAGGATCGTTGATTACTTCCATTCCTGTCCACTCGCGCTTCAGGTGAATGGGCATAGACCAGTTGGGTTTGTTTCGGTAACGTTTGTCGTAAGCATCCGAAAAGCCACGGTGTATGGCTGCTAGCTTAGTGATGCCCACAGCATACATGCGTTCCAATGCTCCCATCCAAAGCTCCAAATCTGGATTCATTGGATTTTTAATCATTACTGGAATGTCTACTCCGCGAAGTGCCTCCGCAATTTCTTGTACTGCAAATGGGTTCACTGTAGTACGAGCCCCGATCCATAAAATCTCGATATTGTGCTTGAGTGCCATTTCCACATGGGCAGCATTACCCACTTCAACAGTAACTGGAATATGGAGCTCATCTCGAACAACCTCTAACCACTTCAGTCCTTCCTCTCCAACACCTTCGAAAGATCCAGGTCGTGTGCGGGGCTTCCAAATTCCTGCTCGGAACACCTGGGGAATGATTTGATTTTCCTTCATTTCGGTACAGATTTGTGCAATCTGTTCTGGGGTTTCTGCTGAGCAGGGACCTCCGATGATCATTGGGTTGCTGAGACCAAGTCCCCAATCTTTAATTTGTTTGTGCGGCTTCATAGTACTACGGTTAAATTAAAAAAGCCCGACTCTTTCGAATCGGGCTTTCTGTTGTTATGTGTTTTTAGTTTTTGGCTAGACAATACACAGCTCCGATTCGATTCTCCTGTCGAAAGTAAAAGTAAAAGAAGCTAAAATAGATCGCTGCTGTGATAAACATGTCGTAAAGGTAATTGGCTATTTTTTAAAAGCAAAATTATTTTTTATGCAATAAATTATCATTTCCCTAATAAACTGCGCCTAACTTTTACAATATTTCAATTTTGAATTCAGCTCCTCTCTAAAACAGAATAATATTTATTATAAAAGCTAGATTTCAAAATAATAGTTTATAATTATTTTTTAACAAGAAATAAATAAGTTGTGGTCTTAGATTAACCTGTTTATAATTCTAATTTTTTGAATTGTCTAAGAGTTCTGTTTGCTTTCGAATGGACTCTTGATGGATGACCCGAAATAGTTCTGTAACCACCTCCGGATTCAATTGGAAGGCTTTAGCCCAATTTGGACGACTAGAAAGGATCTCTTGCCACCTTTCCAATTGGAATGCCACCACATTGTTTTGCTTTTTGTAGGAACCTATTTTTTCAACCAAATGCATTCGTCTACTCAGTATTTCAAGTAGGCTTCTGTCTACTTCGTCGATTTGCTGTCGAATTTCTTCCAAAAGATTAGGTGATGTATTGCTTTCGAATCGTTCATTTCTTGCAATCAATTCACCTATTAGTTTTATCAAGTCCGCTGGGGTCAACTGTTGGACGGCATCGGTCCAAGCTTGATCAGGATTTACATGGGATTCGATCATCAAGCCATCAAAGTTCAAGTCTAATGCATGCTGCGCAATACCCTTTACTAAAGAACGCTTCCCAGATATATGACTAGGGTCATTAATGAGGACTAGCTCTGGCCGGAGGGTTCTGAATTCAATGGGCAATTCCCACATGGGACTATTCCGATGGATTGTATCTCTAAAGTTTGAAAATCCACGATGAACAGCACCCAAACGATTCAATCCTACCTGTTCTAGCCGCTCAAAGGCGCCTAGCCAAAGTCCCAAATCTGGGTTAATGGGGTTTTTGACAAGGACGGGGATATTCACCCCTCGGAGGCTCTCAGCAATTTCGGTCACAGTAAATGGATTCACAGTGGAGCGAGCTCCAATCCAAAGTACATCCATCTCTGCTTGGAGGGCTTCCTCTACATGGTAGGCGGTGGCCACTTCCACCGCTATTTTTACCTTATTTTTTTTCTTTGTCTCCTGTAGCCAAGGCAATGCAAGGCTTCCTAATCCTTCAAAGCCATTGGGGCGAGTTCGTGGTTTCCATACACCCGCTCGGATGAGCGAGATGCCATTGCCTGCCAACAGGCTTACGGTAGACTCAAGCTGCGCTGGAGTTTCTACACTGCAGGGCCCTGCAATGATAAATGGGGTAGTCGATTGGGAGTTTTCTAAGAAAGGAAAAAGTTGCTGTATACCTGGGTTCATGCTCGAAAAACCACTAGGAAGCGTTCAAAGTTTCATGAACTAAGAAAATTCCAATCTTTTTCCCAAACCTAAATCCCAAACAAAACCCAAGTGACTCTGTTTTTCTACTATCTTTGCCCCCATAAATGCGCGCTATGCCCGTCAAACCCACAATTTCTTTTGAGAATTTGGAGGTAGCCTTTGCTTCCAAGAGTAATGCAGAACTCCGTAAGATGTATCTGATTTTTGCTACTCTCAACAATAATTTGGTTTCTAGCATTGGTATCAAGCTGGCAAATTTAGCGTTTCAGCTCCATCTCCCGATCAAAGGAATTCTCAAGCATACCATGTTTGGACATTTTTGTGGAGGAGAAACGATTGCTGAAAGTGTTTTGGCTTGCCAACAATTAGCAAACTATGGTGTTCATTCTATTTTGGACCTCTCTGTCGAGGGAAAAGGAGATGAGGAAAGTTTTGAAGCCACTACAGAAGAAATTTATCAAACCCTAGTAGAATCTGCCAAGACGGACTACATGCCCTTTGGGGTATTTAAGGTGACTGGACTTGGGGATTATCGGATCTTGGAAAAAATACAAGCAAATCAAGACCTGACTCCTGTGGAGCAGGAGGCTTTCGCCCGTCTGGAGGGTCGAGTAGATCGCTTGTGCAAGACTGCGCATGACTTGGGACTAAAAATATTGGTAGATGCCGAAGAAAGCTGGTTTCAAAATGTAATCGACGACCTTGCCTATGCAGCCATGGCCAAGTACAACACCAAACGTTGTGTGGTCTACAATACCTACCAAATGTATCGCCATGATTCCTTGGCACGCCTCAAACAAGCACATCAAGTTGCGCAGGAGGAAGGCTATTTATTTGGAGTGAAGCCAGTGCGAGGAGCCTACATGGAAAAGGAAAGAGCCAGAGCTCAAGAACATGGATATGAAGATCCCATTCAGCCAAGCAAGGCAGCCACGGATCGAGATTACGATGCTGCAATTCACTATTCTGTTGAAAACCACATCCACCTCGTCTGTGCGACGCACAACGAAAAGAGTAGTGTAGTACTCACCGAACTGATGGAACTTCACGGGATTGCTCCTGACTCCGAGTTGGTTTTTTTTTCACAACTCTATGGAATGAGTGACTCTATCTCCTTCAACCTGGCAAATGCAGGCTATCGGGTGGTGAAGTATGTGCCGTATGGCCCTGTTGAGAAAGTGATGCCCTACTTGAGTAGACGTGCATCTGAAAACTCTTCCATCGCAGGTCAAAGCAGCCGTGAGTTTGAACTGGTACGGAAAGAAATGACCCGTAGAAGACTGAAGTAATTGAACAAATTGAAACAAAATATTAGAACCAATAATCTCATGCAACTTTTAAGCGAACAGGAACTGGAACGAAGAAAAGACCGAGAGGAACTCTATTCCTTAGGTATCAACCCGTATCCTGCTGAGTCTTTTGTAATCAATGCTACTGCGGAGGATATCCACAAGAACTATGAAAATAGTAAAACGGATTACAAGGATATATCCATTGCAGGGCGCTTGATGAGTCGAAGAATTATGGGATCCGCTTCTTTCGCAGAGATTCAGGATTCTACCGGCAGGCTACAAATCTATGTGCGCAGAGATGATATCTCTACGGATGCGAATCCAGAGTTTTACAATACCGTCTTCAAAAAGCTATTGGGAATCGGGGATTTTATCGGTGTAACAGGTTACATCTTCACGACCCAAACAGGGGAGATCTCCTTGCATGTAACCAAACTTACAGTTTTATCAAAAGCCGTAAAGCCACTTCCAATCGTAAAAAGAGACGAAGATGGAACCGTTTATGATGGATTTACCGATCCAGAGCAACGCTACAGACAGCGCTATGTGGACCTTACGGTAAACCCTGAGGTGAAGAACACATTTGTGACCCGCTCCAAGATTATCTCCAACATGCGTCGCTACTTTGACGAACATGGCTGGTTGGAAGTGGAAACCCCCATTCTGCAGGCCGTACATGGTGGAGCTGCAGCTCGTCCTTTCCAGACCCATCACAACACGCTGGACATGCCTCTATTTTTGAGAATTGCCAACGAACTCTATCTGAAGCGATTGATTGTGGGTGGATTTGATGGGGTGTACGAGTTTGGCAAGATGTTCCGCAACGAGGGCATGGACCGTACCCACAACCCAGAGTTTACCTCCATGGAGATCTATGTGGCCTACAAAGACTATATCTGGATGATGGAGATGGTGGAGCAGTTGTTAGAAAAAGTAACCCAGAGCATTCATGGCGTCACTCAAGTGACCGTTGGAGGTAAGCAAATCGATTTTGCTGGACCTTACCGTCGATTGACCATGTTTGACTCCATCCTTGAATATGCTGGCGTAGATGTCAGTGCATTGGATGAGGAGGGCCTCAGACAGGTTTGTAAGAACTTGGGTATTGAAGTAGATGCCTCCATGGGTAAGGGCAAATTGATCGACGAGATCTTTGGTGCCAAGGTAGAAGCCAATTTGATTCAACCCACCTACATCACGGATTATCCGATCGAGATGACGCCTTTGGCCAAAAAACACCGAAGCAAACCAGGATTGGTAGAGCGCTTTGAGCTGTTTGTGAATGGAAAAGAAATTGCCAATGCCTATTCCGAGCTCAATGATCCAATTGATCAGCGTGAGCGCTTTGAGGAGCAGCTGAAGCTTGCTGCAAGAGGAGATGACGAGGCGATGGCCATGGACGAGGATTTCCTTCGTGCCTTGGAATACGGCATGCCCCCTACCTCGGGGCTAGGGATTGGTATCGATCGTTTGACCATGTTGTTGACGGATAATTCCACCATTCAAGAAGTCTTGTTTTTCCCGCAAATGCGCCCAGAGAAGAAAGCGGTGGAGTTGACAGAGGAGGAGAAAATCATTGTGGAGCTCTTGAAAGCCAAGCATCCCGCTTCCTTACCTGAGTTAAAGGTAGAAACAGGCTTGAGTGGTAAAAAATGGGACATCTCCATCAAAGGGTTGACTCAAAAAGGCCTCGTAAAAGTGACTAAGGAGGGCGAAAGCTTGCTAGTGGATTTGATTGATTCCTAAGGTTTCACACTTGCTACAAAAACAAAAAAGTCCAGTATTTGCTGGACTTTTTTGTTGCTGCCCTTTTCCTATTTAATGTTTCAGTAAATTAATCAGATAAAATAAAGTTTGAGCTTCATTTAGGTGAGCGGTCGACCGTGGTCTGACAACAGTGGACGATTTACCTTTTCTGAGCATCCGCAAATCCAAAAACTTTTTGGAGCAGGGGGCTAGACCTCAAGGTGCTATTTTTACGCAGGGCTAATTCTTCTTTGGCGATCTCCACAAACAATCCTTGCAATGCTTTATCGGTCACATAGGCGGTTAGATCGGTGTTTACAGGCTTGACCATGGGGATTTTATTGTAGCGGGTCATGAGGGATTCCCAATGGGCTGTGGCACCAACTTTTTGTAGACTTGCTTGAATAGGAGGGGCGAATTTGACTTTCAGACCAGCCGTGGTACTTTGCTGAAGGTAGTCGGTAGCGGCACGCTCTGAGCCTAGAAGAATACCTTGCACATCCTTGAATGTCATTTCTTTGATGGCTTGGGTGAACAGGGGCCGTGCCTCCTTTACTGCATCTTCCGCAGCACGATTGATGCTGGTGATGAGCTGATCACAGAGGTTACCCAAACCAATTTTCCGTAAGCTGCGCTCCACCTGGATGGCTTCTTCAGGAAAAGGAAGTTTGATGGCAGGGTTCCCTAGAAATCCATTTTCTAGATTGAGTCGATCCACGCTAAGGCTAGTTCCTTTTTCCAAGGCCTCTTTCAGGCCATTGACCATTTCAGCAGGGGAAGGGTTGGATGTTGTGCCCGTGGCTTGGCTAACCTTTTCGAGCACCTTTTTGAGTTGTGCAAATGCGACATTAGGCAAGAGTGTACTTGCAAAAAAGAGCCCAAGGCAAATCGAAAGGAGACGTAAATTCATAGCAGGACTTAAGTGATGTGGTATTCCTAACGAGAATGAGGTCCTGAAAGATTTATTTCTAAGCTTAAAAATCAAAGAAGGTTCTTCTTCTCGATACTTTCAAATCCTGCAAAATGCTGGATTTAACACGGATATCGATGTTGTAGGAGGTAAATCTTCCGAAGGGCACCCAGTTGACATTCATCTGCCAGCAGTGTAAATCACGAGCAATTCCAATCATGGTTTGGGTGATTTCCTTCGAGTCAAAATTATAACCCGTATTAAAATTCACTTTCCATTTTTCAGATATGGATAAGTCTCCACTCACATTCATGGCTTGGGTAATGTTCGTGGTATTGCTAATTTGGCGTGCATAGGCTAGGTTATAACCTAGGGTTAAATTCCAAGGAATTTCCCAATCGATGTATTGGCTCGGGTCTGCAACGATGCGATTGATTTCATTTTCAACGAATTGATTCATGATGCCCCCTTGTTGGATAAAATTCTGTGTTAACTCATCTCGTACCTCACCAGGATTTTGGCCATTTTTTGGGTTCAGCGATGCATTTAGATTTAAGGAGGCACTTCTAATGGTTCCAATTCCCTGTCCCTTGTTCCAAGCAAATTCCTTGCTACTGCTGTAGCGGGTGGTACCATCTGATTCAACCGTACTGAGCGTAGCATAGGGGTCGATGGTGCTATTCACGTTGACGGATAGCTTTTGTTCAAATAAGGTCGTTCGCGCCGAGAGCTGGATAGGGGAGAGTTGAAAAGAATCTGCAGCAAAATTGTAAGCGGTATTGATATTGAAGGCTTCCAAGAGAGGGATTTTCTTAAATTCTCCTTCGGTGCTGTCCGTTTGTGTTTTGATTTTGGCTTCCACTACATTTCGAATACCCAAACTTAAGGCTCTAGCTTCTCCAAGAGGAGCATCCCCAAAGATCATTCCCTGGTGCCTCGAGTAGCGAGTAATTCTTCCGGATTTATCGGATTGAACTTCTTGGTAGTAGCCATAGGCTGGATCCGAAAAGTCTGGATTGAAATTGAAAGAAATGGTAGGGGCCATGTGGTGGCGAATGGTTTGCAATTTACCTGAAGGCTTGAAGTTGTAAAAGCCATAAAAGTTGGTATTCATCGCAAAGGAGGTATTATAATATCCTACCCGATTAAATCCATCTTCCTTCAACTGCTCTACCTTATCCGTGGTAGAGTTGTAGCTGTAGTTGAATCGTTGCATGTACCAGAGTTCGGTGTAGTTGGCCGAAGCGGTACCGGTAAAGTACTTGAATAGGGAAAAATTAGAGCTAATGGGAATGGTGTTTCGGGCTCCATTATTTCCGTTTTTAAGGAGCAAGCCGAAGTTGTCCATGTTAAAAGGAATGGTTTGGGGTCCATCCGATTGATTGGCTTGCCCAAAGGTTTTTATGCGGTTGGTAATGGAGTTTTGGAGATTAAAGTTCCAGGCAATATTCAAGGTTTTGAGGGGCTCAAACTTGACATTTTGGAAGGGACTCTGCCGATTCATGTTGATGCCTATGGTCGGAAGGTCCAATCGTACTTCACCCGTTTGCACACTTTGGGAGTGTCGGAGATTTGCTGACATGGAAAAGGGGGTGCCTGCAAAAGTTTTGGAGTAGGAAATATTCGAGCTAAGATCTCCTGTCACATTGTTAGCAAAGTTGTTCGGGTTGATGACATTATTGAAATAGCTCGTAGAGCCCGCATTTACTGAAGCGGAAAATCGCCCCGTTCCTCGTGTAATAGGGCTATGATTCCACTGCACACGGAAAGTATTGTAATTGAGCGGGATGAGTTCCGTTTCTGGACTAACAAATTTTTGAAAGTCCACATTAAATCCACCGTTGTAGCGATATTTCTTGGTGTACATTGCCTGGGATTTAACACCCCATCCTCCTTTGGAATACACATCTCCCGTGACACGCAAGTGAATGTAGTCGTTGAAGGCAAAGTAGTAGCCTAAGTCTCTCAAACTCAATCCACGAACCTGTTCCCTACCGTAGGATGGAAAAATGATACCCGATGCCTTCTCTTCAGGGGTATCAGGAATCAATCCAAAAGGTAATCCAAGTGGGGTGGGGATGCCATTAAAATAGAGATTGAAAGGACCAGATACGACTTGCTTTCCTGAAATAGATTTGATTTTGGAGGAGGAAATGTGCCAGTGGGGCTTGGTCAGTTTGCAAGTCGTGTAGTAGCCATGATCCAGATACACGCTACCATCTTCGGTTTTCTTGATGGTGGTCCCTCGAAGTACTCCATCTTGCTGCTCGGTGACTACATCTTTGATGATTGCCTTTTGCGTTTTGAAATTGTAGCGCATCTCCTTGCGGATTTCGTAGACGGAATTGCCGTCTTTGAAAAAGGGATTTCCAGATACTACGCCCAAACTGTCCGCGATTCCGTAGGCATAGAGTTCTGAGTTTTTCCAGTCGATCACAATGCGGTCGGCATCGAGTCGCATTTTTCCGTATTCAAACCAGGCTTTTTTGTAGAGGTAAACTTTGTTCTCGGAGAAGTCTGTAATGATACTGTCCTCTGCGTAGTATAGGATTTCAGTTTCAATATCACTTTTAGGCACATTTTTTGCCGAGTCGAGAAGAGCGAGTGTATCTTGTTTGGCTAGAGTTGTATCCCCTCTCAAAGCCGTAGCTGGAATCGGAGAGATGCCCCTCCTTTCTCGCTGAGGACGAGTAGTTTGCTGTGCTGAGGCGCTTAGGTGAACACACCAACTTGCAATCAGGACTAAAAAAAGAACTCTGAAACTCGCCACCTGTGCTTTCGCTTTTAGTATTTTTGAAATTAATTTTGTGTAAAGTTAACTCGAATGCCCTCATGGAAAGATTTAATACCAAAAAAAATCTGTTAAGGTTTCTTATCCTCGTTCCGTTTTTGTTTGGCGGATTTATTCCAAATGAAACGATGATGCCTGCTTTTCGGATGAAAAAAATTGTGCTCGATGCAGGCCACGGAGGGAGTGACCCAGGAAATATTGGTTCCAAAGCAAGAGAAAAGGATATCAATTTAGCCGTAACCTTATTGGTAGGAAAGTACATCAAGGAAAATATGCCCGATGTAGAGGTCATTTATACAAGATCAGACGACAGCTTTCCTACACTGAAGCAGCGACCCAATATTGCCAATGTCAACAAAGCGGATCTATTCGTTTCCATCCACTCCAATTCCGCAGCAAACAAGTCGGCTTTTGGAACCGAAACATTTGTGATGGGGAACAAGCATTTTGAAGCCAATTTTGATATTGTTAAAAAAGAAAATTCGGTGATACTTCTAGAAGATAACTACAAGGAAGAATACGAAGGTTTTGATCCCACCTCTCCAGAATCCTACATGATGTTTAACTTAATGCAAAAAGCCTATATTGGGAATAGCATTACTCTAGCAGACCGAATTGAAACTCAATTCCGTGATAATGTTGGTCGCAAAAGCCGAGGAGTAAAACAAGGTCCATTTTATGTTCTTTGGACGCCTTCCATGCCAAGTGTCCTAGTGGAACTCGGGTTTTTATCCAATACGGAAGAAGAACGATTTTTAATGACTAAAGAAGGGCAAGAGTACATGGCTTCGGCGATTTACCGATCCATCAAGGACTACAAAAATGAAATCGAACTAAATTGATTTTTTTGAACCTCAAAGGAAACCTTCTTGGATTCAGGAAGGTTTTTTTTATAAATTGAACCGAAGCCGCTTGCTGACGTATACTTTTGCTATCCTTTAAAATGAATAGTCTGATTATCCGCTTGGTTACCAGTATCGAAATAAAATAAGGATTGAAGTTCATTTAGGTTGGCTGTGGTCTGTGGACAGCCGTCTGTCGACGATTATCCGCAATAATGAAAACAAATCTTAAGCACTGGCATAATTGCGGATAATCCTAAAAAATAGAATTTATACCCATGCTTTCTCCTTCTCAATTGGATGCCTTGATCTCTCTTTTGGATGATTCCGATTGGGAAGTCAAGCAGCATGTGCGGGGAAAACTAGTTGAGCTGGGCGCAGCAGTGATTCCTGTCCTCGAGCAAAAATGGGAGGAGAGTTTCAACCCGGTATTGCAGAAAGAATTAGAGGACTTGGTCCATGACCTGCAGTTTGGTTTGGTCAAACAGCGATTGAAAGATTGGAAAGATTCGGAAAATCAAGACCTGTTGGAGGGACTTTGGATCTTAAATACCTACCAGTATCCCGATTTGGAGTTGGAAACCTTGCAGGCAGCTATCCATCAGCTATACATGGAGGCCTGGACTTTTTTTGCGGCTGATTTGCAGCCTTTGGACCAGGTGAAAATTCTCAATCATGTATTGTTTAAACAGCTCCAGTTTTCGGGCAATACCAAAAATTTCCATTCACCAAGCAACAGTATGCTATCCATGGTGTTGGAATCCAAAAAAGGAAACCCCATCAGCTTGTGCAGCATCTACCTGTTGGTAGCTAAGAAACTGGGATTGCCTATTTATGGAGTCAATCTTCCCAACTTGTTTGTGTTGATCTATGCTCAAGAAGATTCCGGTTTCTACATCAATGCCTTTAACAAAGGGCTAATTTTTTCGAGAGATGACATCAAAAATTACTTGGAACATCTAAAGATTGATCCGCAACCTGCTTTTTTTGAACCATGCAGCCACTTGGCGATTGTATTACGCTACTTAAAAAATCTTTCGACTGCATTCGAAAAGTTAGGAGAAAATGACAAAGTGAATGAAGTTCAGGAACTATTGGAAATTCTAAGCCATCAGTAGATGCGGATATTGCATCCTACGGCCCTAACCTGAGGTATAGCAGGCTTTTCACCTCGTACCAGTTGAGTCAGTGCTATTTCCAGGTATTTTTCGGTTACTGCACTTTCCAGTTGTGGGTTATTGTCAATCGCACCCTTATAAACTACGGCTAGACCATTTTTTCCAGTTACCAAAAGTATGCCTTCCGGAATTTTACTCACTTGAAAAAATTGGGCCCATTCTTGTTTTTCATCGATCAGATAGGGCATATTGAGGTCACTTTCATCGATGTAAGCTCGGAATCGGCTGAGTTCAGATTCATTGTTCTGTGCTTGTGGATTGATCAATGCAAACCCAAGCCCTTGGGCCTCAAACTTAGTTTTAAGCACTTTGATTCGGCTTTCATACAGTTTGGCAAATGGACAGGAAGGATCGTGAAAAATTAGGACTAATCCTTTCTCTTTAGCCAAGCTGGTCAAGGTTTTTGGGCTTCCGCTGACCGCATCGGTCGCAGCAAGTTGACTAATATTTTGACTGTAGCTAGTGGAACTAATTCCAAAAAGCAGGAGCAGACTGATTACAACTAATTTCATGGCAGAGCGAGACGGAAAGGTTACCAAATGGTATAGGTCAAGATATGACTTTCATTCCGTTCTACCTGCACCTTGTAGTGATGATCTTTAAAATCAGTTCCATGAATCTTCCCTTTGATCAAGGTTGAATTAGGATCAAAAGGTTCCAATAAGATATTTTCACGCAGGGATACCCCTTTTTTGCCATGGCATTTAAAAATTGATTCTTTTGCAGACCAAGCCATGGTGTAATGTGCTGGTTGACTTTCCAGGAAGTCCAGCTCGCTGTCTGACAAAAACCGACTGCCAATGCGTAGAATTTTTTCACGGATCACTTCTAGATCAATTCCTACGGGAAGCTCTCTATGGTAAATTGCTGCTGCATAGCCGCGTGTATGCGTCAACGAGACAAATCCTTGTCCGTTCATCGGGTGAGACTTGCCGTGCTCATCCTTAAAAAAGCCTGGATAGGGGATTTGAAGGAGTTCCAACGCTTCCTGAATGGCAAGTCTAGCTGTGCCCCATTCCTTTTTCCGCTCTGGGTGAGAGATATTGGCAAAGGAAAGTTTTTCTCGAAAGCTTAAAAATTCTAAATCCTTTTCAGACAGGTCGTCGATTATCTTCACTGCCAGGGCGGAGGAAGAATCAATTTTTCCTATTTTTGTTTGCATAGGCCTTAAAGGCGCAGCTAGAGTGAAGTTCGAAGATATGTCAAAAATCCAAGTAAAAAAATTACATACCCTTACTGGACACAATGACTGCATTTATGCCTTAAAAGAAGGGGCTAACCCTCGCTATTTTTATACCGGTGCTGGCGATGGGATGGTGGTGGAATGGGATTTGGATCATCCAAAAGATGGGATCTTGCTTGCTCGACTACCACATTCAGTGTATGCGCTTGAAGTTGATTCCAGGCGAAATTCATTGATAGTAGGGCACAACTATGAAGGCATCCATGTGATAGATCTTGAAGAAAAAAAGGAGAGCTGGAGTTTGAAATTGACTTCCTCGGCCATTTTTGACTTAAAGGTCTTTGGAGATGAACTTTTTGTGGCCACGGGGGATGGGGTACTTATTGTTGTGGATTTGCAAGCTCGAACAATTAAAAAACAGGTAAAACTTGCTGCTAAATCTATCCGAGTGCTAGCCCTAGCATCACAAAAACGACACTTGGCCTTGGGTTTCAGCGATCACAGCATTCAGGTGTTAGATCTTGCAGCTGGCACAATTCCCATGGCCCGTCTGGAGAGCCATAGCAACTCGGTTTTTGCTTTGGGATACAGTCCCGATGAAAAAACGCTCGTTTCAGGAGCACGAGATGCGCATTTAAAATTTTGGAATACAGCCGACTATTTGTTGGAGGAAAATGTAGTGGCGCATTTGTATGCTATTAATTATTTATCTTTCCGTGAAGACGGCAAATACCTAGTGACTTGTTCGATGGATAAGTCCTTAAAAATATGGGATACCACAAGTCGCAACCTACTTAAAGTTATTGATAAAGCTAGGAATGCAGGACATGGAACTTCTATAAATAAAGTCTTTTGGAGTACTTATTCTGGAGTTATTGTATCGGTTTCAGATGATCGATCGGTAGCAATTTGGCAAATTGAAGCACAAAACCTATGAAAATTTCCCCTACAGCCATTCGGCAAAAAGCATTTGAAACCTCTTTTAGAGGCTATGAAAAAAAACAAGTTACAGATTTCTTGGAAGAGATGAGCGTGGTGATGGAGCAGATCAACCAGGAAAACTTGGAGTTGAGAAGTCGCTTGCAACAAGTAGAAGGGGAGGCCAAGCGGCTAAAGGATGTGGAAGATTCTTTGTTTCGAACCCTTAAAACTGCTGAGGATACTGGGGCTGCCATCATTACAGAAGCAACTGAGGCTGCAGATCAAATTATTGGGGAGGCGAATCAACTTGCAGAACAAACCACTCGAGAGGCACAACGCTACGCGGAGCAATTGGGAACCTATTCTCAAGAGCAAGCAAGGGTGATCACTCAGGCAGCAGAAGAAAACGCAAAAGAGACCACTCGTATTTTGGTTGAAAATATAAAGGGATTAATTAAAAGCTACGAAGGCTTAGTAGAACAGCGGGAAGCTTTGGTCAAAAGCTTACGAAGGTTGTCGCAAGACGCCTTAAATCAAATCGATCTCTCAGAAACGCATTTTTCGCGTATAGATGCCAAGGCATTTCAAATTAAAGCAGAAGAGCTCTCCCGTTCTAATTATTTTTCTGCAGCCAATGCAGCTTCGCTTGCATCCAACTCTAGTTCTAGTGTAGTACAACGGGAAGAAGTCTCTACTCCCCCACAGCAGGAAGACGCAGAGCCCGAAAGGAATAAAGAACAGCTTGCGTCTGTAGATTCAGATGAGCCTATTGAAACTGAGTTAGAATCAACTGTTGAAAGTGTGTCCTTTGCAGAGGAGGAACTTGATTCTGAGATTTTTGATGACCAAAAAGATGAAATAGAGGAATCAGCGATTGAAGCTGCGCAAGAAGAGGAGGAATTTGAAGAAGAGGAAGGGGATGAAGAAGATGAAGAAGATGATTTTATTGAAGAGGAGGAAGAGTTTACTGAAGAAGAGCTAGCAGAAGATGACCAAGAGGCATTTGAAGAAGAGTTTGAGGAGGAAGAAGAGCTAGAAGAACGCTTAGAATTTCATGCAGAAGAGGAAGTAGAAAAACCAGAGGAGCCGGCATCCGATACAGCGGAGCAAAAGAAGGAAGAAGACAAACCTTCTTCGGGTTCATTTTTCGATCAATTTGACTAATGGGCAAGGTCGTATTGGAGGGAATGGAGTTTTTTGGATACCATGGCGTGTATCCAGAAGAGAATCTGCTGGGTAACCGGTTTCGGGTAGATTTAGAGCTCCAGACTAACTTCAAGGTTGCCATGGAGACCGACCATTTGGAGGGTACTATTGACTATGCACAGCTCTATAAACTGGTGAAAGCTCGTATGGAACAACAAGTCAAGTTGCTCGAGCATCTCGGATACGGCATCATTCAGGACATTCGAGCTGCCTATCCTGAGGTGGAATATATTCAGATAACTCTCAAAAAGCAGCAACCTGCCCTTGGTGGTCTGGTTGATTTTTCGGGCGTAACACTTTCCTATCCTGAAGATTTTTCCTGATTAAGTCATGTATACCCGTGCGGAACTCTCAAAAATCCGAACGGAGTTTTGGATTGCTTTTGGGCAATACATGAAGCCCGTTCCCAATGCCTATGGAAGAAGAACAAATTGGCCCAATTACAAGACTGGGGTAAAGGATGTCTATTTCCGCATGCGAGCTGAGCGAGATTATGCTTCCATTGGAATTGAATTGGGACACGCCGACCTAGAAATGCAGGAGTTGGTACTCGATCAATTTGAGCAACTTAAAAAAATACTAGAGGCTTGCTTGCAAGAGGAATGGACTTGGAAACTGCATGTAGAAAATGAGCAGGGGCAAATCATCTCCAAAATTGAATGCATCTTAGAAGGGGTGAATGTGCTCGATTCGGACGACTGGTCTCGTATCATTTCCTTTCTCAAACCCCGTATTATCGCACTGGATGTGTTTTGGGATCAGGTCAAACCCGGATTTGAGGATTTTTAAGACCGGGGATCCCCAGGTCTTAATCAAAGTAACTTAAAGATCGTGCCGCTTGGGAATACTTGGATTGATAAAGGTAAAACCCCTTGCCTCGTCTCCCTCAAAAAAATCAATCTGCATTCCCATCAAAAACATAAAGTGTTTTTTCTCAATTAACACGGGAATGCCCTGAACTTCAAACTGCTGATCCTCAGGTTTTGCTTTGTCAAAGCCTAAAGCATAAGACATGCCTCCACAACCCCCACCTTTAACACCTACTCGAAGAAAATAATCCGCAGGAATATTTTTGGTCGCTAGGATATGTTTGATTTCACTCGCTGCTTTCGATGATATATCAATTGGGATCAACATGGGATAGGAAGCAACTAGTAAAGAATAAATTTAAATCTTGTATACAAAATTAGCCGATTACCCAGTTTTATAGCAACATAGAATTACAGATATTCGAATTAAAATTTGGACATGGACTACCTACTTGAACTTTTGAAAATTTTGCTTCCGGCTGCTGCAGTGTTGTATGGCATGTACTTGGTTGTGGTTTCTTTTCTTTCCAAGGAACAAGAGAAGTTAAAAATGGAATTGAAATCCCAAAATCAGCAAGTAGTACTTCCCATTCGGCTTCAAGCAGCTGAACGGCTTTGTTTACTTTTAGAGCGCATTACGCCAAGTCAAGTCATCCGCAGGGCGATTCCTGGGCAGTTTTCTGCAGAGGAACTGCATCATCACTTGATTTCAGAGATTCGTGAAGAATTTAATCACAATGCCAGCCAGCAAGTGTACTTCTCTGAAGATACCTGGGATGCTGTTCGCATTGCCGTAGAAGAGGTAATCTCCCGCATCAATGTAAGCCGTCAGCAATTGAATGAATCTGCCTCTGGTGTAGATCTTGCAAAGGTGGTATTGACTCAGTCTTTTGACCGCCAAAACGATCCCATTGCCTTGGCGATTCGCAAAGTAAAAGCTGAGGTCAGCCTCTATTTTTAATCCCTTTTTTCTTAGTTGATAGTCCCATTTGAAGGAAAAGACCAAGTCTAAGTTTTGTTGACAGGCTCTTTTCTGAACCAAATTCTAAGGGTCTAGGTTGCTAGTCAAATCCATGCCATGAAATCGTTGCGCTATCCCATTACTTCAGAATTGTTAGCAGGAGGATTTACTTACCCAGGGTTTGTTGAATTTACCTCACAGCTCGTTCGGGAGAATCGAACCACGGGTGCCAATCAAAGTGAGGAATACCTTGCCTACACGCGTATGTGCTTGCAGCGTATGGTTCGCTGGAATAAGACAAGCAAGGTATCAGAGGCCTTGGAACGGTTGCTCCTTCAAGTCAATCAGCCACAGGTATGGTTGGTGATTACCGAAGCTTGGTGCGGAGATGGTGCTCAGTCGATTCCACACTTGGCGAAGCTGGCAGACCTCAGTCCTAATATTACGCTCAAGATTGTGTTTCGAGATGAGCAACCGGAGTTGATGGATGCCTATCTGACGAATGGGAATCGATCTATACCCAAATTGGTGGCGATGACTGCAGACCTGCAACAAGAGTTGTTTACCTGGGGGCCCAAACCCAAATACTTACTTGATCTTCATGCGGCATTTAAGCAAAATCCAGAAGGCCGATCCTATTTAGATTTTTTGGAAGAAGTTCATCTTTGGTATGCCAAAAACAAACAGAAAGACCTTGAAAGTGAAATCTATCCATTAATTTATTCAACTTTGATTCCATGACCATAGCTTTGATTTCTGGAACCTCGGGATTGGTAGGGATGCAGTTGCTGCATCAACTCCTTCGTAATGCTACATATACCTATGTGATCAGTGTGGGGCGAAGGAGCCTTGCCTTAAAGCACGAAAAACTAATTCAAATCGATGGAGATATGAGTAAGTTAAGTTCATGGGCATGGGAGGATCAAATTAATGCACAGTCCTTGGGAGGAGCTTACCAGCCATTGGTACTTGCATTGCAACAAAAAAAGGTGGAGGTCCATGCCTATTGTAGTCTGGGTACTACCATCAAACAGGTGGGTTCCAAAGATAAATTTTATGCAGTAGACCATGATTTGGCATTAGAGTTTGCTTCTTGGTCCAAAAAATTAGGGGCTTCCAAGTTTTTGTATGTATCTGCGATGGGAGCAAATTCCCAATCTTCAATTTTTTACAACCAAGTAAAAGGCAAGACGGAAGAGGATTTAAAAGCAATGGGATTCACCTATTTAGGCCTATTTCGTCCATCCTTGCTATTGGGAGCACGCCATGAATTCCGATTTGGTGAGCATGTAGCTACCTTTTTTATGATGCCTTTGACTTGGCTCAAACTTGGAAAAAACATTCGACCCATACGGGACCATGTCGTAGCTAAAGCCTTGGTGAATGTGGCGCTTAGCGATTCAAAAAGCAATGTGGATTGCTTTCTATCTGGTAAAATGCAAGAATTAGGAGCATGATCGCGGTAATTCAACGAGTTTCAGAGTCCTCGGTGAGGATTGATGGAAAAGTTAAGTCTGAAATTGGAATAGGATTATTGGTACTTTTGGGGATTGAAGAGGCGGATGGGCGAGAAGATATCGAATGGCTAGCCAAAAAGATTGTAAACCTTCGGATTTGCCCAGACGAGCAAGAAGTGATGAACAAAAGCTTGCTCGATGTAGGAGGAGAGTTGTTGCTGGTTTCGCAGTTTACCCTCCATGCAAGTACCAAAAAGGGCAATCGACCTTCCTATATCAAAGCAGCGCGACCTGAAATTGCTCTACCCTTGTACGAGGAAGCAATCACCGTTCTTGAGGCAGAATTAGGCAAGCCCATCGGCACAGGAACCTTTGGGGCAGATATGAAAGTAAGTTTAATCAATGATGGGCCTGTTACCATCCACATGGACACTAAAAATAAGGTTTAATCTCTTCAGACGAGTAACATCCAAATTTATGCAGTTGGTCAACGGTCGACAGACCACGGACCACAGCAAGTTCTACTAAATTAAAGAAGCTTCTTCCTTTGGTAATTTTTTAAAGGGATGCGACCTAAGGTAAACTAATTAGGAATTGTTTGGCTTAGAAGTGCTTCCAGCCTTGGGCTTTGATTTGTACCGCAGTTCCACTTTTAGTCACCAGGAATTTTCCTTCTTCTGCCTTGGTGATATGCCCTATAAAATGCACATCGGGGTGTTTTTCGAGTTTGGCAAAATCTTTCTGATCAATCGTAAACAACAATTCGTAATCCTCTCCGCCATTCAGTACACAGGTGATGGGATCTAAGTTGAGTTCTACGGCCGTGTCAAAAGTTTGTTTGTCGATAGGAAGCTTGTCTTCGTAAATGGTCGCACCCACACCTGAGGCCTTGCAAAGGTGGAAGATCTCAGAGGCTAGCCCATCCGAAATATCAATCATGCTGCTTGGCACCACGCCTAGCTCTCGAAGCTCGTGGATGATGTCCATCCTGGCATCCGGACGAAGTTGACGGCCAGTCACTACGGTATATTTTTCCAATTCGGGCTTCATGTCTGGATTGGATAGGTAAACTTGCTTTTCTCTTTCCAAGATTTGCAGGCCTACTAGTGCTGCGCCTAGGTCACCGGTCACGCAGAGAATGTTATTTTCTTTGGCACCTGAGCGATAGGAGAGTTGCTCTTTTTTGGCCTGACCCATAGCAGTCACGGAGATCACAAGTCCCGAACGGGAGGCGGTGGTATCTCCGCCCACCAAGTCTACCCCGTACTGCTCACAAGCAGCATAAATTCCTTCGTAAAGTGCCTGTACGGCTTCTACCGAAAATCGGTTGGATAGGGCAAGACTTACCGTAATTTGAGTAGGGATGGCATTCATAGCAGCAATGTCGGAGACATTCACTGCTACGGCTTTGAATCCTAAGTGAGGAAGTGGGGTGTAGGCAAGATCAAAATGAACCCCTTCCAAAAGTAAGTCGGTGCTCACAACAGTTACTTGATCTCCTGCGTCGAGTACCGCCCCATCGTCACCAATTCCTTTTAGTGTGGATGGATTTTTGATTAGTACACCTTTGGCAAGCTGGTCAATTAAGCCAAATTCTCCCAATTCACTGATTTCAGTTCTTTTCTCAGACATGCTTTATGGATTTGTAGCGCTAAAAGCTATTAGTTAGTTGGCGATGATATTTAAGGATTTGTTGGGTTGGGATCTGTTTGACACAATTCCACCAACACGCCATTTGTGCTCTTGGGATGTAGAAACACGACGATTTTGTTGTCAGCTCCTTTTTTTGGAATCTCATTTAATATCTCAAACCCTTCGGCTTTCAGTCGTGATATCTCGGCATAGATATCTACCACATCAAATGCGATGTGGTGGATGCCTTCGGATTTTTTTTCGATGAATTTGGCGATTGGGGAATCTGGGGAACTGGCTTGGAGCAACTCAATTTTGGTATCACCCACTTGAAAAAAGCTGGTTTCAACCCCTTCGGTTGCAACATTTTCTGATTTGTAATGGGCCTTGCCTAGCAGCCTTTGAAAGAGTTCATTGGATTTTTTTAGGTCGGCAACCGCAATTCCAAGATGTTCGATTTTCCTCATGCCATTAATTTGTATCTTTGCCTGAATCTTTTTCTTCTCCTAATAGTTTAAAAGAGAAGAAGTGACCAACCAAAGCGTAAAGATATAAAGATATGATCACCGTTTCTGACAAAGCCAAAGAGAGAATTCTTGAATTGAAGAAAGAAGAGGGGAGAATGGAGCAAGAAAACATTCGCGTTTCCGTGAAAGGTGGAGGTTGTTCGGGTTTGATGTACGAATTGGGCTTTGATGCGCAAATGGCAGAAAGTGACCATGTATTTGAGGATAAGGGCGTCAAAATCTTAGTAGACAAAAAAAGCCTCTTGTACCTAGTGGGTACGACCTTAGAATTTTCTGATGGGCTCAATGGAAAGGGATTTCAATTTGTAAATCCCAATGCAAGCCGCACCTGTGGATGCGGAGAAAGTTTCTCGGTCTGATCGATCCAAACTAGAATAGGAAAAGCAGCTTTAACGAGCTGCTTTTTTTGTACGTAGCCACAAAATATATCTGTTTGGCGACCCCATTTTTTAGGGCAATGCTTACCTTTGCTCCCGAATAATTCGACACAGCCCAATGGAAACACCCATCAAAACCATCCCTTTAAATGATCTTCACGCAGCTTTAGGAGGCAAAATGGTTCCTTTTGCAGGCTACATGATGCCAGTTCGCTACAGCTCAGATATTGAAGAACATCTTTGCGTTCGTCAAGGAGTAGGTGTTTTTGATGTTTCCCACATGGGTGAATTTTTTGTCGAAGGGCCTCAGGCTTTGGCACTGATCCAGAAAGTGACCTCCAACGATGCTTCCACTTTGGTGATTGGTCAGGCGCAATATTCCTGCTACCCCAATGAAATAGGAGGAATTGTGGACGATTTGATCGTCTACAAAATGGCAGAAGAGAAGTACATGCTGGTGGTCAATGCATCCAATATCGACAAGGACTGGGCTTGGATCAACGCCCACAATACCATGGGTGCAAGTCTTCGCAATGCCTCCGACGACTATTGCCTTTTTGCCGTGCAGGGACCTAAAGCTGCTGCAGCCATGCAGTCGTTGACCTCGGTGTCGCTAGCAGACATCAAGTTTTATCATTTTGCTATCGGCGACTTTGCGGGCATCGCTGATGTGATTATCTCAGGAACAGGCTATACGGGTGCAGGAGGATTTGAGATTTATGTGAAAAATGCAGATGCAGAGCTGGTTTGGAAAAAGATTTTTGAAGCAGGTGCATCGTATGGTATTCAGCCGATTGGATTGGGTGCGCGAGACACCTTGCGTCTAGAGATGGGTTACTGCTTGTATGGCAACGACATCACCGATACCACTTCTCCCATTGAGGCAGGTTTGGGTTGGATTACCAAATTCACCAAAGACTTCATCAATTCTGAAGCCTTGAAGCAACAAAAAGAATCAGGGGTAAGTCGCAAGTTGGTCGGATTTATCATGCAGGAGCGGGGTATTCCTAGAGGACATTATCCGATCGTGGATGCTGCTGGGGAGGTGATTGGCGAAGTTACTTCCGGTACACAGTCTCCAAGCATGGGTCTTGGTATCGGGATGGGGTATGTACAAACTGCCTACAGCAAGGTGGGAACTGAGATTTACATCCAGATCCGAAATAAAAACCTAAAGGCTCAGGTAGAAAAACTTCCACTGTACAAGGGATAATGCGCTCCATTGAAGTCTGCTTTTCTCCAGAGCTGATCCACTTGCACGAGGTTACCGGTAAGTTTGTTGTGGTTGTGGATATTTTTCGAGCAACTTCCACCATGGTGGCTGCTTTGGCGCATGGGGTCACTGAAATTCTGCCTTTTGCAGACTTGGAAGCTTGCAGATCGATGCAAAGTCAGGGATATCTGATTGCAGCAGAGCGAGATGGCTTGACGGCTCCAGGCTTTGAACTGGGAAATTCGCCTGTGGCCTACACTGGTGGTGCCTATGCAGGCCGTAAACTGGCGATGACAACGACCAATGGCACGGTAGCCATTGAAAAATCTAAAGGTGCAGCAGAAATTTTAATTGGGGCATTTCCCAACCTTCATGCCACAGCAGCCTACATCCAATCCCGAGATTTGGATGTATTGATCCACTGTGCGGGCTGGAAAGGAAGATTCAATCTGGAAGATTCGCTGTATGCGGGTGCCTTGGTTCAAGCGCTTGAAGAAAGCCATGCCAACCGAGAAGATGGGGCAATTGCTATGGGATCCTTGTTTAATCAAGTCGGTGAAAATTTGTCCACCTACTTGTCACAAGCGGCTCATGCGAAGCGCCTCCAAAATCACGGCATTGAGGCAGATATCGACTTTTGTTTGAGTCTCGATCTTTACGATCTGGTTGTAGGAGTATCCCAGAATGGGCAATTACGAATAGTTTAAAATCAGTTTTTTTGCCTGTTTTGTTTAATTTTGGTTGAGTTCAATTTGTATTATTTTTTTAAAGATGACCGCATTATTCAAAAAACTCAATTATAAAGCGCACAAACAAATCCTAGTGCTTAATGCTCCACAGTCCTTTGGAGAGGAGTTGTCGCTCATGGAAGAATCAACCCAGGTTGTTCAATCCATTGAACTGGCAGAGGAGATTGAATTTACCTTGGCTTTTGTACTAGACCTGATCGCTATCGAGAATTTTATTCATTCGATTCAACAAAAATTATCGGCTGACCCAATTATTTGGATAGCTTACCCAAAAGCAAGTTCCAAGAAGTACACCTGTGCCTTTAATCGGGATACTGGTTTTGGAATTTTGGGTGTGTATGGATTTGAAGGGGTTCGACAGGTCGCAATTGATGAGGATTGGAGCGCTTTAAGATTCAGGAGAGTCAATCACATCAAAAACATCACCCGTAAAGAAAGTTTCGCGCTTACCAAAGAAGCAAAGGAGCGGACAAGCCAAAAAGGAATTTGACCTAAATTTCGAATAGCTCTTACTTTAATTTTTCGTTTTCCTGGTGACGGGTCGAATCTCGGCTATTTTTCTTCTCCAGATTCTTGACCAAAGCTTCAGTCAGATTCACACCTGTTTGGTTGGCAAGGCAAATCAGCACCCAAAGGACATCGGCCATTTCGTCGTCAAGTCCGCGGCCTTTGTCCGACTCTTTGAAGGATTGCTCCCCGTAGGTTCGGGCCATGATTCGAGCCAATTCACCTACTTCCTCCGTCAACAAGGCCATGTTGGTGAGTTCATTAAAGTAGCGTACGCCCACAGTTTTGATCCAGTTGTCTACTAATTTTTGCGCTTCATTGAGCGTCAAATCATTTTTTTCCATAAGTTCATTCCGCATTTCATCTATAGAGCCCTATAGCTTATGAATCCCAAACCAAATTCTATTCAAGAGTACTTTTCCTGGTTTCCTCCAGAAATCCAAGCCAAGTTACAGCAAATGCGCGAAATCCTTCAACAGGCCTTGCCTGAAGCAGTGGAGGTGATCAGTTACCACATGCCTGCCTTCAAGACGACTGAAATGCTGGTCTATTATGCAGCTACTAAAAGCCATCTGGGTTTTTACCCGACCTCTTCTGGAGTAATCAATTTTAAGGAGGAGTTGGCAGGCTATGTAACGTCCAAGGGAGCCATTCAATTTCCTTATGGGGAAGATTTGCCGGAGCAACTTATTATTGCCATTGCCCAGTTTCGTGCTCAGGAGGCCGTAGCAAGAGCTACTGCAAAGAAGAAAAAGAAACTCAAGTAAGAATTTGCTTCAAGGCAACTAGAAACGCGTCTAATTCCTCTTTGGTATTGTAAAGATGGGTAGATACACGAATGGCATTTACTCCTCCTTCAGGTACCTGCCGAATCCGAAACCCAGCTTTACCCATGGCGTTGCCACAGGTTTGGTAGTTCATATTTTTAGGACGGAAAGAAATTAGGGCGATTCGTGATTCCTTTTCCTCAGGGGTGAGGATATCCAGTTTGGAATTCATTTCAGAAAGCCCATCAAATAGGTATTGATTGAGGCTTTTAAGTCTAGCCTCGATGTTAGATTTCCCAATTTTGTCGTGAAACTCAGCTGCAGCCACCATGCCGACAGCGAGCGATTTACTTTGGGTACCGTAGTCAAAGCGTCGGGCAGAGGGAACATAGCCTGCTAGGGTAGGAGGGTTCACGTTCATGTCCCATCCGGTATCCGAATGTCCTCCAATCATAAGGGGTCGCAGCTTTTCTAAGGATTCTTCGCGTACATACAGAAAAGCAGTTCCACTGGGACCCAGCATCCATTTGTGGAAGCAGCCTGCATAGAAATCACATCCCAATGCGTGGAGGTTGAGGTCAAAGGTGCCCGCACCATGCGCCCCATCGATGGCGGTAAGGATGCCCCTTGATTTTGCCAAACTGCAAATCTCCTGAATAGGGAATACCAAACCCGTAGTGCAGGTCACATGGGGCAGCGCAATGACTTTGGTTCTCGAATTAATTAATTTTTGAATCTCGTTCAAATTTTCAATTTGGGTTGCTCTGGGTTCAAAGGTGCGGAGGACGATTCCGTCGTATTTCGCCCGATTGAGCCATGGAAGGGCATTGCCTGCATGTTCGTGGGTCGTGAGGATGACTTCATCACCTACCTGTAGCGGGATGCCCCAGGCCAGGATATTGATGCCTTCGGTGGTGTTGTGCGTAATCGATAATTCAGTGGGTTTAATTCCAAAGAATTGAGTGAGCTGGATTCGCTCTTGGTCTGAGTTGCCGTATTCTCCACTGGTATTGATGTCTCGATTACTTTTTTCTAAGGCATCAAGCACCGAAAAGGGGGCAGGACCAAAGGTACCGGTATTGAGGTAGATGCGATGAGCAGTGAGGGGGAACTGTTCTCGAATTGCTTTCCAAAAGGCCTCATCCTGGACAGGGCCCGAGGGGAAAGGGGTTCTATTCTCCTTGGGAAAGGAAAATCCAGCGAGCGTTGGGAGGCTTAACCCTAGTCCGAGGTGATGGAGGAAAGTTCTTCGGCTGCTCATCGATCAGTTCTAAAGTAGTAAACTAAAGATTATCATCCAGAATTGGAATCAGTTGATCAAGTTTTCTAGTGCCCAAGTAGCCGAATGAACTGTGATTGGATTTTTCGCTAGCTGAAGCCGGTCTTTGCTTGCTTATTTTCCCAGCTTGAGACAGTGATCGATGCAAGCAGGCACATCTTGGTCGTAGTGACTGACGTAGATCAGGGTAATCGGAGCATGAAGTAGAAGTACTTGGAGGGTTTCGCGAAAAAGGTGGCGCTGCTGTTCGTCCATTCCTTGGGAGGCCTCATCGAGAATGAGCATGTGAGGGTTTTTGATTAACGCTCGGGCAAGGAGGGCCCAGCGCTGCTCTGCAAGGCTTAATTCATGAAAATACCGGTCGACAAGGTGCTGTAGCTTAAAGAATTGCATCCAGGAACTGCAGCGACCTTCTTCTTGTGGATTTGCTTTCCTAAACCAGCCCATGGTGTCGGTCAACCCAGAGAGGATGACTTTTTGTAGCGTTTGATTTCTGGGAAAGAAGCGCCCTAGTTCAGGGGCTACAAATCCAATGGGCCGCTTGAGTTCCCAGATACTTTCACCTGTTCCTCTTTGTTTCCCAAAAAGTGAGAAATTTTGGGAGTAGGCTTGGGGATTTTCTCCGATAAGTAAACTGATTAGGGTGGATTTGCCGCTTCCATTTTGACCCGAAAGCCGCCATCGTTCACCTGCTTCCACTTTCCAGCTGAGATTGTCTAGAATGAGCTTATCCCCATAGCGGATGCTAACTTGATCTAGGGCTACTACGGTTCCTTCTGGGCGAGGAATAGTAGGTATGAGCTTTGGAAGTAGGGATAGGTCCCAGGGCACGATAAATTCGTTTGCGCTGGGGATAAGGTAGTCTTTTCGCTCCCAGGTACGAAAGTCCCCATTTTCCGCCAGTTGAGCGACTTGGGTTATTTGAGATGGGATTTCCTGTGAATTGGTCGTAAGTAGGAGGTGAACCCCTTGGCGAATGCAGGCTTCCAAAAAATCACCAAAGGCTTCTCTGCTTTCTTGATCTAGTCCTGTGAGGGGCTGATCCATTAGGAAGAGCTTCGGTTGTCTTAAAAGGCCCAAAGCAAGGGATAAGCGACGTGTTTCTCCATTGGATAGGGCAAGAACAGATCGCTGCAGCAGATTTTCCAATCGAAGGAGTAGGATTACTTCTTTTAAAGTCCAAGGTCCAGGAAGAGTGCTTGCATTTTTTTGAAGGTAGGCAGCCACCGTCAGCGTATCATCCACTTCTGCGCTGTTGAAGCGCTGCTGGTAATAAAAGTTTTGAAGTCCTGAGGTATTGCGAATCTGATAGTCTTGCGAGATTAAGGCCATCAAATCACGGAATGCATGCACCTGCCCTTCTTTATTTTTTTGTTGGCCATAGGCTTCTGCAAAAGGCCTTGCTACCGTTCCTTTTTGGAGTAGAGTTCTGCCAAGAAGTGTTTCTAAGAATCCTGTTAATGCCCTGCCCGAATCTCCAAAGACCGCCCAATGTTCTCCTTCCTTCCAGGTAAACTCGAGGTTTTCAAAGAGCGGAGCTCCTCGAAATTGGACCTGCGCAGCTACAATTTGAAGAAGGGTGGAGTCGGTCATGAGAGGAGCAATGGGAAAATTTAGGTGAGTTAGATCACTGGTTTTGATCCAATTTAATTTTTAAAAAGCGCTCGAAGTATTTCACTATTACCAATTGATTTTTAGCTAATTATTGGTTTTAAATTCAAGTGAATTTTATCTAAATCAATCAATGGGATAAGGAATAAAGACAAAACTGGTAAAGGCTCCGTCCAACACGAATAAGCAGCAAAATTCATCTGGATCTTTGTAGGCTTGCGTAAATTCTTCCACCGCTTCCTCAGCGATTAATCTACGCTGCACAAACTCGTCGATATAAGTGATGAAGTAGTTCCAATCCAGGTCCTTCTCTTCTTTGCCTATAAAGATTTTCCCGATGGGTTGCATCTCTTTGGAAATGGGAAATATGGGGTAGTCTGAGAATCCCTTAGACCGAATCTGGTAAGAGGCTTCCTTCAATACATCGCAAATTTTGATAAAGTCCGCAGTAATAGTTCCGAGGTATTTGCCACTTAATTCGGGGTCATTAAAGTCAGAGATCATGGCTTAAGGCTTAGGCGTACAACATTTTCAACATGGTAGGTTTGCGGGAACATGTCCACAGGCTGCACCTGATCCACTTGGTAGAGTTCCCCGAGCAAACCCAGGTCTCGTGCTTGGGTAGCAGGATTGCAGGAAACATACACAATCACAGGAGCAGCAATGCGAAGCAGCATCTGGATGACTTTTTCGTCCATTCCTGCGCGAGGAGGATCGGTGATGATCAAATCTGGTTTGGCATGCTTGTCCATAAATTCATCATTCAGGATATCCTTCATGTCACCCGCATAGAAGAGAGTATTGTCTATCCCATTGAGTTGAGAGTTAAGTTTTGCATCTTCAATAGCCGCTTCCACATATTCTACCCCAATCACCTGCTTGGCTTGTTTGGCTACAAAGTTGGCAATGGTTCCCGTACCGGTGTACAAGTCATAAACTACCTCGTTTCCTTTCAATTGGGCTTGATCACGTACTACCTTGTACAGTTTGTAGGCCTGTTCGGAATTGGTCTGGTAGAAGGATTTGGGTCCTATTCTAAACCGTAGCCCTTCCATTTGCTCTTCGATGTAGGGGAGGCCGGCAAAGGTCACCAAGTCCAAATCATGGAAGGTTTCGTTTCCCTTGGTATTGATTACGTAGAGTAGAGAGGTGATTTCGGGAAAAGTAGTTTTCAAATAGGTCATCACCATAGAAATTGACTCTGGGTCATTTTCTCCAAATTGGACGATCACCATTGTTTGTCCCGTACTTGTGGTACGAATAATGAGGTTACGCAGGATACCCACCTGATTGCGGATGGCATAAAAGGAGATCCCATTTGCACGAGCAAATGCTCGAAGGCCATTTCGTACGGCATTGGATATCCCCCCTTGCAAGTAGCAATGCTCGATGTCGATGATTTTATCAAACATCTTGGGGATATGAAAACCCAAGGCATTTCGCTCAAACTCTTGGTCTGAATTGATTTCCTCACGGGTGAGCCAGCGAGAGTTGGAAAAGGTAAAATCTAGTTTGTTGCGGTAGTATTGGGTATTGGCAGAGGCGAGGAGCGGAGCCACTTCCGGTATGGGAATTTTGGCGATCCGTTCAAACTGATCCACCACTTGTTGCCGCTTATATTGCTGCTGGAGGTCGTAGGTGATGTGTTGCCATTTACAACCCCCGCAGGTGCCAAAATGAGCACAAAACGGTTCGATTCGGTTTTCGGAGTACGCGTGAAACTTCACGACTTCCCCCTCCATAAACGAGCTCTTGCCTTTGGTAATTCGAACATCGACCACATCACCAGGGGCAACTTGACTAACAAATACTACTTTACCTTCGTGGTAGCCCAAGCATTTGCCTTCGGTCGCGATTCGTTCGATTTTCAGGTCGGTAATGACCTTGTGTTTCATTTTTCTCGACATGGCTGTAAAATTAGAAAAAAAGGGGCAGGTTTGGGCCACCTTCTCCTAGCAAGGAAACCTAGAACCCAGAATTGGTTTTCTTCCTCCATTCTTTCTTTCATTTTTCTATCTTTAGGACTAAATGTCGGGTATGAACTATACAAATAAAGTGGTCCTCATTACGGGTGCTACCTCAGGAATAGGAGCTGCCTGCGCCTCCGTTTTTGGTGCAGCCGGAGCCAAATTGGTGATTACGGGAAGAAATTCGCAGAAATTAGCCGAAACAGCAGCAATGCTACGCGCCAAAAACCTGGAGGTGCTCCCCATATTGGCAGATGCAGGTTCTGAAGCGGACAACCGCCGTATGGCAGAAGAAGCTCTAGCTCAATATGGTCAAATCGACATTTTGATCAACAATGCAGGCATCTCCATGAGGGCTCTTTTTCAGGATTTAGATCTGGAGGTTTTTCGAAAGGTCATGGATACCAATTTCTGGGGAACGGTCTATGCGACAAAGTATTGCCTCCCCGCGATTTTAGCATCCAAGGGTTCCATCATTGGAATTTCCTCCATCAACGGCTATCGAGGTACCCCAGCCCGCACGGCATACACGGCAAGTAAGTATGCGATGAATGGATTTTTTGAGTCCTTACGAACCGAGGTCATGAAAAAAGGGGTACATGTATTGGTAGTGGCACCTGGCTTTACGTCATCCAACATCCGAAACACTGCCTTGACTGCAGATGGAAGTTCGCAAGGGGAATCCCCCCGCGACGAATCCAAGATGATGAGTTCCGAAGAAGTAGCTACCCATATCCTTTACGCTACTTCCAAAAGAAAGCGAGACCTGGTGCTGACGGCCCAGGGGAAGCTTGCAGTATTTCTCAATAAATGGATACCAGGGATCCTCGACGGCATCGTGTACAAGCAGATGGCCAAGGAAAAAGACTCTCCTTTCACCTAATTCAAATTAGCAGCTGTCAATTGTAGCCTACCAGCCGGTAGACCACCAGACCAATCCATTCTTTCACCAAAACCTGCCAATTGACTAATGCTTCAGGTCTTGGGTAAAGGAGCTCAGGAAGATCATATTTGAGGTCATGACTGTAGTAGTCCACTGGAAATGGGATGGTTTTGAGCCCTACCTTGTCAAAGCATTTTTTGGATCTGGGCATGTGAAATGCAGAAGTGATTAGCACAAACTCTTGGTCGGTTGCTATTCCATTTTTCTCCAGAAATTCTTTTGTGAAAAGAGCATTTTCGCGTGTATTCACACTTTTCTCTTCAATTAGGATGTCTACTTCTGGCATTCCTGTCATGACCAAAAATCGTTTGAGCAATTCGGCTTCAGAATAAGGATTGGTTGGATTCAAGCCTTGCCCTCCAGTAATCAGGATTTTCTTAATCTTGCCCATGCGGTAGAGTTGTAATGCCTGCGTGATGCGATCAGCACCCCTACCAAAAAAGGTTCGATCCGTTGCCGTTTTGTTTAGATTGGTTACCCCGGTCAGGACAATGCCAATTTCTCGATTGGGAATTTCGTTAAAAGATTTATAGGGCGGCTCCCAAGCGAGAAGGGCTAGGTTGGAAAGAAAAGGGTTGGAGAAAAAGACCAAGAGCAGAATTCCTGTCCACAAGATTTTCCTACCCCTAGACTTAGGGCTGAAAATGGCGGAAGTCACCAGCAGCAGCAAGACCAAGGTAAGTGGCATTGCCAAAAAACTTAGGAATTGAGAGAAGTAGAAAAACATAGGTGATAGGGTTGAAACTGAAAAACTAAAATTCTTGGGCTGGTAGTTGATTCTTAATCCTTCAGCATTATTTCTAAACACAAGATTCTTACCTCCCAAAAGTGCATATTTTTATTTTTTCTTCTTAAAAATTTCCTGCAGAAAGTTAATTTTGGTAATGCCTTCAGACCAGCCCAATCTCATTCCTTTTTTAGAAAATTTAGCGACCCAATTGGAGGGTACACTTCACTGGGATCGACTTACCCAAACGCTCTATGCGACCGATGCTTCAGTATATCGGGAGATTCCATTGGCTGTCGCTTTTCCCAAGACGGAGAAGGATATTCAGAAATTAATCGCCTTTGCTACTGAGCAGGGCACCTCTTTGATTCCGCGTACGGCTGGAACCTCACTTGCAGGGCAGTGCGTTGGCAATGGCATTGTCGTAGATGTCTCTACTCACTTTAACCAAATTCTTGAAGTAAATCCCGAAGAGCGTTGGGTACGGGTTCAGCCGGGGGTGGTGCGGGATGAATTGAACCGTTTTTTAAAGCCTTATGGCTTGTTTTTCTCTCCCATCACCTCCACTGCCAACCGTGCAATGATTGGTGGGATGGTGGGCAACAATTCTTCCGGCACTACTTCCATCGTGTATGGCGTCACCCGAGACAAGGTGATCTCCTTGAATACCATCCTCAGCGATGGAAAAAAAGTTGTTTTCCGCGCCTTGTCACCAGAGGACTTTAAGCGGAAGTGCGGGCAAAAAGATTTAGAAGGCACGCTGTATCGACAAGCCCTTGAAGAACTAAGTTCTCCCGAAGCTAGAGCTGAAATCCATGCCCAGTTTCCCAAAAAATCCATTCACCGCCGCAATACAGGTTATGCGGTAGACGAGCTTTTGAAAGCTACCCAATTTGAGGGAACGGAGAATTTTAATTTTTGCAAACTCTTGGCTGGTTCCGAAGGGACCTTGGCGGTAACCACCGAGATTAAAATTAGCCTAGATCCACTTCCAGATCCCATAGAGATCGTGGTGGCAGCACATTTTGAAAGTATTCACGAGAGCATGAAATCGGCCCAAGTGGCGATGAAGCACGAGGTTACTGCCGTAGAGTTGATGGATAAAATCATTCTAGACTGCACCAAGGAAAGTATCGAATACTCCAAAAACCGTTACTTCGTGGAGGGGGATCCCAAAGCACTCCTCATGATTGAGTTTAGAGGAAAGACCTTGGAAGAAGCCATGGCAAAAGGAGAGGCATTGGTGGCAGACTTGAAAGCTGCAGGCTATGGCTATGCCTATCCCATCATTGAACCTGAGAAAGTAGCTTCCGCCTGGGCACTTCGAGCAGCGGGATTAGGGCTTCTAGGTAATATCCCTGGAGATCCCAAGGCGGTGGCCTGCATTGAGGACACGGCTGTGGACATCACTGATTTGGCAGACTACATTGATGAGTTGGATGCGATATTGGCAGGATTTCACCAAAACCCTGTTCACTATGCTCATGCTGGTGCTGGAGAAATTCACATGCGGCCCATTTTGGACTTAAAAAAGGCAGAAGATGTGGAGGAGTTTTACCAGATTTCCTTGGCTTCGGCCAAATTAGTGAAGAAGTACCAGGGCTCGCTATCCGGTGAGCATGGGGATGGACGCGTACGGGCGGCTTTTATTCCGATGATGGTAGGGGAGAAAAACTACCAGCTCTTCCGTCGCATCAAGTACACCTGGGATCCCAAAAATATTTTCAATCCTGGAAAAATTGTGGATGCGGCTCCGATGAACCAGTTTCTTCGCTATGAGATCGGGATGCATACTCCAGATCCTGAGACGGTATTTGATTTTTCGGCCTCAGGAGGCATCTTAAGACTAGCCGAAAAGTGCAACGGTTCGGGTGATTGCCGGAAGCTGCCTGGATCAGGAGGTACCATGTGTCCTTCCTTTATGGCTACTCGCAACGAGCGAGATACTGTTCGTGGCCGTGCGAATACATTGCGGGAGTTTCTGACTCTAGACAAAAAAGAGAACGCTTTTGATCATCCAGAGATCAAGGAGGCATTGGACCTGTGCTTGAGTTGCAAAGGATGTACCGCAGAATGTCCATCCAATGTCGACATGTCTAGTATGAAGGCAGAATTCCTGTATCAATACCAAAAGACACATGGAATACCGCTTCGATCTAGGGCTTTTGCCTACATCAATGAACTAAATAAGCTGGGTTCTTTACTTCCAGTGGCATCTAACTTTTTATTGACCAATTTTCTTACTGGCGGAATCTTGAAAGCGATCCTTGGAGTGGCTCCCACAAGAAATTTGCCTGAGATCAGTTCAGTAAGCCTGAGAGCTTGGTATAAAAATAATTACCACATACTTCCGGCTCCGCCAAAGATGATTAAGACGGTATACTTTTTTGTGGATGAATTTACCAACTATAATGATACCCAAATTGGAATCAAGGCCATTTCGCTATTGAAAAAGTTGGGCTACGAGGTGAAGGTAGTAGATCATGAAGAGAGTGGGCGCTCGGCACTCTCTAAAGGATTACTGCTCAAGGCGAAGAAACATGCGGAAGCTAATGTGCGCATTTTTGAAAACTTAATTGACGGCAATACACCTTTGATTGGGTTGGAGCCTTCGGCAATTTTAAGTTTCCGGGATGAATACCCACGTATTGTGGGTCCAGAATGGGTGGAGGGAGCTAAAAAGCTCAAATTCCACGTGCAGCTCATCGATGAGTTTTTGGGTAAGGAAGTGGCTGCTGGTAATATCAAGCCAGAGGAATTCACCACACGTGCGCAAAAAATTAAATTGCATGGACATTGCCATCAAAAGGCACTTTCTTCGCTTTCTTGGACACAGAAAATCCTCACCCTTCCAGTCAACTATGTAGTAGAAACCATCCCGAGCGGATGCTGTGGGATGGCGGGTTCCTTTGGTTATGAGGCGGAGCATTTTGCAGTGTCGCAGCAAATTGGGGAATTGGTCTTGTTTCCAGCAGTTCGGAAGGCAGAGGTAGATACTTTGATCGCAGCTCCGGGCACCTCCTGTCGTCACCAGATCAGTGATGGCACTGGTAGGAGGGCTTTGCATCCCATTGAGATCTTGTGGAACGCCTTAAAGCGTTAAGTGAGGAAAGCAGCATTTAGATTTCTTCTATTTCGAAACCCGACAATTCTTGTCAAATTTAAATTTCCTGAAAGGGATTGCGTTTCGAGTTGGTTATATTCGAGTTCAATTTTTTTTCTATGACCAAACCCTTTCTACTCTACAGGTCCTCGGCTGGTTCGGGCAAGACCTATACGCTAACCTTGGAATATCTGAAGTTAGCGTTGAAAAATCCAAAGTCAGGATATCGACAGATTTTGGCAGTGACCTTTACCAATAAGGCTACGCAGGAGATGAAGGAGCGTATCGTGGAGGTTTTGGAGCGTCTAAGCAGGGTGGTGAAGCCGGGAGAATCCTTGGATGAGGAGCTTATGAGGCATCTAGACTTGGATGCGGAAGAGTTGATGCTTCGTGCGCGCATGACACTGCTACATATTCTTCATGGCTATGGGCATTTTGCTGTCAGTACCATTGATTCCTTCTTTCAGAAAGTGATACGTTCTTTTGCTCGAGAGATGGACTTGCAGGCCAAGTTTGATGTGGAGATGGATACCGATGCAGTCTTAGATAAGTTGGTCGACCGAATCGTAGAAAAAGTTGCCGAGGATCCTGCTTTGCGAAGCTGGTTGATAGATTACGCAGAGGAGCAGCTGCTTGATGGCAAATCTTGGGACATTCGCGTAGGGATTAAGGGTCTAGGAAAGGAGATTTTTCAGGAGCGATTTAAGGCATTCCGAGCCGTGTTTCAAGATAGTGTAGGGCAAGTTGGTTTTTTACCTGCCCTCAAGGAACAAATCATGCAGGTTCGTCAGGAATTAATTGTAGAGGGCAAAAGGCAGTGGCAGGAAGCAGAGGCTATTCGAATACGATTTGGATTGGAATGGACAGATTTCAAGGGGGGCAGCAATAGCTTTGCTAAAAAGTTTGGTGCGCTAGGTAATACTAAATTTCCTTTTCCTGAGCTCACAACAACTATGCAGCGAGATTTGCCAGATGCTGCCAATTGGTTTACCAAAAAGTCCCCTCAAGAAAACGCGATTTGTAATGCACATGCAGCGGGTTTGGGTGACCTTTTGTATTCTTGGCCTGAAAAGGTCAAGGTTTGGAATACCTACACCTCGCTACAGAAGAACTTGAATGCTTTCGGGGTATTTCGGAATTTGATTGTAGAGTTGCGGGATCTCAAAGATGAAGAAGGGATCCTTTTGATCTCAGACGTGAATGATTTTCTAGCGGAGATCACGCGAGAAAATGAAGCCCCGTTTTTATATGAGAAAATTGGGAACCAATACCAACACTTTTTAATCGATGAGTTTCAGGATACCTCCGAATTCCAATGGTCGAGTTTTAAACCCTTGTTGGAGAATTCCCTTGCCTCTGGACATACGAACCTCCTTGTTGGCGATGTAAAGCAGTCTATTTACCGCTGGCGTGGGGGTAAATTGGAGCTTTTGCTTTCAGAAGTTCAGGAGCAGATTCATCCAGACTTTGTAGAAGTCAAAAACCTCAGTGTCAATTTCCGTAGTTTGCCAGGCATCATCGCATTTAATAATTCGGTATTCGAACAATTGCCAAGATTGATGGAGCTGGGAATGGAGCGGCATTACGGACTAGATCCTGCAAACAAGCTTTCTCAAGCCTTTGCTGGAGTAAGTCAGGAGGTTCCTGAGTTTAAAAAAGATGAACCCTTTAAAGGAAAAATTCACCTCGAGTTTGCTGAAAAGACTAGTTCGGAAAAATCATCAGAAGAAGAGGGAGAAGAGGAGGATGTCGAATTAAGTGCTTTGGAAAAACTGCCTGGTCTGGTAATGCAGCTACAAGATCAGGGCTATGCCTTGCGGGACATTGCTTTTCTAGTTCGGACCAACGGGCAGGGTGCAATCTTAGCAGATGCGTTTATGGAGGTACAGCGCGCCCAAATAGGGACTGATTACCGATTTGATGTGCTTTCAGAGGAGTCCTTGTTTATCGATAAATCGAGTGCAGTCAAATGTGTGCTCGGATTTTTAACCTATTTGAGTGCTCCTTCGGATCGCGTTGCGCTAAAAACTCTTTGGCAATACTATGCTTTGGTTCACGGCATTCCCCTGAGTCATGAACTGTTTTTTGTGAGAGGCCTTCCTATCGAGCTGCAAGCGAAAGAAGCCGAATTGTTGCAGCGGCAAGCGAGCTTCCAACAGATGCCCTTGCTTGAATTGGTGGAGCAGGGACTTACTTTTCTCGGACTCACACAAATGCAACAGGACCTGAGCTATGTGTCTGGGTTCAAGGAGGCGGTCTTTGATTATGTGAAAAAGAACCGTGCAGATCTTCTTGGCTTTTTGGATTGGTGGGAGCTCAATAAAAAGAAGCGTACGGTCAAAATTCCGGAAGATCACGATGCAATGCGTATTCTTACCATTCACAAAGCCAAGGGGCTTCAATTTAAGGTGGTGGTAATGCCTTTTATGGATTGGGGGATTGTATCCTCTGGTCTTCAAGCGCCAATCCTTTGGGCGCCGTTTGAAGCGGAAAATGGCATCCAGACCGTAGTTCCCTTGACGCACCAGAGCCTTTTGAAAGACAGTCATTTTGCCGGAGCCTATGACGAAGAGGTTCGTCTATCCTATTTGGACTCGCTCAACATGCTTTATGTAGCATTTACCCGAGCAGAAGAGGCTTTCTTTGGCTTCAGCACCTATTCGATTTCTAAAACTAAAAAAGAACCCTCGCCGACCCGAACTGGAAACCTATTATACAGCCTATTTTCGGGAGGCTTTCGGTTTGGGGAGGAAGGTTCCTCATCCTGGAACGGTGAGACTTTAACCTTTGATTGGGGACAATGGCCTGCTGTAACCCCAAGAGATAGGGATGCGGTAGTGGAAGCTCCAGCGCTACGTTGGGAATGCATGGATTGGAAATCCAAGTTGCAAACTAAGACCTATCCTTGGGATTTCTCTTCGGAGGGGATTCGTGCTCGTGAACAACGAGACTTTGGTGTGATCATTCACGATATTTTGGCTGCTGCCCAAGGTTTGGAGGATGCTCTTCGACTCGTCAAGGAATACACCTTTGATGGACGTTGGGAAGCTGATATTGCTACACAAATCACCCTTAAGTTGGAGCAGCTATTTGCGTTTCCTCAAGTGAAGTCCTGGTTTGATCCGGATTTTCCAGCACTAACTGAGCAAGGAATTTTAGTGCCTGGGGGTCTACAGAGGCGTCCAGATCGAATTCTAATCACCAATGAAGCCGCTTTGGTTATTGATTTTAAAACCGGAGTAAAGCGTGATTCCCACGAAGTACAGGTTAGGGAATACATGGCTTTAGTACAAACCTTGACCCAGTTGCCTGTAAAAGGGTATCTCTGTTACCTTGAACCCACTGAAATTATTTCGCTATGATCCCTTTTTTGAAAGAAACTGCTAAAGCACTTTTGGATTCTGGCAGAGATTTGAAAGACATTCGGCTGGTACTGCCCAACCGCCGTGCAGGTTTATTTTTTACCAAGTATTTGGGGGAGTTAATTGATCAGCCTGTTTGGATGCCAGAAGTGCTTACCATTGAGCAGCTGGTCTATCAGTTGGCGGGCAATACACCTACAGATGAGCTTACTCTGGTATTCGAACTCTATGAGGAGTACCAACGATTGCAAAAGGACCCTGAGCCTTTTGATCGCTTTTTTCATTGGGGAGAGTTGATTTTGAAGGACTTCAATGACTTAGATCAATTTCTTGCTTCAGTAAATCAAGTATATGCCTATTTGGCAGAAATCAAGGAATTTGAAACCGATTTAAGTTTCCTCACCGAGGAGCAACGCGCACTGATTGCACAGTTTTGGAAGGCTTTTGCCCGTCAAAATGAAACCGAGAAAGAACGCTTTCTGAAGTTTTGGCAAATTTTAGGTTTGCTTTATCAAGGATTTCAAAAGAGACTGCATGCCAATGGATTGGCCTATTCGGGTCAATTGTATCGGCAAGTGGCAGAAAACACCAGCGCTATCGCTCCGCCCGATAAGCAGCTCGTATTTGTAGGATTTAATGCCTTCACGCTCGCAGAAGAAAAGATCATTACCCATTACCTGGAGGTGCATGGGGCTTCCATTTTTTGGGATGTAGACCGCTATTACCTAGACGATCCCTTGCAAGAAGCTGGATTGTTTTTTAGGGACTACCTCAAAGACCCAATTTTGGGAAAAACCTTTCCAGAAAAGATTCCTGACGCAATCAAAGACAAAGGAGCGCAAATTCATACCCATTCCATTCCTTTAAAAACGAATCAAGCCAATTTGGTAGGGAAACTTTTGGAGCAGGTGGGTACTGAGGAGGCCTTGGAAGAGACCGTGATTATTCTCCCCGACGAGCAGTTGCTTTTTCCTGTGCTACATCAGCTTCCAGAAGTGATTGCCAAGCTCAATGTGACGATGGGTTATCCCATGCGAAATGCTCCAATATATGCGTTTTTGGATGCAGTGTTGGATTTGCAGCGCTATGCGAAAAGTAAAGAGGGCGTCGTAACGTTTTATCATAAACCCGTTTTGGATCTTCTGGCCTACTCTTACTTGCAGTCTGCAGATGCAGCCTGGGCCTCCGAAGCCATTCAAAAAATTCAGAATGAAAACTGGGTAGATGTACCCATGGATCTTTTAAGCAAGGAAAATACGCTTTTCTCCCTGGTGTTTAAGAAGGTGGATTCGAATTTACTTTTGGATTATTTGCTTGCAATTATTCAGTTTTTGGCCAAAGAACTTCAGGAAGACCTTACGCAAAAAAGTTATTTGTTTCAAGCCTTCAAGCAACTGAATCGGGTGAAGGAAATCTTTCAGACTAGAGGTACCAAAGAACTCAAAGTTGAGTTTTTGCTCAGCTTGTTTCGAAAGCTGTTTCGAGATCTCAAATTGCCTTTTGAAGGCGAGCCGCTTCAAGGCTTACAGGTCATGGGCGTATTGGAGTCTAGAAACCTAGATTTCAAGCGTGTCATCATCTGCGATGTGAATGAAGGAAGCTTTCCTCCAGGTGGGGGAATTCAATCTATGATACCATTTAACCTGAGAAAAGCATTTCGATTGCCTGTACAGGAACAAAATGACGCCATCTATGCCTACACCTTTTACCGCTTGCTTCATCGGGCAGAAGAGGTTCACTTGATCTATGCCACGTCTGGAGAGCAGGGCAAATCCAGTGAAATGAGCCGATTTATTCAGCAAATGCGGGTAGAACTTCCGATTTCAAAACCACAGTCTGTACTGGTACCTGTCAATCTTACACCCAATCAGCCCATTACGCTTGAAAAGACTCCCGCTATGCTTACGAGCTTGTCTCGCTATTTCAAGCCTGCAGGTGAAGAAGCTGCTGAAAAGCGATTTTCAGCTTCTGCGCTAAACATGTATTTGGACTGTCGCCTGCGGTTTTACCTTCGGTATGTGGCAGAGTTGAAGGAACCGGAAGAGGTTGTTACCACGATTGATCCCATGACTTTTGGAACCTTGCTTCACCGAGGGGTTGAACTTTTGTATGAAATTACGGAAGGGGAGACGTTTCGAGACATCGATGGACACACGATTGACAGATTGCTGCCTCAGGTGCCTCAGTCAGTAGAACGAGCATTTCGAGAACTGTACAAGAAGCAGGAGGAAGAAGAGTTGTTATTGACCGGGCAACTACAAATTGCACGAGAGGTATTGACAAAATACATCCAAGCAATCCTGAACTATGATAAAAAGAATGGTGATTTCCGGGTGATCGGCTTAGAGACAGAACAAATCGCTCACTTGTCAATCGAAACGCAAGAAGGTACGAAAGTGGTGGAGTTGGGTGGAGTGATTGATCGAGTGGATATCAAAGATGGAATAGTTCGTCTGCTGGATTACAAAACAGGGAAGGACACTAAAAAGATACCCTCCCTGGTTTCACTTTTTGATCGGAATGATAAGAAAAGGAATAAGGCAGGAATGCAAACTTTTCTGTATGCATTTTTCTACAAGTACCAAAATCCAGAAAACCAGCTTCCACTTAAGCCGGGAATTATGAACATCAAAGAAATCTATTCCGAAGATTTTAATCCCTTCCTTCAATTGGAAGAATCTGAGGTGACGGATTACCGAGATTTTGCTGCTGGATTTGAGGAAGGACTTCGGGGATTGCTGGAAGAAATTATGGATCCTTTGGTACCCTTTGATCAAACTGATGACAAGAAAAAATGCAGCTACTGTGCCTACCAAGAACTCTGTGGGAGGTAGGAGAGCAGGGAATACTCCTGGGCAATTATTTTTCTACTATCCCTCGTAATTTAAGTAGGTGGGGGGAGGGGATCCTGATCTCATTCCAGTAGATATTGAAAGACTCCAGTTTAAATTATTGGCTCAATTGTTGATTAATTGGAAGTGAGAAAATAAAGGAATTGGATGGAGAGTTTGGTTGATTAAAGGTTAAATGTGATTCCTTAATTAGCCTATTTTAGGAAAAAGATACCGATTAACCGGGCTAGCCTGCTTCTGGTAAGAGTTGATTTTTTTATTAAATACAAGAATTTATTTGATCAGTTTAAATAATTGATTTATAAGTTTTTATAAGTTATTTAATCTAACCTAAATTAGTTTAATCTAAATTATTTAGATTAAACTAAAACGATTTTATCCTTAATTCTTTGAATTTCTATCGCTCTTTTCTCCTACTCCCCGCTCATTTGATTTTTGATTTACTCCTTCCCATTTTTTTTCGAATTGGGATTGACTTTATACCGCAATACTTGTCGGCTGGTTTTTGAATTTTGAACTTCTTGCAATTCGATTTTTCCGAAAAGAATTCCGGAATGGTGTACCCATTTTAAAAGCGGTATTTGCTGATTTTTTCTTCCAGATTTTAGATCACAAGTTTGCTGGATACCTCCCGAAAATCTTTATAATCGATCCAGATTTCAATGGGCTTTTGGAGGAAAAATTCAGAGAGCTTGACTTCATCAAACGGGGTCTTCTAGTTCCTATTTTTTAACCCTTTTTTATGAGGGATCAAAACCAGCTTTTTGGGTATTCCTTTGGATTTTATTCCTTATTTTTGAAACTCTGAAAACAACTATGGCAGGACAGACCGGTACGCGTAAGCATGTCTTTTCAAAAAAAATAGATGCCTTTTTCAAGGGCTTGGCAGATGCGTGGAACTTTGTGAAACGATTTTTTCAAGAAGTATTCGTTCCTCCTTATGAGTTTAAAGAAGTTATTCATCAATGTTACCGGATTGGGGTAGAGTCCTTGCCTTTGATTTCCTTAACTGGATTTATTGTTGGGATTGTATTTACCAATCAATCTCGTCCATCCTTGTCTGAGTTTGGGGCTACTTCTTGGCTGCCCTCGCTGATTGCTATTGCCATTGTTCGAGCGATGGGCCCCTTAGTTACTGCACTTATTGCCGCAGGTAAGGTAGGTTCTGGCATTGGAGCTGAAATTGGATCCATGAAGGTGACAGAACAAATCGATGCAATGGAGGTTTCAGCAACCAACCCTTACAAGTTCTTGGTGGTCACACGAGTGCTGGCAACTACTTTGATGATTCCTGTTCTCGTGATGTACACTGATTTCGTGGCTTTGATGGGAGCGTTCATCAATGTCAATGCCAATGAATTGGTGAGTATTTCCACCTTTTTTGCCCAAGTGTTTAGTTCTGTTACTTTTCTAGATATTTTTTCTTCCATCATCAAATCCTTGTTTTTTGGATTTACGATTGGTATGGTAGGTTGCTACAAAGGATACACTTCTTCCAAAGGCACAGAAGGAGTGGGTAGAGCTGCCAATTCTGCGGTTGTGATTTCCATGTTTCTCATTTTTATCGAGGAGCTACTTTCCCTGCAGATCATCAACCTATTCCGTATCAAATAGCCATGAAGAATCGAGAGAAAGTAGTTGTGATTCGTAATTTGTACAAGGCATTTGGGGACCTTGAAGTCCTGAAAGGGGTGGATTTGGATTTGTATCGAGAAGAAAACCTAGTGGTTCTAGGTCGATCTGGAACCGGCAAGTCGGTGTTGATCAAAATTATGGTTGGCCTACTTCAGCAGGATAGTGGAAGTATGGAAGTGTTGGGCAAAGAGATCTCTAAGCTTGGATTGCGTGAATTGAATGAAATGCGACTAAAAATTGGTTTTTCATTTCAAAATTCAGCGCTCTACGATTCAATGACTGTTCGCGAAAATATGGAGTTTCCTTTGGTTCGGAATATTAAAAATCTGACCAAGAAGGAAATTTCAATGCGAATCGAAGAATTATTGGAAGCTGTGGGCCTTCCGCAAACGATCAATCAAATGCCTTCGGAGTTGTCAGGAGGACAAAAAAAACGGATTGGCGTCGCACGTACCTTGGTGCTCAATCCCGAGATAATGCTTTACGATGAACCTACAGCTGGTTTGGACCCCATTACCTGTGTCGAAATCAACCACTTGATCAATGAAGTTCGCGAGCGATACAAAACGACATCGATTGTGATTACCCATGATTTGGCCTGTGCCAAGCAAACTGGTGATCGAATGGCAGTATTGCTTGAAGGACAGTTTAATGCAATTGGAACCTTTGAGGAAGTGTTTCCTCATGCTGAAGATCAGCGAATTAAATCTTTCTACGATTATAATTTTATCAACTCATGAACCAAGATAATAAGCGATCTGTACTTGTAGGTCTATTTGTATTGATTGGAATCGTTATACTCGTCCTAGGCATCATGACCTTGGGAGGACAGCAGAAAAAGTTTGTGAAAGCCATTCATGTAAAGGCTGTATTTGATGACATTGGGGGTCTTCAGCCTGGCAACAACATTTGGTTTTCAGGAGTAAAAATCGGTACCGTGCGTAAAATCAATTTCTTTGGGGATTCTCAAGTTGAAGTTGAAATGAGCGTAGAGGAAAAAGTAGCAGAATTTATTCGTAAAAATTCCAAGGCAACCATTAGTTCCGATGGTTTGATTGGAAATAAGATTATCGTCATTTACGGAGGTACTACCGATTATCCACCTGTAGTTGAAGGTGACCGCTTAGAAGCGATTATGCCATTGGATACGGATAAAATGATGGAAACCTTGCAGGAAAACAACAAGAATCTTGTTGAAATTACCAATGACCTAAAGGTGCTAACAAGTAAAATAGCTGGAGGTGAAGGGATTGTCGGTGCGGTACTAACCGATTCTATTTTGGCCGAAAATTTCCGAACCATCTTGACTAACCTTGAGCGGGCATCTGTTAATAGTAACAAGATGATTGCGGATTTGAATGGATTTAGTGCCAAGCTCAACAAAAAGGGTACCTTAATTAATGATTTGGTGACGGATACTTCCATCGTTCCTGATCTCAAAGCTACCATGGAGAGTCTTCGTGTGGCTAGCGCAAATACCCAGGCTTTGTCCAAAGAATTTTCCAGCATAACTGACAAATTAAATTCCAAAGACAATTCCCTAGGAATGCTATTGAACGATCCTGAGTTTGCCAAATCCTTGAAAAAAACCATGGAAAATGCAGATTCGGCTTCATACAATCTCAACAAAGGAATGGAAGCATTGGAGTATACCTGGCCATTCAATAAAGGCTTCAAAAGAAAAACTAAGGCTGAAAGAGGAAATTGATAAATTCCTCCAACCTATGAAGTAAAGAAGAAAGCCGAATCATTTCTTAGGCTGTATGACTCATTTCTTTTAAACGAATACTTTCTAACCTAATACGCTTACCCAGCTATGCAAGCTATCAATCCAACCACCACCTCTGCATGGTCGAAGCTAGTTGAACTTTCTGAAAAACAGCAAACTAGCACCATCGCAGCACTTTTTGATCAACCAAATAGATTTGAGCGATACAGTCGTAGACTTCAAGATATCTTGGTTGACTTTTCCAAAAATAGAATTTCAGATGAAGTTTTCGAGGAGTTACAAAACTTAGCGCGACAAACAGCACTACAAGAGGGCATCTCGAGCATGTTTAATGGCCAAGCGATCAACCAAACGGAGAACCGTGCCGTGCTCCATACAGCCCTCCGCAACCGTTCCAATACTCCAGTTTTGGTGGATGGCAAAGATGTTATGCCCGAGGTGAATGGGGTATTGGCTCAAATGAAATCCTTTGCCACCCAGATTCACCAAGGTAGCTGGCTGGGCTACACCGGAAAGCCGATCTCCGCGCTTGTAAATATTGGTATTGGTGGTTCGGATCTTGGACCCGTAATGGTGACTGAAGCTTTGAAGGCTTACCAACACCCGGATTTGAAATTGTTTTTTGTCTCCAATGTAGATGGCACCCATATCGCTGAGACGCTGAAGGCAGTTGATCCAGAAACCACACTTTTCTTTATAGCCTCCAAAACCTTCTCCACGCAGGAGACCATGACCAATGCGCATACTGCTAGAGCTTGGTTCTTGACGCATGCAAAAGATGAAAAAGCAATTGCAAAGCACTTTGTAGCCCTTTCAACCAATTCGGCTGCAGTAAGCGCTTTTGGGATTGACACACAAAATATGTTTGCATTTTGGGATTGGGTAGGAGGAAGGTATTCTCTTTGGTCTGCCATTGGTCTTCCTATCGCCTGTGCGATTGGATTTGAGCGTTTCGAGGAGTTGCTTTCTGGTGCTCATTCCATGGACCTGCACTTCAAAAGTACCCCGTTGGATCAAAACATTCCCGTAATCTTGGCTTTGATTGGAATATGGAATACTAATTTTCTAGGAGCAACTTCAGAAGCGATCCTACCTTATGACCAGTATTTGCATCGATTTGCAGCATATTTCCAGCAAGGAAACATGGAAAGCAATGGAAAGTATGTGGGCCGTGATGGAAAAAAGGTAAACTATGGGACAGGCCCAATCATTTGGGGTGAACCAGGTACCAATGGACAGCATGCCTTTTACCAGTTGATCCATCAAGGAACGCACCTGATTCCTTGCGACTTCATTGCACCTGCCAAATCACACAACCCGATTGGAGACCATCATATTAAATTGCTTTCCAATTTTTTTGCACAAACAGAAGCCCTAATGAAGGGAAAATCACTAGCTGAAGTAGAAGCAGAAATGCGGAAGGCTGGCAAGTCGGAAGATGAAATTCATCGTGTAGCCCCACATCGTGTATTTGAGGGGAATCGACCGACTAATTCTATTTTGGTAAAGCAAATCACACCTTATACCCTTGGACAGTTGGTGGCGATGTACGAACATAAAATTACTGCTCAAGGCATCATTTGGAATATTTTCAGTTTCGATCAATGGGGGGTGGAACTGGGTAAAGTTTTGGCGAATGGAATATTGCCAGAACTTTCGAATGAGGATAAGATTGCTTCGCACGATAGCTCAACCAACGGATTAATCAACGCATACAAAGCAATGCGCTAAATTAGATTTCAATTTATAAGTTCGAATCACCAAAAATCCATGAAGTAATCTTGTGCTTCATGGATTTTTTATGTTGGGTTATTGCAGTATGGCCAGTTTAAATTTGGCCAAAAAGATGATGTGTAATTTTTTTAAACAATAGTCTCTTTCAATTAGTTACAACTAAAATATCTAGTCTATGAAAGAGCTTCTCGAATTAAAAAAGACGAATGGTAATGGAAAAGTTGATACCAAAAACCTATTCCAAGACCCGAAACTATTGGTTAAAGATGCCGTATTTGTTCGTCATGAGGGGAGCTTGGTGAAGGTTAGATTTGAAGACATACTTTGGTTGAAAGGAGATGGCAATTACACCACCTTAATCACGAAAAATACTGTTTTTTCTGTACGTAATATTTTGAAAGATTTTGAATCTGTGCTTCCAGAAAGTCAGTTTATCCGTATTCATAAAAGCTACATCGTTCAAGCTTCTGAAATCCTTTCCATTACCACTAAGGAGGTGAAAGTCGGAAATGATTTAGTACCTGTAGGTCGTACTTTTTATCACCAACTATTGAGTGGAATTAGAAAAATAGGAAGCATAGGGGATTAAACCCAAAGTAAGCTACTATCGCCATAACTCAAAAAGCGGTAGTTGTTGTCCAGTGCTTCTTGGTATATTTTTTTCCAATCTTCTCCTACGAGTGCTGCAATTAATAATACCAGCGTCGATCCCGGTTGGTGAAAGTTGGTAATCAATCCATCTACTAGTTTGAAGTGATACCCTGGAAATATAAAAATAGAAGTAGTTCCAAATAGGGTATCGATACCGCTCCGCTTCATTTCTTGTAGGATGGCTTCTAATGATTCTCTTCGCGAAGGTAAAACCGATCTATTTTCGTAAGGTGCAAGTTTCTCAATTTGAAATAGACTTCCTTTATTTTCAAGTAGCTGCACTCCATACCAATACATGCTTTCGAGTGTTCGCACTGAGGTGGTACCTACTGCAATAATTTTTCCATCATGCTGGAGCAGTTTTTCAACGGTTTCTAGGGTGATTTCCATTTGTTCACTGTGCATGGGATGCGCCTCTACTTTATCTACTTTGATGGGTTGAAAAGTGCCGGCGCTTACATGAAGGGTAAGGGCTGCTTCTTTGATTCCCTTTTTGCGTAGTGCTTCAAAAATTTCTTCTGTAAAGTGAAGTCCAGCTGTGGGTGCAGCTACCGCGCCTTCTTTCTCTGAATAAACAGTTTGATACCGTGACTTATCTTCTTCTTCTGCCTTTCGATTCAGGTAGGGAGGCAGGGGAGTTTCCCCACATGCTTCTACCAAATCCACAAATGCGATTTCTTCGCCCAACCAGGAAAATTCAACATGCTTGAGTGCTCGATCTCGTAGCTTAGCGGATAAGACCACTTCTTTTTCTCCGATCAAAATACTTCCTTGAAGCTCTTCCCCATCTTTCCACTTTTTGACATTGCCTATCATGGTTTCCCAGACTACCGGATTCTTGGAAGCCATGATTTCGGACATCACGCGAGAGGGAGCAATTGGCTGAAGCAAAAATACCTCAATACGAGCTCCCGTTTGTCGTTGAAAGATCAATCGAGCAGGAATAACTTTGGTATTGTTATACACCAAAAGACTGTCCGCTTCTAAAAGTGCTGGAAGATTAAAAAAGTGTCGGTGATGTAGGGTTCCTTTCTTGTATTCCAAAAGCTTGGAATGATCCCTCTTTTCTAAGGGATGTTTGGCAATTCGTTCTTCTCGTAAAGTATATTCGTAGTCTTGAAGATTAATACTAGGTATTTTCATCCTTTGGTGCATTTGTCCGCAAATATAGTCAACCCTTTTCATCTCCATTTGGTTACATACCCATGAGTTCACCCCTTGCCCTTCGTTTTTCTTACCTCAAAAGAAGATTGCAGTTTCGATTTGATGCAGGTACTTCTCGTGGGGTCATGCGTACCCGTGATGTATTTTGGATCAAGGTTTACCGAGAAGGGGACCTGGATCAAATAGGATGGGGGGAAGCGGCACCATTAGCAGGATTGAGTCCAGATTTTGGACCTAATTTTGAAACTCAACTGGATGGTATTTTAAAGGAAGCAAATGCTCGAACTTGGGATTTAGGGGAGGAGAGCGTACTTCAACAAGTTAAAAATTTAGTTCCCTTTTCTCTTCCTTCGCTACGGTTTGGTTTGGAAACAGCCCTTCTTGATTTAGTATGCGGAGGGAAAAAACGTATCCTCGCGAATTCATTTTTTGATCAAGGCACACCCATTTCGATCAATGGCTTGATTTGGATGGGAACGAAAGAATTTATGCTACAGCAGATCAATCAAAAATTAGAAGAGGGGTTTGCTTGCTTAAAAATGAAAATAGGAGCGATTGACTTCGATCAAGAGCTTGAGTTACTTCGCTATATCCGGGAGCAGGAAATAGCGAAAAATCTTGTGCTGCGCGTTGATGCGAATGGTGCATTTTCTTCCATTGAGGCCTTGGGCAAGTTGGAGCAACTCCAGGATTTTGGAATTCATAGCATCGAGCAACCGATCGGGGTAGGGCAATGGGAAGCCATGCAGGAATTAGCTCTTAAAAGCCCAATTCCAATCGCCTTGGATGAAGAGCTTATTGGTAAATCTACTAAAGAAGAAGTGCTCGATTTTATCAACCCCCAATATATCATTTTAAAACCTAGCCTTTTGGGAGGAATTTTGGAAACGAGGGAATGGATTCGCTTAGCCGAAACTAGGGGAATCGGTTGGTGGATGACTTCGGCTCTTGAAAGTTCCATTGGCCTCAATGCCATCTCGCAACTGACGTCTACTTACTTGCCTAGTCTTCCTCAGGGCTTGGGAACAGGGAAACTTTATGAAAACAACCTGGAATCTCCTTTAGTTGTGAAGTCTGGAGAAATTCTTTACGAACAGAACGGAACTTGGGAAAACCCAAGTTAGAATCGATAGGAATTCTAAAACCTTTGGTGATAGTTAGCATTGGGATGCTATTCCAGTACTTTTTTTACGATTTTCCTCTTGATTACCACTACACAAAGCCAAGAAAAGAATGCAGCAAGGACTCCAACAAGCGCTCCAAAAATCAGATCCAAAGGATAATGAACACCAAGGTAAATGCGGGTGTAGCTAACCATGAGGGCATAAAGAAATAACCACGCGATGGACTTTTGCTTTTTACCTAGTTTAAGGGTTAAAAAAGTAGCCAAGCCAAAGGTATTGGCTGCATGAGAGGAAACAAACCCATACAATCCACCGCATCGTCCATACACGTGCATCATTCCTTCCCAACGTGGATCATGGCAAGGACGGAGTCGTTCAAAATAGGGTTTCATCAATCCCGAACTAACTTGATCGGTAAGCAGGATAGTGAGCATTACCCCTCCAAGTATCCATACTATATTTTTGGAATCAATTCGATAGATTAAATAGAGTAGCAACACATACAAAGGAATCCAAGTGATCGTTTGTGTAAGTTGCAGCACGACAGGATCCAAGGCCTCCCAATGGAAGGAATTAAGCCATAGAAAGGCTTTCTCGTCCCAATAGCTGATGGTTTCAATCATGGTTTGTAGGTAAGCCAGTCAATGCCTTTTTTTAGATGATCCAAGGTGAATTGTTCTGCACTACCTGGCTGGGGCTGATGTTGGTAGGTCCATTCTGCCTGTGGGGGCATGCTCATCAAAATGCTTTCAGTTCGCCCATTGGTATCTAAGCCAAACTTTGTGCCTGCATCCCAAACCAAATTAAACTCTACATATCGGCCACGGCGTAGGTTTTGCCAAGCTTTTTGATCTGGGCCATAGGGTAAGCTGGCATTTTTATGCATCAAATGGATGTATACTTCCGGAAATAGTCTTCCAAGGGCAAGGCTAAAATCCAAAATTTCTTGAAAATGGCTATCCGATTTAGCGCTCAAGCGATCGTAAAAAATCCCGCCGATGCCGCGAGTTTCTTCCCGATGTCTGATGAAAAAGTATTCATCTGCCCATTCTTTGAACTTGGGGTAGTAGCTTGGGTCAAAGGAATCACAGGTTTCTTTTAATTTTTGGTGAAAGTAAGTCGCATCCTCGGGCACAATGTAGTGGGGCGTCAAATCTATCCCTCCGCCAAACCAATGTGTTCCATCCTCCATTTCGAAATAGCGGATATTCATGTGAATGATTGGGACCATCGGACTGAAAGGATGCAAAACAATGGATACGCCAGTAGCGAAAAAAACACCGGACTCTAACCCAAGTTTATCAGAAATCTTTTTGGGAGTAGGCCCATGTACTGCAGAAAATGCTACACCTCCTTTTTCAAGAATAGCTCCATCTTGGAAAATTCGAGTTTGACCTCCTCCTCCAGCTTCTCGAGTCCAATTATCTGCTTTAAACTTTCCTAAACCGTCTCCAGCCTCTAGCGCTTCGCAAATGTATTCCTGCATTTGCTTGTAAATGGTTGCGATTTCCTCTTTTGATTTTCTACTCATTGGCCTATTGATTTTAGAATGGATATCCAATTCCAAAATTAAATACGGTTTGTCCTCTTTCACCAAAAGGCTTATTTAAACGGATATTGTCAAGAATCCACCGCTGTCCTTCTTGGCGTGCGGGATCTAAGGCTTTGGTAGCTAGGTCAAGGCGGATGACCAAAAAGTCAAAATCCATGCGCAAGCCCACCCCAGTTCCAATGGCAATTTCTTTATAGAATCTGTCGTATCTAAAATCTGCTCCAGGACGTGCATCGTCTCGGCCAATCATCCAAGAGTTGCCGGCATCAAGGAAAACTGCCATATCGAAGTAGCTGAATAACTTTCTTCGGTATTCAAACATGCTCTCAAGAATCATTTCTGCAGGTTGCTCATTTCGGTAATCGTAATTTCCACCTGCTCCAGTGATTGGGGTAGAACTTCCAGGTCCGAGTCTTCTCGCCTGCCATGCACGAATACTTGTACCACCTCCAGCAAAGAAATACTTCTCATAGGGCAAAATCCCCGAACTGACCCCATAAGGACGTGCCATTCCAAAATTAAGTCGGTAGGCAAGAGTTTGTTTCTTACTAATTGGATAATACCTCCTGTAATCGATCTGGCCTTTTAACCATTGGAAATTGGCATAGTCAATTTCTGGGGAATCGTTTCTCCGCACATTGGTGAAATTCAACGTAGTTCCACCACTTTCTCCAAAAACCCGGAGAAGGGAAGCTTTTCGCGATGAAAAGTCCCCATAGCGATTGAAGTTGATCAAAGTTTGACCCGAAAAACTGCTGATCAAGGAGGGTAGAAATGACCAGATTAGGTTGTTACCATCTCTTTGTAAATTCTCAAGAATCCCAAGAAATTCATCTTGAATGTAGGGCGTACGGATGTAGCTGACATCTGCGGCATTGATGGTAAAAGACTGTCGGTTATTTCGCGTAGACCAAGTATATCCCAATTGTCCATTGATTGCATTTCGGTTGTATTCTGGCCTATTGGTGCTCAAATACCCAAATTGAACGCGAGTGTTTGGATTATATTTACCGAACTCTTGGAGTGTCTTTGGCGCAAAAGGAATAATGAATCTGGGGAAAATTACAGAAAGTGAGGTGTTAATTTCGCTACTCTGGTAGACCCCTTGACCTGTGGCTGAAGCAACACCTTCCAATCCAGCTCGGAAATTGAGCTCCAATAATTCTCCGGCCCGAAAGAAATTACGATTCCGTAAAGCTGTACTGAAGAATGGACCTGGTAGCTGCTCCGTGATGGTCATCCCTAGCTGATTCGTGAGCTGGTATTTTTGATTGGGTTGGGTAAAAATACTAGCAGTTAAAGATGTTCCAAGTGTATCAAATGTGATATTGACAAATCGGAAAAGGTCCAAGCTATTGATCAAGCGTTGCGTTTCAAGCGCATCCGTTCGATTGTAAGGTTTGCCTTTTTGCAATAGAATGCGAGAGGCAAGGACTTTGGCAGAGTAACGATCCCGGTAAAACGAAAAATCAATTCCTTGGTACTGGGTTTGAATTTGTCGATCTGCAAACTCATCTGAAGGGGGATTGATTCGAAGGTTAATGGAATCAATTGTGTATACTTGATGGCTTTCAGCAAAGGTGGGCTTTTGGATGACTTGCTCTATCCGTATAGACTTTGCTGCCGTATCTTGGTAAGCGATAAAGTTGATATAGGACTTTGAAAACATGTAGTAGCCCTTATTTTTCATCAATTCTTCCAGCCGATTTCGTTCTGCTGTAATATTATCTTGGTTGTAAATCTGACCTTTCTGGAGAAAGGAATTCGAAGAAAAGTTGGCTATCAGGTTTTGTAATTCTGGATTATCAACACGAGTATAAACCGAATCAAGGAGGTAGGGTTTATTTTCTTCGATTTGGTAAGTGATGGAGGCTTTTTTGTTTCTAGTCGAAATCCTGTAGCCTACGGCTGCATCAAAAAAACCGTGGTTGACCAGATAGCCTTTCATGTTCTTGCTAGATTTTTCTACCAGGTTACTATCTAGGATGACTACAGGATTTCCGGTACGCATTAGTGTATTTCCGTACTCGATCTTCTTATCCAGACTTTCTAACTTAATCTTTAAATTTTCTCCTTTTCGTTTGTAGGCCAATTCACTGGATTGTTCTTCCTTGTTCAATTGAAGGGTATTCAATTGATCGATCACTTTTTGGCGCTTGGTAGCCACTGTACTACTGTCGTAAAATTGGCTCCCCAGTCGGTAAAGCATTACGCCCGGGGAAGTGCCGAGAATCCGAGTATTGGGTTCTTGTTCGAGCAACTGCAGAAGTGCGTCTGCATCTGCTTGATTTATGCCAACCAATTCATTGTCGTAGACCACATGCTCACCTTCTTTCAAATTTCTGGTCAAAGAGCAGCCGAGGCAAAACCAGAGTAGACTGAGAAAAAGTATATATTTGAAAGATTTCAAGTTCGAATTGGAAGAGGAATGCTAAGCAAAAATACGGTTAAGTTTATAAAATCCTTACATCAAAAAAAATACCGAGTTGAGTCCGGTAAATTCTTTGTAGAAGGTGAGAAAAGTGTACTAGAAGTACTTCAGTCTAGCTTTATAGTGGAATTACTGCTTGTTACTCAAGAGTTTGCCACAAAACACGCCAAAGTATTGTCTGGCGTTCAAGCGGAAGTTGAGTATGTAACAGCCAATCAGCTCGAGCAGGTAGGACAGTACCAAAGTAACGATGCTGCTTTAGCAGTAGTTCAAATGAAGCCAAACGAAGCTTTTACACCTGTAAAGGGAGAACTTATCCTTGCCTTGGATGAGGTGCGAGATCCGGGCAACCTGGGCACAATCATTCGTATTGCCGATTGGTATGGAATCAAAAAGTTAATTTTTTCTTCGCACACTGCAGAATTTTACAATCCTAAAGTGATTCAATCTTCCATGGGTTCGTTTACACGGGTTCAGTTTTATTATGGCGATCTAGTCCAAGCGTTTAAAGAGTGGAAGCTACCCGTATATGGTGCTTTTTTAGAAGGAGAATCTATCCATCAACTAACCAATCCAGCTCCAGGGGTGCTTTTGCTTGGAAATGAGTCCCAAGGAATTTCAAAAGAGGTAGGAAAGTGGGTAAGTAGTACCATTACCATTCCAAGCTTTGGAAATGCAGAATCACTCAATGTTGCGATAGCCACAGCGATTTTTTGTGATAATTTCAAACGGCTTATCCACCCATGAAAGCCAAGTTAAGCGCATCCCTTGCTCGTGTTGGCTTGAATGGATTCTTAGTTGGAATTTTTGTAGCGATCGGGATGGCGGCGATTCTTCCAGAGCTGGGTTCAACGGAGTCTACCATCCCTTGGAAGCCATTTATTCAAGTCGGCATTGCGCTACTCTTCTTTTTTTATGGGTTGAAATTAGATCCAAATCAACTTCGTTCGGGCCTCAGTAATTGGAAACTTCATGTTTTAATTCAAGTGACGACATTCTTAGGCTTTCCATTGCTGGTGTTTTTGCTGGTTCAATTTGTTCCTGGATTAGATCCAAATTTTGCGCTGGGCATCAGCTACTTAGGAGCTCTGCCGTCCACCGTTAGTGCTGCGGTGGTCTTGGTATCCATTTCTGGAGGTAATGTGGCTGCTGCGATTTTCAATGCCAGTATATCCAGTCTTTTAGGAGTGGTGATGACTCCATTTTGGATGGGGGTTGCTGGGGGGGAGCTTGCAGGTGAACTTGATCTTTGGGCTTCCGTCATTGACTTATCGATCAAAGTAGTACTTCCCGTAATTTTGGGATTAGTGATGCATCGATTTTTGTTTCCCAAAATCAAGCCCTATTTGAATCGCTTGAAATATTTAGATCAGACGGTAATTCTTTCCATCGTCTTCACCACCTTTTCTGAATCCTTCTCTCAACGCCTTTTTGCGTCTTTCTCCTGGTTAAGCCTGGGAGGATTGGCGCTAGTGATGTTTTTTGTTTTGCTCTTAGTCGTAGGGATCCTCTTTTTACTAGTTAGGGCATTATCTTTTTCAAAAGAAGATCAGATTGCTGCAATTTTTTGTGGTTCAACCAAATCCTTAGTACATGGAGTAGCAATTGGTAAAGTATTGTTTCCAAATGCAGCAATCTTTGGTTTGGTTTTGCTTCCAGTAATGCTGTATCATTTGCAGCAATTGATTTTAGGAAGCGTATTGGCTAGGCACTATGAAAAAAATAAGCCCTGAATAATTCAGGGCTCGTTTGGATTAGATGTATTTTCCAGCTAATTCGCCGACCAATTCTCGATAGGCTAAGTCAGCATCTTCTTTGGATTTTCCCTTTAAGGTTAGCCATGCATTGTATTTGGCGGCAGCTTTAAAATCAAATCCTCCTGGTCTTTCTTCTTCATTGTCTCCTTCGGTAGCTTGCTTATACAAGCCATACAGGCGAAGTAGTTCTTCATTGGATGGGCGGGAAGTGAATTTTTGGGTGAGGGCAACTGCCTCTTCAAGCGTTTGTGGTATCATCGATTCTTAGGAGCTAATGCTTTGTATTTTGTTTTATACGAATAAAAAAAACGCCTTTTTTCTTATTGGCTAGCTGAACAACTAAAGAAAAAAGGCGCTGATGGATAATTCAATAGAATTAACGATTTGACATCGCTACGTAATCTCTTTCTGTAGCTCCGGTATATACTTGTCGAGGTCTACCGATTGGCTCACCTTTTTCAGTCATTTCCTTCCACTGCGCAATCCAGCCCGGTAGACGACCCAAAGCAAACATCACAGTAAACATATCGGTAGGAATACCAAGTGCTCTGTAAATGATGCCAGAGTAAAAATCCACATTTGGATATAACTTTTTATCCACAAAATAAGGATCATTCAAAGCGGCAAATTCCAATTCTTTTGCAATCTCAAGGATTGGATCTTTAACCCCTAATTTTGCCAAAACATCATCTGCAGCTTTCTTGATGATTTTCGCTCTTGGATCGAAGTTTTTGTAGACCCGATGACCAAATCCCATCAATCGGAACGGATCGTTCTTGTCTTTGGCTTTGTCTAGGTATTTTTTGGTATTTCCGCCGTCAGCCTTGATGGCCTCAAGCATCTCAATTACCGACTGGTTGGCTCCGCCATGAAGTGGTCCCCAAAGGGCATTGATACCCGCTGAGATCGAAGCGTAAATTGGACCTTGAGAAGAACCCACCATACGAACGGTAGAGGTAGAGCAGTTTTGCTCGTGATCTGCATGAAGAATCAAGAGTGCATCTAAAGCTTTGGCAACAACTGGGTCTACTTGATAGCGCTCTGCAGGAAGTGCAAACATCATTTTCAAAAAGTTGGAACAGTAATCCAGTGAGTTATCTGGATAGTTTACAGGATGCCCCATCTTATTTTTATACGCCCAAGCTGCAAAAGTTGGCATTTTGGCCAATAGGCGAATCATACTCAAGTTGACTTCCTCTGGAGTGCTGTTTGGATTAAGCGAATCTGGATAGAATGCAGATAATGAGCAGATTAAAGAGGAAAGCACACCCATTGGATGGGCATTGGAAGGAAATCCATCCAAAATCTTTTTGATGTCCTCATGTACCAAGGTGTGGTAGGTGATCTGCTTCGTGAAATCTTCGAATTGCCCTTGAGTAGGAAGTTCCCCGTAGATTAGAAGGTAAGCCACTTCCATGAAGCTTGATTTTTCGGCAAGGTCTTCGATTCGGTAGCCTCTGTATCGTAGGATACCTTCTTCCCCATCCAAAAAAGTGATTGAACTTGTTGTTGACCCCGTATTTTTGAAGCCAGAGTCGATGGTGATTAGACCGGTATCACTTCTAAGTTTTGCAATGTCAATAGCGGGTTCGTTTTCAGTACCGATGATAACTGGAAATTCAAATTCTTGTCCTTTGTAGAACAGCTTGGCAGAATCAGACATGTTAGATAGGGTTGTAGCTTATATTGGTAATTAACTCTAAAATCGGCCTCAAGTTACTAAAATCAGCCATTTTTTAAATAAATTATTCGAATGGTAATCAGAACTTGAGGTTAAATAAATTGAGGCATGGGTAATCTAATCCTAATGAATTGATTATCAGTAGTTTTCTTAGATTTTTTTGAATAAATCCCTTTTATGGAAAGGATAATCTCCTTTTGAGAGAAACAAAAAAGTCCCGAAGGACTTTCTTAATCACAAAAATGTTCGAAAACTTCTACCAAGTGCTCCCCAATCATTTTGGCATTTCTGCCTTCGATATGGTGTCTTTCTATAAAGTGCACAAGTTCACCATCCTTAAACAAAGCCATCGCTGGAGAGGAGGGAGGGTAAGGCAACACCAATTCTCGTACTTTTGCAACTGCCTCACGGTCATTTCCAGCAAAAACAGTTGCTAAATTTGTAGGTTTTTTGCCAGCTTGCTCTAGAGCCATTCGTACGCCTGGTCTAGCTGCACCAGCAGCACATCCGCATACCGAATTGACTACTACGAAAGTAGTTCCTTTGTGGTTTGGACCTAGGTGAGCCGCAACTTGCTCTGCTGTACGAAATTCTTCGAATCCAACGGCAGACAATTCAGTGCGCATGGGGGCAATTAATTCTTCAGGATACATAATTCTGCGTGTTTATTTTTTCGTGTTAAAGAAATCCTAATTCTAATTTAGCTACCTCAGACATCATGTCTTGGGTATAGGGTGGTTCAAAAGTCACTTCCACTTCCACATGGTTAATTCCTTCGATTTGCTGAATCTTCTCCTTCACTTCTGAAGGAATAAATTCTGCCGATGGACAATTTGGAGAAGTAAGCGTCATCAATACGAAGACATTGTTGACCGGATAAACGCTGATCTCGTAAATCAAACCCAATTCATATACATCAACTGGGATTTCAGGGTCATATACCAATTTAATGGCAGTAACTACCTTATCCCGTAGGTTGTCAATTTGTATTTTATTATTGGAAGTTTTGTCGACGTTCATATTAGGCGTTTTGCTTGGTTTGAAAAGCTAGTGCATAGCGCTTCATTTGATTCATCATTGAAGCCAATCCATTGGATCGTTGGCTCCCTAAGATATTACCCATTCCAATTCGGGGGATAAAATCTAAATTTGCTTCCAGAATCTCCTTTGGGCTTCGATTATTCAATACCCGAATGAGTAACGAAATCAACCCTTTAGTGATGTCCGTATTGCTATCGGCTTTATAAATTACTTTTCCTCCCTGCTCCTCCGCCACTAGCCAAACCTTCGATTGGCAGCCTTGGATGATGTACTCATCCTTACGGAAGTCCTCTGGATAGGGTTCTAGATTTCCGCCCAACTCCATGATGTAAAAGATGGTTGATTCTCGGTCGTCACCCAAAATCTCGAATTCGGACACGATTTCGTTTTGTATGTCGGCTACCGTACTCATTTATTTTTTATGCTAGCGATTTTGGAGATTGCCTGGGCAAAAACATCTACCTCCTCGCGTGTATTGTAAACGGCAAAAGAAGCCCTCACAGTTCCCTCTAATCCAAATCTGCGCATCAAAGGCTGTGTGCAGTGGTGTCCTGTACGAACTGCAATGCCTTTGGCATCGAGCAGCTGACCTACATCATAAGGGTGCATGGATTGAACGTTGAACGAGAATACGGCTACTTTTTCGGGAGCAGTACCCACCGGGATCAGACCCTTGATGTCCCCAAGAATACCAGTTGCATAGTCCAGCAAGTCATTTTCATGCGCCAGGATTTGCTTTTTACCAGTTGTAAAAATGAAATCAAGCGCAGGCTTGAATGCAATTACTTCTGCGATACTGGGCGTTCCCGCTTCAAATTTGAATGGAATGGTATTATAGGTTGTTTTTTCAAAGGTCACCTCTCGAATCATCTCTCCACCTCCAAGGAAGGGAGGCATTTCTTCTAATAGTTCTCTTTTCCCATACAACACTCCTAATCCAGTAGGTCCATAGAGTTTGTGCGCAGAAAAAGCAAAAAAATCACAATCTAGGTCCTGAACATCCACCTCCAAATGAGAAGCAGATTGGGCGCCATCTAGTAAGACTTTTGCTCCTACAGCTTGGGCGGCAGCAATGATTGTTTTTACCGGATTGATGGTTCCTAATGCATTGGAGGCATGGACGATGCTCACCAATTTCGTTTTTGTACTGAGCAGCTTTTCAAATTCCTCTAGAATCAGCTCTCCTGAATCTGTAATGGGAATAACTTTAAGAATGGCCCCATTTTGCTCACATAGCATCTGCCAGGGCACAATGTTGCTGTGATGCTCTAGGGTAGAGATGAGAATTTCATCACCTTTTTGAATGAATTTGGACCCAAAAGTTTTAGCAACTAGGTTGATACTTTCCGTGGTTCCTTTTGTAAATATTACTTCAGCAGCTTCGCGTGCATTAAGTAGTTTTCGGACACATTCTCTAGTTTCCTCATACTGCCGAGTAGCACGATCTGCCAAGGTATGCGCTCCTCTGTGGATATTGGAATTGTCTTTTTCGTAGTACTGTTGAATTGCATCCAGTACTGTTACTGGTTTCTGTGTGGTAGCAGCATTGTCAAAATAAATCAAGGGATGCCCGTTTACTTCTTGATGAAGTATGGGAAAAAGGCTCCTGATAGCATTGACTTGGATGGACATGGTTTAGAAATTACTTCCTAGTCGCTCTTGGATCTGATTTACTATAAACCTATGAAGGCTCTCTTCCTCGATTTTGTCAAGGACTTCGCCCGCAAATGCATAGAGCAATAATCCTTTTGCGGTTGTTTTGTCAATGCCTCGCGCTTGAAGATAGAAGAGGGCCTCTTCGTCCAATTGTCCAACGGTACATCCATGTGAGCATTTCACATCATCTGCCCAAATTTCAAGTTGAGGCTTGGTATTGATGATGGCATCTTCGGACAGGAGAATATTATTGTTTTGCTGGAAGGCATTCGTCTTTTGTGCGATTTGGCGTACGAAAATTTTCCCGTTGAATACGCCACGGCTTTGGTCTGCTAAAATGCCTTTATAGAGTTCATTGGATTCCGCATGCGGAATGGTATGGTCTACATTGGTGTGGTTGTCTACCTGTGTTTTACCATGTAGGAGATAGAGTCCATACATATTTCCGACAGAATTGCTTCCCAATAGATTCAGCGTCAAATTGTTGCGGATCATATCTCCTGTAAGGGTGATCTGTGTAGATGTAAACTGTGAATCTTTCTGGATATCCGTCACCAAGTTGCTCACCTCAATCACCTGGTTGTTCTCTTGTTGTAGACTATGGTAAGTTACGTCAGCATTGATACCTCCTTTGATTTCCACCACCTTATTCACAAAGTAGGGGGCATCATCCATGGAGATATGGTAATCGATGAAGGTGGCTTTTGAAAAATCACCCGCTTCAATCCATATTCGTGGGGAAATTACTTGACCTCCCTTTGCTTGATGAAACTGAAGTAATAAAATCGGAGAATCGATTGATACCTTTTTACTGATAGAAATATGAATTCCATCCACGAAAGTTGCCTGATTTAAGGCAATGAATGGATCTTTAGTTACATCAGCAATACTTCCCAAAGGAGTATTTTCTTTCTCAGCAAGTGAATTGAGGATAAGCCCTTCTGTTTTTGACGATAACTCAGGAAGAAAATAACCGTTTGAAAAAACTAAAACTATACCCTCAAAACCTGGAAAAACAGCGGATTTGACTTGCTCAGCACTGATAGTAACCTGCTCTGCGGGGGAGAATTCAGTGATACTGTTCTCCAATTTCTTTGCTATTGGGGTGAATTTGTATTCTTCGGATTTAAGGGCTGGCAATCCTTGTGCATAGAAACTTTCCTTACCCAATTGGCGAAGGGAGGAAAAGGTAGCGGGTGCTGCTTCAAAAATACCGACAACGAATTCAGGTTGGGTCAAGGTAGACATGACTTTGGAGGTTGAGATCAAACTGTGGCTGTAGAATCAACTTCTTCCTTAATCCAATCGTAGCCTTTTTCTTCGAGTTCAAGGGCAAGCTCCTTCGTTCCCGACTTCACTATTCGTCCTTTGTATAAGACGTGAACAAAATCCGGGACAATGTAATCTAGGAGGCGTTGGTAGTGCGTAACCACAATAGTTGCCGTCTTTTCAGATTTCAACTTGTTGACCCCGTTGGAAACGATTCGAAGTGCGTCGATATCGAGGCCAGAATCGGTTTCATCCAAAATGGAAAGTACAGGCTCAAGCATGGCCATTTGGAAAATTTCATTTCGCTTTTTTTCTCCACCGGAGAAGCCTTCATTTAAGGAGCGACTCAAAAGTTTTTGATCAATCTCCACCAAGGCCATTTTCTCCTTCATTAGCGAAAGGAACTTGACCGCATCCAAAGGCTCCTGGCCTCTGTACTCACGTACTTGATTGAGTGCGGTGCGCAAGAAATTGGTAGTAGATACACCGGGGATTTCAATTGGATACTGAAATGCCAAAAACACGCCTTCACGAGCCCGGTCTTCGGGGGAGAGGGGTAGGAGTTCTTTTCCCTGAAATAGGACTTCACCTTCGGTAACTTCGTATTCTTCTCTTCCAGCAAGTACGGAGGCTAAAGTAGATTTTCCTGAGCCATTTGGACCCATGATGGCATGAACTTCTCCTGCTTTCACTTCTAGGTTAATTCCTCTAAGAATTGGAGTACCTTCAATAGAGGCATGTAGATTTTTGATAGATAGCATAAGCTAGTTTTTCTAAGGTAAGCGTTTGATTATCGATTGGGTTAACCTACCGCGGTAGCTTAGCCAACCGAACCCTCAAGGGTAAGTGCTAATAATTTTTGAGCTTCTACCGCAAACTCCATTGGAAGCTGGTTCAGTACTTCTTTGGCATAGCCGTTGACAATTAGGGCTACTGCATCCTCAGTTGCTATTCCGCGCTGGTTGCAATAGAAAATTTGATCCTCACCTATTTTAGAGGTGGTTGCCTCATGTTCCACTTTAGCAGAAGGATTGGAAATGTCGATGTAAGGGAAGGTATGTGCTCCACAGTGATTACCCATTAGGAGAGAGTCACATTGGGAGAAATTGCGGGCATTGTGTGCACGCTTCATCACTTGAACCTGTCCGCGGTAGGAATTCTGAGATTTACCTGCAGAAATACCCTTAGATACAATTCTTGACTTAGTGTTTTTACCGATGTGGATCATTTTAGTTCCTGTATCAGCTTGCTGGTAGTTGTTGGTCACTGCTACCGAGTAAAATTCTCCGATGGAATAGTCTCCTTTGAGGATGCAGGAAGGATATTTCCAAGTGACGGCTGATCCCGTTTCTACCTGCGTCCAAGAAATCTTGGAGTGGTCTCCCGCACAAATTCCTCGCTTAGTCACAAAATTGTAGATTCCACCTTTTCCATCTTTGTCACCGGGAAACCAGTTTTGAACGGTGGAATACTTTACTTCGGCATGTGCACCGGCATAAATTTCTACTACTGCAGCATGCAATTGATTTTCGTCACGCTGAGGAGCAGTACAACCTTCCAAATAGGATACATAAGAAGAGTCATCTGCCACAATTAGTGTGCGCTCAAATTGTCCTGTATTGGCAGCATTGATGCGGAAATAGGTGGACAATTCCATTGGGCAGCGTACTCCTTTCGGGATGTAGCAGAAAGAGCCGTCTGAAAAAACAGCAGCATTTAATGCGGCATAATAGTTGTCCGTCATCGGAACTACTGAGCCTAAGTATTTTTTAACAAGGTCTGGATGTTCTTTAACTGCTTCGCTGAAGGAGCAAAAAATGATACCAAGCTTCCCTAATGTTTCCTTAAAGGTTGTAGCCACCGACACCGAATCAAGTACAACATCAATTGCAATTCCTTGAAGTCTTTTTTGTTCATTAAGCGAGATACCCAGTCTTTCGTAGATGGCAATCAACTCAGGGTCTACTTCATTGATGTTTTTAGGCTTTTTACTTTGCTTAGGAGCAGAGTAGTAGCGCAATGCCTGCAAATCCATTTTTGCATAATGGACATTGGCCCATTCTGGCTCGCTCATGGCTTGCCAAGTTTTGTATGCCTTTAATCTCCACTCAAGCAGCCAACTGGGCTCTTCTTTTGTGGTCGAAATCCAGCGAATGATATCTTCATTTAGGCCTATTGGAGCCTCATCTGTTTCGAAATTAACGGACCAACCATGCTCATATTCTTTCGCGGTTAGGTCTTCTAAAATCTGATTGTCTTTGCTCATGTACTGAGTTGTTTAGACTAATTATATTTTGGTCGTAAAAGTATAACATTCAATCAAAAAAATATGTTCGATCTCCTGCTAAAAAACTGAGTGGATTAGGAGTTATTTTATGAGTAAATGCTTTAAGTCGTTGGTTTTTAACAAAATAAGGCAAAAAAAATGTGAAGTAGGTTCTTCACATTTTTTTTAAAAAAATAGAATGCTCATTTTTTTTATTTATTTAGATTTAATCCAAATAGAATTATTTCTCCTTATCAAAAAACGAGATTGGTCTATTAATACTTTCTTCCAACACAATTAGAGTTTCAGTTCGATCAATACCGTCCACTTTTTGGATTTTGTCTAGTACAAGCCGGAGGTGGTTGGTATCTCTGCAGATGATTTTGGCAAAAATTGAATAATTGCCTGTGGTATAGTAAGCACTTACTACCTCAGAAATTCCTTTTAACTTCTCGATGACAGTGTCATACAAGGAACTTTTCTCCAAGTATATCCCCAAGAATGCAGAGATATCATAGCCTAGCTTGGAGAAGTCAATGTTCAGGGTAGCGCTTTTTACTACACCCATATCCTCCAATTTCTTCATTCGCACATGGACTGTACCTGAGGAAACGAATACTTTTTTGGCAATTTCCGTGTAAGGTGTCTTCGCATCTTCATTGAGTAAAGAAATAATCTTTAGATCAACATTATCGATATCTAAAATTTTGTCCATTTTTCGGTGTGTGATTTAGATGATTTTTAATAAAGAACACCTAAAATTATAGATTGTTTAAAATATTACAAAATTAATTTTTCAATTTGCAATTTTGAACAAAATCTATTTGCTTTGTAAATCTATTCTAAAGCCAAATTAAATTTTGAAATTTTGAATATAGTATTCAAAAATTAGTTGCTCAACAGATTTAGGCCGAAGAATTGGATTTAAAAAAGAACTTTTAATCTCTAAAGTTATATTTGGGTTTATATTCTGAAAAGAGTCTTGTCTTTGGCAAGACTTTTTTGTTTTTCTAGGTTTTTCCAGATGATATTTTTTTTAAGCGGCAATGATTTCTCTCGTGCTCTTCTCTATTTTTAGCTAGTCAACCACTCTTTCTATGAAAAAACAACTCTTATTTTTCCCATCTTTTCTGCTTTCCATTATGCTTATCGCTCAGGTGAGGCCCTTTGTGCCAGAGCAAGTGTTTCCGGAAAAAAACACAAAAAGTAAACACTACTTAGTTTCAGGTGAACGCCACGGGACCTCTTTTTTCAAGAAGTTTGAATTTCCAGAAGTTGAGTATAGTCCAGGCGCCACGCTTGACTTTACCAAATACCACACTGTCGATGTCATGTACCATTGGTATGAAACCTGGGCAAAGCAATATCCACAATTGGTAGATCTCTATGTGATCGAAAAATCTTTTGAAGGAAGACCGATTTACCAAATGACGCTTACCAATAAAGCTACTGGAAAAGATACCGACAAGCCAGCAGCCTATTTTGAAGGAGGTAGACACTCGGGCGAAATCACCTCGAGTGAATCGATCTTGTGGTTAACGCAGCATTTATTGGAGAACTATGGCAAAGATCCAGAGATCACAGCGCTTATCGATACCAAGGTGATCTACCTGCGTCCTCAAAATAACCCAGACGGTTCAAACATGTACTTGTATACTGCTCAACGCAATAGGAGTACAGTGAAACCTCAAGACACTGACCGAGATGGAATGTTAGATGAAGATCCAGAAGAGGATTTGGATGGAGACGGCATTTTGTATCAAGTACGTAAAAAGGCGGTGACTCCAGAAGAAAAAGAAAAGGCAAATTACATCCTCGACCCTAGAGATCCGAAAGGGCGATTGATGAAGCAAACTTTCCCTGGGAAGGGGGAATACCTCCTTTTCAGTGAGGGTGTAGATAACGATAATGATGGTCGCTACAACGAAGATGGAATCGGAGGACTAGATCTTCACCGCAACTATCCAGAAAACTGGAGGCCAAACACAGGTGGAGACCTCACCGGAAGGGGATATACCCAGTTTGGAGCAGGAGAATACCCACTCAGTGAAATTGAATCTCGTGCTACTGTCCTATGGATGTTGAGCCATCCTAATATCTCCGTGGTCAACTCCATGGATACTCGAGTACCCATGCACCTTCGGCCACCTTCCACCTCCAAAAGCGAGGAGCGAATGTATCCACAAGATTTGGCGATTTACAAAGAGATGGATCAGCTTGGACTTTCGTTTACCGCCTATCCTTGGGCAGGCGATGTATACGAAACTTATGCTACCCGATACAAGGTCAACTCCTTGACGGGTGATCCACTAAAGCCCGAGCCGCTTTTCGGACATGGACCTGATTTCGGCTACTTCTACTATGGAAGCATCTGGTATGGGGATGAGCTCTGGAACAATGGAGCCATGAAAGATTACGACAGCGACGGCATCTACGATGATTACGACGGGTTGATGTGGGACGATGAAGCCAATGGAAGCAAAGGGTTTAGAGTTTGGACTCCATTTAACCATCCTGAATTGGGTGAGGTAGAACTTGGAGGGTTTCACCCTAAGTTTTTCGGACAAAATGGTCCTCCATGGCAATTGGAAAGTTGGGCTAAGAAACAAGCTCTTTTCAACCTCGCCATGGCAAAAAGACTTCCGCAGCTCGTGATTAATGACTTGAAAGTGAAGAAGATGAAGGCTGGAGAATACCAAGTGACCTTAACTTGGACCAATGCAGGTAAATTGCCAGTAGCACTAGAGCAGGCCAAATTGGTGAAAATTGTTCAGGAGGATCGCGTGTCTTTGGATTTTGACAAGGCCTTGCTGAAAGGAGACCAAAATGCTACTGTGCAAATTTCCACACCAAGTTTGTATGACAAAACTATCTATGCAGGCTACACCGGTGCAGGGGAGAAGAAGACCGCCACTTTTGTCGTACAGGTAAAAGGCGATGCGCCGGTCAAAGGAAAAATAAAGCTTTCTTCCACCCGAGGAGGATTTATAGAAAAAGAATTTACCCTAAGTAATTAATTGCACCCATGATCAATTTACGAAGCACCAGTGGATGGGTTTTCACCCTTCTGCTGATCTCCCAATCCCTTGTCGCTCAACAAAAGCGATCCTTAACCCACGCGGATTACGACGGTTGGGAAAGTCTTTCTTCAGATAAAATCACCAAGAATGGACAGTTTGTTGGGTATCAGATCACTCCTCAAGATGGGGATGGAAGATTGGAAATATTTCCTTTTAAAACTCCCACTAAAAAGACAACAATTCCTCGTGGAACTGGATTCTTATTCACCCCAGACGATGCCTTTGCTGTAGGGAAAATTACAGCTCAAAAAGATTCCGTTCGGGCACTTAAACTGAAAAAGAAAAAGGCAGATGACCTGCCAAAGGATAGTTTGTTTATCTTACAGCTGGCAACAGGGAAGTTGGAAAAAATCGCTCGCGTGAAGTCTTTTGCTACCCCCACCGAAAAGGGGAGTTGGATTGCCATCCACCTAGAAAAGGAACTTGCCAAGAAAGAGGATCCAAAAGAGAAAAGTAGTGCTGACTCTACCAAGAAGGCTGAAAAGCCTAAAAAGACAGATGGCACCAAACTGATCGTTAGGTCACTTGATGGAACAAAAACCTGGGACATCGAACGTGTAAAATCATTCAGCTTTTCGCCGAATGGAGACTTCCTCTATTACGTACTTGCTGAAGAGGAGAAGCAAGACAATGCCGCCCTCCATCTGCTTGAATTGAGCTCAGGGGAACACCGATTGGTGCACGAAAAGATGACTTCCTATGCACGAATGGCCTTTTCTCCTCAGTCCGCTTACCTTTCCTTTGTGACGAGTGATGATTCCCTAAAATCCAAAAAGCCAAGCCATAAGTTGCTGGTTTATGATGTAAAAAAGAAAGCAATGTTGGCTGAATTGGATAAATCAGCTGTTAAACTTGAAAATAGCCGAATCAGTCCTGATGCTTCACTTCGATTTTCGGAAGATGAAGGGAGACTATTTTTTGGGGTAACTTCCGAATACCGAGACTATGCCTATGAAAATGATACTACGATCTTGGATGAGGATCGTGTAAGTCTCGATATCTGGGGCTGGCAAGAGGATGAGATCCAACCCATGCAGTTGAAGAATAAGACTCAAGAAGAAAAGAAGAGTTACTTGGCCGTTCTTTCATTGAAGGATTTACGGGTTGTTCAGCTTGGCACTCCTGAAGTGGATGAAGTACAGTTGGAAGATAAGATCACCAAAGACATAGCCTTAGCCTCCACGGATGCACCTTATCGACGGAATTACAGTTGGGATATCCAACTCGGAAGAGATGTCTACCTTTTAAATTTGACCACTGGTTCCAGAGAATTAATTGAAAAGAATGCTTCGGGAACTCCGAGATTATCCCCTTCTGGGCATTATGCATATTGGTATGCAGCTCGAGACAGTTCCTGGGTGGCCTACGACCTCAAGGCTAAAACCAAGATCAATTTAACCAAGGGTTTACCAGTTCCTTTTTACGATGAATTGAATGATTCCCCTTCCTTACCAAGTAGTTATGGGACGGTGGGCTGGCTAACTGAAGATGAAGCTATTCTTATTAATGACCGTTTTGATATTTGGAAAATTGATCCTCGAAATCCGGCTTTAGCAAAAAACATCACCTTAGGAGAAGGTAGAAAGCGGCAAATAACCTTCCGTCGAGAGCGATTGAAATTGGACGAGACAGCCATAGATATTAAAGAACCCTTGATATTAGCTGCTTTTGATGAGTCTTATAAGAAGAGTGGGTATTTCTCAGGAGATTATTCAGGAAAAAACCTACCCAAACAATTGTTACTCACCGACCATCGCTATACAGGCCTGAAAAAGGCGGAAAATTCCAATCAGGTTCTGCTAAGAAGATCTACCTATGTTGAAAATCCAGATCTCTACTTAGGAGATTTAAGTTTCACTTCCTTGGTGAAAGCATCTTCATTGAATCCTCAACAGGCAGGAATCAAATGGGGAAATGTAAAACTAGTATCTTATTTAGCTCAAGATGGGACTCCACTTCAAGGGCTTTTGTTTACACCAGAAGGATTTGATGGGGTAAAGAAATTTCCGATGATGGTGTATTTCTACGAACGAAACAGTGAGACACTTCACAATTACCGTCCCCCAGCTCCCAGTCGATCGACAATCAATATCCCGTATTTCGTTAGTAACGATTATGTGGTTTTCGTTCCTGACATCAAATACGATTTGGGTCTTCCAGGACCAAGTGCCTATGACTGCATTCTACCTGGAGTACAGGCGGTTATTGCTCTCGGCGGAATTGATAAAGAGAACATGGCGATACAAGGTCAAAGCTGGGGAGGCTATCAGGTGGCGTATTTGATGACGCGTACCAACCTATTTAAAGCAGCAGGTGCAGGTGCGCCCGTGGTCAATATGACTTCTGCCTATGGGGGTATTCGTTGGGGAACAGGTATGAGCCGCATGTTCCAATACGAGCAAACGCAATCACGAATTGGTGGAACGCTTTGGGAAAAGCCCTTGTACTACTTGGAAAACTCTCCCTTATTTACCCTTGATCGTGTCAATACGCCAGTCTTGATTATGCACAACGATGCGGATGGCGCTGTACCTTGGTACCAAGGAATTGAAATGTTTATGGGACTTAAGCGCCTGAACAAGCCTGCTTGGCTACTTCAATACAATGGAGAGGATCACAACTTGGTACAACGAAAGAATGCGAAAGACCTTTCGATTCGTTTGAGTCAGTTCTTTGACCACTACTTGAAAGGTGCCCCGGCGCCGTTATGGATGACCGAAGGGCTACCTGCTGTCGAAAAAGGAAGAACACTCAAATACGAGTTGGGGAATTAAATCCCCGATTGTTCAACCAACAAAAAACGCCTCCAGAATTTTTGGAGGCGTTTTTTTATGGATTTAAATGATAAAGATTCTAAAACCTTTGGTTTTAAATCGCTACTGGAGCTTTGATATGCGGATGGGGATCGTAGTTCTGCAATTCAAAATCTTCATAGGTAAAGGCAAAAATATCTTTCACCGCTGGGTTGATCTTCATGGTAGGGAGCGGTCTACATTCTCGGCTAAGTTGCAATTCGGCTTGCTCCAAGTGGTTCAGGTACAGGTGTGCATCCCCAAAGGTGTGAACAAAATCCCCAGGCTCGAGATCACACACTTGAGCAACCATCATCGTAAAGAGCGCATAAGAGGCAATATTGAAGGGAACTCCGAGAAACACATCGGCACTTCGCTGATAGAGTTGACAAGATAATTTGCCATCTGCCACATAAAACTGGAATAGCGTATGACAGGGAGGTAGTGCCATCTCGTCCACATTAGCCACATTCCAAGCACTGACAAGGTGTCTTCTGCTATCGGGCTTGGTTTTGATTTGATGGATTAAGTTTTTGATCTGATCGATTTCTCCGCCTTTTCCATCAGGCCAGTGTCTCCACTGGTAGCCATAGACTGGGCCAAGATCTCCATTTTCATTCGCCCATTCATCCCAAATGGATACACCATTTTCTTTGAGCCAGTTGATATTGGAATCTCCTCTCAAAAACCAAAGCAATTCGATGATGATGGAGCGCAGGTGTAATTTCTTGGTGGTTACCACAGGAAATCCCTCTGCGAGGTTAAACCGCATTTGATGTCCAAAAATACTGATTGTTCCTGTTCCTGTTCGGTCGGTTTTTTTGACCCCTTCGGAAAGAATCCGTTTCATCAAATCGTGGTATTGCTGCATAAAGGCTGAGATTTTTACTAGAGATGCAAGATAGGAAATTGACCTATTTTTTTACAAGATGGAGGGAAGTTTCCTTTTAAATTTGAATGCACGCTGGAAAAATGGGAATCAATTAAAAATGGAATTTAGGGTTCAAAACCATCCCAGGTAAATGTAGCGGAAATTGGGTAATGATCTGAATAGTCCACTTCAGCGTGTGTTTTAAACTGTATAGGCTTTAATGCTGGGGTGGAGAAAATATGGTCAATTCTCAAGAAAAAAAGGATTCGATTGAAAGTAAAGCCAAAACCTCTGCCTGCTAATTCAAAGGCATTTTGCAGCGATTCACTTAGGCGGAAATAGGCATTCGAATAAGGCAACTCATTGAGATCTCCCATAAGCACCACTTCATAGGGACTATTTCCAAGGTGTTCCAAGAGAATATTCATCTGCTTTGCACGCTGCAGGCTTCCTAAATGGAGTTTACCGAGGGTTTGTTTGTAAACCAATTTTGCGCTATCGTAGTTTTCAAATGCTTCGGCCTCAATTGACATGGATGCTAAATGCACATTGTACACTCGCAAAGTGTCTTTCCCAACTTTTATGTCTGCGAAAATGGCACCATTGCTATTTTTTTCATCAAAGACCACTCCATTATTAACGATGGGGAATTTGGAAAATATGGCCATGCCATAGGATCGCTTTTTTGGTTCCCCTCTAAGTGGATGGTAGATGTAGTCAAATTCCCCCTCTTTGCTCAAAAATTTCAAAGCGTTTTTATTCTCAATGGTATAATCTTGGTAGAATTCTTGAATGACTTTAATGTCAGCTAGGTGTTCATTTACCCATGAAAATACGGTTGGATCCTCTGCGCCAGTAGGTGGATTTTTGTAATTAAAGAGGTGTGCATTGAAGGAAAGTACTTTAAGGCCAACAGCATCCTCGTTTTTTGGATGAAACTGAAAAGAAATGAGAAAGAATTTATACCCAAGGGCAAGGCAAATCAAGGGGAAAAAAGCGAGTCTTCTCCAGGCTAAAGCCAGCATAAAAAAAAGAAATATGTTGACAATAATTGCAACAGGAATTAAAAATGGAAGTAATCCTGCATAAGGGAACACTTCAGGAGAAACGAAGACAGACCCAAATACAATCAGGCTCAAAATTACTATTAGCCCAGTGATAAATTTCATTTGAATAATTCGGAGATGGTGCAATCAAATTGGCCCCCAAAAATGGGAAAATTTTCCTCAATAAACATATTGAAGTGTTTTTTGGCTTCTTAAAAAATTCTATTAGGGTTAAATTTTTCTATTTAAGAATAAATTTCTTAGGATTACATTTATTCAAACTCCTTCAACTGAAGTTCGTATCTATCCCTATAAATTTTAATTCATTCCCTTATTTTTAGCATTCAAATTTTTATTAAATTTCTACTTATGAAGAAGCACTATTTAGGATACGTTTTGGTAGGCTCTCTCTTTTTTGCGGTAGCCTGCCAGCCCAAATCAGAAACATCAAGTTCTGAGGAAACTCAGGAACAAGCAGCTGAACAACCCACAGAACAACGGCCAAGCCCATTGATGACTGCAGAAGGTCAGGTGTCTGGGAAAACAATTAAAGTACAATATGGATCCCCTTCGGTAAAAGGAAGAACGATTTGGGGGGACCTAGTTCCTTACAATGTAGTTTGGAGAACAGGTGCAAATGAAGCCACCTATGTAGACCTAGGAGCTGAAGTTTCGATCGAGGGAAAAGCACTTGCAGCAGGCAAATATTCCATATTCACCATCCCAAAAGAGAGCGGAACCTGGACTGTTATTTTTAATTCCGATTGGAACCTAGAGCACGGACATTTTCAGCACAATGAGAAAAATGATGTTTTGAGAGTGGAGGTACAGCCCCAATGGGAAGCAACAAGTCAAGAAAGTTTGAGCATCGCAGTGGAAGCCCCAGGAATAGTAATCCGATGGGAAAAATTGAGGTTGCCAATCGCAATCCAATAAGTAATTACAATCCCCGGCATGAGTTCGGGGATTTTTTTTGATTTTAAAATTCCCTAAGTTTCCAATACAATTTGTAACACAAGTTAATTTCCACCCCGGATCTTGCTATGAAATACATTTCCTTTTTCAGTATCCTAATCCTTACCTGTGCTTTGGGAGTACTGGTTTCCCTACCTTTTGGGCAGATTCCACCTCTAGCTCCTTTACTGGACCCCAATCATGGATTTTGGCAAAATTCATTTAGCGAGGATCAGTTAGCGGAGGAATCCTTGGACCTAGAAAACCTAAATGCAGCAGTGGAAGTGGTCTATGACGAGCAATTGATTCCGCATATCTATGCAGAGAATGAGTTGGACCTCTACCGAGCACAAGGTTATATCACCGCCAAGCATCGGCTTTGGCAAATGGAGTTTCAAACCCGTGCAGCTGCAGGAAGGCTTTCTGAAATCGTGGGTCCCATGGCCTTGGAGTTGGATCGCATGACCAGAAGAAAAGGGCTCGCGTATGGAGCAGAAAAAGGGATAAGCTACCTCACAGAAAAGGATCCCGCTACACTTGCTTTAGTGGAAGCCTATGCTGATGGTGTCAATCAATACATTGGCCAATTGAGTGATGCACGGCTACCTGTAGAATACAAGCTATTGAATTACAGGCCAGAACCTTGGTCTGCCTACAAATCACTGCTTTTATTGAAGTACATGTCTGACATGCTGGTAGGTGATCGAGATTTGGAGTACAGCAATCTCAAAAAAATCTTGGGAAAGGTAAACTTAGATCGCCTGTATCCTGATTTTCCAAGTGAGAATGATCCTGTAATAGAGAAGGAACGAGTTTGGGATTTCACGTCCTCCGCACCAGCAAAACCAGATAGTCTTGATTATCCTGAAGAAACCCTTCAGCTTGAACCATTAGTTCAGCCCACTGAAGGTACAGGCTCAAACAACTGGGCTGTCAGCGGAAAAAAGACCAAGAATGGCAATCCAATACTTGCCAATGATCCTCATTTGAGTTTGAACCTCCCGTCCTTGTGGTACTCCATGCAATTGAGTACACCCACGCATACCGTCAAAGGTGCAACACTTCCAGGTGCGCTTGGGATCATTTCAGGTTTCAATGAAAATATCGCCTGGGGCGTAACCAATGCCACTAAGGATACTCGCGACTGGTATAAAATCACCTTTCAGGATGCCTCTCGGAAAGCCTACAAGTATGGTCAGGAGTGGAAACCCACTGAATTTAGAGTTGAAAAAATTGCAGTAAAAGGCCAAGAGGTTTTTTTGGATACCGTGGTGTATACGCACTATGGACCAGTTGTTTACGATCAATCCTTTAAAGCAGATCGCCAGGACGTTAATTTTGCACTCCGTTGGATTGTGCATCAGGGCACTTCCAATGAGCAGAAGACCTTTATTCAACTGAATAAGGCTACTAACCACGAGCAGTATACAGAGGCATTGAAAGATTATGCCGCCCCAGCCCAAAATTTTGTTTTTGCTTCTAAAAGTGGAGATATCGCCATGCGAATTCAAGGCAAATTTCCATTGAAGTGGAAAGAACAGGGTAAATTCTTCATGGATGGGGCAGACCCTCGAATGGAATGGCAAGGCTACATTCCTTTTGAACACAATGCGAATACGTTAAATCCAGAGCGTGGATTTGTTTCTTCAGCCAATCAGCATCCTGTAGATAGCACCTATCCTTACTATGTTTTCGATAATTCATATGAGCATTACCGAAACCGTAGGCTGAACAGAAAGCTATCGGCAATGGAACAAATTACAGTAGAAGATATGAAGGGCTTGCAGTATGATTCCTACAACCTCCAGGCGGCAGAGTCCTTGCCAGTCATGCTCAATTTACTAGCATCTTATGGTTCCTCTTCTAAGGAGGCACAGAAGTATTTGACTGATTTGAAGGCCTGGGATTTTTTTGCTGATCCTGCCAAAAAAGGGCAAACTCTTTATTCCATTTGGTTTGCAGAAACTGCTGAGAGCATTTGGAGAGAATTAATAGACCAAGGAGCGCCTGTGGTGCGTCCCAATAACTACCAGACGATTTCATTAATGCGTGATACTCCTGAGGATGCCATATTTGATGTCCACATGGCTGAGGGTGTTCAAACGGCACAATACCATGTACGTGTAGGGTTTGATTCCTTACTTGTAGCCATGAAAAAATGGGAAAGTAAGGAAGGGGAATATGGTTGGGCAGACTATAAAAAAACAACGATACAGCACCTAGTTCCTAATTTTAAGGCATTCTCAGTTGCAGGTGTGTACACCGGAGGTGGTTCAGGCATCCTAAATGCAACAGGGAGTAGGCATGGTGCGAGTTGGCGAATGGTGGTGGAGCTAGGTTCAACCATCAATGCATTTGGTATTTACCCTGGAGGTCAATCAGGCAATCCAGGAAGTAGGTTTTACGACAACTTTATTCCTATTTGGGCCAAAGGCGATTATGTGGATTTTGGTTTGAGGAGGAAGGGTGATCAAAAAGGTATACTATTCAAAACGATTTTAAACTAAGGCTTCCATGAAATTTCTATTATTTACCCTCTTGTGCGCCTTATTGGTGGTATTTCTAAATATCGTAGCCCCTTACTGGGTGGTGATGATTGCTGTGACGGCATTAGCTTCATTAATCCGTCCAACTGTTTGGGGGGGATTTTTGGGAGGAGGACTTGGCATGGGTCTCGTTTGGTTGGGTCAGACGCTGTACATCTCAGCGGTGACTTCCAGTACTTTACCCGACAAGATGGGGGCATTGATGGGGCTTGGTTCAGGCCTAAGCTTGATGGTCCTTACTGCGGTATTAGGTTTTATTTTGGGAGGATTCAGCGGACTACTTGGAGTGATGTTTCGTAATTTGGTTCAAAAGAAACCTACGGACGTTTACCTAGGTTAATTGGCCTTTCTTCCCCAAGATTTTAGTGCCAATACTACTAACATCTTGGGATTGCCTTATGGATCTCGCCCAATTGACTCATCAAATTTATTTGCAGAATAATTAGACCTTGGATGCGGTGTCTTGATCGGGACCTTTTGGAGATACCATAATCACTTTTTCTCGGTCCACCACCACTGATCCAGGAGAAGAGCCCTTTACTTTTCGTACAAACTTAACTTCCGTTACAATTACAGGACTCAGAGAATCTGTTTTGAGCTTGGAGTAAAAAGCAGCCAAAGAGGCGGCTCGCTCGACCACCTGCTGCGGTACTGCAGGCATGCCTTTTCTCCGAATGATCACATGAGATCCAGGAACTTGCCTGGCATGGAGCCAAAGGTCATCTTTGTGCACAAAGTTGCGGAGCATCTCATCGTTGTCTTTGGCAGATTTACCAACCCAGATGGTAAATCCTTCAACTTCAAACACTTTGAATGGGCTTCCTACTTCATTTTTTGAAACTGGAAGTTCCTCCTTGTGTTCTTTTTTAAATTCTTTCAATCCACGGAAATCTGTGGCTTCACTGAGCCGATCCAATAAGGCTTGAAGTGCAATCGCCTGTTCATTTTTTGCTGCAAGCGTCTTTTCCAGTTGATCCAATTCCAGCTGTCTATTTTTAGATTTCCTATATAGGGATGCTGCCAATTCCTGTGGTTTTTGCTTGGGTTTGAGGCTTACCGTGACAGGTTCGCCAGTGTAGAAATTATCCAATTCAACCGGCCCAAGGACATCTTCAAAAACATGAAGATTTGCCATAATTACATCGGCAAGCTGGGAGGGGGGAGGAGAATCCCTCAACTCATTTAATTTCTCCGTGGATTTTTTGAGGTAGGCTTGGATTCTTTTCAGCTGCTCCTGGTAGGATTTTAATAAGTTATTTTTTTCTTTTTCGAAACTACCCAATACTAGTGCCTGATAAAAAAGTTCATTGCAGGCAAGTATGGGGTCCGCATAAGTAGCTTTAGCCTGGGGTTCAGGTAGCAGACTTAGTATTAGTTCCCCATTTTTCTCTACCAATGCATACAGCGGGCTATCGAGGAGGTCCAGCAATTCTTCAATCAAAACCCATTTTTCAGAGAGGGTTTTTTCCAGATATCCCTTATCCTTGAGCCAAGCTCTTGGCACTGGACCAAGAGTAGGGAGGAACTGTGAAACATTCCCTTCCAAAAAAATAAACTGTTCCAAACTTAGGTTTAGTTCACGGTCTAAACTGTTCCAATCCAAGTTTTTATCTTCGGAAATGGCATTTCTAAAAATCAGGGTAGGTTCAGTTTCATTGGGAAGGTACAGCAGGCAATTGCTACGGTTACCATGGAGTTTTAGTACCAGTACTTTTCCAGAGGAGAGCTCCAATTTTAGAGCTCGCTCATAGGAAAAAGCCCTACAAGACATAATTTGTTCGCCAATTAAAGAATCAAAGAGATTTACAGTATTTCTTTTGGCGCGGTGAAACTGAGTTGGAAAGGAGAGGTAAACTTGGGGTGGGAGGAAATGTGCCCGAATATACCGCGTTTCCTGGGCTCCTTCAGTTTCAAGAATTAGTTCGTCCTTACTTTGAGAAAAGCAGGATACGATTGTATTTCCAGCAAATGCATCGGATAAAGCCGGTGCAAGAAACCTCAGAAAATGATAGGTTAAGTGCATGCCTTAGATGGATAGCTTGAGTCCATCATACGCCAAAAATATCCCCTCAGGAAGTTCCTTTTCCACCTCGTCGTGTAGACCAAGGCGATGCGAGATATGAGTAAAATAGGTTTTTTTTGCCCCAATACGAAGTGCTTGATTAATGGCCTCATCCAAAGTAAAGTGGGAGATATGAGCCTCCTTTTGCAAGGCATTGAGTACCAAAATTTCGGAACCTTCAAGAAGTGGATAGGTTTCTTCTGGGATAGCATTGGCGTCGGTGATGTAACTAAAATCTCCAATTCGAAAGCCTAAAACCGGAAGTTTATAATGGAGGACTGGAATAGGGGTGATCCCGACTCCATTGATTTGAAAAGGGAGGTGATCAATTTCTACGCAATCGACCTGTGGTACGCCTGGATACCTTTTTTCATTAAAAATATAGGCATATTCACGTTGTAATTGTTCCAGAACTGCTGCTCTACCAAAAATGGGAATGTCTCCTTGCTGGTAAAAATTAAAGGGGCGAATGTCATCTAATCCAGCGGTATGGTCTTTGTGTTCGTGTGTAAATAGGACAGCATCCAATTTTTTGATTCCTTCTCTGAGCATTTGCATGCGAAAATCAGGACCTGTATCAATAACGATAGATTGATCCATTACCTCTAGGTGAATGGAGGCTCGAAATCTTTTGTTCCGAAAATCTAGGGATTGACATACTGCACAGGGACAACCGATGACAGGGACTCCCTGGGAGGTACCTGTTCCCAAAAAGGTTATGATCAAAATTTCAAGGTGGTTTGGCGTAATTCGGAAAGGAAATCCTGGTTCACTTTTTCTTTGAATTCTTTGGGATCAAAGTCCAATTCAGTAAGAATATCAATCAGTGCATTGATTTTCCCTTCCATGGGAAAGTATTTGTTGATGATCACCACTTTGGTGTCTTTGAGTAAGCAATAGCCAGATTTGAAATTTCCTTTTTCGTAACGAAGGTGATAGGAGGAAGCGGCAAACAAATTTTCCAGTTTGTCTAAAAAGTTTTTCGTGTATTTGATTGCCATGAGTTAACTCAAGATTTTTTTGACCGTAGCCAACACCAAGTCGTAATTTAAGGGTTTCTGAATGAATTCATTAAACCCAAATTTTCGGAAATCTTCTGGAGTGTGATTGGCTGCATTTCCAGTAATCGCAATGATGGGAATTCCATTTTTTGTAGGGTCAGCCAATTTTCGAATGGCTTTAGTGCATTCGATGCCATCCATTTGAGGCATTGTGATGTCCATCAAAATTAAGTCAAAATCTTCGGTTGAAAGCATTTCCAGTACCTGCTTTCCGTTTCGAGCAGCCTTTATGCTATAATTCTCAAAGGCTAAAACGCTTTTGGTCAGGTTAATAATGATGGAGCTATCTTCACCTACCAAAATCTTCATTTTATCAGACATTATTCAAACTTAGTTCGTTTCTTAAAAATTCATGAAACTCTATTATTGCAGCCTTAAGGTAGTGAAGACTTTCAGCAAATTCAATCCTTTTTTCCTGCCTCCCTAAAGATTCACTCTGCTTTGCAGCGTCAAAGAGTTTATCTAACCCTAAGGTACCTGAATTCCCTTTTAGTGTATGAATAGCTCGTGTAATTTCTTCTGTTGCTTCTATTGCACTAGTTCTCTCCAAAAGCTGGAGGAGGTTACCGCATTCCTCAGCAAAATCTGAAAATACTTGAAGAATTACCTCTTTTGAACTCAAGCGAAGCAGCTGTTGGTAAATTTCTGGATTGAGAATGGGTACTGAACTCGGCTTTTCCCCGTCTTTTGCTACAGTTTTTTCTGGTAAGGCCAATAAACTTTGAATCTTGAGGATAAACTCTTTGGGACGGATGGGCTTTGTTAACAACTCATCAAAGCCTAGCTCTTTAAAGTAGGGGATCTGCTGTTCTTCTGTACTTGAAATCAGACCCACCACTCTGCAAGAATGATTTCCTAGGGCTTTTACCTTTTGTAAAAACAAAATGGGCTCGATATCAAGGAGTTGAAGGGATAGTAGAATTAAATCAGGATTCTGATTTACCAATTCGGAAAAAGCAATGCTGCCCTGATCAAAACTTTTGAAGGTGTGGACTTGTCCAATCAAGTACTCCATCAGCTTTCGATCTTGCTCCTTATTTTCTACGATCAAGATATTTTTGTTTTTCATCCCAAACCTGCTGACTTTTAAGTTTTAAAAATTGAGTAATGCCAACCGACCCTAAGTATTTGATTCTTGTCGTAGGGCCAACTGCTGTTGGTAAATCAGACCTTTGTTTAAATCTAGCCAAAAAATTCGAGACGGAGATTCTTTCCTGCGATAGTCGACAGTTTTATCGAGAAATGAATTTGGGTACCGCCAAGCCAAGCGCAGAGGAGCTGGCACAAATTCCTCATCACTTCATCAATAACTTATCAATCGAAGAGCCTTACGATGTCCGAGACTATGAGGAGGATGCATTGGCATTACTGGAAGTTCTATTTCAAACCAAGCAGGTAGTACTGATGACTGGTGGAACAGGTCTTTTTGCAGATGTAATTGCCAATGGCCTCGATGCAATTCCGGAGGTGTCTCCAGAAATTCGAGTTGAAATCATCCAAGAATTTGAGGAAAAAGGCTTAAGCTGGCTTCAGGGATCTGTTGAATCAGTAGATCCGGAATTTTATACCCAAGTAGATCGTGCCAACCCACAGCGTTTGATGCGAGCTTTAGAGGTTTGGCGGGGTACTGGACTGAAATTCAGTTCCTTTCGAACAAAAAATAAGGTAAAACGCCCTTTTGAAATTGTTAAAATTGGATTGGACAGACCCAGAGAAGAGCTCTATCAGCGAATTGACCAGCGAATGGAATTGATGCTAAGCCAGGGCTTATTTGAGGAAGCAGAGGTATTGTTTTCCAAAAGGGGGTTGAATGCACTTCAAACCCTAGGCTACACTGAAATTTTTGATTTCTTGGAGGGAAAGTACGATAGGCAAGAAATGATTCGACTGCTGAAGCGTAATTCAAGGCGCTATGCCAAAAGGCAACTAACCTGGTTTCGAAGAGATCCTCTGATACGCTGGTTTCACCCCAACCAGGTGCAAGAAATTTTTGCCTATTTAAACGATCAAATCGCCTTAAATCCTCCAAAAGCAGCCACCCAGTTGTAGGGTGCTTTTTTGATTAGTAAATTAAACTGGTATTGATTCACTTTCATGGCTCTCAACAGTTCAATGCTGCTTTGCGGAATTGAATTTTGAGGAGCTTTTTCTTTTAATAGCTGTTGAATTTTCTCTGGATCCACTAGGTCACCAGCTTTAATTCCAAGCTCTGGGTGAACAAGTCCAAGCTGGGTGGCTAGGTTGATTTGAAGAGTTATTTTGCCCCGCATTGAATTCCTAACGGTTAGGAAAAAAAGCAGACAAGCCCCTGAAGCAGTTAAAAACAAAGGAATAAAGCCCATATTAAATACTAAGTAGTTGAATCAATCTCAAATGATCGGGAATAAGAGTTTTGGGTTTACCAATGCAATCTTCGAATGGGGTGTAGACCACTTGCCCATTCATCACGCCTGCCATGCAATTTGTTTTCCCACCAATCAGCCCTTCTACTGCAGCCATTCCGCAGCGACTAGCCAATACGCGATCACGCGCTGTAGGCTTTCCTCCACGTTGTATATGGCCTAAGGTGGTTACCTTGAAATCTTTGGTAGGGTCTTGAATTTGTTCTCTGACAAGTTTCATAATCGTTTCGGCCGAACCCAATTCATCGCCTTCAGCAACTACGATAATACTTGAACTTTTGCTTTTTCTGAGGTTTTTTAACGACTTAACGATTTGGTTGATATCAGTTTTAGTTTCCGGTACCAATACAAATTCAGCACCCCCTCCAATTCCAGATTCTACAGCTATAAACCCAGCATCTCTTCCCATTACTTCAATAAAGAATACTCGGTCATGAGCAGCTGCAGTATCTCGAATTTTGTCGATGGCATCCAGTGCAGTGTTCACTGCTGTATCGAATCCAATCGTATAGTCAGTGCCGTAAATGTCGTTGTCAATGGTGCCTGGGCATCCCACCGTAGGAATTCCAAACTCCTCAAAAAATACCTTGGCTCCAGTGAATGTTCCATCTCCACCAATAGCTACTAATCCTTCAATCCCATGGGATTGCAAGTGCTCAAAGGCCTTTTTTCTTCCTTCAGGAGTCATAAACTCCATGGACCGAGCAGATTTTAAAATTGTACCTCCACGTTGAACGATGTTAGATACGGAATAGGAATGCATTCGCTTAATATCCCCTTCAATCATCCCCTCATAACCCCTGTTGATCCCATAAATTTCAAGGCCGTGAAAGATGCCAGTTCTCACGACTGCACGAATACATGCATTCATTCCAGGTGAATCACCACCTGAGGTGAATACGGCTATTTTTTTCATGATTTCACGGTTTTAAAAAATCAAAAATAGACATAAATGGACTAAAAAATCCACTTTTTTAGAAAAAGGAAGAGTGAGCTCTAAATTAAAATCCACTTTTAGGCTTAGCTGCTCAAGGATGATTTTTCAGGTTTAAATGAACCAATTAGCCACTGATTTTAAAAAATACTACCTTGAAAGTTCAAACAAATCAAGCATGAAATCTTTCCTTTCTCTCATCCACACATTCATTGCATTCCTACTTTTGGCTTCTGCCGCTCAAGCCCAACAACTGGTAAAGGAACGCTGGGAGACTCAAGCAAAAAAGGTAGAGATCATTCGTGATGATTTTGGGGTTCCACATGTTTACGGGCCTACTGATGCGGATGTGGTTTTTGGATTGCTCTACGCGCAGTGTGAGGATGATTTTAGAAGGGTGGAGCGCAATTACTTGTGGGCTATAGGAAGGCTTGCCGAACTCGAAGGTGAAAAGGAATTGTACTCTGACCTACGAGCGCAGCTTTACATGACTACGGAGGAGGCTCAAAAAGCATTTGCTCAAGCACCTGATTGGTTGAAGGAATTGTGTGTGGCTTTTGCAGATGGGATCAACTATTACCTGCAAACGCATCCAGAGGTAAAGCCCCAAGTAATCACCCATTACGAACCTTGGATGCCCTTATTTTTCTTTGAGGGATCCATAGGTGGTGATTTGGAGCGTATTTCTACCGCACAATTGAAGGCCTTTTATGAACCCAAGTCTACCTTAGGGTTTCAAGAAGCACAGGAACCACTTACTCCGCTTGTGTTTGAAGAACCCAAAGGATCGAATGGCATTGCCATTGCGCCAAGTAAGTCTGAATCAGGAAATGCGATGCTGCTCATCAACCCGCATACCTCCTTTTATTTCCGCCCAGAAGTACACGTAATTAGTAAAGAGGGGCTCAATGCCTACGGGGCAGTGACCTGGGGGCAGTTTTTTGTATACCAAGGCTTCAATGAGAAAACAGGCTGGATACACACCTCTAACTTTGTGGATTTCATCGATGAATTTGTAGAAGATGTTACCGAAGAAAATGGGAAATTTTCCTACCGCTATGGTAATGAAAATAGACCTGTAGCTACCCAGAAAATTACCTTGAAATACAAGGATGGGGAGCAGCTCAAGGAAAAAGACTTCACTATCTACCGCACCCATCATGGTCCCATCACCCATTTGGAGCAAGGAAAGTGGGTGGCGACAAAGATTAATTGGGACCCTGTACGGGCCTTGGTTCAAAGCTACACCCGGACCAAGCTAGCCAATTATGCAGCATTCAAGGAGATGATGAATCTCCGAACCAATAGCTCCAATAGCACTGTTTTTGCAGATGCGGAAGGGAATATTGGATATTTTCACGGAAACTTTATTCCTAAGCGAAATCCGCAGATCGATTTTTCAAAGTCGGTTGATGGAACTGACCCTGGAACGGATTGGCAGGGGCTACACACAGTGGATGAGAGTATTCTCATTCTCAACCCAGGGACAGGATGGATTCAAAATTGCAATTCTACCCCATTCACTGCAGCAGGGGAGTTTAGTCCCAAAAGGGAGAATTACCCTTTTTACATGGCTCCAGATCAAGAAAATTTTCGTGGAATTCATGCAAGCCATTTACTGTCCCAGCAAAAGGAAAAGCTCAATTTGGATAGTTTTATCAAGCTTGCCTATGATCCCTACTTGCCTGCTTTCTCTTTTCTAATTCCTGAATTGCTTGGATCGATTTCTGCCACACTGCCAGATGCCTATCTGCCGGCAATACAACAGCTGCATGCTTGGGATTACAGAACTTCCAAAGAGTCCGTGGCTATGTCCATTGCACATTTTTATGGAGAAAACTACCAGCGGAAATTTAAAAGTTTGAACCGATTTGCGCAGGAAGATTTAAGGGCAACGATTCCAACTGCTGCTGAAATCCAAGCGGTATTTATCCAGACCTTGGATCAAATGACTCGGGATTTTGGGACTTGGAATACGCCTTGGGGAGAGATCAACCGCTTTCAGCGTTTGAGTGGAGCCATCGATGCAGACTTCGATGATAGCAAGCCTTATGTGCCAGTGGGGCTAGCATCTGGCAATTGGGGTGCCTTGGCCGCGTATGGTGCGAGAGCTACTTCAAAAACCAAAAGACTGTATGGCTATCGAGGCAATAGCTTTGTGGCAGTCGTGGAATTTGGACCGAAAGTTCGTGCAAAATCCATGTTGGCTGGAGGTCAACAAGCAGATCCAAATTCTCCTCATTTCTTTGACCAGGGTCAGCGCTATGCAGATGCCCAATTTAAAGAGGTAGCCTTCTACCGAGAGGATGTTGAAAAAAGAAAAGTGGTTTCTTATCACCCTGGGCAACGCCAGAAATAGGTTGTTATCCTATTCTTTTTCTCAAAATCAATTTGAATTCCTTCGATTAACTTATTTCTATTTTAAGCTTTGTTCAGGTTTTTTGGATCGCTTGCGCTGTACTAGGCGAATTAGGAAGGCAAAGAGTCCGATGATAAAACCAGTTCCAAACCAAAAGAAGGGGTTGTACATATCAAACAGTACCCGATATCCTGCAGTAAATAAAAACAAGAGAAGGCCTGTAATTACCCACAAAGGTTTGTTTTCCTCTTGGTCTTTGGGTTCAGCTTGGTAGGGTAAATTAAGCAAGGATTTTAGCTCTCCCCAATGCCAGATTAACAGCAATACATTGCCAGCAACCATCAATCCAGTGATAACTGGTGTTCCTCCAAAGTCCATAGAAATGGTAATCACAAATACATTGAGGAGGATGGGAAAGTTGACTAATGCACCGAGCTTGGCGTAGCGCTGGGTCATCAGCAAGAAACCTGCTAAGAGCTGGCCCCATCCAATAAATTGCCAGTAAAGTCCTGTTTGGTAAAGCACTTCGAAAAAGTGCATCGCAGAGCCAATCGGAGCATCTTCTTGCGAGTAGGTGGTGAATCGTTTGCCTTTAATCTTGATGATGCTGGCGAAAACAAAGGCTCCCCCAATCAAGTAGCGGGTATAAATGATGAAAATTTGGGCTAAGAATACAGACTTTAGGCGATTCATGTTAGTTGACTAGGCGAAGGATTGGATGCAAGCTGCTGCCTCATCTAGGTGTTCTGCTGTAAAAAAACGCTCGTGTTTTACTTCATGATCCACTTGCTCGTGTATCCAAGTGGTATGAAAGGGAACGTGTATGCCATATCCACCAAGCTCCAATACAGGGAGAATATCCGACTTAAGGCTATTGCCGATCATCACGAATTCGCTGGCTTGGATGTCGAGGTGGCCAATCAATTTTTCATAATCTGATGTTCTTTTTTCACTCATGATTTCAATGTGGTGAAAGTAGCCTGCTAATCCAGATTTTTGAAGTTTCCGTTCCTGATCTACCAAATCCCCTTTGGTAGCCATTACTATGCGGTATTTTCCCTGCAAGGATTCCAAGACCTCCTTCACCCCAGGAAGCAAATCCACAGGCTTACCCAGCATTTCCTGACCGATTTGAATGATTTTTTCTACCGAGGAAATGGGCATTTTTTCTCCCGAAATGCGGAGCGCCGTCTCGATCATCGAAAGCATAAATCCTTTGATGCCGTAGCCATAAAGACTCAAATTTGCAATTTCGGTGCGGTAAAGCTCCTTCATGATGGCATGCTGCGGAAGAAAATCCTCAAGCAGACTAGCAAACTTTTCTTCAGCCTCACGAAAATAGGTTTCATTGATCCAAAGGGTATCGTCCGCATCAAAGGCAATTACACGAATAGGCATGGTGTGTTCAGGTGGTTAAATTCTAGGTAAATGAATTGAGCGCTTATTTCACGGTTTCTTTGACCCAAGCAAGTAGGACTTCTCGCCATCCTTCCACAGCTCCTTTTCCCAAGCCAAATGCAAATCCATGTCCACCAGTTGGGTAAATGTGTAGAGATGCTTTTACACCTTTTGCGTGAAGTGCTTGATAATAAAGCAAGGAATTTTCAAGGGGAACCGCCTTGTCATCTTGGGCATGGACCAGGAAGGTAGGGGGGGTGTTTGCAGTGACCTGAAGCTCATTCGAAAACCGTCGCACTAATTCAGGATTTGCTGGGTCCCCAATTAGATTTTTGCGTGAGCCACCATGGGTAGGGGTATCTTGAAATGAGATGACTGGATAGACTAGAATTGAAAAATCTGGCCTAGCCGAGAGGGTATCGATCGCATCTTTTTCGAGGGGTAGCTGATGCGCAAAGGAAGTGCTCAAGGTAGCTGCTAGATGCCCGCCTGCAGAAAATCCCATGATACCGACTTTGGACGGGTTGATATGCCAAGCCTCTGCATGCTGCCGCACCAATCGGATGGCGCGTTGTGCATCGAGCAAAGGAACCTCCTTTGGATCTGTAAGGGAGGTGGAAATCGGTAGCCTGTACTTCACCACTATACCTGCAATTCCCTGCGCATTGAGCCATTTGGCAAAATCAGTTCCTTCCCAATCGTAGGCTAGAATACCATACCCGCCTCCAGGAAAAATCACAACTGCCTCACCAGTGGCGATCTGCTTAGTTGGCAGGTATACCTCAATGCTGGGAATTTGAACATTGGATATGCGGACAATTCCTTCCTGCACGGATTTTTCTTGTTGATCCGAGACTTTTTGAAGGGGAGGAAGTCCAGGCCATAGGTTTAGGGTATGATTTTGGGAAAAGGCCAGGCTAGTAGCAAAAAGGAAAGCGAGCAGGGTTAGAATGTATTTCATAGTGTTAAGTTCATTTTCGTTGAAGTGGTTGTTGTATGGTCCATCAATCAAGGCCTCAGGCGCTGAAGCTGAATATTTTTTCGGTGAGGGCCCATCTCCAGTTAAGAGGAGTGCCAGGAAGATTAGTTTGGTACTGCCCTAGGAATGCCTCCCATTCTTGAACTTTTGGGTTTGCTAGATCTAGAGCTGCTTTTTTTTCAAAGCTAAAGTCATCGGAGGTGACAAGAATCATACTCAGGCGTTGTTCCCATCGATAAATGCTCATTTCTAGAATGCCCACTACACGTATACTTTCCAGAATGGCTGGATCCACTTGTTCGTGGCAGCGAACATAGGCTTCAATGGCCTCGGGCTCATTTTTGAGATCACAGATTAGGACGAATGTTTTCATGGAAGTAGAAAAAAGGCGGAAGAACTTATTTTCGAGCTCGGATGGCGAATAGGAACACGAGTAAAAAACAGGCCAATGGCAAGCTAAATGAGAAATTGACTTCAGAAACTCCAAGGATCAACAGGTCGGTATAACCGGTACCTCCCAAATCCAAAATCATTCCTTGAAGGGTGGGCATGATGGCTCCACCAACGATTGCCATTACTAGAAATGCAGCGGCAAACTTGGAATCCTCTCCAAGCCCTTCCAATGCAATTCCATAGATGGTGGGAAACATCAAAGACATCGCAAAACTTACGCCTACAAGCGAATAGAGTCCGAGCATTCCCGTTATGAAAATAGCACCGAGTGTAAAGACCATTGCCAATACGGCAAACCAGGCCAACAGACTTGCCGCTGGGATGATTCGCAATAGGAAAGTACAAATCCAACGACCCACTAAAAACACGCCTAAGGAGGCAAAGGCATAATTGACGGCATCGTAGGTTTGGATTCCCAGTGCTTCAGCGTATTGGTAAATATAGGTCCAAACCATAATTTGAGCACCTACATACACCAACTGCGCTAGGGTGCCTTCCACAAAATTTCTATTCTTTACCAAACGTTTTAGCGTAGGAATAAAGTCTACTTTTTCACCATCTACCTTTGATTCTGGCATTTTAACCAAGGTAATTACTACCAAAATCACCAAGACTACGAGTCCAAGCATCACATAAGGATCCCGGATTACCATAAGATCATTGCTTCGGATGGCTGCCTTTGTGGCTTCATCAAGGCTATCGAATAAGTATACTTTACCGGATTCGTCGGTGGCAGAGCTTTGAAGATCGTTGAGGATAAAAGTTTTTGCTACAAATAGACCCGCCAAGGCCCCCATAGGATTGAAGGCTTGTGCCAAGTTTAAGCGCTGGGTGGCAGTCTCTTCACTGCCCATGGATAAGATGTAGGGGTTGGCAGTAGTTTCAAGAAAGGCTAAGCCAAAGGTCAGAATGTACAGTGCTGCCAAAAAGAACCCATAGCTCTCCAATGCTGCTGCGGGGTAAAAAAGACAGGCCCCAAAGCCATACAGTCCTAAGCCAAGGAGAACGCCAGTTTTGTAAGAATATTTTTTAATAAAAAAGGCTGCTGGCAAGGCCATCGTGAAGTAACCGCCATAAAAGGCCAGCTGCACCCAAGAAGCTTGGGTATTTGTCAATTCTAGTACTCGCTTAAACGCCGCCACCATGGGATTGGTGATGTCATTGGCGAATCCCCACAACGCAAACAAGGAAGTGATTAGGATGAAGGGGAGTAGTAGTTTCTTGGGAACAAGTTCGGCTTTGCTGCTCATAAGGCTCTGTCTAAGTGCGTGTAGCCACCGTCGACAAAAATATGCTGTCCGGTGATGTGTGAAGCTTTTTCGGAGAGAAGAAATAGGGCCATGTTTGCGATTTCTGAGGCTGTCGTCATCCGGTTTTGAAAAGGTACTCGGCGGCTAATTTCTTCCAATTTTTCTTCTGGATTTGGAAATGACTGAATCCAGGTGGCATACATTGGAGTATACACCTCTGCAGGAATAAGGGCATTGACCCGAATGTGGTAGGGGAGTAGTTCTACCGCCCACTCTCGTGTGAGAGCCAGCTGTGCCCCCTTTGCAGCGACATAGCCTGAGGTATTGCCTTGTCCCGTAACGGCAGTTTTAGAAGAAATATTTAGGATTACCCCTTTCGATTTTTTCAAGGCTTTTAAGGCATAGTGGGCAAGGAAATAGTAATGCCCTACATTTTTTTCTACCGACTGGAGGAAAGCTTCTGGGCTTCCTTTTTCCAACCCTACTCCATCATTTGTGCCTGCGTTATTTACCAGTCCATCGATTCTGCCGTAGGTGGAGAGTGTAGCCTGTACCACTTCTTCAGCATCTGCTGCCGTGAAAAGTCGTTTTTTGAGGTGCAAGGCTTTTCCTTTGGCAAACTCCAGCAGTTCCTGCCCCTCCTCCTCGGATGGGTCAATAATGACGGGAATAGCTCCCTCTTCGATTAGACCTCTTGAAATCGCTCCTCCGATGCCTTTTGCACCACCAGAGACTAAAATAACTTTATCCTGAAGTTGTAAATCCATGTTTGGTTCGATACGGATTAAATTTTGTAAAATTCTTGAGCAGTTCTTCCGAAAAGTGCATCTTTTTCGTGCGGTGAAAGTTGGTCAGCAAATGATTCAATCACACCAAGAACTTCCTTGTACTGCCCGGCCGCTAGGCACACGGGCCAATCGCTTCCAAAAAGGAGCCTTTTCGGTCCAAATAATTCCAAGGCAATATCTAAGTAAGGGAAAAGATCAGCTGGACTCCATTTTTTCCAATCGGCTTCCGTAACCAGTCCTGAAACTTTTGCATAAACCAGCTCCCGTTCACTAAATGGTTGGAGGCTTTTTTTCCAGGCTTTCCAATCTCCAGCCTTGATATCAGGCTTGGACAAGTGATCGATGACAAAGAATTGATTGGGGCAAGCATCTACCAGTTGAAGTGCTGCAGGCAGTTGGTTCGGATAGGTGAGTAGGTCGTAAGTGTAGCCGCGCTGTCCAAGCTTATGGATCCCGCGAATAAATTCCTTGCGAAGCATGTATTCCGGTTCCTTGGATTGGAGGACTTCTCGAAATCCCAGCAACTTGCTGCAATTTGACCATTGGTCAAGAATCTCGTCCAAGTTATCCTGTGCTAGCTCAGCCCAGCCTACCACGCCAAGTATCCAAGGATGATCTTCACTGAGTTCAAGCAAAAATGCTGTTTCTCGAAGATGCTCCTCTGCTTGTACGGCGATGCATCCATCCATTTGTGAGGCTTGCAGAATTGGGTAGAGGTTTTCAGGAAGAAAATTTCTCCGAAGTGCAGCCATGTCATCGTTTATCCAGTCAAATCGATCGGAATCATAGTTCCAAAAGTGCTGATGTGCGTCGATTCTCATGCTTCCGGATCTTGAATAGCTAGTTGTTCGGATATTCCCAATCCTTCGATTCCAAGACGAACTCGGTCACCCGATTTCAAATAGCGGGGTTCCTTCAATCCCATTCCCACGCCTGCGGGTGTTCCAGTAGATATCACATCTCCAGGAAGGAGGGTCATGTAATTGCTCACGTATGACACTAGTGTAGGAACATCAAAAATCAAATCTGAAGTACTGCTATTTTGAAGCAATTCTCCATTTACTTCGAGCCAAAGGGATAGTTGCTGTGGGTCAGGTATTTCGTCTTTGGTCACAAGGTAGGGTCCTAAAGGGGCAAAATGGTCCGCACTCTTTCCTTTGGTCCATTGTCCACCTTGGCGTAGCTGAAAGTCTCGCTCGCTCACATCGTTGTGAACGCAATAGCCAGCAATGTAGTCGTATGCATTTTCTTTCCTGACATACTTGGCTCGCTTCCCGATGACCACTGCCAACTCCACTTCCCAGTCGGTTTGCGATGAATTTCTTGGAATGTAAATGGGGTCAAAAGGTCCACAAAGGGAGCTGCTCGCCTTCATAAAGAGGATAGGAGCATCGGGAATCGCCATTCCTGCTTCTTCTGCATGCTTGCGGTAATTTAGACCGATGCATAGGATTTTGGAGGGACGTGCGATAGGAGGGCCGATACGACTTTCTGATGGGATTTCGCTGAGTGAGCTTTGGTGAATGGTTAACCAATTCTTCAATCGTTCCAAGCCTTGGTTCTCACAAAATGCTTCATTCCAATCTTCACCAAAGGAGGAACAATCCAAGCGTTTGCCTGAAGGGTCTTCTATACCTGGAAGTTCTTTGCCTGCTGCACCAAATCGGATTAATTTCATGGATGGGGTGGGTTTATTGGGTTGTTGTTTTCTTTTGAAATAGGTGGATGGGATTACATTTTGATTCCTGTAAAGCCGCCATCGATCGTGAAATTGGATCCAGTAATGAATTTGCCGGTATCTGAAGATATAAAATACGCCAATTCTGCAATCTCGTCAGGAGTTCCCATTCTCCCTATAGGCTGGGTGGCAGCTAGTTGCTCAAACATTTCTTGCTCTCTACCGGGGTAATTTTTAGACAAAAATCCATCTACAAAGGGGGTATGAACCCTTCCTGGAGAAATGCAATTGCAGCGAATCCCCTGCTTTACGTAATCCCGAGCAATGCTTAAGGTCATGGAAAGTGTGGCTCCCTTGGTCATGCTGTATGCGAATCGATCCGGAATCCCCATGGTCGCTGCGACAGAACAAAGGTTGAGGATGGATCCACCGCCTTGTTCGATCAACTTAGGCAGAGCCGCTTGGCTGCAGAGAAACATGCCCGTCACATTTACTGCGAAAAGGCGCTCGAAATCAGCGAGGGACGTGGATGCTAAGTTTCCGATATGCGAGATACCCGCATTGTTGATTAGCACATCCAATTTACCAGGAATGGATTGTATCGCAGTCTGAACCTGACTTTCTTCCCGAATATCGACTTCCAAAAAAGTAACTGGCTTTCCTTGTTCTTGAAATTCCTTTTCCACTTGTTTTCCGAGGAGGGCATTGGAGTCGATAAAGAAGACTTTACTCCCTTGGCTTACGAATTTACCGACAAGAGCAAGCCCAATTCCACTTGCTCCACCGGTGATAAGAATGGTTTTATTTTCCATTTACTTGAGATTTTGGGTTTTGCCTTACTTTTCTAGGCTGATAATTTCAAAGGGAAACCCCTTTTCCAGTTTTTACAGATTCATCACAAGCGAATGCAATTTTCAGGCTATTCAGCGCATCGTCCAAGTGCTCCTGCAGGTCTAAATCTTCACGAATCGCTTGAAGGAAATAGGCTTGCTCTCGGTTGCACAATTCCTGATGGCTAGGTTCATCTTTCAGATCTATCCATTCGTCTTTTTTGGCAAACAATTGCTTTTCATTCAAGTCAGCATGGTGAACTAGTAGTGATTCCGTTTTGGTATGCGAGTCGATTTGATCGGATTGCCCCGCAGATGCAGCTTTTTTGGCGACGATGGAAACTGCCCCTTTGGGTCCCATGACATCTTTGATAAAAAAGGCTGTTTCGCTGATCATGGGTCCCCATCCCGCTTCGTACCAGCCTACTGATCCATCTTCAAAGCGAATTTGAAGTTGCCCATAGTTGTAGTTATCAAAAGAAACCTCATCGCTGAGACGGGCTCCGATGGCAGAAACCCATACGGGTTTGGAACGGGTCATTTGGCACATCACGTCAATGTAATGGACCCCACAATCCACGATTGGGCTTAAGGTCTTCATTAGATTACGGTGGACATCCCACATGTAGCCTTGGCTTTGTTGATTGAGGTTCATTCGCATCACCAAGGGTTTCCCTAATTTTTGGGCTTCTTCAATAAATCTGATCCAGGAAGGATGATGCCGAAGAATGTAGCCGACGACTACTTTTTTAGCAGTGTGTTTCGCCACTTCAAGGATTCGTTCCGCACCAGAAATACTGTAAGCCAAGGGTTTTTCTAAAAACACATGGCAGCCCGCCTGCATGGCTTTGCAGGCAAAGTCCTCATGGGTGTCGGGGTAGGTAGAAATGCAAACAGCATCGGATTGGCTCTCCGCTAGTGCGGTATCGAAATCTTCGAAAAGGGAATAATCGCTCCCTAATTTTTCCTGGAGGCGTAACTTTGAATCCCCTCTAGACACAAGACCAGAGATCTCAAATTCGGGCATTTGGTGGTAGGTGGTAGCGTGGGAGGCTCCCATATTTCCGCAGCCCACCACAAGGATTCGGATGGGTTTATTCATCGGTGGCAGCGGTTAAAAGTGCAGCAATATCACTTTTGGTGAGGTATTTTATTTCTACGCGCAAGGTAATTGGGCTTAGGGGTTGGTCTTGCTTGTCTCGCGGAACACTTACAATATGGTCAATGATTTTCATTCCTTTGATGATCCTTCCAAAGATGGTATAATCTCCATCTAGCCGAGGGATTCCTGAAGGATTTTGTACGATGTAAAATTGGCATCGGGCGGATAGTTTGCCTGGATTATCGTCCCTGCCTGCTCCTAAAGCACCGTACACATGTTTCAATTCTGGGTGAAATTCAGGTGCCAACAGGTATTCCGGATCAGTGAATCCAGCTGGTGTATCTGGACATCCCCCTTGTGCGACAAAGTTTGGAATCACTCGGTTGAAGGTGAGTGAATCCCAATAACCTGCTTCAGCAAGTTCAATGAAGCTTTTTTTGTGATTGGGGGTGCGCTCATCCAGTTCGATCCAAAGTTCTCCTAAAGGAGTATGAATGTATCCTACCGGGATCTTATCGGTTTGGGCTATGCCCGCTCCCCAAAAAAGCAGGAATAGACAACAGAGTAGTAGTGGTTTTCTCATCGTAGAAAAGTTTACTTCCTAAACTACGGATTTCTGGGTTACATTTTATTTCCTTTTTGAGGAAAGCTAGGATTTAAAGTCCCAAACGAGGCTTTAGCTGATTCAAGGGGAAGAGTTTTTTCTACTTCCTAGGAGATAAAAGCTGGTTTTAATGTAAAAAATTAGAGGCCCAACTGGTTGATAACTGGGTAGGCATACATGCTAAGAAATTTTTCTATCTCTAGCGGATTTTCTTGATTTACTTTTTGGGAAAGGCGCTTTTCAAAACTCGCTTTTTCTGCAGCAGTGTACTGCGATGTAAATTGATTTTTATGATGTAAAAGGTCGTAAGCGATGTAATTGCTAGGCCAGAGTTTGTATCCTTTCCAAATTTCCTGATCAATCAGCTCCCCGAGTTTGCTTAGTTTTTCGTTTTGGGTAAGCTCTTCTTTTTTGAGTTGACGGATCTCCTCGGTCATCACTTTATTGACTTGGATATGGATGCGTTTTTTGGATCCCATGATGCCGCTTAGCAATGTGATGAAGTCCTCATTTTCTCCTTTTACATAGATTTGTTCCTTTGATTTTGCAATCAATTCTGGGATTTTCAAGGAGTCGGTTGGGTCATATTCGTAAGAGATCGAAACTGGGACCAGTTGTATTTTTTCAAAAAAATTGAATGGGCTACTGCCTTTTTCGGCAAGTGTAAGCATCTTCAATACGCCCTTTTGTGTGCTGTCGTTTCCATCCTTAGTTCTCCCCTCGCGCTGTGCGGTCCATACAGATCGGTTTTCTCGAAGGAGCGATTTGTGAATAAATTGGGATGCAAGTTGAGAGCTTTCCAGTAAAGCTCTTCCACTAAGCCCTCTTCGAATGGCAAAATTCCGATTTAGCCTGGATAGGATGTGAATAAAAGGCTTTTTGATCAAGTTATCTCCGATAGCAGACGTAGTCATGACAAGTCCATTTTCATAAAGACTTGCATTGAGGAGTGAAGTATCTAGAATGATGTCGCGGTGATTGGAAATAAATAAATAGGCTGTATTCTGCTCCAATTGATCAAATCCCGCCACTGTCAATCCTTCTGAGCTCATTTCCAACACTTTCTTTACAGCAGGGTAGATGAAGTTGATTTGAAAATCTCGCAAGGAATGCGTGTGTTTCATTCGATCTTTCCAGGACTTTGCTTGGTCTTCAGGAAAGGTAAACTGCATCATGGCTTCCAGCATGGGGTCATCCAAAATCTCCCGGATGGCAGCATTTACTTCTGCGTCGTAATAGGGGCGGATTGGATCGAACAGGGACATGTTGAATTAAGCTTAAACTTGGTTTGTAAAGTTAGTTTAATTTTGAAGGGGATTAAAATTTGGGGATTTAGCTTCTTGGCTAGTTTACCGCTTCAGGTTTTTGGTCAAAAAGAAAAACTGCACCGGTAATGCTTCGGTCCAATAGTTCCAAGTATGTGCACCTGGTCTTTCGATGTATTCATGTGGTATTTTCTTTTCCATCAAGAGTGAATGCATTTGACGGTTGGTCTCGATCAAAAAGTCATCTACCCCACAATCAATGAGCAAGGAGATTTTTTGGTTTTTAAGTTGATCTACCAGCCCTACGGCGGTATACGGATTGAATTGAGGTGCCTGGTAATTGATTTCACCGAGCATTTCGATTTGCCCCTTTTTGCGTAAGTTTCTGAAGTCCTCGCCAACTTTCCATAGGTCGGTATCAATGTTCATCACGCCACTCATACTTCCTGCAGCGATAAATAGGGTAGGGTGCTTTGCAGCTAGGGTAATAGCTCCATGTCCTCCCATGGACAAGCCTGTGATAGCCCGAGATTCTTTTTGTGCAAGTGTTCGGTAATTTTTATCGACAAATGGGATCAATTCTTGGATCATGTAGGTTTCGTAGCGAACCGAATCAAGTAGAGGGCTATCGTAATAATAGCTTGCAGGCCCTACTCCTGGTGTAACGATCAACACCTGATGTTCTTCTGCAAGTTGATTCACGATCCCTTTTTCGGTTACTTTTTGATGCCAATCTGAAAAGGCCCCAGATCCACCATGGAGCAGGTAGATCACTGGGTAGCTACTTTTTCCATTTTCATAGCTAGCAGGAAAAGTGATGGCTGCTTTAAGTGTCTTTTTCATGGATGGGCTGAATACTGAAATGGTATCCACTTTTGCCTGACCAAAGAGGAGGGAAGGAAGCAGGAGAAGGACAAACAATAGGTTTTTCATGGGATCGGGTTGATTTTGAGTGCTAAATTGGTTGAAATAGTGAGAGGAGCATCGGACAAAAATCCTATCTGTGTTTAGTAAACCTAGTTTGAATGGTTCAATTCAAAAATAAGCAATAAGTAAAGGTATTCCGAATAAGCCTTGGATTGAAATACAGATTTTAATGTTATTTGAATTGATAGTACAAATCGTTTTCTAGAATTTGAACAAATTTGTGACCAAGACATTTGCCTAATGCTTATCTTTCTTCAAAACATTTTTTGTTGATCCCATGAAAACTCTACCACATCTTGCCTACGCACTTTTAGTTTTGGTATTAGGCTCCTTAGTAGCAAAAGAAGGATCTTTTATTTTTGTTCCGCTGGTATGGGGAGTGTTTTTTGCTTTTGCCTTGTATCCGATTTCCTCCTGGTTTGAACGGAAAAGATTCCCCAGAGGGCTTGCTATATTTCTGAGTATACTTGGCGTTTCCATTCTTGCTTTTGGGATTTTTTACCTCTTGTTGAACCAAGTTTTTGGATTGATTCGTGAGATCCCAGAGATTGAAGCCAATATTTCTGGAAAAACAGCACGCTATTCCAAGGAGCTCAACCTCTTTTTCGGTGAAAATTGGATTAGTTCCAATACACTACCTAGCCTTGACTCCTTAGTTAGTTCATTTGACTTCAACAAAACCCTTTTAGCAACGGGAAAATCACTTACGTTGATTGGTATTGTACCTTTGTACACTTTTTTGTTGCTCTATTACAAAGACTTTTTTACCGAATTTCTGGTGCGATATTCCTACAAAAACCAGCAAACGATCCTTCATTGGGTCAATGATTCAGGACAAGTGATTCAGGATTATTTAGTAGGAATGATTCGTGTCACCGGAATCGTTACAGTCTTGTCTGGATTGTTCTTCTATTCAATTGGGGTTGAATTCTTTATTCTGTTCGCGGTATTTATTGCCCTAATGAATTTGATTCCCTTTGTGGGGGTTTTTCTTTCTTCCGTATTCGCGATTGCCTATGTATTTTTGACTACGGACTCGCTGATTTATCCATTACTTACTTTTGTGTGTTTGTGGGGAATTCAACTCTTGGAAAATAACCTGATTACGCCCATGGTGGTTGGGTCTAAGGTGAAAGTAAATGCCTTAGCTGTCCTCATTTCCATTTTAATTGGCGGTTGGCTTTGGGGGATTTCTGGTATGATCTTATTCATTCCCTTGGTGGGGATTTTAAAAATTACCCTTGAAAAAAGCGAACAATTCAAGGCCTTTGGCTTTTTGTTGAGCGATGAGGTTCAAGTCAATGAGGACTCAGAAAACTTTTGGAAGATTTTGAGAAAGAGGATGATTAAGCAAAAAAAGTAAATAAAAAAAATAAGTCGGGGTGGCAGGATTCGAACCTACGACCTTCCCGCAATGCTGCGGTGCCTACCCCGTAGGATTTCGGGGACACGATACCGGGTTACGCTATACCCAGAAACAAAAAAACCAACAAATAATTGCTGGTTTTAGGTAATTTTAAATAAGTCGGGGTGGCAGGATTCGAACCTACGACCTCCACATCCCAAATGTGGCGCGATACCGGGCTACGCTACACCCCGAACTTTTGATATGGATTCAACTAGCCTTTGCTAGAAGAGATTTTCTGATTACTTACTTAAAGGGATTCGAACCTACGGACTTCCCGCACCCTTGCGGGACGCGATACCGGGCTACGCTACACCGCGAACTGGTACTCAGGAGCTTTTTCCTTAAGGTGCTGCAAACATAGCCAAAATTACTTACCAAACTACCATTACTTTCTATGATTTCTTACCAAATAGAAGCTAAAATTTCATTAAAAGAATTTCAATCCATTTTAGAGGAATCGGGATTAGCCCGAAGGAGACCGATGGAGGACCTAAACCTACTAGCGCGAATGATTTCTGGATCCAACCTGCTGGTTACCGCAAGAGCGGATGGGCAGTTGGTAGGATTGCTTCGAGGGTTATCAGACTTTTGTTACCGAAGTTTTATTGCAGATTTGGCAGTGGCTCAAACCTTCCAAAGAAAAGGAATTGGTCGCCAACTAATTTCAATCGCTAGAGATCAAGCGCCGGAAGCTCGACTATTTCTATTCTCCGCAGAAGAGGCCATGCCTTTTTATGAAAAACTTGGCTTTCATTTACATGAACGATGCTATCAGTTGAAGGTCGGAGAAGAACTTCTCCACCAATTGCGTTAACTTGCTGAACAGCATTTCCTATTATTTATGAAAAATATACTATTCACCTTTCTTGCCCTAGGGATGTCATGGGTTACCTCTGCACAGACTACCTACATTCATGCGGGTCGATTGATTGATGTTAAAAACAAAAAAGTATTAACCGAACAAACCATTGTGATAGAGGGGGGCACAATCCTTTCGGTAAGTGGTGGCTACCAAACTCCTAGCAAGGGTGCAATAGTGCACGATCTAAAAAAGGCTACAGTCATGCCAGGTTTAATGGACATGCATGTCCATATCGAGAATCAAACTAGTCCTACCCGTTATGCAGATGGCTTTCGAGACAATGAAGCTGATGTGGCTTACAAGGCGCTTCCTTTTGCACATGTTACCTTAATGGCAGGATTCACAACAGTTCGGGATATGGGTGGTACAGGTGTAAACATTGCCCTTCGAAATGCCATCAATGCTGGCTTGGTAGTGGGACCACGCATTTATACTGCTGGCAAGTCCATCGCACCCACTGGAGGTCATGCTGATCCTACCAATGGCGTAAAGCGTGAATTGATGGGGGATCCAGGACCTGAATCCGGTGTGATCAATGGACCTTATGACGCCCGTAAAGCAGTTCGTCAAGCTGTTAAATACGGCTCGGATGTTATAAAAGTAACTGCCACTGGTGGTGTGCTCTCTGTAGCTCGTGATGGTTCTGCACCGCAGTTTCAGCAGGACGAATTGGAAGCTGTCGTAGAAACAGCTAAGGATTTTGGTATGCACGTGGCAGCTCATGCGCACGGGGATGAAGGGATGAAGCGGGCGGTGAAAGCGGGAATACATTCCATAGAACATGGAACGCTCATGACGGAGGGAACTATGGATCAAATGGTGGCAGCAGGAACCTGGCTTGTGCCTACAGTCACGGCGGGCATGTCTGCTGCAGAATATGCAAAAATCCCAGGTTATTATCCTCCAGTAGTTCGTGATAAAGCCATGAAAATTGGTGCTCAAATCCAACAGACTTTTGCAACAGCCTATAAAAAGGGAGTTAAAATCGCCTTTGGAACCGATGCGGGCGTGTTCCCTCATGGGGACAACTACCGAGAGTTTATCTACATGACGGAAGTCGGTATGCCAAATCTGGAAGCCATCCAATCCGCCACTTTAAATGGGGCTCTGCTTATGGGGGTGGAAGATAAATTAGGTAGCTTGGAGGCAGGCAAATTAGCTGATATTATTGCGGTTCACGGGAATCCGGATCAAGATATCAAAGCCTTGAAGGAAGTATTTTTCGTAATGAAAGAAGGTAAGGTATACAAGCAATAAATTTCTAGTATTAAAAAAAAACTCCCAACTAAGGCCTCTCTATTGATTAGGACGAGGTATCCGTTCTGGGTTAGAACTTCAAAAATCCATTTTCTAAAAGCTATTTGTATGAAATTAAATGTACTTGTGCTCTTGTTATTTATTTCAGGGGTTTCGGTTGCACAGAGCAGCAAAGATTCGGGAGTCCTCACCACACCCAAAGCTCAGGTGGCAGAGTCCAAACAATCGGTAACCTTGGATGGTAAGGTGATTCCTCTTCTTGCCAAGGCTGGAACCATGGAGCTGAAAGATGAAAATAATCGTCCCATCGCTCTATTTGGATTTACTGCCTATTTCAAAGAAAACCCTGAGAAAAATCGTCCCATTGTTTTTGCATTCAATGGAGGACCAGGATCTTCTTCCTATTGGCTTCATATGGGCATAATGGGGCCTAAGCGAATTGTGGTGGATGATCCCAACTACAATCCTGCAGCACCCTATCAGCTGACCAACAATGAGTTTTCCATCCTCGATGTAGCTGATGTAGTCATGATGGATCCTGTAGGTACTGGTTTGAGCGTGCCGATTGGAGATTCTAAAGGAGCTGATTTCTGGGGAGTAGATCAGGATATCCGAAGTACTAGCTTGTTTATCATGCAGTTTCTGAAGGAACATGGCCGACTCAATTCTCCCAAATACATTTTGGGTGAAAGCTACGGCACCTTCCGAAATGCAGGGGTGATGAATTACCTATTGGACAAAGGCTACGCGTTGAATGGGGTGATTATGGTGTCCGCTGTTTTTGACCTTCGCACCCTGTTTTTTGCTCCAAATGAGGACTTGCCTTACATCGTTTACTTGCCTACCGTAGCTGCTACTAGTTGGTATCACAACAAAGTAGCCAATAAGGGAACTGACTTACCCGCATTTGTTCAACAAGTCCGTGAATTTGTAGAAAAAGAATATGCTCCAGCCTTGTTTAAAGGAAACCGAATTAGCAGTGCTGAAAAATCCGCTATTGCCAAGAAACTGGAAAGCTTGACAGGTATTGTAGCCAAAGTATGGGAACGTGCAGACCTTCGAATCACTCCAGGAGAATATTATCAAGAATTACTTCGAGAAGAGGGGATGACAGTGGGCCGATTGGATTCACGTTACAAAGGTATCAACTTGGATCCTATGGCCATGTCGGCATTTACTGATCCTCAAAGTGATGCCATTTCACCAGCTTACACCATGGGCTTTTTGGATTATTTCCACGGTAGCTTAGGAGTGAGCAAGGACTTGCAGTACGCCACTTCAGCCTATTCCAAAGAAGGGTTTAAGTGGGATTGGAAGCACCAAGGAAATAATTTCTGGGGTGCGGATGCTGCCGTAACCACTTTACCAGATATGGCGGAAGCCTTGAGTAAGGATCCACATGTGGAGGTCTTAATCATGAATGGCTACTACGACTTGGCTACTGTTTTCCATGGCGTGGAGCACTCGATTTCTCATATGGGTTTACCTGCTTCTGCCACCGACCGAATCAAAATGACGTACTACGAGGCAGGCCACATGATGTACACGCATTTGCCTTCTGCAAAATTATTTAGAGAAGACTTGAAAAAGTTCATTCAGGATACCACTCAAAAATAGTTCGCCTTGAATTGAAGAAAGGTAGAAAATCTTAAAATTATCAACGAAAAAAGGAGATCCATTTGGATCTCCTTTCTATTTGTAAAAGCAGGTTGAATTACATCATGCCGCCCATTCCGCCGCCACCCATAGGAGGCATGGCAGGACCTTCCTCCTTCACGTCAGCTACCACACACTCAGTGGTCAAAAGCAAGGCTGCAATAGAGGCTGCATTTTCCAATGCAAGACGAGTTACCTTAGTTGGATCAATAACACCAGCTTTGAATAGATCTTCGTACTTGTCTGTTCTCGCATTGTACCCGTAGTTTCCTTTGTTGTCACGAATCTTGTTCACGACTACAGAAGGCTCCCCGCCAGCGTTACTTACAATCGTTCTCAATGGAGACTCAATCGCAATGCGAACAATGTTGATACCTGTATCTTGATCTTCGTTAGCACCTTTTAGGTTGTCAAGGGCAGAAGCAGCTCTTACAAGCGCTACCCCACCACCTACAACAACACCTTCCTGTACGGCAGCTCTAGTAGCATGCAAGGCGTCATCTACACGATCTTTCTTTTCCTTCATTTCTACTTCAGTAGCAGCTCCAATGTAAAGGATAGCTACACCACCAGAAAGTTTTGCAAGGCGCTCCTGCAACTTCTCTCTGTCGTAGTCAGAAGTGGTTTTTTCGATTTGAGCTTTGATCTCAGCAATTCTGCCTTTGATCGCACCTGCATCACCTGCACCATTCACCAAGGTGGTGTTGTCTTTATCGATGTTGATTTTCTCTGCTCTACCTAGCATGTCAGGTGTAGCATTTTCTAGTTTAAAGCCTCTCTCTTCAGAGATTACTGTTCCTCCTGTAAGGATTGCAATGTCTTCCAACATGGCTTTTCTACGGTCACCGAATCCAGGAGCCTTAACAGCTGCTACTTTCAATGCACCTCTAATTTTATTTACTACAAGCGTAGCAAGTGCCTCACCATCTACATCTTCTGCGATGATCAAAAGCGGCTTTCCAGACTGAGCTACTGGCTCAAGTACAGGAAGCAATTCTTTCATGGAAGAGATTTTCTTGTCGTAGATCAAGATGTACGGATGATCCAATTCCACTTCCATTTTCTCTGTATTGGTTACGAAGTAAGGGGAGAGGTAGCCTCTGTCAAACTGCATACCTTCTACCGTCTTCACTTCGGTTTCAGTACCTTTTGCTTCTTCCACTGTGATGACGCCGTCCTTGCCAACTTTATCCATGGCATCTGCAATCATTTTACCGATTTCCTCGTCATTGTTTGCAGAAACAGTAGCTACCTGAGCAATTTCTTTGGAAGTAGAGATTGGTTTAGAGTTAGCCTTTAACTCAGCTACCACTGCTGCTACTGCCTTGTCGATGCCACGCTTCAAATCCATTGGGTTTGCGCCAGCAGCTACGTTTTTAATTCCAACGTTAAAAATTGCTTGAGTCAAAACAGTCGCTGTAGTAGTTCCATCACCCGCTTGATCTGCAGTTTTGGATGCTACTTCTTTCACCAATTGTGCGCCCATATTTTCAATAGGCTCTTTAAGCTCAATTTCCTTAGCTACAGAAACTCCATCTTTAGTGATGGTTGGAGCTCCGAATTTCTTATCTAGGATAACATTTCTTCCCTTTGGGCCAAGGGTAACTTTCACTGCATCAGCAAGTGCATCGACGCCTCTCTTGAGTTGATCTCTAGCGTCTGTATTGAAAAATAGTTGTTTAGCCATTTTTTTTAATTTTTTTCAGGGTGTACAATTCAATTATAGGATTGCGAAAATATCAGACTCTCTCATGATGAGGTAGTCGTTTCCATCGACGCTCAACTCTGTGCCGGAGTATTTTCCGTACAATACAGTGTCTCCAACTTTAACAGTCAATGGTTCATCCTTTTTTCCGTTGCCTACTGCAACTACAAGTCCTTTTTGAGGCTTTTCTTTTGCAGTGTCCGGAATGTAAAGACCGGAAGCAGTTTTTTCTTCTGCAGCTGCTGGCTGAACCAGAACGCGGTCTGCAAGAGGTTTGATGTTCACTTTTGACATAGATATTAAATGTTAAGGGTTATGTAATCTTACAGGCATCCTATCTGCATTTCTTATGCCAAGGCTTGATCTTGACTTAATTCTGACAAATCGACGCAAAATCCTAGGTTTTTCGACAGGAAGGCGATTAGGCTTACAGTTTCAATCTGCCAAAATTTCTCTTTTAAGCAGTTGCCTCCATCAATGTGTCAGTTCACCAAAAAAAAAGAGCCTTGCGGTCACCCCAAAGCTCTTCACTTATTTTTAAAATGACTTAGATTATTTTGTAGCAGTTGAATCAGCTGGAGCAGCCTCAGTTGCAGGAAGTGCATTTTGTGTATCACCAAATGCAGGAGCAACTGCTTGATCTTTGGCAGTCTCAATGTTCGGAGATGAAAATTGGTTCGGTTGGCTGCTTGTAAAAAAAACAGATGAAGCAAGCGCCAAAGCAAGAATAGAAATCGCTAAAATCCAGGTTGCCTTTTCTAAAACATTGCCTGTGCGTGTTACCCCCATGATTTGTGAAGCACTACCACCAAATGCAGCACCTGCGCCACCCTTTGAGTTTTGGCCTAAAATCACCAGAATGAGCAATACGGCTAAAACTAAAATAACACTGATTAATAGAGTAAACATAGGATTTGAATTATTCTTTTGATTTTTCAATTAAGTCCGCAAAGTAAGCCCTTTTCTCGGGAAACTTCAAAGCAAGCTTCTCATAAATTTCGATAGCCATCTCTTTTTTACTTTGCTGAAGTAGAATAGCAGCAAAAGTTTCAGAGATTAAACCTTCATTTAGGTTGGTACTTGCGTTGGCTAAATTTTCATTATTCTGATTGGCTTCAATCTCCTTAATTGTTGCAAGTTTGATTTCTTTTTTGCTAAATGCTTTAATCAATTCAATCTGAGCTCTTTTTTCAGCGTCTAAAATTTCTTTCTTTTCTTTCCTTCGGATGCTTTCAATTAAGTCATCTTTAGGAGTCTTTCGTTTTTTTGGTTTTTCCTTTTCGCTGCCTTCGGTTGGATGATGCTCGACCTCCTTTGTCCCTACCAAACTACTTTCTTTCTCGTTGGTTTCCTTTTTAGTAGGTTGAAACAACCAGTTTTTTAGCCAAATTCGGTCCACACTTGTGACAGCAGCTAAAGGAAGCGAAGGGCTACTGTCTTGATTTTTTAACTCAAATCGAGTGGAAAGCGCATGGGATAGGTAGAAAAAGGGAAAGTTTTTTTGAACCTTCTTGAGCAGTAAATAATCTGCTTTCTCCAACCGATCTGATTTTTGGATGAGTTCTAGGAATTGAGAGGCGTTCACAGCGAATAATTTAATTTCAATATACGGATTTTACCAGTTGGCCACGGTAGCCGTGAAAATATCTTGGATGATTGTTTCAAAAATATCTTCAACCAATTGATTCTCAACATCCAATAACGTCACCGTACGAGGGTCGTAATCTTGGAAAAAGGTAAAGGTTTGTTTTTTGTTTTCCTCTTCATTACTCAAATTGATGTATTCCACTTCTACTGCAATGGTGAGCCGCATTTGTCCAGCACGATCGGGCAAGTTGGGATCTCCGGAGGAAACGACGGCTTGGGGAGAAAGTGAATAGCGAACGATTGAACCTGAAAATTGCAAATCCCCATTGTTACGTACCAATTCCAATTGGGTGTTGCGTTGGTAATATTCTTTCAATGCTTCAGTAAATCGCTGCTCCATATTAGCAGGACCCCCTCCTGAGTCATTAAAAAAATTCTCCACAGAGAACGATTTGACCAGTTCGTAATTGATATTGGTACCAGTAAAGCTGTACTTAACCGAGCAAGCAGTTACTCCGAAAATGAGAAGGACTACTAAAAGCCAAGATCTATTCAATATCATATTGTTTGATTTTTCTATAGAGTGTCCGCTCGGAGATTCCGAGGTCATTGGCAGCATACTTTCTTTTATTGTTGTGTTTGCGCAACGCCTTGAGGATCATTTCTTTTTCCTTTCGCTCCAAGGATAAGGAATTGTCATCTTCTTCATGGATTATATCTTCGATGACTTCTTCTTCATACTCCTCTTCTTGAGGAGTTTCTGTATTTTTTGATTCTAGGAGCAAGGGCATCGAAAACTGGTTCGGTGATTCGACCATTTCTTTAGGGATTATGCTCGACTCTAGGTCTTCAAATAAGCCCTGATGCTTTTGAATAAGTGAAGAATTGATTCCACCGCTTTGGTAGGATTCCAGAATAAGCTTCTTTAATTCGTTCATGTCCTTTTTCATGTCAAAAAGGACTTTATATAAGATATCTCTTTCGGAGAAATCCATGGACTCGGTTCCCCCACCTTTAAATGCCAAGGGAAGCCGGCTGCTTGCTTCAGGTAAATATCTTGACATCGTGAGTGCGTCCACTTCACGTTGTTCCTCTAAAAGGGAGACCTGCTCTGCGATATTTTTCAGTTGACGAATGTTGCCTGGAAATGGATACCTTAAGATCACTTCCTGTGCAGCAGCATCTAGTGTAATTGGTTTTACATGGTATTTTTCAGAAAAATCACCTGTAAATTTTCTGAAAAGTAGCAGGATGTCTTCACCTCTTTCCCGAAGGGGAGGTACAAAAATCGGTACTGTGTTCAATCGGTAATACAGGTCTTCTCTGAATTTCCCTTTTTCTACAGCTTTAATCAAGTTGACATTGGTCGCTGTGATTACCCGAACATTGGTTTTCTGGACTTTCGAAGATCCTACTTTGATGAATTCCCCATTTTCCAGTACCCGAAGTAGGCGAGCTTGTGTACCCAATGGCATCTCACCAATTTCATCCAAGAATATGGATCCTCCATCTGTTACTTCAAAATACCCTTTTCGAGCTTCATGTGCTCCTGTAAAGGATCCTTTTTCGTGACCAAATAACTCCGAGTCAATCGTTCCTTCAGGAATAGCGCCACAATTGATGGCAATGAACTTCCCATGCTTGCGTAGGGAAAGGGAGTGAATAATTTTTGAAAAACTTTCTTTACCACTTCCACTTTCGCCAGTGATCAACACGGTCATCTCCGTGGGTGCTGCCTGTATGGCTACCTGTATGGCATGGTTGAGCAAAGGACTGTGTCCGATAATCCCAAATCGTTGTTTGACGCTTTGAATTTCCGGTGCAGTGATCATACTTGACTTGGGTTTATTTCAATCACCTCTCCAAAAAGAGTCGCTGGCGAACATTCGGTAATTCTCACCCGCACGTAATCTCCGAGCTTTAAGCCATCTCCAGACACAATCACCACTTTGTTTGCTGAATTGCGGCCTTTCAGTTCGTTGGCTGACTTTTTCGAAGTGCCATCGATTAGTATTACCTGTTCTTTTCCAAGATCCAAACGGTTTCGCTCGTGTGAAATTTGGCTTTGCTTTTCGATAATTTCCGCAAGCCTTCTTTTCTTTGTTTCCAATGGAATATCATCCGTATACTTTTTTGCAGCAAGTGTTCCTGGGCGCTCTGAGTAGTAGAACATGTAGGAGAAGTCGTATTTCACCAGATCCATCAAACTTAGGGTGTCTTGGTGTTCGGCTTCGGTCTCCGAGCAAAAGCCCGCAATCATATCCGAAGAAATACCGCATTCTTCACCCAAAATCTCACGAATGGCACGCACACGATCCAAGTACCATTCTCGGTCGTAGGTTCGATTCATCAGTTCAAGCACTCTCGAGTTGCCAGATTGGACAGGAAGGTGAATGTACTTGCAGATGTTGTCGTATTTTTTGATGGTATGGAGCACCTCGTCGGTAATGTCCTTGGGGTGGGAGGTAGAGAAGCGAACGCGCAATTGTGGGCTCACCTGAGCCACCATTTCGAGTAAATTGGCAAAATTGATTACCTCAGTTACTTCATCCTCTTTTTTATTCAATCTGGCCTTGTTGTTTTCTTCTGGCGACCATTTGTATGAATCTACATTTTGACCCAATAAGGACACTTCTTTGTACCCTTTGCTCCAGAGATCTCGCGCTTCGGCCAGTATAGATTCTGGGTCTCGACTTCGCTCTCTACCTCGAGTAAATGGGACTACACAAAACGAACACATGTTATCGCAGCCTCGCATGATGGAAATAAAGGCTGATACACCATTGGAGTTGAGGCGAATAGGAGAAATATCCCCGTATGTTTCTTCTCGAGAAAGGAAGGTATTGATGGCCTTTAACCCATCTTCTGCAGTCGCTACTAAGTTGGGGAGATCTCGGTAAGCATCAGGTCCCACAACTAGGTCTACAATTTTCTCTTCTTCCAAAAGCTTTTCCTTGAGACGCTCGGCCATGCAACCTAGGATGCCGATTGTCATTCCAGGCTTATTTCTTTTCAAACCATTGAAGTGGTTCAGCCGATTCCGAACAGTCTGCTCTGCTTTTTCTCTAATTGAACAGGTATTTAAAAATATTACATCCGCTTTCTTTAAATCAGAAGTGGTATCGTAGCCATTTTCCTTCATGATGGAAGCGACAATTTCTGAATCAGAAAAATTCATTTGACAGCCATAGCTCTCGATGTATACTTTTTTTTCTTTTCCAGTGCTGTGCTCTTCCGAGGTTTTGAAATCACAAGCCTGTGCTTCTTCAGCGGATAGGATGTCTATGTCTTTGATCAGATCCATGGAACTGTGGTCGTAAGGGTAATTGAGCAAACTCAGTAGCTTCTTAAACTAACTGAAACGAAAAAGGATTGCTTTTAAATACAAATTTAAGAAAATACAGACAAAATGGCAGGATTATTCTCCTTTTTGAAAATGGAGAATTAAAATGGAATAGGCAATTGTTCTGGTAAGTGGAGGGGGGGATCACCTTCAGAAAAGTTAGAAACTCCTAATCCCAATAGTCGAATGGGTTTGGTGAATGGTTCTTGATTTAAAAGCTCTAAAGCAGTTTGCCATAGCAGTTCATCTTCAGGGAATTGGTCAAATGTTTTACTTCTTGTCTGTTGTGAAAAGTCATTGTATTTGATCTTTAGCGTGATTGTTCTTCCTCGAATCCCTGTTTTCTTGGATCTGCGAAGTAGTTCTTGATAGGTATGCTGAAGTTGTTTTTCCAATTCATGGGGCAAAAAAAGATCTTTTTCAAAAGTGTTTTCTGCGCTCAATGACTTCCGTGTACGGTCAGGTTGAACGGGGGAGAGGTGAATTCCTCGGACAATTTGAAAATAATGAGCGCCCACTTTCCCAAATCGTTTGACGAGGTATTGCAAGGAATACTCCTTGAGATCTTTACCACAATGGATTCCTAATTGTCGCATTTTTTCAGCTGTGACTTTCCCAATTCCAAAAAACTTACCAATCGGTAGTTTTTCTAAAAATTCTGCTGCCTCCTCTGGAAGGATAAGGGCTTGTCCATTGGGTTTGTTAAGATCTGAGGCTATCTTGGCCAAAAACTTATTGTAGGAGATTCCCGCGGAGGCATTCAAACCCGTTTTGAGCTTGATTTTTTCACGAATATCTTCTGCTATTAGAAAGGCGGAACTTAAGTGCAGTTTATTTTCTGTTACATCCAAAAAAGCCTCATCCAAAGAGAGGGGCTCAACCAAGTTGGTGTATTCGAAGAAAATTTCTTGAATTTGGCTCGAGATCTCCTTGTACCTTTCAAATCGAGGCTTGGCAAAGATTAATTGCGGACATTTTTTTGCGGCCAATGCGGAGGACATAGCGGAATAAATACCAAATTTCCGAGCTTCATAACTTGCGGCAGCCACGACTCCTCGGTTTTCATTTCCACCTACTACCAAAGGTTTACCTTGCCACTCGGGATGATCCAGCTGCTCTACAGACGCATAAAATGCATCCATATCCAAATGGATTATTTTCCGGATTGGGAAGTCAAATAAACTTTTATCCATGGAACTCTCGAGTTGCACCTGATCGGGGTTGAGTATTGCTGGTGTTTTTTTCCTTCACTTGTGCTAAACTACTATTTTTTGAAAAGGGAATTGGAGGATGAAAAAATTTGTGGGTATTGGCATCTAGTGAATTTGAATAAAAAGAAGCGAGACTGTTTGAAAAGTTTTAATTTCCCAAAAGAATTGCGAACGAAGTAAATGCTGAGAACAAAATGGCTTGTATTTTAGAAGTAAATGGAATAGTTCCTGAATTCAATGAAAACTGCTGGTTGGCACCCAATGCTACCGTGGTAGGAGATGTGAAAATGGGAAAAAACTGCACCGTATGGTTCAATGCAGTGATTCGAGGCGATGTAAATGAAATCCGTATTGGAGACGATACCAATATTCAGGATGGTGCTGTAATCCATTGTACCTACAAGCAAGCGGGCACATACATAGGCAATCAGGTATCCATTGCGCACAATGCCATTGTACATGGCTGTACCATCCACGATCGAGTACTAGTAGGTATGGGGGCTATTGTGATGGATGGAGCCATTATTCATTCCGATGCGGTCATTGCTGCTGGAGCTGTAATTCTAGCAGGTACTGTAGTGGAAGCAGGTTCCATCTATGCAGGAATGCCTGCAAAAAAAGTCAAAGACATCGGAGACAACATGCGGGAAGTTATCTTGCGGACAGCCAAAAATTACCCGATGTACGCGACTTGGTTTCCAAAGGTTTGAAGAAAAATAATTTTTAATTATCGTTCACTTGGCGATTTCAAAGCATTATCACTTGCTGGATTCTTAAAAAAAGGAAAGATAAATTGCCGAATAAAACCTTTTGGGAATTTGACTTTTCCTAATCCTGTTTTTTCTGGCCAAGATTCACCAATCGGAAAATAGGTTCCAAAGATCATATCAATAAAAGGAAAATGAATAGCAAAATTTTTATTGTATGCTTTGGGATCATCTGCATGGTGCCAATGATGATATTGAGGAGTAACAATTAAATAACGGAAAATCCCAAAATTGATTCTTGTATTTGAATGGGCTAAAACTGCTTGGAAGGAAACTATGATAATGTAGGTTGTAAATACGGAAGGACTAAATCCTAAAACATACAATGGTAAAAAAGAGAAAGCTCTAACTCCAATTAAATCCACAAAATGAATTCTTGATCCAGCTAGCCAATCTATTTCTTTGATTGAATGATGGACTGAATGAAAACGCCACAAAAAGGGGATTTTATGAAAAATATAATGCGCTGTCCATTGGAATAAGTCTGAAATGACTAGCGCAATAAATAGTTGTGGTACAAACCAAATGCTTTGAATCCATAGTTGTAAGCTTGTTAGTCCAACCTTAGAAAAAACGACTTCTGCGGGTAGTTTAATTAAAACTCCAAAAACTTGAATGAATAAATGGCTAATTACGAAGTAGATCAGATCGGTTCTCCATTCCTCATGAAATTTTGTTTGATCAGGCCGCTTGGGAATAAAAAGTTCTATAGGAATGAAAATTATAACTGAAATTAAAATATCAATCAGAAGCCAGTCCATTCCAATTGTAAATGACTTTGATTCGATTTCTTCGTATTCGGGTAAACCTGATGCAAGAAATATTGAACATGCTATAATTAAAACACCTAAAAATCCAAGTTTGGTTTTTTTACTTAAAATAAAGCTTGATAAAGCAAATCCGAAGGAGGAAACAAGGACAACAAGAAAAATCCATTTAATATAATTTGGCTTATATAGTTCTCGAAAATCTGAAGTGGTTAAATACTCTGGGAAATAAGCACACACGGTTGCACCAAGGCAAATAATTGCTAAAAAAATAGATAAGTATCCACTTATCGTTCCATCTCCAATTCTAAGTCGCTTAGTTCCAGTCATTAGTTTAGGTAACAACTAAAAATTATTTCTAATTGAAGTAAAATTCTAATTTTTTAGAGTTGAAAATTAAATTACTGCATCCAGCCTCCTGGATTTTTTCGCCATTCTGCAAGGGAATTCAGGGTCGTGGAATCAATGTAATTTTCTTTTACGGCTTCAGGAAGTAAGGCGTTGTAGTTACTCAAGCAAACCAACGGAACTCCTGCATTCTCAAAATTTTTATCGGCAACTTCAAATCCATAGGAGAAAATAGCCACCATACCTAAAACCTCAAATCCAGCATTTCTCAGATCTTCCACTGCTTTAAGTGAGCTTCCTCCAGTGGACACAAGGTCTTCTACCACCACAACTTTCTGGCCTAGTACCACTTTTCCTTCGATCATATTTTCCATGCCATGCCCTTTGGGTTTGGAGCGCACATAAATGAATGGAACTGCCAGTTCATCGGCGATTAGGGCTCCTTGCGGGATGCCTGCAGTAGCTACTCCAGCAATTGCCTCCACACTTGGGAAAAAGTGTTGAACTGCTTTTACTAGGTTTTGCTTGATGGTGTTTCGGATTTCTGGATAGGAGAGTGAGAGTCGATTGTCGCAGTAGATGGGTGATTTCCATCCAGATGCCCAGGTAAAGGGTTTCTCAGGCTGTAGCCGAATGGCTTGAATTTCCAAAAGATGGTGCGCAACTTGTGCAGCGACGGTGGGGTTGAGAATTTCCATGGTGTAAAAATAAGAGATTCCTCCCCGTAGATGGGGAGCTCCATCGATTTTTTTGGGAAAATATGTTCTAGATTTTTTAATGCCCAATTTGAACCCAGATAGCCCTAAAATGTCTAGCTGATTATTTCAATTTTTTATGCATTTTTGGACGATTCAAAAACTACTATTCCATTTTCGTATGAAGATCTTTGTGAACGACAAGCCATTGGAACTTATTTCCTTTGCAAAGCTTGATCCGACCAAGCGCTTTGAACACCGCTACCAAAATGTGGATGAAATTCCTGAGGATGTAGAGTGGGAGGGGAATGTAATTTTTTATGAACCAAGCCTAGACCTAGTGATTCGTCTTCTTTATTTGATGCGCACGCGGAAAATGAAGCGATTGGAATCAATTACCTTGGTTTCGGAATCGAAAAGTGAGCTTAAAAAATTTGTCAAAAGCAGATTTTTAATTGTGAAAGCTGCTGGGGGACTGGTGACCAAAAAGCAAAAGATCTTATTGATTCATCGACTAGGAAAATGGGATTTTCCAAAGGGTAAATTTGATAAGGGGGAAACCCCTGAACAATGTGCCAAAAGAGAAGTGGAAGAGGAATGTAATGTAAGGGTTCGCTTAGGAGAGCACCTCTGTACTACTTGGCATACTTACACGCAAAATCGGAGAAGCATTCTAAAGAAAACCTACTGGTATACCATGTCCTGCACCAATGATTCCAGTATGAAGCCACAGGAAGAAGAGGGGATTGATGCAATCCGTTGGTTTTCAGATGACGAAGCAACTGTTGCCTTGATTGATTCGTATCCTTCAATGCGGTATTTATTCAAAAAACACCTAAAAAAATTAGGGAAGTCTTAGAGGGAATAGGGTAGAAATTCATCTACGTTTCCTCCATAGCGGTGTACTTCACGAATTACTGTTGAGCTAATGGCGGCATATTGAGGAGAAGTAATTAAAAAGACGGTGTCAAGCTCTCCATTCAGGTAGCGATTCATTTGGCTAATCGTGTTTTCATATTCAAAGTCTGTCGTATTTCGCAGCCCACGAACCAAAAACTGTGCCCCATACTTTTTGGCAAGTGTGGAAGTGAGTTCGTTGTAGACAACCACGGAAACGCTAGGTGTATCCTTGTAAACCTCTTTTATTTTTTCTACCATCAATTCGATATCGAAATACCTATTTTTCTTGCTAGAATTGTAGCCAATCCCAATAATGACCGCATCAAAAAGAGATAAGCTTCTCAGCACGATGTCATGGTGTCCTTTGGTAAAGGGGTCAAATGAACCTGGGAAAACAGCTACTTTTTTCATGGCTATACGAAATACCAAAAAGATTCAAAAATGGTTGGAGCCTTGTCTTGAGACAATCCTGGGCCATAATTTTGATTGGCATGAGGTCTAAGCAGCCTAAAATTGGCAAAGTAATTTTTTCCCCAATCTTCAGAAACTCCACTTTTTTCGGATGCCCCAAAAAGAGTCACGCGTGCATGATTTCTGTCATGGTGGAGAGACTCCATCAAAATCAAGGCGTACTTTAATATATCTTCCTTTGATTCAACCTCAAATCGATTGAAAACAGAAAGCTCCTGATCCGTAAATGCTGCCAAATAGCAATGAGAACCAAAAAGATTGATCCAGATTTCTTGGCCGATTAGATTGAATCTTTCTTTAAACAAATAAGATAGGAAGGAACTAGATCCATGGTAAAAACTGAGTTCAGAAAATCGTTCGCTTAGGTGCTGTTTGAATTTTTCAGGAATACAACTCAGGATCTGCACATTGTTGCTGTCTACTGCGGAGTGAAAGAAATACGGGGCAGTAGGTAGTTTTCCAGCAAGCTGCAAATATTCCTTTTCATTGCCTTGTTGAAAAATAACACCTGGAAGTAAGGTGAAAAGTTCTTCATGTACATAGGCTTTGGCGGGTAGGTCTAGCTTGGTCAGCGTGTCTGAAGCAAGAACCTCGTCAAGTTTTTTCCAGCTAATTCGTTCGTAAGAATGGATTGCCGTGATGCTTTGGTTTTTGTCCCTTGCAAATACATGCAAAGAGGAGGGATAAAGAAAAAGTGATAAGCTTGCTATATTTTGAACAGCAAACTTATCACTCAAAAGTACCTTTAGGTTATTTTCCAAGATCCGAACCGGTTATTTCCAGTTACCTTCTGTAGATGCGTCAGTTCTAGATCCTACTCGTAATGCTTTTTCGTTGTTATTTGCTCTTCTTTCAGGATTAATTGGAGCAGGGTCCCGAATTTCAAATACGCTTACCTTATAGCCACCTGTTTTTTCAATTTTGTCTGCAAAGAACTCAAATTGCTTTCCTCCAGAACCTGGAACTACTGGCAATAAATCGATTTTGAAATCTGGGTGCTTCGCAGGGCTAAACAAAGAGTCCATTACTGCAATTGAACCGATGGTATCGTAAGACACATTGATTTCTTCCGCTCCATAGTCCAATAGTTTGGTGGTTTCGGTACGCTGCACGATCCAGATCGTTCCAGTTTCAATGAAAGTCTTCAAAGAATCCCAGGTGCCTGCATATTTTCCGTTTGAAGCTTGGTACGCCAATTGGGCATCGCGAAGCATTTCAAGTTTTTCAATAGTAGCTGCTTCTAGCAAGGCAACTCTTTTTTCTTGTTCCACGACATCGTCGACCCCTTTCCAAAGTAGGTAACCAAGAAAGGCGGCAACAGCAAAGAAAACGACTGAGAGAACTTTTGTTAGATTCATTTTGAGTAAGATTTAGAAATCCAGTTAGGGTTGAAGGTTTTTAAAACGTGCTATTTTAGGTATTTATTTTCAAAATTAAAATATCCTTTACACAATACTAATTCCTCGAGTGATTTTATTCCAAGAAATAAGGGATGGATGGTTTTTTTATCTAATGATTGAAGCTCTTCTACCCTCATCCATCTGATTTCGGAAAGGATCTGATTTTCAGGAGCAAGTTCGGGGTCTTTTCCCAAAGTAGCATTACCACTTATACGTTTTACTTCAAAAAAGCATTCCAAGGCATGCAAAGGTGGGTTGAAGTACTCATTTATGAACAAAAATTTGCCAACGGCAATCGTCAATCCCGTTTCTTCTAAAAATTCACGACTTAGATTTTCTTGAGCAGAACTGCCAAAATGCATCCCTCCACCCGGTGTGGACCAAAAATCCCGATCCCTCCCCATTTTATGCTTGACTAAAAGAATTTTGTTTTCTTCAATCAACACGCCATTCACACGTATTCTGAGGTGATTGCCAAATTTAGACTCTATTTCTTTGCTGATCTTATCTTCTGACATGTACTTTCGTCTAGCGATGAACAAACTGATCTCCCTGTCACCTGCTCCCTCTGAATTACTGCGAAGGAGCTTTCCATTTCAACCTACTCAAGGGCAGGCAAGTTTTTTTGTAAAAATGGATGATTTTTTTCGAAAGCCCTCGGAAGATAAGCCGGTCTTTATTCTAAAAGGTTATGCAGGAACAGGAAAAACTTCCCTGCTATCTGCCGTGGTCAAAATTCTTCCTAGCCTAAATTTACGTCCTCTTTTATTAGCGCCAACAGGTAGGGCGGCCAAGGTGATGAGTACCTACTCTGGTAGATCGGCTTTCACCATTCACAAGATCATCTACAAACCAAAGGGGGATCCAGGTACCTTAGGAGGTGGCTTTACACTCCAAAAAAATTATTTTAAAGACACCCTTTTTGTGGTAGATGAATCCTCCATGTTGGCTGATGATGGTGGCATGTCTGGAAACCTGCTCTGGGATTTGATCACCTACACTTTTTCAGGAGAAGGGAACCGTTTGCTATTTGTAGGGGATACTGCGCAGTTACCACCCGTAGGAAGTCAATACAGTCCAGCACTGGATGCCGAATACTTGCTTCGGCATTACAGGTTGCAAGCAGAACAAATTGAGTTGGTAGAAGTTATGCGGCAAAAATTGGAGTCTGGGATTTTATTTAATGCCACGAGTCTCAGGAATGAACTAGGATCAGAAAAAGCTGCAATCCAGATTCAAACGCACCTCTTCAAAGACATCTTCAAAATGACTTCTGAAAAGCTAGAAGATGGTCTGCGCTATGCCTATTCCAAGTATGGAACGGAGAACACTTGCATCATTACCCGTTCCAATAAGTCTGCGGTACAATACAATGGATACATTCGACGGACGATTCATTTTTACGAAGATGAAATCTGTTCGGGTGACTTGCTGATGATTGTAAAGAATAACTACACCTACATGGCTGAATCAGAGAAGGTGAATTTTATAGCCAATGGGGATTTGGTTGAGGTAATGAAGATTCGAAATTTTGAGGAGCGGTACGGCTTACGATTTGCCACGCTAGAATTGCGCTTATTGGACTATGCAGAGGAGCCCTATTTTGAAGCCAAGGTGATCCTAGATACCTTGTATTCTTCGGGTCCATCTCTAACTCGGGAACAGTACCGGATGCTTTACGACCAAGTAAGTGAAGAATATGCAGACCTAGCCAACAAAACAGAGCGGATGGAATTTATAAGAAAAGATCCCTATCTAAATGCACTGCAAGTTAAGTTTGCCTACGCCATTACCTGCCATAAAGCCCAAGGAGGACAATGGAAGGCGGTATTTATAGATCAAGGGTACCTCGTCGAAGAGCAAGTGGATACTGAATTTGTGCGTTGGTTGTATACTGCCGTCACACGAGCTTCGGAAGAACTATACTTAGTCAACTTTTCTCCTACATTTTTCGTTAAAGGTTTGATAGATGAAATTGATTAGAATCCAAAAAGCTTCATTCCATCTGATCTAACTAGATTCTGGGGTGATTTAAGATTCTGCTATCAAAAGGAATTTAATCTATTTCCTTACTGTTTCTTTGAAGAATCCATCAAAATTTGAATATTTGAATATTAAACCACATGCTCATGAAAAAAATAGCACTTCTTTTCAGCTTCTTTATTTTGTCGCTTGTTGCACAAGTTCAAGCTCAAGAAACAGGTCCAGTAATCACCTTTAAAGAAAATTCAAAAGACTTTGGTGATATTACGCAGGGGCAACAAGTAGCCCATACCTTTGTATTGACCAATACAGGTAAGCAGCCTTTGATTATTTCAAATGTAGCAGCCACCTGTGGTTGCACTGTACCTAGCTGGCCTAAGGAGCCAGTAGCACCTGGAAAATCTGCTGAAATAAAAGTGTCCTTCAATTCCACAGGAAAGGTGGGAAAACAAAATTCGGTGGTTCGTATTTATTCCAATGCCTCTGAACCAATCGAAAAAGTTTCTTTGATATCGAATGTGTTGACAAAGTCCAACTAAAGCGATCTTATTTAAAAATACAAAGCCTGTTCTTCAGTAACAGGCTTTTTTATTACCCATATCTCCATTTATTTTCTAGTCCATGGCACCCAAGCAGGAACGTAAAGTCACCATCCGTCAAGTATTCTCAACCATAATTTGGCCTCGTCGCAAACAACTATTTATTGGCCTTATACTAATCATCATCAGCAGGTTAGCGAGTTTAGTTCTTCCAGGTGCCACCAAATTTTTAATTGATGAGGTAATTCCAAGCAATGACTTGGAGCGTTTGAAATGGTTGATCCTAGCGGTAGTATTAGCCATCGTTGTGCAGGCGGTTACTTCATACTCCCTCACTCAAATCTTAAGTGTGGAAGCCCAGCACCTAATTTCCAAGCTTCGATCAAAGGTTCAACAGCATATTATTAAGTTACCCATCCGGTTTTTTGATAATTCCAAAACAGGGGAGCTAGTGTCACGAATCATGACCGATGTAGAAGGAGTTCGAAACTTGGTAGGAACAGGTTTTGCCCAGATGATTGGTGGTGGATTAGCTGCGATCATTTCCTTGATTTTGTTGATTTCCATCAGTCCATCGATGACTGCCTTTGTCTTATTGCCAGTATTGGTATTTGGCTTGGTATCGCTCAAGGCCTTTAGTAAAATCAGACCTATTTTTCGGGAAAGAGGAAAAATCAATGCCCAAGTTACAGGTAGACTCACCGAAACCTTAGGAGGAATTCGCGTAATCAAAGGATTTAATGCTGAAAATCAAGAAATTAAGACTTTTGAGAAGGGTGTTGAAGAACTGTTTTTGAATGTGAAGGCGAGTTTGACTGCAACGAGCTTTGTTACTTCTGCCGGAGCACTACTCCTCGGTTTGGCATCTGCTGGCATCATGGGTTTGGGAGGCTATCAAATTATGCAAGGGGAGATGACTTTTGGAGATTTTCTTGCCTTTACTCTTTACCTAGGATTTATGATTGCTCCTATTGTGCAGATGTCAAATATTGGCAGCCAGCTTACTGAGGCCTTTGCAGGATTAGACCGTACCGAGGAAATCATGAACATGCCCTTGGAATCTGACGATAAAAAGCGCACGGTGCAATTGGAGGAAATTAAAGGAGATATTCGATTTGATAACGTATCCTTTGCTTACGAGTCAGGCAAGGATGTGGTTAAAGGTATTAGCTTCAATGCGCCAGCAGGTACTGTAACTGCCTTGGTGGGTACTTCAGGATCTGGAAAAACTACCATTGCTGGGTTAGCCGCAACTTTTTTAAACCCAGATTCAGGAGTGGTGTATTTGGATGGCCATGACCTACAAACCATCACCTTGGATGCTTTTCGTTCACAGCTTGGAGTGGTGCTTCAAGATGATTTTTTGTTTGAAGGCACCATTCGAGAAAACATTCTCTTTCCAAGGCCTGATTCCTCTGATGCACAATTGGAGATGTCAGTCCGGGCAGCGCACGTGCATGAATTTACGGATCGCTTTGATCAAGGTTTGGATACGCTTATTGGAGAAAGAGGAGTGAAGCTATCTGGTGGACAACGTCAGCGAATTGCAATCGCCCGAGCAATTTTGGCAGATCCACGAATCCTAATTTTGGATGAAGCTACTTCTAACTTGGATACTGAATCGGAATCCTTGATTCAGGCGAGTTTGAAAGAATTGATGCATGGGCGAACCACCTTTGTCATCGCACACAGACTTAGTACCATTCGACAAGCAGACCAGATATTGGTAATCGAACAAGGGCTAGTAGTAGAACAGGGCAGGCATGAGGAGCTACTAGCTAAAAAAGGTAGGTATTTCGAGTTGTATACCTATCAAGCTAGAATTTAAAGGATTAGGACTCCTTTTTCTTCGAAAGGGTCAGCAAAGCAACCGTACTCAAAATCAAGATTGTTCCTACCCAATCGTACCCTAAAAAAGATACCTCCAACCAGAAAACAGCGGTTAATGTGGCGGCTAAGGGCTCTACACTGCATAGCAGGCTGGCGAACGTAGCTCCGATTTTGGAAACTGCAGTCAGAAAGAAATAAAAGGCAAGGACTGTTCCAAAAAGTACAATGTAGCCAAAGGCCAGCCAAGTTTCTCCATCCCAAATACCCGAAAAACTCCAAGGCTGTGTGCCCATGCACAGGACAATCCCGCCAATTAGCATTCCCCAGCCTGTAATGGCCGCTGGGGAAAAGCTACGCAATAAACCAACAGGTTGGATGGTATAGAAGGCAAGTGCCAAGGCGGATAAAATTCCCCAAAATAGGGCATGATTTGAAATCACTAGTGCTTCAGTAGACCCATGAGTGACCAAAAGAAAGGTGCCTGCAAGCGCAAAAATCAAGGCCAGATATTCTCCGAGCACTGGCCAGGTTTTATTTTTTATGGCATAGTAACCAAGGACGAATACAGGCCCGATGTATTGCAAGATAGTAGCAGTGGCAGCATTGGAGAGGGATATGCTGTAGAAGTAGGTGTACTGCACCGAAACCATCCCCAAAATCCCAAAAAGTATTAGTTTTCCAATGTTTTTAGGAGTTTTCCAGATGCCGAGGGCTGCTTTTTTTTCTTTAAGAATTGAATAAAGCACCAGCAATGTACCCGCTAGCAACATTCGCCAACTGACGAGCCAAGCCGGGTCTACTCCCTTGGTTTGAAATAAAAACTGTGCACAGGTTCCTGAAATGCCCCAAAATATAGCCGAGGCGATGGCCATTAAAAAACCGGATACTTTTTGGTAGGAACTGGAATGCATGGGTTAGACAATTCGACGAATATATCTTCCCAAATTGAGAAAACGTATTCGTTTGCGCAAAATTTCATGGGAACTCCCAGAAATCTGGTATTGGTAATTCCCTTGCTATTTTAGAACTTACCTATTCTTGTCTACTAATTAACCGCATCCTGAACTGGATGACTGCTTCCTTTTCCTTGATGAACGCTATCCCCACCGCTAGATTTGCGACGAAAAAAGACGAAGAAGCCCTTTGGGGTATCCTGGAGCCCATGGTTCGCAAGGGTGGAACCTATGTTTTTTCGCTAGATAAATCGAAAGAATCGCTGATGGGGTACTGGATGGGAGCTGATAAGACCACTTTTGTTGTGGAAAGGGATGGAGAACTTGTGGGGACCTTCTACCTCAAAGCCAACCAGGAGGGGTTGGGGGACCACATTTGTAATGCAGGCTTTGTGGTCGCACCTGAAGCAGAAGGGCAGGGCTTAGGACGTTGGATGGGTGAATTAGCTCAAGTAGAGGCCAAATCCTCTGGGTTTATGGCCATGCAATTTAATTTTGTGATCAAATCCAACCAGCGTGCAGTTCAGTTATGGAAATCACTTGGCTTCAAGGTAATTGGAGAAATTCCCGAAGCGTACCGTCATCCAGACTTGGGTCTTGTGCCCGCACTAATTTTTTACAAAAAGTTCTCGAATTAGTAGACTACAATCGAATTATCCCATAAAACATGACTCTCAATCGCCGAAATTTCCTTAAATCCGCCCTGCTTACTTCTTTTTCACTGGCTTTGCCTCCTTCAATTGGGAAACTCTGGGCGGGACCATCGGATAGTTTGCGGTTGGGATTGATTACGGACCTGCATCGAGACATCATTCACGATTCGGATCTTCGCCTGCAAACCTTCTTGGAAGAAGTGAATCGAGCAGAGGTTCATGCCAAAATTCAGTTGGGAGATTTTGCCATTCCAAAACCTGCAAACGCCGATTTTATTGCGTCATTTAACCAAGGAAATATTCCTGCCTATCATGTGCTTGGGAATCATGACCTAGATGAGGGATACAGCAAGGAACAAGCAATTCAATCTTTTGGAATGCCTTCGGCCTACTATGCAGAGGTCATTCAAGGCGTGCGAATTTTGGTTTTGGATGGAAATGATCCGGGATCTCCAACTGCCAAGGGAGGTTATGCTTCCTACATTGGAAAAGAACAGCAAGACTGGCTCAACCAGCAATTGGAGGATTCAAAGGAGCCTGTGATTGTCATTTCGCATCAGCCTATTGCTGGGATCTATACGATTGACAATGCGGTAGAAATCCAAAATCTATTGGCGGTACATGCCAGTAAAATCATCCTGGCAATCAACGGCCATGCGCACGTAGACCAAATGCTTAAAGTAGCAGGAGTAACCTATTTGCACTTGAATTCTGCTTCCTATTATTGGGTAGGGGAAAGGCATGCCCATTTGAGCATGGATACAAATACCCATGCAGCCTACCCTTCCTTGGCTTCGACCTGTCCTTATGAAGCGGCTCTCTTTGGAATACTGACCCTAGATCGAAATCAGCGAAAATTGACGCTCACTGGCCGAAAAAGCAGTTGGATTGGCCCCTCCCCATTAGAACTGGGCTATGGCATTCTTTCCAAAGCGGAGCAAGACCATTACGTACAACCTCGAATTTCAGACAGAGCAATTTCTTAGTTTTTAGCAGGTAAGCTTTCTAAAACAAGTCGAATTAATTCGGCCTTGTCTCCGTTCGGAATCCATCTTGACACCACTAGCAAGTCGTTTTCTGGGTCTACATAGATCATATTTGTCCCTGCACCAAGGTGTAAGAAAGCCGATTTGGGAGCGGAAGGAATTTGCTTTTGCTCTAGGTTCAGGTAATAATTCATGAACCCATAATCTGGCTGAACGGGAGTTGGGGTTTTTGAGAGATTGATCCAAGAGGCAGGGATGAGTTGTTTCCCTTTCCAATTTCCATTTCGGAGTGTCAGGTATCCAAATCGAGCCTGGTCCCAAGCGGATAGCATCATGCCACCACCCCAGTGCGAACCCCCGCTCACTGATTGGACGATATGTCCATCGAGCACAACAAAAGAATTTTCGTATCCCGTCCATCTCCAGGTAGGACTAGCTCCAATGGGATCCATGATTTTTTCTTTGAGTACCTGAGGAAGCGGCTTTCTCCAGACATTCAAAAGTGCAAGTGCCAACACATTGACGCGGGTGTCGTTGTACTCGTAGCTGCTGCCTGGTTCACGTTGTTCGCGAGCTCTTTTTTGCTTGACTCCTTCAGCAGGTCGATCTCCCCAGTCGGGTTTGCCCCACAGCGTTCCCTCCCAATCAGAAGTCTGGCGCAACAAGTGATCCCAGGTAATTTTCTGGTTGTGAGGAGTTTCAAAAAGGTGAAATACATCTTGCTGGTTCAAGTGATCAGCCTTATTGATTGCCAAGCGCAAAGGATCGTATGGATAAATTGGTGCCATATAGGGATGTACCAAGTCCTGGACGGAGCGGATTAATCCCGCATCCACTGCCAGTCCAGCGGTGGTAGAGAGGAAGCTTTTGGCCACACTAAAGGTCAAATCCACCCGTGAAGGATCTCCCCATTGGCCGACTACATATCCTTTGTAAATGATCAATCCGGTCGCCGAACCCCGTTCCTTCATCGGGCCTACAGGATAGCCAAAAGGTTCCCGGCCAAAAGAACTCTCGTAATGGGCAATTTTTAGATTTGGATTTTCTGAGCTTTCATGTGTTTCCGCAAACCGGATAGCTTCTTGCAGTTTGCCAGCATCCAATCCTAGCTCTTTGGGAGTTTTAGCTTGCCAATTTCCAGCTTCAGGAAAGTAATGCTGTGCAGGTGAAGCAAGAGTGCCTATACCAAGAATAAAAATAGAAAGGAGAAAGTTTTTCATGGTGGAATCCTTTTTTGTACGAGTTTACTACAATGGGGTGATTAAAACCCTGCCATTTATAAAATCTTTTTTGCTCGGTGAATTTCAAACTCTTTGTGGAAGTTTGTGTTTATTCAGATATTCCCGAACAGCTTCGGGTTCTGTGAAAACCAAGTTGCATTCCTTTGAATTAAGTGTTTCTGAAGATGAGTGAAAAGAAAATATACATTGTAGGTGCAGGTCTATCGGGATTAATCGCTGCTTTGGAGCTTGAAAAAGCAGGATTTTCTCCTGTGATTTTGGAGGCATCGGATCGTGTAGGTGGTCGGATGAAAACGGATATTGTGGATGGATTTCGGCTAGATCATGGCTTTCAAGTATTGAATACTGCCTATCCTGAAGCAAAAAGGTACCTTGATTTTTCAGCCTTGCAACTAAAAAATTTTGATCCTGGAGCCATCATTTTTGAAGGAAAGGATTCCTATATCTTGACTGATCCACTTCGAAACCCACTTAAATTGGTAGGAATGGCTGTTTCTAGGGTAGGGACTTTTTTGGATAAGGTCAAAGTGTTTACGCTTACACAAGAATTAAAAAAGAAGAGTTCGGAGGAAATTTTTTCTGAGCCATCTATACCTACACATCAATACTTGAAAAATTACGGTTTTTCGGATGCGATTATTGCCAATTTTTTTACGCCATTTTTTAGAGGGATATTTTTGGAAGACAAATTAGAAACTAGCTCACGAATGTTTGAGTTTGTATTCAAAATGTTTTCTCAGGGCTTTGCCGCTGTACCCGCTAAGGGCATGGGTCAAATTCCCGAATTGATCAAGAAGCAGCTGCAACGAACTGAAATCCGATTTAATAGTCCTGTTTCTTCGGTGGAGGGTCCGCAATTAATTTTAGCAGATGGCACGCAACTAGCAGCAGATCGAATCATTGTAGCCGTTCAGCCTGATCGTCTGATGAAGCAGTTGGAAGGGCAGTTTGCTCCCTCGCGCAAGGTGATCAACCTCTATTTTTCGGCTCCAAAATCATTTTTGGGTAGACCCATGATCGGATTGCTCACGGGACAGCATGTGATCAACAACATAGTTTTCATGGACGATGTATCCAAAGACTATGCACCAGCAGGTAAATCTTTACTTTCTGTCACGGTGTTGGATAGTGAATTAAGCGAAAAGGAATTGATAAAAACGGTGCAAGGCGAGCTTGAATGTATTTCCAGAATAAAAGGAGAGCAATTTAGACCTATCAAGACTTTTGTCATTAATCACGCCTTGCCACAGGTAGCTGATTTGAAGTTTAGTATTCCGTTTACTGAATGTAAGGTGCTTGATCAGGTATTTTTGGCAGGAGATTACCTGCTACATGGATCGATCAATGCTGCCATGACCTCAGGTAGAATTGCTGCTGAAGCGGTCATTCATTCCTTTAGCGAAAGAACTTACTAACAAAAAGAGGGCTTTTATTTCTTGTCTAAGTTGAAAATAGCCCGCAATTCCACCGCATCCTCAGGCTTCATGCGTTGGGCTAATACGAGTCGGAGCTGTCTTCTTCTCAAGGCTCCTTCAAAGAATTCAATTTCTTCAGCAGTCTCAGGAACCACTTCAGGAACTTCAATGGGTTTGCCGTTTTGATCTACGGCCACAAACGTAAAAAAGGCCCGATGGGTCATGATTTTTTTGTTTGCGGGAATATCTTCTGCAGTAACCTCGATAAAGACTTCCATTGAAGAATTAAATGCTCGCGTTACTTGGGAGCGGAGCGTCACGACATTGCCAAGATTGATAGGTTCCTTAAACGAAATGCTGTCTGCCGAAGCGGTGACCACGATCCGGTTGCAGTGCTTTTGTGCAGCGATTGCCGCCACAATATCCATCCAATGCATTAGCCTCCCACCCATGAGGTTATTGAGTGTGTTGGTGTCGTTGGGAAGTACCATTTCCGTCATGATGGTAATGGAGTCCTTAGCAAACTTTTTATTAGGCATATCAGCTGATTTTATTCAAAATTAGCACTATTATTCCGTGAAGTGCACGTTTTTGCATTTTTTCCAAATTAAATTTGGCTTAGAATCAGTAAATTGAATGAGAAATTAGGAGTTCCAACCATCTTTTCCGAGCAAGGGTACAAAGGCAAAGCCTTCAAACTCTTCGCGTTGGATTTTAGTAGCTGATTTTTTGGTAATCTTTACCATAGCTTGCTTGCTACGGTCTCCTACTGGGATCACCAGGATTCCTCCAATTTTTAGTTGCTGGATCAAAGCTTCGGGAACTACTGGAGCACCTGCAGTAACGATAATTTTATCATAAGGTGCATGGGCGGGGATTCCTCCTGTTCCATCACCGTAAAATAGTTGAAGCTGTATCCCTAGTCGTTGTAGAAAACGGGAAGTATGATCAAAAAGCTTTTTTTGGTATTCGATACTAATCACCTCTGCACCGAGTAAATGTAAGATACATGCCTGGTAGCCAGATCCGGTCCCAATCTCAAGAATTTTATCTCCAGGGGTAACTTCCAGAAGGGAGGATTGAAAAGCTACCGTATAGGGTTGAGAGATGGTTTGTCCTTCACCGATTGGAAATGCCTTGTCTTCGTAGGCATGGGAAATCAAGGCTGTGTCAAAAAAAAAGTGGCGCGGTAATGTATTGATTGCTTCCAATACTGCTTCATTTTGGATCCCTTTTTTGCGAAGTTCAGCTACTAATGCCTTTCGCTTTCCTTTGTGTAAGTAGGTATCTTCTAACTTGAGCATTGATTTTGGACTTGAGGCCTCGAAGATAATTGATTAATTGCCGTACTTTGAATCCGAAACGGCAATTTTTAGTATAGATTGTCAGAAGTATCTAATCCTCAGCGTATGTTTACTGGAATCATTGAAGCCATTGGAACCCTCAGCCAAATCACCACCGAAGGGACAAATACTCATTTTTATTTTTCAAGCCCTCTTTATTCAGAATTGAAAGTGGACCAATCCTTGGCGCATGACGGAGTATGTCTAACGGTAGTTGAAATTACATCCGATGGATATCGCGTAACCGCAATTGCTGAAACCTTGCAAAAAACGAATTTATCCACTTGGAAGGTTGGAAAAAAAGTAAACTTGGAGCGGTGCATGTCAGCAAATGGACGTTTTGATGGACATATCGTGCAGGGTCATGTGGACCAGATCGGAACCATACAGAGAATATTGGATCAAGACGGTTCTTGGTTGGTGGATGTAAGTTACGATGCCTCCTTGGGTAATGTAACCGTGGAGAAGGGCTCCATCACCTTGAATGGAACTAGCTTAACTTGCTTCAATTCTGCTCCAGGCGCTTTTTCTGTGGCCATTATCCCGTATACTTATGAGTTTACCAATTTCCATGAACTCAAAGCTGGGGATCTGATTAACCTCGAGTTTGATATTGTGGGCAAATACATCCAACGTATCACAAAAGGCTACCTTTGATATCAAAAAGAAAGGGTTGAGTAAAAACTTGTTTTAGCTTTTACTCAACCCAACTTAATCTGGTTAATTTCTGCTAAACCTTGATGTAGATTTTATTTTTATCCATCAAGAAGCCAATGCTCCAAATCAAAAGCATGTAAGCTATAGCGAATAGGAAAGAGGCAGTTTTTGGTTCCAGCCAGCTGGTAAATCCCTCTGCATAAATGACATCCTGCAAATTGCTGTCTCCAATAGGAATGAAGGAAATAAAGGCGATTACAATCCCGGAACACACGTACAAGATCAGTGGATTACGCCCAAAGGCTTGGAAGAAGTAGGTCCATTTTGAGAGTTTAGCCACTTCAATTACAAAAATCAAAAAAGACAGCAGGATCAAATCCCAGCCAACCGTAAGCAAAACGTAAGGACTAGTCCAAATCTTCTTGTTAATTGGAAATCCAAGGTCCCAGGCATAGCTTAGCCCAATCAAGAGAGCTCCTATTACGAATAGGAATCGAATTGCCGGGACACTATTACCGTTTTTCTGGATAAATCTCCCTGCCAAATACCCTGCAATCACATTGACGATGGAGGTGAGCGTACTTAGGATTCCCTCTGGGTCAAAAGGTATACCCTCACCCATGTACATACGTTTTTCGCCAATTACCAATAAATCCAAGTGAAGCGCAGCATTGCCTTCCAAACTGTAGGGGTCCCCTGGTGTACCCAAATAATAAAGGATGGGCCAGTAGCCTAGTAAGGCAACGATGCTAACTATCCAACCTAGTTTGATGCCTCCCCAATAGAGAATTAGTGCAGCTCCCAAGTAGGACAGTGCAATACGCTGCAGTACCCCAAGAAGTCTAACCTCGCTAAAGTCAATAAATACAAGTTGCCCTGTGTCATTCGGTTCAACAAATGGGAATGCATTGAGTAGCCAACCAATTGAGAAAATTAGGAATGTTCGAGTCAATACTTTTTTATAAAAATCAGCGGGCCGCATGTGCTGCATTTTTTTGAGCGCAAAGCTCATTGCATTGCCTACTACAAACAGAAAAGTGGGAAAAACCAAGTCGGTAGGTGTAAATCCATGCCATTCCGCATGCGCGAGAGGCGCATATAGCGTGCTCCAATCGCCTGGAGTATTTACAATGACCATAAATGCCAAGGTAATGCCTCTCAAAACATCTAATGCCAAATATCTCCCATGAAGGGTGTTGGCCTGTTGATCTATACGCATGGGTTAATTTGGGTTTAGGTACTGGGTGGTTGAACTTTTGAATCTTAATTTATTTAAAATTAGAAGTTTATAAAAATAACTTGGCTTAAATTTATTTAGAAAGAAGGAACTATTAGTTAAACTATGAATCGGAATTTCTTTTACAAATCACTATTCCTGTGCGTTTTTACAGGATTAAGCTTTTCACCAGTAGGAGCACAGGTCCACTCGTCTTGGGAATTGGTAGACAATAAATTTACCACTCCCGAAAGGCATTCTGCCACAATTACGCTCACCAATCGGGGAACTAATGTGTTGGATGGAGGTTGGAAATTGTATTTCAACACCATCTTTATTTCCATTCGAAGTCAGTCATTGGATCCAAAATTCACCTTGAAACATTTGCAGGGAGATTTTTTTGTTTGGGAGGGCGAAACTCCCGCATTGCAGCCCAATGAATCCTTTTCATTTTCCTATCAAAGCCGAGGTGCATTCTTAAAGAATTCCTACCCTCCAGAAGGCTTGATTCTTGCGCATGCGGATGGAAAAGTCGAAGAAATCTTTCAAACCGAAAACAAAGTGATCTCAGAGTCCATGCTTGCGAAAATGGCTGAGGGAACTACTTTTCCAGTCACAAGTGCGCAGCAGCGTTACAACGAGAACAGGTCTGTATTTCCCCTTCCAGATAAGGAAATTCCACCTTATCTGCCAAGTCCTAAAGCCTGGGAATATACCGCACCTGCACTCGAATTGAGCCCGAGTGCGATTCAGTTAGAAGCTCCGAAGGAGTTTGAGGAAACGAAGGTTTTCTTGGAAAACACCCTCCAAACCGGTTATAAACCGAAAGGAGGAGAGTCGGGTACTCCGCTCATTATTCGTTTTGAACAGTTGAAATCCTTACCAAAGGAAGGCTACACCATCCAAATCCAAGGTTCTCAGGTGCTGATTCAGGCGTCCACAACAGTTGGGGCTTTGTATGGTGCCAATTCCTTTTTGGCGATGCTATCCCCAACTTTTTGGAATGGGGGAGCTTCTAGTCTAATCCTCCCTCAGGTTCAAATTGAAGATGCTCCCGCTTACAGGTACCGTGGCTTATTCCTTGATGTAGCAAGGAATTTTCAATCGAAGGAACAAGTGCTGAAGCTTTTGGATCTCATGTCTTTCTATAAATTGAATGTATTTCATTTCAATTTGGCCAATGACGAGGGCTGGCGAATTGAAATTCCTGGGCTGCCTGAATTGACTGAATTTGGGGGTCGAAGAGGCTTTTCAGTGGATGAATCCGAATTCCTGTGGCCCTATTATGCCTCTGGAGCAGATCCAAACAGGAGTCCTTCAGGTTCTGGCTTTTACACAGCAGCCGATTTTCAAGAGATTTTAAGGTACGCAAAGGATCGACACATCGAAGTGATCCCGGAGCTCGGGGTACCCGCACATTCCAGAGCCGCAATTTTGGCCATGGAAAAACGCTATCAAACCTATATGCAAGCTGGAAAGCAGGAGGAGGCGCTTGCCTATCGGCTTGCAGATCCTGGAGACCAATCCATTTACTTATCGGCACAAAATTTCACGGGCAACACGGTTTGCGCTTGCCAAGAATCTACCTATGCTTTCTACGAAAAATTGGTCGTTGAAATTGGGAAAATGTATTCCGATGCTGGAGTGGAGAAAAAAAACTGGCATAGTGGAGGCGATGAGGTTCCCAAAGGGGTGTGGACTGCATCTCCCATTTGCGAAGAATTTTTGAGTAAAAATCCTGCCATCCAACTAGCAGATTTAAACGATTATTTTCGGGATAGAACTGCCCAGATTTTGAAGAAACACGGTTGGATGATGGGTGGCTGGGAAGAAATCGGTCAAACGCATTCGTCCCCGGCTGTAAGTCCAAATCCAAAATTTGCCGATCAGGATTGGAAGCTCTATGCCTGGAATGCAGTAGCTGGTTGGGGAGGGGAGGACATGGCCTACAAACTTGCAAATGCAGGTTACCCCGTCATCATCTGTTCCAGTGCGAATTTCTACTTTGATCTGGCTTATTCCTGGGATCCGGACGAACGCGGCCATAGCTGGAGTGGGGTAGTGGATTTATATCAAGCCTGGAAAGCCGTACCTGGCAAATTGTACCTCTCCCATGATCAAACCATTGATGGAAAGCCTTGGGATTGGTCCGATGCTGCCCAACGATTTACCAAATTAACAGAAGAAGGCAGGCAAAATATTATCGGTGTATCTGGGCAAGTTTGGACTGAAACCATTAAGGGGGGTGAAATGCTCGAGTATTACCTTTTCCCAAAAATGTTGGGCTATGTCGAACGTGCTTGGAATGGAGATCCTGACTGGTCTACTCTAGCTACAGAAGACGAAATGAAGGCAGGAAGAGCGAAAGAGTGGAACCAGTTTGTGAATCTAGTGAGTCAGCGCGAACTCCCTAGACTCGAAACGATATTTGGAGGTATCCAATTTCGACTTCCTAAACCAGGTGTGTCCGTGATCAATGACCAAGTACAAGTTAATGCTGCATTTCCAGGAATGTTGATTCGCTATACGGACTCGGGGCAGGAACCTACGGAAGATTCTCCGATTTACCGAGAACCCATCTACATGAGACCAGGATATACGCCTCGTTTCAAGCTGTTTCTGCAATCAGGAAAAAGTGGGATGAGCTCAGGAATTGATTAAAGGATCTTGACCAAGGGCTTGTATGTCTTGAGTAAAGCGTCATTGTGTGCTCCGCCTTGGTCAGAGTTGGAACTGGCAAAAATATCCGGCACAATCCCCTGAGCAAGTAGCTGTGCAGTGGTCTCGATGAGTATGGCTTGAAGGAGGGCAGTACCAATGACCGTTGAAGTAGGCCCTATTGCAGTGTTTAATCCTTCAAGTTGCAGTGCTGCATCCCCAATTTCTCCAAAATTATCCAAGACCACATCACCAATTTGATACAATTTAAGTCCAGAAGCATGTCTTGAAGTTACGGATTGGCTATGGGTCAAATTGGTAATGACGATTACCTTGGCGCCCTTTTGCTTAGCATAGTTAGCCAATTCAATGGGGACCGAATTTCTTCCTGAATTCGAGGCAATAATTAGGACATCATTTTCTGTCAATACATACTCTTGAAAAAGGATTGGAGCATAACCTTCATTTCGTTCCTCATCGGTACTTCCTGTGGCACTTTCATGCAGCATCAATTTTGGAATCAGGAGTGGGCGTACTCTTGCAAATCCTCCAGCTCGATAAAATACTTCTTCTGCTAGCATGTGGGAATGACCTGTACCAGAGGCATAAATCCAACCCTGATTTTTCAAAGAGGTTGAAATGTAGGAAGCAGCATCTTCGATTTCTTGTTTTTGTCGAAATGCTTGCTCCAATTTCTTGTTGAGCAGCAGCTGGTATTTTTGGTAGGCTGTGGTACCCATCTTGTGCGAAGGTGATGCTTTAGTGTACTAAAATTTCATCAACAAAAATCCAACCTTTAGCACCAGCCCCAGGATGCCAAGCTGGTAATTTGGCGATGGGTTCCGCTTTCAGACGAATTTGATCGATTGGGACAGTTGGTAAAGGAATTGAAACCAGGCCAAATCGAGCTTCTTCAATCTTGGTGGAACCCGCTTGGGCCGGGTAATTTACCTTTTTCCATACGCCCTTATTCCCTATCCATACGGTAAGGATTTGTGGAGGAAAGATGTAGGCACCTTCATGTAAGAGGAAACTTACTTCTAAAAGTTTCGGCTGTATCGATCCCAGGGTTAGCGTAATGTCTAAGGGGCTTTCTGAAAATCCCAACCAATCTCCAGTAGTGTGGTTTGCTTTTGCCTTAACTCCATCAAACAAGCTGGCAGCACCTTTTGAGGCATACTTCGGGTTGGGTGGGCTAACCAAATTAAAAGCAGTAGGCTTGATTCCTTTTTTTATCAATAGCTCTTTGGCATCTGCACTACCAATCCAACCTGTAGCAAAGGCTCTAGCCCGAATGGGAGTAGATGCGCTAAGGGCAATTGGTTCTTTGTAAACTGGGCTACTGATACTATCTGGAAGAGTTCCATCGAGCGTGTAGCGGATTTCAGTAGATCGAATGGGATGGGATAGGCTTATCTCGGTTTTCCCTTCAAATAATGTGCTTTCAAACTTGATTTTTGGTGGATTTAGCGGGTAAATAACGCCATTGCCCTCATATCCAAAGTCTAGGCGAGTCGTTGGAAGGAACTTAACCAGCTCCTTTTTTTGCTGCTCCTCAAGTCCTGTCTGCCAAAGGTAGAGGCGCTTAAGTTGCGGCATTTCTGCCAATGCCTTGATGCCCTCCTCATCCAATGTATTTCCTGAGATGGCCAATACTTCCAATTTCGGTAGGTTGATTAGGGATTTGAGTTGCGTGCCAGATACGGAAGTAAAGTTGAGCGAAAGTGATTCAAGATTTTGAAAGTCAGCGAGTAAACCCAATTCGACTTCTTGAAGTGGCATTCGATTCAAATTCAATTTGACTACCTGATCTTGAATGACCTTCAGTTCTTCCAAAGACTTGGAATCAAATGCCGAGGAACTGTAGTAAGCTACTTCAAGGGCGGGTGATCCAGGAAATATTGGCCGTACTTTTCTGAAAAAAGTAGTTAGAGCAGTAATGTCATCCGGATCTGCCGCTGAAAAGGTGTAACTTTTTTGAGCGGAGAATCGAGCGGAGACCAATTGAAAAAGTGGATCTTCCTGAGGTAGATCCATTACCTTTTGATCAAATCTTCCACCTGAGCTCACCCAAAGGCCAAGAATCTCCAATTCCTCTTCGGTTAGCTGAAGCTTATTTTTTGGAGGCATGTGCTCTTCTGCTTCAATAGGTAGGTGGATCCGCTGGATCAGCAGTGAAAGTTCAGGCTTTCCCGCCACGAACAGCGCCCCAGATTTTCCCCCTTTTTGAATTCCTGCGAGCAGATCCAAGCGGAGTTCTCCTTTAATTTTTCCTTCTTGGTGACAGGCTATGCATTTGGATTCAAAAATTGGTTGCACCAAATCCCTAAAAACCTCAGCTTCAGCTAGTGAAATCGTTGGCTCGCTTGTTTCCTTCAAGGGTGCAAGCAAGAAATCTTCCCCATGGGTGAGAGATGCACCAAAATGCCCTGCAAGCACAAGTAGTACAGCAAGGCTCGCCGCTAAGGAGCGCAGCAAAGCAATCGAACGATCTCGTAGGAAATAAAGCACTACTGCTACTCCTAGACTGCTGATGGAGGTCCATTTATGCCATGACATGGCATCACCAGAATAATCCTCTGTCGCAAGAAAAATCCCAGCCACCACTGTTACTCCAGCTAAATTGGTACCAATTAACAGGAGCCAATTGAAGTAGCGCATGCGGTGTTCATCTCGGATCCAAAGTAGAAGCGTGCTTAAAAGTAGCAGTACGATGGGAAAGTGAAGGAGCAGCGGATGCAACCTCCCCACTACTTGGAGCCAAGTTGGGAGTTGTAGATTTTCCCCTCCCACCAGGAGTATAGCAGTGAACCCACACCAAAAAATGAGGAGGTTTTCAAGTAAAATTTTAGGTTTCAAAGTAGTCAACTCTTCGAGCGTTTAAGCAATTAAATCAGTGACCACCTTGCCATGCACATCTGTCAGTCGATACCTTCTCCCCAAATGCTTGTAAACAAGTTTCTCATGGTCTATTCCCATTAAATGCATGACTGTAGCTTGGAAATCGTGCACATGTACTGGATTTTCTTGAATGTTGTAACCGAAATCATCGGTCTCTCCATAGACCATCCCAGATTTCACGCCACCACCAGCCATGAAAATTGAAAAGGCACGAGGGTGATGGTCTCTTCCATAGTTTTCGGGAGCAATTTTTCCTTGGCAGTAGTTGGTTCTTCCAAATTCACCACCCCAAATCACCAAGGTTTCATCCAATAGCCCGCGTTGTTTTAGATCCGTAATCAATGCAGCAGAGGCCTGATCTACATCTTTGGCTTGGCCAATCATCTGATTTGGGAGATTGTCATGCGTATCCCAACCTTGATGGTAGAGTTGAACAAAGCGAACTCCATTTTCTGAGAGTTTCCGAGCCAATAGGCAATTGGCAGCATAGGTACCAGGAACCAAACAATCGGGCCCATACAATTTCACCACTGCATCAGGCTCTTTGCTAACATCAGTGATCTCAGGCACGGCTGTTTGCATGCGAAATGCCATTTCATATTGCTGAACTTTAGTCGTGATTTGGGGGTCATTAAACTCCTGGTAGCTGAGTTCATTCATGGCTGCCAGCTGATCTAGCATTCTTCTCCTTTGGTTTTTGTCCACCCCTTCGGCATCGGATAGGTAGAGTACAGGATCTTCCGAATTTGAAAATTGTACGCCTTGGTGCCGTGCATCCAAGAAGCCGCTGGACCATAATTTGGAATACACCCCTTGACCATTTCCTTTGCCGCGGCTCAGTAGCACGCAGAAAGCAGGTAGGTTTTCATTCTCGCTTCCTAGACCATAGCTCAACCAAGAACCCATACTCGGTCGATTACCTACCTGAGCACCTGTTTGGAAAAAGGTAAGTGCAGGATCATGGTTGATTGCTTCGGTATGCATGGATTTGACGATGCACAGGTCATCGACTACAGCGGATAGGTGCGGAAAAAGGGAGGATATCCAAGCTCGGCTCTGTCCGTATTGGTTGAATTCGAAGAAAGACCCTACGAGCGGAAAAGAGTCTTGACCTGCTGTCATTCCCGTAAGGCGCTGCCCCATGCGGATGGATTCTGGAAGCTCTTGACCAAAATTTTTGATAAGCTGGGGTTTGTAATCGAAAGTCTCTAATTGGGAGGGAGCTCCATTTTGGAAGAGGTAGATGATGCGCTTTGCCTTTGGAGCAAAATGAGGTAAAGCCCGCATTAAAGATTCTTCCGCTTCCTTCCTACCTGAGAATAAGTCTGGAATCAATAATGACCCTAATGCTACACTTCCTATACCTAGGCTCAATCGAGAAAGGAATTTCCTACGATTGTGATTGAGACCTTGTTCTAAAAATTCTTTCTCCATATCAACTTTTGGTAATGGTTTCTTCCAAATTGTAAAGGCTAACAATCACCTGCATAAGTGCTGCATTTTGTGCGGTTATTGCGCGAGGATCGATGGGATATTCTCCAATATCTAGGATAGCAGCTGCGTCTTTTGGATTTGTTTGGAAATGCTTCAGTTCGGTATTGTAGTAATTTTGAAGCAATTCTTTTTCTTCGGTCTTTAATTCTCTACACACAATTCGTTTGAAGGCTTCATTGATGGATTGGTCGGAATTGGAATATTTCTCAGAGAGCTTGGTGGCCAAAACACGTGAAGCTTCCAGAACCATGGGGTCATTCATCATGGCAAGTGCTTGCAATGGGGTATTGGTTCTGTTTCGTGTGATTTCACATCGATCCCGATTGCTCGAATCAAAGATGATTGCTTTTGGCGGTGGCACTGTTAATTTAATGAAGTTATAAATTCCTCTGCGGTACAATTTATTGCCAGTATCCTGTTGGTAGTTGGCAAGTACTCCACGACCAGAAGTAGCTGCTTCCCAGAGTCCCGAAGGCTGGTAGGGTTTTACGCTAGGCCCTCCAATTTCTCCCACCAACAATCCACTGGAGGCGAGTACGAGGTCTTGGATATTTTCTGCAGGTAGACGTAGTCTTGGGGCACGGGCCAAATACAAGTTGTCGGGGTCAATTTCCAAATGTTTGGAGGAAATACTCGCAGACTGCCTGTAAGTTGCTGAAAGTAAGATTTTTTTAAGGAGTCCTTTCATGTTCCATCCTTGCTCCATAAAATCTGCTGCCAACCAATTGAGTAGTTCAGGATGGGTAGGGAGATCACCTTGCATCCCAAAATCACCCGCTGATTTGACGATTCCCCGTCCAAAGATTTCTTGCCAGATTAAGTTGACAAACACGCGCGCTGTAAGTGGATTATCGCGATGCGTAGTCCACTTGGCAAGTCCAAGTCGATTTTTTTCAAAGGAAGGAGAGAAGGATAAAATGGAAGTTGGGGTTGACGCTTCTACAGGTAGGGTAGGAGCATCGTAGGCTCCTCGGTCAAGAATGTAGGTCGTTCTTTTTTCTTCCAATTCCCCCATCACGGATATGCTGAGTTTGCTGGTATCTGGATGATTGATGAAGCTAAGGATTCCATCCAAGTCATCCTGCTCTACCCAAAGAATTGGAGTTTTTGCGGGTTTGGATACGCTCACATCTCCTTCAAATCCCTTTTCTTGTGAATTATTGAAAAATGCATAGAGCTGGTAGTATTCCTTTTGGGATACAGGATCATACTTATGATCGTGACATTGGGCGCATTCCATAGTGATTCCGAGGATCCCTTTACTAAAGGTGTTGGTTTTGTCCAACACATATTCCACCCGGTACTCCTCTTCAATAATGCCACCTTCTTCAGTGTATTTGTGATTTCGATTAAAGGCAGTAGCCAGAATTTGCTCTTTAGTTGGATTAGGCAGAAGGTCGCCTGCAAGCTGCCAGGTCAAAAACTGATCGTAAGGCAAGTTTTTATTGAAGGCATGAATCACCCAATCTCGGTAGGGCCATTGGCTTCGGATGTTGTCGTCTTGGTAGCCATAACTATCGGAGTAGCGGGAGATATCTAACCAGAGAATAGCCATTTTTTCTCCATAAGCGGGGCTACTGAGCAAATGATCTAGTAATTTATCGTAGGTATTTCCTCCTTTGAAGCCTGCATATTTTTCCAAGAGCTCTAAGGAAGGTGGGAGACCAGTCAGGTCCAAGCTTGCCCGCTTGATCAGTTCGAAGGAGCTTGCTTCAGGATTGGGTTCCAGTCCTTTGGATTTGATTTTTGCTGCTACAAATCGATCTATTTCATTTGTTCCCCATTCGATGGTGGGTACTTTAGGTTTTTCAATTCGTGTAAAGGCCCAATGGGGTTCGTATTTTGCACCTTGTTCAATCCAGCGGGTAATCAATTGTATTTCGGTTTCAGTAAGACTGAGGTTTGATTCTGGTGGAGGCATGATTAAACCTGGATCAGAGCTTGTGATCCGATGGTAAACTTCTGAGTTGAGTGGTTTGCCGGCTACCAGGGCAAACTTACCAGGACTTTCTTTTAGGGCTGCAAAGGCACCAGCTTCCGTATCGAGTCGCAAGTTGGCCTCCCGTTTATTTGCATCTGGACCATGGCAAGAAAAGCACTTGTCTGAAAGGATAGGACGAATATGGAAGTTGTAACTAAGCTGTTCTCCTTCCAATAATTCAGGAGGGGTAGCGGATTTTTCTGAGCAACTCCACAAGGATGTGATGCTTAAAATCCAAAAAAGCCCTCGAATAAGGCTTGAGTAGGTCATGGGTTTAGGTGTTAATCCCAAAAAGTTATAAAAAAAATGGGGATATAAGACAATAATTCGCTCCTTGAATTTTGGATTAATTTGGAACTAATTGGATTCCTGCAGCTCGTTTTAGATTTAATACCCACAAATTGTAGCCGTTTTTACTAAAAAACCAGCAATTCCTTCCGTTATTTGCAGGATAAATTCATAGATGGGCAGTTCGATTTTATGCTGCTTGATTTTTTAGTTTACTGGAGTAAAGCAAAGAATGAAAAAAATTAAAACGATCTGTTGCATCGGAGCAGGCTATGTAGGAGGTCCTACCATGGCGGTTTTGGCTCTAAAATGTCCAGACATCCGTGTGGTAGTGGTGGATGCCAATTCCGCTCGAATCGAGGCTTGGAATCATGAAAATTTAAGTTTTTTGCCAGTTTATGAACCTGGATTGGCGGAAGTGGTGTCCCAAGCGCGTGGGAGAAACTTATTTTTTTCGAAGGATGTAGCTCAAGGAATTCGAGAGGCGGATATGATTTTTATTTCTGTCAACACCCCTACCAAAACCTATGGAGAAGGAAAGGGAATGGCTGCTGATTTGAAATGGGTAGAGCTGTGTGCTCGGCAAATTGCGGAAGTTGCCACTTCTTCAAAAATTGTGGTTGAAAAGTCCACCTTACCTGTCCGTACGGCTCAAGCGGTGAAGGATATTTTGCATAATTCACAATCCAGAGTTTCTTTTCAGGTACTTTCCAATCCTGAGTTTTTGGCAGAGGGAACAGCTGTTCAAGACCTATTGGCCCCAGACCGCGTATTGATTGGGGGAGATCAAAGTGAAGAAGGGAAAGAAGCCATTCAGGCTTTGGCACGTATTTATGCTGCTTGGGTTCCAGAAGAAAAGATTTTGACGACCAACCTTTGGTCTTCTGAATTGAGTAAGCTTACCGCCAATGCGTTTCTTGCCCAGCGCGTTTCTTCGATCAACTCTATCTCAGCGCTCTGTGAAGCGACAGGGGCTAATGTTGACGATGTCGCCAGAGCGATCGGAATGGATTCTCGAATAGGTTCTAAGTTCTTGAAAGCTTCTGTAGGCTTTGGTGGATCATGCTTCAAGAAAGATATCCTCAATTTAGTATACATCTGTAGAAGCTACCAGTTGCACGAGGTAGCTGATTATTGGGAGCAGGTAATCAAAATCAACGACCATCAAACTGCAAGATTTGCCAAGCAAATCATCAAGAGCTTGTACAATACCGTCAATGGGAAGAAAATTGCATTTTTAGGTTGGGCCTTCAAAAAGGATACGAACGATACCCGTGAGTCAGCTGCAATCTATGTGGCAGATTACTTGTTGGATGAGTGCGCATCCGTGGTCGTTTACGATCCTAAGGTGTCCAAAGAAAAAATTTATTCGGACTTGGACTTCCTAAATACCCGTTCTAGTGAAGAAAATAGAAGTCTTGTTCAAGTAGCTGATTCTGCCTATGAAGCATGTAAAGATGCTGCAGCGGTTGCAATTTTAACCGAGTGGGATGAGTTTGTAGTGCTTGACTGGGAAAAGATTCATGCGCACATGAAGCAGCCAGCTACAGTATTTGATGGAAGAAATATCTTGGATGCTTCACGTATGGAAAAGTTAGGATTTAGATTTCAAGGGATAGGAAAACCTGCTATTTAAGGAAAAAGTAGGTCGGTAAAACCCTGTTTTTACTACAAAACTATCTGATTAATAAATGTTTGTTAGTGACTAATTGAAATAGCTTGTGAAGCCAATACATGAAGTAAAGATTGCTGTGATCGGATTAGGCTATGTTGGCCTTCCCCTAGCAGTAGAGTTTTCAAAAAAGTATCCTGTAGTTGGGTTTGATATCAACCAAAAGCGGGTTGGAGAGTTGGTTGATGGCCACGATGCTACGTTAGAGGTTGCAGATGCCTTGCTTTCATCTGTCCTGGTTTCGAGTAGTCCTCAGGTTGGCCAAAGGGGCTTATTTCCTAGCTATGATTCGGATGAATTAAGGGAATGCACCGTCTTTATTGTAACTGTACCTACCCCAACTGACAAGCACAATCGACCTATTCTCATCCCAATGTTGAAGGCTTCGGAAAATATTGGGCATTATTTGAAAAAGGGGGACGTAGTTATCTATGAATCTACCGTATATCCAGGAGTTACAGAAGAAGATTGCGTCCCTGTATTGGAGAAGGTTTCTGGGTTAAAGTTTAATACGGATTTTTATGCAGGTTATTCTCCTGAGCGAATCAACCCAGGTGACAAGGTGCATACCGTAGCCCAAATTGTAAAAGTAACTTCTGGTAGCACCCCAGAAGTGGCCGATTTTGTGGATAATCTTTACAAGACCATCATTACAGCAGGCACATACAAAGCTTCTTCGATCAAGGTTGCGGAAGCCTCAAAGGTGATTGAAAACTCACAACGTGACATCAACATTGCATTTGTTAATGAGCTGGCTAAGATTTTCAATTTATTGGGGATTGACACCCAAGAGGTTTTGGAAGCTGCAGGTACGAAGTGGAATTTTTTGAAATTCAAGCCGGGATTGGTTGGTGGACATTGCATTGGCGTGGATCCATTTTACCTTGCCCAGAAAGCACAAGAGGTGGGGTATCACCCTGAAATAATCCTCGCGGGCAGAAGGGTGAATGACAGTATGGGGAAGTTTGTTGCTACTGAAATCATCAAATTGATGATGCGTAAAGACCTCAAGGTATTGGATGCAAAGGTGTTGATTCTAGGGTTTACCTTCAAAGAAAATTGTCCTGATGTAAGAAATACTCGTGTGATTGATATCTACCATGAATTGCGAACCTTCGACATGGGGGTGGATGTGTATGACCCTTGGGCCAATGGACAGGAGGTGGAGGAGGAGTACGGAATAAAAATTCAAACTGGCGCGATACTCCCTGACATCTCAGCGTATTCTGCCGTAGTGCTGGCTGTTTCTCACGATGCATTTGCTTCGATGTCGCTTCGAAAAAACCCAAATCAAGTCATCTACGATGTCAAAGGAATCCTAGATCGATCTTTAGTGGATGCGCGTTTATAGGTTTGTTTTTTTGGCATCTTATAAGTTAACCAATTGTCTTTTAATTGGTAGTAGGTTTTTGGGTTGACGCCCATTTAAAACTTGGAGATTTTTTTCATTTTTTGGAAGTAAAATCCTTTGAAAAAAAAATGAACCACTGAAGTAAGTAGTTAAAATCTTTGCAATGTTTTATTTAATTTGCGTTACCTAAGAATCCGAAATGGATTACCTAATTGAAATCAATAACCAATAATTCATGATGAAACATCCAATGTTTGCTCTTTCCTTACGGAAAACCATGTTGATGGCAGTACTAGTCCTTTTGGCTATGGGTGCCTGCAAAAGTAAAAAGAAGGCTGTAGAGCCCGCTCCTGTACAAGAAGTTGTAGCAGAAGAAGTTAAATCTGCTCCAGCAACGAATCCTGTAGTTCGCTCTGCTGAAGAAATTGCAGTTGAAAAGCTTGAAAGTCAATTTGCTTCTATTTCATCTGCAAGTAATGTTACAGCTGCAAACCAGTCTATTCAGGAAGTTTTGGCAATGTTTTCTAATCAGGAAACTCCAATCTTGATTGTAATTCATGAGGAAGGTGGAGTTAAAGATTACGATGAGCCAACCACGATCAAGAAATACTTGGAATACTTGAAGGATACCAAGAAAAATTTGAACTACATCTCTGATATCCGTTTGGCAGGGGGTAAAGTGACTGAATTGGAACTTAAAAGAAAATAATCCATCCCCGAAACAAAATTTCTTATGAAAAATACAGGTATTCTTATCTTAGGGCTATTTCTTGCTACCGTGACGGCAACTTTTGCCCAGGACAACATTAGCCCAAGAAGAAAGCAAGCGATTGATTCCCTTGCCTTAGAAAAAGTTAAAGACCTTTCCAAGTACATTGCAATCATTGGCAATAAGGAAACACAGTTTTCTGAAGCAAACCGTGTAATGGACAGAGCTGAAGAGCTTTTTGCAGCAGGTGCAGAAATGGGGGTCTCTTCAATCAACACCAAAGAAATTGCCTATTACAAAGTAAGAAGATACTTCGAGCGATTGATGGCCTTGAATTACGACAAGGTAAACATCACTTGGTATGACATTCAATATGTTTCTGATTTGGAGAGACAGCCTGATGGTAGGTATGTCGGTGTAATTACAGTATACCAGCGTTTTGAGGGGACATCCATCGAAACAGGCATGAATTACAAAGATACTACCAAAAAGGATATCACTATTTATGTAGAGAAGAAGCAAACTCAAATTGCTGGCCGTACCATTGAGTTTTGGGACGTTATGCTAGGCGATGTTCGAGTGACTGAAACTTCCGCATGAGAATAAGCATACTGATTTTTGTTTTTTTTATTTCCTACATCTCTATTGTCTCGGGGCAAGGCTTAGGCAGCCCCGGGACAATAAAAGATGATGGTAGATTTGCCGCCTCTACCAAACAAATGAATCAATTTTTTAGGAGGTTCAACGGGGAAGAATCCATTGATGGCACAACCCGTTTTTACCCAGGAGATTCCCTTTATCAAAACGAGAAGTTAAGAAAGGGATTTGTATCCATACTTTTCGATAATCAATCTTCTAGTATTAGTCCAGAGCTAAAATCTGAGTTTATTTCAAATATACTTTCGCCAAACTATCCGCAATATTTGGTTTTTCATAAGCCAGGATGGATTGCTGAGGTAGATGCAGTGTTTTGGTACAAGGGCAAAAAAGAAAATTTGACCTTTATTATGAAGATCCAGCCAGAGGGCTTGGGCTACGAATGGGTGATTGATCAAGTGATTTTTGAGCCGTTTAAAAATTTATTTAACAAGCCTGTTGGTTCAGCCAAAGATTTTCTTCACCCCTTGAGTCATGAGCTGGGGTTTATGAATATGAGAAGGGCTTTTCAAGATTCTGAGAATCCAGAATCCTTCACTCCAACTTCCTATACTCCGGATTATTTAGCTATTTTTCTTTTTGAGATGAAGCAAGATAATCTTCGATTTGAAACAGTAAATGGGGTTAAATTCCATTTTTTCCAGATTGGGGGATGGTATTTTGAGGTGAACCAATTCAATAGACCTGGATTTAATACGGGATGGTTGGTTTCTAATCTGATGCGATTGGGTCCAGGTGATAAAGAGACTTTATTGAGGTATATCTATGATCAGGATTAGTCGGTATGCGCTGTTGTGGTTTCTTTTGTGTTTGTCGATTATTGCTCAAGGACAAACCATTAAAGGCTATTCTACAGATCAACTTACTGAGCTTTCGACCAAAGTAGAGGATCAGGTTCGTTTTTTAGAATTTTTGCTCAATACAGTGGGCAATTCTCAAACTTCGGCTCGTGACAAAGATGTAATTATTCGTGAGAGCTATCTTAAAATTTTCCGAGATGGCAAGGTTCAAGTTGAAGATGACTTGGTCTTGGATCGGAAGGTCGTCACCAATAAAGATGTTGCCGCTTATTTTAAGGACATCGAATTTTTTTATAAAAATGTGGAATTCAAGTTTAAAATCCGTGAAATCAAGCCCGGCCAAAAGGAAAATGGGCAAGTGTTTTTTTTAGCTTCCCTGGACCGAACTCTTACCGCAACCGGACTAAAAGGAGAAAAAATCTCCAATACCAAACCCAGATTTATTGAGGTGAATCTGGATGAAAAATCCCAAGAGCTAAAGATTGCAAGTATATATACGACTAAAATAAGCCGCGATGATGAGCTGAAAGCTTGGTGGTCATCCCTTGATTCGGAATGGAAACAATACTTTAAATCTCGGTTTAAGGTTGCAGCATCCGATTCAGTGGATATGGCCCAACTCTACCAATTTGTTGCTGTGGATTCACTAAACTTATCGAGGAATCAAAAAATCAAACATCTTAGATCACTTTCTGAGTTAAGGGACCTTAAGTTCTTGGATATCAGCCACACCAGTATTGCTGATCTTTCCCCTATCTCAACCATCACCTTGTTGGAAAGTTTAGACCTCGCCAATACACCAACCACTGCGATTAAATTTATTAAGTATTCAGACCGCCTTCGCTACTTGGATATCTCAAACACCCAGATTGAAGACATCAGCGAACTAGCCAACCTATCTAATCTCCAAGTTCTTAGAGCGGCGAATACACCTATTCAAAGCTTTGCGGTCTTGAATCAATTTAAGAGTTTACAAGAGCTAAATTTAAATGAAAGTGGATTTAATAATATAGAAAATATCAAAGACTTAAGCAGTTTGCAAAGTTTGTCTTTGAACAAGAATTACATTCTAAATTTCTCTCTATTAGCAAAGCTTACTTCATTGGTTAAATTGGAGCTCTCGGAGACTAATTTTGAAGACCTTTCTCCTTTAGCAAGTTTAACCAAGCTGGTGTATCTAGACATTACTTCAAGCTTGGTTTCTGACTTATCACCTGTAACTTCTTTGAGCAGCTTGAAAAAAATAGCTGCAGATGAAACTAAGTTGAGCCCAGAAGATGCCACCTCTTTTGTTCGAAATCATCCTGAAACTCTCTTGATTCACCATGTAAAGGATTTGCAATCTTGGTGGGAGAGTTTGTCTAATGCTTGGAAAAAAGCGCTTATTTCTATTAATCCTTCCTTGGATTTGGAAAAGCCTAGGATAGAAGTCCTTACTTCAACTTTGAATTTTCCGACGCTTAATCTAGATGATTCAGGAATTGAATCGTTAGTGCCCGTTGTTCGTTTTGTAGCACTTAACTCTTTGAGCATTTCGAACAATACCAAAGTAGACAACCTACGGCCACTTCAGGAGGTGAAGTCACTTCGTCAATTGACCGCTAAAAATACCAGTGTTCAGGATGGAGCTGTTTTGCAAGAAAACCTTCTCTTGGAGCGTATTGATCTCGAAGGAAGCCCAATTTTATCTATTGCAGAATTGTCGGTACTGCCAAAACTCAGCTATCTAAATGTCAATGCTTCTCAAGTCAAAGAAGTTGAATTTCCTGAATTCCTTCAAAAAAGGCCTGATGTTTCGATAATTTACCGATCCGACAGTTTATTTAATTGGTGGCAAGGTTTGGATGCAGATTGGAAACAAGTATTGAGTGAGCAGTTTAAACTTTCTTCTTCTCCAACCACCGATGAACTTCATCACCTTACAGCTGTAGCTTCATTGGCTTTGGAAAAAGTGTCATTCACCAGTTTGGAGCCATTGACCATATTCACAAACTTGAGAAAATTGGTTGTTTTTGACTCGCCTACCAGGGTGTTGACCCCATTGAGTCAGTTGACTAAACTTACTTCTTTAACCCTTTCGCAAATGCCGGCGATTGATTACTTGCCCATTGCAAACTTGGTAGCTTTGGAAGAGCTTGACTTATCCAACACAGGTATCGAAGAGTTACTTGCGTTAAGTAAGCTGACCAACCTAAAGAGGTTAAACCTCTCTGGTACGAATATCAAATCCTTAAAAGGAATAGAGCCATTAAAGAAATTAGAGGAATTGGATGTGGCCAGCACGGATTTAAGGTCCTTGAAGGCATTGGAAGATATTATGGGGCTCAAAAAACTGACCTGTTTCAATACTCGTTTGACTCCAAGAATAGTAGACTCATTCAAAGAGTCCTTTCCAAAATGTGAAGTACGTTTCTATTAAGCGCATTTTTTTTTAAGATTGGACTAGGATAAAGGGATGATTTGATTCATTTAATTTTCATCAGTATTTAATTGTCAGTAGTCAAACCTATGAAAATTGCTGCACTTATACCTGCGCGCTTTGCATCCACGCGCTTGCCAGCCAAATTAATTCAGGACCTTGGGGGTCTTTCAGTGATTCAGCGCACCTACCAAAGTACAGTGGCAACAGGAGTGTTTGATGAAGTTTGGGTAGTGACCGATCATTCGCAAATTGAGTCGCAAATTTATGCGATTGGTGGGAAGGTAGTAATGAGTAAAAAAGTGCATGATAGCGGTTCCGATCGAATTGCTGAGGCCTTGGAGGTAGTGGATGCAGACTTAATTGTAAATGTACAAGGAGACGAACCCTTTCAAGATGCCAAGACTCTCCGGGATTTGGTCGCGGTATTTGCAAACCCTGAGGTAAGGGTGGCAAGCTTAATGTGTACGCTAGCTGCCGATCAGGTTCAAAACCCGAATTTTGTAAAGGTGGTCGTTGATGAAGATCGTCGTTCAATTTATTTTTCAAGATCTCCGATACCTTACAATAGGGAAGGGGTTGAACTATCTTATTGGAAACATATCGGAGTTTATGCCTATCGTCGGGAGTTACTACTTTCATTTACACAGTGGCCTAAGGGATACTTGGAACAGGTAGAGCTTCTTGAACAGCTGCGTTTAGTTGAAAGGGGAATTTCCATTCAGATGGTTGAAACGATTCACCAGGCTATTGCCATCGATACGCAGGAAGATTTAGATAGGGCTAGAGTATATTTAGATTCTAATCAATCTTTACTTTAATCCAGAGAATCTGATTTAGACTAAATTGTTATATTATTTTATAAAATATAATTTTATTAATATTTAAGTATCTATCAATTATTTGATGTCTTACAGCAATAAATAAGCATTAACTCCTCTATTTTTTTTCTTCCAATCCCTTAAATTTTAAAGATCACTATTCGGTATTCTATTCTTGTTGAAAAAAAAATTAAAAAATTCAGAAAACTAAATCAGTCCGGATTTGATGATAAAGGGCTAAAAACTCTATAAAAAATAGTTGCTAAATGACTTAGAATGGGGTTTTATTCTTCTTGTGTTACTGAACTCTATTGTCTGAAATGATTTTGAAAAAAATATTCAAAAAATAGTTTGTCATAAATTATTAATATTCTTTTCTTTTTTCTTTCTTACAGTCTAATTAGCAAAAATCGGATTTACCCATCCCTACCAACAAGAAATCAACTTAAACTTTAAATTAAATTTATGGCAACTGTATTAGCAACACCAGGCGTTTACATTGAAGAAAAAAGCGCCTTTGCTTCCTCTGTAGTTCCAGTAGGGACGGCTATTCCAATTTTTCTGGGATACACACAGAAAGCGGCTCGTGGAACGAAGTCTTTAAAAAATGTTCCAACCCGAATTTCCTCTTTTGCGGAGTTTGAGCAATTCTTCGGAGGAGCTCCTTCTGTAAAGTTTGAGATTAGTGAAGATGCTAGTCAAGTAAATGGCTACAAATTGACAGCAGACGCGTCTACGCGCTACCTCTTGCATTCTTCCGTTAAATTTTTCTATTCTAACGGTGGTGCAGATTGCTACATTTTGTCGGTAGGTGATTATGGATCTGGAGTACGCGCCAAGGACTTCAACGATGAAGGTACTGGATCTGGTTTGCCACAAGTTTTGAAATACAATGAGCCAACTCTCTTGGTAATTCCTGAGGCTATTTTACTTTCTAAGTCGGAATGTTTCTCCTTACAACAGGCGATGTTGAGCCATTGCGGATATGCAACAAAGAGCCGTTTTGCTATTTTGGACGTATATGATGGAGCAAAAGAGCGTACTTACGATGATGATGATGTGATTAACCAATTCAGAGAAGGTGTAGGCGCAAACTTCCTTCAGTGGGGTGCTGCATACTATCCATTCGTTCAGACCACTATTGTTTCTTCAGGTGATGTGAACTTTACCAATATCAGCAACGCTACAGATTTGATTGAAATTTTGTCTAAGGATGTAAATGATGATTTGGAAAGCGGTCGAATCAATGAAGCAAGAGCCAATGCAATCAAAGAAGAATTAGCTAAGATTGAGACTGCAACAACTAAGGAGGAAGTTACCTCTCTACAGGCTACCTTGAAGGTGGTGAGCGCAAAATTAAATTCTATTTTGTCCGATATTTCTGAGAGCTTGAATTTGTTGCCTGCTAGTCCCGCGATGGCTGGAGTATACACCATGGTTGATAGTTCTGTCAACGTAGCTAAGGCACCAGCTAATTTATCATTAGGTTCAGTAATCAGCCCAAGTGTTCAGATTACTAGCGATACTCAAGAGGAGCTCAACTTGCCTTTGAATGGAAAGGCGATCAATGCGATTCGTACTTTCCAGGGTAAAGGAGTTTTGGTTTGGGGAGCACGAACTTTAGATGGAAACAGTCAAGACTGGCGTTACATTTCCGTTCGTAGAACGATGACCTTCTTGGAGCAAAGCATCAAAGCTGCTGCAGAGGGTTTTGTATTTGAACCGAACAATAGCACCACTTGGTCTACTTTAAAGGCTACTGTGACTAACTTCTTGGCTAATCAGTGGCAATCTGGTATTTTGGCTGGACAAAGTCCTGATGACGCGTTCTCTGTTGAGATCGGTTTGGGAACCACGATGACTCCAAATGATATTTTGGATGGTTTGATGAAAATGACCGTTAAGGTGGCAATCGTAAGACCAGCTGAATTCATTGTAATCACCTTTGAACAACAACAACAAAAATCTTAATAATCAACTACTTAACTAAAATATACTAATTATGGCAGCACCAACCGCAGGAACAGGTGGAGAACAGGACCAGTTTTGGCCCTTACCAAAGTTCTACTTCTCCGTTGATATCGGGGATCAGACCGATTTGCCTTTTCAAGAAGTTTCAGGACTAGACATTGATGCCGAGGTAATTGAATATAGACATGGCAATAGCCCTGTACACTCTACCATCAAAATGCCTGGTATGAAGAAATATTCTGACATTACTTTGAAGAAGGGTGTCTTTACAACTGATAACAAGTTTTACGATTGGATTTCACAAATTAGCTTGAATACCTACGAAAGATTAACGGTTGTAATCCGTTTGTTGGACGAGGCAGGTGAACCAAAGATGACTTGGACCTTGACGAATGCATTTGCGAAGCAAATCACGCCTACGGATATGAATTCGCAGAGCAGTGAGGCTGCAATCGAAACCATCGTGTTTGCACATGAGGGTTTGAGAATTGAAGCTGCATAATCGCTAGGCAAATAAAATTATACCCAATACTAATTTCAATTGCAGTATAATTGAGATGAGTATTGGGTTTTTTTTAAAGTCTCCAATTCGATTAGGAGTAAATACTCTAGGAAGTGTAACTAACCAAATATGGCAGCACCAACGGCAGGTTCAGGTGGAGAACAAGACCAGTTTTGGCCTTTGCCCAAGTTTTATTTCTCAGTAGATATTGGAGATCAGACTGATTTGCCTTTTCAGGAAGTTTCCGGATTGGATGCTGGTGCGGAAGTTATTGAGTATAGACACGGCAACAGTCGGGTTCATTCGGTAATCAAAATGCCTGGATTAGCCAATGGTGCAGATCTTGTACTTAAGAAAGGTGTTTTCACTAGGGACAATTTATTTTATGATTTGATTTCTAAAATAAATTTGAATACCTACGAAAGACTGACCATAGTAATTCGATTACTTGATGAGTCGGGCGAACCAAAGTTGACTTGGACCTTGAGAAGTGCCTTCGCCAAGCAGATTACCTGCACAGACTTGAATTCACAAAGTAGTGAAGCAGCAGTAGAATCGATCGTCATATCGTATGATGAAATGATTATGGAATCAGCCTAAATGGTAGGTTAATTCTAGATGATCATTCCCCAAGTTTCCATTCAAAATAGCAAGCTTTTTCTTTGAATATTTTCTGAGCTACTTCGTTTCAATAGGAGTAGTTTAGATTTGATTTATGAGTTTTTTTCTGCTAAACTCTATTTTTTGCAATCTATTACCTCTAGTTTATTTTTTTAGTTAATCCCCTGAAGAAAAAGGGAATGGTGGGTTTCTAACTGCCACTGAATATCTTGGTTTAATGGTCTAGAAATCCAAAAGATGACCTTGTAAAGAACTTTTTTTTTTGTATTTTTGATTATGATGAAAAGCTTTTTTCAAGGGGTTTTAGTGGCTATTACGCTTCTTCTTTTGGCGGTGCTTTGTCTCCCTGTTTTTTTTATTTTTCTCTGGTTGTCCGACACAACCAAATCCATTGCGGACCTTTTGTATCTACCAAATATCCTTACTGGGATCATAATTCTTTTTATTGCTTTATTTTTTGGTCGAATAGTCTTAGTTCTCTTAAAATCTATAAAGGCCTAATTCATACCGAAAAATGATTCACGTTGTCCTTTCTGCGATTGCTACCACCTTGAACGAATACATTAAAAATGAATTAAATCTTCAAGAAGATGTGGTCATTCTAGCCAATGCAGTAGATATGTCTGGAAATTTGAATTCGCAGATAGATAATAAATTGTGTGTGTTTCTGCATAACATCGAAGAGGAACGTGTGATCCGAAATGGTTCCTACCAGGCTTTTGCGGGAATGAATGCTCCCAAACATTTTAACTTGTATTTGATGTTTGTAGCCAATTTTCCAGACCCAAATTACATTGAATCCTTACGCTACATTTCTTTAGTGCTCGAGTTTTTTCAAGGAACTCAACTATTCAACAGTTCTAATTTACCCTTGCTTTCTGCAAATGTTGATAAACTAAGTTTTGAGTTTGTCAATTTTACTTTCGATGAGTTGAATAGTGTCTGGTCACTTATGGGCTTGAAGTACATGCCTTCAGCCATGTACAAGCTAAAATTGTTGACGTTCACAAATAATTTAATTCGTGAGGAAGTTACTTCAGTTTTAGGAAAGCCTTCTGAAAGTTAGTAGTATTGACTAAATATAAACTCCTGTTTATCAATTGAATTGATTACAGGAAATTGTGAAAATAACGTAAAGAAAAGTTTAGGTTTAAGTGAATGGAGCAGCTTCAAAACTCATATCGGTTAGTCACCAAATACCTTGAAGTATTCTCTTGCGTTTTTTTGCATGATTACTACGAAAGTAAAGTATGCAATGATTTAACCTTCAAGCCTACCCCGCAGACAAGTTTCTTATTAAAAAATTATAACCTAATTTTTAAACCTAGAGCTGGGGGATTTGCATTGGCTGCCAACTCCGAAAAAGATTTTTCCAATGGTATTTACAAAGATCCATTTGTTTTGGATTTTGAATTTAAGTTTACCAACATCTATTTTCATTCCTACACTGTCTTGGTAAGCGATCCTGAGGTGCGTTATTTCCTGGACGATAACCTAGAAGCTACAGTGCAATTGGATGCAAAACAGGGGACTATAGATCCAGAATTAGATAGACCAGGGTTGTCTGGTATCATTCGAATTAAGCATCAAGCTGACTTTCCGATTTTACCACTCCCAGGTGTTCAAGGTCGTCGTTTTAAGCCTCGGTCTAAAGAAGTAGTTTTTAAAAACCGGATGATAAGACCTGTTTACCTTTGCTATTGTTCTGAGGAAAGAGTAAATGATTTTCAAGGATTGGTAATTGAAAATGAAGGTGAATTTAAGGGAGTAGTAGAATTTGGTTCTCCTGAATTGGTAACTACTGATTCAGGAATTATAGCATACAAGTTTCTCGCGAATCAAAGTATTCCCATGAAGAATTTATGGAAGGGATATTTTCGTTTAGAGAGGACCAATCAATTGGGGGTTTACAAAAAAACCTTACCAAACCCTACCCCAAAAAGTATTAAATATGATGTGATGCTTAATGGGTACATTTCAGAGATTTATGTCAAACTTTAATATTCAAAGTGATTGGTCAAGTCCAAGATTCTAACTAGTGGTTGTAGCTGATTTGAAGGGTTGGTGTAGCTTTCTATTTGTAACCTCAAAAAGATAATCATTGGATTTCAAGTGAAAAGTTTTAGTTGTCGAGTTCTATTGATTCGAATAATTTGAGAAATGATTTGCCAAGGATGTTTCTAATAGTAGATATAAAGTTCATTGATTAATGAGATATTTAGTTCATAGGTCTATTCAGTAGCACATAATTAAACTTACCATGGCCACAAAAAAGAATAGTGGGACTAGTTCAAGCAAAAGTAAATCCAGTAGTACAAAGACCAATTCATCATCAAAAACGGCACTTAAAGCTGGTAAAGCATTTGTTCAACGTCTAGCAGATCCTCCTGTATCTTATAATTTCATGGTGGCATTTGCTCCCGATGGTATGACAGGTGCAGCAATGAAAGGGATGGCTATGATGTCTAGTCTTGCTTTTGATGCGGCTTTTACCCAAATATCTGGTCTCGGTGCTGAATTAGAATATGATACTGTGAGGAGTGGTGGATTTAATAATCAAGTCTATCATTTACCCAAAGGAGTAAAGCGAAGTGGATTGACCTTAAAAAGAGGTTTGGCTTCTATTGCTTCACCTTTGCTCCGTTGGTGCTTTCAAACCTTAGAGGAACCAAAGTTTCTTACGCCTAAAACAATGATAGTCGTGTTATTGAATAAAAATCCATCATTGCCACCTGTGATGGTTTGGACCTTATATAATGTGATTCCTGTAAAGTGGGAAATTGACGAACTAGATGCAAAAAAATCTGATATCGTAATTGAATCTATACAGGTGGTTTTCTCTAAAATGGAGATAATTTAGTGTTTGTAGTCATAAAATTCAACCTGAATTTGTAAGTAGCTATGCCCGTAGAAATAAAAGAGTTGTTAGTAAAAGGGATATTAGAGGGTACTGAAGTGCCTGATAAAAAATCTTCCACTGGCCAAAGCAAGGCAAAAGAAGAAGGCGATGGGAGTTTGAGTTACGGTCAAAAGAAACAGATAATTGACCAATGCGTGCAGGAAGTAATGGATAGAATCAAAAAAATGAATGATTTCTGATGTTTGGCTTTAATGAAAATCTATCGCTAACAGCGTATACCAAATTCGATAAGGGTCAGCCAAGTTCTAAACTTTCGGGCGGGGAGTATGAGGTACAAATTAATCCAGAGAATATTTCACTTAGCTACGACCAGCTTCCAGCGAAAGATGATGAACCCACTTCTGCGGCTGGAGCGCCGATAAGCCCAAAAAATGCGGCTTACAATAAGCAGAAAATTGAATTAAAATTTACAATAGATAATACAGGAGCTATTCCAAATAAACCCGAAAAGGTTCGGGGTTCAGCAGGGAGCTCTATCAAAGATTCCATAGATCAATTGCTTAAGGTTACTGTAAAGCCAACCAGAGCTAGTCACAGTCCTCCTTTTGTTAAATTACAATGGGGGAAGTTTATGCTTGTTGGGAAAGTATTTGACCTTAAAATAGACTATAACTATTTCAATATACAAGGTGATCCAGTACGTGCGGCAGTAAGTTTTACTTTGGTAGAAGAGGTGGATGAAGTAGTGATTAGTAGAGAATTTCAGAGTCCAGATATCACCAGAATAATCACAGTGAAAGATGGGGATTCGTTGATAGCCCTATCTGAATCATCTTATGACGACCCTAAGTATTACCTGCAAATCGCGGCCTACAATAATTTGCCTTCCTTTAGAGGTTTGAAGATTGGGAGCCAAATTGAAATTCCACCGTTAGAGCAATAAAACATGGCTTTATCAAAATCTCCTGATGATTCATTGCAACTTGCCACCTCTTTTGAGGTGAAGGTTGGAGGGAAGCCCCTTCCCAAGGATATTTTAGTCATGAAAATTCTGGTAAAATCAGAAGTAAATAAAATTGCCAAAGCTTATTTGTCGATTGCAGGGGGTAAATCGTATGAGAATTTATTTCCCGAAAGTGAAATTTCCAGCTTTGCCCCTGGAAAGACCGTAGATATTTCGCTAGGCTATGCGCAAAAAAACGTAAAGGTTTTTTCTGGAATAATTACCAAACATAGCATTGACATTGGATTGGATTATTTGAGTTTTTCTTCTCGAAATTTATTGGTGCTTGAAGCATCAGATAAGGCAATTAAAATGACTGTTGGAAAAAAGTCAGAGCTGTATGAGAAGAAAAAAGATAGTGAAATCATGACTACATTATTATCCTCTGCAGGTCTTACAAAGAAGGTGGCAGCTACTACCTTAAAACATGATGTAATTGCTAGGCATAATTGCAGTGATTGGGAATTTTTACTCAACAGGGCCAAGGCAAATGGAATGGTAGTGTTCAATTCATTGGGTGCTGTTGACGTTGAGGTCCCTAAAATTACGGGATCCGAAAAAGTATCGGTTACCTATGGAAAGGATATTAAAACTTTTAGAGGGGATCTAGATGCTAGTAGCCAATTGCAGCAAGTAGAAGGAATCAACTATGATATTTACACCGAGAAGGTTGTTAAGCAAACGGGTAAAGATCCAAAATTTGATAAACCAGGAAATATTACTGGTTCAGTCCTAGGAAAGGTAGTCGCCGCTACAAAAGTAAGCGTAAATGTTCCAGTACCCGTCTTGAGTCAGGAACTGAAAGGACTTGCGGATGCAGCCTTGATGGCTAGTAGATTAAGAAGGATGGTAGGAGAGATGAGTTTCCGAGGGATCACAGATGTGACTTTGGGTGATCTTGTAAAGTTGAATGGTTTTGGCAAACTTTTTAATGGCTTGGTATTCATTACTGAAGTAGAGCATCGAGTTGAAAATGGACAATTTATCACCAAAGTTTCTTTTGGTTTGAAACCAAGTCTTTTTCAATCCACAAACCAATCGGAATTGAATTTGCTGCCTCCTATGGCAGGACTGCATGTTGGTATAGTTAAAAAGTTAGATGCTGATCCAAGCAAAAAAAATAGAATTCAAGTGATGATTCCTTCCTTGAAAAGTACAGGAAATGGTGTTTGGGCCATGCTAGGGCACTTTCATGCGGGGAAAAATTCAGGAAGTTTTTTTGTGCCAGAACTAAATTCCGAGGTTATTGTTGGTTTTATTAACGATGATCCAAGATTCCCGGTTGTTTTAGGAGCACTTTACAGTAAAAATAACACCACTAAAGAAAAATTCACCAAAGATAATTTTATTAAGTCGATTGTTACAAAAGGGGGGTCGCGTCTGGAATTTGATGACAAAGACAAGACTTTTAAAGTAATCACTCCGAAGAAAAACATGATTTTTATTTCAGATAAGGCCAAGGGAGTAAAAATCGAAGATCAAAATAAGAATGTGATTACAACCAATGATAAGGGGGTAACCATTACTTCAAAGAAAGACATTAAATTAACTGCTTCTGGTAAAATAGAGCTTAAAGGTACTAAAGGAGTTGTGTTGAATTCCTCTGCTGGCGATGCAAAGATTGATGGTAAAAACGTTAAACTAAATGCTAAATTAAAAGCAGATGTAAATGGCAAGGCGGGGGTCAATATCAAAGCTTCTGCTGCTGTCAACATCAAAGGGGCTATGGTAAATGTAAATTAAGCTAGCAGGGACTTTAAAAATTAGTTTCAAAAATATGGCAGAAGAAAAAAGTTTTTTAGGACGAGGTTGGGGATATCCTGTTACCTTCAATAAGACCTTAGGTAAGGTAAACATGGTTAGCGATGAATTGGATATCAGACAAAGCTTGGAAATCTACCTTGCCACCCAACGTGGGGAAAGACTTTTACGCCTTACTTATGGTTCTATAATGCATGAATACATGTTTGAACGGGCTTCCTATAGTAACTTAAACTTTCTTTGTGAGACGTTAAAAAATGACATGAGGATTTACGAACCTAGGATAATTGTTCACAAGGTACTCGTAAATTCAGAAAAAGTAAACGATGGGATAGTTCATTTTACGGTAGACTATGAGATTCAATCGACCAACGTGAGAGATAACATCGTCTTTCCTTTTTACATATTGGAAGGCACTAACATACCTGAATAAGCATTTTGGAAAACCTGAACGACTTTAATTCAATTAACCAGAGAATTCGTAAACTGAGTACCTTGGATACTCGGTATTTTCTGCCTGAGGAGCGCACCTTGAGTGATTTTCTAACACTCATTAATCGCCTATCCAAGCAGGTTAAATTCTTTGATGAGCAGCTTCAGGAACGTGGAGACTGGTTCGATTTCTTCATTTCTAATGAGCTTTTCTTGTTGGCTGAAATTGAAAATTTTGATTTAAAGTCTGTAGAAAAGGATAAAACAGCAATCCTTTTACGTTTTGAAAGAAGCGACTCTCAAGAAGAAAAATTTCAATTGATTACGCAGCTTTTTGAGCAAATAAAAGGGATGCTCATCACCATAGATTATTGGTACAGACTTTCTTCAGAATACAATAAAAAAAGAGAGAGTACTACGCTTGAAAATGAGTTAGTTGGAGCAATTTCTTATCGTTGTAAATCCGTTTATGCGCAACTTCTATTTCTGGCTTCAGAGCTTAAGCTCTTGAATAGCCCGATTCATTTAGAGGTAGGTAATTTCAATTTGAAGAGTGTATGGGAAGCAAATCCTGATAGGTCCACTTCTATTGGATGGGGAGCTGAAATTCTGGATGTCAACTACCTCTTGAAGCAATTACTCTTGCTACATCGCCCCGTTTTCAAAACGATTGCCAACCTGACCGAGAGATCCAAACAGCTTTTTCGTGAAAATTTGGCTGATAAGCAAGATCACGAACCTCATATCGGACTGCTCATTGCTTTTTTTCAACTTTTTAGTCAATTACAGGAGGAAATGAATACCGTTCCGGATAGGCTGCTAACCTATTATTTTGAACGCATCCTTGGCCAAGCGCGAAAGGAACAAGAGGCGGATACGGTACAGTGTTATGCCATCATAGATGAGGAAATCGATCAGGTGCTCGTTCCCAAACATTCCCGTCTTTTGGCAGGCCAAAACGAGGAGGGGAATGATATATTGTACGAACTCAAAGATTCTGTCACCTTTTCAAACCTAAAATTATCGAGCCTTTTCACGATGTTTGTTTCGAGAAACAAGCTTATTGATCCAGGCACACCATTTCAGACGGTTAATGGAATTTACTCCAAGCACATTCCTATTTTAGAAGAATTCAAACCCTTTCAAGCCTTAGGTGAAGAGCAACGATTTTTGAATAAATCGAGTAAAACCATGGATGAGGTGGACATTGGATTTTCGGTATCCTCTCCCACCTTAAGATTGGGAGGCGGTTATCGGGAAGTGCAGCTAGAATTCATTTTCTTGACAGAGAGCTACCAATATTTTTTAGCAATGCTCTTATCTATTTCCAAAACAAAAAATCAATTACCAGAAGAAGTTTTTCATCAAATTTTTGAAGGTTCCTTGAGTCTACAGCATACCACTTCCAAAGGCTGGTGTGCGGTGTCTTCCTACGAGGTCATTCCTCCGATGAGTTGGAATGAAAACAGTTTTAAGCTTGCATTTACTTTGGGTCCAGATCATCCTGCAATCTCCCCATACTTAGAGGAAGTGCATGAAGAAGGTTTGCATTTGCAGCAGCCAGTATTAAAAATTTTGCTTAAAAATCAACATGTATTTCATCCTTATTCCTTTTTGCAGTTTCTCGAACTCGAGCAAATAAAAATAGGAGTGAATGTGAAGCAATTGAAAAACCTCAATCTTCATAGCAGCTTTGGCCCTTTGGACCAAAGCATTCCTTTTGATTTGCTTGGACCCACACCAAAGGTAGGGAGCTACCTCTTAATTGGTAATGATGAGATTTTTTCCAAGGATCTGGAAAGTTTGCAGATAGGATGGACCTTCCATGACCTTCCCCAAGGGAAAGACCTTAAGTCTTTTTATGAAGCCTATCCGTATGAGATCGAGAATAATAGCTTCAAACTTAAGATTCAGGCGCTATCTGATTTTAAATTTTTGCCAAAGGATGGGTCGCGAAACGTCGTGACCAACTTGTTTGAGGAGCAGGATGGAATAATCCTCTCTGATAGGTACGTTCAAGACATAGACCTTGAGGCATTACAAATCCTCCCAGACTATACCCTTCATACTGAAGAGGATGAAGATGAGTTGCTCTTTTCCAATCAGAAAACTGGATTTTTGAAATTGGAATTGATCTCACCAAGCATCGGGTTTGGATTCGATGTGTATTCTACCATTTACGCGGATAACATTACAAAAGCTTCGAACGAAATCCTCGAAAATCCCAAGTCAGGTTTCAAGTTTGTAGAGCCTAGAGAGCCATTTTCTCCGATGGCTATGGATATTTACCTGGACTATTCTTCTTCTTCAGAGATTAATTTTCTAGGCACGCGTTCTTTTACGAATCAAACCAAAAAACAAGAAAATTTTATACAAATTCATCCCTTTGGGAAGAAATTTTTGTTGAAAGATGGTTTGGTTTATGACAGTGGACTGCTTCCATTTTTTGAGCTTCAAGGAGCCTTGTTTTTTGGCTTGGAGGCAAAAGAATTCCCTGAAGAGTTTAGTATGCTCTTCGAGATTGCCAAAAACAATGGTGGATTTCATGGAGATGCACCCAAGTTGGACTGGTTTTATTTAGCAAACGATGATTGGAAGCCTTTCAAACAAGAGGACATTTTGTTTGATAGTAGTTTTGGACTCACCCGATCTGGTATTGTTTCTTTTAAAAGTCCAAAGGACATCAATTTGAATAATCTAGTGATGCCCAATGAATTGTTTTGGATTTGTTGCCGAACTAAAGACCAGCAACCCATGGTCAGTGTGATTTCAGGCATTTACATGAATGCGTTTGCAGCGCAGGCAATTTTGGATAAAGAAATTCACCATGAACCTGTGCTTCCTGCGTTTTCAATTGAATCTTTTGAGGAGGATTTCCCAGGTTTGCTGTCGGTTATTCAGCCCATCGAATCCTCTGGGGGCAGGGCTAGTGAAGATAAATCACACTATTACCAAAGGGTAAGTGAAAGTCTTAAGCACAAGTTTAGGGCGGTAACCCGTTGGGATATTGAGAAGATGCTCCTACAAGAGTTTAACTGGTTGGGATTTGTTCAGGTGTTTGGCAATTTTGGCCATGAAAATTTTGTTTCGCCAGGAGAGGTAATTGTTGTGGGTATTCCTAAAATTGAGAACACAGAAAACTTTTATTTGCCTAAGCTCAATCCTGGTCAACTCAAAGAGATGGAGTTATATCTCAAAAAAGAAGTCAATCCGTTTGTGGATTTTAAAGTAATTAATCCACAATACGAATACCTAATGATAAAGGGGAAAATCAAGTTTAACTCTTCTGATACAGGTTTATTATTTAAAAAATTGTATCAAGAATTGCTACAAGAAACATGTCCTTGGTTTTATGATGATATTTCATCTGCCTTTTATCAACGCGAAACAAAAAGAGCTGAGATTTTAAATTTGATCATTTCTCGTCCCTATGTTAAGTTTTTTACTAGTTTTTCATTGGCGCAAATGTTTGAAAATGAACAGGGAGAATACCAGTTTGTGGATGGAGCGTTGTTAGATGATGGAATGGAAACGGTGACCATTGGAAAACCTTGGTCCATTCTTATTCCGTATCCGCTCAAGAAAATAGATTTGGTGGAAGAGGAAAATTACCTTCCAGCGGAGGCATTTGATTTGGAAGATATGGTGATCGGTGAAAACCTGATCATTACGGCAGAATACGTAGAAACTGTAAAGGATACAGGAGTTGAACTTATGAAGGAAGATGACGAAACGTTTTATCATTTTAATTTCAAAATTTAAGCATGGCATTACTAAATAGACAGTCCCTAATCAACTACTTCAAAAAGGGTAGTGCGCCTACAGAAAGGCACTTTGCTGATTTGATTGAGTCTACAGTAAATATTGTAGATGATGGAATTTCAAGAGAAGGAGATGATGGTTTTAAAGTTACTCCCGTTGGAAGATCCAATCGTTTGATTTCTTTTTATAAAAATTTCAAGCAGGTCCACCCTGAGTGGAGCATCAATTTGGATCAAGAGCAAAATGGTGGATTGGCTTTTCAGGAGGAAGATAAAAAGCCTTTACTCGTGCTTAAAAATGGGGGTAATGTGGGCATAGACGAAGAAAATCCTAAATCCAAACTTGACGTCAATGGAGTCATCTCCTCAAAAGGAAGAGTGGGTTCTTTACATGTAGGGCAAGTGCCTGCAGACAATAAGTGGCACACCATAATCGACCAAATCAGCGAACCATGTGCCTATGAATTAATTGTGCGAGCAGATGGTGAAAAAGGGAGTGGACGGTATGCCTTGGCACATGTTATTGCTATGAACACGTTTGGAGGTCCACTTTCATTCGGCACAATAAACAAGACTTCGACCTATTATGGTGGTTTTCGTAACCGCTTGAGGTTTCGCTGGTCGGGAAGTTTATACAACTATTCCTTGCAGGTAAAAACTGCGCGACATTATGGATTAAATCCAACCTCAGGGGAAGCCTATCCCATTCGGTTTTCTGTAGGTAGTCTTCTCCCCATTTGATCGAACTTTCATAACTATCTTTTGCCGTGGCTAATTCAATTCCAAGCGAACATCCTGACAAACCCATCTTGAGGTACGACCTTCTTTTTGAAGAGGGCCTCAGCTACGTGCAAAAGTATTCAGGGAAAATTTGGACAGATTACAATTACCATGACCCAGGAGTTACCTTTTTGGAGTACCTCACCTATGCGCTAACAGATCTAGGATACCGAACAAATTTTCCTATTGAAGATCTTTTTCTATTTGGAAGAGATGAGTTTGACTCTGTTCGCGAGAATCTTCTTTTTGGGCCTGCTTCCGCATTTAGCTGTAGTCCTATCACAGTCAATGACTACAGGAAACTTATCATTGATCGAATCAAACTTGTTGCCAATGCTTGGGTAATTCCAATCCAAGATCATAAGATGGGTTTAAAGGGCTTATTTGAAATTTTTATTGAATGCTCGGAGGACTTGAGTGACATTGAGCTACACTACCTTAAAAAAGAAGTAGCGGAACTATTTCATTCCAATAGGCTTATAGGACATGATTTGGAGGAAGTATTTATTCTAAAAAAAGTATACCTAAGTCTAGAAGGGGCAATCAGTATTGAATCAGATGCCTTAGGTGAATTAGTCATGGCCAAGATGTACGCGGCTTTAGATGCATACATCAATCCTGAGGTTCAATTTCATGATCCAGTTAACTTATGGAAAGAGCAAGGATTTGCACCAGAAGTTGTATTTACTGGCCCATTACCCAAATTTGGTTTCGTCTTTGAAGAGTCTTTGACTGAAAAAATTGATGCAATATACCTTTCAAGAATTAAAGAAATAATTCTTTCCGTGGAGGGGGTCAAAGAGATTAGAAGTCTCCAACTCTTTAAAAACGGGCTTCCAGTATTTGATAATTTTGTACGATTTGAAAAGACAGAATTTCCAATAATAAACTACTTGGAGGAGTTTACCGACACCTTTCAAAGTAAGGTTTCACTTTTAAAAAATAATGTTAGCTACGAGGTAGATCCCATAATTACCAAACAACTGCTTTCCACAGAGGTGTCATCAAGTACCAAGTTTTATCACCAAGAACTACAGTACGATGATAAATTGCCTTTAGGCCGATTTTCACTCGAACAAGTAAGGCAACACTTTCCCATTCACAACGAATTACCTCAATTTTTCGGGGTTGGAAAAAATGAGGTTTCCCAAAATGCATCTAGAGAAGTGCAAGCATCCGCCTTACAGGTGTCTGCTTACCTTTACTTTTTTGAGCAAATAATGGCATCTTATCTTGCTCAGCTATCAAGTCTACGTGTATTGTTTTCTCCTAATAGTAGCTCCGAAACCTATTTCAATCAGCTTCCAAATGAAATTTCAAATCTTGATAAGTTAATCATAGATAGGGATGCATTGGAAAAAAATATGAAGGAATCTTCTGAGCTAAGTGAGGATTACTTAGATAGAAGAAATAGGTTGTTAGATCATCTTTTGGCTCGCTTTGGAGAGCGATTTGATGAGGTCAGCTTAAAAAAAATTGGGCGATCTAATTCCCTCGAATCTTCAGAAGATTGGGCCTTGTCTGTAATACAAACAAAAGTGAACCTACTCAATCAAATCATTGAGCTTGGTCAGACTAAAGCCAGAGGTTTTGACATGAAGGCTTCCGAAATCTGGGATTGCACCAACCTATCTAGCATCGAGAAAAGGATTGCGCTTTCTTTAGGCATCAAGGACTTTCGTAGAAGAACAATTTCTGCTCCCTTGATGGATCATTTTCAGGTAGAAGGAGCAAAGAAACAAGTAGGCGATTGGAGTCTTGTGAAACTTCCCTTTGAACAGGAGGTTGGAGCAGTATACCTACTGCCAGAGGAAAACTATAAGGAGGGAGCTGTTCATTTTTTTGGTAAAGGGTTATCCTTCTTAAAAGAGATTTTTGAATTGGTGGTTAATGAAAAGAGCCTCAGTTTGGTGCATACCAAAGACAACAAACGCCACTATTTATTGATGAAACAGCGGAAGCTGGAAAACCAGGTGGTTGTGTTCGCTGGGACTAGCGCAGCGGATTGCCAAGTGGCCAAAGAGAAAGTCTTATCCAAAATAGCCGCCTTGGATCAACAGTCAGAAGGTTTTCATCTCATTGAAAACCTACTCTTAAGACCCTTGGAATCGGTTTCTTACTTGTTTTCTTTTTTAGACGCAGATGGGGAAGAATTTATCGAGGGGCTGTTTCCAGGTGATATGGAGACCCAACGCTCCATAGGAGAGGATCTATTTGGATTTGGTCTTCAGGTTGAAAATTACAGTATTGTAGAAGATGAGAAAACACTTACCTACACGGTACAGATCTACAATTTTGGGCATGAACCTGTCGCTAAGCTAAAGAATACATTTAGCTCCAAGCCTGGAGCAAAAAAAGCCATTGACCAAGCTATTCGGTTTTTTCAAGAGTTGCGCGATAAATCGTTAGCGCCAGAAACGGTTATGGAAGTTAATCTCGTAGGAGGATCTGGACATGGTTTTCCAGTAGATTTCCAATTTTCTAATATGCTAAGTTTCATTTTTCCAGAATGGCCTGTTCGTTTCCAAAAATCTGATTTCATCAACTACCTGAAAAATCTAATTTCGGAAAACATCATGGCGCATCAATCTGCAACGATTTATTTCATCAATCCGCAGGAAATGTATCGATTTGAGTCTTTGTACTCTGAGTGGTTGTTTTTGAAAAATCAAGATCAATTAGACTATAAAAAAATCGATGTATTGTCCTTACAGTTGATTCAGCTTTTGAGAAGTTTCCCATCTGATTATTCAAGTTTGTCAAATGGCTAATCATGTAGTCAATTCTCTCAAATTTGAGATTAAAGTGGCTACCAGATCTAATTTTGACGAACTTTCAGATGAGATTCCAGAGCTTACAAAAACGACTGTTGCAGAATTAATTGATCAGATTTTATCGGAGCTACATCCTTCTCCTCACCTTCTAGTAATCAATAAACTGGAAATTGATCTGGGATTCTTGCGTCTAAATCAGTTAAAGGCAGACCTTACACAAAAATTTAAAGCCGAATTTCGAAATGCATTCAAAGAGAACCTGCAATCTTCTTTGCCTACAATCACTTCGGCAGAGGAATTGCCCTTTCTCATTTTAGATGAATACATCAGACGAGGTATTCGCCCTCAGTGGTTATCAGCAAGTGAAGCAAGTTTTCAAGATCATATTAAAAAGGCTTTTTTAAAAAACCCAAGAAAATTTTCAAAGCAGATAAGCGGCTATTTGAAAAGTCCTACCCAAAAAAAGAGAGTGTTAGAAAATTTCTCAGAAGAAATACTAAGTCAAAGTGTGTTGGTTGAACATCCTTTAAAAAGTGTGATCCCTTCAAATGAAATTTCAAGATTAAAGGAATTTTTTAGGCAGCAGTATCGACATCTAGATGCAAATTCTGCTTCAATACTCTTTAAAAGTATGTTGGCGGATATTCTAATTCATCCGCAAAAAATTAATTCCCTAAGTGGCTTTAGGGCTGCAGTAGGAGAAGCGATAGAGGTGCGATTTGGATCAGAAGTAGCATCATTGTACCAAATAAAAGCAGTTTTATCAGATCCTGTGAAAGCTTTGGATCAAACAAACAGCGTAGTAGTTGGTAAACAATTAAATTCTAATTTTTTGGAGGTTGGGGAAGGGTTAATCCAGAAATTCCAATTTTTCATGTTACATGGGTATTCTTTAGTTGATAATCGGCCTTCTTCCTACCGATTTCGAAATATAAATACCCTATTTGAAACGCTTTTAACTCAAAGTTTTGAAGAACTCGTTGAATTTTTATTGAAATATGGCAAATCTGCATCAATTAAAAGGAGATTTTTAGATAGCCTATCTCAAGAAACCATTTCTATTTTTTTCGGCAAGGTTGCTCCGCAAAAAAGGAAACTATTGGAATGGGTAGTGGAAGTGTTTGAACAGGTTCAAGAAAAATATCAGCCTATCAATCAAACCCAAATACAAGTAAAAAAGTCGATCAATGAAATTACTTTTGAGCTCTTTTTGAACAAGAATTTACAATCTATTTCAGATGAAAATTACTTACGCGTCTTATTTAAGAAGACTGCTCTAAAATACGGTGTGAGCTATAAAAGTTTGCTTTTTATGACCCTAAAGTCATTTGGAACAGGTTTAAAAAAGCAATCTATTTTTAATTTCAACCAAACCCTTTTGGGGATATATGGTAAAGATATTCTCAAAAGAAATGCGTTTAACTCGAGTGATTGGATTTTATTTACTAAAGAGGAAACTGAGCAAGAATGGAGTACCAATTACCAAAATAAAGAGGAGTTGCTTTCTTTGTTTACTAGGCTATATCAAAATCAATATGGTTCGCTACCTGCTGCAACTACTTCTTGGTTACAAACAAAATTGCAGGTACTTTCCTTGAATAGTGCGTCTCGGCTTCTTGAACTTTGGGAGGAATTTTCGGAAAAATATGCGCTTCCTCTTGGTGAGCTAATGATTCCCCTACTTTTAGAAAAAAAATCCAATACGAGTCTAAAATTGACTTCCACTGAGTTTACTTTTTGGCTCAATAAATATAACATAAAAGGTATTTCTACATCGAAGTCGGTGGATGCAGTACAGTTGCTAACCTATTTGAAGGGGAATAAAAAAATGGTTTCTTCTGCTATGCTAAAAAAAATAGCCCTTGCACTTCCTATTACTGGAGCGATTAGCAAGCAGGCATTTTTTAAAGTTGCTGAACTTATTCATCCTCGTTTGGCTTCAGTTTTACCTGGTTTTTTGGAATGGGTTCAGCAGTTATTAGCAAAAAATAAGTCCGAAAATCTAGAAGTTAAATTATTCATTTGGTTATATCATCAAGTTATTTTTCTTCCACAAAGCCAACTTTCGCTTGTTTCGTTAAAAAAGAAAGTAGAGGAATTTTTAATCTTGAATGAACGAGTAGTTGTGGTGGGAGATCGAAAGCAGATTTTACCTGTTTCAAAGATGCCGCTGATTCAAAAACGAAAAGAGTCAAGTAATTCAGCTAAGATGGTGGCAAGAATACTGGGCATTCTTGGTAAAGAAGAGGTATTTGGTATATTTTCAGAGGCAAAGAGATATGATGAGGAGATCTTGCTCAATCTTTTGACGACGAAGTATGCCAATTCATTTTATCAGTTGTTGCTGTCCCATCAATTTAATCCCGAATTTCAAGATGCTATTTTAGTTCAGGCACCTAAATGGCTAAAAAAGCAATTTATAGATTTCTTACTTCAGCGTTCCGCATTTGATTGGAGTGCGAGTATCTCTACCTTTAGAAGCTATTTTGAAGCAAATAAATGGCTTAAATTAGAGGGGGTAGCCCTAGAGAGTTACTTAGAAAAAATTCTTTGGAAATCTGTTTTTGATGGGGATCCTTTTGTAGAGGAAGAGCTAATCCTTGAATTTTTGGCGAATGCTCTAGATGCACAGTTAATTACTAACAAGTTTTGGAGAGACCTACAAGCGTATAGACAAAGCAAAGGACAGCAAGAGGATATCAAGAGCACTAAGTCCAATCAAAACTTTGCTTCCCTTGAGCAAGCAGATGGATTTGCTTACCTAATTTCAAGAAGTGGGCATAAAAAAGTAGAATCTACGATTTTACCTATCCTTGAAAGTTTGGTATACAATTCTACCTTTCCGGTAGCCCATCTTTTTGAAGGCAATTCCTCTGAAGAGTTTAGCGACTACATTTCTAGACTGGCAGTAGAAAACAAAACTGAATTTTTGAATTTCTTTTCGAAGGTTAGAAATCCTTTTTTAAGTCGTAGGTTTTTCAATTTATTGGAATACAAGAGTTTGAGAGAGTTGATCAAAGAAAAGCACAAGCGAGAAGGCCTGGCTATTTCTTTTGAACAATTAGAAAGAATTTTGAAAATTTTTAATCTTAAGGAGCAAGGGCAAATTGACTATTTTTTAAGCGCATGGTTGGGTTTTCTTTTTTATTCAACCACACTACAAAAGTCTGCTGCTTTCCTTGTAGTGGATGTGGGTGAGCTGTTAGAAGAAGAGGGGATGTTAGAAAAAAGTAAATTAGATTTGGATACTTCGTTTACCGCATTATCCAAATTTATTGTGTGGAATGAAGCTGAAAAAAAATACTTTTTTCAACAGGCAAAAGGTTGGACGGCTGTTGAAATTGCTCCTAGTTCACTAATTGAATTGACAAATGAGGATGCTATTTATGCCTATTTTAGCGAGTTAAAGGATCCTTTTTTAAGGGACTTGAAGGGCAAAGGATTTTTGAAGGTTTGGTTGAATTCATTTTTTGATTTGGCCTCCATTTCTTCCTTGAATGCCTTTACTGAGATTTTTAAAAATAGTTTTTATGAAAACAGCTATAGTTCATCTAGGAAGCAAGAGTTATTTTTCAAACAATTCTTTCAAGTAAAAGACGCGTTTACTTCTTTTCAGGAGGCACTGGCTTCTAGCCCTCAGTTTTGGATTGAATTTCGACAGAATAATCCCTCATTTTTTGAGCAATACGAAGCCGTTAGTATGCCAAAGCAGATACAAATGAGTCTTATTGAGCTACTAAACTTTTATTTGTCTTCTGGGGTCCTACCTAAGGAAGAGGGTAGTCTGCAGGCTTTTGTAAAGAAGTTGATGCAGCTAAAGGGAACTGATTTGGCACAAGTAAAAGGAATTTTTCTTGCGAGTTTGGTTGATCTCAAGAAGAAAAAATTGCTATATAACTTGTTGAGGTATGTGGATGAGAAATGGTTTTATGGGGTATTGAATCCCAAACTTCCTGAAGCGTTGGATAAGTTGGTAGCCGATGTGAAAAGAAGAACAGGAAGCAATTTATTTGCAGATTTACGAATTCAACATCCGGTAGATCGAATCTTATTTTTTTCTGAAATTGTATCTAAAAGGGGCTCCACTTCTAGAAATTTTGTTGAACTATTGCTGCCTACATTTGAGCTTTGGATGGATACAAAAAGTTCAGCTGTAGTAGCTTCTCTATTTGGAGGTGGTAATCAAAAATCTGAAATCTTGCAATTGATTCAACATGCTAGTAAAAAAATAAAGAAGGTACTTGAGGATGAAAATATAGAGGAGGAGCAAGTACAAGCTATTGATCCTGAGGAAATAGACCTCGGGGAGGGCGTTACAATATATAATTCGGGAATGGTGCTCTGCTGGCCTTTTTTCGGTAGATTTTTTGGGGCGCTTGGTTTGGTGGAGCAGGGTAAATTTAAGGGGCAACAAGCAGAAGAAAGAGCGGTTCAGTTGCTACAATATTTAGCTACAGGATTGACCTCTTTCGAAGAATGGGATTTAAGTTTGAATAAGGTATTATGCGGAGTTTCTGTGAATACACCCATCTCGGCTAACTTAGAATTGACGGTAGAGGAGGAGGAACTTGTGAGAAAATTGATCAATGGTACTATATTTAATTGGGAAAAAATGCGTGGTACGAGGTTAGAGACCTTCAGGGAGACCTTTTTTATGCGAGAAGGAATCCTTTATGAGAAAGATAACCGTTGGGAATTGATTGTAGAGCGAAAAGCCTATGATGTGTTGATGGACACTATGACTTGGAATATATCCATGATAAATTTAAGCTGGATGAAGAAAAGATTGAATGTTCAATGGAAGTAAAAAATAGTACTGAAAAGTTAATACAGCCCATTTTGCAGGATCTAGCTTGGTTAGAATCCATTCTTGACCTCCGGATGAATGCTTATTTTGAGGAGAATAGTCCTGATTTTCTTTTCCCAGCTCCTCCCATTTGGTTGGGTGAAAGTAATCCTTATACGAATTTTGTAACCAAATATAAGTTAGATCTTAAGGAGCGAGTGATTCTGTTGATGAGCATGGTTCCTCTGCTAAGTCCTCAAACCTTTGATTGCTTTTTTATTCAAAATAAATCCATTGGTAGACCATTTTCAGAATTTGGGGGTATAGAAGCTAAGTCACATAAAGGCTTTATTCCTACAGTTGAGACCGTCAATTTTGTATTGAATGGGAAGGATTTATTAAAAAGACTTGATTTGTATAAGGTCTTTTCTGAGGAACATTTTTTTTCAAAGCGTCAAGTGCTTTCGTTGAAAAAAAACTCAGAAAACGAATCTTTTTGGTCCAATAGCCTTCAGATAAATGAAGATTTTTTTTATCACTTGATTTCCGGAGAAAAAATTTCTCCAAAATTCTCATCTGAATTTCCTGCCAAGGAGCTAACTACTCAATTGCAAATCGATGATTTGGTTCTAAATAAGCAATTGATGGATGAATTGGGATTGATTTTGAATTGGATCAATTTTAGGGATGAAATTAAGGCCTCAGATAAGCTGCGCAAGAGCTTTAGAACAGGATATCGAGCCCTCTTTTATGGTCCTCCTGGAACAGGCAAATCCCTAACTGCAGCCATTTTAGGAAAAAGTAATGATTTGCCAGTTTACCGCATCGATTTATCTCAAGTGGTCTCAAAGTACATTGGAGAAACGGAAAAAAATCTTTCTAGGCTTTTGGATGTGGCAGAGCACAAGAATTGGGTTTTATTTTTTGACGAAGCCGATTCACTTTTTTCCAAGCGAACCGAAATCAATGATTCGAAGGATAAATATGCCAACCAGGGAACCTCCTACCTATTGCAGCGATTGGAAGAGTACGATGGTTTGGTGATTTTGGCGACCAACCTTCGTCCCAATATCGATCGAGCATTTATTAGACGTTTTCAGTCCATACTCTACTTCAATTTGCCAACAGTAGAAGAACGCATGAAATTGTGGTCCAATGCATTGAAAAACTTCAACATAGCCAGTGATGTTTCCATCAAGAAGTTGTCCGAAAAATACGAAGTATCCGGTGCAGCGATTAGCAATGCAATTCAATTTTCTTGGTTAAGCTCCAAGCGCGACCATCGGGACCAAATCACCTCTCTTGATATAGAAGGAGGCTTGTTGCGAGAAATGGCCAAAGAGGGAAGGGCAGTGAAATAGGATATGAAGTGCAATCAAAGTTGGCGTTATCGCGTGGAATTCCCTTAATAAATCCTAAATTGAAGGAAATTTCGGTACGTTAGTCACTTGTTAAATTGACTTAGAATGTTTGATTATTGCTACTGGCCTGAAGGAATTGAACTCGAACTCAATAAGCAGTTGGATAATTTCCACCATCAAGCGCAAATGCTAATTGATGGGCAGGTATTTCTAGCACTGGCCAACAAAATACTTAAGGCTCAAGTGGCAGGTAAGTATTTTGAGTTGATTATTTTACTTCCTAAGGGATACCGAACACTCGAAAACGCAAATTTATTTCATCGAATCACCCAGGCTGGAGCTAAAGTGGGTATTATTGAAGTTACAGTCTTTGATGAAGGTTTTGAACAATTTTCCATTTTTGATAATCGCCTGTATTACAGTACTAAGCGACTTGAAGGTGAAGTTGATTTTGCAGACTTCTTTTTCAAAAAACACCAGGATTTTGAGGGATTGATGGAATCTAGCCGTATGGTCAACTCGTATTCTCAGGAAATCAAATTGACCTTTACTGCTGAAAAGTATTTTGCCACGCAAGGTGAGGAGGTCAGGTACTTTTGGGAATCAACAAATGCCAATTCCAATGTATTAACTCCAGGTAATCGAATGCTTGACGCACAAGGTGAGGAGCGAATTACCATTGAGGAGGATACCTTTCTCACAATTACTTCCAAAAATGAAAAAAGTAAAACTTCTTTATCTATTTTTATTAAGTGTTTGGAAGTAGATCACTTGAAGTTATCCGTATCTATTTTCAATAAAGAAATAGACGACTATGTACCGATTGATTCTGTTTCAAAAAACAATGAAATATATGCGGTATACATGAGTGATGTGGTGAAAATTGAGTGGGTATGTAAACCTGGGACAACCTTAATTGAGTCGCGGCTGGGCAAATTAAATAACATCGGATTTCACAATTTTGTCTGTTTGGAGAAGTCAAGCTTAAACTTTGAAATGCATTTCTTGAATACAGTAGCAAGTAAGGAAATTCACTTCTATCCAGTGCCCAAGGTTAGTACTAGCCATGATGATGAAGAATACCAGGACAGCATTCAGAGGATTCAAAAAGGTAGTGAGAAGGAAGTTGGAGAGATGTCTGAAAAAGAATCTTTTTTATCCAAAGTACTTTCACTATTTAATTTAAAAAAATAAGATGGGACTAAGTGCTTTCTTTTTGTTTTGTTCTGGAGTGAGCAAATCGGTCTTGGAAAAATGTCCAGATACCGAAAAAGTGAAGCATGTGAGCATAGGGGCTTCTGTTTTGTTTACAGGAATTCTGGCAATGCTTTCATCCTATTTTGCATTTAGCCTAATCTTTGAAGGGGCCTACCTTAATTTTTTTCTTGCTTTTTTTTGGGGATTGATCATTTTCAATCTCGACCGGTACATTGTGGCTACTTTGCGAAAAAAAGGTGACTTTTGGATGGAAGTACTTCAAATAAGTCCCCGTTTATTTTTATCCACTTTGATTGCCTTGGTGGTGTCCAAACCTCTAGAATTGCAACTTTTTAAGTCGGAAATTGACCAAAATTTGAATGAACAAGTAGTGGCCCGTGTGGCACTAGCAGAAAAAGAGTATTTCGCAGCCCTAGCCAACATAGATTCAGAAAAGAAGAAATTAGACGTCCAGCTACGAGAATTTTTTGATTTAAAAGAGTTTTATTATCAGGAATACAAATGCGAGTGCGATGGTACCTGTGGTACGGGTCAATATGGCAGTGGCAAAGAATGTGAACGAAAACAAAAGAAATACGAGGATTTTATTTTAGAATATGAAACCAAAGAGGTGGATATTCGAGAAAGTAAAATGGCCCTTGAAAAAAGTAAGAGTGAGCAATATGCTTTATATCAAGAGGACAAAGAAAATATCAAGGCAAATTTTTCTTTGGGACTACTTTCTAGATTACAGGCATTACATAATTTGGAGAGTTGGGCCCCTTGGACAATTACCTTAATGATTTTATTTGTTGAAATTGCCCCTGTTTTGACAAAATTATTTTCTTCCAAAGGACCTTATGACGATTTTTTAGCCTTAGAGGAGAATAATTTTAAAATGGAATACATCAATAATATGTATCAAACAGGACAGCAGGTGGAGCAAGGATATTCGAGTAAATTAAGGGAAGTTCAAAGCATGAAGAAAGAACTCATTTCCGACAAGCAAAAAAAAGTACAAGAGCTCTACCGAGACCTGGGAAGAGAAGTAACTAAACAGATAAACAAGTGATTGACTGGATAACTAGAAGTTTGTTGGTGCTTGGGTGCTGGCTTTTTGTGTTGGAATCTCTTCAGGCCGAAGAAATAGGATTCAAATCAATAGGCAATAGTTTTGCCCAAGGTGATACACTTTCCACTCAAATCTTTACATCAGAAAGTGAACTCAGCTTGTTTATTGCAGAGGAGTTGAAGATAAATGAATCTGTGGTGTCATTGAACCAGCAGGAGGTAGATAGCCTACATCAGTTGTTAAATCAGACGAAGCAGTTATTAATTCCTAGGGCTGACCTGGTCAAGTTTTTAGGTTTTACAGCCGCTATTCCAGAGACAAAGTTGGTAATGAGTCAGGAAGTTGAATTGTCTCCAAAAAGTAGAGTTTTACGACTGGAATTGGATGCCATTCAAGGAGATTCTTTTACCCTTAGTTATGCAGTAGCAGGGGATCTTGGCAATGCTGCAAAGGTTGAAATATTGCTCAATAAAATTACGGTGGCAAAAGCTTCATCATCGAAGCGAGGAAAGAAAATTAATTTAGCGTTTGTGGCAAGTGAAACCGGTACAGTCGAAATCGTACTTCGAAGTTTAGGTCCCTTCAAGGAAAAAGGAATTATTGAGGTTTACGCGACACCTAGAGCCGAACACATTGAGGTTAAAAAAATTAGAACATTAAAGGTAAGAAAGGAGCTTGTAGATGCACAGGTTCAGGATACTATTTTCCAAACGGTGGTGGATGAGCGTGTGATTCTCACGAATAGATCCAATATAAAAGGCAAATCGGTACTTCAAAGGGAACTAGATTTTGGTTCTGAAAATGAAGTATTGGGTTTTGCGCTTTTCTTTTTCCCGTATACCGAAAAAGATAATTTACAGATTTCAAGAAGGGAAACCTACAGAGAAGATCCTTTGGAAGATTTTTCTATAAAGGAATTGAAAGGGAGATCCTTTACTTACCTTCCAGAATTCAACTTTTCTGGATTGGCTGTTTCCTTAGCAGATGCACAACGTGGGTTATTTTGGTCCAATGCCACCAATCCTAAAATTGATGAGTGGAAATTGAGCCCAAATAGTACGGACAATTATGCCTTTTTTCAATTCAAAAAAATACAAGGCAACGGAATAGTTCAAGTTAAATTTTCTAACACCTCTGATCTTTATGATCTAGATTTTGGTTTAAAAATTATTACGCTTACCTTAAAAAAATTCACAGTCAAACAAGAAGTGGATGTGGAAGAATTTGAAGAGACGATATTATTAACCTTATTATGAAGCATTCTGGATTAACCTACGCTGGCCTTCTTCTTTTGCTATTGCTAACCTTTGCGGGTTGCAAGGAGGCCAATAAGCTAAAATCTGGCACCAGGCGTGTTTCGTCCGGAATCAAAAAGGCTCAAGGAGCTTCTGATAAGCTCATGAAAAAATTGGGTATTGCCGACTCCGTCTCTCAAAACCCGGATAGCTTAAACAACTTGCTTTCTCCATTGGAACAGAAGTCGTTTATCAATAACTACACGACACTTTACGATATGTTGAATGGTCCCAACACCAATCGTAATTTGCAGGCCCTCGAATATGACTCTGCTTCGTTATCCTACAGACGGCAAGGATTCAACCAACAAGAACTTCGTGAAGATGTGGAAGTATATACCTGGTATCCGTATTGGATGGGAGACGTCTGGAAAACCTATGATTTCAATTTAATTTCCACGATTTCATTTTTCACTTACAAGATCGACCCGAAAACAGGGAGTTATATCAATCCAGCTCAAATTAGCCAGTGGAGGCAAACAGATTTACTAGATTCTGCAAAAAAGCACCAAACTAAGGTCTTGCTAAACTTATCGCTTGAAGGAGAAAACAATCATCTGGATTTTCTCAAAAATGAGGCATTGTGGAATACTACCATCGATTCGGTGACTGTACTTTTGAACGAACGGGGTGCAGATGGAATCGAACTTGAATTTACAGATATTCCTTTGGACCGAGAAACTAAATTTTTAGACTTTGTTGCGTCCCTTAAAGCCAACCTAGATTCTCGTTTTGTTACCAAAAAAATAATCTTATCCTTGGTAATTCCTGCAGACGACACCAAGTTTCCTTTTGACCTGGTGAAATTAAATGAGTCAGTAGACTTATTTGTCGTAAAAGGTATGGATTACCATGAGATTGACGGTACTGTAGCTGCGATAGCCCCATTAAGAAATGAAACTCCAGGAGGCCCTAGCCTTGAGAATACGGTCTTGATGTACCTAGAGAGAGGGCTAGTCGCTGAAAAGTCAATCCTTGCACTCCCACTTTATGGATCTCAATGGTCTGGTACTTATGATTCTTCGGAAGGCTACTATAGCACTGATTTTGAACGAAAAGTTACGCTATCGGAGGTGAATCGAGTATTCCAATCCAAGGATAGTGTGTATACGATTGTTCCGACATTGGATGAGACATCCATGACCAATTACTTTTTTCTTGAATTTCCAGATGATACCTCCATTGAAGGTTGGTATGATGACTCGACTACCTTATCCAAAAAAATGGATCTAGCGCTCTTCAATAAATTTAAAGGAATTGGTTTATACGCACTCGGCTACGATTTAGGGAAAGAAGAGGTTTGGAATATAGTCGCTCAAAAATTTACCGGAGATATAATATATATCAAAGATCCAATCAAGGAAATAGATGGTTATCCCATTAAAATTGCAGCTTTCTTTCAAACCTATAGGCAGCTATTTATGGTCACCTTTGCGCTGATCACTTTGGCAATGGTTATCGCACTTGCAGTCGCGTTTTCAGATTGGCGATTTAGAGAAACTATTTTAGCAAGACAGCTTTATCGAATCCTAACATTGGCCATTACTTGCTTGATTTTTCTGTTGATTTTTTACGTTTTTGGATGGCTGAATGAGAAAAATTGGAGTTTTTTCTTGTTCTTTCTCATAGGGGCAGTAGCGAGTTATTTGGTGGAGAAGTATGGGGGATTAATGAAAATCAATAAGCCATGAAGGTAGATGTAAAACAAATTGGAAAGCTTCCAGCAAATGTACTTGCTAAAGAAGCAAGGTTGTTTTTGCTTTTTTCGTATTTGGGTATTTGGATGAGCCTTCCAGTGATGAGTTTGATGGACTTGAAGGCTTCCACCCCAGTATTGGACTTAATTGACGACATTTACCTCATTCAACTTTATTTTGTTTTTTGGTTTTATATGGTACTTACTTTGTATGTCCTTCGACTATTGTATTATTTTTTAGAAAAAAGATTTGGTTAAATGGATGAAATTAAAACGTTGAGATACTTTTTTTAAAAATGGAGAAAAACATCTTTACGCTTATTTTTTTTAATTCTCTTCCCATTTAAGTAGGATTTAGCTCTAGTACTCACTACATTCATGCGAAACTATCTTCGTTCGAATTCAATCAGTTGTGTTTAAAATTCATTCCTTTCTCATTCGATTATTTTATTGAAAACACTTAATTGCTGTTTGGTATAATTTAATTATTTAGTTGTCCTATTCATTTATTCAATAAAGAAAAGTATTCAAATCCAAGATTTAATTTATGGAAATTTTAAGTTCCCAAAATGATTCTTTAGGAAGTGCTACCGGGCCATTGGCGGGAAGGCATCGTCAGGTTTTTGATATACTTAGTTTATTTCAATCCTCCCAAATGGTAGGTTTGTTTGGAGAAAACGGATCTGGGAAAACTACGCTTATTAAAAGAGGGCTGATTCCAGAATTGGAAAAGGGATTTTTAGGAATTGCAGGTAGGAAATGGAAATCTGTGACGATACGTCCTGGAATCACTCCGTTAGAGAATTTAGCTGCTGGTGTAGCACAATTGGGTTTAAATCAAGGAAAGCAAAAACTAGAGGATGAGGTGTTTCTAACTGAATCCATGCGTTTGTCTAGTGAAGGTTTAAAAAATGCTTGCCTTAAAAAAGCAACTCAAAAAAGTGACTTCAATGGCTTGCTTGTTATTGATAATTTTGAAGATCTTTTTCAGTTTAGAGAGGTAGCTCAAAACACAAGTGAATGGGATGAAACAGTCAAAAGTTTTATTCAAAACATCACCAAGTGCGCAAGTTATTCTTCCATTCCGGTTTACTTTTTAATTGTTTTGAGAGCCGAATACATGTCCCGGCTTTTTGAATACCGCCACTTTTATGAGATTGTATCTGCCTCTCAGTACAACCTTCCCCAATTTAGAAAAACTGAATTTGCCGAGGTCATCAAGTCTATTTTGTTGCCTTCAAAACTGACGATTCATAAGGATGGAGTAGATTATTTGTACAATGAGCTTGGAAAGGATCTTAAAAATTTAACTTTATTAAAATACTACCTCAATGAGGCAGCAAAAAATACGGCCTCAGATGGAAAAGATGAAATTGAACTTGAAGTATTGCTTCAGATTTCAAGTGATTCCCTTTATGCCAATAAGCTTGAATCCTTTTTTGCCTCTTGCAGTGAAGCACAAAAAATATTAATTGAAAGATTATTTAAGCAAATTGCTGTAACCGAAGAAGGTTCAAGGATTAGGAAACCAATTCGTGTTGACCATTTCTTGAAAGTGACAGGATCTCAGCTTCAGGAACTTAGTCCTTTACTTCAATCCATCCAACATTCCTTTCACTTCCTTTTGGATGTGTTAATACCATTTCAAGAGCGCTTAGAAATAAAAAATCATTCTTTAATCTCAGAAGCTTCAGTTATTGATGTTAAGAATGAACAATTTATTCCCAATTGGCCTCGTCTTGTTGAGTGGATTAAAGAAGAAAAGGAATCCCAAGATTTATACAAGAGGCTAAGTGAAAAATCAATGCTTTTTGACAAGGGATTGACGGATTATTTGAAACCGCCAGATCTTGATTTAGCACTTAGCTGGTATGAGCAGCAAAAGCCAGATGAATTGTGGTCCAACCAGTTTGACACAAATCACCACCGAACAATTGCCTATTTAATGACGAGCAAAGTGAAATTTCAAGAGGAGGTTTCAAAAAAAGAGCTTGCCCAAAAAAATAAAATAAAGGCACTGTATAAGTGGGCTACAATCGTTGGTGTTTTAGTTGTTTTTATTGTGATTGTAGTTTTGGGATTGTATTTAAATGCCGAGAACCAAAAGACCTTAGCGCAAAGGGAAAGAGAAATAGCTGAGAAAGAAACCGAAAAAGCGAAGAAGGAAAAAATTCGTGCCGATGCTGCACGTGAAGATGCCATCAAAGCTACAGAAGAGGCATTAAAAAATGAGCAATTGGCTAATATTGAAAAAGCTCGTGCAAATAATGAGAAAAAAATAGCTGAAGAAGCTAAAAATTATGCTTTAGAGCAGCAAAAAGTAATTAAAAAGTCCAACGATGAGTTGAATCAGAAAGAAAAAGAGCTAAAAATAAATGTAGCCAATTTGGTTGTTTCAGATTCCCTTAAAGCTTTAGCAACAAAACAAGCTCAAAATGCAAGACAGTATCAGGAAACGTTAAATGCAGTTTTAATTTTGAGAAACCAAGTTCAAAAGAAGGATTACCAAGCAGATGAATTACAAAAACTTTTGAAAGAGGTAGATCTAGTCTATTCAAATTACAAAAAAGCAACCTTGGAATTTAAGGATGCAAATCTCCCCAATAACGACCTCTTTCAGGTGATGTTGGATATCCGTAAAAAATTACTTGACCAGGGGACCATTAATGGGATTCCTACTGATTTGTATTCCATGAAAAGTGGTTTGCGGAAAATTAGGGTGTCTTCTTCTGGAATAATTGCTGCAGGTGGGGATGACGGAGAACTACTTTATTCCAAACAAGCCCTTGGACAAGGATCTGTTGCATTGACCAAATCGATTCCTTTCAGAGGAGATCGAATCCGTAGCCTTGATTTTCTTAATGATAAAGAACTCATTATCGGTACAGTAAATGGAAAACTATACCAATTTAATACGGTAACTGGAGTAAATAAGCCCTTGGAACTAGGATTGGTTCCTGATCAAATTGTGGAGCAAGTGGTTGCTGTTTCCAAAGTAGCATTTTTACTCGTTGGTGGTCAAATAATGAAGGTGATGCCTAGCGATCTTTCCAAAACCGCAAAGGTTGGCAACCTATCGGCTAAGAACATTTTCAAATTTAATGAGGAGAAATTACTGGTCGTTAGCAAGGAAAATACGCTTATACTGCTCGATATCGCTTCGCTTCAATGGCAGCCTCTTGCCACTGACCTGAAGAAAAATCAAATTACAGCTGCTATTAGTTCAGGAGGAAATCTGTTTTTGGGTATGGAAGATGGCCAAATCGCTATTTGTAAAACCTTGAAATTAGGGAATGTGATCAGTGTGAAAACTGAATTGATTATTCAACCGCACCGAACACGAATTACAAGTTTAGCCTTCGATACCGTTTCGAATAAACTCTTTTCTGCAAGCCTTGACCAAACTGCAAATATTTTTGATCTCAATTTGAAAAATAAGAACCCCGACTATGTTGGGCTCCATAATTATAAAATCGAAGGGTTTGACAAATGGATTTGGGATTTTGCCTTAGTTCAAACAGGCAAGGTGAAGACTTTATTAACCGTGGATGAAAGTGGTGAGCTTAAATCTTGGCAAACAGGGGTAGAAGTATTGTATGATGAGTTATTTTCTTCGAGAAAGAATTAAAAAAAAACATCAAAATAAATCCTGATTAGAATATGTATTTTGTTTTTGATTACCATACATCAACTAAAATTTTAAAGAATGAGTAAGGGATTTTCTGTGGATTTAAATGTTATTAAATCACAAATTACCCAGCTACTGGATGTGAAAGACTTGCTTTTTCTAATTAAAACAGAAGATCATTTTTTCGACGATTCACTAGTTAAGAAATTAATCGATACGGAATTATTTGTTTTCAAAGGTTTGAAAAAGGATTTTTCTGAATTGAAAGCTTTCAAAAATGAATTACAAAAGCTGAATGGGAATTACCTAGTCGAGATTCCCAAAATTACAGACGAGATCATGGTCTATTTGTCAGAACAAGTAGTAGGCCAAGAAAATAAATCTTCAGCAAAAGTAGTTTACCTCCTTCCTAACCACATTACACGTAGATTTTTTGATATTTCTAATAGGGAATCTTTCATTTCTTCTTGTGTGTTTATTTCTGAGCTCGGTGCTGATTTAGCTTCTGAGGTGTTGAAGGAAAAATTAGCTACTATTTTTGATAAGCAGCTAACACCTGAATTATTGAACTATTTTTTAGAAAAGAGGCAAACCAATTCAACTAGTTTGGGTAAGCTCCTTTTCTTCGCACAAAACTTCAAAAATGAGTTAATCAAACAGAAAAGCAGAGAGGATATTCAAACCATTGATTCGCGGTTTTTTGACCAGTTTTTAGATAGCATGGGGACTAGTTTTGTTTCCAATGCTACTGTTCAGGTTTCACTAGAGGATCTGCAGGTCTTTTTTAGGGCATTTATATTTCAATATGGCTCAAACGCCATCCCAATTGAATTAACCTGGGAAGAAATTCAATCATTTACCAAGTTGCCCAAGGAGCAGCTGGATTTTTTGTTACAGTTAGCCATTTCCAAAGACTTTCAAATTTTATCCGAAAGAGGTGGGGCTTATCGCATTTTTATTCCAGAGTATTCTGAGGAATGGCAGGATTTAAAGACCTGGGTTGGTAACGAGGAAGCAGCATACAAGCAATACAAAGTATTTGAAGAAATAGCACAGGAATATTTTAAGGGTGCAGGTTTTCTTCTTGGGAAGGAACGATTGGATCAAGCACTCAACTTGAAAGAGGAAATTTTCACTACTTATCCATGGGAAGTGAAATATAAAGTTGATAAAGAGCTATTTTCTAGTTTCCTACTTCTTTCACAAAACTTCCAAGAGGAATTTATTAAGACGCAGCAAAAGAAGCGTGCTAGTTTGTTGAAAAATTCGGTTCGAATTAGTATCGCAGTAAGTATTGCCTTCTTGTTATCATCCTTCACTGCCTTATTGGCTTATTTGGAACGAAATTCGGCAGTTATCCAGCAGGAACTAGCCATAAAATCAAAAGAAGAAGCCGTAGTAGCTCAGCGGCAAGCTGAAAAGGAAAGGCTAGAAGCAGTTTCTGCTAGAGAGAATGAACAATCAGCACTAAAGGTAGCACAAGAAGAACGCTTGCTTGCGCTAAGTGCACAGAAAGATGCGGAAGTGCAACGCGGCAACGCGTTGGAGTCTTTGAACGCAGCCAAGATAGCAGAAAAAGAAGCCTCTGATGCAAAAGATGTAGCCTTAAAAAATGCAAAACTGGCGAATGATGCCACAATTGAGGCAAAAATCAATTTTGAGAAGAGTGAAAAACTAAGAAATCAACAAGAAGCAAGAGCCACAGCTTTGGAAGCCTTGGGCTATTTTGCCAACAGGGATTTTGCGAGAGCCATTGAAATGGTGAAAGATGCTTACCAAAAAAATCTAAGCAATGGAGGTTTTCCTTTGCAATCCGACATTTTTAATGCCTTACTAAATGGGTTAAATTCTTCCAAAGTTGCGGCTATGGATATGGATTTGGAATTTCCGGCCAAACTATTAGCCTTATCAAAGAAAAAAGACAAATTGGCTGTTTATACCATAAATGGAGAACTCCGTTTGTATACTACCCAACCAAGTTTGACTGAAAAATCGGTAATCAAAACAGGTTACATTAAATCTTTTGAATTTTTAAGTGACACCCAAATCATTGGTACCGATATTAAGGGGGCGCTATTTTTGATTGATTTGACAACGGCATCTATTGGTGACTTAGCATCCAAATTACCGATTGATCAGATCAAGGGATTTTTCAAAGGGTTTGGACCAGGCAACATTTGGATTGCCAAGCAAACTGACGGAAGTACTACTTTTTATCTTTATGAGGAATCTAAAGGTTTTACAGCATTGAAGGACGATAAGACCAAGTTAGTTGGTACTGACCTGAATAATCCAATTTTTTGGATTGAGGGTAATGAATTTTTCAAGTCTAGTCTTGTTACGGGGACTCCTGAATTGGTTATTAAAACCTCTAGTCCTATTCACAGTGCCGCCTGGTCATCAACTCATTCGCGCTGGATGTTGGGTCTTGAGAACGGCAATATTTGGAGTGTTGATCCTAACAAACAAAAGAATACAGAATCTTTCGCCATCCATAGCTCGAAAGTAAGCCAATTGGTAACGATGCCTTATGCTCATGGAACTGAGTTGATGTTGAGTACTGGCTTCGATGGTGGTTTGATTTTCTTTGTTTTTGACAAAGATATTCCGCTTTCTGCTAGTGCGTCTTCTCGAATTAAATTTCAAGGACACCGAAGCTGGATTACAGGATTTACCATCGATGAAAAAAAGAAAATAGCCTATTCCATAAGCAATGACCGAACAATAAAGGTCTGGCCATTGGAAATAAATGAATTGCTCCAAAAATAATCGCAGTACCCTATAAGGAACATATATCCCATGAAAAATACCCTCAGTGTCCTCTTTTTACTCTTTTTGATGGTATGCAGCGCTCCTGCTTTTGCTCAAAATGGAACCTGCAATGTCAATACCATAGAAATCAGTACAGATAGCTATGAAATCGGTGACTTCGCTAGCGTCAAAAGAAACCTCGAACTCTGCGTACAAAACCAAAGTTTTGGCAATGTAACAGAATTAAATAAGGCTAGAGAATTGCTCGCGCTTACGGCCATTGTAGAGGATCGATTGGACGATGCCAAAGCATATATCGAACAAATCATTAATTCCAACAGCAACTTTGTTTCTGGTTATCGAAATATCGTTTTTGATGATATTCTTGCTGAAGTGAAAAGAGAGAATGTTGGGGTAACGGTCAGTTCGGTTTCCAAAAAAGCAGAAGATCTAAACACTGCACCAGCAACTGTAAAGCTGGTTACCCATGAGGAAATCATGGATAGAGGCTATAAGGATTTAGTGGATGTGCTTAGTGATCTTCCAGGATTTGATATTAGTAAGACTTTTTCAGGAGCCGGATCCAATATTTATCAAATGGGATTTCGTCAAGAAAATACGGAACGAACCCTTTTTATGGTGGATGGGGTAGAGGAGAATGATTTGTGGCTCAACTGGGCCTATATTTCTCGTCAATATCCATTAGCAAACATCAAGGCAGTAGAAGTATTGTATGGTCCTTCTTCTACCATGTATGGTCCTCGTGCCTTTATAGGGGCGATCAACGTAATCACTTATTCTCCAAGAGAGATTCCAGAAGATCATTTGTTGAAAAGAAAGGCGGGAAGTGGTAAACCAAAAAGCTTCTATGCGTATGGTAATGCACAGGGCGGAAACCTGAATACCTATTCCTCAGACCTAGTCATGGGATTGCGTGGCAGTGCTGCAGCCTTTCAAGTTACGGGTAGAATTTACCGTTCAGATGAACATGATATGTCTTCTGCTGAATTTTTTGATTATGCTCCAGATGATATCAATAGTTTGGTTTACACAAAAATGAATATGTCTGGGAAAGCGGGTTCTTATTCGTTTGAAGATTACCTCAAAAAATTTAATCTTCCGCAGTCTCATCCCTATTATACCATAACTAAGAATGCTGCGGGGCTAATCACCAGCATGAATTTGACTCAAGCTGGAATTAATCAAGCGAGAAAGTTAGATAGTATAGCCTACACCAGTAATGTAAATGGTGCACCCATCGGTTTTTCGAATCATACGGACGATTATTTCTTCAGCGCTAAATTGATGGTGGACAACTTTTTGTTTGGTGTTAGGCATTGGAAGCGTACAGAGGGGTTTGGTTTGTATCAAGATATTGATGCTGCAGGCTCTAGAAATGGCTCTATTTGGTCCCCAGAAAACACCACGGTCTATGCTCAATACGATCGTCAATTGACTGAAAAAATTAGCATATCCAACCTTTCCAACTTTGCCTTACACCGTCTAGGTAAAGAAACAAATCGGGTCAACTTTGTCGCTTTTGGAGACCCAAGAGCCAACTTGCATTTTGCACATTTGCTCAATCCCACCGAGTTATTGCCGGGTAAAACCTTTTCTACAAAGAAAAACTCATTTGGAACAGAGAGCATTGATTATTTGAGCTTTTCCAATTTTAAACATGGATGGAGAAACCGTTATTACTACTATGAGGCTCAGCAGTTTAGAAATGAAACACGAATGTTCTATGAAGGGGAACGGCTAAAGTTTTCATCGGGTATTGACTTCCGAAGTACCTTAACACAAGGAGATTATTTGATTTACATGGATTACAATACCAATTATCCAAGTACAAAAGCCTTCAGGGCCAAACAAGACACCATTTCTTTTGCTAGAGAACTAGGAATTGTTCCAAACCAGGAACAGGGAAGTAACATGTACCCTATTATTGATCTTGGGGTGTTTATCCAAGCAAGCTACACCCTAGGAGAGCGAATCTTCTTGAGTGGTGGCTACCGCGTGGATTACAACCGAATTCGAAGATCTGGTGGTTTTGGATTTGCGAATAGCCCCCGTTTGTCTGTTATTTATAACTCCGAGAACACCACCTTTAAACTCAACTATTCCAAAGGTCTTCAAAACGTGTCTCAGTTGACCCGATACTCCACTGGAGCGGGTAGAACTCCTAATCCAAATCTTCGTCCTGAATCCATTGACTTCCTGAATATCGAGTACTTGGGCCACATAGGAAATGGAGGTTTGGGATGGGATGTAAATGCATTTGGATACCTCATTGATAACGCCGTAGCCTCTTCCACAAGGAATGGAATAAGACAAAACATCAACATTGGAAAATACCGAACCACAGGTTTGATGTCAGGGTTTTATTACAAACCAAAAACTCGAGAATGGAACATTCAGGCCAATCACACGTACTTCTTCCCTCAACTCATTAAAGCTGCAGAAGACTCCGGTATTGAGGTACCTGTGCGCTTAGGGGATATTGCAAGCCATCGTGTCAACTTATCGTTAACCAAGCAAACCCACATGGGCATTTTGAGTAATGTGTTGAATTTACGAGCTAATTATGTCAGTGAACGTCCGATTGGAAAAAATACTACCTCCTCAAAAAATATAGGCTTAGATGGAAAAGGGAGTCCTATTCCTGAGTACCTCATTCTCCATGGAAATGTAGGTTTCAAAATAAAAACACTTCCAATGCTTCGGTTGGATGTAAGTGTGGAGAATATTTTGAATAAGAATCTCTTAGACGGTGGCAACCCTGAATATTACCATCCTGGACCAAGAGAAGCATCTGGAACATTTAATATGCCTGGTGCCGTAGCCGGTGCGCCCTATGGCGATTTAAGTCAGCCCTATATTCCACAAAGACCACGCTTCTTCTTGGTTCGGTTGAGTTATTCCTTGTAATCCCTTATGGCAAAGTCTAAAAGTTCCTATTTCCTTTTTGGAATGATTTTGCTATCCCTAGCACTAGGGATATTTGTATCATACCTTTTACTTTTTGCCAATGCACTCTTCATTAGTGAAATTGGCACATCCCAGCTACCCATGGCCTACCTGGTCTCAGGAATAGGGGGGTTGTTTATCACGTGGTTGTTTAACAAATATGAAAAAAAATGGGGTTTTTCAAAGGCAGCAACCTTTTTCAGTGTATTCATCGCCCTGCTGATATTTCTCATCTGGTACGCGTATGTGCAAAATTTTTACACGTACTATGTGGTGTTTTTTTCTTATGCGATGTATTGGATTTCTGCCAATTTCACCGGTTTGGTTTTTTGGAAAATTCCAAGCAATATTTTTAACCTTGAGGAAAATAAAAAATACAACGGAATCATCAGCTCGGGGGAAGGAATCTCTGCCATCATTTCCTATTTGTCAGTTCCGCTTTTGCTTTCCCTTGATTTTTTCACGCGTGATAAATTTTTACTCATCTCCTTTTTTGGGATTTTATCATTCGCTGGAATCACCTTTTTACTTAGCAGAGGAATTGTAGTTAAGGTTGCCCCTCAAAAAATAAACGAAACTAAGAACTCAAGTTCTAGTGATCAGAAAAAGCTCATCAAGGAACCCTATTTTAAACTCATTTTCTTGTCCGTTCTCTTGGCGGTAGTCATCCAATTGGTCATCGATTTTTGTTTGATGGAAGTTTCTGCCAACCGAATGTCTGATCCACTCGAACTCGCGAAATATTTCTCATTCATATTTGGAGGAATGCGAGTGATTGAATTGCTCCTCAAATCTTTTGTGTCCAAGTTTTTGATCAAAGAGTATGGAGTATTTATCAGTTTAACGACTATGATTTTTGCCTTAGGTTTTACCACGATTGTGGGCATTTCTTCCTATTTCACAGGGTACCTAGGCTTAATTCTCATAGTAGCTTCACTTGGTAAGGTTTTTGAACGATCCCTGTACCGTTCCTTACATGCTCCAACGATTAACTTACTGTACCAGGCTTATCCAGTAGCCAAGCGCTCCCTTACTCAAAATTATGCGGATGGATTTGGAAAAACTGCAGGTCAATTTGTAGCCGCACTTTTGATCCTAGGGATTGGGTCAATTGTAGATTTTGAAATTAAGGTGCTATTCACACTACTTCTCGTATTAGTTATCCTAATTGTTTGGTTAATAGTATCCAAAAAATTGATCTTTTTTTATCGATTGGAATTATCCAATATTCTTCAATCGTTGAATGCATCTGTGAAAAGTACACTAAATCCTGCTGAAAGTAATCTTCAAGATGCTACCAACCCAGCTCCTCAATCCTCCTCAATGGTTGATCCGATTTTGGCATTAAAAAAGAAAACGGAGCAATTAGTTGCACTTGAAATGGCCTGTAATTCAGGAGATTTTAATATAGCTGCAAGTTTAACCCAAGAAGATTCCAACGCTTTAGCTAAGCTTGCAGAAGAGCTTGTTTCGGACCTTTACACACTCAATAATACTCAACTTAGCAAGTACCATGAGCAGCTTGTTGCACTGAAGGAGCGAAATGACAAACCAAGCAAACTGATTGAATTAATTGATCTTTTGGTTCATACGACTAGGATTCAAAAGAATGTTCACTTTAATTTTTACAGTTCTCAAAAAAAATTGAAAGGGGTGGATTTTCTTTATACTTCCGTAATTCAACATTTGGTAAAGATGCAAGTACAAGATTTTGGGAACCAGGATTATTACTTGCTATTGGAAGAAAGAATTCAGAAGTACACCTACTTATTGATTTGTCATAAAGATTTAGGAAAAACCTATCCTGTTTTGGATAAGCTAATTTTGGCCGAGACAAAAACTGCAAAGAATGACATTCTGTATTGCCTATCCTTTAAACATGATCCTGTCACTTTGAATCAGATTGTGACGATGATCAATCAAGGGGATAAATCGGAAGAATTAATTTCTTTGGAATTGCTAGAACTAATTCTGGAGGAACAAGAGAAGAAATGGATATTGCCTATTTTTAAGGAAAGTAATCCAGACAAAATTCTCACCAAACTAGAACGTGATTTTCCTCAAGTAGTGCTTGGCAACGAGAAAAGATTGTTGTCTTTACTTGGTTCCTTTAAACTTGATATTCCTAGTATTATCAAATCACAAGCCCTAATTGCCTTGATGCGTGATTTCCCTTCTATGTCCAATAAGGCCTTATTTAATAGTATTCAAAAAAGTAATCCAAGGCTTTCTCAACTAACCAAAAGGGCTGAAGGTGAAAGGAAAGGTGGAAATTCGGCTGCCGTCCTAGAAGTTGATCCTATTTCGAATCAAGAGCTAGAAAATGAGTTTGCTGGGCAGCAGACTTCCGCCGAAATTTCATCCCTTCATTATAGTTATTGGTTAAATAAATCTGAAGTAAACGAAGAGGGATCTTCAGCCCAAAAAGGACTTTATTCTGTGTACAAGACCTTATTTCCAGTTGTCTTTCCTTTGGAAAAATTAAACTAATTGTGCTGATTTGATTTTAATTTTTCTTTCCACAAAAAAAGCCTAGAAGAATTTCTAGGCTTTTTTCTTATGCAGAGAGTGGGGGATTCGAACCCCCGGTACAGTATAACCCGTACGACAGTTTAGCAAACTGTTGGTTTCAGCCACTCACCCAACTCTCTAATCCGTGTTGGCTTTTGGAGAACACATCTGTCTCGAACCAAGATGCTGCAAATATACGCCAATAGAAAAGATTTTCGCAAGGGCAATTGGATAAACAACTACTACATTCACTAAAATCCAAGTAATTCATTGACTATCAAATCATATACTTTGCCTTAATCCTGGATTAGCTGAGGCTCAACTCCATAGAAATGAGGTTTTCCCTCTTTAGTAGAATTGAACCAATTTAAGGTTTTAAAACCTTTAGACCAACAGCCTCAATTCCTTCAAGTTCTGCCTGACGCATGTATTGAAGGAAAACTACTTCGGTAGCCTTTATTGGAATAGCAAAAGGTAGGGTATCGTAGGTAGTGAAGGTATTGCCAAATCCCTGTCCGATTGGCTTACCAGTCTGTCGATCAAAAACAGCTACATTCACCAGACTATCCATCAGGACCATAGCACTTGAATCTAGGAAAATCAATTTTAGGTAACAATTGGAAAAAGGATAGTCCTCGGTATACCGTACCCCGACAATCGCATTTCCTCTTATTGAATCTAATCCTGAAAGATCAAAATAGATAGAGTCTGTCTCTTGCCATCGGTCAGAATCAAAGGAATGGTATTCCTCGTAAATTCGATCTTTTCCGCATGAAAACAGTAAAAGTACTAATCCAAGAAGTGATGCTTGGCAAATTTTAGTCATTTCCTTTTGTACCAGTTGGTCCTTGGTTAATTCTTGGTGGAAACCGTTTAGGGGTTTCTGAAGGGATATTGGTCGGCTTAGGTACCGGTGAATCTCCTTTGGATCCTGAAGCTTCTGAAGGACCAGCATTAAAGTTTGGCCTAGGTCTGTTTTTATGCTTTTTACGCTTGTTCCCTTGTCTAGGAGAGGAGTTAGCATCTGCTGACCTATTTTGTGGGATAGGGGCTTGTTTGGGTTCAGTTGCGATGGCACCTTGAAGCTCGGGGCTCGGAGCTGCTTGATTTTGGTTTCCCCGCATTCCATTACCGTCCGTAGGTCTCTTTTTTTTCTTTTTCTTCTTCGAAAATTTCTTGTCCAGTAATTCCAACTCACGGGTAGATTGTGCTGCTAAATCTTCCGCCTCCGTTGACTGATTTACCTGAAGATTAAAAACCTTCACCCCTTGTTCATTCAGGGCCTGTATTTCACGTACTCGATCACAGGTGATGCTGATCCAGTCGTTGTCATGGTTGTAATTGAACCACATCAACTTTCTGAAAATATCGGTCTTTTGCAATTTGGCAGGTCCTTGTTCCGTAAGGAGTGGCTTTTCCACCTGAGGGATGTCCTTGATGGCCTCCATGTAGGTATCCAACTCATAATTGAGACAGCATTTTAATCGCCCACATTGTCCACTCAGCTTTCCAGGATTGAGTGATAGATTTTGGTATCGCGCTGCAGAAGTAGTTACATTTTTAAAATCTACCAACCAGGTAGAACAACACAATTCTCTTCCGCAAACTCCAATTCCACCCAATCGCCCAGCTTCCTGACGGAGGCTAATTTGACGCATCTCCACACGAACCTTAAACTCTCCTGCTAGGGATTTGATTAACTCCCTGAAGTCAATTCGGTCTTCTGCAGAATAGTAGAAGGTAGCTTTGGAATTATCGGCCTGAAACTCGACATCGGACATTTTCATGTTGAGCCCATATTCGTCTACAATTTGCTTGCAACGGTACAAGGTTGGAACTTCTCTTGCCTTGGCTTCCTCCCATTTTTCCATATCCTTTTGCGTAGCTACCCGGTAGATACGAGTGATGTTATCGTCATTCCTTACTTTGCGCTTTTGCATTTGCAGACGTACCAACTCACCTTGTAGAGAAACATGGCCAATGTGATGCCCGCTTGGAACGTCTACTACTACGGGATCACCTGTATTCAAGGACAGGAAATCTACGTTTCTGAAGTATTCTTTTCTTCCTCCTTTAAACTTGACTTCTACGATATCAAACTGATCCAGCTGGGGGATACCCATTTGGGTGAGCCAATCAAAAGAATTCATTTTATTGCAATCACTCGTGCCGCAGGTGCCATTATTTTGGCATCCTCCAGTACCTCCAGAGGAGGTGGAGCATGAACTACATCCAGACATATCTATTTTTTATAGGGCTTACGCCTCTAAATCCAATTAGTTAATTTTCAATCTTAAAATATCCTGGCCTATATCTCTTCGATAGTAGGCTTTTTGCCAAGATATCTGCTGTATGGTACCATAGGCTGAAGCGAGCGCACCTTCCAAATTAGCCCCTATTCCTGTGACCGCGAGGACTCTCCCCCCAAAATTAATCAGCGATCCTGATTCATTCCGTGCAGTACCAGCATGAAAAAGGACAGTTTCTTTCGTTGATTCGGGTAAGGATATGGAAAATCCTTTTTCATATCCCTCAGGATATCCACCACTTACCATCACCACCGTAGCACAGGTATTTGGAGATACGTGAAGTGTATAATCAGCTAGTTTACCCTCAGCTATGGCTGAAAGCAAATCTACAAAATCACTTTCAATCCGCGGAAGGACAGCCTCTGTTTCTGGATCACCCATTCGCACATTGTACTCAATCACATAAGGCTCTCCATTGGAATTCATCAAACCAATAAACAAAAACCCTTTGAAAGGAATTCCCTCTTTTGATAAACCTTGAATGCTGGGTTTTACAATGCGCTCTTCCACTTTATTTAAAAATGTACTATCAGCAAAAGGGACTGGACTTATTGCTCCCATACCACCTGTATTGAGTCCTGTATCTCCTTCACCGATCCGCTTGTAATCTTTAGCTTCAGGCAAAATTTTATAGTTTAATCCATCCGTGGCCACAAAAACTGATAGCTCAATTCCGGTAAGAAATTCTTCCACTACAACTTTCGAAGAGGCATCTCCAAATTTTGCATCCACGAGCATTTCTTTTAGGGAATTTTTCGCTTCTTCCAAACTTTCACAAATCAATACCCCTTTACCAGCAGCTAATCCATCCGCTTTCAAGACAATGGGCAAGGATTGCTGCTCCAAATAAGCCATCCCTTCGGCCAGTTGATGGGCATGAAAAGTGGCGTAAGCAGCGGTAGGTATTCCATTGCGAAGCATAAACTGTTTGGAAAAATCTTTACTTCCTTCAAGAGTAGCTCCAAGCTGCGAAGGACCTACAATTGGGAGATGTTCTATGCCTTGCTGTGCATGCAGGTAATCTACCAATCCCTTGACCAAGGGTTCCTCTGGGCCAATGACCAAAAGATCAATGGCATTTGATTTTATAAACTCATGGATACCTACAAAATCAGTAACTCCAAGAGGTACATTGGTGGCAATCTCGGCTGTTCCTGGATTGCCAGGAGCCACAAAAAGTTGGCTGCAACGAGGGCTTTGGGATATCTTCCATGCAAATGCATGCTCTCTACCTCCGCTACCCAATAAAAGGATATTCATGGACTCGTTTTATTTTAATTGGCGTGTTCTGAGATAAACTTGATTCGGTATACACGAAGTTCCTCCTCCGTGAAATCTTCTCCTTCAAGTTCATCCAAAGCAGCCTTGATATGATCTGTTTCTGCATTCATGAAGTAATCCAGTAGAATATCTTCTCGCTCATCATCCATAATGCGGTGGATGTAATAGTCTATATTTAGTTTGGTACCACTGTAGGTGATTTGTTCAATTTCCTGCAGTAGGTCTATCAAGGAAAGGTTGAGGTTTTGAGCAATTTCTTCCAAATTAATTTTCCGATCAATTTGCTGAATGATCGAAATTTTAACCTTGGAACGTGTGCCAGAGGTCTTGATGACCACTTCTGAAGCTGTTTCTATTTCATTTTCAGCGACATAGTTCTGAATGACTTGCAGAAACGAATTCCCAAATTTTTCCACCTTTCCCATTCCTACCCCATTTATCTGGGAGAGTTCTTCTTTTGTAGTAGGATATACTGTCGCCATCTCCTCAAGGGAAGGGTCTTGGAAAATTACGTAAGGGGGAAGGTCTTTTGATTTTGCAACGCGCTTTCGCTCAATTTTTAGTAGCTCAAATAATTTCTCGTCGTATGCTTGAGCGGATTGCTGTTGCTCTTCTTTTACTTCATGCTGTCCTAGCTTCTCGAAGTCTTGATCTTTATAAAGCTCAATAAGGTAAGGATCTACCAAAAAGTGCTCTCCTTTTTGTGTTAGTTTTAGTAGTCCGTAATTCTCAATATCTTTTTCTAGAAGGGCAGCAATCATCCCTTGGCGAATGACTGAGGTCCAATGTTTCTCATTTTCCTCCTTGCCTTTCCCAAATACTGGAAGGGTGTCGTGCTGATAACTAATGATGTAGTCGTCTTTTTCTCCTATGATTACCTTCACCAGGTGCTCGATACCAAAACGCTCTTGAGTCTGCTTCACTGCCTCTAAGGCAATGCCAAGCGCATGGATTCCATCAAATGTTTCGCGCTCCCGTTTGCAATTGTCACAAAAGCCGCAATCTTTTTCAAGTACTTCTCCAAAATAATTCAGGATAAACTTTCGCCTGCAGACACTCGTCTCAGAATAAGCCGACATTTCCTGCAAGAGGATTTTTGCATTCTCTCGTTCAGTAACCGCTTTATCTTTGTTGAACTTGTCCAACTTGATGATGTCTTCATAGCGGTAAAACATCAGGCAATGTCCTTCCAAGCCATCTCTGCCTGCTCTGCCCGTTTCTTGGTAATATCCTTCGAGTGACTTGGGAACATCGTAGTGAATGACATACCGCACATCTGGCTTGTCAATGCCCATCCCAAAAGCAATAGTCGCCACAATGACATCCAATTCTTCGTTTAGAAAATCGTCTTGGGTTTTTATTCGAACTGCTGAATCCAATCCAGCATGGTATGGTGCAGCATTGATTTGATTGACTTTCAATAACTCTGCGATTTCCTCTACTTTTTTTCTACTCAAGCAGTAAATGATGCCAGACTTTCCTTTGTGTTGCTTGATAAACTTGATGAGTGACTTTTTGGAATCATTTTTGACCTTTGGTCGCACCTCGTAATACAAGTTGGTTCGGTTAAAGGAAGACTTGAATAAATCCGCTTCCTCCATCTGCAAATTTCGCTGTATGTCCTGCTGCACCTTGGGTGTGGCAGTAGCAGTCAATGCAATGATAGGTAGGTGAGGTGCTATTTGGGCGACAATGGATTTGATTCTGCGGTATTCAGGGCGAAAATCATGACCCCATTCTGAAATACAATGCGCCTCATCGATCGCTACAAAACTCAAATGTGCTTCTTTCAAAAATGCAATGTTCTCTTCCTTGGTTAAGGATTCTGGTGCCACGTAGAGCAACTTCGTTTTCTTTTTTAAAACCTCATTCTTTACCTTGGTGGCCTCTGATTTGGTGAGTGTAGAGTTTAAAAAGTGAGCATTGATCCCAATTGCATTCAATTGATCTACTTGATTTTTCATCAAGGCAATCAAAGGGGAAATGACGATGGCGGTCCCTTCACTGACCACCGCAGGCAACTGATAGCATAACGATTTCCCAGCCCCAGTAGGCATAATCACAAAAGTGTTCCGCTGGTTGAGTAGGTTGTCAACTATTAGTTCCTGATTTCCACGGAACTGACTAAATCCAAAGATTTGCTTTAAGTTTAACTTTACTTTTTCTTCCACAAGAAGAAAGGGCTTTGAGGGTGATGTCTACCTGGGCAACAGATTGAACGATTACTTTTATACCTTTGTACAATACTAGTGATTAACGTAGGTAAAATTGAAGTTAACAAAAAATATTAGAAACACCGCTGTTCGAGTTCTTTTAAATGAATCCGACGCTATTGCTAAGCTTTCAACGCTCTTGAATGACGATTTTGAAAACTGTGTAAACCACCTCCTTGAATCTAAAGGTCGCTTGGTAATTACAGGAGTCGGAAAGAGTGCCTGGATAGCCAATAAGTTGGTGGCTACACTCAATTCTACCGGCACTCCTGCACTATTTATGCATGCTGCCGATGCCATTCATGGTGACCTCGGCATGGTACAGCAGGACGATACGGTACTCTTTATCTCCAAATCGGGAAATACTGCAGAAATCAAAGTGCTCTTGCCCTTAGTAAAGCAATTGGGGGTGAAGGTGGTAGCCTTGGTTTCCAATACCCAATCTTATCTGGCCGAACAAGCACACTTTGTGCTCAATGCGACGATTGCCGAAGAGGCTTGTCCACATAATTTGACTCCCACTACCAGCACCACTGCCCACCTAGCGCTAGGGGATGCTTTGGCGATCTGCCTCCTAGAGGTACGTGGGTTTACCTCCTCAGATTTTGCACGCTACCATCCCGGAGGATCTCTCGGGAAGCAGCTTTATCTGAAAGTTGGAGACCTGCTCACCAATAATCAATTGCCAATGGTGTATGAAAATGCAAGTCTCGCAGCGGTAATCGTAGAAATTTCAAGCAAGCGATTGGGAGCTACAGCTGTCCTGAATGATGCTGGAGAATTAAAGGGAATCATTACGGATGGGGATTTGCGGCGAATGCTTCAAAAAACACTTGCTATTCAGGAACTACAAGCAAAGGATATCATGACGGTAAATCCCAAATCAATTGGGGTTGACGACTATGCAACGGCAGCATTTGCCTTGATGAAGACGCACAATATCACACAATTGGTTGTACTAGATGACAAGAAAATCGCTGGATTTGTGCATATTCATGACTTAATGAAAGAAGGAATTGTTTAAGCTTCCATGAAGGATCAACCCTACATTGTAATCATGGCCGGAGGGGTTGGTTCCCGGTTTTGGCCCTACAGCAAAAGTAACAAGCCCAAGCAGTTTTTAGATGTTTTGGGTACGGGAAGGACCTTGCTCCAAATGACTTTTGATCGGTTCAGAGAAATCGCTCCTGCAGAACAATTTTATGTAGTGACCAACCAAGCGCACGCAAGCTTGGTAAGTGAACAGCTTCCAGAACTTCTTGAGCACCAAATCTTGGCAGAACCAATCCGAAAAAATACTGCCGCCTGCTTGGCCTATGCAGCTTATAAAATTTCAAATTTGGATCCAAATGCGACTATGGTTGTGGCTCCCGCCGATCACCTCATCTTGCAAGAAGGTCGATTTCTTCAAACTTTGGTTACCTCTATCGCTGCTGCTCAAGTTCAAAATAGGCTACTGACTATAGGCATCAAGCCCAACCGACCAGAAACCGGTTATGGCTATATTCAATACCTTCAAAATGAAGAAGATAAAGAGGTATTAAAAGTAAAAACCTTTACCGAAAAGCCCAATCTTAAACTTGCCACTACTTTCCTGGAAAGTGGTGACTTTGTTTGGAACTCAGGTATGTTTGTTTGGAAAGCGGAAAGTTTGATTCATGCTTTTCGAAAATACATGCCTGACCTAGCGGATGTATTTGAAGAAGGCAAATCTCAGTTTGGCACAAGCACTGAGACTGATTTTATTGCTACGATTTATACAACCTTAAAAAACATTTCCATTGATTACGGCATCATGGAAAAATCAGATCAAGTGTATGTAGTGCTTGGCGATTTTGGTTGGTCCGATATTGGCTCCTGGCAGAGTCTACACGAACTTCGAGCTAAGGACGATCAAAATAATGTCGTGGAAGCCAATGCACTGCTCTATGAAACTGAAAATTGCTACATCAAAACAGATAGCGATAAGCTCGTGGTTGTTCAAGGATTGGATCACTACCTGATTAATGAATCTGATAATGTCCTGCTGATTTGCAAATTAGATGCTGAAAATAAGTTTCGAGATTTCGTAGCTCAAGCGAAGAAAAAAGGAGAGGATTTCATTTGAAATCCTCTTTTTTTATTTTTTTCGTTGGCGTATGGCCTCGTATATCGCTACACCTGCTGATACGGACACATTCAAGCTTTCAATGCTTCCAGCCAATGGGATTTTGACCCGATCATCTACCATTCCCATAATCTCTTGGGAGATGCCGTCTTCCTCAGAACCCATGATGAGGGCTACAGGTGAAGCAAAGTCTCCGTCGTACATCAGTTTTTCTGTTTTCTCCGTGATTGCAATGAGTGACAACCCCATTTTTTGCAAATCTCTGCAGGTATAAAATAAATTTTTGACACGTGCTACAGGAATGAAGTTCAGGGCTCCTGCTGAGGTTTTCACGGCATCTGAGTTGATTTGAGCACTTCCTTTTTCAGGAATCACAATCGCATCTACGCCAGCACATTCTGCGGTACGTGCAATCGCTCCAAAATTCCGCACATCCGTCAAATGATCCAATACCAAGATTAGTGGTGCTTTACCTACAGCATAGCATTGGTCAATGACATTATCTAGAGATGCGTAGGCAATGGTGGACATTTGCGCAATCACACCTTGGTGATTTTTACGGGTGATCCGGTTTAACTTGGCATCAGGAACCCTTACCACTGGGATGTGTTCAGCCTTACAAAGCTGAAGCAATTCCTTGATGAGGTCGTTGTTGAGTTCTTTTTGAATGAGTACTTTGTCAATTTCTTTGCCGGCATGAATGGATTCCATTACTGCACGGGTTCCAAAAATAAAATCTTTATCGAAGGCTCCTTTATCGATTAGAAAGCCATCCTTCCGCTTCTCCATTGTGAAATGTTTTTGAACCAAATCGGCTGATAAGCTCTTGATCGGTTCAGGGTATAGAAATGTGGGCTAAGAATAGTTTTAACCCGCGTAAAGGTAAACCTAATTTTGGAAGTGTCGTCTATCCCTGCGTAGGACCAAACTTCTCGATCTTCAAAAAAATTGACTTCCTGAGGTGGGCCCATCACGATGTAGACCATTCCCCGGTCTGTTTTCCATCCTTCTTTGTAGTCTGTGAATAGGATGTTGGCAAACTCAATCATCTTGAAGTAGTTTCGAATCAAGTCCTTTGCAACTTCTTCATTTCGAGTCAAATTAAGCCAATATGCATCCAGAGCCTTCTTTTTATCTTGTGCGAGCAGAAGGGTTTCGTGTTCTTTTTTGGTAGAAATGTAGGTCACCATATCCACCATCTCACTCCAATCTTTGACTTTTGGGAATGCCTCATGCACCGTTCGAAGTAGTAAACCAGTAGAAGCAGTGCTGTCTGTCTGAAAAAAATAATAGCCCTCATCCGTGAGTGTTTTGGGAATATTAGCCAAGAAGTCCCCACGATTTTCTACGGCTACTTCTTTGGGAACCTCCGCGAGTCGTGTTTCCATAGGAGGAAAGGGTACTGCAGATGGGCTTGAATAAAAAAAGGAAAATAGGGAAGGGCCTTTGCTGGTTTTGAATAGAACTGATTGGCCTTTTGTGAGGTAGTTTTGATCAAATGGAACTGAATTGGCGTAGAAAACTCCAAAGTCAGGTTGATCAAAGACAAAAGGCCCCTTTAGATCCAGATGGCTGGTGTATGCATCTTTTTGTCGATTGTCTACCGCTTCCAAAAATGCAATTGCTGTTCCTTGGGACTGAGGTATTTCTACGGTAGTTTCAAAAAGCCAATGCCGCTCCGTATCGCCTAACAATTGCCCAACTTCTAGCTTTACTTTTTTCTCAGCTTGGATTTTTTCTTCGTAAGAAGATAGGAGAGTATAACTGATTTGATAGTTATCTAAACTGGCATTTTCTTCAATTTTTTCAATTACAAACTGGAGTTTATAGGAGGAGTCGGAAAGCTTAATAGGGATGATTTTTAATCCCAGCCGTGCATAAATCGAATACCGAAGCGCTTGATCCGTGCTGCTGAGGGTTGTTTGTCCACTAGTCGTGAAGGAAAATGTAACAAACAAACAGAATAAAGGCAGTAGCTTAAAGTACTTTTGAATCATTTGGTTTAGTTCTCAGGTTTTAAAAATTAGCCTTACTTTTGCCAAAATACTAAAATTTTAAATGGCTACCTATACAACGGAAATTGCTTCAGATAAGTTGATCAGTGACAATCCCATTCATCAACGATTGCTTAAAGCCTATATTGCTGCCAAGCCTTGGATTTCTGGAAATTTGCTTGAAATCGGCTGTGGGGAAGGAAGAGGTGTGGAGGAATTATTGCCTTACGCAGATCAGTATTTGGGCTTAGATAAAATCGGTGAAGTCATTCAAACTTTGCAACAAAAATTTCCTGGCGTAGCATTTCAGCAGGCAGTAATCCCTCCATTTGAAGGAATTGCGGATAATACCTACGATACTATCGTGAGTTTTCAGGTCATTGAACACATCTACGAGGACCGACTTTTCCTCCAGGAAATCTACAGAATGTTGAAGCCAGGTGGGAAAGCCATTATTTCTACCCCAAACAATACACACACACTTTCTCGAAATCCTTGGCATGAGCGCGAATACATCCCCCAGCAACTCATTGACTTGGCTAAGCCAATTTTTGATCGAATTGAAGCCAAAGGGATAGGAGGAAATGGGAAAGTTTGGGCCTACCACGAAGCCAATCGCAAGTCTGTTCAAAAAATAATGCGTTTTGACATCCTTGATCTGCAGCATAAGCTACCCAATTCAGTATTGAGATGGCCTTATGAATTCTTGAACCGATTCAATCGGAACCGTCTTCACCGGACTCAAGGAGCTGCTGTGGTGGATATTTCCCATGAGGATTACCTCGTGGTGGAAGATCCTAAGGAAGGGCTGGACTTATTTTACATCCTCTGGAAGAAATAATTGAAAGATGCTGACAGTTGACAGACCACAGTCCACAGCTGATTTTCTTAAAACTTTAAACATTATTCTCTTCGGTTATTGCTTATAAAGCGAATAACCAAAAATCAACTTGAGCCAGTAGTAGGTTGAAGGGAAAAAGGCCAGCGGAACTAAATCTACTGGCCTTTTTTTAAAATTTAACTATAGCACGCCTAAGTCAATAAAACTAAGCAGAAGTTAAATGAAGTCTGCTGTGGACCTTGCTCTGCCTGTGGGCCGTGGCCTATTAGCCGCTGACCTATTCAATTACCTTCTGATCAAGCTGCTTGGCTCCTCACTTTCTTTTCCAATCAGGCTTTCCAACCTTTTTTTAAGTTCTAGCGATTTTTCGGTGTAGCCGCGTTCTTCCAGTAAGGGTATGAAATACTTGATCATTTCTATGGATACAAGCAACTCTCGATCGTACCCTAAGTCATTTTTGGTGTAGAAGGTGATCATGTCGAATGAGCGTTTTGAAATCCGATCTATGATTTCCAATGCTTTTTCATCTTCTCCTACTTCAAAAAACAAAGGAACAGATTGACCGCTACTCAGGTCGTAAGGCACCGATTTGTCAGGAATTGTTTCCAAACCAAAATTCAATAGTTTGGCCGCATCTGCTAGCTTGTCCTCTTCAATTAGCGCAAGGGCAATGGAATTCAATGCACTTCGATGGTTGGAAGTAAATCTACGGTATTCCTCATCCAAGTACACCTTAGGATCATTCATGCCTCGGAAGGCAAAATTCTCCATGTAATTTTTCATGGCCAAGTTGGTATTTACCAATTCCTCTCGAAGCGTTTCTGGCTTGCGAATGGGGAGCAGTCGGTAGGTCAATCCTTCCATGACCACATGTTCCTCTAAGTTCAATCCTAAGGTAGACAAGGAAGTATTGTTGAAATAGATAGGACGTTCCCAATTGTTGCTCACAATCAAGTCAAGCAACATGAGCGTTCCCTTGGTGACGTAATTCCCACCCACTTGCAAGTTCATCTGTGGCACAAACAAGTCCTTGAACTGTGGGGGAACAATCTCATCGTTAGCTAAGAAGCTGCTATCGACATCCAAAATCAAATTTCGAGAAGGAACTATGTTGATCACTGTTTTCCCTGAGGTTTTCCTTTGAAGTAATTTAGATCCGCTATTGATCAGCTTCAGGTATTCTCGTGCAGAAACGGCTTGTAATCCTTCCTCTTCAATCACATAGATCACATCGTTGGTGCCCTTTTGATAGCGTTCAGGAGCTAGGGAGAATGGTAAAGCCTCAGATTTATTGGCTGGCCGAGTCATCTGATCTACATACCAGTCGGTGTCAAAATAACTCAAGACTATTACCCGAACATCGGTACGGAAGTTTTCAACCTCTTGCACGTACCAAAGTGGAAAGGTGTCATTATCTCCACCCGTAAATAAAATCGCATTGGGAGCACAAGAAGCTAAGAAATTTCGTGCAGCATCCACTGAGAAATACCTGCCTCTCCGGTTGTGATCGTCCCAGTTTTCAGAGGCCATCAATCCTGCCACGGGTAGGGTCAATAGCGTAGCTATTATGCCAGCTGTACTTAAATTTTTGGTGGCTTTATTCAGGCTGTGCGCAAGGGCGAGGGCTCCCAAGCCAATCCAGATGGCAAAGGCATAGAAGCTACCCA